>Ga0079992_131327_pt1 | contig 669835 bp, 702 predicted proteins | sample FaiFalFF_MnMetaG_3_FD_69197 | JGI IMG/M metagenome (GOLD analysis project Ga0079992, IMG submission 69197) | Freshwater microbial communities from Yellowstone National Park, Wyoming, USA - Fairy Falls B (FF_Mn_B) MetaG (SPADES assembly) (version 2) | ecosystem: Environmental > Aquatic >...
CGATTATTTGAGAGGGGAAAAGCTCACTTAATGTGACAAAGAGTCGCCAAGCTCGCGCCTGTGTGCAATATCAAGGGCTAGAGCTTGCCACGCAGCCGTGGATCTAATATATCCCTCAGCCCATCCCCTAAGAGATTGAACCCCAGAACCGAGAGCATAATGGCCAAGCCGGGGAAGGTCGCTATGTGCGGCCAGTCCCTCAGATAATCCCTTCCCGTGCTGAGCATCACGCCCCATTCGGGCATGGGCGGCTTCGCCCCTAGCCCTAGAAACCCTAATCCCGCAGCAAAGAGGATCGCTGTGGCTACTTGCAGCGTCGATTGCACGATGATCGGCGCAAGGCAGTTTGGCAGAATGTGCCGAAAGATGATACGCCGATCGCTCATACCCAGGGCGCGCGCTGCCGTGACGTAGTCCATCTCGCGCAGCGACAGCACCGACCCGCGCACCAAGCGCGCGTAGGTCGGAATCGAAGCAATGCCAATGGCGATCATCACGTTGGAGAGCCCGACCCCTAAAATACTGATGAGCACAATCGCTAAGAGCAATCCGGGAAAAGCGAGCATAATATCTACAACTCTCTGCACGAAGATGTCTAAGCGCCCATAATACCCCGAAACTGCCCCCAACGGGACCCCTAGGGCGACTCCAATGGCCACAGCAATAAAACCAATCCAGAGAGAGATACGTGCCCCATAGATGATACGGCTCAGAATATCACGCCCCAGCTCGTCGCGCCCCAACGGGCTGTCCCACGTCGGCCCCTCGCGCGCGCGCCCAAAATCGGGTCGTAACGGATCATGCGGAGCAATCCAGGGAGCTAAGAACCCCGCAGTAACAAACACGAGCACGATACTCAGGCCTAACATGGCCGAAGGGCTTTTTCGCAAGCGCCGCCACAGCGTCTCCTTCCTCTGCGCGAGCCCCCCTTCGGAAGCCTTCTCCGTCAACGAAACTGCGGTCTTGTCAATCATAGCGAATACGCGGATCTATATAGGCATAGAGGAGATCAACCAGCAAATTGACGAGCACAAACCCTAAAGCGACCATGAGGATCGCCCCTTGAACGATCGGATAATCTCTGGTCAAAATCCCCTCCTCGACTATGAGTCGGCCGATCCCCGGCCAAGCGAAGACCGTTTCGGTGAGCACCGCGCCGCTGAGCAGCCCTCCGAACGTCAGCCCCACGACGGTCACCACGGGGATGAGCGCATTGCGCAAGGCGTGCTTGAAGATCACTGCCCATGAGGAAGCTCCCTTGGCATGGGCAGTGAGAATATACTCTTGGCGGAGGATTTCGAGCATGGTGGAGCGCATCATGCGCGCGATGATCGCCGCAGAAGAAGTCCCCAAAGTCAGGGCGGGCAAGATCAAGTGCAGAAGAGTTCCCCGACCGGTAGCAGGCAGCCCCCAGCCGATCCATTGCTCGAGCCACAAGGAGAAGACGAGCATCAGCATAATCCCCTGCCAGAAGACAGGCATGGAGACGCCAAAGAGCGCTCCCAACATGCTGAGATTGTCCCAGATCGAGTAGGGACGGATCGCCGAGATGATGCCCGCTGTACTGCCGATGAGAACGGCAATGATCATGGCTACCGCCGTCAGCTCCAGGGTATTCAGGAAGCGATTCCAGACCTTGGGAGCCACAGGTTCCTTCGTCTTGAGGGATCGTCCCAGGTCACCCCGGAAGAGCTTCTCCATGAAGTCTAGGTATTGCACCAAGAAAGGGCGATCCAGGCCGAGTTCTTGACGAATAGCTTCGAGAATCTCTTTGGTGGCTCCTTGACCGGCGATCTCTAAAGCAGGATCTCCCGGCTGCAGACGCACGACAGCAAATACGAGAAAGGTCACCCCTAGCAATGTGGGGATGGTCAGCAAGAGTCTACGTGCAATATAGCTGAGCACGATAATTATCCCTCTCCTGCCCCCCTAGGGGAGGGGGGCAGGAGAGCTGAGACAGGAAAGACCTTTATTCGAGCCAGGTCTTCCACAGAATCAACCGTTCGGTGACGTGGACGTCGGCGCCTTTGACGTTCTTGCGTATACCAGTGATCTGGCTCTCACTGTGCAAGAAGATCCAAGGCGCATCATCCCAAATAACTTTCTGCGCTTGGGCATAGATCGCTTTGCGCTGATCGGGATTGGATTCCTCACGCCCTTGCTGCAGGAGCCTGTCCACGGTTTCGTTCTTGTAATATCCGCGATTGAAAGGCCCCGGCGGCCACTGCGAGGAATGGAAGAGCGAGTAGAGCCCGTAGTCCGCGTCGAGCGTGATCGTACCCCACCCCAAGAGATACAGCTGGTGCTCCGCCTCGCTGGGGGCCTTGTTGATCAGGGCCAAGAACGAGACGAACTCCATGGGGATCAATTCCACTTCGATGCGGCAGGTGCCCAGCATCGCCTGAACCGCTTGGGCCACTTGGACATCGCGGACGTAGCGTCCCCGCGGGTGATGAAGCTTCAGCTTGAGGGGCAAAGAAACACCCGCTTCGCGCAACAGCGCCGCTGCCCGCGCGGGATCGAAGGGGTATGGACCCACCTTGGAATAGCCGAAGACCTGCGGAACGATAGGGGCATCGGAGACGCGCGCCTGGCCCCCCATGATCGTCTTGACGATCGCCTCTTTGTCCACGCAATAGTTGAGCGCCTGACGGACTCGCTTGTCTGCGAGGGGGTTGGGGGCGCCATCGGGCTTATCGGGGATCCGATCGCGCACGTTCATGCCGATATAGATCGTGCGCACGCTCGTGGTGAAGTCGAGCACGATATTGGGGTCGCGCTGCAGGCGAGCCACATCCAAGGGGGGCACGCGCACTGCAATATGCACTGTGCCCTTCTCCAGCTCGATCATGCGCGCAGCATCGTCGGGGATGACGCGCCATTCGAGCTCATCGAGATAGGGCAGCGTACGCCCGGCTTCGTCCTTCTCCCAATAGTTGGGATTCTTCACCAAGATCATGCGCTCGCCGCGCTTCCACTCCTTGAGCATGAACGGCCCGGTGCCCTCAACTTTGTCTTGGAGGCCCTTGCCGCACGGAGGAGCTGCGGCGATGGCTTCGCGCACGCGCTTGGCGCTCACAATCGTTGCTGCGGTGTGCGCCAGGTGCTGCAAGAGTGGGGCAAAGGGCGAAGCCAAGTTAATTCGGATCGTTGCGGCATCAGGTGCCTCGATCGATGTGGCAAACCCGGAGAGCTGCGTAGCCGCCACGGGAGCAACCGCGCCACTCCCATCGCTGCCGGGGGCATTCGAAGCCCAGACGAGCTTGTTGGCTGCGGCATTCTCGTTGACCGCCTTGATGACTGCCGCCGCCGTTGTCCCCTCAGGAGCTGTGACTGTGATAGCTGAACCGCTGACGCTTACCCCCAGTGGCCCCCCTCTGACAATAGCCACAGAGACGTTATTGCCTTGAGGTCCTAGCAAGAGATTGGCACGCCAGACTATAGCGTTCTTGTCCGCGACTGCTCCGGTGGTGAGCGAAGCAGGGCTGTAGGCCAAGCGCCCCAACACCGCGCTGCGGAAGGGCGCCGCGCAATCGGGATGGAGTGCCCGCTCTAAGCTCAACTTGACTGCCGCTGCATCGAGATCCGTGCCGTCGTGGAACTTGATGCCCTTGCGTAGTTTAAACGTCCAGGTCTTACCATCTTGTGAAACTTCCCACGATTCTGCCAACTGGGGAACTACTTTAAATTCGATTTCCCCGGTTCGCGGATCGTCTTTAATATCTAACCGCACCAGCGTCTGGATGATATGCTCCATGATGGACGCGGTGGGCGAAGCCGTGAAGTTAATGGGATCGACCGATTCAGCGTCCGTCCCCTGGGCGATGATCAGTTTGCCCCCGATCTTCTGCCCCCCGACTTCACCGGCGCCTAAGAATAGGCCCAGTGCTACAACCAAGGCTAATAACAGATAGCGACGCATTCTTTGTCCCTCCTTCATAGGGCTTATTGTGCCCACGGATGTTATTGCTTGGCCTACACCTGCTAATTTTTTTAGAAGACTTCACTATCACCTCCCTCTTGCGTTCCCGCACGAGGATTCGCCAGTTGGATCGTACCCCCCGCGCGTTCCAACGGAGCACCATTTAGGATTTGTAGAAACCCTCGGCTGAACTCCGTTCGATGATTCATATTATAGACTCTTGCTATCGAGAAGTCAAGAGGGGGCTTTGCCTGACGCCTCTCCAACTTAGCAGGTCATCGCAAGCCTCTGCGTAACTACGAGATGTCTTTCTTTCAAGCTGCCTGGCCTGCTCATCACCTCCATCCCCTCTCCCCTCTGAGGGGGAGGGGAGCTCAGGGTGAGGGGGCTACAGAAGCGTGCTTGAGCACGCTTCCATCTGCTGAGCCGGCGGATTCATCCGCCGGCATACTTGACAGAACAGGGGAGCGTAATCTATTATTGCGCCATGCATCCTCACTATGCTCGTGATGCGCTAACCGTATGCAACGCTATGACGTGATCGTCGTGGGTGCCGGACCGGCGGGCGCGACGGCCGCCTATAGCGCTGCGCGGCACGGCGCCAAGGTGCTCTTGCTCGAAGAGCACACCCAGATCGGCCGCCCGATCCAGTGCACCGGACTGCTCAGTCTCCGAGGCTGGCGGCTCGCCCGCGCCCCAGAGTCGCTCGTCGTCAGGGAGATCACAGGCGTCCGGGTGCACTCCCCCGACGGCTCGGTCTACGAATTAGGCGGCGACCGCGTCCGCGCCTACGTCATTGACCGAGATAGATTCGATCAGCACTTAGTGGAGCGCGCGGCGCGGGCCGGCGTCACTGTCCAGGTCGGCACGCGCGCCGTAGCTCTAGGGGAGTACCAAGAGGGCGCCCGCACGCTCATCACTCGGACCCCCGGCGGTGCCCAGCAGCCTCTCAAAGCTTCTGTCATCATTGGGGCCGATGGGCCTCACAGTCTCTTAGCGCAGCACGCGGGTCTGCCCCGCCCACAGAAGATGCTGTTGGGGCTGCAAGCCCTCATCGAGCATCACGCGCAGCGCTCAGATTTTGTCGAGGTCTTCTTCGGACGACGCTTCGCGGCTGATGGCTTCGCCTGGTCCGTCCCCGCTGCCGAGGGCACCGCGCGCGTGGGGCTTCTTACCGAGAGATTCCGCGAGGCCAAGCCGTGCTTTGAGCGCCTGCGCGCAGAGCATCATAGCTCTGGGAGGATTCTCTCATATCAGTCGGGGATGATCCCCATCGGCCCAGCGCGACGCACCGTCGCCGATGGGTTTTTGATCGTTGGCGACGCTGCCGGGCAAGCCAAGCCCACCAGCGGTGGGGGAATCTATACGGGGATGCTCTGCGGCAGAATCGCTGGAGAAGTGGCCGCGCGCTGCGCCCTTGTGGGGAAGACCACAGCGCGATTCTTGAGAGAATACGAGCGGCGCTGGCGCGCCAAGCTCGACCGCGAACTCTCGCTGGGCATGAGAGCCCATCACATCTTGACGCAGCTTGACGATGCTGCCATTGCTGCGGGGCTCAAGCTCTTAGCTCTGCCCCAGCTGCGCAAGCTGATCGAGCGCTTTGGAGATATAGACTATCCGAGCAAGATCGCGCGCGAGCTCTTCCGACGCCCTCGACTGTGGAACGCGGTCTGGCCCGTCGTTCCCGCGGGGCTGGCTCAGTACGTCAAGAGCGTCTATCGGGCAACGATGGCGAGAATGTGATATACTCATTTGACCCCTCCCCCGGCCCCTCTCCGTTTACGGAGAGGGTCAGGGAGAGGTAGGGAAGGGGGCTAGGTCATTGAGAGCTTCCAGACAAGGGGGAACAGACTCTATGCATGAGATCTCTTCGTGGACGCTTGTTGAGCGCGAGCAGAAGAGCTTGGAGATCTTACGTCAAGCGCTCGCGGAGTTTGGGACGGAGATGGCCATAGCCTTCACCGGCGGGAAGGATTCTTTAGTGGCGCTCGATCTGGTGCGGCGAGCGGGCAATGGGCGCGTCCCTATCCCCGTCTTGCACATCGACACGACTGTAGACTTCCCCGAGGTCTACGAGTACCGCGACAGATTGGCGCGCGCGTGGGGCTTCCAGCTCATTATATATCAGAACCGCGAAGCCCTCGCCGAAGCCCCGCCCGTCAGCGATCCCCATTTCTGTCTCTTCTGCACCAAGCGCCTCAAGACGGAGGCGCTCAACCAAGCTATTCAGAAATATAGATGGCGCGCGCTCATCACGGGCGTGCGCTGGGATGAGCACCAGGCGCGCTCTCAAGAGATCTACTTCTCCCCGCGCCCCGATCACGTGCGGGTCCACCCCATTCTGCACTTCCGCGAGCGCGACGTCTGGGAGTATATTAAGAAATATCAATTGCCGTACTGCCCGCTCTACGACAAGGGCTATCGTAGTCTGGGGTGTGTGCCGTGCACCAAGCCCGTCACAGATAGAAGTGTGCCGGAGCGGGCCGGGCGCGGCACCGACAAAGAGGGGCTGATGGAACGCCTGCGGGCGCTGGGGTATTTTTGAATCACGGAAAGCACGGGATGCAGACACGGAAGGCACGGAAAGCTTCTAAGACCCCTAAGCGAAGCTCTCTCTTCCCCGCAAGGGGAGGGGGCTTAGACGCCGCACGCGCGCTCCTGAAGCGCGCGGCGGCGCGCGTGCGATCCGTGTCGCTTTCCAGACTGCGCTTCTGGCTCTTAGTGATGCTCGTCTTCGCCATCCCCATCGCGATCTATCTGCCCAACACCGAGTACGGCTATACCAAGAGCACTTTGCTCTATCTTGGCGTCTCGCTCTTGCTCGCTCTCTGGGCGGTCGAGCTGTTCTTTCGTTCACAGATAGAGATCAGCGTGACGCGGCTGGCGTGGCCGGCGCTGGGGGTGCTGGGCGCGGCCGCGCTCTCGCTCGTCAACGCCGAGAATCTCGCGCTCAGTCTGATAAGCTTCGTTGGGCTCATCTATTTTGGGCTGTTGGGCTTGCTCATCGTCAACACGATCGAGAACGAGCGCGATATGCAGATTCTGCTGAGCGCGCTCTTGCTGTCAGCAAGCATCGCTTCAGTCTATGGGCTCTTGCAGTATTACGGGAAGTTGCCGGGGCCGCCAGGGTTTTTAGGAGGCAGCTTGGCGATGATCTCCACGTTTGGGAATCCCAATTATCTTGCGGGGTTTCTCGCGCATCTCCTTGTGCCGGGGATCGCCCTCTCGGTGATGATTGAGAATCGCTGGGCGCGCTTGGCGCTCTTGATAGTCTTAATCGCGATGACCGCGGCGCTCGTGGCGGCCAATTCCGTCGGGGCGTATCTTGCGGCGCTCTTCTCTGTGATCTTCTTCTTCGGCGGGATGATGATCTTTCGCCTCAGATCGGCGATAGCGGGCCAGCGCCGCTGGGTCTTGGCTGTAGTGATTCTCTTAGCTCTCACGGTGTGGCTGCAATCGCCTCCAGGGCCGCTCAACGCGCTCTTAGGCCGTGCTGCGACTCTTGAGCCGACGCCCATCGAGCGGGTCGTCCAGTTCTTCCAGCGCCTGTGGGAGGAGAACTCTGGGATCGCGCGCAGCTGGAACTGGTGGATCGCCTACGAGATGCTCAAAGCGCACCCATTTGTCGGGGTGGGCCTGGGAGATTACAAAGTCGAGTTCTTAGAGTACAAGGCGCGCTTCAAAGAGACCCCGCTGGGACAGCACTATAATTTCTATCTGCCCCGCGCAATCCAAGCGCATAACGACTACGTACAGCTCATTGCAGAGCTAGGGCTGATCGGGCTTTTAGCTATCGGATTTTTCGCGGGAACTTTGATACGAAGCGCACATGCTTTTGTGCGTTCGTCGGCGAGCCCGCAAGCTCGCCTGTGGGTCGTAGCTCTCTCAGCGGGGATCGTCGCTTTCCTGATAGATGCTTCAGTGAGCTTTCCGTTGCACTTGCCAGCGTCGGAGCTCAACCTTGTGCTCTTTATCAGTTTGCTGTGCGCGCGCCCGCTGCTTGGCCCTGCGCCGACGGTGACGCTGCGATCGTCGGCCAAGATCACAGTTGGTGTGACAATGCTCGCTCTTGCGCTTGTCGTCTGCTTTTTTGCGTATCGCGACTGGCAGGCCGACATCGCCCTCGACGAGGGAGAGGCTGAGATGAATAGCTTTCGCTACGAGACGGCGCGCATCGCTCTGGAGCGCAGCGTTGCTTTGGGGATCGCCCCAGGGAAGGCGTTTTACTATCTTGGGGTTGTCTACGCTGAGCGCGGGGAGCTGCAGCGCGCCCGCGACTACTTTGAGCGATCCCTGAAGACTTACCCCACGGAGAACGCGTACATTCAGCTAGCCGAGCTTGCTCTCCGCTTAGGGGAACCCCAGCGCGCGCAAGAGCATCTCAAGACGCTCTTGCGGCTCGATCCGGAGCCCACTCTGCGCCTGGAAGCTGAGTTTATGCAGCGGGTGCTCGTGCTTCTTGCGCAAGGGGATCGCACTTTTGTGTGGGCGGAACTAGCCAAATTCTTACAAGAGCATCCCGACTATCCCAGGGGATATCTGACGCTTGGGATGCTGCATCTTGAGCGCGGCGAGCGAGAGGCAGCCCGCGCGGAGTTCGAGCGCGGGCTCGCTGTCATCGCCCAGCTCAAGCAGAAGATTCTTCAGCGCTTGGATCAGATTCAGCGCAGTCGGCGGCTGGCTGACCCTGACGAGCTCACTCAGCTGCGAGCTCGCGCCGCAGCGCTCGCCCAGATGGAGGGCCAACTGAAAGCGCTTCTCACGCATTAGCCAGACTTCGTCTGGACTGTTCGCCTTCGCCAGCCATTGGCTGGCGAAGATGAACGTCAAGCGAAGCTTGTCCAGGCGAAGCCTGGTTGCTCATGAGACTCATCTTGCTTAGAATAGAGTTCAGGGTGTTGCGAAGATGGAATTTCTCAAGCGCGCCGTAGATTGGATCTTCGGAGAGACCAACGAACAACAGCTCAGAAAGCTTCAGCCCATTGTGGATGAGATCAATAGACTGGAGCCCGAAATCCAAAAGCTCTCCGACGATCAATTGCGAGCGAAGACCGATGAATTTAAAGACAGACTCGCCCACGGCGAGACGCTCGATGACATCTTGCCGGAGGCGTTCGCGGTGGTGCGCGAGACCGCGCGGCGCACCATCGGGCTGCGCCCCTTCGACGTCCAACTTCTCGGTGGCATCGTCATCCATCAGGGCAAGATCGCCGAGATGAAGACCGGCGAGGGCAAGACCCTCGTGGCCACTATGCCCGCCTACCTCAATGCCCTCGTCGGGAAGGTCCATATCGTCACGGTCAATGACTACTTGGCCAAGCGCGACCGCGCCTGGATGGGCCCCATCTACGAGGCGTTGGGGCTCAAAGTCGGGCTGCTGCAAGAGACCAGCACCCCCGAAGAGCGCAAACAAGCCTATCAGTGCGATATCATCTACGGGACGAACGCCCAGTTCGGCTTCGACTATCTTCGAGATAACTTGGTGATCTCCTGGGAGCAGCGGGTCCAGACGGGGCTGGATTTCGCGATCATCGACGAGATCGATAATATTTTGATTGACGAGGCGCGCACACCGTTGATTATCTCCGGCAGCACCTCGGAGACGATCAAGCTCTATAAGAAGTTTGCTGCGCTTGCCCCGCGCTTCCAGAAGGGCATCGACTTCGAGATCGACGAGAAGACCCGCCGCGTCCACCTCACCCCCGAGGCTGGGGTCAAAAAAGCCGAAGAGCTCTTAAAGATCGACAATCTCTACGCCCCCGAACACGTCGATCTCTTAAAACACTTAGAGACGGCCCTGCGCGCTCTGCATCTCTATAAGAGAGATCGCGACTATATCGTCAAGGACGGGCGCGTCATCATCGTGGACGAATTTACAGGGCGGCTCATGCCCGACCGCCGCTGGAGCGACGGGCTCCACCAAGCGATCGAAGCCAAGGAAGGGCTGGAGATCCGCAAAGAGCAGCAAACGCTCGCTACGATCACCCTGCAGCATTACTTTAAACTCTATAAGAAGCTCGCGGGCATGACCGGCACGGCCAAGACCGAAGAAGAGGAGTTCAAGCAGATCTACGGCCTGAGCGTCGTGCAGATCCCCACCCATAAGCCCATGATCCGCATAGACCTTCCCGATAGACTCTTCACCACCGAGAAAGCGAAGTTCAACGCGATCGTCGAGGAGGTCGCGCGGCTGCACGAGCTGGGCCGCCCCGTGCTCATCGGCACGACTTCGATCGAGAAATCTGAGTATCTGAGCACGCTGCTCAGCCGCCGCGGCCTGCCCCACAATGTGCTCAACGCCAAGCACCACGAGCGCGAAGCGGAGATCATCAAGGACGCGGGGCAGAAGGGGGCTATCACAGTCGCCACGAACATGGCCGGGCGCGGCGTGGACATCAAGCTCGGCCCAGGGGTTGCGGAGCTGGGCGGGCTGCACATCATCGGGGCGCAGCGCCACGAGAGCCGCCGCATTGATGATCAGCTGCGCGGGCGCGCCGGCCGCCAGGGCGACCCCGGCAGCTCCCAATTTTACGTCTCCCTCGAAGACGATCTGATCAGGCTCTTTGGCGATAGCAAATTGCTCTCGTTCGTCAAGAAGAGCATGACCGAAGGGGAAGCCCTCGAACACCCCATGCTCACCAGAGCGATCCGCAACGCGCAAAAGCGCGTGGAAGTCCATTACTTTGGCATTCGGAAGCGCTTGCTCGAGTATGATCTGGTCATGGCGCGCCAGCGGGAAGCCATCTATAAGCTGCGCGAGCGCTTCTTGATGGGCGGACAGCGCAGCCCCGAAGAGAGCGCTCAAGATTTAGAGAATTATCTGCTGAGCGTGCTCGAGGGGTACACCGACACGCTGATAGCGCGCTATCTTGCCGGGGCGGAGCGCGATGAAGAAGGGCTGCAGAAGGAGCTGTTGACCTTCCAGAACGCCCCGCTGGACTTCACGGTGGCGGGGCTCTCCCCCGACGACGCGCGCGCGAAGATCTTCGACTTTCTGCTCAGGAACTATCACGCGCAGGCCGCGCGGCTTGGAGGGGCTTTTCCGCACCTGGCCCGCTATATGATCTTGAACCTCATTGATGAGAACTGGCGCCAGCACCTCTTCGCACTCGATGAGCTCCAGGACGTGATCGGCTGGCGCGCCTATGCCGGCCGCGACCCATTGCTGGAATTCAAGCGCGAATCGTTCGAGCTCTTCCAAGAGCTTCTGGGGCGCATCGAGGAGCAGATCATCAGCTATCTGATCAAGCCTCACCTGAAGATCGTCGCCGCGCAGCCGGGGCGGCCCGCTCATATCGAGCGCGTCCCCTCCCTGCACTATCGCCACGACGAGCTCACCGCGACCGCGGGAGATTCCCCATCAGAGAAGCCCAAGGCCCAGCCGCGCCGCATCACCCAGAAGGTGGGGCGCAACGACCCCTGCCCCTGCGGCTCAGGCAAGAAATATAAACACTGCTGTATGAAGTAAGACCTCTCCCCAAATCCCTCCCCTAAAGAGGGAGGGGAGGGGTCTTACATTTGGATTCCAAAGCCGGTGAACTCGTCGAGGTAGTCCGACCAGATCACTTCCATCTGCTCGATCCGTCCCGGGCCTTCCGTCCTGAGGATCTCCAGGAGCTTTTCGATCTGGTCGCGCTCGCCCTCGATCTCCGCGCGCACGCTGCCGTCCCGGAGGTTCTGCACATACCCCGACAGCGCCAACGAGCGCGCCTTGCGCACCGTGAAGTTGCGGAACCCTACTCCTTGCACTTCCCCTGTTATCCGCACGATCGCTCGCGCCTTGGCCATAGTCTACTTGGCGGTCTCGACGAACTTGGTCTCCCGAATGACGTGGACCTTGATCTCGCCGGGGTACTGCATCTTCTCCTCAATGCACCGCGCAATGTCGTAGGAGAGCTTCGCCGCCATGTCGTCGTCCACTTCGTCGGGGCGGACTATGACGCGCACCTCGCGGCCCGCTTGGATCGCATACGCCTCCTCCACCCCAGGGAAGCTGTGGCAGATCTCTTCTAACGCTTGGAGCCGCTGCACATACGCCTCGAAGGTCTCCTGACGCGCCCCAGGACGCGCCGCCGAGAGCGTGTCCGCTGCCTGGAGGATCACCGCCAGGAGCGTGCGCGGCTCGACGTCTTCGTTGTGCGCCGCGATCGCGTGGACGACCTCCTCGGGCTCCCCGTAGCGCCGCGCCATCTCCGCGCTGATGAGCGCGTGCGGGCCCTCGACCTTGTGATCGACGACCTTGCCGATATCGTGCAACAGCCCGGCGCGCTTGGCCAGCTTCTGCATAGTCGTATCCAGCCCAAGCTCCGCGGCGAGCGCCCCCGCCAGATACGCCACCTCTATGCTGTGTCGCAACTGATTCTGCCCATAGCTCGTGCGGAAGCTCAGCCGCCCCACAAGCTCTACCAAGGCTGGGTGCATGTTGTCGAGCCCCAGCTCAAACAGGGCTTTTTGGCCCTCCTCTTTGATGCGCTGCGCGATGCGCTCCTTCGCTTTATCTACTTGCTTTTTGATCTGGGCCGGGTGAATGCGCCCATCTTCTAAGAGCTTCTCCATAGCCAGCCGCGCGATCTCTCGGCGCACCGGATGGAAACAACTGAGCGAGATCGCATCCGGGGTGTCGTCCACCAGGACCTCGACGCCGGTGAGGGCCTCAAACGCTCGAATATTGCGGCCCTCCTTGCCGATCACCCGCCCTTTGTACTCTTCGTTGGGCAGCGGCACATGGCTCATGGTGGACGATTCGACCTCCTCGGCGGCGTAGCGCTGGATGACAGTGGCGATGATCTTGCGCGCTTCGCGCTCGGCTTCCGCTTCGGCGCGCTCCTTGATCTGCCGGATCTTCTTGGCGAAGAAGCGCTCGGCTTCCTCCTCGACTTGGCGGATGAGCAACTCTTTCACTTGTTCTGCCGACAGCCCAGAGAGCTCTTCGAGGCGCTTGCGCTCCCCAACGAGAAGGGCTTCCCCTTGCGCGATGAGCTCGTTCAATCGTTGGAGATCATCCTTGAGGGACTTTTCCACGCGCAGCAGCTCGACGCCCTTCTGCTCGAGACGCTCTTCTTTCTTGAGCAGGCGCGCTTCGAGTCGCTCCAGCTTCTCTTCCTGGCGCTTGAGGCGCCGCTCCAGCTCCTCCTCACGGGCTTTGATGGCCTTCTCGGCCTCGGCGAGCTTGGCCGCCTTGAGGGCCTCGGCCTCGTGACGCGCCGCCTCTATGATCTCTTCCGCACGCTGGTGGGTGCGCATCACCTCGCGGCGCACGGAGGAGCGCCCCACCACCCATCCCACAACTCCCACCAAGAGCGCTAATCCCACCAAAAGAGCAATGACCATCGTCATACGAACGCCACCTCGCAGAGAAATAGCAGCACAGCACAAGAAGCCCCAGGCTGCGCCCCAGGCTGCGCCTGGACCGTACATCTTCGCCGGCCATTGGCCGGCGAAGGCGAACAGTCCAGACGAAGTCTGGGGCGAAGTCTGGCAGTCCTATCATATCCATTGGCCTCCTGTGCACCTGGGGCAGAGAATGCCCCTTGTGGGGCTATTATAGCCAGCAAGCTAAAGAGAATCAACAGCTGCGGCGAGGCAGAAACGAGAGCAATGCCGGCAGGAAGAGCAACGTGAACAGGGTCGTGAAGCCAACGCCGTACAGGGCTGATAGCCCAAAAACCCGCAGCCCCGGCGTAGTCGCAAAGAGCAAGCTCCCAAAACTGACCATCGTCGTCAGGGCCGACCCCAGGATGGGCAGAGCAGTCTTGCGCCACGCCCTCCCCACGTCACGATCCTCAAGAAAGCCGTGCAAGAGATAGACCGCGTAGTCTACGCCGTTGCCGATCAACAGCGACGAGATGAGAATATTCGCGAAATTGAAGCTAAGCCCCGATAGCCGCATCGCCCCCAGCATCCATAAGAACCCCAATCCCACCGGGATAATTCCCACCGGCGCCCACCGCCACCCCAGCCCAGCCCCAACGATCACCACGATGATCAGGGCAGCGAGCACGGTTGAGAGCTGAAAGTCTCTCTTCATCTTGCGCTCCAGATGATCTTGGATCATGCGATAACCAAGGAAATCATGGCTGAATGACTCTACCGCTGCGATAAATTCCCGATAGCGCTGCGGGTCGTTGAGCGTCTGGCGGTTGATATGCGCATAGATGACGAACTCGCGCTCCTCGGTGACGAAGCGCTCTTGGAGATCTTTGGGGAGCACTTTGAGCAATCCTTGGACTTGCTGGAGCTCGGCGATCTGCTGGAGCAAGGCACGGACGCGGCGGTTCAGTTCTGCAAGGCGTTCGCGCAGCTCCCCCAGGCGCGTCTGCATCAGCTCGAGGCTTTGGATGCTTGCTTCTATGCCCTCAAGCTGCAGGATCTGCTGCTGGATTTCCGGGGCGACGGTCTCCGTTCCAGCCCCGGTGAGGGCCACTTGGTCGAGAATGCGCGTCAAGTTGCCCTTGAGCCGAAGGATCTGGGCGCTGAGGTCTTGGAGTTGTTGGAGCTCTTCTTGATAGCGCTCGATCTGGGAGGAGGCGCGCGCAAGATCGCCCTCAAGATTCAGAGAGAATCTCTGCTGGCCCTCCACAGATTCCGAGGGGAGGAAGAACATCAGCAGCGACCAGACGACGTTCACGTGGCCTTGGGCGCGGAGCTCCTCCAGCCCAGCGTTGATCCGGCGCAGCTCCTCTAGCGTTGGGGCGAAGAACAAGAAGTACTCAGCCAATCCCGACGTCCCCACGTCGAACTCTTGGCGCTCTATCTGCTGCATGAGCCGCGAGGGGAGGTCTTTGGGGGTGAGCTCTTCGTCGGCGAACCGGAATTGCACGTGCAGGGCTTCACTGAACATCACGAGACTTCCCACGATCACAAGGAGCGCGATGGGCCAGCGGGCCCAGCTCCAGAAGGTGCTAGGCTGTGGGGCTGGAGGGGGAGAGGGCTGTTGGCGTGCGCGCGTGGGCCGCAAGCGCCGCCGCAACATAATATGCGAAACGATGATGAGCGCCGGAAGGATGAGCAGCGTGGCTGCGAGCGCCACGAGCACCCCAACCCCGGCGATGATCCCCATCTCATAGAGCCCTGGGGAGCTTGCGGCCATTAAGCTGAAGAGCACTAATGCTGTCGCCAGCGATGCTGTGATCAGGGCGGAGCCCTTGGAGAGGATGGCGGACTTGAGGGCCACTTCCACGCGATGCCCAGCGCGGCGCTCCGCAAGAAAATGCGCGAGAAAATTGATCCCATAATCGATCCCCAGCCCCAAGATCAGCGGGGGAAGGAACGACGTCACCAAGTTCAGCCCGTTGGTGGCAAACTTCGCCCACGCCAGCGTCACAATTAACGCGAGAAAGAGCACAATAAGCGCCAAGATGGGGTAGAAGAACTGTCGGAGAATGAGCACGATCACGATGGTGACGCCGACAGCAGAGATGATCGTGGTATTGCGCATGTCGACGTTCAGCTGATAATTGATCTCCGCGTTGATGGCGTAGGGGCCTGTCAAGCCCCAGCGGATCCCTTGCGCCTCCAGATGGAGCTCGTGGAGGGCCTGCTGGGCAGCGCGGGTGACCGTGCGATTGTACTCTAAGCCGCGCTGGGAGCTATAGCGCGGGCGCACCCGCACGAGCAGCTTGGTGCCGTCGTGAGAGAGATAGAGCTCCCCTGGCCACGCCAGGAGCTTGGTGATCGTCTCGGTGATCTCATTGACGGTCTGTAGAAGGTCTGTGACCAGCTGATCGGCGTTCTGGATGAGTGCCGGGGCGTGCTCGAACTCGTCCTTGACGCGGGCATTGAGAGCCTTCAACTCATGGAAGCGCTTGAAGAGCTCCAAGGGGTTGAGGGCTAATCGTCTCCAATCCAGCTCCCCAAGGAAGATGCGCTCAAGCTCCGTATTGATTTGGGCGTAGATGGTGGCAAGCTCGCGCACCCCGGTGGACATTTGCTCGGCTGGCAGGCCACGCAGGCGCTCTTGGTACTCCCGGAGCTTCAGCAAGATCTCATCATAGAGGGAGAGCAGCTCCGTGCCCCGGCGCGTTTGGATATCTTTGGTAAAGCTCACGGACGTAAACAGTTCTGGATAGCGCTGCAGGAGATACTCTTGGATCAGTTGAGCCGCGGCTTTGAGCTTTTCTGGGGAGGAGCTATGGGGATCTTGCAGCATTAAGATAATATCGAGGGTGTCGCTCTTGGTGATGATCTCCTCGCGCTCTTGGAACTTGGTGAGCAGGGGATCACCGGGGGGAAGAAGATCTAAAAAAGAACTGCGCATGGGGAGGGTGAGAATATAGCTGAGCGCCGCGCCACTGATGAGGGCGGAGAGCACCAGCACCACCCAGGCCCGAGCTCGCACAAGCCGATAGACCCCATGCAACAACGCCGCGCGCATAGATTAGTGGGGCGCAGTCTTCTTGAGCTCTTCGGGGCTGGTGACGTCGATCTTATATCCCGTGAGTTTTGCAGTTAAGCGGACGTTCTGGCCGCCCTTGCCAATCGCCAAGGATAGCTCGGCATCAGGAACAAGCACCCGGGCTTCTCTCTTGGCTTCGTCAAGATCGATCTGTAAGACCTTGGCGGGCTCTAGGCTGTTTTTGATGAGCTCGCGCACGTCGGAGCTCCAGCGAATGATATCTATCTTCTCCCCGCCGAGCTCGCGCACGATCTCCCTGATGCGGCTGCCCCCAGCCCCGACACACGTCCCCACAGGATCGAGCTCGGCCACAAGCGACCGCACGGCGACCTTGGTGCGCACCCCTGGCTCGCGCGCGATCGCCTCGATGCGAATGAGCCCTTGCTCAAGCTCGGGCACCTGGAGCTCCAGCAGCTTCTGGACGAATTCCTTGGCCGCGCGCGACAAGATAATCCTCGGATCGCCTGAGGTGCGCTCCACACGCATCAGATATGCTTTAATCACGGCTCCCACGCGGTAGCGCTCCCCGGGGATCCGCTCGGATTCGGGCAGGAGGGCCTCGGCTTGGCCGAGGTTCACCCAGACGTCAGCCCCAGCAAAGCGATGGACATGCCCGCTGATAATAGAGCCCACGCGGCTCTGATAGCGCTCGAGGATCTTCTGGCGGCGCTTGGCGATGATCTCTTGCCGGATGGTCTCCTCGGCCTTGCGGGTGGCGATGCGGCCAAAATCCGTGAGCTTGACATCTTTGGCTTGGCCGTCCACAATGACGTGGATATCGCCAGAGGTGCGATCGATGGCGATCTCGAGGTTGGCTGCCGGGCCGAACTGCTCGATATACGCGACGCGCAGCCCCTTCTTGACCGCCTCATAAAGATCTTCGCGATCGAGCCCCTCTTCCTTGGCCATCTCCTCGAGCGCCTCGAGAAACTCAATATTCACAGGCGATCACCAAGATCATAGAATCTTTGGGGTGTTACAGAAACCGGCTCTCGACGACCCGGCAACAGCGCACGGCCGCAAACGGGATGGGCACTCGAGCGCCACGGGCATCTTCGAGCCAGAGCTCCTCATCGGAGAGCCCTTGCAGCCAGCCCACAAGCACCGTCGGTCCTTCTGCAGAGTGCAGATGCACTTCGATGGGCTTGCCCACAGCAAGCTCATAGTGTCTTCGGGTATAGAGGGGCCGATCCATCCCCGGCGAGGAGACCTCAAGCTCATAGCTGTGCTCGATGAGCGCATCCAGGGGCGCTTCCAGGGCGCGGCTGACGCGCTCGCAGTCATCAATCGTGACCCCTCCGGGGCGCTCAATATAGACGGTTACCTGCCAGCGCGGCCCGGAGGTCCTCACCTCTAGCCAATAGAGCTCCACCCCCTGTTCGAGGGCAACCCGCTCGGCGATGGCCTGCACGGCCCCTTCCAACTGAGCATTCATCACAGCTCGATTATACTCCCCAGGCTTTTTCAGTGCAATGGGGTTGTCGCGCTGGGGAGATCACGGTACTCTAAGAGAAGTATGCGTCGGGTCTTTGAGGTCTCTGAGGACGAAGCGGGGGCTCGGCTCGACCGCTGGCTCCTTGCACGCTTGAGCGAGCCGACGCTGACGCGCTCGCGCCTGCAAAAGCTCATTCGATCCGGGGCGGTGCAGCTCAACGGCCAAGTGGCGCGGCCGGGGCTGCGCCTCCGCCCCCACGATCTCGTCACCATCGAACTTCCCGACAATGTCCAAGAAGAGACCCTCGAACCTGAGCCCTTCACCCTGCCCATTCTCTACGAAGATGAGCATCTCATCGCGGTTGACAAGCCCGCAGGCATGGTCGTCTACCCCGCCCCAGGACACCCGCGCGGCACGGTGCTCAATCAAGTCATCAGTCATTGTGCGCTGGCGAGCTTCGGGGCGCCCGCTCGCCCTGGGGTCGTCCATCGCTTGGACGAGGGAACGAGTGGAGTCCTTGTGCTGGCGAAGACGGACTTAGCGTACTTAAAGCTTGTCGAGCAGTTCAAGAACCGTCAGATCGAGAAGATCTATCTTGCGGTGGTGCACGGAGCGATCGCCGAAGACGAAGGGCGGATTGAAGGCCCCATCGGGCGCGACCCCGCTCATCGCCAGCGCATGAGGATCGTCTCTGGGGGGAAGCCGGCGATCACGGAGTTCCGCGTGCTCAAAAGATTCGACGAAGTGACGGTGCTGGAGGTGCGCCCGCTGACGGGGAGGACTCATCAGATTCGAGTGCACCTGAGCGCCATCGGGCACCCGGTCGTAGGCGATGATCTCTACCAGGCTTCGCCTGGACCGTGCGCCTTCGCCAGCCAAAGGCTGATGCTCCATGCGTGGCAGCTCACGCTGGCGCACCCGATCACTGGGGAGCGCCTAGAGCTGGTGGCTCCCATCCCTGCAGAGTTTCTCGAGCTGCTGCAGGGCGACCACGATGTAATCCCCCATAGCTGCGTAGGAGAGCGCGATGCCCCCGGCAAGCACAAAGAGAGCAACGGAGGAGAGCACCGGGAGGATGGGCTCAAGCAGCATCCCCACGAGCCCCACCGAGAGCATCGTTGAGGAAGCTTTTCCCAGGGCGCGCGCCTCGATGACGATCCATCGAGCGCTCCGCCAGCGCAGCCACAGCGCCCCACAGAGTAATACGAGAGGAGGCACAGCAAACGCTATCAAGGCCCACCACGGAAGACGACCCTCAACAGTAAGAGCGACAAAGAGACTGAGAAAGAGCATCTTGTCGGCTATGGGGTCTAGAAGCTTTCCCAGGGCAGTGATCTGGCGCTGGGAGCGCGCCAGCGCCCCGTCAACGAGATCACTCGCCAGCACCAGGGCGAGCACGGCGTAAAAGAGCCACAACGGGCCCCAGAAGAAGAGCAGTATCAAGATGGGGATAGCGAGAATGCGCGAGAGCGTAATAGCGTTGGGCAGGGTCAAGACGTCCTTCATAGCCCCAACTGCGAGGCGATCCCCTGCATAGCTTTGATCACGGTGTCTATGTGCTCATCAAGCGGGACGCCCAGTTCTTGGGCTCCTTGCTCGATCTCTTCGCGATTGACCCCGCGCGCGAACGATTTGTCCTTCCATTTCTTCTTGACGGCCTCGACAGTCACCTCAGCTAAGCTCTTATTGGGGCGCACGAGCGCCGTCGCCACGATCAGTCCCGTCAGCTCATCGCAGGCGAAGAGCGCCTTGGCCATGAGCGACGTGCGCGGGACGCCCGTGTACGACGCATGCCCTAAGATCGCTTGGCAGATCTCTTCGGGGACGCCGCGCTCCCGCAAGATCTGCACTCCAACTGCGGGATGCCCCTGGGTCGGATGATGCTCATGGTTGGGATACCTTTCGTAGTCGAAGTCATGAAGCAACCCTGCCAGGCCCCAGCTCTCCTCATCTTGGCCGAACTTCCGTGCATAAGCTCGCATCGCGGCTTCGACCGCGAGCATGTGCTTGATGAGATTCTGATTCTTCGTGTACTCGTGCACCAATGCTAATGCTTCTTCGCGCGTCATGACTCCCCCTTCTCTCCGCGAAAGCGTTACGTCATTCTACGCGACAGATCAAGCTTTGTCGAACAGCCCCAACTGATGGGCCTTGTGGGAGGATTGGCGCTTGAGCGCCTGGGCAGCTTGGTGGCTGGCGTTGTGCGCGTGCTGAATCGGCTCTGGTAAGAGATTCTTCAACGTCAGTTGAGTCAGCTCAATAGCAGTCTCTAGATCTATGCGATGCCCCGGCGAGACGAAGAATGGCTCAGACGAATCTGCAGGTTTGATTGCAGCCCCCGCGCGCTGGCCCCCAACGCGAATGTAACAGATCTCGCCGGGCGCTAAGCTCCGAAGATCTCTCTCAGGCTCGCCGTGTAAGAGCGATTTCGTGATCCCGATCGTGGGGATATCAAGCATCACGCCCAACTGAGAGGCGATGCCCGCTTGGCGATGGTGGAGCGTCCCCGTGCCATCCACAAAAGTGATATCGGCGAGAGCGTTCTGTTCTTTGAGCTTTTGGAGTAAGGCGAGCATCACCGGCAGCTCGCGGAATGCCAAATAGCTGGGGATATACGGGAAGCGCACCTCTTGTGTGAGCGTGTGCGTCTCGATGAGGGTTAAGCTCGGCAGCTCCAAGCGCACATACGCTGCGACGCCTTGGGTTCCTACGTATGAGAGATCCACTCCGCCCGCGGTGCGATAGTCCGATCTATCAGGGACGAGGCGCATCTGCGCTCGGATGGCGTTTTGGATCTCTTGGAGTTTCTGGAGGGGTTTTTCGCTGCGGAAATCGCGAAAGAGAAATTTTGTCAGCGAGAGCACGCGGCCGCCCTTGACGGGGACGCCCTCAGCTTGAAGGAGCTGAGCTTGTTCTTCCGTGACTGTGCCATCGAAGCTCACGACGCGATGGCTGGGGCAGTCTCTCTTATGCTGAGCCAAGATCGAGCCCACGGCGCGCGCGGCGATGGGATCGCCCAGCGCGAGGGCGATCTCGCGGAACGTCGCGACTTTGCCCTGAGGAATCTGAGCGACCAGCTCGAGAGTAATCTTTTCGATGTCGGGCAGGGCGAGCATAGACCATCTCCCATGCCCATCATATCACTTGGAGTACTCCTTCACCAGCAGAGCGATGGCCTCGCGCATCAGTTCAGATTTATTAGCTTTGCGCCCGGTGCGCTTGCGGATTTGCAACTGAAGCTCCTCCAGGGCGATAATATCATCTGGGGTCAGGTAGAACGTCGCTTTCACCAGCCCTGGTGCGGACTCTTCGGGATCTTTGGGCGTGGGCTTGTAAAAATCTTTCATGATCTCGCTTTCGGCAAGCGGATCATGTGCGATAGAGCGACGCGGCTTCATCGGGCGATCACCTGCGCTTCTTGAGCGTGATGGCCATTAGAGCTTGGAGTTCCCTCAAGAACACGCTCAGCTAATCTTTTGTAATCTTGGGCGCCGTAGGAAGTGGGATCGTACTCGAAGATCGTCTGGTGGTGGCTGGCGGCTTCAGCCAGGCGCACGTTGGCGCGGATGGGCTCGGTGACTTTGGCGCCAAAGTGCAGTTCTAATCTCTCTAAGACTTCGCGGCTCTTGCGGTTGCGCCCGTCGTAGAACGTGGGGATGACCAGCGACACCTCGATGGGGTGTTCTAAGATCTCGCGGACCATCTTGAGGTTCTCTAAGATCTGCTTGACGCCCACGAGCGCTAAATAGTCCATGCTCACGGGGATGAACGCTTCGTCGGCGTAGACGATAGCGTTCTGATTTAAGAGATTTAAGCTGGGCGGGCAATCCAAGAGCACAAAATCATAGCCGGAGAGCTTGGCGAGCTTGCGGCTGAGGACGCGCTCGCGCCCCGGAAGCCCCGTCAGAATCAATTCGGCCTGGGCGGCGGTCTTCGTGCTTGGGAGAATATCTATATGCTCGCGCACCGAGAGAATACACTCGTGGGGCGTGGTCATCTCATCGACGAGCAAGTGATAGAGCGACTTCTGGGGGACGACGTCGAACCACGTAGCTACGTTGCCTTGGGGATCCATGTCAATTAAGAGAACTCTCTGATTGTGGAGGGCCAAGGCCGCCGCGAGATTGACGGCGGTTGTGGTCTTGGCCGTGCCCCCTTTCTGATTGATAATCGCGATCTTGCGCATCCTCTCACCTCGTTCAGATTGTGATGGCATGCCAGCACAATGGCTTAGCGCTATTGTGCCACAAGAAAGAGAGCTTCCCAAGGACAGCTGTCCCTTGAGGATGGGGAGGACGCTCAGTCGTTATTGTTTGGTCAGCTAGAACGTGCTAAAATGCTTGGTGAATTTCATACTGAGAGGATGAGTTTCCATGCGCGTCGTAAAAGACGACTTGTCCTTCGAGCAGATCTTAGAGGCTGCACGGCGGCTCAGCGAAGAGGATCGAGAGCGCTTGATTTTTGAGCTCAGCTCGGAACTGCGTCAGGCTTTACAAGCACTCGAAGCCGAATACGAGAGCGAGCGAGCCGCTGGCAAAACTGTGCCTCTAGAAGAATTATAGCCTTTCATGGCTTATCGGGTTCTCTTTGGAAGCAAGGCGGCCAGGCAATTTCGAAAGTTTACACCAGCTCTGCAACAACGGATTCGAGAGCTCCTGACCGACGTGGCAAAGGACCCCTATGCTAAGAGTCTCATTCTTTCTTCTGATCTTGCGCACTTGCGCTATATCAAATTCTCGCACCAAGGCACACCGTATCGGATCGTCTTCAAAGTATCTGAGGAGCATCAAGAGATCGGCGTGATCTTCCTGGGAACTCGACAGAACTTTTATCGCGACTTGAAGCGCTACTTGCGCTCATCATGATGATGAACGACTTGCAGCTTCGGTCGCCGCACGGTAGATCTCTTTTAACGCGACGCCCCGCTCTTCCGCGAGTCTCTTGCAGTCCTCATACTCCGGCGCAATATTGATAATCTCAGAACCCAGCATCCCCAGCTTCACCCGAACTTGCCCATACGGCGTCTGAACTTCTATAACTTTTCGGGCGAGCTTCTTGCGCTTCACTGAATAATAGATCGCTCCCAGGGTCGTCGTCTCGCGAAAGAGTATCTCGCAGAGCTTGTCCACTACCGCAGCATCGCAGAGCACGCGCACAAGCAACCCAGGACGCCCCTTCTTCATCAAAATAGTGTGGGCGCTGACGCTCTTGGCCCCATGATCAAAGAGCTTCTGCTGCACATAGGGAAAGAGCTCTGGGTTCATGTCGTCAATCTCTGTTTCGATGACGACGGTCTCGTCTTGTTCGAAATCTGTGACGCTCTCGCCAACGAGAACTCTCAGCACGTTAGGCTGCGGGAGGTCTTTCGTGCCCGCGCCGTAACCGATCTGGTGCCAGCGCGCTGGCGGCATGGCAAACTCCGGGGAGAGATATTTCAGAAGCGCCGCGCCGGTGGGCGTGGTCAGTTCTGTCTCGATCCCCGACGAATAGACGGGAAAATCTTTGAGAAGCTCAAGCGTCGCCGGCGCGGGCACGGGGAGTCTGCCATGTGCCGTCTCGATCATACCGGACCCGAGATTAATCTTAGACGCGTACCATTGGTCAATCTGTAACGACTCTATCGCGACGGCAGCCCCGACGATGTCGCATATCGAATCGAGGGCGCCCAGCTCGTGGAAGTGCACGTCATCTATAGCAATGCTGTGAATCTTCGCTTCGGCTTGGGCGAGAGCGCTGAAGATCGCGATGGCTCGCGCCTTCTCGGCAGGCGTCAATGAGCTCTTCTCAATCAGCGTGCGAATCTCCGACCAGTGCCGATGCGCATGAGAGTGGAAATCTGACTCAAAGCGCAGGTGGGTGGCAGCGATGCCCTGGCGCATCACGCGTTCGGTGTGCACCGAGATTGGGCCTAGGCCAAGCTGCGAGAGCTTCTCGCTCAAGAGCTGAGCTGTAATGAGCTGGGCGTCTATGAGCGCCGCGAGGAACATATCTCCGGCGATGCCGGAGAAGCAGTCTAAGTATGCGATCTTCATGGTTACGGGCCTCGCCGTTTGCGCCATTTGTTCTTATCTACAACAAACAGTGTGCCGCTCAATTGATTCTCCGGCACTGTTTGCAGAAGCTTGTGTAGCGCAGAATGCACGCTGGCTGCCTCTTGATATTTCATCTTCAACACAATGACTCCAAGATGGGAGCTGGGAGGAAAACGCCGAATGTCCCCGAACTCTTGGTCCCGCGTAAGCAATACTGCTCCAAGCTCCTGAGCTTTCGCAAACACTACGTGATCTTTGGCTCCGGCAAGACCTAACTCCTTGACTGTGATGACGGGATAGCCATGACGCCGAAGAAACTCGACGGTGATATCAAAAGTGCACTCATCGGCAAGGATCTTAAGCGGCATAGATCTCTTCGTTTTTCACAAGGGAGTTGGCATACCGGACGCAAGCCAGAATGTCCTCTTCTGTCAGTTGAGAATAACACTTCTCGATAATCTCTTTAGGGCTGAGCCCTTCGCCCAAGAGCTCCAGGACCATGTGGACAGGGATGCGCGTCCCCTCAATAACCGGCTTTCCAAAGCAAACCTCTGGGTCAATGATGATTCTCTCAGTGAGCCTGATCATAAAATCTCAGCCTCCCTGTACAGTGTTGATCTTCGTCGCCAGCACGGCGGCGCCAAAGCCGTTATCTATATTGACCACAGCCACCCCCGGCGCGCAACTGTTGAGCATCGTCAGCAGCGCCGAAAGCCCGCCAAAGCTCGCCCCGTACCCCACGCTCGTGGGCACAGCAATGATGGGTTTATCCACAAGTCCTGCGACGACGCTGGGCAGCACCCCGTCCATCCCCGCTACTACGATCAGCACGCGCGCAGCATTGAGACGCTCCCGATGGGCGAGAACTCTGTGCATCCCCGCGACTCCGACGTCATAGAGTCGCTCTGTCGGGTTCCCAAGATAGTGTGCCGTCACGGCGGCTTCTTCAGCGACGGGGATGTCTGAAGTTCCGGCGGTGACGACGAGCACCGTGCCACCCTGTGGTGCTTTGGGGGCCCCAAGGGTCAGCAGTCGCGCTTGTTCGTGATAGATCACTTCAGGGAGCAGCTCTTGCACGGCGCGGGCTTGCTCTGGGGTGGCGCGCGTCGCTAAGACGGGCTCGGTCTTCTTGCGCAGCTCGCTCATGATAGCTGCGATCTGTTCTGGAGTTTTCCCCGGACAAAAGACGGCCTCAGCGATCCCACAGCGCCCCTCGCGCTCGAGGTCGGGACGAGCGAAAGGGTCTGAGGGCGCGGGGCTGTGGCCCTTGAGGGCTTCGTTCATGCTGCCGCTGCGATAGCCCATAAGATCGAGCGTCACGTAGCGGAAGCCGAGCTTCTTCAAATGAGTAGCTACAGCGTCGCGATGCGCTAGCACTTTGGGCATCTCCTCTGGGAGCACTTCAATGCGCGCCATGTTCTCATGGTGGCGCACGCGCACTTGGCTCAGCCCTAGCCCAAAGAGAAACTCCTCGGCGTGCTCGATCTGTCTGAGCTTTTCAGGGGTGATCGCACTGCCGTAGGGCAGGCGCGAAGCTAAGCACGCCATCGCAGGCTTCTCAGCAGTAGGGAGCCCAAGCATCCGCGCGATCTCGCGAATTTCGGGCTTAGTCAGCCCAATCTCTAAGAGCGGGCTGCAAACAGTATATTCTTTGAGGGCGCGCATCCCTGGGCGAAAGTCTCGGGTATCCGAAGCGTTGGTGCCGTCGAGCACATGGGCAAAGCCGCGCGCGCGAGCTAGCTCGGTGAGCTTGCTGAAGAGCTCTTGCTTACAGTGAAAACAGCGCGTTGGGGGGTTGTTGACATAGCGCGGGTCGTCCAGCTCGCGCGTGAAGATGATCTCGTGAGGGACGCCAAGCTGTTGCGCGAGCTTCTGCGCGGCTTCAAGCTCGCGCTGGGCGTAGACGGGCGAGTGCGCCGTCACCGCGAGCACACGATCCCCTAGTTCTTGCTTAGCGATAGCTAAGACGACCGAGCTGTCTACTCCCCCCGAGAACGCGACGATAGCACTACCGTAGCTTCGTATCAAGGCTCTCAAAGCTGTCAGTTTCTCTTGCAGGGTCATACTGCAACTGTAGCGAGTCGGTTGCGGGTGCGCAACCCCAAAACTATAATGAGGCAGCGCTATGGCTGAACCCCAAGGGATCACAGCGGAGCTTTATCGCGCCATTGTCACTATAGTAGATGACCGAGTCAGAGAGATTCGGGTCACCCGTGAGGATTTTGATCGGCTCACTCAGACAGTAGCCCAACTGGCTCAAGCGCAGGCGCGCACGGAGCAGCGTCTCGAAGAGTTGGCGCAAGCTCAAGCGCGCACTGAGGAGCGTTTAGATCGCCTCGAAGCAGCCGTCGAGCGACTTGCTGAGGCCCAAGCGCGTACTGATGCAGCGGTTCAACAGCTGGCCAAGAGAGTCGATCAGCTAGCTGAGGCGCAAGCGCGCACGGAGCAGCGCCTGAACGAGTTAGCCCAAGCGCAAGCCCGTACAGAGCAGCGCGTAGAGCAACTCGAAGGGGCAATGCAGCGCTTAGCTGAGGCCCAAGCGCGCACCGAGCAGGCGCTCCAGCAGCTGGCGACCCAAGTCGGGGCCCTCAGCGATAACGTCGGCTACGGGCTGGAAGACATCGCGCGCGTCGTGCTGCCGGGGTATCTGAAACAACGCTATGGGGTCACAGTAGAGCGATTAGAACGCCGCATCTTCTCTGTGGATGGGCAACGGTTCGATGTCGATCTGTATGCCGAAGGCCGGCGCGGCAGGCGTCGGATAGTCGTGCTCGGCGAGGTGAAAGCGCGCATCTACGCCCGCGAGGTGCACTACTTCCAGCAGGTGCTCCAGGCGGTGCGCCCGCAGCTGCCTGCCGAGCCCCTGCCCGTGCTGTTTGGGTATTTTATTGATCTCTCAGCGATGGAAGCTGCGCAAGATCAGATTTTGCTCATTGCTGCGTATCAGCCCACTATGGAAGCGACGGCGCCGCGTCGCCGCCGTCGCACAAAAAGAGTATAATTGATGAGAAGGGGGGATGACTGATGGAACGGCTGACTGGGACATTCAAAGTGAAGTCTGGGCTCGCGGAGATGCTCAAGGGCGGCGTGATCATGGACGTGGTCAACGCCGAGCAAGCGAAGATCGCGGAGAAGGCCGGCGCGGTCGCGGTGATGGCGCTGGAGCGCGTGCCCGCTGATATTCGTGCCGCTGGGGGCGTGGCCCGCATGGCCGACCCCAAGAAGATCAAAGAGATCATGGACGCGGTCACGATCCCCGTCATGGCCAAGTGCAGAATCGGGCACTTCGTCGAAGCCCAGATCCTCGAAGCTCTCGGGGTAGACTACATTGACGAGTCGGAGGTGCTCACGCCCGCCGACCCTGAACATCACATAGACAAGTGGCAATTCAAAGTGCCGTTCGTCTGTGGGGCGCGCGATCTCCCCGAAGCGTGTCGCAGAATCGCTGAAGGCGCGGCAATGATCCGGACGAAGGGCGAAGCCGGCACCGGCGACGTCATCGAAGCTGTCCGCCATATGCGCTTGATGAACAAACAGATTCGCATCGTGCGCCAGGCCTCCGACGAGGAGCTGGTCGCGCTGGGCAAGGAGTGGGGCGCGCCCGTCGAGGTCTTGAGACTGATCAAAGAGCTCGGGCGACTGCCCGTGGTGAACTTCGCTGCCGGTGGGATCGCCACGCCCGCGGATGCCGCCTTGATGATGCAGCTTGGCTGCGATGGCATCTTTGTAGGGTCTGGGATCTTCAAGTCAGAGAATCCCGAAAAGCGCGCGCGGGCCATCGTCCTCGCTACGACGTACTATAACGATCCCAAAGTTCTAGCGGAGATCTCCGAAGACCTTGGGGAGCCGATGCCCAGCATCAGTGCCGCGCGTCTCCCAGAGCGAGAGCTTTTGCAAGTGCGTGGGAATTGAAACTATGCGCATTGGGGTGCTTGGACTCCAAGGCGACTTTCGCGAGCATCTTGCGGTCTTGCGCTCGCTGGGCGTGGATGCCCGGGACGTGCGCACCAGGGCGCAGCTCGATGAGATCGAGGGCTTGATCATTCCCGGCGGCGAGAGCACGACCATGGCGTATCTGTTAGAGAAGATGGGGATGCTCTCGGTCTTGCGCGAGCGCGGCGAGCAGGGCTTTCCCATCTACGGCACGTGCGCGGGAATGATCCTCCTTGCGCGCGAGCTCAATGACGCTTATCCGGAGCATCGCCTCGCGCTGATGGATATCGCCGTGAAGCGCAACGCCTACGGGCGGCAGCTCGACAGCTTTGAGGCCGATATACATATCAAAGATATTGGGAAGTTTCACGCGATCTTCATTCGGGCTCCCAAGATCGTGCGGGTGGGGCCGGGCGTCGAGATCTTAGCGGAGCACGACGGCGCCCCGGTGCTCGTAAGACAAAAAAATCTCTTGGCAAGCAGCTTCCATCCGGAGCTCACGGGTGATTCCAGGGTGCACGAGTATTTTCTGAAGATGGTCACGAAGGGGTAACCTATGGCTCACACGGAAGCGCCCGCGAAGAAGATGACGTATGAGGAGTTTTTAGCGTGGTGCGATGAAGACACTTGGGCGGAATGGGTGGACGGGGAGGTCATCATGGTTTCACCGGCGTCATTACCGCATCAAGAGATCAAGAGATTGCTTGTCACAATATTACAGACTTATGTGGAGCAACACGACCTAGGAGAAGTGATTGATGCTCCATTTCAGATGCGCTTAGCCGAGCTGCAGCGTGGGCGAGAGCCGGACGTGCTCTTCGTGGCCAAAGAGCATCTAGATAGACTGAGAGAGACATATTTAGACGGCCCGGCGGACGTCGTGATCGAGATCGTCTCGCCGGAGAGCGGCCCGCGCGACCGCGGCGAAAAGTATTATGAGTACGAAGCCGCTGGCGTTCGCGAATACTGGCTCATTGATCCTGAGCGCCAGCACGCCGAGTTCTATCGCCTCAACAAGCAGCACAGATACGACTTGATCTCCCCCGATGATCAGGGCATCTATCGTTCCCACGTGATTCCCGGGTTTTGGCTGAAGGTAGGGTGGCTGTGGCAGCGTCCCCTGCCCCGTGTGCTCGACGTGCTCAAAGAGCTCAAGCTCATCTAAAAAATTATAAGGAGGTTCCCATGATTCGCGTCGCGTTAAACGGCTTCGGGCGCACCGCGCGCACGTTCTTTCGGATCGTCCACAAAGACCCCCAGATCGAGATCGTGGCGATCAATGTGCGATCGCAGACCCCAGAGCAAGCCGCGTATCTCTGTAAGTACGACTCCGTCTACGGGCGCTTTGACGGTGAGGTGAGCTTCGGCGAAGATTATATAGTCGTCAACGGCAAAAAGATTCAGCTCTTTCAAATCGAAGATCCCGCGAAGCTCCCCTGGGGAGAACTCAAAGTAGACGTCGTCGTCGAGGCGACCGGCGTCTTCCGCGATGCCCAAAAAGCGAGCAAGCACCTGCAAGCGGGAGCGAAGAAAGTTTTAATCACCGCCCCGGCCAAGGGCGACATCCCCACAATCGTCTGGGGGGTCAACGAGAAGATCTACGATAAAGCCAAGCACGCTATCGTTTCCGCAGCGTCGTGCACGACTAATTGTCTTGCCCCGATCGCGTACATTCTGCACAAAGAATTTAAGATCAAGAAGGGCTTGATGACCACGGTGCACGCCTACACCGCAAGCCAAAACTTGGTAGACGGCAGCAACAAAGATATGGTCGAGGGCCGCGCCGCGGCGATCAATATCATTCCGACGACGACGGGAGCAGCTAGTGCCATTGGGCTGGTCATCCCCGAACTCAACGGAAAACTCGACGGCATGGCCTTCCGCGTCCCCGTAGCGACAGGCTCGGTGACTGATCTCGTCGCGGAGTTAGAGAAGACCGTCACCGTGGAGCAGCTCAACGAGACGTTCACCCGCTATGCCCACGGCTCGATGAAGCACATCTTGGCGGTCTCGCAGTGGCCACTCGTGTCGAGCGATTGCATCGGCGACCCGCACTCGGCGATCGTTGATCTCAGTTCAACGAAAGTCATTGAGAAGAGCTTGGTCAAGGTCGTGGCGTTCTACGACAACGAGTGGGGCTACTCCGCGCGGCTGGCTGATCTCGTCAAATATCTATGATCGAGATTCTTATCAAGGCGCATTCGGGGTTGCGCTGGGTGGTGCTCGCGTTGATTCTTCTAGGGATCGCGCGGGCGGCGTGGGGCTGGCTCGGCTCGCCCTCGTATGCGAAGTTTGATCGCATGTGGGGAGCTCTCTCGAGCGGCCTGATGGACCTGCAGATTCTCTTGGGTGTTATTATTTTCTTTCTGTTGGACCCCGAAGTGCGCCCCAGTTTGTGGCACCCCGCGCTGATGCTCGCCGCAGCTGTAAGTGTCCATCTGGGGACGATCTTCGCCCGACGCCTGAAAGAAGACCGCCGCAAGCACTATGCGCATCTCTTGGCGTATCTAGTGGGTCTACTCTTCGTTCTCTTGGGGGTCTATGCGGTGCGTGGCTCGCTCTTTTAGGAGGCTCTATGAGCGCGCTCCGGGAGAGGGTTTTCTACGCCGTGCTCGATCTGTTCTATCCGCCTCATTGCGCTGTGTGTGCTACCCCCTTCAGCGAGGGCGAGCGCGCGTTTCTCTGCGCAGACTGCGAGGGCAAGATCGAGCGCATAGATCAGCGTCACGTCTGCCGCTGCGGCTGCCCTCTCCCTGAAGGGCTCGATCTCTGCCCGTGGTGCGCTGCAGAGAGCGAGAGAGTCTTTGAGCAGATACGCTCGTTCGGGTGGTACGAAGAGCGCGAAGACCCTAATCATGTGCTGAGCACGCTCATAAAAACTTTTAAGTACGGCGGCGAGCGGGCGCTCGCGCCCCTGTTAGCACGATATCTCGATGAAGCCGGACGGCCGCTGCGCCCTCAGATTGAGCGGATCACGTTTGTCCCCATGCGCCCCAAAGCTGAGCGCGAGCGCGGGTTCAATCAAGCGGAGCTCTTAGCGCGCGAGCTGGGCAAGCTGTGGGGGATTCCCGTGGTGCGCGCCCTAGAAAAAATCAAAGACACTCAACCTCAAGCGAGCCTCTCCCAACACGAGGCGCGTCGGGAGAACATCCGCGGGGCCTTCCGACTTGCAAAATTTACCCCGTGCGCTAGTATTCTCATAGTAGACGACGTCTATACCACCGGGGCGACGCTCACTGAGTGCGCACGCCTCTTGAAGGAGGGTGGGATTTCGCAGCTCTACGGGCTCACGGTGGCGCGAGCCACCCAAAAAATATATGAAGATCCAAAGCATCGTGCTCAGTGAATATCAGTCGAACTGCTACATCGTCACCGTCGGCGACGTGGGGGTAGTCATTGACCCCGGCGAGGAGAGCCCTGAGCTGTTGGAGCTGATCGGAGACACGAAGATTCTCTATATTCTGAACACGCACTGCCATCCAGATCACATTGGAGGGGATGAGTTCCTGCGTCGGCGCCTGGGCGCAAAGCTGCTCTTCCATCCCGACGATCGTCCCATATTCGATTACTTTATGGCTAAGAGGGTCGAGCCCGACGGGTATCTTTACGATGGGCAGACCCTCGCGCTCAACGGGGTGCTCTTGGAAGTCTTGCACACGCCGGGGCACTCGCCGGGGAGCGTCGTCTTCAAGATCGAAAGCGAAAAGGTTCTCTTCACGGGGGATTTGCTCTTTGCCGGGAGCATTGGGCGTACTGACTTCCCCGGCAGCGATCCCCAGCAGATGGTCCGCTCGCTCAAGAGAATCTTAGCACTCCCTGGGGATTACACGATTTACTCTGGACACGGCCCGGTGACCAAACTCTCCGTCGAACGCTGGACGAACCCGTTCTTGCAAGATTTAGAGAGCCTCGTAGGAGGGTTGTGATGGCCAGCCGCGATGAGATCGAGCTCATCCGTGAGCGCGCCGACATGCTGGAGATCGTGTCGCGCTATGTCACCCTCAAGAAAGCCGGAAAGAACTATATTGGCTCATGCCCGTTTCACCAAGATAAGACGCCCAGCTTCACCGTCAACCCCGACAAAAAGCTCTTTCACTGCTTTGGCTGCAACGAGGGCGGCGATCTCTTTCAGTTCTTGATGAAGATCGAGCGCATTGACTTTGCTGAAGCCCTGGCGCGATTAGCCGCCCAAACGGGCGTCCCCATCCGGCGCGAGCGGGCCTCGCCCCTGCAAAAGCTCAAGGAGCTCAACGAGCGCGTCTGCCTCTATTTTCAGACAAACTTAGTAAGCCCTGCGGGCCAGAAGGCGCGCGAGTATCTGAGGCAGCGCGGCTTCTCCAAAGAGATCACGGAAAAATTCAGATTGGGCTACGCCCTGCCCCGCTGGGACGATCTTGTCAAGAAATTCCCCGAGCACGCTGCAGCCCTCGAGACGCTGGGCTTGGCGTTGCGCAGCAAGGACGGGTCGCTCTACGATCGCTTCCGGGATCGTCTCATCTTTCCCATCTGGTCTGCTGGGGGCGAGATCATCGGCTTTGCCGGACGAACCCTCAGCGACGAGGAGCCAAAATATCTGAATATCTCAAACACGCCGCTCTTTGAGAAGGGCTCGGTGCTCTACGGGTTGAACTTCGCGCGCGGTGCCGCTGCTGCCTCGGAGACGCTCATCATCGTCGAGGGCTACACCGACGTGATGAGCGCGCATCAAGCGGGGATCGAGAACGTCGTCGCGGGGATGGGCACGGCGCTCACCCAAGCCCAAGCCCAGCTGGTGAAGCGCTATGCCACGCGCGTGATCTTGGCGTACGACCGGGATGCCGCAGGGCGAGCCGCAACTTTGCGGGGCATGGCCAACTTGCGCAACGCGGGGCTCGACGTCGCAGTCGCTCTGCTGCCCCCAGAGCACGACCCCGATAGCTTCGTGCGCGCCTATGGGCGCGAGGCGTTGGCCCGGCTTCTTCAGCAAGCCATCCCGTTCCATCAGTTCTATTTACAGAGTCTCTTAGAAGATCACCCGCCGACAACGGTGGCCAGCAAAGAAAAGATCTTACAGAGTACGAGGGAATTCCTGCCCACGCTGGCCAGCGCGGCCCTGCGCTATGAGATCATTGGGGAACTTGCGCGGGTGCTCAACTTACCCGAAGAAGAGGTCGCACGGGCCGTGAAAGTCGGCAAGCGAGTGGGTATAATGGCGACGCCTGATACGGGGGAATCTGCGTGGGGACCGGAAGAGCATGTGCTCTACTTGGTGCTCCAGGGGGATCTCCCCGTCAGTCAGGTGCGCTCCGCGCTGGACGTTCAGGACTTTACGCGGTATCCTGAGATCGCTGGGGCGCTGTGGGAGCTTGGCGACTCCTGGACGATCGCCCAGCTGATGGATCGTCTATCAGGGGAGGACCAAGCGGTGGTGCGGCGGCTGCTGCTCAGCCCGCCGCCGTGGCACAAGAGCGATCAGGCGAAGGTCCTCCAGGATGCCCTGGCGCGGATGCGCCGGGCGCGCGTCGAGAGGCGGCTGGCGCGGTTGCGCGAGGAGGTGCGAGCAGCCGAGCAAGCCGGGGATCGCGAGCGGGTGTGGCAGCTCCAAGAGGAGCTCGTGCAACTTCTCCACGGGGGAAGGAGGTAGTGTGAGCGCCAGAGGGTTGGAGCAGGACTTCGGGACCAATGGCCTGCCAGATGATGCGGCCATCTATGACATCCCGGAGCTCTCGGAAGAGGAGCTCGAGGAGCAGCTCGAGGAGGAGGTCGACGAAGAACTCGACGAGGAGGGCGAGGAGTGGGAAGGGGAGGCCGAGCACGACCCGGTCAAGCTGTATCTCCAAGAGATTGGGCGGGTCAGCTTGCTCTCCCGGGAGCAGGAGATCGAGCTTGCCAGCCGGGTCGCCGCTGGGGAGAAGTGGGCTCGCGATCAGCTGATCCTGGCCAACTTGCGCTTGGTGGTCTCCATCGCCAAACGCTACCTGGGCCGTGGGCTCTCATTCTTAGATCTCATCCAAGAGGGCAATCTCGGCTTGATACGCGCGGTGGAGAAGTTCGATCACACCAAGGGGTATAAGTTCAGCACGTACGCGACGTGGTGGATCCGCCAGGCGATCACGCGCGCCATCGCCGAGCAATCGCGGACGATTCGCATCCCCGTGCACATGATCGAGGCGGTGCGCGAGCTGCAGCGCCTCAAGAAGGAGCACCTGCACGAGCACGGGGCCACCCCAGACCTCGAAGCGCTCTCGATGGAACTGGGCATTCCCCAAGAGAAGATCAAGCAGGTCGAAAACGTCTCCCAGTACACGACGTCGCTGGAGCGCCCCATCGGCGAGGACGAAGAAGATACCCTTGGGGATTTCATCGAGGACAAGAACGCCCCCTCGCCCACCAAAGAGACGTATCGGATGTTCTTAGTCGAGGAGCTCAACAACGCGCTCAATCAGCTGACCGACCGGGAGAAAGAGATCTTAAAGTTGCGCTATGGGCTCGAAGACGGGCATCCGCGCACCCTGAAAGATGTCGCGCGGGTCTTCAATATCACGCGCGAGCGGGTGCGCCAGATCGAGATCAAAGCGCTGGAGAAGCTCAAGCACCCAACACGCAAAGAGGAACTCCAAAAGTTCCGGCAGCTCTTGCTCAGTGAAGAGTAAGCAACCTCTCTTGATCTTGGGGCCGACGGCCACGGGCAAGTCCGAGCTGGCCGTGGCTATCGCGGAGCATCTTGATGGCGAGATCATCTCTGCCGACGCCCGCGCCATCTATAGAGAGCTCAATATTGGCACAGCAAAGCCCCCTCCGCACTTGCGCGCTCGAGTTCCACACCATCTCATAGATCTTCTCGATCCTACCGAGCACTATGATGTGATGCGCTTCCGCCAGGATGTGCTGAAAGCCCTCGAAGAGATTCGCGCCCGAGGGAAGCTGCCCATCGTTGTGGGCGGGAGCACGCTCTATATCTCGGCGCTGACGGGAACGTTCTTCGCCGGCCCCAAGGCCGATCCCCAAATCCGTCAGCGCCTCGAAGCTCAGCCCCAAGAGCACTTGCGAAAGCGCTTGGAAGAGATCGACCCCGAAGCCGCACAGCGCATCCATCCCAACGACAAAGTCCGCACCGTGCGCGCGTTAGAAGTCTACGAGCTCACGGGGCTGCCCATCTCCCGCTGGCACAAAGAGTCGAAAGTCCCGTTCCCGTATCAATTTACAAAGATCGGGCTCACGCTCAATAGAAAAATTCTCTATGAGCGCATCAACGCTAGAGTCGAGCAGATGCTCGCAGATGGGCTCTTAGAAGAAGCCAAAGCTTTGAAAGCTAAGCTCACCCCGGAGATGCCCGCTTACAGAACTATTGGGTACGAAGAGCTCTTTCAGTATCTTGACGGCAAGATCTCTTACGACGAAGCTGTGAGACTCATAAAGAAGCACACCCGCGAGTACGCCAAGAGACAGCTCATCTATTTCAAGCGCGAGCCCGATGTCCACTGGATTGACGTGACGGGGAAGCCCCTCGAAGAGATTCTGAACGCAGTCTTAGGGATTCTGGAGCTGAGCGACGCGGCGTAGGATCTCCTTGGCGACCTCGCGCTTGGGCAGACACGGCAACGTTTCGCTCTTCCCATCGCGATAGAGCAGCGTCACGATATTCGTCTCGACCTCCGGCCCGGCCCCCGGCACGGTGATGTCGTTGGCCACGATAACATCTAAATTCTTCTCTCTGAGCTTCTCGCGCGCGTGCGCTAGGACGTCTTCGGTCTCGGCAGCAAAGCCCACCAAAATCTGATTTTTCTTCTTGCGCCTGCCCAGCTCAGAGAGAATGTCTGGGGTTTTTTCTAAAACTATCGTCAGCTCGCGCGCCCCGGATTTTTTGAGCTTTTGTGAAAAAACTTTCTTGGGGCGCCAGTCGGCCACCGCCGCGGCCATGAGGATCAGATCGTACTGCGCGAAACGCTCCAGCACCGCTTCTTTCATCTCTGCGGCGCTCTCGACCCTGATGCACTCGACCCCAGCGGGCGGGGGAAGCTGCGTCGGCCCGGTGATGAGACAGACTTTCTCAGCCCCGAAGTTGCGCGCTTGCTCCGCGAGCGCGTAGCCCATCTTCCCTGAGCTCTTGTTGGTGATGCAGCGCATGGGATCGAGCATCTCGCGGGTGGGCCCGGCGGTCACCAAGACCCGCCGCCCCTGCAAGAGCGCGCCTTCGGCAAAGATCTCCTCGATCGCTTGGAGTATTCTCTCTTCAGATGGGAAACGCCCGATCCCCTCCCGCCCGCTCGCTAAGTGCCCTCTCTCTGGCTCCAGAAAGCGATAGCCCAGCCCCGAGAGCTTCTCTTTGTTCTCTTGGAAGATGGGGTTGGTGTACATCTGGGATTCCATCGCTGGGATCACCAAGATGGGGGCACGAGTCGCAGCTATGGTGGTCGTGAGGAGATCGTCGGCGATCCCGTGGGCGAGCTTTCCCACAATATCATACGTCGCGGGCATGAGTACAAAGAGATCGGCGCTGTGCGCCAGCTCGACATGCGCCAGCGGCTCCTCCCACAGGTCCGTGAGCACTTTGTGATGGGAGAGCGTCTCAAACGTCATGGGCGTGACGAAGTGGCGGGCCGCGCGGGTCATAATAACTCTCACTTCTGCGCCCGCTTGCGCGAGCTTACTGACAATATGCGCGGCTTTGTATGCAGCGATCCCACCGCAGATGCCCGCGACGATCCGTTTTCCCGAAAGAACGTTCATGCTTCACCAGACTCCGTCTGGACTGCACACCTTTGCCAGCCTCCGGCTGGCAAAGATGCACGTCAAGCGAAGCTTGCTAATAGCGCCGCGTGCGCCACAAGTTGCGCATCCCCGCCAGAAACTCCGGCACAACTGTCTTGGAGAACCTCGGCCAGATGACAGCCACAACAAAGAGCAGCCACCCGATCAATAACGCCCCATAGTAAGGGACTTGGGTCACGGCCACTAAGAGCATCCCAAAGTACGGGGGCACCTGCACCGCCCAGCGCAGATGGAGCGCCTTGAAGTACCACAGCGCCAGCGCTACGAGCGCAAGATATCCGAGCGCGACCGCAGGCGAGATGAACCCCTGCAACGCCAAATAGACCCAACACCCAAACGCGAGCGTCATGTCCGCCGTCAGGTCGTGATCGCTCATGAACGTATGAATTTGACGGGGATCGCGACGGGCTATCGCCCCATCAATGAGATCGGTCACCCAGGCGAGCCACAGGGTGAGCATGGCCGCTTCGAGGCTATTCTTCTGCAGCCCCAACCAGATGAGATAGAGTCCGCAGAAGAACCGCAACCCCGTCAGCAAGTCGGCGAGCGTCTTGGCGTGCATCATGCCTGCCACCTCCCGACTTGTACTATAGCCTAGAGCGATTTTTTTGGCAAATGGCGCCGGTACTCCCTGAGGGCGATCTTGAGGGTATGAAGGGCGAGCAGGGCGCAGCGCGGACGGGTGAGCATCACTTCGCGTCCCACCCAGCTCATAATATCTTCAGGGGAGAGGGCTTCGGCATACGCGAGCGGTTGGCCCTCCAGCTTTTCGGTGAGAATCGAAGCAGAGGCTTGGCTGACGGTGCAGCCCTCGCCCTCAAAAGAGATCTCCGCAATGCGCTCGGCTTCGTCTATCTTGAGATAGAGCGTGAGGACGTCGCCGCAGCCGGGGTTGCCCCAGCTCATCATGATGTCGGGGTCTTCGATCTTTCTCCGGTTGCGCGGGTTCTCGTAGTGATCTAATAAAAATTCGATCTGGGCTTGGCGGTCCATGCTACGGTTCTGGCCCCTTCTTGATCGGCACGTTCACCAAGTTGCCCCACTCCGTCCACGAGCCGTCGTAATTTTTGACTTTGGGATAGCCCAACAGATACGTGAGCACGAACCAGGTGTGGGAGCTGCGCTCCCCGATGCGGCAGTACGCAATGATCTCTTTCTCCGGGGTGATACCATAACTTTCGTAGAGTCTTCTGAGCTCCTCGGCGGGCTTGAAGGTGCTGTCGTCGGGGTTGACGGCTTGGGCCCAGGGGATGTTGAGCGCGCCGGGGATATGCCCCCCGCGCAGCGCGCCCTCTTGGGGATATTCGGGCATGTGAATCAGCTCGCCTGTGTACTCCTTGGGGGAGCGCACGTCAATCAAGACCCGATCCGAACGGTTCAAGCTCGCCAGGACTTCGTCGCGGAACGCCCGAATAGAGGGATCGGGCTCCTTGGCACGATAGATGGTCTTGGGGAAGGTCGGAACTTCTTTAGTGAGCGGGCGCTTCTCGTCGAGCCACTTCTTGCGCCCGCCGTTCATGATCTTGAGTTTTGTATCGTCATGGCCGAAATAGCGAAAGAGCCAGAACGTGTACGCGGCGTACCAATTGTGCTTGTCGCCGTAGAAGACGACGATAGTATCGTTAGAGATGCCCTTCTCGCTCATGAGTCTCTCGAACTCTTCTTTGGTGAGGAAGTCGCGCTTGGAGGGGTGCTGAAGCTCTGTGAACCAATCTATCTTGACGGCTCCGGGGATATGGCCTTGTTCGTAGAGCAGGACGTCTTCGTCCGACTCGACGATGCGCACCTTGGGGTCGTTTAGGTGCTCTGCGACCCAGCTCGTCTCTACCAAGACATCGGGGCGTGCATAGCCCATAGGATCGCCTCCTGCCACACGGCACACGATTAAGTATAAAAAATCGGACTAATTTTGTCAAGTTTTCTGTTTGTATGATTTATAGAGGGCTTTTGACGAGGCCCCCGTCAACTGGAATGACCGTTCCGGTGATGTAGCGCGCGTTCTCTGAGGCCAAGAACGCGACAAGATCGGCGAGCTCCTCGGGCTGGCCCATCCGCCCCATCGGGATGTCTTTCGTCCAGAAGCGTCGGGCTTCCTCGACGTTGCCCGAAGCCCGCAGCAGCTGCTCCATACGATCTGTTTGGGTGGGGCCAGGGCAGACCGTGTTCACCGTGATCTTCATAGGAGCAAGCTCATTAGCTAAGCTCTTGGCCAAGCCCACCACCGCCAAGCGCAGCGAGTTCGAGAGTATTAAATTATCAATGGGCTGTTTGACTGAAACAGACGCGATGTTGATAATTCGTCCGCCGCCGCGCTTTTGCATATGGGGGATGGCTTCTCGGCACAGACGGACGACGCTCATGAGTGTCAGCTGAAACGCTTGCTCCCACGCAGAGTCGTCGCAAGCGAAAAAATTCCCCGGCGGCGGCCCCCCAGCGTTGGTGACCAGCACGTCCAGCCCGCCAAAGCGCCTGACCGTCTCGGCGACGAGATTCTTAATCTCATCGTAGCGCGTGACGTCGGCGCGGATGGGCAGGACTTCAGCGCCGGTGCGCCGCACGATCTCCTGAGCTGTAGCGTTCAGAGTGCTCGCATCGCGGGCGCAGATCGCAACTTTCATGCCCTCTTGGGCGAATCTCATGGCGACGGCTTTGCCCAGCCCCTTGCTCGCAGCAGCGACAATCCCGACCTTCCCGGCAAGCCCTAGGTCCATAGCTTGATCTCTCCCTTCTTCGCTTTGAGCAGATTTTACTCAAATGGGGCGCCTGGGTCATCCCCAAGGGACAGCCGCGCTTGGTAGTCTTCCCGATCTCTGCTACAATAAAATGCACCGGAGTGGGTTCCCGATGAAGATCCTCGTGGTGGACGACGACCCTGACATTGTAAGACTGCTCAAATATTTTCTAGAAGCCAAGGGCCGACAAGTCCAGACGGCCTCCACGGGGGCAGAAGCGCTGGAGCTCTTTAAGAGAGAGCCGCCTGATCTGGTGATCTTAGATGTTATGCTGCCAGGGATGGACGGCTGGACCGTGCTCCATAAGATCCGCGAGTCTTCTCAAGTGCCCGTGCTCATGCTCACCGGCAAGGACGCCCCAACGGACAAAGCCAAGGGGTTGCTCTCCGGGGCCGATGACTACATTGCCAAGCCCTTCGATCTTGCTGAGCTGGAAGCGCGGATCGTCGCCGTGATGCGCCGCTATAAGCCCTCAGCCCGGCCCGCGCTCATTCGCGTGGGCGACCTCGAAATTGACGACTCCGTCAAGCACGTCAAAGTCAAGGGCCGCACTGTCTCCCTCTCGCCCAAGGAGTATGAGCTTTTAAAGCTCTTAGCCTCGGAGCCGGGGCGCGTCTTCTCCCACCAAGAGATCATCGCTGCAGTTTGGCAGAACAAACCCTTCATCACGTCGAGCGACGTGACCAAATATATCTATCTGTTGCGAGAAAAGCTCGAAGACGACCCGGAAAACCCCAGATATATCCTGACGGTGCGCGGGTTTGGGTATAAGCTCGCCGCCTAGGGCTTCCATCAAATTTCCATCTTTTTGGAAGGATTTTTTCTTCTCTTAGCTATCGTTTTGGCATGGGCGTTCTTTTAGAATGTGGGCGTCAACATCTTCAAAGGAGGATATGACGACCATGAAGACCATCAAGAGAATCGGACTGGCAATCGGGATCGTCGCGTTGGCGGGGGTGCTGAGCCTCATCCAGGGGCAGGCCCAGGTGAGCGGGACGGCCACGTGGAACATGGGCAACTATATCGAGCTGAACATCATCGGCGGGAATAGCTTGGACTGCGACTTCGGGCAGATTGACGACCCCAGGCCCAATTATCTGTGCAACCCTAGAGGAGCCAACCTGCAAGTGAAGAGCAACGGCGAGTGGGTGCTGACGACGGTCAAGTCGGCCTTTGTGGGGTCGCCCGATCCGCGCCCGGTCATCCGCGTTTCCGATTCGCCTAACTGCCAAAATGGCCCTACCAACACCTTACCCGGCGGCACGGTGCTCGTGGACTTTGGCGCGAACTCCGGCCAAGTCCAGGGCCAGGGCAATCAAATCTTTCAAATCTGCTATGCCCTGCGGGGTGGCGATATCGGCCAGGCCGGAACGCTCGGTGCCCTCAGCGCCAATACGGCCTACAGCGTGACGTTCACCTACACGGCCACCGCAAGGTAACAAACAGAGATCGCATCGGTGCTGCGGGCGGGAGCATTCCCGCCCGCTTTTTTTCTCATTATACTTATACCGGCTGCTGAAGCAGCCGGCTCAGGGAAACGTAGCACTCGTGGCGCGGACGCTGGCTCTTGCGAGAAAAACACTTTTTGGAGTATATTGAGAGGGGTTTTCACCATGACGCGCCTGAGAAAGCTGTGGAGCCGCCAGCGCAGCGTGATCATCGGCAGCCTGGGGATTCTCTTCAATCTCCTCTATTTGACGTTGGACTATCTCGAAAACCCCCAGAACTGGAGCGCCCGTCTTGCCCAAGAGTTCGCCCAAGAACCCTGGCTGTATATCGGGCTCTTCTTGCTCATCCCGCTCTTTGTGGCCATCGCCGTCTTATTGGAGAGAACGGAGCGCGAGCGCCGACGCTTCCAGACGCTCTTCGAAGCTGCTAGCGACGGCATCTACGTGCGCGATCTCGACGGCACTATTAAGTTCGCGAACTCCAAATTCTTGGAGATCCACGGGGTTCGCCTCGAAGAGGTCATCGGGCGGCGCTCAACAGAGCTCTTATCGCTGCCGCGCCCGGAGCGCCAGCGCATCTCCTGGATGATCCGCCAGGCAGCCTTGCGCGGCGAGCCCCCGCCCCCACTCGAAGCACCCTTCCGCCGCCCCGACGGCTCCCCCGGCTGGCTCCACGTCAACCTCGCTTTTATCAAAGAAGGCCATCAAATCAAAGAAGTCCTGGGGATCAGCCGAGACATCACCGAGCTCAAGAGAAACGAACTCCTCATAACGAGCCAGAATCGAGTTCTGGAGCTTCTGGCAAGCGGCGCCCCGCTCAGCGCGATCTTAGAGACCATCTGTCGCTCGGTCGAGGAGCTAGCCCCTGGGGTGCTATGCTCCATCTTGCTTTTAGAGGGCGACAGACTCCGCCACGGCGCCGCCCCCAGCCTCCCGCACGACTATAATCAGAAAGTTGATGGGCTAAAGATCGGGCCGACGGTGGGGTCTTGCGGCACCGCAGCGTATCTGAAAAAGCCCGTCATCGTCAGCGATACGTTCACCGATCCCCTGTGGGCGGACTTTCGCGATCTCGCCCAGCAATACGGGCTGCGGGCCTGCTGGTCTACCCCGATCCTCTCGCAGCAGGGGGAGGTGCTGGGGACGTTCGCCATGTACTATCGCGAGGTGCGCTCGCCCAGTGCTTATGAGCTGCAGCTCATCGAAAGAGTGACGCACATGGCGTCGCTGGCGATCGAGCGCGCCCAGACCCAAGCCCAACTGCGCGCCAGCGAGCAGCGCTACCGCTCGCTCTTCGAGTCTGTGCCCATCGGGCTCTATCGCTCCACTCCCGAAGGGCGTATCGTAGATGCCAACGACGCTTTAGTGCAGATGCTCGGCTATCCCAGCCGCGAGAAGCTCTTAGAGACCCCCGCCCAGGCGCTCTTCTGCGATCCCGCTGATCGGCAGCGCTGGCAGGCGGAGATGGATGCCAAGGACGTCGTGAGCTACTTTGTCACGCAACTGAAGCGCTACGACGGCACGCCCATCTGGGTCGTAGACCGCGCCCGCGCCGTGCGCGACCCTCAAGGCACGATTCTCTACTACGACGGGAGCCTCGTTGACATCACGGAGCAGCGGCGCTCAGAGGAGGCGCTCCGCGCCAGCGAAGCCCGCTATCGAGCCTTGGTGGAGAGCAGCCCGGATGGCATTGGCATCCACCAGGATGGCCGAGTTGTCTTCATCAATCCAGCTGGGGCGCGACTGTTGGGCGCTCAGGGCCCTGATGAGCTCGTGGGCAAGTCAGTGATGGATCTCCTCCACCCTGATTATCGCGAGGTCGTGCGCGAGCGCATTCAGCGTAGTTTAGCAACAGGACAGCCGGCTCCTCCCCTCACGGAGAAATTCATCCGTCTGGACGGCACCGTGATTGATATCGAAGTCACAGCTGTGCCCATCATATGGGAGGGCCGGCCTGCCATGCAGGTCGTCTTTCGCGATATCACCGAGCGCAAGCGCATGGAAGAAGAACTGAAAGCCTCCGAAGAGCGCTATCGCGACCTCTTCGAGAACGCCAACGACGGGATCTATATTCTCGATAGGGCCGGTCGCATCGTGTCATTCAACCGCAAGGCCGAAGAGATCACCGGGTACACGGTGGAGGAGGTTCGCGGCCAGTCATACACGCTCTTTCTTCCTCCCGGCCCGGAGCGCAAGAAGGCCCGCCGCGCGTTCCTCAAAAATATGCGCGGGCAGCCCGATAAGACCGAGCTGACGATCATACGCAAGGACGGCCGCGAAGTTATCTTAGAGCTGAGCACCCGGCCGATCTGGCAGGGCGGCCAGATCGTCGGGATTCAAGGGATCGCGCGCGACATCACCGAGCGCAAAGAGCTAGAAAGATTGAAGTCAGATTTCATCAGCACCGTCTCGCACGAGCTGCGCACCCCGCTCACGTCCATCAAGGGCTACGTGGACTTGGTCCTAGCGGGCGACGTCGGCCCGCTCACCCCGGAACAGAAAGAGTTCCTCACGATCGTCTCCCAGAACACGACTCGGCTCACGGAGCTCATCAACGATCTGTTAGAGATCGAGCGCCTGGAGTCGGGCAAGATCGAATTCGAGTTCGCCGAGCTGGACTTGGCAGAAGTCTTGGAGAACGTCGCGCGCTCGCTCCACGTGAACGCGGAGCAGAAGGGCTTGGAATTTCTCACGGAGATCCCTTCGGGGCTGAAGGTGCGCGGGGATCGCGACAGGCTCACTCAGGTCTTTCTTAATCTCTTGAGCAACGCCATCAAGTACACTCCCGCCGGCACGGTGGAACTCAGAGCACACCAAGAAGATGACGCCGTCGTCGTAGAGGTGCGCGACACGGGGATCGGACTCTCAGAGAGCGATCTGCAGAAGCTCTTTCAGAAATTCTTTCGCTCAGACAACCCTTACGTGCGCAAGGTGGGCGGCACGGGGCTGGGGCTCTCCATCGCCAAGGCGATCGTGGAGCGTCACGGGGGCACGATCACCGTGACGAGCCAACTGGGCCAGGGGAGCACGTTCACCGTGCGCCTGCCGGCGCTGGCCCGCCCGGAGCGCCCCTTGGTGCTCGTCATCGAGGACGAAGTGGCCATCGCTCGCTTGATCGCAAAATACATCGAGAAGATGGGCTACCGGGCCGTGACGGCCTACTCCGCGCGCGAGGGCTTCGATCAAGCTGTCCGGCTCAAGCCCGACTTGATCACTCTTGACGTGCTCATGCCCGATCTCGATGGGTTCGCGCTCATCCAGCAGCTCAAAGCCCACCCCGAGACGGCCCATATCCCTGTGATCTTCCTCTCGATCGTGCAAGATCGTCAACAAGGGCTGCGCTTGGGAGCGTCAGCGTTCCTCACCAAGCCCATTGACGAGCGCAAGTTCTACGAGACGGTGCGGGCGCTGCTGGAGCCCCGCGGCCAGCCGGTCTTAGTCGTGGACGACGATCGCGACTACGCCCAGCTTCTCAAGAGGCTTTTGGAGCGTCAGGGCTTTTCTGTTGAGCTGGCCCACGACGGCGACGACGCGCTGAGAAAGATTTTAAGCAAGCGCTATCAGTTGGTGATCTTGGATAAGAATCTTCCCAAGCGTTCCGGGCTTGACGTATTACAAGAGATGCGCAACAGCCGGTCGCTCCATCGCGTGCCGGTGATCGTCATCAGCGGTTCGGCGCACGCGGAGGAGACGGCACACACGGCGCAGATCTTAGGGGCGAAGAAGTTTTTAAGCAAGAAGCTTGCGCCGCAGAGCATCGTGGAGGAGATCGTGCAGTTTTTAGAGTCGAGCAAGCCGAAACTACGCTAACTGAAGGGAAGACCCCTCCCCCAGCCCCTCCCCGGTGCGGAGAGGGGAGACCTCACCCTAGCCCTCTCCGCAAGCGGAGAGGGAAGGGGTGAGGTAGAGGAGCCAGGGGAGAGGGAGCCGGATGCTTCAGCATCCGGCTCCCTTACGATATGAAGCGCATCTTACTAGCAGAAGACGATCCGCAGATTGCGCGGCTGGTGAAGTTTAAACTCGAGCGCGAGGGCTTTTCGGTCGAGTGGGTCGAGGACGGCGAGGCCGCGCTGCAGCGCGCGCGTCACGATCAGTTCGATTTGGTGCTGCTCGACGTGATGATGCCCGGCAAGGACGGCTTCGCCGTATTAGAGGAGCTGCGCGCTGATGCGCGATATCGCGATCTGCCCATCGTGATGCTGACGGCGCGGGCTGCGGAGCGCGACTTGCAGCGGGGTGCCGCGGCGACTGACTATATCGTCAAGCCCTTCGATCCGGCGCACTTGGTCGAGCGCGTGCGCGCGATTCTAGAGGATCGTTGACAAATCGCGAAGAGCGATATAGCATATCTTTCGGTGAAGAGCACGATGACCCTTAAGACGAAGAGAAGAGCAGAAGATTTCGAAGAGCTACTCGCGGTCAGCCGAGAGGAGCTGCTGCGCCGTGGCGCGCTCTCTGTGCTCACCGAACGCATTTGGCAATTGAGGGAGCGCGTGCATCAGCTTGCTGAGCGGCATGGCTCTCTCGCTGCTCTTGAGCGTCGCCTCAAAGCCGAGGGCGTCCCCCCCGATGATCACTCGTTATATCACGATTGGCTCGAGTGGCGCGCCGCGCAGCATGAGCTCGATCGTCTCCTGGAAGCATTGAAGACGACCATGTAAATGTGGCATGTCACCGTCAAGGCCAAGCTAGCTATCCTCATCACTTTCAGCGTCGTCGGGGAGCGCATTGGGTGTTTAGAGAGTCGCCCATGCGAGGCGAGCTCGAGCACGATATTCCCATAGTCATTCGTCATGTACGGGCGTATCTGAAGAAGCGGCGTACATCGTGATCAGGAGCCTCATGAAAGCCTCGCCGATTGTGATCTGGGGGGTGTTGGGCTGCGCCCTGATAGTCATCTCTTTCGCGTCCATCTGGATTCGCTGGGCCGAGGCCCCGCCCATCTCCATCGCGGCCTATCGCGTGGGCCTCGCGGCGTTCATCTTGACTCCCGTAGCCCTAAGCACACGACGACAACAGCTCCAAGCCCTCTCTCGGAGCGATCTGCGCTATGGGCTGCTTGGTGGAGTCTGCTTAGCACTGCACTTCATCTTTTGGATCAGCTCGCTGGAGTTCACGTCTGTGGCAAGCTCGGTCGTCTTGGTGACGACGAACCCCATCTTCGTCGCGCTCGGCTCATACTTTCTCTTAAAAGAGCCTGTCACAATGAGCTTAATCGTGGGGATCGCGATCTCGCTCGTGGGCGGCGTGTTGATCGGCTACGGGGATTTTCTCGCCGGGCCCAACGTTCTTCTCGGCGATGGGCTGGCTCTCTTGGGAGCAGTGATGGCCTCGGCGTATCTGTTGGTGGGTCGGCGCCTGCGCGCGCACACGGATCTCCTGACGTATATCTTCTTAGTCTACGGCGCAGCGGCGATCGTGCTGCTCGCGACGGCGTTGCTGCTCAAGCAGCCCTTGGCGGGCTTTCCCCAAGAGACGTATCTCTGGTTAGCGTTGCTAGCCCTCGGCCCGCAGCTCATCGGGCACACGAGCTTCAATTGGGCATTGAAGCACTTATCGGCGAGCACGGTCGCCGTGATCATCTTAGGCGAGCCTGTGGGCTCGACGGTGCTCGCGTATCTTTTGCTCGGCGAGCCGGTGACGGCGCTCAAGGCCGTCGGAGGCGCTTTGATCTTACTTGGGATTTACTTGAGCAGCCGGCGCTCAGCGGCTCCGTAAAAACTTCAAAATCTCTTGGGTTGTTGGGTCGTTGGGTTCCCCAATATTGAAAATAATCGTCACGTGATCTCGGTTAGGGATCTGAATGAGCGCGGCTTCGTTCCCGTATTCTCTCAGCAGTGAGAGCAACTGTCGCGCTTGGGCATCGAAGCCAGGGAAGTCAAACTGCGCGTACACAATAAGAAACGGCGGCTTATTGGGGCCGACGTGCGTGATGGGAGAAGCATCCCGGCGCTGCTGCGGATCGGTCCCAAAGACGATCTGATAGACGTTAAACGGCCCCGGCGGCTCGATCGTCACATCGTAGATCCCGCTGATGGGGATCGCGCCCTTGATCGCGGCGAGCGTCAGCCCATGCGCTTGCAGATATTTTTCGTCGAGGGCCAGCAGGGCTACGAGATGCCCACCCGCTGAATGCCCCATCACGAAGATCTTCTCAGGATTGCCCCCGTACTGAGCGATATTTCTATAAACCCAGGCAAACGCCCGCGCGACATCTTCGATATGAGCAGGATGCTGCACCTGTGGGCTCAAACGATAATTTATCACAGCCGTGACAAAGCCCTGCTCGGCGAACGCCCGCCCGATGAACGAGTAGAGATTCTTATCTCCCGAAGTCCAGCCGCCCCCGTGCACGAAGATGAGCACGGGCGCGTCCTTCAGCCCTTCAGGAACGAACAGATCGAGCCGGTGCTTGATGGGATGGGCGTCAGGTCCGTCATAGTACGCTATATCTGTGTAGACTTGGAACGAGTACGGCGGCGACGGCTGGGCCATCCCTAAGCTCGCAAGAGCGACTCCCATAATGACAGAAAGTATTGTGCGCATGAGGCCTCCTTATTAGATGCTCATAGAGCCTGTTGTAGTTGGAGCTTTCTAATCCGCGAGCGCACGGCAGCTAGCTGTTTCACGATGATGTAGACTACAGGCTGGTCTTTCTCCGCTTGTGCTTGCGCGAGCTTGCGACTCCATTGATTGAATTCTTCATCACCTTCTATTTGCATGACGATCAGGGCGTTATCGGGGATGCGCTCGGCAAATCGAGGGTGTTCGAGCACGTATTTTTCAAACTCGAAGAGCAAATCGAGATTTTTCTCGATATAAGCTCGCTCCTTTTCAGTCGGCTGCTGAGCACGCTTCATGGGAATTCCCCCTGGAGAAATCGTTCACGATAGATCTGCCAGTTCTTCTTGATCTCCCGCTCTGCCCTAGTGAGTGCCCCTTGTCTGTTTTATGGTAATGTCGGATCCGCGTATCTATCCATAGTGGCAGTACCCAGCGCTTCTCAGACAAACCATCTACTCCCTATGCCAACGAGCTCTTTATTATTATAGCGAGCCAACGAGCGAGAAGCGAGTGCAGAGCTGGGATTACTCTGCCTTGACGGCCTCTGCCTCGGCAAACTGGAGCGTGTAGAGCGCGTAGTAGAGCCCTTTGCGAGCGAGCAGCTCCTCATGCGTGCCCTGCTCGACCACCACGCCCTTGTGCAACACGATAATTTTATCAGATTCGCGGATCGTCGAGAGCCGGTGCGCAATGGTGATCGAAGTGCGCCCACGCAGGATCTTCTGCAGCGACTCTTGAATGAGGCTCTCGGTCTGTGAATCAATGTTCGCCGTCGCTTCATCTAAGATCAAGATCTTGGGATCGAACGCGACCGCGCGGGCGAACGCTAAGAGCTGGCGCTGCCCCACCGAGAGCGTCGCGCCGCGTTCTTTCACCTCGGCGTCATAGCCATTGGGAAGCTGCTCGATAAACGAGCTCGCTTGCACGAACCGCGCCGCTTCGATCGCGCGCTCCCGTGAGATCTTCTCGTTCTGCAGGGTGATGTTGCCCAGCACATCCCCGGAGAAGAGAAAGACGTCTTGCAGCACAACCGCCATCTGGGAGCGCAAGAACTGCACATCTAATTCGCGAATATCCACGCCATCTAAGAGAATCTGGCCCTTCTGGATGTCGTAGAGTCGCGTCAGGAGACTGATGATCGTCGTCTTGCCTGAGCCCGTCGGGCCGACGATAGCGACGCGCTCGCCGGGCTCCACCGTGAACGAGACCCCGCGCAACACCCAGTCTTCATCCTCATAAGCGAACCAGACGTCGCGAAATTCTATGCGCCCCTGCACACTTGGAAGGACGCGCCCCTTCCCACGATCCTCAGGCTTCTCGTCGAGCAGCATAAAGATTCGCTCGGCCGAAGCCATCGCCCCCTGCAGAATATTATATTTTTCGGCAAGGTCCCGAATGGGCGCAAAGAGCATCTCGACGTAATTTAAGAACGCCACCAAGCTCCCCAGCGTGAAGACGCCCTGGATGACCCCGCCCCCACCGTACCAAATAATCAGAGCGACGGCGATCGCGCTCATCATGTGAATGATGGGCTGATAGATCGCGAAGACCATCAGCTGGCGCATGTTGGCTTCGTACTCTTCTTGGTTGATGGACTGAAACGTCTTATAGCTTCGCTCCTCTTGGGCGAAGAGCTGAATGATCCTCATGCCGGAGAGGCTCTCTTGCATATACGCATTGAGTTTCGCTAACTTTCGGCGAAAGTCGCGGTAGGCGTCGCGGGCGCGCTTGCGGAACTCCCACGTCGCATAGGCGATGATTGGAGCTAAGACCAAAATCAAAAGCCCAAGCTGCCAGTTCAGCTGCAACATAATAATAAAGATCCCCAAGACCAAAAAGACGTCCTTGAACAGATAGACCAAGACCGACGCATACATCTCGTTGATGGCCGCGACGTCGTTGGTGGCGCGGGTGACGAGCCTGCCCACAGGGTTTCTGTCAAAGAACTTTGTGGGCAGCTTCATCAGGTGATCGAAGATCTGCGTGCGCATGTCGCGCATGATCTTCTGTCCGCTCAGCTGCAACAGATAGACTTGGGCGAAGCTCGCGATTAGTCTGATCACAAGAATCCCCACGAAGATCGCGGCTAACAGATAGAGCCCACCAAGCCGCCCTGGGCGAATATACTGATCTATCGCGATCTTGGTGAGGTAGGGCAGGGTCAACTCGCAGAGCGTGATGACGACGATGAGCCCAAAACAGAGTATAAAGAGCTTCGTATAGGGCTTCACGTAAGTGAGCAGACGGCGCATGATCGCCGCGTCATACGCCGCTCCGAGCTTCTCTTCTTCCCAGTGATAGGTCATAGTCGCACGGCCTCCTCGGCTTGCTGGAGCTCGTAGAGTCGCGCGTAGATGCCGTCGAGCGCGAGGAGTTCCTCGTGCCGTCCGCGCTCCACGATCCGCCCCTGATCGAAGACCAAGATCAGATCCGAGTCCTTGACGGCTGAGATGCGATGCGCGATGACGATCGCGGTCTTCGATCTCATAAAATCTTTGAGATTGCGCAAAATCTCTTCTTCTTTCTCGGCGTCGACTGCCGAGAGCGCGTCATCGAAGATCAAAATTTTGGGGTTGAGCAAGAGCGCGCGTGCCATCGCCACGCGCTGCTTCTGCCCGCCCGATAAGCTGACGCCGCGCTCGCCGACGATCGTGTCCAAGCCGTTGGGGAATTCTAGAATCTCATCATAGATGCCGGCGAGCTTGGCCGCCGCGATGATCTCTTCTTCGGAAGCTGTAGGCCGCCCAAACGCGATGTTCTCGCGGATCGTTGCAGAGAAGAGAAACGGGTCTTGAGGGACGAGCGCGATCGCGCGGCGCAGCTCGCTCAAGCGAATGCGACGCACATCTACGCCTCCGATGAAGAGCGTGTTCTCTGGGGGCTCGAAGACCCGCAGCAGTAGATGCACGAGCGTGCTCTTGCCGGAGCCCGTCAGCCCGACGATCCCAAGCTTTTGGCCCTCTTCGAGAGAGAACGAGACGTCGCGCAAGACCGGGCGCCCGTTGGTTTGGGGATAGCTGAACGTCAGCCGCCGACACTCCAGAGAGACTTCTTTGGGGAAGGGCCGGGCGTCGGGCACGTCGGTGATCTCCGGCTCGGTTCTTAAAATCTTCTCGATGCGCTCCATCGAAGCCGCCCCGCGTTGCATCAAGTTAATGACGAAGCCCAGGGCCATCATGGGCCAGGTGAGCATCCCCAAGTACGATGTGAACGCGACAAAATCGCCTAAGCTGATCGCCCCGGAGATCACTTTTTGTCCACCGACCAAGAGTACGATAGCGCTGGAGAGCCCCGCGAGCAGCGCGATCATCGGCTCAAAAAACCCCTGCACCCGCACCAAGCTGAGGTTCTTCTCGATGAAGAAGTCATTGGTGCGCCCAAAGTCTTTAGAAAACCCAGATTCTTGAGCGAAGCTCTTGATGACGCGCACACCGGAGATCGCCTCGCGGACTTTTTCGGTGAGCAGCGAGAACGCCTCTTGCACTGCCATAAAGCGTTTGTGGATCATGCGCCCAACGACGACGACGAAGACCGTCACCAAGGGCAACGGGATGAACGCATACAAGACGAGCTGCCAATTGATCGAGAGCATCGCGGCGAGCGAGAACGAGACCATGATGATCGCATCAGCAAGCGCTAAGACGCCCATGCCACAAGCGAACTGAACGGCTTCGACGTCGTTGGTCGCGTGGGCCATGAGGTCGCCGGTCTTGGTGTTGGCGAAAAAGTTCGCCGAAAGCTTGACCAAGTGCGCATAGAGCCGGTCGCGCAGGTCGCGGCGGATCATGCGCGACGCGCCGAAGATAAAATAGCGCCAGAAGAAGCGAAAGATCGCAACGACGGCGGCAATGCCCAAGATATACCCAGCGTAGAGGACAAGCTGGGCGGTGCCCGTCTGGGCGAGCTCGTCAATCGCCGCGCGGATGATGAGCGGGACGACAAGCTGCGCCCCGTCCACGATAAAAAGAGCAACTAATCCCAGAAATATTCGGGCTCTGTAGAGCCACAGATAGTGCAAGATGCCACGCATGAGCGAAAGTGTACTATGATGCTGTGACTGTCTTCAACGAGCTAGGCGCCTCTTCAGGCGCTCGACGGTCTCTTGTCGGGCACGAATTTCCTTCTCCCAATATGCGATCAATCGTTGGTTTGGTTGAGGTTTTGCTTGCTCCTCCGCGAGCTTTTTGCGGTGCTCCTCGATAACTCTTTCCAAGCTCGCGATGCGCTTGCGCAGCTTCTGGCGCCATCCCACCTGAACTCCTACTCAGGTAAGCTCTCGACGACTCTGTCCCACTCTTGAAGAATATCTTGAGCGAGCCACGTAAAGCGCTCAAGGGAAACAGCCAGATCCGCTTCGAGGTCCTCACGAAGCTCATCGTCAGGGTTAGTCTTCTTCAGCTGCTCAATGAGCTGAAGTGCCCTCCGACACTCTCCCTCAAACTCTCCCAAGAGAGCTTCTAAGAAGTCATTCGTAGGGTTGAGCACTCTTGACTGTGATTGGACAGCCATCATATATCACCGCGCTTATTATACTGCGCGATGCTCGCTACACCAACTCTAAGAAGAGCAGCTTGGGATTCTCTAGATAGCTGATAATCTTCTTGCAGAAGCGCGCTCCCACGTCACCGTCTATCAGACGATGATCGAACGAGAGCGAGACGTACATGATGTCGCGAATGACGATCTGGTTGTCTCTGACGACTGGGCGCTTCTTGATCTCGTGAATCCCCAAGATCGCCACTTCGGGGTAGTTGATGATCGGCGTGGCAAAAAGCCCGCCCAGAGCCCCTAAACTCGTGATGGTGAATGTGCCCCCTTGAAGATCGCTGAGGGCGATCTTGCCCTCGCGAGCGGCTTTTGCCAACCGCTCGATTTCCATAGCGATCTCCAAAAGACTCTTTCGATCGGCGTCTTTGATCACGGGGACGATGAGTCCCTCGTCGGTCGCGGTGGCGATCCCGATGTTATAATATTTTTTGATGACGATCTCGCCCTTGGCTTCGTCTATGGAAGCGTTGAGGATAGGCATTTCCTTGAGGGCGGCGACGCTCGCCTTGACGATGAACGGCAGATAGGTAAGCTTGACGCCCTTCTGTTCAGCTAACGGCTTCATCTGCTCGCGGATCTGAACGAGCTCGGTCATGTCCACTTCGTCAACATACGTGAAGTGCGCGGCTGTGGTCTTCGATTGGTGCATGTGCTCAGCGATGCGCTTGCGGATGCCGCGCAAGGGGATGCGCTCCTCGCGCCGGTCGGTGACGACGGCGCTGGGCGCGAACGCTGGAGCTGCCGGGGACGGCGTTGGGGCTGGACTTGGAGGCGGCGGCTGTGGCGCTGTGCGCGCAGCGGCGAAGCGACGCACGTCCTCATCGGTGACGCGCCCGCCGGGACCAGTCCCGCGAATTTGAGCGATATCAACGCCCAGCTCGCGCGCGAGCTTACGCGTCGCCGGGGTCGCCAAGACGCGCTGAGCCGGCGCTGCCGTCGGAGATGGTGGAGGCGACGCGGCGACAGTCGTAGCCGTAGCTTCGGACCTAACCCCCTGGCCCCCTTCCCGAAGCGGGAATGGGGAACTCCCCTCTCCGTGTCGGGGAGGAGCTGAGGGAGGGGTCTTTTGCGATTCTGGCTTAGCCTCGCCAAGCTCTTCGATAATCACCAAGACTGAGCCGACCTTGACGGTCTCGCCCTCTTTCGCGTTGAGCTTGAGAATCTTTCCCGCGCGCGGGGCGGGAATCTCGACAGTAGCTTTATCGGTCATCACCTCGACCATCGGTTGGTCTTCGCGGACGATATCGCCCTCTTTGACGAGCCATTTGACGATTTCGCCTTCGTGGATCCCTTCGCCGATATCGGGCAGCCTGAACTCAAAAGGCATCGCAACACTCCTTTACACAGGGTCTTGCTATAGATTGTAAACGCTGGGGGAGCTTTCTGCCACACTTACCCAAGAAAGGGCTTTAGAACCATATCCCCACGGTGGCCACCGGCTGGACCCCCATCCACATCCCAAGCGTGAGGTTGATCTGCACGTACCCAAAGCGCCCGGCTATTGGGAATTCTTGCCCAATCACAATCTTCAGATACGTCTGGTACCAAACTCCCTTGTCCCAGCCGACCGTATCCTCCCACCGCGCTATGCCCGCCCCGGCACCCAAGTAGGTCCGCTCCACTACGTAGCTGATCAGCACTCCATCGGCCAGCACAATCCAATCATCCGCTCCTACGTTTCTGATGAGCACCCCCTCAAGCAAAGCTGAGAATATCACAGGGGAAGGGAGCTGGAGCCGCACTGCCCCTCCGACAAAAGAGTAGCGCGTCGGTGAGACCATCCAATAGACCCCCACCCCAGAACGAAACGAAGGCGCTGCCGGCTCCTGCGCCCACGCCATGACCGGCAGCGCCATCCCTACAGCTAAGACAAGCCCATGCGCAAGTCGGCTCATCAGCGCAGCACGACTATCTTCTGCACGGCACTCCTGTAGATCGCATCTGCGCCCTTGACACTGATGACCGCCAGATAGACGCCGTTGGCTACTGTGTGTCCATCGGTGCTCTGCAGGCGCCACACAAGCTGACTGCCAGGGACAAACTGCGTCGTGTACACCTCGCGCCCTTGCAGATCATAAATCTGCACCCTGATCGCTTCGATGCCCTCGCCCAGTGCTCGGAAGCGCAGCGCGCGCGCCTCGCGCTCGACCCGCAACCCTGTCACCCGCAACGGCAGGGCGCTCCCGCTCTCACGGATACGATAGACCCGCACGATCGGGTCCTCGCGGTCGCCATCCCCGTTGAGGTCCTGCTGGACGCGCGGCTCGAAGACCCAGAACGTGATCAAGTCCTCATAGATGTCCGGCTCAAAGCCAAGCTGCCCCGTGTTGAAGACTTGACCTGCCTCCAGATCATAGTAGCGAATCACCGTATCGAGACGATCGCCGTCGCCGGTGAGGTCAAGCCCAAGGGCCGCCTCATCCGTCTGGAAGACGATGAAGCGCCCGAAGACCGCCGGGTGGCTCCCCACGGCGCCGGTGTCGCGCACCGTCTGCGTCGCCACGTCATAATAGCGAATGAGCGGCCGCCCAGAGGCATCCAGCGCCGTGAACGCCACGATCTTCTCGTAGATGACCGGCTGATCCCCTCGCACGCCGGTGTCGCGCAGCTGCCGCTGCCGCAGATCGTACAGCCACAGCGTCCCCGACGAACCTACGAAGACCACGAGATCCTCCCAGATGGTGGGCTGGCTCCCTGAGCTGATCATCTCGACGCGGTCAGCGTCAATGTTCCACAGGGCTATCTGCCCATCGCTCTCGAAGACGACGTTCCGTCCCCAGATGGCCGGGTGCGCAGCTTTGTAGAGAGTTCTGCGCACGGCGCCTGTGCCCAGATCGTACATTCCAAGATACTTCTCATCGTCCACGAAGACGATCGTCTGCTCGTAGATATCGAGATCCTTGGGCGTGCAGGAGACGAAGACCTTGGTGTCCACGATGCGGCCGGTTTGTAAGTCCTTGTAGCGCAGGACGCAGTCGTCCAGTCTCTTGTTGCGGTTGAGGTCTTGGTTGGGGCCGCGCCCGTAGTGCACTTCGGGGCTGGGGAAGACCATGATCGAGCCCCAGATGGGCGGGTCGCCCCCGATGGGACCCGACTGCACTTCAGTAGGCTCCGTATCAGAGTTATTAGCTGTGTTAGGGTCAAGAGTATCGCTGGTGACAGTAGCAGTGTTGGAGATAGTTCCGGGAGCCGTCGGGGTCACGACGATCGTGATCGTCACGGAGTCGCCAGCGGGGATAGTCCCCAGGTTGCACGTGACCACCCCAGCGCTGTGGACGCACCCTGGGCTGGCGCTGACGAACGTCACTCCGCTGGGGAGTGTGTCCGTGACCACGACGTTCGTGGCTGGGTCAGGCCCACGATTGGTGACCGTGATCGTGTAGGTGAGGTTGTCTCCGACGGTGACAGGATCGGGGGAGTCAGCCTTGGAGATCTCTAGATCAGCTTGCGCGGCTAAGGGGCGAATCAATCGGGCAAATTGATAGCGATCGACGCCGGAGCCTGTGGGAGACTCGATCGCCCCGCCAGGCTCCCCTGGGGGATTGGGGAAATCCCCATTGTAACTATAATTTGCATTGATGGACAGATCGCTCTGGACGTAGACGTAATGCGGCGTGCAATCCTGAAGCGCGCCGGTGTTATCAACGAAGGCTTGAGCAATCTGAAAGTAGGAGCGCTCACTGTTGATGGTGAAGCCCGTGGGGCCGTAGTTCCCATTGCTATCGGAGACCGCAGAGGTATACGTGCCGGTACATGGGGGATTATTCTCTTCGATGACGATAGTGAGTCCGGTGACGGGATTGCCGCCCGTATCCTCGACGCGCACGTAGCCGTACCAATCTTGGCGAATGCGCCCTGAGGTGTTGTCGAACCAAGAGTTGCCGCTAGAGATTCCAGAGAGGCCTTGGGGAAGCGGAGTATCCACAGCGAGCACGCCCCAGGCGCCGTTGCCTCCTATGGTGTTGCCCGTGATGGTGGGCTGGGAGAGCACGTCATCGCTTGCATTGGCGAGTGAGTCATCTTGCCCGAAAAAGACGAGCGCGTGAATCCCGTTCTGGGCATTATCAGTGATATTGTTACTCCTAATACTAGGTGAGGCGCCGACGAGACGAATGCCATCAGCCTGGTTGTTACTAATATCGTTGTTCTCAATAACGGTCCCGCCTCCATCGCGACGGACGAGAATGCCATCGTTGTTGTTCTGAGTGATCAAGTTGAAAAGGATCTGTGTGCGGGCTGGGCCAGGGGCAGTGAAGCTGTCCGTCTGGAGGTCTAAGGGCGGTGCATCGGGGTCTGGCGGGGTGGCATCGGAGTAGTCTTGGATCACTACGATTCCACGCCCATTAGCAAAGACTTCGTTGCCACCAACCAGATTGTTGTCCGTCCCTGGCCCGACGACCTGCACCCCATCGAAAACATGGTAAGCAATTTGATTATAAATGACTTGATTATTTGTAGCTCCGTCGTTGATGACGACCCCGGCGTTGTCGTAGCCGACGGGGGGGCTGACGTCTGCCCCGCCCCAGATCGTGTTGATTTGAACAGTATTATTGCTGGTCCCAGCGCCGGAGATCAGCACGTCCTGATATTGGTTATAGCGAATCGTGTTGGCTTCGATCGTGTTATTCGTCGTGCCGCCAAAGAGTGAGACGCCGGAATTACCGTTCGGGGCAGGGTTACCGTTAGGATCAACGCCAATCACGTTGAGCCGCACGTCGTTGTTCCTTGTGCCAGCATCGCGGATCAAAACGCCCTCTTGGCGGTTGGAGTAGATATAGCTCGGCCGCGGTGGGATGATACTATTGTCTATAGTAATGTTTACAAACTGCGGGCCATCACTACCAAACGGCGTCCTCTCAACCAAAATCCCCTGGGCAGCGTTTTGGTAGATGTCGCATCCGATTATATCAACATAGGTAACCGCCCCGGCGATCTGGATGCCCACGCCGTCTACAGCAGGGACACCGTTCCTCCGAATAGTGTTCTGCCGAATGGTGATATTCGTCGGGGCTTGATCTGTGGCAAAGTCTTCTATCACGGTGATCCCGTTGCCGCCGTTGTCTTCAATAATATTATTAAAGACACTTATGTTGTTACTGGTGCCGACGATGAACACCCCGCTGCTGGTGCCGTTTCGGCCATTGTACGAGATTGTTGAGTTTTCTATTCTTACAAAACTGCTATTACGCACGTTGACGCCTTCGGCATAGTTATCTGATATAGTGTTATTCGGCCCGATCGTGATATTGCTCACTCCGTTGAGGAAGATCCCGGAGCCGCCATCGTTGTTGCTGATATCGGAGTCGAGAATGAGAGAGTTATCCGCTCCCACATCGAGAGAGATCCCCCCAGGGTCATTCCGGATGATCGTGCTACCCGTCACCGTGATCTGGGCCTTAGAGTAGATTCCTGATCCTCCTGTGTTATCTTGGATAGTTGTGGAAGAAACTGTCGTACCCACACCGCCAGATTCCACGCTAATCCCACCGTTACCGTTGTTCTCGACCGTACATCCCGAAATAGACGTGCCACTGGCGTTGATGTAAATCCCTGTCCCCGCGTTGTCTCGCACGATGCAATTGTTCTGGATCTGGATGCCTGACGCGCTGCTGTTCCATGCTGTGATCCCTGCACCCTGATTGTTTTCAACAGTCACTCCATCCAACACCACGTTGTTCACATTACCGATAGAGATTCCTACGCCTGCATTCAATGAGACCGTGATTCCTACGAGGCTCGAGCCATCCGCTCCAGGGTTGAGCACGACGGCCGCGCCCCCGGCCCCGGCGTTCCTAATCGTGATCGGCCCCTGAATCGCGATAGTATTGCTGTTGAGCGTGAGGGGAAAAGCAATCCCGCTAGCATTAATAGTAATCCCTGTAGCAAGGCCTGTAGCATCAATCGTAGTGTTTGGCTCATTGCCAATCCAGAGGCCTCCCAAAGCTGGGTCCAGGGTAATAGTAGTGCCATCAAGCGAGGAATCGAAGACGATCACATCTCCCGGAGCCCCATTAAAATTGGCTACTAAGATCGCCTCGCGCAAAGAGCAGTCATTAGTCCCCGGAGGCGGACAGTCCGTCCAGGGAGCATTATTATTGTCAGCGTTCGTAGTCACGGTGATCGTCCACGGTTGGGCCAAGGCGGGCGCAGCGTACACGATACAAATAAAAGCCCACAGAAGGGCGAGGACCTTAAAGAGTTCCCCGCGCTTCATGGCGAAGGCCTCCTTCATCCTAGTCTTTTGGTCTAATTATAATCTTTTGAAAAAAAAAGTCAAGACCTATGAGAGGGACTGTGAGAAACAATGATCAACGGATAATAAGCATTGTAATGAGGCCGGAGCCCTCGGCGAGAGGCTCCAACGCTTTGCCAAGAAGCGCCCCTTCGCAGAGTTTTGGGCTGGCGCAGCGCATGGCATAGCCGGGCTTTGAAGCGCTCGTGAGCAGATCCCCCGGCCGGATCGGGCCGTTCTCCGTCGTCGCTTTCACAGGGACACGCCCCAACAGCGCCAAAAGTCGCCTCTCTCCTGGCTCCAGACCTAACCCCCCGGCCCCCTTCTCAAGCCCCCTCACCCCTCTGCTCCCCTCTCCCTCGGAGGGGAGAGGGGATGGGGGTGAGGGTGGAAGAACTCCCCTCTCCGTGTCGGGGAGGGGACGGGGGAGGGGTCTTCCCGCACTCAGCTTCCCCCCCAGCACAACCCCCGGAGCCGTCGAGATCACTCCCGCGACCAAGGGGCTGTAGGGCCCGCGGGCCTTGCGATAGCTTTTGGGGTTCTGCGGGTCAATCTCCACGACGTCGCCGGGCTCGACCGGCTCGCTCACCGTGACGTACTCCGCCACGTCGGCTCCCCCAGGGAAGAACGCCCCGTCGGTGTAGACGTTCCCCGTCGCCCGCTCGATGCGAAAGAGCGCCGGCGTGTTGTGTGCTGCGGACGCGAAGAAGTACTGCAAAATCGCTTCGGCAGGCTTGTTATGCGGGCTATAGGACGTGTCGGTGGGGCCCCCGTGATCGGGATCGGTGCCCCATGCCCACCAGAAGACACCCTCCATCCACGGCTCACTCTGAAAGACCTCAAAGAGCGCCTGATAACAGTCAGCTTGCTCCTGCAAGTCCACCGGGCCATCACTGACCCAGTCCCAGGGGGCCATATTCGTCCCGTCCATGCTGCGATAGCCCACTTCAGTAAAAATAATGGGCAGTCCCCACGCCTGGCTGAGCGCGGCCAGCTCCGATTTGGGAGAAGCCCAGCCGGCCTTCAGCTCTGCTACGGTCGGGTCGGTCTTCTGCGTCAGGGGATAGTACGCATCTATCCCGATGAAATCAAGGGCGTCCCAGAAGTTCACGACAAACTGTTCGCCATCGAAATTGGCGGCGTAGGTGAGCAACCCGTTGTACACCGAGCGCACGGCTGTGATAATATTTCGCCAGTCGCTCTCGCGGTGGGCTGTGCCTCCGAGCTCCGTGCCGATAGCGAACAGCTCAACGCCGGTCTCTTGAGCAAGTTGAGCGTAGTGCACGATAAAATCCCGATACGACGCGAACCATTGAGCCCACGCCGTCTCGTCTGTGCCAAAGCCGATCTCGCCGCGCCAGTGTGTGGGGTCGTTGCTGAGATCTATATGGGGTTTGAGCATCACTGCCAAGCCGAGCTGGTGCGCCCGGGCGATGACGTGGCGCAGGTCATCGTCGGTGGGGGTTTGGGAATCTGTGAGGCAGAGGATCTCCGTAGACGTGATGGTCTCTTGATAGCATGTCACGATGATCGAGACCGAATTTGCTCCGGTAGCGGCAAGCAGTGCCAGAGACTGATCGGACTGCGGGGAGGAGTAGAGATCGCGCCAGTAGGCGACATACGAGATGCCGCGATAGGCCCATTGGGAGACGGAAGCGCTCAGGGTCGGCTCTGCAGGGATGGCGCTGCGGATGAAGAGGAAGACCATGACCAGCCCTACGAGCTTCGCGAGGGTCGCGTGCGGCAATCCGACACGTTGTTGTGTGTTCATGATCCTTCGGCAGCCCGGCTGCCGTGCCTCCTTTCCAGAGGGGTAGGCCCGCAGCTTTGCGTCCCGCGCTTTCGCGCGGTTTGCCTTTGTCGGGATCTCTTTCGAGGCTATTATACCCTATCGCAGAGGAAAAGTCTAGCCTCAGTGGTTTTCTCACACATACACAGTGTTACTTGAATATTCCAGCGGTTGAAGCGATCCGGCGTTAGAGATTTTCGATGGGCACCGGCTCGACGGGGTCGGCGATCGCAAACCCGAAGACTTTGGAGTAAAAATACAGCTCCGCCTCCAGCGATCTCTTTATATTTTCGGCTTTGCGGAAGCCGTGTTGCTCGCCCTCAAATGCGATATACGCGACGGGGATCTTATTCTTGCGCAGCGCCTCCACCATCAGCTCGGACTGGCTGGGCGGGACAACTCTGTCCTCAAGCCCCTGAAAGAAGATCACCGGACACGAAATCTGCTCGGCAAAGTGAATGGGCGAGCGCGCCCTATACAGATCGCGCTTTTCGGGATACGGTCCAATCAAGCTACGATTGTAGCGCGACTCAAATTTATGAGTATCTCTGTCGAGGGCTTCGAGATCGCTCACGCCGAAGTAGCTCGCCCCAGCTTTGAAGAATTTTCGAAAAGTCAGGGCGCAAAGCGTCGTGTACCCCCCGGCGCTGCCGCCGCGAATCGCCACGCGCTCGCCGTCTACGAGCCCTTGCTGCACCAAATACTTCGCAGCGTTGACGCAGTCGTCCACGTCCACGACGCCCCACTGGCCCTTCAATCTCTCTCGGTAGGCTCGCCCGTAGCCGGTGCTGCCCCCGTAGTTGACGTCAACGACGGCAAAGCCGCGGCTCGTCCAGAACTGAATCTCTAATCTGAGCGTAGACGTCGTGGCGCTCGTCGGCCCGCCGTGGCTGAGGACTAACAATGGAGGCTTTTCGCCTGGGGGAGCTTGGAAGTCTTTGTTCTTTGGGGGATAGAAGAAGGCGTGGGCCGTCCGGCCCCCCTCGGTGGGGAACTCGATGGGCTGCGCCGGCGAGATATATCCCGCATCGAGGGCAAGATCGCTGGAGCGCCGCAGCACTTCATATCTTTTCGTTTTGAGATCGAGTCGCACGATCGAGAGCATCTCCGTGGGCGAGCCGCCGCGAAAGACCACAGAGTCCGAAGTCGCCCGCACGTAGCTGAGCTCTGTGTATGGGGTCTCAAGTCTCTGAAGCTTCTTCGTCTTCGTATCGAGAAGCGCCAAGTGCCAGATGCCCCGCTGCGTGTACGCGCAGACGACTTCTCTCTCTGAGACGAACGCATACGTGGACATGCCGAAGACCCACTGGGGCTGGCCAAATTCGGCTTCTAAATCTGTGAGGGCCTCTACGTGGCCGTCGCGCCAGCGGTAGAGATTCCACCAGCCCGTTCGGTCGGAGACGAAATAGAGCGCGCTGTCGGGGGACCATTCGGGCTGGAAGATAGACTCTGCCGGTCCGCCTGCGATCTTTTGAGCGTTCGTGAGCGAGCCGTCTTGAGCGATCTCGGCGACCCACAGCTCCGTGCCGTCCCAGGGCATGTTCGGATGGTTCCACGTCAACCACGCTAAGCGTGTGCCGTCGGGGCTGAGCCGGGGCGAAGCGTAAAAATCGTTCCCGGAGACGAGCACGGTGCCGCCGTCGGGATCGCCGTCGAGCCGCACGCTCACGATCGTATTGACGGGCTCGCGCCCTGCAATAGTGTGATCTTCCCGGACGCAGATCAAGCGATTTCTGTGAGAGTCTATCACGGCGTCGGCGTAGCGAAATGCTCTCTCCGGGGTGATGGGCTGTGGTGCAGCGCCGGGTTTCTGCACGTAGAGCCGTTGATCTTTGAAGTTCGAGAAGTAGACAGTACCGTGGGAGACGGCGAAATCGCCGCCGCCGTACTCGTGCACGGTCGTGCGAGCGTAGAACGGCGCTGGTGTGACGTCGCTGACCGTTCCGTCGGAGCTGCGCTTGACGATGACGTAGCGGCCGCCTTCGGCGGGGCGCGATTCCAGCCAATAGATATCTTCTCCATCGAGGACGACCTGCATCAAGCGCACCGCGCCGCGGGCGATCAGATCTGCGGTAATCGGCGACTTCCATGAGCCGTAGGGTGCGATCGTGAGTGTCATGGTATCAGCTCCTTCTTCTACTCTGGCCACCGCATGGTCTGGATGGATCTTTTACCCACCTCATAATACTGAATACGCTGCTTACTCACTAGTATAACCTTGCCCATACGCGCGCTCTTCGTTTGAAACTGGGGGAGACGAAAAAGCCGCTTCAGCAATTGAGGAATCTCGCTCAACTGATCGTTCGGGATCGATAAACAGACTATAGAGTAGTGGGCGTGGGCCAACCTAGGCTTCCAAAAGTCTGCAACACTGATGGTGATAAAAGTAGCTTTTTTTCGCCGTTGCAGTAGATGCGGGATATCCTCATCCTTGATGAACGTCCCTGGACGTAGATCTCTGATAGAAAGAACCTTACCTCGATACCACCTAGCTACATCCTTCATCAAGCTCTCTTGATGGATGTTTTCATCGAAGACGATCATGCCACAGGCTGGCCTACAATGACGGCAGTCTTGATCAGGGCTTGCTTAGCAAGAGCAATGGCTTCCATAACAGCTTCTCGCGTCAGATGGCTCTTGGAATATTCGCGTATTACTTTGTCTATAGTCCAGCCAGTGGCTAACAGATCGAGCACAACAGCAACTTCTAGGCGTGTATATTTGAACGTTGGACGGCCTCCACATACTCCTGGGGCAGAGACAATGTGCTTACCCAAAGGATAATACTCATAAGACTTGCCGCCGATGCTCTCGCGCACGAGTTTGGTATGAGCTTTTCGATTCATAGATCAAGTATAGCAAGTAAAGTATGTGAGCACTATTGGCCTCACGCCCGCGTCGGCTCTTTTCTCTTGGGCATAAGAATATGGATCGCTCTCCCCAGCGCCGCTTCCGCGGCCTCCATCAGGCCCTCCGGGAGCGTCGGATGAGGATGGATGCTGAGCGCTAGATCTTCTAACGTCGCGCCCATCTCGATCGCCAGGACAGCTTCACTGATGAGCGTTGACGCCTCGGGACCGACGATCTGCACCCCAAGCACGACTTTCGTCTCGGCGTCCGCGATGATCTTAATAAAGCCGTCGGTCTCGCCCAGCGTCAGCGCCCGCCCCAGCGCCGCAAATGGAAATCTCCCGATGAGCGTCTTATAGCCCGCTTGCTGAGCTTCAGATTCGCTCATGCCCGCGTAGGCGATCTCCGGGTCTGTGAAGATGACCGCGGGCACGGTGCGCCAATCGGCAGCGCTCTTGAGCCCGCAGATCGCTTCCGCCGCGACGATCCCCTCATGAGAGGCCTTGTGCGCAAGCATGGGCGGCCCGGCGACATCCCCGATCGCGTAGACGTGCGGGTTGATTGTACGCATCTGAGAGTCCGTCTTGAGAAACCCCTTGGGATCGGGCTGCACGCCCAATTTCTCCAGGCCCAAGTCCGCAGGCGTATTGGGCCTGCGCCCCACGCTCACCAAGACCTTCTCGGCTTTAAGCTTCTTCTCCCCTTCGGGGGTCTGCACGAGGAGCTCGGCCCCGTCTTTGGATCTTGTGAGCTCCTTCGCTTGAGATCTGAGATAGATCTCCATCTTCAGCTCTTTGGCCCGACGAGCGACCAAGCGCACAAGCTCTGGATCTGTGCCTGGCAGAAGGTTCTCCAACATCTCCACGACCGTAACAGCAGCCCCAAGCTTAGCGTAGGCCATCCCCAGCTCTAGCCCAATATACCCGCCCCCGATGACGATCAACGATTGAGGGAGCTTGCGCAGCGCCAAGGCGTCCGTCGAGTCTATCACGATCTCGCCATCTCTCTCAAAGCCTGGAATGGTCATGGGCACGGACCCCGTGGCGATGATGCAGTCTTTAAACTCGATCGTCTGGGTGCCGTGCTCGCCCTCGACCAAGCACTTCTTTGGGGAGATGAACGTCGCTTTGCCCTTGAGAATATTGACGCCGTTGCCCTCGCAGAGCTGCTTGACGCCCCCGGTGAGCCTCTTGACGACGCTCTCCTTCCATGCTTGCAGACGCTCTAGATCAATCTGGACTTCTTTGGCAGCGATGCCAAACTGCTCCGCGTGCTTGATTTTGTCATACAGATACGCCGCGTAGATGAGCGCTTTTGAGGGGATGCACCCGACGTTGAGGCAGACCCCACCCACCTCATCCTTCTCGACGAGGGTCACGTCCTTGCCCAGCTGCGCAGCCCGGATAGCAGCGACGTACCCACCCGGCCCGGCGCCCACCACTAAGACGTCTGTGCCTGTAGCAATCTCGCCCACGACCATAAGAACCTCCCGATCAGCTCTGAGTTTATCAGGCTCAGAACTGAAGAACTTTTTCGATCCCCTTCTTCACGCGCCCGGCATCGGGCAGATAGTACTGCTCCATCGTGAGGTACGGAATGTGCGTGTCGTAGCCGGTCACGCGCACCACGGGGGCTTGGAGCTGCAAGAGCGCCTTTTCATTGATGAGCGCAGTCAGCTCGGAGCTCAAGCTGCAGGTGCGCGGGGCTTCTTGAACGATCACCACGCGCCCGGTCTTCGCCACGGAGTTCAAGATCGTCTCGACGTCCAAGGGCTTCAAAGTCCGCAGATCTATCAGCTCGACGCTGACGTTCTCCAGAGACTCGATCGCTTCGAGACAGACGCGCACCATCGCGCCCCAGCTGATCACGGTGACGTCGGAGCCCTCGCGCACGACGCTCGCTTTGCCGATAGGGACGGTGTAGTCGCCCTCGGGGACTTCCTGACGGAACGCACGATACAGTCTCTTTGGCTCGAAGAAGATGACGGGATCAGGGTCTCTGATCGCCGCGATCAATAAGCCCTTCGCATCGTAAGGATTTGACGGAATGACGACTTTTAACCCCGGGGTATGCACATAGTAGGCTTCCGGGGCTTCCGAGTGATGTTCGAGGGCGCGGATCCCGCCGCCGTAGGGCACACGAATGACGATGGGGACGTGAAACCGCCCGCGCGAGCGCCACCGAATCCGCGCAGCATGCGAGACGATCTGATCAAATGCCGGCGCGAGAAACCCGTCAAACTGAATCTCTGCGACGGGTTTCAGCCCATTGAGCGCCAGCCCAATCGCTGTCCCAACGATCCCCGATTCGGCCAGCGGCGTGTCGATCGCTCGATCCGGCCCGAATTCTTTATAGAGACTCTCTGTGGCACGAAAGACCCCGCCGTTGACCCCCACATCCTCGCCCATGACGATGACCGTAGGATCGCGGCGCATCTCGGTTCTGAGCGCGTCGTTGATCGCTTGCACCAGCGTCATCTGCGGCATAGGGATCACTCTCTCAGTAACTCAAGACTTTCTGGATGCCCCGCACGCAGCGCCCCACATCGGGCAGATAGTAGTCTTCTAATTGCGCCGTGGGGATAGTCACATCGGGCCCGGTCACGCGCACGATCGGCGCCTGCAGATACTCAAACGCTTTGTCGTTGATGAGCGCGGCGAGCTCCGCGCCAAACCCGCACGTCTTGGGCGCCTCATGGAGGATCACGACCCGCCCGGTCTTCTTCACAGATTCTATGACGGCCTCGACGTCGAGCGGGACGAGTGTTCTTAAATCAATCACCTCGACGCTGACGTTCTGCGCGCTCATCTTCTCTGCTGCCCCCAGCGCCACCGGGACCATCGCCCCCCAGCAGATCACCGTGACGTGCGCGCCCTCGCGAGCAAGACGAGCCTTCCCAATGGGCACAATGTAATCCCCTTCGGGGACCTCAGCGCGGAACGCGCGATATAAGCGCTTGGGCTCAAGATAGATCACCGGGTCTGGGTCTCTGATCGCCGCGATGAGGAGCCCCTTCGCATCGTAGGGATTGGACGGGATGACGACCTTCAAGCCGGGGGTGTGGGCGTAGTACGCTTCGGGGCTTTCCGAGTGGAGCTCCGGGCCGCGGATGCCTCCCCCATAGGGGGCGCGAATGACGATGGGGACGTGAAACCGCCCGCGCGAGCGCCACCGAATCCGCGCAGCATGCGAGACGATCTGATCAAATGCCGGCGCGAGAAACCCGTCAAACTGAATCTCTGCGACGGGTTTCAGCCCATTGAGCGCCAGCCCAATCGCCGTTCCAACGATCCCCGCCTCGGAGAGTGGAGTATCAATCGAGCGATCGGGACCAAACTCTTTATAAAGACTCTCTGTCACGCGAAAGACCCCGCCATTGACTCCCACGTCCTCACCGAGCACAAGGACCGTGGGGTCGCGGCGCATCTCCGTTTTCAGCGCGTCGTTGATCGCTTGGACTAAATTCATCTGGGGCATAGCTATTCTTTGGGCAGGTCGCCGCCGTGCTCGGCTAAGTATTCTTTGAGCTCTTGGAGCTGCTCTTTGAGGTTCCACGGCATCTCGGCGTACATGTACTGAAAGATATCTTCGACGGGGCGCTTGGGGAGCGCTTCGTACTGCGAGACCGCTTGGGCGATCTCGGCCTTGAGCTCCTCGATGAGCTGCGCCTCGTCGGCCTCGCTCCACAGCCCTTGCTTTTCGAGATAGAGCCTCAGTCTCTTGATGGGGTCCTTCTGCTTCCACATCTCGACTTCCTCCGCAGGGCGATAGCGCGTCCAGTCGTCGGCGGTCGTGTGGTGCGAGAGCCGATACGTCACGGCCTCTATCAGGGTGGGGCCGCCGCCGGCACGAGCTTTCTCCAAAGCTTCTTTGGTCACTTTATAGACGGCAAAGACGTCGTTGCCGTCAACTTGGACCCCTTCGAAGCCGTAGGCGATCGCCTTCTGGGCGAGGGTTTGGGACGCCGTCTGTCGGGTGCGCGGCACGGAGATCGCATATTGATTGTTCTGGCAGAAGAAGACCACGGGGACTTTGAAGACCCCGGCGAAGTTGAGCCCCTCGTGGAAGTCCCCTTCAGAAGTGGCGCCATCGCCAAAGTACACGAGCGCACAAGACTTTTCGCCCTTGAGCTTGGCGGCCCAGGCCGCCCCGACCGCGTGCAAGATCTGGGTAGCGATGGGCACGCAGACCATAAAATTCCTGATGCCCTCGGGGATGCGATTGCCCTCTTCGTTGCCGCCCCAGTACATGAGCAGTTGCAGCCAGCTTTGGCCGCGCATGGCCAATGCCGCGTGCTCGCGATAGCTGGGGAAGAGCCAATCCTCGGGCTTGAGGGCGTAGGCGCTGCCCACTTGGGCGGCCTCCTGGCCGAGCAACGGGGCATAGGTCCCCAAGCGCCCTTGCCGTTGCAAGGCCAAGGCGCGCTCGTCGAAGAGGCGCCCCGCGACCATCCAGCGGTAGAGCGTCTTAAAATCATGGGGCTTGAGCCCCAGCTCGACGATATCCGTAGGGTTGGCCGTGCCGTCAGGCCCTAAAATCTGAACGAACGGGACGAGCGGCTCCTGCTCTAGCTTCGCCTTAGCTATCATTCTATCCCCTCCACACTATCGAAAGAAGCTCTTGATGAAGAATTCCCCGGCGCGGTAGCTGCTGCGCACCAGGGGTCCAGACGCCACATAGCGAAACCCCAAGGCTTCGCCAATCTCTTTCCATTGGGCGAACTTCTGGGGATGGACGTACTCCACGACTTCAAGATGTCTTGGGCTGGGGCGCAAGTACTGCCCAATTGTCAAGATATCCACCCCCACCGCGCGCAGGTCGCGCATCGTCTGGAGGATCTCTTCGTCGGTCTCCCCAAGCCCCACCATGATGGACGACTTTGTATAGCGCGTGGGATCGAGTTTTTTCACGTTCTCCAAGACAGCGAGAGACTGGCGATACGACGCACGCCGATCGCGCACCCTGGGGGTCAGCCGTTCGACCGTCTCGATGTTGTGCCCGATGACCTCAGGCTGAGCCTCTACGACCGTTTTCAGGGCGTTGATGTCGCCACGAAAGTCAGGGATGAGCACTTCCACGAGGGTGCGAGGTGTTTTCTGCTTGATCGCTCGGATAGTTTTGGCAAAGTGTTCTGCGCCCCCGTCGGGAAGGTCGTCCCTGGCGACGCTCGTCAAGACTATATAATCCAAGCCCCACTCGCTCACGACTTGGGCGACCTTCCACGGCTCAAGGGGGTCTAGGTATCCCTTGGGATGCCCGCTGGTGACGGCGCAGAAGCGGCAGCCTCGGGTGCAGACCGAGCCCATGAGCATGATCGTCGCGGTGCCGCCGCCCCAGCACTCGTGGACGTTGGGGCAGTGGGCTTCCTCGCAGACGGTGTGCAATCCGTGTCTGCGCAAGGTCTCTTTAATGCGCAGATAGTTCTGGCCCGCTGGCGGTCGGATCTTGAGCCACTCGGGCTTCGTGCGCGTCGTGACCGCGATAGTGCCTCACTCCCTTAACTGATGAAGTCGCAAGCATTATAGAGCATAGAGAGGAGTGTTGCAAAAACTCTGTATAATACGCAAATGAATCTGCTTGAGCTGTACAGAGCGCTCTCTGATGCCTACGGTCCGCAGGGGTGGTGGCCGGCGGACTCGCCCTTCGAGGTGATCGTCGGGGCGATCCTCACGCAGTCAACAAATTGGCGCAACGTCGAGCGCGCCATCGAAAATCTAAAAAAACACAACGCCCTCACGCCCAAACGACTCAGCAAACTCCCCGAAGAGAAGCTCGCTCAGCTCATCCGCCCCGCAGGGTACTTCCGCCAGAAAGCAAAAAAGCTGAAAGCGTTTGTCGCGCATCTCTATGCTCACTATGGCGGCGATCTTCGTGGAATGCTTGCGCAACCCACAAAAAAGCTTCGAGCCGAGCTTCTCTCGATCTGGGGCATCGGCCCGGAGACGGCAGACTCTATTCTGCTCTATGCGGCAGATAAGCCGGTCTTCGTGGTGGATGCGTATACGAAGAGAATCTTCTCGCGGCTAGGGCTGATCAGCTCACAGATCTCTTACGATGAGCTGCAGCGATTGTGTATGGCCCAGCTCCCCAAGAGTGCAAAACTCTTCAATGAATATCATGCGCTGCTCGTGCGCCACGGGAAAGAGATCTGCCGCCCTCAGCCCCGCTGTGAGCGGTGCGTGCTCGCTCGCGCGTGTCAGTTCTACCGGCGCAGCTCTTCGGGTTTGGGCAGATAGAAGCGCGCGCCGTTGAGCGCCCGCAGGGTCTGATCTGCCGGCCCGCGCTCGTCGAACGCCAGATCAACCCCGCGCTCGCTGGCGCCCTCGGTGTCCATCAGCCCAGCGTCAACGTCGTACTTTACGTTCAGGGGGATATAGACATTGAAGAGCTCGCGCAGCTTGTTCCCCCGGTCGTCGTAGACGACCCCCTGATAGATGACAAACTGCAATTTCGGGCTCCAGAAGCGATATCCGAACTCGACGGCAAGCTTTGCGTAGTTGCCCTCGCTCGTCTTGATATAGATGAGGGTGCCCTGGATCTTGCCCGTGTCGCCGTTATGGCTGTCGAGCTCGGCGCGCGAGAGCTCGGTTGTATCGTAAGAAGCGCGCTGGAGCATCGAGAACGTGATCTCGCCAAACCCCAACTGATGGGCCAAAAGTAGCGACTGCACAAGCGCGATCACGAGCGCGAGCGCGATCGCTGCCCCCAGCACGATCATCAGGCGTCCGTAAGTCAAGCCGCGCTTCCGTTGTGGCTCCATGCTTTTACTCTCGCTGTGCCGGCGACTTGAGTTATTTCTTCTCGATCCGCACGAATTTCTCGGTCACTTCGGTGACGACCCCGTCAATGCTCGCGTGATGGGCGACGCTCAGGAGATTGAAGTCGTTGATGGGGCCGTCGAGGGGTTTGGCAATAGGATCACCGACTTTGACCCTATCGCCGACCTTGACAATGGGGATGCTGGGCTTGCCGCGCGGGCCGTCTTGATGCATGAAGATCTTCACTCGCGTCACTTTGTCGCGAATATCTAGGACGTCTGCGGGCGTGGGGTGCCAATCTAGATAGCGCTCAAGGCCCAACTTCTTCATGGCTTCGGGGAGGGTGTCGTCCCATGTGGGGGCGGGCTGGCCCGGCAGCGGCCGCAAGCTCACTTGGTCAGCGACGTATTTGGCCGCTTCGATCACTAAGAAGCCGTTGGTCTTCTTGGTGACGGCGTGCTCGCCAACGTTGACCCTGTCGCCCATCAGTGGGCCGCCATCGAGTACGGCTAATTTATTATATCGCGTCGTGTCCACGCCGATCATCGCGAGAATATCTACTAAATACGTGCCGACGGGGGCGAGCACGACGGTCTGTTTGGCGACCTCGCCGTAGACGTTCAAGTATTTTTCCGTAACGGGCTGGCCCTGGAAGAGAGCTCGGTACATATTGTAGACGGTCTCGACGTTGTTGACCGTCACCCCCACGTGCAGGGGGATCTTCCCTGGGGGAACTTCAAGGCCGGTGACGGCCTTGGTGAGCCATTTCTCCTCGCCCATGCCGTAGATGCTCGGCGTGTAGCGAATGTCGAAGCCATACTTCTCCCTGAGGGGCTCGAGGAGCTTCTTGTCTTTCTCTTTGGCCCCGATGATGATCTGCTCGAAGCCGAAGATCTTCTTCAGCGCGGCGAAGACCTCGACGAACGCCTCGGCTTTGCTGATGAGGAGGATCTTATCGGCTTCGTAGCCGGGCTCGCCCTCCTCGGCGTTGACGATGAGAATCTTCGTGGGGGTGAGGTACTTAAAGTACGTGGGGAAGCCGGCGCCGCCCGCGCCGATCAATCCCATCTCGCGGAAGAGTTTGACGACATCTTCGCGGGTCTGGACTGTTGTTGTGGCCATAGCCTGCGATCACCTAAAAGAGCAAAGAGTCTGAGCGTATTTTACGGCTTTGGGGGAAATTTTGCCAGCACCGCGCGCGCTGCCGCACGGGCCGCGCTCTTCAGAGTTTCGGTGTCGGCCTCACCTCCCGATGGAGCGCTCACAAAGATCGCGATCAGCAGAGCGCCCTCTTGCCAGAAGAGCCCCACCCCATCGGGCTCAGGAGCAAGCTCTGCCGTGCGCCCGCCCAGATCGAGAGACTCCGTCTGACCCGTCAATCCTTGGAGGAGCAACCCGCGCGCTTCTGAGATCTTCGTTGGATCTTTGAACTTGAAGATCGTGATCCCCAGACGCTCGATCTTCCCGCTCCAGGGGCCGCTGGGCGCGGGCGTGTAGAACGCATGGGACGAGTACGCCTCGCCGGGGAAGGCCGGCTCGATTCGCGCTTCTTTGGTCACCACGATAAAGCCCTCAATCGCATCGGGGATGAGCGTTTCTGGAGCTGGTCCGCTCGCGGGCGGGCTTGCGCTCATCAGAAAGAAGAGAACACCCACAAGGGCTGCGCCGACTGCCACCAAAATCCACAAAAGAGTATTGTTCATGGCTTTATCTTAAAAGAGACGACCCCGTGACGTCAAGAGGCACCTCACCCGTCCCCTCTCCGCAAGCGGAGGGGTTCAGGTGAGGTACAATAGTTTGCGGAGACGTTCTGATTTTCGTTAGAATACCCAGCGAAATGGATCGCTATATTGCGCTTGCTGTCTTCATCGTGGCCTACGGGTTCTTCGTGCTCTTCCCCAAGCATCGCTCGTGGGTAGCTGTAGCCGGGGCGCTCGCGCTGATGCTGAGTGGCGTCGTCTCGCCAATGTTGGTCTTCTTCGGCGAGGGCGGGAAGGAGTCGCTCATCAGTTGGAACGTGATGGGGATCTTTGTGGGCACGTTGATTTTAGCAGATCTCTTTATCTGGTCGCGCGTGCCGCATTATGTCGCAGAACGTTTAGTCAACAGATCGCGCAGCGTCTGCTGGGCCATGGTCAAAGTCTGCGCGTTTTCGGGGTTTCTCTCGATCTTCGCCGAGAACGTCGCCGTGGTGCTCATTGTCGCGCCGATCGCGTTCGCCTTGGCGGAGAAGCTCAAGACCAGCCCCGTCCCGCTCATTATTGGGGTCACGGTCTCGTCAAATCTTCAGGGCACGGCCACGCTGATTGGTGACCCGGCAAGCATGATCTTCGCCGAGTACGCTGATGCGTCGTTCAACGACTTCTTCTGGTACAAGGGTCAGGGACTTGGGGTCTTCTTCGCGATTCAGTTTGGGTTTTTGACGTCGCTCCCTGTACTGTATTGGGCGTTCCGCCATCTCAATCAGAAGGTCGAGCTGGTCGCTGAAGAGAGGGTCATCAGTTGGGGGCCGACGATCTTTTTAGCGACGATGATGCTCGCCCTGGCGATGGCGTCGTCGCTGCAAGCGCACAATCTCTTGGGAGCGATCTGTATGATCTGGGGGCTGGGCGGACTGATCTGGTACGAACTCTTAGGGCGCAACGATCGCGAACGCTTCCCCGATACCCCCTGGGTGATCTTGAAGAGACTCGACTGGGACTCGGCACTCTTTCTCATGGGGGTCTTCACGATCGTGGGCACGCTCGTCGAGACGGGCTGGATCAAAGACTTTGCCGACTGGCTTAAGAGTATTCTCGGGGGGAATCTTCCCGTCTCGTACAGTGTGATTATTCTCTTTTCGATGCTCGTCTCGGCGTTTGTGGACAATATTCCGTATCTGATGGCGATGATCCCGGTAGTGATGCAGTTGGCGGCGCCGGGGGCGGGGCAAGAAGCCTTGCTCTTTGGGCTGTTGATCGCCGCGAGCTTAGGGGGGAACATCACGCCCATCGGAGCGTCGGCGAACATTGTCGGGGCGGGACAGCTCCGCCAGCGCGGGTATATCTTGGGCTTTCGGGAGTTCGGGAGGATCGGGCTGCCGTTCACGCTCGCCGCGACCATTCCCGCGGCGATCTTTCTCTATTTGCTCTGGGTGATCTTCTAGCACCTCACCCGTTCCCTCTTCGTTCACGGAGAGGGTCAGGGTGAGGTACAATAGACAGTGCTATGAACACCCTATCGCTTGGTCGGCGGATCTGGCATCATATCTACTCGCGGATGCTGACGGGCGTGGTCTTCGTCGTGCCCGTTATACTGACTATTTGGGTCTTGCAGTTGCTCTACAATCTCCTAGACGGCCCCCTGCGCTCGCTCTTGAACGCTGTGCTGCGATATACTTTAAGATGGGAGCTGCCCTCTGGGGTGGGGCTGGTGCTGACGCTGCTGGCGCTCTACGTGACGGGCATCTTGGCCACCAATATGCTGGGGCGGCGTTTTCTCGAATTTTGGGAGTCGCTCTTGGCTCGGATGCCCATCGTCAACAGCATCTATAACGCGGCGCGCCAGGTGGTGCGCACGCTCTCCCAGCCACAAGAGAAGTCCTTTCAGCGCGTCGTCTTGGTCGAGTTTCCCTCCAAGGGCCTCTGGACGATCGCGTTTCAATTGGGCACGATCCAGACGAGCGATGGCCAAGAATGGGTGCGCGTCTACGTCCCCACGACGCCCAACCCCACCTCAGGGTTCTTGCAGTTTCTCCCCAAAGAGAGCGTGCGCCCGACCGCGATCCCCGTGGACGAGGCGCTCAAGATGGTGGTCTCCGGAGGGATTTTAGCCCCAGAAAGACTATGAGCAACGTTCCATATCTGATCATCGGCGCCACGGGTGCGCGATTTGCCAGAGAGCTCGTCCAGCGCCTCTTCTGCCCCGCTCTGTGCCATGCTTGTCCCCATTGCACAAAGCTCGCTCACGGCACTCACCCCGATCTCATCTGGGTGAGCAAATCGGGAAAGCGCATCTCTATAGACCAGGTCCGCGAATTACACCAGAAGGCCCTCTACCCGCCCGTGGAAGCCCCACAGAAGATCTACGTCATCGAGAGCGTCGAGGACTTGAGCCTGGAAGCTGCTAACAGCCTCCTCAAGATACTCGAAGAGCCGCCGAGCTACCTTCTTTTCATTCTGATCGCTCAAAGCACCACTATCTTGCCGACGATCCTCTCGCGCTGCCGGATCATAAAACTCCCCCCACCGCCCCGCGCTCAGATAGAACAGATCCTGCGCGAGCGCGGCCTGAGCGACTCTGAGATCGAAATTCTTCTGGGTCTCACAAGGGGCCTCATGCCCGATGAGCCCCTCATCGAAGCCGTTCGCCAGTTCGCCCCACAGCGCCAAAAGCTCCAAGAGCAACTGGCGAAGCTCCCCGACCCACAGCTGTGGGACTTCCTCAGTGAGACGAATCCCTTTGTGCGCCGCGAAGCGATCCAAGAGCTTCTGCGGCGCCTTGGGAGCTATCCCAGCCACAGCGTGTTGGACCTTGCCGCTCTGCTCAGCAAGTGCGACCGTGAGGTCATCGAGTCGTTCATCCAACAAGCTTTGCTTGACCTTCATCTTCGCCAGCCATTGGCTGGCGAAGATGTACGGTCCAGGCGAAGCCTGGTGGACGACTTACAGACAGCTCTCTGGAAGCTTCAGCGCAACGCCAACGTCCAACTGTTGTTGGAAGCGCTGCTTTTTAAGCTGCGAGCGGCTCAAGCACCTGCATAATTCTTTGGAGAAGCTCTTGGAGGCCCGTCCCCTCCTGGGCGCTCACCACGACCGCCTGAGGGATCGTTGAGCGCGCTACCTCCAAACGCTGGTAATCTTCCGGGGTCTGCAGCTTGTCAGCCTTGTTGAGAGCATTGATCAAGGGTGGACGATGCCCATTCTTGAATATATCGTTGAGCACCTCCACGATCGTGCGCCAGTGGTCAAAGACGTGAGGGCTCGAGATATCCAAGACGTTGAGCAAGAGATCGGCGTCGCGCGCCGCCTCCAGCGTCGCCGCGAACGCCGGGATGAGCTCGTGAGGGAGTTTCTTAATAAACCCAACGGTGTCCGTGACGACCACGAGCTTCCCGTTGGGGAGGAGGAGTTTACGCGTCAGCGGGTCCAACGTCGCGAAGAGCTTGTCCTCGATGAACGTCTCTGCGCCTGTTAAGGCGCGCAAGAGCGTGGATTTGCCCGTGTTGGTGTAGCCGATGAGAGCGATCTCTGGGATGTGGCGGCGCACACGGAGCTTGCGGCGCACCGCGCGCTCTTGGGCCACCTTGGCGAGCTGCTCTTTGATCGTGTGCATGCGTCGGCGGATCGCATGGCGCTCTTGAGCTAACCGGGTCTCGCCGGGGCCGCGCGTGCCGATCCCCGCGCCAGGCTGCCCCAGCGCCTCCGCCCATCCGCGCAGCCTCGGCAAGAGATACTCCAGCTGCGCCAGCTCCACTTGGAGCTTGGCCTCCTTGGAGCGCGCCCGCTGCGCAAAGATATTCATAATCAATTGGGCGCGATCAATGATCTTCTTTTGGATGCGCTCCTCGAGGTTGCGGGCTTGCGCGGGCGTGAGCGCATCGTTGAAGACGATGACATCTGCGTGGGATTTGGCAGCGAGCTCGCGGAGTTCGTCGGCCTTGCCCTTGCCAATGAAAAACGCCGGATCGGGCTTGTCGCGCTTTTGCAGGACCGTCCGCAGGACTTCCAACCCCGCCGTGCGCGCAAGCTCCATCAGCTCTTCGATGGACTCGCGCTCTGGCCAGCCTGCCCCAGGCCCAAGATCCAACCCCACTAAGATCGCTCGTTCCCCAGAAAATATGCGCGCGCGCCCCCCAAGACGATCTTCTATGAGTTGATTCATCGAGTCTCCGCGGTCACGCTCCCTTCTGGTGTGAGAGTCTCTTCTATTATAGCAGCTCCAAGGCGATTGAGATCACCCACAAGATCGCGATAGCCCCGCCGGATATGCTCATCACGGTCTATGACGACCGTTTTCCCTTCGGCGATGAGGCCTGCGAGCACGAGCGCTGCGCCCGCTCGCACATCGTTGCCGGAGACCTCGGCGCCGGAGAGCCCCGCTACCCCTTCGATCAGAGCTGTTGAGCCCTCCAGACGGATCTGCGCGCCCATGCGGACGAGCTCGGCCGCGTGCGCGAACCGGCTCTCCCAGACCGTCTCCTTGATGATGCTCGACCCGCGCGCGACGCTGAGCAGCGCCATCATCTGGGGCTGTAAATCCGTAGGAAAGCCCGGATAGGGCCGAGCTTCCACACGCCCACCCACAAAGCTCCCCGGCCCATCGCTGATGACCCGCACGCTCTCCACGTGCTCGTGCACGGTGATCCCTAGCTCATCTAATTTGCTCAGGAGCGCTTCTAAATGTAACGGCTGACAGCGAGTGACGGTCACGTCCCCGCCCGCGATCGCTCCCGCGATGAGGAACGTCCCCGCATTGATGCGATCGGGGATGACGGTGTGCACGGCACCCGAGAGTTTTTTGGCCCCTTCGACCTGGAGCCGTCCCGGCTCGATCATGATCCCTGCGCCCATTTTTATCAGCAGTCGAGCGAGGTCGTGCACTTCCGGGTCTTGCGCGGGATTGCTGATGACCGTCCGCCCAGGGATGAGCGCCGCGGTCATCATGATCTGTTCGGTCGCGCCGACGGATGGATAATCGAGATGGATCTCTGCGGGATGGAGCCGCTCCGCGCGCGCGCCCCAGGATCCGCCCTGAGACGAGAGCTCTGCCCCAAGCGCTCTCAAGCCCTTCAGATGGAGATCCACAGGGCGAACGCCGATGGGGCAGCCCCCAGGCAAGGGCAGTTGACTAGAGCCATGCCGCGCCATCAGCGGCCCCAAGAGCAAAAACGACGCACGCAGCCTCCGCACCAGCTCCTCCGGGGGAGTCCCCACAAGCTCTCTCTCCGTGCGGATGCTATAGACCCCCGGCTCCAGAAGAAGAACTCTCTTGCCGACGCTCTCCAGCAGCGCGATCATCGTGCGCACGTCCCCCACATCGGGGACGTTCTCCAAGATCACTTCGTCGTCGGTGAGCACCGTCGCTGCGAGGAGAGGGAGCGCCGCGTTCTTGGCCCCATCGATCGCGATCTCGCCAAAGAGCCGACGACCTCCGTAAACAGTCACTCTCATGGTGGTAAGAGCGCCAAGGGGTTGAGCGGCCGGCCGTACTGCAGAATCTCAAAGTGCAGATGCGGGCCGGTCGAGTTCCCCGTGTTGCCCGATCGGGCGATGCGCTGACCTCCTTCGACAAATTGTCCGCGATAGACTCCAATCTCCGACAGATGCCCGTAGAGCGTGCGATAGCCATGACTATGTTCTAACACGACGTAGAGCCCATACCCACTGTGGCGCCCGGCGGCGATCACCCTGCCGGCGCAAGACGCATAGACGTCGGTGCCCTCGGGGACTTCGATATCTATCCCCTGATGGAAGTCGGGTTCCCCACTGATGGGGTGAATCCTCGGCCCAAACTCCGAAGAGATCACGCCACGCACTGGCCAGGCAAAAAAGCTCTTTTTGCCCCCGGCCATCTGCAAATATATAAAGAACGGCGAGGTCACCGCCCCAGGGATGAAGAACTCCTCCCCAGGATAGATGTACTTGCGATCCTCTAGACCATTGCGCGCGATGATCTCCGCGAGGGCGACTTCGTAGGTGCGCGCGATGTCGGTGAGGGTCTGGCCACGCTTCACGGTGTGCAAGATCCCGTTCTTGACGATCTTCAGAACCGTCCCTGGGGCAACGCCCTCCAGGCTATCAATGACATGAGCATTGCTGCCCACCAGGGCTTCAAGAGGGACCCCAAAGCGCCAGGCGATCTTTTCGAGGGTATCACCGGGCTGGGCTTCGTATTCGAGGATATTGGGTCCAGAAGAGACCTCGGTGGGGCTGGGCCCTCCTTGGGCAGCTCTCTTTAGGCGCTCAGGGAGGAGCCCCTGCTGCCACGCCCACCAGAGCAGTCCCAGTCCACACCACACGACAACGATCTTCAGCGATCTACTCATTGCGCATAAGCTCCAAGAACTGCTCGTTGTTTTTGGTCTGGGCCATGCGCGAGAGGATCCATTCGAGGGCCTTCTGCTTGTCGTTCATGTCGCTGATCATCTTCCGCAGCACCCAGACGCGCCTGAGGACTTTTTCGGGGAGCAACAGCTCTTCTTTGCGGGTGCCCGAGGCTTCCAAGTCAATGGCGGGGAAGATGCGCTTGTTGGCAAGCCCGCGGTCGAGCACCAGCTCCATGTTGCCCGTGCCCTTGAATTCCTCAAAGACCACTTGATCCAAGCGCGAGCCCGTGTCGATGAGCGCCGTCCCGATGATCGTGAGGCTCCCCCCGTCTTTGATATTGCGGGCGGCGCCGAAGAACTCCTTGGGCTTGTAGAGCGCCGTGGGGTCCATACCGCCGGAGAGGAGTTTCCCGCTTGGAGCAATAGCTAAGTTGTACGCGCGCGCCAAGCGCGTGATCGAGTCCATCAAGATCACGACATCGCGCCCCATCTCGACGAGTCGCTTGGCCTTGGCGATCACAAGCTCGGAGACGCGACAATGGATCTCGGGCTTCTGATCGAACGTTGCGGCCACGACCTCGCCCATAGTAATGGACTCTTTGAAGTCGGTGACCTCTTCTGGGCGCTCGTCCACCAGGAGCACGATGAGATAGACCTCCGGGTGATTGGCGGCGATCCCGTGCGCGATGTGCTTGAGGAGCGTCGTCTTGCCCGCCTTGGGCGGCGAGACGATCAAGCCGCGCTGCCCCTTCCCAATCGGCGCAAACAGATCAATGATGCGCGTCGAGAACTCGTCGCTGTCGTGCTCGAGCTTCAGCTGCTCCCGGGGGTGATAGGGGATGAGATCTTCGAATGCTTGACGGTTACGGACGACCTCAGGGTCTTCGAAGTTGATCGCTTCGATCTTCAGGAGCGCAAAGTACTTCTCATCTTCCTTGGGGGGGCGGACGACCCCGCTGACGATATCCCCGTCCTTCAGCCCAAAGCGCTTGATCTGCGACGGAGAGACGTAGATGTCATGGGGGCCCGGCAGGCACGAGCTGTCCCGCAAGAACCCGTATCCGTCGGGGAGGATCTCCAACACTCCATCTTTGAAATGGAGCCCCTGTTGCTCCGCTTGGGCCTTCAAAATAGCGAAGACGAGGTCTTCTTTTTTAATGCGGCCGCGGCCATTGACCCCGAACTTCTCGGCCAACGCCCGCAGCTCCGACATGTCCTTGGCCTTTAAATCCGTGATGTCGAGCAACTCCCCAAGGGGCTTCTCCTCTTGGTTTTCCTCTCTCTCGGGCATAGGGATCGTGGGGCACCTCCTGAAGGGAACCCTCTATAAGCTTCTTCTCTTCTGGCACCAGTGCCTCAGACCTCCCTTCTGTGGGAAGGAGGGGGACCACAGCCTGTCACTGAGCAGAAGAGAGAGCAGCGCATGTAGATTTGGCAACTATAATTATAGCAAAGATCAGCTCATCAGGCAAGTCCCATCCCGACCAACGCCTCATAGAGCGGGAAGCGCTCACAGAGCTGGCGCACCTGAGCGCGCGCCGCGGCCCGTGCCGCGTCCGAGCGCTCTTTCAAGACGTGAGCGATGATCTTGGCTATCTCTGCCATCTCTGTGGGCCCCATGCCCCGCGTCGTGACCGCTGGGGTGCCCAGCCGAATCCCACTGGTCACCGTGGGCTTTTGGGGATCGAAGGGGATGGCATTCTTGTTGACCGTTATCCCGACCTCCTCAAGGAGGCGTTCGGCTTCGACCCCGGTCAGCCCCTGGGGGCGCAGATCCACCAAGAGCAGATGGGTGTCCGTACCCCCAGAGACGATGCGGAAGCCCTCCGCCGCCAGAGCGCGAGCAAGCGCCCGCGCGTTCTCCACAATCCGACGCTGGTACTCCGCAAACTCCGGGCGCATGGCCTCGCCAAAGGCTACGGCTTTGGCGGCGATCACGTGCATGAGGGGCCCGCCTTGGCTGCCCGGAAAGACCGCCTTGTCAATGAGCTCCGCAAATTCTTTCCGACAGAGTATGGCCCCGCCGCGCGGCCCGCGCAAGGTCTTGTGTGTCGTCGTCGTCACGAAGTCTGCCCACGGAATGGGTGACGGATGTACCCCTCCGGCGATCAGCCCCGCAATGTGCGCGATGTCCGCCATCAAGAACGAGCCGACTTCGTCGGCGATCTCGCGAAACCTCGCAAAATCAATTATTCTCGGATAAGCGCTCGCCCCGCAGACGATCAGCTTGGGGCGGTGCTCCAGCGCGAGAGATCGCACCTCGTCGTAATCGATCTGCTCGGTCTCGCGCGAGACCCCATACGAAATAATTTTATAGAGCTTGCCGGAGACGCTCGCGGGGTGGCCGTGGGAGAGATGGCCCCCGTGAGCTAACGACATACTTAAGATCGTATCGCCCGGCTGGAGCACCGCAAAATAGACGGCCATATTCGCTTGGGTGCCCGAGTGGGGCTGAACGTTTGCGTGCTCCGCGCCAAAGAGCTTCTTGAGGCGCTCCCGCGCTAACTCCTCGACAACATCCACCCATTGGCACCCGCCATAGTAGCGCTTTCGTGGGTAGCCCTCGGCGTATTTGTTCGTCAGGACCGAGCCTTGGGCCTCAAGCACGGCGCGCGAGCAGAAGTTCTCTGACGCGATCAGCTCCAGAGAGAAGCGTTGGCGCTCCAGCTCCCCTTGGATGGCCCGGTAGACTTCAGGGTCGGTGCGGGCCAGTTCGCTCTCATACATCATGGCGCGATTCCTCCTTGGCACGGATCTTCTCCAGGCGCCGCGCATGGCGCCCTCCCGCGAAGGGCTCGTTCAACCACACCGTGACAATCTCTGCCGCCAGCCCTGGGCCGACCACTCGCCCTCCCAGACAGAGAATATTCGCATCGTTATCGCGGCGGCTCATCTTCGCGGAGTAGACATCGCTGCAGGGGGCCGCGCGAATCCCCTTCACTTTGTTGGCCGCGATGGCCATGCCGATCCCAGTCCCACAGATCAAAATCCCCCGTTCATACTCCCCTGAGGCAACCGCCTGGGCCACCGCGAACGCAATGTCGGGGTAATCGACCGAATCGCTCGTAAAGACCCCAAAGTCCCGGACGACGTGCCCCTGCAAGACCCCTTGCAGCAAGGCTTCCTTGAGGGCTACCCCGTTGTGATCAGACCCAATAGCGATGGTCATTCTGTCACGCGCGTGAAGACCGAGCGGAAGATGTCCCCATACATCCGCAACCGCGATACTAAGCCGCGAGAGAATCCGAACTTTTCTTCCTTCATGACGTGGGTCACTCCATCCAGCTCCACAAAGGCGCAGCTCCATCCCTCTTTGAGTGCTAACTTCGTCAGGGCGATCTCCACGCCGAAATCGAGCTTATGCACCGCGCGACGAAGCTTCTTCCATAGCGATTTGCTCAAGACCCGCTGGCCCGACAGATACGGGGCGATCGTTTGGGCAAGATCCGTATTGAGCCGCCCTCCGCGAAAGACCCCTATGACCATATCGTAGCCCTTCATATATGTCTGGATCATGCGCTCGACGTGATCGGGCCGCAACCCCACAAGATCAGCGTCTAAAAAGAGCACCGTCTCGTATCGGGCTTTTTGGACGCCGCGGTCGAGCGCCACGGACTTCCCACAGTTTTGGGGCAGGGAGATCACCCGCACCCCAAACGCGCGCGCCACCTGAGCCGTCCCATCGGTCGAACCGTCATCTACAACGATGACCTCGCTGACGGAGGGGGCGTGCGCAAGCGGCCAGAGCACCGCTCCGATCCGTTCGGCTTCGTTGTAGGCAGGAACGATCGCTGACACCCGCACCGCGCTGTGAGAACTTTCCATAGCTCATAAAAATTGTACGCTGGAACACCAATCAAGTCAAATGGCCCGCGCGCTTGCAAAGCGACCCCACTTTCGGCTATGCTAACGATCACTATGCTCAAGGGGACAAAGATCGCTCTCATTGGGCTTGGGAAGATCGGCGGAGCGCTTGCCAGCAGCCTGGTGCGCAATAAGATCGTCTCGCGCCATCACCTGGTGGGCACGACAGGCCATCGCGACAGCGCCCTGGAAGCTGCCAAACGCTACGGCATCCGCACGCTCACGGATAACATCCAAGCGATTCGCGACGCCCAGATCATCATCTTGGCTGTCAAGCCCCAGACGATGAAAAAAGTGTTGACCGAGATCAAAGACGCGATCCGCGAGGATCAGCTGCTCATCACGCTTGCGGCGGCGCGCACCACGCGCTTCATCGAAGAGACTCTGCAAAAGAAGATCGCGGTCGTGCGAGCCATGCCCAACACGCCGTGCCTTGTCAATGCGGGGATGACCGTGCTCTGCCCAGGGCGCTACGCCACCCACGAGCATATAGAGATCGCCCGACAGATCTTCGCTGCTGTGGGCTTGGTCGCCGTGATTGACAACGAAGACCTCATGGACGCGGTGACGGCGCTGTCGGGGAGTGGGCCGGCGTATGCGTACATCATGATCGAGGCGCTGGCCGAGGGCGGGGTGAAGGTCGGCCTGCCCCGCTCGCTCTCGACCCTGTTGGCGGCTCAGTCGCTGCTGGGCGCGGCCAAGATGGTGCTGGAGACAGGGGAGCATCCCGCCAAGCTCAAAGACGAGGTGACGACGCCCGCCGGCGTGACCATCGACGGCATCATGGCGCTCGAAGACGGCGGGATTCGCGTCACCCTCATCAAGACAGTCGATCGCGCTACCGCCAAGTCCAAGGAGCTCTCCCAGTGAGGGCGCCAGAAAGTTATCTACATTACCAACGCCTCTTGCCTTTCGCCCCTGGTTGTACTATAATGAGCTCATCTTGAGTACGGCAGGAGGTGGCAACGGTGATCATCATTGATCCGGTGTTGGTGCTGCTCTTTGCGTTTTGGCTGGTCTTCCTGACGGCGCTCATCGTCTTTCTCGCCGGCTCAGGCAGCTAAGCTATTAGTCTAGTGAGTCTGCAGGGGCTCAATGGAAAAGGAGGCCCCCATGCGCAAGATAGTCTCTCTTGGGGTTTTGTTTGTGCTCAGCGTCGTGCTCCCCGTCTTTGGGCAGAGCGCCCTCGAAGAGCTCGCCAAACAACAGATCGCCCAGAAGACCGGGCTTGACCCCAATCTCCTCGCTACGCTCTTTGTCACCGACGGCGAGAATCAGTTTATCTTGGCGTTTGTCTACATCACCGAGCAGACGATGCAGAGCCAGCTCAAAGCTGACCTCAAGCAGGCGATCGCTCCCTATGTGAATAAGCGTGCCCTGCTGACGCTGCTGGCCCCGGCGAAGACGTCCTTCTTCGATCCGCTGCGCATCAACTTTGAGCAAGGATTGGCGCGCTTCTTGCTCTCGGAGCAGTCTATCGTCAAAGTCACGCCAGACTTTGGCGCGGGGAGATTTGAGTCGGGCACAGTGAGCGCAGGGATCTTATTGCTGAACGATGGGCTCGATCTGAGTAAGCCGTTCCGCATCTACTACGGCGCTCAGTCTACTGTCTTCTCGCTGACGGGGGAGACCCTGCCAGCGCAGCCAAACCCGCTCGCTCAGCTACTTCTCTTCTTGCAGTTTCTGTTTTTGAATATTCTGTTGCTCTTTCTGATTCCGTTCTTGTTGGGGTTGTAAGCCGCGAGGGGCGTACGGACCCGTACGCCCCTCTTTTTATTTGGTCGCCCACAGAGCTCTCCAATATTCTCGTCTCATGAGGGCGATGTGTTTGATCGAGATATTCTTTGGGCAGACGGCCTCGCACTCCCCATGATTAGAACAGTCCCCAAAGCCCTCTTTGTCCATCTGCTCGACCATGCGCAAGACTCTTCTGATGCGCTCTGGCTGGCCCTGGGGTAAGAGCGCAAGATGCGCGATCTTGGCGCTCACAAAGAGCGATGCGGAAGCGTTCGGGCACGCCGCGACACAGGCCCCACACCCAATGCACACGGCGGCATCGAAGGCTTGTTCGGCGATCTCCTTGGGGATGGGGATGGTGTTCGCATCGGGGGCACTCCCGGTGTTCACGGAGATGTAGCCCCCAGCTGCGATAATTCTATCGAACGCGCTGCGGTCCACAACTAAGTCTTTGATGACGGGAAACGCCTTGGCGCGGAAGGGCTCAAGCGTGATCGTCTCTCCGTCTTTGAAGTCGCGCAGATACTGCTGGCACGCCGTGCGCCCGCGCTTGGGGCCGTGCGCCACGCCGTTTACTAAAAACCCGCACGTCCCACAGATCCCCTCGCGGCAGTCGCTGTCGAACTCCACGGGCAGCTCCCCGCTCTTGATGAGCTGCTCGTTGAGCACGTCTAAGAGCTCTAACAGCGACATATCCGGCGAGACGTCTCGGACAGTATAGGTCACGAACTTCCCCGGAGTATGAGAGTTGGGCTGACGCCAGATCCGCAGGTGCAGCGTCATCTTCTTCTTGGTGACCATATCACTTGTAGCTCCTCACCGTGGGCTTGACGAACTCAAACTCTAAGGGCTCTTTATGGAGCTCCGGCTTGCTCAGGTCCCCGGTGTACTCCCAGGCCGCTACGTAACAGAATCTTTCGTCGTCGCGCAGGGCTTCGCCATCGGGGGTTTGATACTCCTCGCGGAAGTGCGCCCCGCACGACTCTTCGCGATGGAGCGCGTCAATGGCCATGAGCTCAGCGAGCTCCAAGAAATCGGCCACGCGCCCGGCCATCTCGAGATTCTTATTGAGCATATTGGCATCGCCGGGGACTTTGAGGTTGTTCCAGAACTCCTCGCGCAGCCTTCTGATCTTTTCTATAGCTATCTGAAGGCCCTGGGCGTTGCGGGACATCCCCACGTAGTCCCACAGGATCATCCCCAGCTCGCGATGGAACTCTAAGACGGTCTTCTCCCCTTTGATGGACAGGAGCTTTGTCAAGTGCTTGTGGACGTCAGCGAGAGAGTCCTTGAACGCGCTGTGCTCGGTCGTCACCTTGGGCAGAGAGACATTAGCGAAGTAATCCCCGATCGTGTACGGGATGATGAAGTACCCATCAGCGAGCCCCTGCATGAGGGCGCTGGCGCCCAAGCGATTGGCCCCGTGATCGGAGAAGTTCGCTTCGCCGAGCACGAAGAGCCCAGGGATCGTGCTCATTAAGTTATAGTCCACCCACAGCCCGCCCATCGTGTAGTGAATCGCGGGGTAGATGCGCATTGGGACTTTATAGGGATCTTCCCCGGTGATGTGCTGGTACATTTCAAAGAGATTGCCGTATTTCTCTTTGATGTACTCGATGCCCTTCTCGCGGATGGTGTCGGAGAAGTCAAGATAGACGGCGCGCCCCATAGGGCCGACGCCGCGCCCTTCGTCGCAGACGGCCTTGATCGCGCGCGAGGCGATATCTCGCGGGACGAGGTTTCCGTAGCTGGGGTATTTGCGCTCGAGGAAATAATCTCGTTCGTCTTCAGGGATCTCGTTGGGCGGGCGGGTGTCGCCCTTCTTCTTGGGGACCCACACACGCCCGTCGTTGCGCAAGCTCTCGCTCATCAGGGTCAGTTTCGACTGATACTCCCCCGTGACGGGGATGCACGTGGGATGGATCTGGGTAAAGCACGGGTTGGCGAAGAATGCCCCGCGCTTGTGGCAGCGCCAGATCGCTGTGGCGTTGGAATTTTTCGCATAGGTCGCGAGGAAGTACGCATTGCCGTAGCCGCCGGTGCAGAGCACCACGGCGTCGCCCACGTAGGGCTCAAGCTCCCCGGTGATGAGATTTCTGCAGACGATCCCGCGCGCCTGCCCGTTGATCACGACGAGATCGAGCATCTCGCGGCGGGGGTAGAGCGTCACGCGCCCGGCGTCCACCTGGCGCATCATGGCGCTGTATGCGCCTAGTAGTAACTGTTGGCCCGTCTGGCCGCGCGCGTAGAAGGTGCGCTCGACTTGGGCGCCACCAAACGAGCGCGTGTCTAACAGCCCGCCGTACTCGCGGGCAAACGGCACCCCTTGGGCGACGCACTGATCTATAATATTGACGCTCAGCTCGGCGAGGCGGTAGACGTTCGACTCGCGCGCGCGGAAATCGCCGCCCTTGATCGTGTCGTAGAAGAGCCTCCAGACGCTGTCGCCGTCGTTCTTATAGTTTTTGGCGGCGTTGATGCCGCCCTGGGCGGCGATGGAGTGTGCCCGCCGGGGCGAATCTTGAATACAGAACGCTTTGACGTTATAGCCCAGCTCGGCTAATGATGCAGCCGCCGAAGCCCCGGCCAAGCCCGTCCCCACGACTAAGATCGTGAACTTGCGCTTGTTGGCCGGGCTGACTAATTTGAGCTGATTCTTATGGCGCGTCCAGCGGGACTCCAGCGGGCCGCTGGGAACTTTGGAGTCAAGCTTGACTGCTACAGCCATAGAGTTGCCCTCCTAGAGATACAGATAGACCCACACGGGGATTACGATAAATCCCACGGCCAGGAGCGCGGCGACGATCGCTCCGCCCGTGTACCACAGGGGCGTCCAGCGCGGATGATACGCCCCTAGGGACTGCAGCGCGCTCCAGAAGCCATGGCGCAAGTGCAGCCCCAGCAAGACCATGACGGCCACATAGAGGGCGACGTTGACGGGATTGCGGAAGACCTCGACGACTAATCTGTGCAGATCGCGCATCTCCACCCCGTCAACCGTCACAGTATAGTATGGCCCGAAGCGAAACGTCATCACGTGCCAGATGACAAATGCCAAGAGTATAATCCCCGTGTAGATCATCGTTTGGGAGGAGAGGGTCTGGCGGCTCGTCCAGCCCGCCGAGCGGTAGACGCTGTAGCCGGAGGGGCGAGCTTTGAGTTTATCCCAATAGACCATCAGGGCGCTCCAGATGTGCGCAAGAAAGAACGCGGCGAGCCCTAGCTCGATGAGGCGGAGCAAAAGGCCGAAGCTCTCTAGAAAGTGAGCCCAGCGGTTAAAATCATCGGGATTCCCGGTGAGCAAGAGTAAATTCTCTAGGAGATGGACAATCACAAAGATCCCCAGCCCAACCCCTGTAATGGCGTTGAGAAACTTCTTGGCGACCGAGCTCATGGGTTCTCATCCCCTTGGCTTTGGCGTTATTGTACTGCGTCGGCGTGTCGTATGCAATCACTATATGTGAGGCTGAGAGAGCTCTGCCATGATCTGCGTCAGGTTCTTCAGTGACTCAAGGCACCTTTCGGGGACGGACAAAATTTGTTACACTACAGGGGGTCGAGGTCCACAGCTATGAAGCGTACCAAGATCGTCTGCACGATTGGGCCGGCTTCCGAGAGCCCAGAGATGATCCGCGCCCTCATCGAGAGCGGGATGAACGTCGCGCGGATCAATATGGCTCATGGCACGCACGACGAGCATCGCGCGGTCATCGAGCGTGTGCGGGCCGTCGCACGCGCTCTCGGGGTGCCCCTGGCCGTCATGGCCGACACCAAGGGCCCGGCGATCCGCACCGGCGAGCTCAAGACAGAGAAGATCTTCTTGCGCCAAGGGCAGAAGCTCACCCTCGTCGAGGAGCCCGTGCTCGGCGATGAGACGCAGATCTCTATCAGCTACAAGGGGCTTTCTCAGTATATTCGCCCAGGCATGAAGATTCTCTTGGCTAATGGGGAGATCGAGCTTGGGGTTCTAGAAGTCCATCCGGGGCGGATCGTTTGCGAAGTGAAGAACTCTCGGGAGCTTGGGGAGCGCAAGCGCGTCAGCATCCCCGAAGTGACGCTGCCCGGCATCGCCGAGACCGACGAAGACGATATTCGCTTTGCCCAGAGAGTCGGGGTGGATTACATTGCGGCGAGCTTCGTCCAGACGGGCCTGGATATTGACCATATCCGCAGGCTCTTGGGGCCGACGGATATTGAGATCATCGCGAAGATCGAGACGCGCGAGGCTGCGCGCAATATTGACGATATCATCGCGGCTTCTGATGGGGTGATGGTCGCGCGCGGGGACTTGGGGGTCGAGCTGCCCCCGGAGGAGGTCCCGCTCCTGCAGAAAGAGATCGTAAGGAAGTGCAATCGCGCGGGCAAGCCCGTCATCATCGCCACCCAGATGCTCAAGTCTATGACGGAGAGCCCCACCCCGACCCGCGCCGAGGTCGCTGACGTCGCCAACGCTATTCTTGACGGGGCCGACGCGGTGATGCTCTCCGAAGAGACCGCCGTAGGGAGGTATCCCGTCGAGGCCGTGCGCATGATGAGCCGGATCGCGGAGCGCATCGAGCGATCTTCGGCGCTCTACCGGAGGTACGAGATGGGCGGGGCGAGCGTGACGGAGGCGATCGGGGAGTCTGCGTGCCAGATCGCCGACCGAATCGGCGCCGCGGCGATCATCCCCTCGACGACCTCGGGCTCGACGGCCAAGCTTGTGGCCAAGTTCCGCCCTAGGACCCCCATTATCGCCGTGACGTACACGGAGCGGGTGCGCAATAAATTGGCGCTCGTGTGGGGGGTCTACGCCGTGCAAGTCGAGTTCTCCAAGGACACCGATGCCATGCTGAAGCTCTCTATAGAAGCGGCCGCCAAGGCGGGGCAGCTTCCTGCGGGTTCCTTCGTGGTGATCACGGCAGGGGTGCCCTTTGGCGTGCCAGGCACGACCAATCTCATCAAAGTCGAGCGCGTCTAGACCTCACCCCAGCCCCTCCCCCTAGCCCTCTCCGTTTACGGAGAGGGAAGGGGTGAGTTCGGGAAGGGTTGGGGTTAGGTCCGAGCCAGAGGAGAAGCTTAAATATGAGCACAAACAAAACAGTCGTTATCGCACTCGGCGGGAACGCCCTGCTCGACCCGAACACCAACGGGTCTGTGGCCGAGCAGATTCGCACGATCGAGCGCAGCTGCGCGCGCGTAGCGCAGATCATCGCGCGGGGCTACCACGTTGTCATCACACACGGCAACGGCCCGCAAGTGGGGAATCTCCTCATTCAGCAAGAAGAGGCGAAAGAGCTTGTCCCGCCGTTGCCGCTGGACGTCTGCGGGGCGATGACCCAAGGGCAGTTGGGCTATTTGATCCAACAGAAGCTGCGCGAAGCCCTGGCGCAGATGGGCATCGCCAAGCCCGTCGTGACAGTCGTGACTCAAGTGCGGGTGGACCGTGATGACCCGGCGTTTGGTGAGCCGACTAAGCCCATCGGGCCGTTCTATGCCGAGCGCGAGCGCCCTCTGTTAGAGCAGAAGGGCTATGTCTTAAAGAGAGTCGGGAAAGGGGCCAAGCCCTGGCGGCGCGTCGTGGCTTCACCACAGCCCAAAGAGATCGTGGAGATCGAGAGCATCAAGGCGCTGATAGCAGCCGGGGCGATCGTGATCGCCTGTGGGGGTGGGGGCGTGCCGGTGGTGCGCGAGGATGGGCGATGGCGCGGGGTCGAAGCTGTGATTGATAAAGATTTAGCGTCGGCGCTGCTAGCTGAGGAGCTTGGGGCTGAGATTCTGTTGATTCTGACGGATGTGGACCGTGTAGCGCTCTTCTTTGGCACGCCGCAGCAAGTCTTTTTAGACAGACTTTCAGTGAGCGAAGCGAGAAAGTATCTCTTGGAGGGGCATTTCCCGCCGGGGAGCATGGGGCCGAAGATCGAAGCAGCGATTCGGTTTGTAGAGGGCGGGGGCGAGCGCGCGTACATTACGTCGTTGGAGAGAGCTGTGGAGGCGCTGGAGGGTCGGGCAGGGACGGAGATTTATCGTGGGTGAGTTATAGTTAATTGGGCAATGTGTTCTGTATCAGCGCAAGATTAAATGTCAAGGGCCTTGCTTGCAACCAAAAATTCTTCAGCTTGTTTGACAAAATCCTCTGCCCATTGTACAACTTCTTGAGCCTGGTCTTCTGTCAGGGAAACTAGCTCTCGATAGTCTCCAATCTGTCTGAGGTCAAAAGCTTTATGAAGCCACTTGCTCATCTTATGGGGGAGAAGCCCTGTTTTCACAAAGTGCTTGTCAAAAAGAGCGATGATACCGCTATGCTTAGCGGTACCTTTGCTCACAGAGATCAGCAAGGCAAGGGCCGCATAAAACATGGCATAATACGCGCGGTTGACTACGCTCCATAAACTTCCGCCTCCACGCAACAAAACCTTGGCATCGTTCAGTGTTGCCCGCGCCATGCTCAAGCGATAGTGAATCAAGGCTTTTTGATCTGCTGTCACAAGGGGATGCCCTCCTGTTCTACCGACTGCAAGAAGGGGGAGGCTGAGAGTCGGCGCAATTCGCTCTCGGCTATAGGGATGAGCGAAATCACCACGCCTTCTTCAAAACTGATCTCCCAAGCAACATCTAAAATAGTATCCAATGTTTGCTTACTGAGTTTGGGCACGATCGTTACGACATCAATGTCAGAATCTGGAGCAGCTTGGCCGCGAGCATACGAGCCGAAAAGCACAAGACGCACAGGGGCATCTAGCGCCTGCTCTAGGTGAGCTTTCAACTTCTTGAGCACCTGTTCTAGCTTTGGGGGTAGCACAAGGAGAGTATAGCGCCTTCCTGCGAAGATCGTCAAGCTTGACAGATCAAGAGCTATAAGCTAATATCAGAGTGACACGCTTCCCAGGCCGAGGTGGCGGAATTGGCAGACGCGCACGTTTGAGGGGCGTGTGGGGTAACCCGTGGGGGTTCGAGTCCCCCCCTCGGCATGAATAATTACTGAACTGGCTCGGCCAACTGCGCCGCCGCCCCAATCACCGCCTGCGCGATGCGCTTGGCATACGACAAATCTAATTTGTCCACCGTGTCCGACGTCGAGTGATAGTACGGATTGAAGTCGTCCGTCGCGCCGTACTCGCTGTCCTCGATCACTAAGACCGCCGGATACCCCCGACTCCAAAAGGACGCATGGTCGCTGCGATTGGTCGCGCCGACTTCTAAAACTTCCGGAGCAAGCTTGATCTCGTACCTCTGCAGCGTCTGCACGAGCAGCTCAGCGATGCGCACGGAACTGTCACGAGTCCCCGCGTGCACCTCAAACGCACCGTCGCCATCGCCGTCGTAGCCGATCATGTCCATATTGAAGACCCCTAGGACCTGCACGCCCTCGCCCGCGAGCTTGCCCGCATAGGCGCGACTGCCCACCAGCCCTTGCTCTTCTCCCGTAAAGAGCACAAAGCGAATCGTGTGCTTGAACTTATACTGACTCAGAATTCTTGCGGCTTCTAGGACTGCGGAGCTGCCGCTGGCGTTGTCGTCGGCCCCTGGAGCCATCCCCCCAGAACTGATGCTGAACGTCGTGCTATCGAGATGCGCTGTGATCAACACGGATTGCTGGGACTCCGTCCCCGGCAAGATCGCTTCTATATTGTGCGACAACCCCGCACGACAAAAGAGCGAGAACGGCACGCGCTGGGTCTTCAGCCCCAGCTTCTCAAAGTACTGCTGCGCGTACTCGACAGCTCGATCAATCGCTGCGCCATCGCAGGCCCAGCGCGAGCCCTCGCTGTTGCAGAACTCTCCGCCGTCGCGCGACTGAAAATAACAGATATGAGCACGTAAGTTCTCTTCGCTCACTTGCTGGATGATCTCTTCGATCACGGCGCTGAGCGTTGTTTGGGAGGGCTCAGCGTACCGGAACGCGGGCACTCCGATGTGGGGGAGAGCTAAGACTGCGACGACCGCTAGGACGGCGAGTAGCTTCTTCATAGAGAGACTCCTTTCGGTTTTGGGATGTATGGCGCTATTGTGCACGGTTTTCGCGCCAAAGTCAAGGGCGGGGCGAAAACGACGAGCCACACGATCACGGTTCGATGTTGAGGATCTTATAGGTGCGCAGGCCGCGCGGCGTCTGGACTTCGATGAGCTGGCCCACTTCGCGGCCAAGCAGCGCCTGCCCCACCGGCGAAGCCGCGGAGATGAGGTCGAGCTCGGGGTTGGCCTCGGCAGGACCGACGAGCTTGTACGTGAAGACTGCCCCAGTCAGTGTGTCCTCGAGCGTCACTCGACACCCTAGCGTGACTTGATGGCTTGCCCCATGATTGGTGACGATGAACGCGCGCGAGAGCTTATACTCTAACTCTCGGATCTTAGCCTCCAGGAGGGCTTGCTTCTCTTTGGCTGAGTGATATTCAGAGTTTTCGCTGAGATCGCCGTAGGCGCGCGCCCGCGCGATGATCTCAGCGATCTTGGGGCGCTCCGAGATAAGCCGCTCCAGCTCGGCCTTGAGCTGCTGGTAGCCTTCAGGTGTCATCGGGATTCGGTCGTCCATCGTGCCCTCCTTTCGGGTGTGCGCTATTGTAGGGCAGAAGGGGCTGGAATTCAAGAGGGCTACGCTTCCCCGCGAATAATATCTTTGATGCGCATGAGCGACGCCCGCGTGCTGCGCTCCATCTCGTCGAGCGCCATCGAGATCTTCTTAATATTCTCTTCCAACTGAGGGATCAACACGCGCTCCAGCGCGTTGACCCGCCGCCGCGTCGTCTCGATCTCCTCAGCTAAGAGCTCGAGAGACTTCTCGATCTCCGCGAGCTTGATCATATCAGGAAGAGTTTCTTTGAAAAGCGTCAGCGCCGTGTCCAGCTCCGCTGACGTCGCCGCGAACCCATACGAATATATATCTCGCGTATCGCTGAGCACAAAGCGCGGCACCCAGACGCTCATCACCGGTTCCATCTCGGTCTGCAGCGCGCCGTTGCGGCTCGCCCCGGTCATGAGAGACTCTTCCATCGCTTCTTTAGACATCTCGGCTCGCGCGAGCAAGAAGCTGCGAAACCCCGCGGCTAACTTCTCCTCCACGCGCTCGCGCAGGCCCCGCGTCTCCTCAACAAGCTGTAAGAACCGATGCATCAGCTCGTCGCGCTTCTGCTTTAAGAGCTTATGGCCGCGCCTGGCCATCGCCAGACGCTTCTTCTGTTTTAAAAGCTCCATGCGGGTCGCGTTGACCTGCTGAGCGATCGCCATGATCTTCCCCCCTTACGCTGCGACCGGCTCTTCTGCTTTCTTTGGCAGATACTTTTCGATGAACTCGTCGCGCACGCGCTTGAGCTCGCCCCGTGGGAGCATACTCAAAAGCTCCCAGCCGATCGTGAGCGTCTGAATGATCGTGCGATCTTCATACTCGCCCTGTTGGATGAACCTTCGCTCGAACTCGTCGGCGAATTTCATGTAGATGCGATCGATCTTGCTCAGAGCAGCTTCGCCCAAGATCGCGGCCATCTCGCGCACGTCCACCCCGCGCGCATAGGCCGCATAGAGCTGATTGAGCACACCCGCGTGATCTTCGCGGGTCTTCCCCGGCCCGATCCCCTTGTCTTTGAGGCGCGACAGACACGGCAACACATCGAACGGCGGATAGATGCCCTTTCGATGGAGCTCTCGCGACAAGAAGAGCTGCCCTTCGGTAATGTAGCCCGTCAGGTCGGGGATGGGGTGGGTCTTGTCGTCCTGGGGCATCGTCAAGATGGGCATCTGGGTGATAGACCCTTTCTTGCCCTTGATGCGCCCGGCGCGCTCATAAATAGTGCTGAGATCTGTGTACATATAGCCGGGATAGCCGCGTCGGCCGGGGACTTCTTTGCGCGCGGCCGAGACCTCGCGCAGCGCCTCCGCGTAGTTCGTCATATCCGTCAGAATGACCAAGACGTGCATGTCGCGCTCGAACGCTAAGTACTCGGCGCACGTCAAGACGAGCCTTGGAGTAGTGATGCGCTCGATCACGGGGTCGTCGGCCAAGTTGATGAACATCACGGCGCGCTCCAGCGCCCCGGTCTTTCTCAGATCAGTGATGAAGAAATTCGCTTCTTCAAACGTGATGCCCATCGCCCCGAAGACCACGGAGAACTCTTCAGCCTCGCCCAGGACTTTTGCTTGGCGCGCGATCTGCGCGGCTATTTGATTGTGCGGCAGCCCCGCCCCCGAAAAGATCGGGAGCTTCTGCCCGCGCACGAGCGTGTTCAAGCCGTCAATGACGGAGATCCCCGTCTGGATGAATTCATTGGGGTAGTCGCGCGAGTAGGGGTTGAGCGGCTCTCCCGAGATGGGGAGTTTTTTCTCTGGGATGATCGGCGGCCCGCCGTCAATGGGGCGCCCCGCGCCGTCGAAGACCCGCCCGAGTAAGTCTTCGGAGACGCCAAGCTCCATCACCTTGCCGAGAAAGCGCACGCGGCTCTGGCGGAGATCTAACCCTTGGGCGGACTCGAAGAGCTGGACGACCGCCCTGTCTCGATCGACTTCCAGGACGCGCCCGCGGCGGATCTCCCCGCCCGCAAGCTCAATCTCCACCAGCTCGTCGTACTTGGCCCCGCTCACCCCTTCGACCACCATGATCGGCCCAGCGATCTCCGCTACGCTAGTGTACTCTTTCAGCATAGGCTCCTTTCTGCGCCATCAGGCGCTCAAACGACTCTGTCAGCTCGTTGAAGATCTCTGCGAAGTGAGCGTCGAACTCCCCTTCGGGGATGAACTTCGCCTTGGCGATGCGCTCCCGCACCGGCAGATCTATAATCTGATGGATATCCACGCCCTGCTCCAGCGCCCGCGTTCCCCAATCATAGAACGCTTTAATGAGCTGCATCATCTTGAGCTGCTTCTTGAGCGACGTATACGTATCAATCTCGTCGAAGGCGCTCTGCATGAGATAATCTTCGCGGATGCTGCGCGCCACCTCCAGCTTCAGTCTGTCAGAAGGCGAGAGCGCCTCCACCCCGACAAGGCGCACGATCTCCTCAAGCTCCGCCTCGATCTGTAATAATTTCATAAATTCGCGGCGCAGCTCGTTCCACTCCGGCCCAACTTTCTGCTCGAAGTACGGCGCCAAGTCCTCCGCGTAGAGCGAGTAGCTTGTCAGCCAATTGATCGCGGGGAAGTGGCGACGATAAGCGAGCTTATCGTCGAGCCCCCAGAAGACTTTCACTAATCTTAGGGTGTTCTGAGTGACGGGCTCGGAGAGATCGCCTCCTGGGGGCGAGACCGCGCCGATGGCCGAAAGGCTCGCTTGGCGTTCGGGTTTCCCTAAGCAGACGACGCGCCCGGCCCGCGCGTAAAAGTCCGCAATGCGCGAGCCCAGATATGCGGGGTAGCCCTCTTCACCGGGCATCTCTTCGAGTCTTCCCGAGATCTCGCGCATCGCCTCGGCCCAGCGCGACGTCGAATCAGCCATCAGCGCGACGCTGTAGCCCATATCTCTAAAGTATTCAGCAATAGTGATCCCCGTGTAGACGGACGCTTCGCGGGCAGCCACGGGCATATTGGACGTATTGGCGATGAGGATCGTGCGCTTCATGAGAGGCTCGCCGGTCTTGGGATCTTCAAGCTCGGGGAACTCCATCAAGACGTCGGTCATCTCGTTGCCGCGCTCGCCACAGCCGACGAACACAATAATATCCGCGTCGGCCCACTTAGCGAGCTGGTGCTGGATCACGGTATTTGAATTGACGATCCAGCCGAAGCTTGCGACGAAGTTGTGCGTCTTGGGCACGGTAAAATCATAGACGGGCTTGGGCTCGTGGCACACTTCCACAGAGACAACCTCATCGAGGTAGACATGCTCGAGGAGCTGACTGAGCTTGAGGAGATCCCCAAGAGCAGAAGCCACGGGCTCTGCCACGGCGACCTGCCCACGCTCGTGGAGCAGCTTGACCATCTTGCGGAATTTGGCCGTCGGGATGCGCTGCGTCTTGAGATAGTCTCGGATATAGACGCGCTCACGTTCTAAGAGGGCCGGCTTGATCTGGAGGGCATGCAGCACTGTGGGCAGCAGTCCGTTGGAGGGCACTGCGTCAACACCGAGCTTGGCAAATGAGATCGCGTGGACCATCGCGGAGGCGCGCGCGGTGCGACGCGCGTGCGGGAGAGGCCGAATGGTCTCCAAGAACCGCTGACAATACTCCTTGCCGGGGATGACCACGCGATAGTACGAACCTGTGGGGCCAGCTCGGCGCTCCATGCGATAAATAATGCCCAAGCGCACGAGTAACCACGCGAGCCCCAGGGCCATCGGCTCGCTGGCGGTGGGGAAGTAGATCTCCCGTTTGCTGATGGAGCCATCGCCGTGGAAGTAGCCGCGCAGATAGGCGGCAACGAGCGCCTCTGGGGCGACCATGATCGCCGGAGGCACGGCGTGAGCCCGCTTGCGGCTCTGCCCCGGCGTCACCCCTACCAGTTTCCCCAGAAAGCGCGCTAACGCGCGACTGCTAAAGCGATGATCCTCCCCATGCTCGCAGACCATCGGTTCTATGCCAAAGAGTTTTTCACCTAGTTCGTCGAAGCGAGCTAGTACCGCCGGATCGGTGTTGCGCAGCCCCACATAATCGTAGTCTATCGTCCCGTCAGAACTGACAAGCCCCAAGAATTCTGCAAGTTCTTCTGTGAAGTATTCTGGCAAGCGAATGTGTTTATCAGAGGTCTTGCTGGTGATCGCGCGCAGGGGCAACTCATCGGTGCGTATACCCGCGTGCTCGAGAATCCTCTTGCAGGCGGGCACAGAGGGGAGATGCCGCCCCGCACGATATCCGTAGAGCGCGGAGGGAGAGAGCCCTAACTCCGCCCAGCGCCCTTCTCTCTGAAGCTTGTCGAGAGCATCCGAACAGAGTTTGAGAAGCTTGGGATCGGCAACATAGACCAACTCTTCATCGGCCAGGAGCTGCAAGGCGTTGATGCGCATCGGTGAGGGATGGTCGAGGCGCACCTGGCGTGGTACGAGGATCCGATCCCCGACCTTGAGGGAGCCCGCGGGCACGCGCCGCACCTGCCAGTCCGGGCCTACGACGTGATACTCGTGTTGGAGGGTCGTCTCGGCGAGCCGACCGCCGCGCGTGCGAATGCGCACCGTCGCCGGGGCTATAGCCCTATAGAGCAACGAGGGCTTGGCCCGCTCAAAGCCATGCTCGCTCAGCGTGAAGATCTCCGGCAAGTCGGGACCCTCCACGATCCATTCGAGCCCACCGTCATGAGAGAGGAGCGCTTTCTCCCTGGAAGCATAGCGCTCATAAAGTTGCGCAATGGGAACGATCTCCCCTGTCGCTAAGAGCACCGGTGTCTCACCTACGACGCACTTCCCGCTGCCAAACGGCCCGGGCACGCAGGCCGTCCCGCCCTTGGCGATGGGAAAGAGCGTGTCGATCACGCGCTGCCCCGTTATGAGGGGCTCGGTGCTGGGAAGCTTCTCTCTGTAGGGGCGAGCCTTGCGCACCGGCCAGCGCTGCATCAGCTTTATCTCATGGCGCCTCCCCTGCGCGTCCCTCACCAGAGCAATCGTCTCTTCGACCGTGAATTCCCCAGAGCGAATCTCCTCGAGAGTCCCGGATATCCCCGGCGGGATCATGATCTTATGCACGACGAGCGTCGTCTCTTGAACGGTCCCAATAATATCCCCTTCGCCGACGGGGTCGCCCTTTTTGACTGTGGGGACGAAGCGCCACTTGCGGGCTCGATTGAGCGCAGGGGCCTCAACCCCGCGGCGGATATACGCGCCCCACCGCTGCTGAATCGCTTCAAGTGGGCGCTGAATCCCATCGTAAATCGAGCCGATCAGCCCTGGGCCAAGCTCCACCGAGAGCGGCTCCCCTGTGCCCTCGACCGGGTCGCCCGGCCCAAGCCCCGACGTCTCCTCATAGACTTGGATCGAAGCCAAGTCCCCATCCAAGACGATCACTTCCCCGACAAGCCTCTCTCTCCCGACACGCACCACTTCGTACATCTTGGCGTCGGTCAGCCCTTCGGCCACTACCAACGGCCCTGCGACTTTGACGATCCTCCCGATTGCCATAGCTCAATCCTCCATAGAAGCTATCGTTCTCCTCGCGACAGAATATCAATGCCTACAGCGCGTTCCACTAATTTGCGGATGCGCTCGCGCGCGACCCCCAAGCTCCCCATATTGTCAGGGATCATGACGATCGCCGGGGTGGGGGACTTGCGGAATCGCTCGAAGAGCGTCCCCAGCTCGCGCGCCAATCCTTCCGAGATAAATATAATCGAAAACCCTTGGGAGGCCAACTCCAGCACGGCTTGCTCAGCCGCTTGGGGGGTTTGAGCGTGGCGCACGGTCACCCCCAGGGCTTTAAACCCCGCATAGACGTCCTTCTTCCCCACGATGGCGATCTTAGACATAGGGCTCCCGCAGGTGCTCCTCTATGATCTCTTTTGGAAGGCCGTTGAGCTTGCCCACCAAGAGAATTCTGATGTTTTTGAGCTCGGTCTCCTTGGCCAACACATACGCGATGAGGGGCTCGGGCCCGTAGAGCGCAAGCTGAGCCCGCTTGAGAAAATGTATGACAAAATCGTCGGAAAGCTTCTCCAGGAGCGCCAGAGACCCTCTCTCGGTGAGAGCAGCAAGACCGCGACTGAGCACCTCAGCGTATGGGGTATGGCGTAGCTCATCGGCCCAGGCTTCTATGTTGGTCTCTAAAAGCGCGAGCAGAGCAGACGCCTCCAGCGAGCCTGGCACAAGGATCTTGCTGGCAAACGCGGCTGATCTTCCCATGAGCTTGGCGCGCGCGAGCGACTTGAGGTTGAGCAGATCGGCCCAGATGGCCACGAGCGTCTCCACGAATGGATGCCCGCGTACTGCTTCTCCTAAGTACTCAAAGAGCTTTCGGTCTACAGCAATATCGATGCTTTGGGGAGCTTTGGTGCTCTCGTACTCGGCGAGGGCGGCTGTGGCCGCCTCGGCCAGCTCCGGGGGGAGAGCGCTCCAGACCCCGGTCGCTACCGAAGCTTCTATGAGTTTGAGGGGCACCGTGCCCACGCCCTCGAGGAGCGCTTCCCGCGGGTCCTCCCCCAGGAGCTTCGCCTTCAGATAGACCTTCAGATGATGAAAATCATAGCGACGCGCCAACCACTCCAGGTGCGAACCCTCCGGGGCTAGGCTCCTGAGGGTTTTATAGACGGCGCGCAGCTCGTCGGTGAGCACTTCCTCGTACTCGTCGGGCTTTCTCTCGGACGCTTTCGCATAGCCCATCTCGGCGAGGGCGCGCCAGGCCTCTTGCAGGTCTGGGGCATCGAGCAACCGCTGATAGTGCGCCCGAGTCAGCAGCTTCGCTTCTAGAGCGCGGATGCGCCCCGTGGCAAACGCGAACGCCCCATCTTGCTCCAAGCGCGTCTCCAAGAGCTCAACGACCATCAGAGCCTCCAAAGAGCATCTGCGCGACTGCGATCTCGAGCTCCTCTTGGGCGCGGCGCAGCAGCGCCGCCAGCGTCACGTTGATCTCGCTGTTCCTGCCCTTGAGCACAAAGCCCCTCTCAAAGTTGCGCGTCTCTGCGGAAAGTTTTAATGCGCCCTTCTTGCCGCGCTGCGCAAGCTGCGCGTTGGCCTCCCTCACAAGGGTCTCGCCCAGCGTCTGGCGATCCCCAGGGGAGAGAATCACTTCTTCGTCCCCGGTCTCGCTCGCTTCGACCAAGAGTCGCAGCAACCAGCTCTTGTATTCTTGAGCGGGCATGGTCGCGAGGCGCTCTGCGACCTGCTCGAAGACTCGTGCTAATACTTGTCGCTTGGCCCCCAAAACGGCGTTGCGCGCCGCGGCGCGCGCCTCGGCAAGCAGAGCAGCTCGCCGGCTTTGGGCTTCTTGGTGCGCTTGCGCTAAGATCAATTCGCGCTGGCGCTGCGCCTCCAGCTGGGCCTGCTCGCGGATCTGAGCGGCCTGCGCGCGCGCCCCCTCTACTATATGCTGGGCTTCTGCTCGCGCATCGCTGAGGATCTTCTCGACGATCTTCTCGACGCCCATGACTATTGAATGACCGTCAACAGCAAGATCGAAGCGATCAATCCCAACACGGCGTAGGTCTCGACGAAGACCCCTAAGACGATAGCTTTGCCGACCTCTTCCGGGCGCTTGGCGATCATCCCTGCGCCGGCGGCGCAGACCATCCCTTGATAGATCGCCGAGAGAAAGCCCGCAATAGCAATGGGCAACGAGGCCGCAAACATCTGGAAGCCTGCCATAGCACTCGCTGCCTTGCCAAAGAACACGAAGAGAATCATAAATGCCGTGATAAACCCGTAAAACCCTTGAGTGCCAGGCAACGCCGTCAGCAGCAGCAGAGACCCAAATTTATTGGGGTCTTCGGACAAGACACCGTTGGCGACTTTCCCCACAATCCCGATCCCGATCGCCGAGCCGATGCCTGCCAGCCCATAGGCGACCGCCGCTCCCAAAAACGCCCAACTCTGCCCGCTCAACCCCCACACGGTACTCACCGTCTCAGCAGCACCTTGCATAACGTTTGAACCTCCTTCAGAGATTTATTCTTCGACGTCATAGTAGACCGACTCTCGAGCGAAGGGCTGAAACGCCTGGCCGCCCGACTCGTAAAATTTGGTGAAGAACTCGACGTAGTGCAATCGTGCCGAGTGCACGAACGCCGACAGCGAATTGATCACAAGGCTGAAGACTTGCAGCCCGATCAACAGCGCGACACAGAGCACCACGCCGATGAACGGGATGCCCAACAGCATCAGGGCGAGCTTATTCATAGACGCAGCGATCAGCCCCGTAGAGATCCCTAAAGCCATGATACGGCTATACGACAAGACATCTCCCAAAAGCCCCGTGGCCCCGTAGAGCCGGAAGAGCCCGGCCCCAACTCTCCCCAGAACGCTGCGCACCCGCGCCCCTAAGCTCAGCCCCGACTGTGGTGTCACCATCAAAGCTCCTACGATGCCCAGCCCGGTCAGCATCTGGCCCCACACTGTCAACGGGCTGCCCAGCCACAAGACCAAGCCCGCCGTCGCCACCAGCCACGGCACCTGCTGGCCCACTCTTTCAGGGGATTCGACGCGGCTGAAGAAGAGCACCAGGAACGCCCCAGCAAGAGTGAGATAGATTCCCACCGGCATCCAGGAAGCGGGCAACCCCGGCGCATTGAGTTCTTTGGGCATGATCGCTGGGACGCCCACCCCGGCAACGATCCCCAGGCCAACCATGAACACCAGCCAACTCCCATCATGCCACAGGGCCTCCCAAAAGCGCCCGTGGCGCGCCTTGTCATAGAACTCCAACAGATTCCCCAGAAGCACTTGAAGAAATCCCAAGGCGAACGAGAAGAGCAAGAACGCGATCAACCCTGCAGGGGTGCTCACGTCGAAGAGCACCAGCGACCTCAGCGCTGAGAACGCTTGGGCGAGGTCCGGGCCGAACCACCCTCCCGTCAGCGCCCCGGCGATCACGGCGGAAATCCCACCCAAGATAATGAGATTAGCGAAGGGCTGAAAGCCCCGCTTATGACGATAGCGGCGCTTCAGATATGAGAAGATCGCAATGAGCGCCAGCCCATACCCCGCATCCGTGAGCGCGATCCCAAAGAAGATCGCAAAGAACGGCAACACAAACGGGGTCGGGTCGAGCTCACTCTGATTGGGCAGCCCAAAGAGCTTTATCAAGAACTCTGCGGGCTGGAAGAACTTTCTATTCTCTAAGGCGACCGGCGGGACTTCCCCAGGATCGGGCGCGATGCGCTCGAGATAGACTGCTTCACTGGTGTTCTGCAGCGCTCTCTGAAGGCGCTCGAAATCGCTCTGGCGCACCCAGCCCTCCAGCACGAACGTGTGGGGGCTGCCCAGAAGCTGCGCCTGGGCTTGGGCCTTGAGATATTCGTTATAGAGATAGTCGTAGAGTGCCTGGAGCTTGGGTTTTTCCGCAAGGAGCGATCGGGCCCTCTCGGCAATTTGCCCCTGGCGAGCATCTATCTCGCTGAGGCGACGCTCAAGCTGCGACAGTATCTCTTTGGGGAGTCCGCTCGCCCCCGCAGGGAAGCTGGGGATGCTGAGGCGCTCCCCCCCATGCTCAGCGAGAATCTTTTCAAATGCTTCTTCAGAACCTCTCAATACAAGGGCGTAGAAGTAGCTCATACGCTCGTCAGCGCTCACGTCGGAGACGAGCGCCGTGTCGCTGAGGGTGCTCCGGATCGCGCGATGAAACTCAGAGAGTCTCTCGGTGGGAAGGCGTCCGAGCAGAAAGATCGTCGTCGAGGTGGAGCGCCACTGCTCCACAGGGAGAGCCAAGTCGCGCCAGGGGAGAAGCTCTGTTTTGCGGGCTTCTAAGTGAGCGCGTTCTGCTTTGAGCTCCGCGCTCTCTTGATCGAGCTGTCGCGCCCGCTGGTACGTGGAACGATAGTCGTAGTCGTGGGCGATCTTGGCGAGATCCTCAGGGCGGATGAGCTCTTTTAAGTTGAAGAAGCTCTGGATGAACCCCTTCTTTTCGGTGTCGTAGCGCGCGAGGAAGTCGAGGGTATAGCTCAGCTCAGCGAGCTTTGTCTCGACGTCGTTGGCTTGGGAGGGCTTGGGGCGCAAGCCTGGGAGGCTCTGCTCTTTTTTATTGGTCAGATCAACGATTTGCAGCACACCCAGCTCTTGCAGGACCGTCAAGACGCGCTCGCGCTCGGACTCATGCCCGATGAGCCGAACTTTTTGCATGCGCGCCAGGCTCATGGCTGCATCACCACGCGCTGGAGCACAAACTCTACGGCGGCGTTCAGATTCTTCTCCGCGTCTTTTTGGATTTGGGCGGCTTGCAGAGCGCCCTGGCGCCGGATCTCCTCGGCTTCGTGGCGAGCTTTGCTCTCCTCCGTGGCGATCAAGCGGGCTCCTTCGTCGCGCGCGTGGCGCTTGGCTTCTTCTACCAGGGCGCTGGCAGCGGAGCGCGCCTGGGCGAGCAGCTCCTCGGCCTGACGGCGCGCCTCGGCTTTGATCTGCTCTGCTTGGATTTCCGCATCCCGAATGCGTTCCAACACATCTTGGGCCATAAACAAAAACGCCTCCTAGCCGTACTGACAAGAGAATGGATAGGGGGTTCTCCCCCCTCTCAGAGGGGCAATAGCTTCTTCACTCTCGCTGTGCTTCTCCACGGCAGACGAAAGACCTCATCCTTCAGGTTTTGGGCCTGAGGAGATTCTACCGCATCGGCGGTGGTCCTGTCAAACGCTCAGAAGCTGCTTCTCTTTGGCTTGAGCCGCCGCATCCACCTTGGCCGTGTACTCATGGGTCACCTTGTCGAGCTCTTTGATGAGGCGCTCGTGGTCATCTTCGGAGAGTATGCCCTCTTTCTTCGCTTTATCGAGCTTCTCTTTGACGTCGCGGCGGATGTTGCGCAGGGCGATCTTGGCCTCTTCGGCCTTCTCGCGGATGATCTTCGAGAGCTCTTTGCGGCGCTCCTCGGTGAGGCGAGGGATCTTGATGCGCAGCAGATCCCCCTCGACGACGGGGTTAAATCCCAAGTTGGCCGCTTGGATGGCTTTCTCGATCGCGTGGACTTGGCTCTTGTCGAAGGGTTGAATGACGATGAGATCGGGCTCCGGGGCGGTGATGCGGGCTAAGTGCTTCAGCGGGGTGTGCGTCCCGTAGTACTCGACTTTGACGTCTTCGACCATAGCGGGGTTGGCTCGGCCGGTGCGCAGCTTGATCAGCTCGTGCTCGAAGACTTGGATGGTCTTATCCATGTGCGCCTTCAGCTCCGCGATATGTTTGTCCACCATAGGGATCACCGTGAGCATTATAGTCCTTGGAGGGCTCCTTGTTCAAGTGTTATGATGGGGTGGTATGGCCAGGATCTTTGTGACGGGGGCGACGGGGTTTGTGGGGCGGCATCTTGTGCCGGCGTTGCTTGGCGATGGCCATCGTGTGCGGGTTCTCGTGCGCTCAGCTGAGAAAGCTCAGTCACTGCGAGGGCTCGGCTGCGAGGTCGTCCAGGCTTCGCTTGACGTGCATCGTGCCGCCGCAGGCGGCACGGCGAACAGTCCAGACGAAGTCTGGATTCACTTAGCGGCGGTGCATCGAGGGCCGAGAGATTTGATCTATCGGACCAACGTCGAGGGGACGGCCCAGCTCCTCCGAGCCGCCCAGGGCGCAAGAAAGATTCTCTATCTCAGCACGGTGACGGCGACAGAGAATCCCGCGTGGCCCTACGCGCACTCTGTGTGGCTTGCCGAGCAAGCGATCCGGCAGAGCTCTCTGAATTATACGATCTTGCGCTGCTCGGTGATCATCGGGCCGGGGGATCCATTCTTAGGGGGGCTTGTGGCTCTGGCCCAGCGGTGGCCGGTCATGCCCATCATCGGCTCTGGGAAGACGCGGTTTCAGCCGATCTCGGTGCACGACGTCGTGCGATGCATTTGCAGAGCGATCTCTGACCCCAAATACGATAACAGAACGCTGGCGCTTGGGGGGCCGGAGATCCTCTCGTATGAGGAGATCGTGGACGCAGTCTTGGAGGTGCTTGGGATCTCCAAGCGCAAGGTGCATCTGCCGCGGCGGGCGATGCGCACTGTCGTGCGCTGGCTTGAGCGGATGGGAGTCCAGACGCCCTTTGCCCCTGCGCACTTTCTCTCTCACGATCATCTGGGGCAGAGCCCAACGGTCATCGAGGACGAGTTTGGCTTTCGTCCCCAGACGCTGCGCGAGGTGCTTGCACCGCTCCAGGGAAGTCTGTACTGTAGAGGAGGGTGAGACTATGGAGCTCCAGCCGGATGAAGCGGTCGTCGGTGAGGTCACCGCGATCAAGCCCTATGGGGCGTTCGTGAGGTTATCCACGGGCGACGTCGGGATGATCCACATCTCGGAGATCGCCACGGAATACGTGCGGGATATCTCGCAATATCTGTCTGTGGGCCAGAAGGTTGTAGTAAAGATCATCGGGCGCAACGAGGAGGGAAAGTATAATCTATCGCTGAAGCGGGTCTCGCGGCAGGATCACGACGCCGCGCTCTTCCACAGCGAAGTCGCGGAGGTGAAGAAGGCGCTCGACGAGCGGTTGGCGGCGCTGGAGGAGTCGGTGAAGGAGCTGGTGGCGCGGCGCAGAAGCCAACCGGAGCGGGAGTCGCTCACCGCTTGGATCGCCAGCGCCAAGAAGGAGAAGCACGAGCTGGAGCGTCACCAGCAATGGCGGATGCGCTTCTACGAGCCCGATTGGACGCAGCTTGCAGAGGAAGAGCTTCCCTCTGCTCCCTCCCAAGAGTTGGCTGAAGAACCAGACGTTGAAGAAATAGACGAAGAGAGTGAAGGCCATGCGTGAGCAGTCCCTGACATCGCAGCGGGTATTTGCTGGGAAACTCTTGAAGGTGCGCGTTGACGAAATAGCGCTCCCTACGGGGCGACACACGACTCGCGAGATCGTCGAGCATCCTGGCGCGGTGGCCATCGTGGCGCTGCGCGGCGAGGGGGAGGAAGAGCAGATCGTGCTCGTCCGACAGTTTCGCAAAGCCGTTGAAGAGTCTCTGCTGGAGATTCCCGCGGGGACGCTCGAGCCCAACGAAGAGCCCCTCGCGTGCGCGCAACGCGAACTGCTCGAGGAGACCGGCTTTGTCGCCCAACGGTGGGAGCACCTGCAGACGTTTTACACCGCTCCGGGCTTCTGTACCGAGAAGATGTGGCTCTATCTTGCGCGGGACTTGCGTCCTGCGCCGCACCGTCCAGAGCTCGATGAGCAGATTGAGCTGGGCTTTTATAGCCGCTCGCGCGTGAAGGAGCTTCTGCGCGCCCAGCAGATTCGGGACGCCAAGACGCTTGTGGGGCTTCTGTGGTGGCTGTACGCGCTCTAGCGCCATGCGCATCGTCTCCCTAGCCAGCGGCAGCAGTGGCAACTGTACGCTGATCGTCTCCGAGAATGCTCGGCTGCTCATTGACGTGGGCCTCTCCAAGAGACAGATCTTGCAGAGATTGGAGAAGCTCCTGGGGCCGCGGCCACGCATTGATGGGATCTTGATCACCCATGAGCATACGGATCACATCAGTGGGCTGGGGCAGGTCGCACGAGCTTTCCAGTGCCCCATCTACGCGAGCGAGGGCACCGCGCCCTTGCTTGAGCCCGAGCTTTCCAGCAGTGAGAAGCTCCTGGCGTTTACGCCAAATCAGATCTTTCAGATACGCGATCTTTTCATTGAGCCCTTTCCCATCCCCCACGACGCTGCCCAGCCCTGCGGCTTTGCCATCGCCGAAGAATCGCTCTTTGCGAGCTTCAACGCGCGTATCGCTGTCGCGACGGATCTAGGGGTGGTCACCGAGGAGATTCGCCAGCGTCTCTCAGAATGCGATCTCGTCATGCTCGAATCAAATCACGATATTGAGATGTTGCTCAACGGGTGGTATCCGGAGGATTTGAAGCGACGAATCCTGAGCGACGTGGGGCATCTCTCCAATGAGGCCGCGGCTCAGACTCTACAGTATTTAGCGGAGCGGGGGCGCCTGCGCACCGCGGTCTTGATGCATTTGAGCAAAAATAACAATCGTCCGAAGTTGGCGCTAGAGACGGTGCAGAGGCACCTAAATGGCACGGAAGTGGCGGTAGCGATAGCTCCGCGCGACCGCATGAGCGCGATCTTCACCGTGTAGGAGGGATGCGATCGAGCGCGATGAGCTGCTGCGCGATCTCTTTGAAGATCGGCGCAGCGGTCTCGCTGCCGTAGTACTCCCGTCCGCCAGGCTCATCGAGCACGATCAAGATCACATAGCGTGGCGCTTCGGCGGGGAAAAACCCCTCAAACGACGCGACGTACTTGCCCTTGACGTAGCCTTGGCCGGGCACGGCTTTCTGCGCGGTGCCGGTCTTCGCGGCTATCGTGTAGCCGTCGATCTGAGCGAGGACCCCGGTGCCGGAGCGGACGGTTTCGATCATCATCTCCGTGAGGGAACGGCAGCTTGTTTCGGAGGCGATTTTGGTCTCCTGGCGCGGAGTTCGTCCCTTCACGATCGTTGGTGGGATAAGACGCCCTCCGGTAGCGATTGCCGCAACCCGCGAGGCGAGCTGGATCGCCGTTACGGAGACGGACTGCCCGATGGCAATCGCACCAATTTCTAGAGCTGACCATGCCTGCACCGGGGGCAAATACCCAGAGACTTCCCCAGGCAGCTCGATCCCCGTCTTCTGCCCAAATCCGTATCGTTTGAGGGCTTGGTAGAGGCGCTCCTCCCCAAGGCGCTGGGCAATGCGAATCATCGCTGTATTAATGGAGTTTTTGATGACGTCCTTGGGCGTGACCAGGCCGTACTCTTTACCGTCGGCGTTGCGGAAGGTGTGCGAGGCGATCCTGTACGTTGCGCTCCCGCTTATCCTCTCATCGAGGGCGATGACGTTGTGCTCCAGCGCGGCAAGCATCGTGAAGATCTTGAACGACGACCCTGGCTCAAACGCCCAGATGACCGAGAGATTCTGGCGCTGCTCCGGGCGCGAGCGCTGAAAGTCATTGAGATCGTATCGCTTATCTTGGGCCATAGCCAAGACTTCGCCGGTCCAGGGGTCGAGCACCAGCGCGAGCCCCGCTTTGGCTTTGTAGCGCCGCACCCCTTTTGTGATCGCTTGCTCAGCGATATGTTGGATGCGGCTGTCTATAGTAAGCGTGAGATCGCGGCCGGGCTGGCCCGCTTGGATCTGGCGCCGCTCGATCTGGGTGCCGTTGGCCATGCGCACGAAGCTCCAGACTGAATCTCTCCCTTGGAGCTCTTCATCGAAGAGCAGCTCGATCCCCTCCAAGCCCTTTCCATCGATTCCTGCAAACCCGAGGACGTTGGAGGCAAGGTCGCCGTGGGGGTATTGGCGCTTGCGGTCTTCTATGAGGATCAGGCCGCGGGCGCCGGCGGATCGCGCGGCTTGCTCTAAGCTCTCGGCTTTGTCTGGAGGGATCGCCCGGGCGATCCACGTGAAGTAGCTTGGGCGATAGAGCTTCTCTCGAACGACTTCCCGTGGGATCTGGAGGTGAGAGGTGAGCAGCTGCTCTAGCAGCTCGGGGCGGGTCATATGATAGTTATCTACAGCGACGGAGATCGCGCGCACGTCTTCCGCGAGCAAAACGCCGTTTCGATCGTAGATGCGCCCGCGAGGGGAGGGGATGGTCACCGTGCCCTCTTGGAAGCGCGTGGCGAGCGCGCGCCACTGATCCGCTTCGACGAGTTGGAGCTGGGCGAGCCGCCCAGCGAGAATGAGAAAGAACCCTATCAGGCAGACGAAGGCTATCGTGAGCCGTCGGGTCATAGCTTACTTTCGCGGAAGTTTCAGGGTCTTGGGAGGGATCTTCTTCATCCCCAAGCGCTCTTTGGCGATCCGTTCGATGTTCTCCAAAGACCAGGCCCGGATGACCTCAAGCTGGAGACGATCCCGCTTGGCGAGCAGTTCTGCAAGTTCGAGGCGGCTCGCGATGACTTTGCTCTTAAGATCGGTGATCTGCCAGCCCTGCCAGACGTACCAGATGGCTAGCCCCGCAATGGCGATGATGAGCGCAAGGAACCCCAGCATAGATCTGCCCATACGAGAGCGAGTCTAGGGTAGTTGAGGGCTTCCTCCAAGGACAATCTTCCGCTCAGCTGTGGAATTCTAAGCTCATCCCAGCTCGCGCCCTAAGCGCTCAAAGAGATAGACCGCGATCAGCCCGGTGATCAGCCCGCTGATCAGTCCCAAGATCAGCATAAAAGGCAGATAGTAAAAGAGTCCCGCGACTTGCACGAAGAGAAAGTACGCCACGACAAGCTGAGTGACGTTGTGAGCAATCGCTCCGAGAATGCTGACCCCCACAAGCCCCAGGGGCGGGCGCAGTCGTTTAAGACTGAACGCCACCACAAGGGCGCTCACCAAGCCCCCGGCAAGGCTGAGCAGCGCCCCAGGAGAGAAGAGCGTCCCCGCTAGGAAACTCCCTAGAATACTTCGAGCGATGGCTAAAAGAATCCCTGAGCCGTACCCCAAAAAGAGCATAGCAAAGAGCACCACGATATTGGACAGGCCAAGCTTGGCTCCTGGCACCGGCACCAACGGGGGGAAGAACCCCTCAAGCACATAGACGACGATCCCCAGTGCCAAGAGCGCCGCAAAGAGGATGCGCGCAAGGAGCCAAGCCTCAGGGAGCGTGCTTCGCGTATAGGGAGTCATCGTGAGATCGCGTCAATCCCCGAATCTCCGGGGATCTCTATGGTGACGTGATTGGGCAGACAGATCAGGGCCTCTCCGGGCTTGTGAATCCATCCCTGGCGCATGCAGATCTCTTGCGCTCCAGGGGAGCGCAACACCCGCACGCGGCCGCCCTGAACTTGGATGACCGTCTCGCCCGCAGGGCCAACGACAGTTACTTCTTGGTCTTTGGCTAGCGAGAGCTGATGGACGATCTGGCCATCTAGGCGCACGATCGCCCAGCGTCCTGAAGCTTGAGCGGTCTCGCGCAGGAGCGGGATCGTCACTAAAGCTCCAACGAGCACGCCTACGATGACAAGATAGTCGCCCCAAGTCAGATAGCGCCTCACAGTGCGCACAAGTTCCCTCATGGGAGCTCCTTGGGGAAGTTGGCTGCTCTCAACCCCGATGAGGTCACGATCCGTCCGTCGTCAGTGACGAGGATGCCCTCGACGTCGGGGAGGCTCTCGATCAGCGCCAGCCCTCTTTGCTCACCGAGCACAAACACGGCGGTGCTGAGCGCATCGGCCTCCATCGCGGTGGGAGCTACGATGGTCGCGCTGATCAGCCCCCGTGCGGGCCTTCCCGTCTTGGGGTCCATAATGTGATGGTAGCGAATCTTGTCGGGCTCATCCGCATAGCGGCACGGAAAGATATTCCCCAACGCATCGGCAAAAAAGCACCGTTGATAATCTCCTGATGTTGCTAGTGCCCGATCCCCCCAGATCTCTAAGATCCCCAAGATCTTCTGTTCGTCCCGCGGGTGCTGCACGGCGATGCGGAACGGGCGCCGATCCTCCCACCATAAGACTTTTCTGGAGTGCAGGGTGAAGACCCGGATGTTCCCCCCAGCGTCCACGAGCGCGCTGTCGAGCTCGTGCTTTTTTAAGATCTCCACAACGCGATCGACAATATACCCCTTGGCGATGCCGCCAAGATCAACTTCGATATTTGGGCTGGAGAGCCGTCCCGTCTTGGCTGTTGTATCGAGCATGATCTCGCGCGGCTCCTCCACCAAGGGCTGAAGCTCTTGCGGAGAGGGTATACGCCCCATCCCTGTGCGATCCCACTCTTGTGTAAACCCCCACAGATCGACGATCTTCCCAATCGTTGGATCGAACGCACCATCGCTCAGCGTGCGATAGTACTGCGCGGCTTTTAAGACTGTCAGCACATCATCGGAGAGCGGCACGGGGGCGCAGCACCCGCGACGGTTGAGCTCCCCTAGGGATCCCGTTCCCGTGCGGCTGAACTCTTCGGCGAGCCTCTTGGCCTCTGTGAAGGCCTCGCGGACGGCCTGCTGAGCTTGGTCCTGGGAGCGGCTTTGCGCTTTGATTCGAAAGTACGTGCCCAACAGATACTGCTCTTCGTGGACGATCGCCACTCGCCCCTGCAGATAGATGAGCACGAGCGAGATTGCCAGAACCCCAAAGACAAAGATCCTCAAGAACGAGAGCGTGCGACGCACAGGCTAGCCGATCCACTCCCTCGGAATGGTGCTATAATCTTCATCCAAGCGGATATCTTTCACGTCGTTGGGGCTGAGGGCGATCTCGCGGAAGCTCTCCCCGTCGTAGCGCAAGAGCACCCCTTGCTCCTCATAGACGGACGTCATAGGATGCTCCGGATGGATCCGGTTGCGCATGGGGTCGGGGTCTTTGACTTTTCTCTTGATGATCGTCTTGAGGTTCACCGGGCGACCCCACATCGCATAGATATTCTTCAGCACAGCTTTTGCGTCTTCTAGGTGTAAGCCCACACCATTATAAAAGTGCAAGAGCAAGAGCTCCCCCTTGTTGCCGTAGTTGCCCGTGGCGACTTTGATGGTGGGGCGTCCCAAGTTCGTGTGATACAAAAGAAGCTTCTTTTTGACGTCCTCGAAGTTCCGCGACGTGATGTGATACGCCCCTGTCTCGGGAATGTACTCATACGTGAAGAGCTTGAGCTTCTCAAAGAGCTCGGGGGTGAAGAACTCGGAGAGGAACATCACGTCATTATACGTGCGGCGCACCTCGAAGATCTTCTCGGTGCCGAGGTTGGCCTTGGTGTCCCATCTCCTCTTCTTTTCGGGATCTTTGCACAGCTCCCACTCCCGCCCGAAGCGCCCCTTGTCCCAGCGCTCTTTGATGTCCTCCCAGATCAGCTTCCCCAAGGCGTAAGGATTGAGCGCGCCCCCGGCAAGGACCTTGCTCATCATATCCGCGTGATCAATAAATTCATTGGGCTGGGCGAAGTTGGCCATCAGTTTCGATTGCCAGTAGCTATTATGATTGATCAGGCCAGCCGCGGCGTATCGGTGGGAGCCTTCGACGGAGATGTCATAGACGTCAGCGCGGCTCCGCTCCAGGGCGATCACTTCATCCTCCCAGACCTCTCGTTTGAAGAACCGATGAGCGTTCAGATAGTTCGAGAGCGCCTGGCGCTTGCGCTTCAACGTGAAGCCAATCTTCTCTTGAAAGACCAAGGCCGAGCGCCCAGTAATGTGGACGTGCCAGGTGCCGTCTCTCTGACGACGGCGACGCGACAGCACCCCAAAATTGAGCAAGATCAATTGAGTCCCGTGAGCCAGGGGCTCGCTGCTGGTCGAAAGGATGATCCCTTGAGGGCCAGCGTGGGCGTCGCAGTCGAAATACGCGCGCAAGAACGCCGCGACTACCGAAGCGGGGGAGCGCAAGATCAAGGGAGGGATCTCTTTCACGGGAGCCGAGCGCCCAAGCTTGATCCCAAGAAATTCGAGAAAATCTATCAAATTGAGCGAGTAGAACAAGACGCGCCAGCGCCCTCCATCGCGCTTCAGCTGCCCTGATAAGCCAAAGAGCCGTTGGCCTAATTCCTTGAAGCGCTGCGCTTGCTCCCAGTCCCCACTCGTAAAACCAACGACCCGCTTGGCTCGGCTTACGTGCCCATCCCCAATGAGATACCCTAGGAACGCCGCGACCTCTTCGTTCAAGAGCGGAGGGATACGGATGGGATGCCGGTGTTGTTGCATCGCGCCTGTGGCGGACTCTTCATACAAAGCCAGGGCTGCTGCAACTTCCGTCGAGTGCTTTCGTATAGGCAACCCGCGCCGGTAGCGGATCACCGTGTCTACGGAGACGCCTGCTTGCTCAGCAACGTCGTCGAGGGTCATCCGGCTGGAAGGAGTCCAGTGCAGAGGGACATAGCGCGGTGCCCAGGTGCCCAAGCCCGCTCCCACACGGACTTTATCTCCGATCTGTACTTCGTCGAGGCGCTTCCATGTCCCATCAGCCATTAAAATTTGATGGGTGACCGAGCCGGCTATGACCAAGCCGCGTCTCGTGCGCAGCTTGATAATCTCTCGGTTGGGGAACTTCGCCCAGTCATAGATCTTCCTAAAGTGTTCACCATCGCTGACCCAGAGCCTCTGCTGGTGATTGACAATCTCTTCGATGGGAACAAGCCCGTGATTAGTAAAGACCAAGGTGCCCGCGACCACACAGGCCCATCCTTCATTCATAATTTTTGTTTGAATTTGTGGGACGAAGTAATACGACTCTTCGCGGATCATCGCGAGAATATCTTTCTGCCAGTTCTCCAGGCGTCCATGCTTCATGATGAATCCTAGCACGTCTTTATCGGGCTTGGGGAGCTCGGTCTCATCGCGCGGCTGGCGGGCCCGCTCCAGCGCTGCCTTGAGCTTGGCGCGCTGCTCCTCGAGCCACTTGGGCGGATTGAGAAAACGATCCATGTAGTCGCGCTTGGCAGGAATGCGCGGCGGCTCCTTCTCTAGCTCGTCCTCAGCAATCGCCTTTCGCGATCGCCTCATAAATGGCGCATACTGATCGATCTCATACTGCAGCGAGAGCGCCTTGTCAAGAAACGACTCCACCCTCTCGATGCCATACTTCTCCATGTATTCTTCCACGCGCTCGGCATGGGTGTGCATGACTTTGATCATATCTTTGGAGGTCTTGGAGAACCAATAGTTATTCTTAAAGAAGTCCACGTGCGCGTAGACGTGGATCATCACCCCTTTGTTCTCGATGGGGGTGTTGCTCTCTCGCAAGTAAGCGATCGCGGGGTTGGTGTTGATCACCAGCTCATAGGTCCACCAGCCCGCGTACGCCGAGCGCTTGCGGAAGTAGTCATAGCTCATGCCGAACGACCAGTGGGGGAAGCGCTCGGGGAAGCCCTCGTAGGCCGAGTACTCATTGAGCTGGTCATGGTCAACGATCCCGAAGATCACGGGCCAGGGATCAAGCCCCGCGGCTTCGACGAGCTTGCGCGCTTGCTTGCGCAGCTCTTCGAGCTCTGCCACCTTCTTGGAGAGCATCGTTCATCGCCCCTTGCCGAGAAACTCTTTGATCGAGCGCAAGATGTCCTCGCGATCAGAGATGATAGACGTCACCAGGCGGTCGTCGGCGATGCGCTCCCGCAGCTTCACAAGATGCAAGCCTGGGGAGCGCCGCCCCAGCGTCACTTGGCCGTAGCAAAAGAGATTCACTTTGGGGAGGAGCTGCTCCTGCAAGAGGGGGACGCAGGCGTTCTCCGTGTCCCCGATCCAGTTCTCCCCGTCGCTGAAGTGGAACGCATAGATGTTCCACTGGTCCGGGGAGTAGCGCCGATCGATAATCCGATTGCACAGCTCGTAGGCCGAGCTGATGCGCGTGCCCCCGCCCGTGCTTAAGCTGTAAAAGTCCTCCTCGGAGACCTCCTGGGCTTCGTAGTCGTGCACGATATAGACCCGCTCGACGTTGGTGTAGTTGGTGCGCAGCCACAGATCGATCCACCAGTTCTCCTGGCGGATGATCTCGGTCTTCTCCCCGGACATCGAGCCGGAGGCATCGCGCATGAAGATGATGACGCAGTTGGCTTCGGGCTTTTCGCTGGGCTGGCCGTAGAGATAGCGCATATCTTCTTTGATGGGGGTGACGATGACCGTCTCGCCGGAGGGAGGGGGACTCATGAGCAAGTGCCGCAGGAGCCCCTTGCGGAACGCGCGGCGCTTCATGAGGAGCGCCTGCGGGCCCACGGTCGAGATGTCTTGGTACTCTTCGTCGCCACTCAACACATGGCGATGCCCTTTGGGCTGGATGCGCGGGAGCTCCAGCTCTTCCCCTAAGATTTCGGCGAGCTCGCGCAGCTCGATCTCCACCTCGCGGAAGTGCGGCCCAGGGCCGTAGCCCGCTTGCCCGAAGCCGTTCTGATCTTGATCGATCTGCACGGGCTCGCCGATCTCGCCCTCGCCCACCCCGATGCCCCCTTGCTCGTGGGGGTCGTAACGAAACTGCGGGATGCGGATCGCTTTGATGGGGACCTTGACGATGTGGGAGCCCTTCTGCCCCACGATCGAGCCCGTCTCAATGAGCTCCTTGAGGTTCTTGCGGATCTCCCCGCGCACGATGCGCTTGAAGCGCTCTAAGTCTTTTAAGATGCGCTTGGCCATAGGGGTCAGACGCGGCTCTCGCGCTTGGCGAGCTCCTCGCGTGCCACCTCCGCGCCCGCATAATCAATGACGTTCTCGGCACAGATGTCGCAGTAGCCGTATTCCTTCTTGAGGCGCTCGATCCACTCGGCCTTGCGACGCTTGTGCTCCGGATCGGTCGTCTTGTCGCTGACCATCGCCGTGAAGTTAATATTGTGCTTCTTGTCCTCCCAGAGCTTCTTCTCCAGGGCTCTTCTCAGGCGGTCGTTGTGCTCGGGGCTGAAGGGTTCGCCCTTGCGGGCCCGCTCGCTGATCCAGTTGGAGATCTCCTGGCGGAAGTCGTCCTTTTGCGCTTCCGTGATCCCGATCTGCTTCTCGATAGAGCGCATGAACTCCTCGTCGGGCTCCATCTCCTCCCCGGTGTAGGGGTCCTCCACCTTCTCATCGTTCAGATAGGCCATGACGTGGTCGAGGTACTTCTGCCCGACTTGGCGCAGCTCGTCGGGATCGTGGCTGATGACCCGGCGCACCTCTTCTTGGCAGATGGCCGAGAGCTCCTCCTTCACAAGCTCAATATACTCTCTGTACTCTTCGATGCGGTTCTCGTCTATGCCGGGGTGATAGGGGAGGTTATCCTCGAGCATGGCCAGGACACGATACGGATTGATGCAGCCCTCGACGTCGTTGACGAGCGCCTTGCTGATCATATCGATGACGTAGCGTGGGCTGACCCCGCTGAAGCCCTCCTTGCCCTTGGCTTCGTCCAGGAGCTTCTTGACGTCCACGGTGCGGTTGGGGATGGACTCGCCATCGTAGATCTTAGCTTTCTGGAGGATGGAGATATCGGCGCTGGGCTCCTCCAGGCGCGTCAAGACGGCCCACAGCGCGGCCATCTCCAGCGTATGCGGGGCGATGTGCTTGCCCCAGACGCGATTGGTGCCGAAGAACTTCCTGTAGATCTTCTCTTCGTCGGACTTGCGCAGCACGTAGGGGATGTCTATCGTGCGGGTGCGGTCGTTGAACGCTTCCATCTTCTCGTTGCTCTTGACGCGCTTGTATTCGGGGCTATTGGTGCGCCCCAAGATGACCGTGTCGATATCTATGCGCGGGTTCTTCTTGGGCTTGATGACGTGCTCTTGGGTGGCATGCAAAAAATCATAGAGAAACTCTTCTTGGAGCTTGAGCAGCTCTTCGCCGTCGAAGATCCCACGGTTGGCGATGCACAGCTCCCCGTCGTAGTTGAACGCCCGAGGATCGGAATCGCTCCCGTAGATCTGCACCAGCCTCCAGTTGAGCCCGCCGGTCAGTTCCTCTTCGTCTTGGTTCTTCTTATCTTTGGGCTCGAAGGTGGCGATGCCTCGACGATCTTTCTCGGATAAGATCAGTCTTCTGACGGTGACGTGCTTGAGGACTTTTTCTAGATCATCCTCGTAGAGCCTCATGAAGCGATTGAAGTAGAAGCGACATTTGGGGCAGAGATCCCCTTCGACGCGCAGCTCGTACTCGCCGTGATATTTCTCTTTGAAGATGCGGTTGAGCTCGGTGAGGATCTTCTGGCGCTGCTCGATGGGGATGAGCCGCAGGGGCTCCTCGAAGATGGGGCAGGGGACGACATCCGTCGGCTCATCGTCGAAATCTGAGACGTCCCACTCGAACGTATAGAGCCGCCCCTCATCGGTCTTGGAGTACTCTTCCAGCCCGCGGCGGAAGAGCCGCCCGATAGTAGATTTGCTTGTCGCCACCGGCCCGTGCAGCAGAATGATGCGGCGATCGGGCCCCAAGCCCTTCGCCGCGGCGCACAGCGTGTCCACCAAGTTCTTCAGGGCTTCGTCAATGCCATAGATCGCATCCTCCCCGTTGCTGAAGGGGTCATCGAAGAAGTTGTAGCGAATCACTTCCTTGTCGTGGACCTTGACGATATGGGTGCCGTGGCTGAGGATCATGTCGTATAAGCGTTGATAGGCGTTGCGCACCAATCGGGGATCCTCAAAGACCATCTTGAGATATTCTTCAAACGAGATCGGGCGATACTTGTCGGGGACTTGGGACTCTTTCAGCTCCCGCGCGATCTCCCGCACGATGCTCTCCATCTCCTGTCACCTCCTGAGTGCTATTATAGCAGACCGCGGATGACTTTCTCATGGTAAAGTCTATATACGCACACGGCAGGACGAAGTTCCTGCCCCAAGCGGGACAAATTTCTTGACTTCGTGGGTGATCTGCATTACTCTTGAAGAGCACTAGCGAGGTGAACGTGATCCGCAGCCGTCGTCAAGAGAGGCAGCGACGCCGCATCCTCAGCGTGGCGTTTCTTCTGATCATCTCGGTTGCTGTGAGTGCCACCGGCTACTGGTGGTACAAGAGCCGGGTGGAGCCCTCCCCGCTCCCTGAGCGGGTCTATGTCTTAGTGTTGGGAATAGACTACGTCCCTGGGGCGGCAGCGCGCCGCAGCGATACGATCTTTGTGGCCAGCCTCCGTGAAGGGGACGTGCGCATTCTCTCGATCCCCCGCGACACGCGCGTGAAGTTCCCCGACGGCCGCGTGGAGAAAGTCAACGCTGCGTATGCGATGGGCGGGGCGGAGCTCGCGCGCAGGGTCGTCTCTACTTTCTTGGGGGTCGAGATCAAATACTACATCGTCGTTGACTACGAGGGCTTCGAAAAGCTCATCGATCTTGTAGGGGGAGTGACACTCACTGTAGACAAGCCCCTCAAGGACGAGAAGACCAAGCCCCCTATTGACATCCCCGCGGGGACGCATACATTCGATGGGAAGATGGCGCTGGGCTATGTGCGCTATCGGGACCCCACTACCGGGGATCTGGGGCGTCTGCAGCGGCAGCGTCAACTCATAGAAGCTCTGCTGCGGCAGCGAGCATCCTCGCTCCCTGATCTTCAGCAGTTTATCACGACAGCGCAAAAGTTCATCGAGACGAACCTTGCGCCGGTCTTGCTCTATCGCTTGGCGCAGCGGTTGCGCGACCTGAAGCCCGAGCAAGTGCAGATCAAGCAGATCCCCGGGGAGTCGGTCTGCAAGCCGGCCAAGGAAGGGGGCTGCTATATCGAGCCCGATCCGGTGCGCACCGCGCAGCTCGTGAATAAGATGCTCCGCGGCATGGAGGTCGTGACGCCCGATGAAGTCAAAGTCAAGGTGCTCAACGGCTCTGGGGTGACGGGCCTGGCGCGCCGCGTGGGTGAGCTCTTGCGCCATGAAGGGTTTTCTGTTATTCATATAGGGAACGCCGACAGGTTCGATTACGCCCAGAGCGTCTTAATAGACATCAGCGGAGACCAAAGGAAGATCGAGCTGTTGCGGGATCGGATGAAAAGCTTAAAAGTCCTCAAGCCCGATTCGGTCTCAGCGACGATGAAGGGGTTAGCAGCCAAAGGGGTCACCCCTGAGGGTGCGGATGCGATCATCATTCTAGGGCAAGACTTCAAAATCGAATGACAGAGACGGAGAAGACCCTGCGCGAGCTTCTGGGGCTTATCGCGGAGAAGAAGGGCGAGGAACCCGTGGTCTTAGACATGCGGGAGTTTCCCATTCCCACAGATTTCTTTGTGATCACCCACGGGGACAACCCCAAGCACGTCACCGCGATCGCCGAGAACATCTTGGAGAAACTTCCCAAGGAGCCGTTGCGCTCGGAGGGCTGGGAGTCCAAGCGGTGGATCGTGTTAGACTATGGGGATTTCATTGTGCACATCTTTGAGCGGGATCTGCGGCGCTTCTACGACTTAGAGGGGTTATGGGGGGATGCCCCGGTGCGGCTGGAGGGTGATCCGCGCGACAGTCTGGTGGAGAGCTAGGGAGAAAAGTCAGCTTCTGAAGCGTAGTTCGACTCGGAGGGGCACCGCCTTGACAGGGCCTTGCTCCCTCAGTATAATATCTGTCGCCCCACGCTTGGGGGTATCTCTTCGATCCTTGAAAAGTGAATAGAGTGCATCACGTCGCGCAAGCTCAGTACGAGCGGATGGTGGATGCCTTGGCAGCTGGAGGCGATGAAGGGCGTGGCAGACTGCGATAAGCCACGGGGAGCCGTCGAGCAGGCGTTGATCCGTGGATTCCCGAATGGGGTAAACCCACCGCACGGAAGGTGCGGTATCTCTCCCTGAATCCATAGGGGAGAGAGGCGAACCCGGGGAAGTGAAGCATCTCAGTACCCGGAGGAAGAGAAATCAACAGAGATTCCGTCAGTAGCGGCGAGCGAACGCGGAGGAGCCTAAACCCTCCACATGCACAAGACTGCCCTCGTTGTGTGGAGGGGGTTGCAGGCCGGCCCGCCCACGGGGGGCAGCCCGTGGCAGAGGTCACAAAGATTGGCTCTAGCCGAACAGCTCTGGAAAGGGCGACCAGAGAGGGTGATAGTCCCGTAGGCGAAAGGGTCAGTCCCTCTGGGGCCGTGCCTAAGTAGCGTCGTACCCGTGTTACGGCGTGAAGCTGGGAGGACCACCTTCCAAGGCTAAATACTACCAGCTGACCGATAGCGAACCCAGTACCGCGAGGGAAAGGTGAAAAGAACCCCGGAAGGGGAGTGAAAGAGAACCTGAAACCATCCGCTCACAGACAGTCGGAGGGTCCCGCCGACCCTTTGCCCTGGGTGTCGCAAGACGCCCACGGCAGAGCCGGCGGCCTGACGGCATGCCTTTTGCAGTATGATCCTGCGAGCTACCGTGCGTGGCTAGGCTAAGCCTCGTCTGTGGGGCGCAGCCGTAGCGAAAGCGAGTCCGAACAGGGCGATCAGTCACGTGCGGTAGGCACGAAGCCGAGCGATCTACCCATGGCCAGGCTGAAACTAGGGTAACACCTAGTGGAGGGCCGAACCCGTGAGCGTGGAATAGCTCTGGGATGAGCTGTGGGTAGCGGTGAAAAGCCAGACGGGCCTCGGTGATAGCTTGTTCTCCTCGAAATAGTTTTAGGACTAGCCTCGGCAGTTAAGCCGTGGGGGTAGAGCCACTGGATGGATGCGGGGCAACCCAATTCCAACCAAACTCCGAATACCACGGCGGACCTGCCGGGAGTCAGACGGCGGGGGATAACCTCCGTCGTCGAGAGGGAAACGGCCCAGATCGTCGGCTAAGGCCCCAAAGACCGAGCTAAGTCAGGAAGGATGTGCCCCTGCACAGACAGCTGGGAGGTTGGCTTAGAAGCAGCCATCCTTTAAAGAGTGCGTAATAGCTCACCAGTCGAGTGGGGGTGCGCCGAAGATTCAGCGGGAGTCAAGCTCGGCGCCGAAGCCACGGGAGAGTCGCTGGCGCGCCCAGCGACTACGGTAGAGGAGCATTCCGCCCTAGGCTGAAGTCGTGGCGGAAGCCACGGCGGACGAAGCGGAAGAGAGAATGCAGGAATGAGTAGCGCGAGGTGAGTGAGAAACTCACCCACCGAATGCCTAAGGGTTCCTGGGGAAGGCTCATCCACCCAGGGTTAGGCGGCCCTAAGCTCAACCCGCAAGGGGTAGGCGATGGACAGCCGGTTAATATTCCGGCCCCTCTCTGCGGCGATGACCAAGGGGGGACGCATCAGGTCGCTTCAGCGGGCGGACGGATGTGCCCGTGCCAGGGGCGAGGCGTCCGGCTGTAGGCAAATCCGCAGCCGGGTCAAGTCGAGCCGAGGCGGAGGTCCTACGGGACCGAAGGAAGAGCGATCAGGTGCCGAGAAAAACCTCTAGGGAGCCGCAGAGAGCCCGTACCGCAATCCGACACAGGTAGGCGGGCAGAGTATGCTCAGGTGGGCGAGAGAACCATGGTCAAGGAACTCGGCAAACTGCTCCCGTACGTTCGCAAGAAGGGAGGCCCCGCGTAGGGCCGCAAGGTCCGAGGGGGTCGCAGAGAGCAGGCTGGGGGGACTGTTTATCAAAAACACAGCACCCTGCTAACTCGAAAGAGGACGTATAGGGTGTGAGACCTGGCCACTGCTGGAAGGTCAAGGGGAGGGGTTCACGCCCCGAACTGAAGCCCCAGCGAAGGCCGGCCGTAACTATAACTTCGACCGTTGTAGTTACGTAAATAAACCCGACTATATGCGGGGAAGTCCGTCCCCACCAGGGGTGGCAGCATCCGACGGTACTCGCCCTCCTCAGAGGGCAGTAACAATCCGATCGGTGCGGACAATCCGCAGGAAAGGCCTTCACCATGCTCGATGTCAAGAAGATCCCTCCTCATATCGGCTGGTACCTGGCGGGGTTTGCAGACGGCGAGGGCAGCTTTAACGTCGTCTTCAGGCCACGCAAGGACTCCCAGCCTCCCTGGGAGGTCTCTCTCTGCTTCAACATCTCGCAGAGGGAGAGGGTCATCCTGGCCCTCTATAAGCGCCACCTGCGCTGTGGCACCATGAGGCAGCGCAAGGATGGCCTCTGGTATTACGAGGTCAACAACTTCACCGCGATCTGGGAGAACGTCATCCCCTTCTTCAAGAAGTTTCACTTCCTCTCAGCGAAGAAGAAGCGGGATTTTGCGAAGTTCTGTCAGATCGCGCAGTTGATCTTTGAGGGCGCCCATCAGACGCCCGAAGGGATCGAGAAGATCCTCGCAATCCGCCGGGAGATGAACGATGGCGGAAAGCGCCGCTACACCGAGGAGGAGATCCGAGCGCGGTTGAAGGAATCCTCAGAGACCATACGTCGGGCGCCCCACAAGGGCGATGATATGGTCCGGTCTCCGTAGCGATACGGAGGGCTCAACTGAGCCGCAGCTCCATAACACCATGAGGAGCTGTAACGCAGACAAACGGTTGTTCCGCTACCAAACGGCCGTTATAAAATCCGGCTATATGCTGGAACGGCTCGGTGGATCCCATGCTACCGAGGAGGTGACAACGCATGGGTGGAGCCAATCAGCAGGAAAGGCTCTCCACGACTGAAGCCAAGCGCTGGTTCCTTGCGGGATTCATCGAAGGGGAAGGCTCCGTGTGCGTCTCGATCAAGGAGCACCCAGCTGCCCGCTTTGGCTACTACGTCGACCCTGAGTTCTTCATCTATCAGCACAAGAGCGGGGTTGCCCTGCTCAAGCTGGCTCAGGAGGTCTTTGGCAGTGGACGTATTACGCCAAAGCCAGGCAGCGAGGACGTGCTCGTCTATTCGATCACGAACAGACGCACCCTCAAAGAGAAGGTCATCCCCTTCTTTGAAAAGTATATGATCTTCTCGGCGAAGCGCGAGGTCTTCCAGCGCTTCAGGGAGATCGTCGAGGCGATGGAGGACCGCAAGGAGCACTTGACCCCTGAGGGGCTGGCGCGCATCGTCGAGCAGGCGTATGCGATGAACCCAGCCAGCAAGGGGAAGGAGCGGAAGCGTCCGCTCCACGAGGTTGTGGAGAGAATCCTCAGAGGCCGTACGCCGGACACCCCTGTCCAGGGGTGAAGAGATGGCCCGATCTTCGCGGCGACGCGAAGCAAACACAGATGCCTAAGGTAGCGAAATTCCTAGTCGGGTAAGTTCCGACGCGCATGAATGGTATAACCACTCCAGCGCTGTCTTGACCATGGGCTCGGTGAAATTGAAGCACCGGTGAAAACGCCGGTGACTCGCGGCAGGACGGAAAGACCCCGTGGAGCTTTACTGGAGCTTGGCATTGGGTCTCGGCGGGTGTTGTGTAGGATAGGTGGGAGCCGGAGAAGTCTCCGCGCCAGCGGGGATGGAGGCGTCCTTGAAATACCACCCTTCGCCCGTTGCGGCTCTAACCTACGGCCGTACAGCGGTCGGGGGACAGTGCTAGGCGGACAGTTTAACTGGGGCGGTTGCCTCAACAGTGGGGCAACGCAAATCCGGCTATATGCTGGGAAGTCCGTCCCCTCACAGGGGTGCAGAGTTCGGCGCTACCGCCCTTCTCACCGAAGAAGGGGGTGAAAACGCGACCGACGCGGACAATCAGCAGGGAAGTTTTTGGCGCTCCCCAGCAGGAGCGCTGAAAAACCCCTCAACGACTGTACGCCGGACAGCCCGCAGGGGCTGATGATACAGTCTGAACTTCCCGGCGACGGGAAGCCGTCTTACGACGGGGTTCGGTCTTTCCAGAAGGGAGTGAGCGGCGTGCGTTCGCGACAGATCGAAGAATATAAGCAGCAACTCGCGCTCACACCCCTTCAACAAGAGATGCTCGTTGGCCTGCTGCTTGGCGATGCCTGCTTCGAAACACAGAATCGAGGCAGGACCTATAGACTCAAGATCGAGCACAGTATTGCCCAAGCTCAGTATGTGCAGCACCTCTACGAAGCGTTTCGCGAGTGGGTGCTGGGCAAGCCGCAGATCAAGAGCCAACGGATCGCGGGCAAGACCTATCAGAAGGTGTGGTTCAACACCGTGAGCCACAGCGCGTTTCGGTTCTATGCGCAGCAGTTCTACCGAAACGGCAAGAAGGTCGTGCCCAAGCTGATCCATCGTCTCTTGACGGCGCGGGGCTTGGCGTACTGGTTCATGGATGATGGCTCGATCAAGTCGAGGCAGTCCAAGGGAGTGCTCTTCAACACTCAGGGCTTTAGCGAGCCAGACGTAGCAAGGCTCATTGGAGTGTTGCAAGAGAAGTTTGGGCTACAAGCCAAGCACAGGCGTCAACCAGAGGGGCAGCAGATCTATATATCTGGGAGCTCCTACGAGCGCTTTCGTGCGCTGGTGGAGCCGTATCTGATCCCCCAGATGCGCTATAAGCTGCCCTCGGAGCGAAGGCCGAACTTAACAGAATTGCCTAAAGAGTAACGGAGGCGCGCAAAGGTCGGCTCAGCCGGGTTGGCGATCCGGCGGGGAGTGCATGGGCACAAGCCGGCTTGACTGTGACCCCGACAGGGGGAACAGGTGCGAAAGCAGGCCCAAGTGACCCGGTGGTTCTGCGTGGAAGGGCCACCGATCATCGGATAAAAGTTACCCCGGGGATAACAGGCTAGTACCGCCCGAGAGTACACATCGACGGCGGTGTTCGGCACCTCGATGTCGGCTCAACTCATCCTGGGGCTGAAGCAGGTCCCAAGGGTCCGTCTGTTCGCCGGTTAAAGAGTTACGTGAGCTGGGTTCAGACCGTCGCAAGACAGGTCGGTCCATATCCGCCGCGAGCGCAAGAGGCTTGAGGGGCACTCTCCCTAGTACGAGAGGACCGGGAGGGCTGGACCGCTGGTGTACCAGCTGTTCCGCCAGGAGCACCGCTGGGTAGCTAGGTCCGGACGGGATAAGCGCTGAAGGCATCTAAGCGCGAAGCCCACCCCAAGATGAGGCCTCTAGGAGCCCTGGGAGAACACCAGGTTGATAGGCCGCAGGTGTACGCAGAGCAATCTGCTCAGCCGAGCGGTCCTAATCGCTCCGTCGCTTGCGTGACGCACTCTATTCACTTTTGAGGGATCGAAGGATTCCAGGTGGCTCAATAGCGGCGGGGAAACACCCGTTCCCATCCCGAACACGGCCGTTAAGCCCGCCTGCGCCGATGGTAGTGGGCTCGCAAGGGCCCGCAAGAGTAGGGCGCTGCCTGGATCTCTTTTTTTTAGTCTCCTCAACACGCAACAGTTAGCTTGCCTTTGAGCCAGGAGGGACGAATGGTTCAAACACTCACTATACGAGAGATTGAAGCAGCGCGGCAAGCTTTTGAGGCCCATGAACCACGTGATCTTTTTTATCGCGCGGCGACGGAATTGGTGGCACTCGCGCTGGATGGTAGGACGTCTTTGAGCGTCGCCGAAGCCTTGGCCGTGCTCCTTCAGACTTGGAACAAGATGTTTTATCGCTATAGGAGGTTTGACAGCCAGCATTTTGCCGACATAGAGCGGCTCATCCGTGACCACCGTTCGATGCTGATCACCTTCAGGCAACGGTCTATACAGAGCATCAACCAAGAAGACGAGAGTGAAGTTGTGCGCGTTTTCAAGGCTTTCGAAGAGGTTCTCGGTCCAGTTGGTGCTGCAAAGTGCTTGCATCTTCTAGCGCCGCGTTTCTTCCCCCTTTGGGACCGTGCCATAGCAGATGCCTACAGCCTCCCCTTGAGGCCGAGGGGTAGAAATGCTGAAAGATACTGGCGCTTTATGGGAATTGTGAAGAAGCAAGTTCAAAGCCTCGGTGGAGAGCAAGCCATCGGCCGGAATCCGTTGAAAGCGATAGATGAATACAATTACTGCAAGCACACCAAAGGGTGGATATGAGTTAATAGTCGTTGCAGAAGGTGTGCTAGTATAATTAAGACATCCATGACAAGTTTGGCACTCTTGACTGATCTGTATGAGCTCACCATGGCCCAAGCCTACCTGGAGGAGGGCCTGACCGACCAAGCCGTCTTCAGCCTCTTTGTGCGCCGCCTCCCCACCCACCGCAACTTCCTCATCGCCTGCGGCCTGGAGACCGTGCTCGACTCTCTAGAGACCCTGCGCTTCAGCGACGACGACCTGGAGTACCTGGCATCGCTGCGCCAGTTCTCCCCCAAGTTCCTCGATTGGCTCAAGCAGATGCGCTTCACCGGCGACGTCTACGCCGTCCCTGAGGGCACCCCCGTCTTCGCCCATGAGCCCATCATCGAGGTCGTCGCCCCATTGCCCATCGCTCAACTGGTGGAGACGCTCGTGATGAATCAGATCCACTTGCAAACGCTCCTCGCGTCGAAGGCCTACCGGGTGGTGGCGGCGGCCAAGGGCCGACCGGTCTTCGACTTTGCCGCTCGCCGCATGCACGGCAGCGATGCCGCCCTCAAAGGGGCCCGCGCCTTCTACATTGCCGGGGTGGCGGCAACCTCCAACGTGCTGGCTGGCAAACTCTATCGCATCCCCGTCGTGGGCACCATGGCCCATAGCTACATCCAGGCCCATCGCGATGAGATCGAGGCGTTTCGCGCGTTCACGCGCATCTACCCGGAGACCGTGCTGCTTGTGGATACATACGATACGCTGGGAGGGGTGCAGCGCGTGATCGAGCTGGCCCGCGAGATGGGGCCGGCCTTCCGCGTCAAAGCCATACGGCTCGACTCCGGAGAGCTCGCGGAGTTGTCCGCACGCGCGCGGGAGCTCTTGGATAGGGCCGGGCTGTCCCATGTCCAGATCTTGGCCAGTGGCAGCTTAGATGAAGAGCAGATCGCTCGGCTGCTGGAGGCCGGAGCCCCCATCAACGGCTTTGGCGTGGGCACGGCTATGGGCGTCTCCAGGGACGCTCCAGACTTGGACATTGCGTATAAGCTGAGCGAGTACGCGGGCCAAGCGCGCCTGAAGCTCTCCCCGGGAAAGTCAGTCCTGCCCGGACGCAAGCAGGTCTTTCGTCTGGAGGAGGAGGGCTGTGCGGTGGGCGACATCATCGCTCGGGCTGACGAGCAGCTCCCCGGACGGCCGCTCCTTCGTCTGGTGATGCGCGCTGGGGAGCGACTGGAACGGCAGGATCTTGAGGCGATCCGACGCTATACTCACGAGCAGATCGCGCGCTTGCCGGAGCGAATCCGCGCCCTTGCTCCGGCGCAGCCGCCTTACCCGGTGGAGATCAGTGCTGCCCTGCGGCATCTCCAGCAGCAGCTTGCGGCTCACTATGAAAGGAGGGAAGCGCCATGACACACCACCTTCAGAGCGGCGATGCGTTGCTCATCGTGGACGTGCAGAGTGATTTCTGTCCTGGGGGGGCTTTGCCCATCCCCGAAGGGGACGCTGTTATCCCCGTGCTCAATCGGTGGATCGAGGCCGCGTGCGCGGCGGGCATCCCCATCTATGCGTCGTATGACTGGCATCCCAAGGGGCATATCAGCTTCAAGGAGCGCGGAGGCCCCTGGCCGCCCCACTGCCTGCAGTGGAGTGACGGGGCGCGCTTTGCTGCGGGGTTGCGCCTGCCCGACTCTGCGGTCACCATTGCCAAGGGGGTGCGCTTCGATCAGGACCAATACTCAGCGTTCGATCAGACGGGGTTGGCGGTGCGGCTCCGCCAAGACGGGGTGCGGCGCCTGTGGATAGGGGGGCTAGCGGAGGACGTCTGTGTCCTGGCGACGGCGTTGGACGCGCGTCGTGAGGGGTTTGCGGTCGTGCTCATTGCTGATGGGACGCGCCCGGTGACGCCCCAAGGCGGGGAGGAGGCTCGCCGCAAGATGCGTGACGCGGGGGTACAATTCGTCGAGGCATCTTGACTTGCCCCGGCTGCTTCTGTATAATTTATATCTGTACTCCTCGGTAGCTCAGCGGTAGAGCAACCGGCTGTTAACCGGTGGGTCGCAGGTTCGAATCCTGCCCGAGGAGCCAAGCTGCTCGTCAGTAATCTTGCCCATTGTTCCCCGGAGGAGGGTGTAATCCGGCCCAGAGATTTCTGATGTAGACGATCTGCCCCGCATGGTAGAAGCAATGCTCCAACAGCATCTGAAAGAGCTCCCCCAAAGTCTTCTGGGTCTTGCCGTCGGGAGCTGTATAGGTGCGGGCGAGATCGGCATCGGTCAAGCTCTGGAGATGCTGCTGCACGGCGGAGAAGCCCTCCTCCAGCAGCTTCTGGGCGGCTTGGAGATCGCCCCCGTCGCGCTGGAAGCGCTCAGTGAGGGCTTCCCACGAAAGCGTGCGCTCCCCAAACGCATAGTCGAGCTGGTAGAGCGTGTCCCCTGCCACGTGGAAGACGAGCTCGACGATCGAGCCCTTGGCCCAAGGGAAGCCCTTATAGTGCGGCGGCTGCCAGGTGGCTTCGTCGGGCTGGATGCCCTTGAGCGCGGCACGGAACGAGTGCCATCGGCTGCCATGCTGCGCTGCCTCAAACTGCCGCTGCAGATGCGTAACTATCACGCGTTCCCCGCTCATACTCTAGAAAAACGAGCCCACCTCACCCTGCCCCTCTCCGCTTGCGGAGAGGGAACGGGTGAGGTGGAGCTCGTCGCTCTCAGGTCGCTTCCCTCATCCCCTCTTCCCCGCAAGGAGGTTCTGTATATGTTTAGAAGCAGCTCTATCATACAGGGCGCTCCGTTCCAAATACATGGAGAGAGGGTGAAAATTTGGTGACTACAGTTCTTTGTGAAAGATCGCGCGTTCCAGCGAGAGCGGCCCTGGACCGGTCAGCAAGAGCGCTAGACACCCCACCAGAAGTGCCAAGTCCAGCTCATACCCTGGGCGCCCTGGGCCTCCCAGAAGCCCGTTGGGGAGCTTCACCGTGAAGATCGCCACGATCATGACGATCGAGAGCAAGAGCGCCCAATAGCGCGTGAAGATCCCCACGATCAGCCCGATCCCGCCCACAAGCTCCACAAACGCCACGATGAACGCCGAAACCTCCGGCAGCGGGATCCCCACACTCCCAAAGAATTGGGCGACGCCGCCCAGCCCCATTGAGAACTTCTGCCAGCCGTGCGCGGCAAAGATGATCCCGATAGCTAACCGTAGGGGAATCGTCGCCCAATGGCTGAACCCACCAAAGATGCGCTCGAACATCTGACCACCAGACTTCGTCTGGACTGTTCGTCGTGCCGCCTTTGGCGGCACGGTGTACGGTCCAGGCGAAGCCTGGCTCTATCATAGCAGAAGGAGCCCCTCGAAGACAAATTTTCAGCGTTCGACGAGCCACCAGAGCTTGCGCAGGGCCAAGTCTATGATGAACAGCGCTAATGCGAGCACGAGTGCCCACGGCCACAGCTCCGTGAAGCTCTCTTGAGCGATCTTTCCTGAGGGCGGGGGCAAGCTCAGTCGTTCTAAGACTTGCCCGCCTGTGGCACGGGTGATCTCCTGGACAAACTCGCTGTTGAGCCCAACTCGTCGGTATTCGTGGGCGTAAGGGATCACGAAGGGCTTTGTGATCTCGCTGATGAGCTGATCGGACCGCTGGGCGGCTACGCGCAGAATATACTGTCCCTGGGGGGGACGCCCAAGCTGAGCGCGATACCGCCCTGGAGCTATGGGCGAGAAGAGAAACTCTTGGCGCAGCGGGCCGGTCAGCTGGCCCGAGAGCGTCGCGTCTGAGATCCAGCGATCCCCTTGGCGCATGTCGGCAATGATCTCAAGATCATGATCGTGCACGGCGATGTGCACGGAGAGCTCCCCGTGACGCACTGGGGAGCGATAGAGCTGCGTCAGGGTCTGGGCGAAGAGTTCGCTCAGGCCAGACCAGGAGAGCCATTGTGGGGCTCCCTCGCCCTCAAGATCCGTGTTGAGCACAGCGACACGCCCAAGCCCGTAGTGTGTGAAGGCCAACAGGGGGTTCTCTTCTGGATCTGTTGTGAGCACTGTCTGCGCCCCGATGCGCTCGTGCGTGAGCACGTACCCCGCGACGGGAGGAGGCGCTGGAGGGGCGAGGGCCTTCAGGGGGGTTTGCCCCTCAATCCAGCGCAGCCGCGCGATGCGCCGCACCTCCCGCAGCGAGAAGACCGGCAGATCCGTAAACTCTTGGACACGCTGGTATCGTCCGCGCCCGGCCTCGGCCAACTCCTTGAGGAACTCTTCGTTGGGGGCACGATCAATCCCCAAGACGGAGACGCGCACGGCGCTCTGGGCGAATCGCTTGTAGAGCTCGCGGTACTCGCGCTCGCGCTTGGTGTTGTTGTGTCCATCGGTGAAGACCAAGATATGCTTCACTTTGGCGCGTTGGCGCTCGAGCGTCTCGAATGCGGCTTTCAGAGCGAAGTAGAGATCGGTGCCGCCGTTGGCGCTGAGGCGCTGAATGCTGCTTTGGAAATCTCGGCGATCCCCAAGCGGCTTGAGCGGCACGATCCACTCAAAGTCCGTATCGAAGGCGATCAGCCCCACCCAATCCTCCGGGTCGAGCACTTCCAAGCTGCGCAGCGCGGCGCGCTTGAGGATCTCTATCTTGGGGACGCCGCCAGCGGGATCGCCCATGCTCCCTGAGCGATCCATCACGAACACCAACGCCAAGGCTGGAATCTCATAGGGCTCAGGAGCCAGATACGAGACGGGCAAGAGCTCCTCGAGCTCTGCGAGCTCTTGCGGGGTCTGCTCCTCTAGATCCATCACGGCCGCTCGCCCTTGAATGACCCACAGCCCGCCCCCAAGATCCCCTACGAAGTTCTTGAGCGCTTGGCGCTCTCTCTTCGTGAGCTGCCCCAAGGGCACATTGTTGAGAATGATCACTTTATACTCAGCGAGGGGGAGCGTCGCCAAGTCTGAGAGTCTCTTCTGATCGAAGGAGAAGCCCGCGCTGCGCACTAGATGCGCGACCGTGCTCTCCCCAAGGGAGCGCTCGATCACGAGCACCTGCGGCCCACCGCGAACGCTCGTCACCCCATAGAGCTCGTTATTCTCCGTAAGACGATCAGGCGAAGCTTTCAGATAGACTCTATACGTAAAAGCCCCCGGCGTCTTGAGAGTATCGTGCAAGCGGACTTCTTGAACTCCCGGAGTATACTCGACGGGCGCTGTGTGAATGAGCTCATTGTTTCTGTAGAGGAGCACGGTGCCCTGCCCCTGCGTAGTGGCGCCCAGCTGCAGACGGATGGAGAAGGGCACTCCCACGGGGACTTCTTCTGGCAGCTCCAGATCAGAAATCCAGACCTCGGAGAGATCTCCCCCCAAGGGCCAGATGTGAATAGGGACGCCCTCGCGTCGCGCTCGCGCGACGACGACAGCAAGATCCCCTTTGGTCGCTTGCCCATCCGTGAAGAGCACGATCTCGCGGCGCCCGCGACGAGGAAACGTCTCTAGCGCTAACTGAATCGCTTGCGCGATGTCTGTGGCCGTCGGGTCGGGCTCCGTTTGGAAGCCAGAGAGTGTGGGAGCGAAGCCCATCTCGATCATGGGCTCCGCGCCGAAGCTGATCAGCCCGTAGAATGTTCTTTCGGTGGGCTGAGCGAGCGCCTGCACGAGCTGGGAGAGCTTAGACAGCTCTGTGCCCACGCTAGCCGAGCGGTCTACTAAGAAATAGACGAAGCGTTCCGAGGCCCCAGAAGAGAGCCGTGGGCCGGCAAGCGCAAGACAGATCAGAGCGAGCGCTCCTGCGCGCCCCAGCACCGCAAGGCGCTCGGCTTTGGGGAGGGCGCGCCAGCGCTGGCGCACCGCCCATAACCCACTAGCAATGAGAGCGATTCCCACCAACGCCCACGGCGCATCAAAGAGCACGCTCATCGGTCCACCTCGCGCCGACGAAAGATCCCGCGATAGTACCAGAAAAACTCTATTAGAAGTGCCCCAAGCGCCACCCACGCCCCGACATGCCAGAGCGGGGTATGTGTATAGCTCTCTATGGCTCTCTGGGAGAGCTCTATACTAGTAGCAGTAGGAGCGCCCTGGGGACGGTTGATCTCGGACTCGCTGGGGTCGAGATTGATCGCGGTCTGCTCTGCGAATCCCGGCGTCGCAAAATCTTCTGAGATGAATTGCTCAGAAGGCAAGCCCAGCTCAGGCATAAGCCAGAAGAGACTATTGCGCACCAAGATGGGAAAGCTCGGAGTCAGCACGAGTGGGGAATCTTTGAGATTGACCCCCAGATAGATGAAGCTCACGCTTTCTGATCTATAAGCCGCCAAGATCGGCTGATCCCCAGAGGTGATCAGCGTCTGCACGTTGGGGGCGAGCTTGGTTTCCATCAGCGTTGAGGGAAGGAGGTGCTCCGCGCGCACGTTCTGCACCAGGGCGTGAGTGGGGGTCACTATTTGGGGGAGCTGAGCTTCTTTGACGTTCCCCGTGTGTACCACCCAAGGCTCGGCACTGCTGTTGATGAGCAAGGCTCTGCCCAAAAGACCCGTGAGCGCCGTGTTGTAAGCAACTATAAGATCAGACGGTTCAGAGAAGCTGAGCTCAGCGAAGGTGCTCAACGCGCGCAGGAGGAAGAAGTTGCGCTCTCCAAGCCAAAGAATCTTCAGCATTGGTCGCGCAGGGATGACCGAATAGCGAACGTTGTCGAAGGCGAAGTCATCCGTAACGTCCAAGGCAGCGCGGAAGCGAGAGCGCACCGGCGCCAGCGTCTCCAGAGTGCGAGCTCCTGCGGGCTCCACGGAGAGGCGTTGGCTGAGGATCTCCGTGTCTTCGACGAAGAGCTTGATGTTCCCTTCGAGCGGTTCTTGGGAGAAGTTCTCGATGCGAGCCCAGAGAGTGACGCGGGGCGTCCCATCGGGCAAGGGCCGGGCAGCAAAGCCCGTGATCGCTAAGTTCTTGGCGGGCTCGCCCACAGGGAGCCACGTGACAGCGAAGGGCAGCGCGGGCTCCCGATCGCTGATGAAGATTACTTCGTCGAACGTGTCAAGCTCTCCCTGGCTGCGCAAAAGCTCGATGAGATCTGAAGATCTCGCGTCGCTCTGCAGCGTGGGCTGAGAACTCATTAAGATCTTCAAGGCGCGCGCACGGTCTTCGGTGAGGGGCACAAGGAGCTTTGAGGTTCGCTGCGCTTGGATCACGGTCAGAGCTCTTGGGCGCCGACGCTCGATGAGCTCTTGAGCGATCTTGAGGGCGTGCTGGTAGCGCGTCCGATCGCCGTGGGATGTCTGCATGCTCGCGCTGCCGTCAATGATGAGCGCGAGCGTGCCCCCTCCTAAAAATTCTTGGGTGAGCGTGGGCCGAGCGAGACTGAAGACGAGCGCGCCGAGCGCGGCCACCTGCACAAGCAGTAACCAAATCTTCGTCCAGAGGAGCACGAGGGCGCTGCGCGGCCGCTCCTGCTCTTCGGACCAGAGCCAGATCGCAGAGACTATCACGCGCTCCTCACGCCGCCGCAGAAAATATAAGAAAGCTATGACGGCGCTCAAGCTCAACAGCCCAAAAGCCCACGCGCTCAGAAAGATCATACGAAGAGCACCCCGCGAAGATCCTCAAAGAGGGCGCGCTCCAGCGGCCGCGCCGCCGAGAGCAGCTTATATCGAATCTGATGCGCCCGACAGAACTTCTCCAAATTCTGTGTATAGCGCAGAAGCCGCTGACGATAGCGGGCGACTGCGCTTGAGGAAACTGAGAGTTCTTTGGCGATCTCGCTGTCTACCAATCGTGCTTCGTGGTGGAGAGGGGGATCGAGGTCGTGCGCCGCGAGGATCTGAACAATCGCGATCTCATGGCGCTTGACGAGGAGATGGAGCAGCCCGTGCTCGCAGCCCTCTGGGTCGAGCATATCGCTGAGGAGCACGATCAGACCCCGTCGCAGCGGGAGCTTGCTCAGTTCTTCGAGAGCCGCGCTGAGAGACGTCTGCTCGAGAGGCTCAAGCCCTTCAAGAAAAGAGAAGATCTTCTGAAGGTGAACCGCGCCGCTGCGCGCCGGCACCCCGGAGACGATTCTCTGGGCAAACGCGAAGACCCCCACACGGTTCATGTCTTTCAGAGCGACGTGCGCCAGAGCCCCAGCAAGCTCGGTCGCATAGCTGAGCTTCCCTCCCACGGCCATGGAGCGGCTCGTGTCAATCACAATATAGACGGAAATATTCTCTTCGCGGTGGAAGACTTTGACGAAGAGCCGGCCCAGGCGCCCGTAGAGGTTCCAATCAACATAGCGGAAGTCATCGCCGGGGTAGTACTCGCGATGCTCGGCGAATTCCAAGCTCATGCCGGCGCGGCGGGTCGTCCACGGGCCGGCCTGGCCCTCCGCGCGCTGGCGCGCAAGAAGGTGCAGCGCCGAGAGCCGCTTCCAGAGAGATTCGTCTGCGAAGCGCCTACGTAGGTCGGATCTGGTCATAAACTTGCTGGAGGATCTGCTCGACGGGGATGCCCTCGGCCTCCCCACGGAAATTCCGAATGATTCTGTGAATGAGACTGGGGTAGAAGACCGCTTGGACGTCAACTATGCGCGTGTGGAGCTCCCCGGAGAGGAACGCGTGGGCCTTGGCGCCCCAGACGAGCGCGAGGGCCGCGCGGGGGCTCGCCCCGTACTCGACGTACTTCTTGACGAGCTCTGGCGCAGTGTCTGACGACGGCTGGGTGGCGTAGACCAGCTGGGCGGCGTAGCGCCGCAGCGGCGATGCTATGGGCCATTGCGCCACAAGCTGCTGCGCTTCGAGCAGCTCCTCGCGAGTGAGGACTTGTCTGACGGGACGAAGCTCGTGGCTACTTCCGTGGCGCTGCAGGATCTGCTCCAGCTCGCCCAGCGACGGATAGCGCAAGACGATCTTGAAGAAGAATCTATCGATCTGGGCTTCCGGTAGCGGGTACGTCCCCTCCATCTCGATGGGGTTCTGGGTCGCCAAGACCATGAACGGCTCTTCGAGGGTATACGTCTCCCCGCTCACGGTAATGCTGCGCTCTTGCATGGCTTCCAAGAGCGCCGACTGGGTCTTTGGGGTCGCGCGGTTGATCTCGTCAGCTAAGACCAAGTGCGCGAAGATCGGGCCGCGGACAAACTCAAAGCGCCGTCGCTCCGATTCGTCTTCGGTGAGGATGCGCGTGCCGATGATGTCCGCGGGCATCAGGTCTGGGGTGAACTGAATGCGCGCAAACTTTAGCCCCAAGGCTCTCCCTAGCGTGCGTACGAGAAGAGTCTTGCCCAGCCCCGGCACCCCTTCTAATAATAAGTGCTGCCCGCACAAAAGCCCAATGAGCGCGTACTTGATCACTTCTTCGTGGCCGATGATGACCGAGCGGATCTCTGCGATCAGCTCGTGGAACTTCTCTTGCAGCTCGCGGATTCTCTGCTCGGTGATCATAGATCTCCTTCAGTGGCGGCTGAGGCTGAGAAAGTATTGGCGCACCGCGTCGCGGAGTTCTTGGGGGATCTCAAGCATATCGAGGACTGCCTCGACTCTCTCGTAATTGATCTGGGCAGGGGTGGGGCTCGAAGCTCCCTGGGGGTCCTTGGGCAGCTCCAGGCTCACGATCTCGAAGAGAATATCAAGATCTTCGTCGTGAGCGCTTGGCGGCACGGGGATGGTCCGTGAGCGCTCACGCAGCTCGGAGAGATCGGGCAAGTCTTTGGCAGCTTCAGGATCGAGCGGGGCTGTGCCGCGCCCGGCTCCAGCTGAGGGCTGAGACTCTTCCGAGCGCTCTTGAGATCGTGGGGCCTGCGCGGAGGCTGAGCCCTGTTGGCTCGGAGCTTGCTGAGAGCCCTCTTCAGCCGGAGACGGGGCGTTAGGAGAGCTTTGAGAGAACTCTTCCCCGTGCGCGGTCTGAGGCTCAGGGGGCGCGAGGGCAGACTCGATCTCGCGTTGCAGATGCTCGAGCTGCTCGTAGAGGGCTTGACGCGCCTCAAGCTCCCGCAGCAGCTCCTCGAGACGTTGCCGGAACTCTTGCGGGATTTGGGTCTCTTGCCACGTTTGCTCGGCAATGGCAGTTACTTCGGGAAGGGCGTCGCGCAGTTGCTCTAAGAGTTTCTTCAGTTCTTCGTGAGAGAGCCCTTGGGCTTGCTCGAGGATGCTTCGCAAGCCCTGGACTATGTGATCGAGCTTTGCTGCTCCAGAGCTGCTTTGTTGCGGTGGGCGCAGATCGCTGGAGGAGCCCTCAGTGACAGAGGCGTCGCTGCTCGATTTCTTTGAAGATTCTGCGTCTGTCGGGGGAGAGGGAGGTGCCAGGCGCTCTTGCTCTGTGAGGAGCTCGGCGTGGAGCTGTTGGAGGGCTGCGCGCGCGCGCGGATCGTTGGGATTGAGCGCAAGCTCACGGCGAGCTCTCTCGAAGCGCTCGCGCATATCGGCGAGCTTCTGCGCCAGATCTGGTGGCGGCGTCTGCAACCACTCATCAAGAAGCGGCGACGCCTGCGGAGATTCATGACTTGCTGGCGCAGTCGCGCTCAGGTGAGACTCTGTCGGGAGCCACCCTGGCTGGACCAAGCTCGCTACACTCACACAGAAGAAGCTAAGGATCGCTACGGCTGCCCAGCGCCCTCGATCCCCTGATCCCATAGGGAGGGCGCGGGCAGGAGTCACCGAAAGCGCTGCCAGCCGACGCTCCAGCAATGGGAAAAATTCTGCGGGGCCATACCCTTGGCTCAGCTCATAGAGCGTCACCAGCAGTTCATGGCTTTGGAGATGGCGATCGGCGCGGAAGAGCAGCTCTCTGCTATTGATGGGACAAATCCACCCGATCCCAAACCCAACAATCCCTAAAAGAGCGTGGGCTATCACCCACGGCAGGAGCGGGACGGCACCCCAGAGCCCCAACGCGCTCCCACCTAACGCAACGATGGCGATCCCCACGCTGATCAGCAAGGCCCAGCTTGCTGCCGTGAGCCCATTGAGCAGGCGCTGGCGCCGCTCGAGCCTAGCGCGGAGCATCTCGAACCCGTGCACGGTCTTCCTCCCTTGCTGTCCACCATACCAAAATCCCTAGGATGAGCGCAAGCGACAGATAGCCCATGAGTAAAAAGCCCCTCTGTTCGTATAATGGGCCCTCGCCAAACCAGAGCGAGAGCATGAGAATGGGGTTGAGCGGCTGCAGCACGAAGAACGTCGTGACGAGAGCAAGGATGAGCAACGCGTACTTGATGTGGAACTGCGCGATCTCCGTAGGCCAGCGCTTCCCAATGGGCACGCCCAGGAGAGCCCAGCATGCCCCATAAAGCCCCAGATACCCCAGGGCGCCCAGCAGGCGATCAAGCCCATGACCGACAATCCCCGTAAAGACCGTCCAGTAGGGCAGACTCAGCACGAGCAGAAAGAGCACATGGGCGAGCACGCTCTTGATGGTCCCTCCCTTCAGCCCAAAGCTGAGCGAGTACGCAGCAAAGAGCACCGTGGCGATCACTAAAAAGACAGAGCCCATGCTCAGCCGAGGGGTGACGAGCTCATCCACGCGAGCGGACGAGGGCAGCGCGATAAGCAAGGGGATCCCAGCGAGTATCAAATATCCCGTGAATGCTGACCAGGAGTGCGCAAGCTCTAGGCGAGAGCGCATGGTCAATCTCCTTCCACCAGCACAAGATAGAGGGCGGTGCGATGCTCCCCCGGCGTCACGCCGATGGGCGATGCCCTCAGATCCTCGATCCAGCCGATGAGCTTCGTCCTGTGAGAGAGCCGGCCCCACTGCTGCCACAGCCTCCGACGCTCCGCCGTCAACGTGGTCAGCCAAGCCGCTTGGCTCATGGGCCCTGACAGCGGGCGCACAAGCTCGGCCTGGGCGGGGATCGTCCCAAGCTTATAGAACACCCCAGCACTATACGCGGTCGCGTCCTGCACCGCCACTGGGGCGCGATTGGCCAGCGCCACAGCTGAGCCGTCAAGCCTCAAGGAGAGCCAGGGCTCTCTCAAGCGCTCTGCCTTCAGGAAGCGCGTGGAGTTGCGCTCACCATACAAGCTGATCCTCCACTCTCCACCGGCCGTGAGCTCTCGGACGAGCCCCTGCTGGGAGCTCGGGAGAGCGCCGGGACTCAAGGCGCTTATAGCATCAGCAGCGACGACGAGAGAGTCCTCGCGGGAGTGCTGGAAAAAGACCCCGTACCAATAAGATTCGCGACTCACTGGCCCCACGAGCTGTATCACGCCCATCTCCACGGAGTGCTTCTCGGAGGAGAAGGCTGCACCGTGTTGGTAGCTATAGAGCCCAACGGACAGCGCCAGCGCTATCCCTCCCAGCCAGAACGGCAGCCGCGCCTCGCGCGTGGCCGACACCCCGCTCAGCCCGACGACGACGACAAAGAGTATCAAAATTATCCCGATGAGCTCCCGCGAGGGGTAGGGGATCGTCAGACTCGCGAGCGCTTGAGCGATCAGAAGATCTTCCTCGGCAGGGCGCGCTTGGGAGAGGGTGGGCAGGGGGAGCTCCTCCGGCCAGACGTCGCTCGCGACGAGAACAACCCTGCCATCTCCTATGGGGTGTTCCCAGGCGAGCGGATATCCTTGGGAGGAGAGCATCACTTTGGCTTGTGGGCGCGGCTTGCCCTCGAGCCAGAAGGTCTCTTGGCCGTTGCGACGCACCAGATGCCCCTCGGTGATGGGCAGGAGCTCTTCCCACCAGGGGGGAGCGGGGGATTGCTCGTGCCAATTGGTCCCGCTGAGGACGATCAGTTCCCCGCCGCGCACCAGCCATCCCTGGAGCGCCCAGCGTTGCTCTGCGCTCACGCGCGCGGGATCGGCACGCCCCCAGAAGATTCGCCCCACGCCCTCATAGCTCGTCCAGCGCTTGGGGAGCTTCTCAATCTCTATGTCAATAATCGCAAGAGGAGGCCGCTGCTCGAGGGCGATCCCCAACGTCAGCGGGCTTTCGCTCCAAGACTGGCGCACATCTTTGGTGAAGTGGGCGAGTTCCCCTGTGGCGTCGCGGAGCACGATCTCCAGGGGAGCGCTCACGCTCTTGATGGGAAAATCAAGGGAGAGGTGCTGGCGCGTCTGGGGGCCAAGGGCCAGCGATCTGTGCACGCGCTCAAGAGAGCCGCGTTCGGCGCGCTGGAAGATCTCAAGGACGACGGATCTGGGTATCCCATCGTTCCTGATGGAGACGACGATGGGTGCAGACGCTTTGGGGAGGAACCGTCCGCCTAGCCCCAGCTCGACGTTTTCGATCTGGGGCTGGGCGAGCCCGCACGCGGCCGCGAGCGCCACCATGACAAGCCCCCATGCGCCGATGCGCCGCATATACTCTCGCCCAGAGGGTACGGGCTGGCAGAGGGTTTGTCAAGCCCATAGCTAGCCGTGGAGTTCCGGGGCTTCGTGGGGCTCTCTGGTGAGCGCGACTACCTCCCACGTCGCTAAGATCAAGATGAGCGTCACCACGATGGCGGAAACCACGCACCAGCTGCAGATCGCGTAAATGACGAATAGCTCAAGATACGTCAGGTAGACCGAGTAGAGGAACGCTCCCAGCGCGAGCCCAAAGTTCAGTCCTGCGAGCATCCGACGGCGCTCCCGCGAAGAACGGAGCTGCAGCGCGGTGACCACAAGAAAGCTCAGATATCCGATGAGGCCGAGCACGGCTACGGGGATGGGCCCGATCTGGCTGTAGGGGCTGTACTGCACGATCTCGCACCCTTGGCCGCCCCCCAAGCAGACGAGTTGCCCTCCGCTGAGTTTTTCATACGTCAGATAGCTTGACACTCCGATCCCCAGCAGGGCCAACACCCCAATGGTCCACAGGCGCCATCTGGTCATCGCGATCACCGGAGGTTCCGCTCGATCGCCTCGCGCAGGCCCAAATAGTCTACGCCGCGGATCAGCTGTCCGTTGACGAGGAAGCTCGGCGTGGCGCTCACGCCCCGCGCCTGGCCCTCGCGCAGCTCGTCTTGGATCTTCTGTCGGTAGCGCCCGGAGTCAAGGCAGATCTGGAAGTCTTCGACCTTCAGACCCAGCTCGCGGGCAAAGCGCACGAGATTCGTCTTGCTGAACGCCCCGCGGTTCTCTCCCCGTTGGTTGGCGAATAATTTGTCGTGATAGGCCCAGAAGCCCCCTTGCTCCGCGGCGCAGTAGGCGGCTTCCGCCGCCCACAGGGACTCTTGGCCCAAGAACGCAAAGTTCCTGAAGATGAGGCGCACCTTGCCCGTCTGAATGTAATCTCTCTCTATGGTCGGCTTATACTGCCGTGCGAAGTAGCCGCACGCGGGACACTGAAAATCTGCGTATTCGTACACCGTCACAGGGGCGTTGGGGTCGCCCATCTCCGGGAGAAAGTCGCTTCCCACGGGGCGCGTCACTTGGAAGCTCTCGCCGGGGCGTGACAGCACGACTGTGAGCACGATCAGCCCCACGATGACCACGCCGCCGACCGTGATCCCTAACACCATCGGCTGGCGATACCACGGCACTGCGGGCTTTTTTGTTGGCTTTTGCTGGCGCTTGGCGCTCATAATCTCCTCCAGTGCTTTGTCAGGGTCTGCTTATGAGACCTTCACGCCACGGGCCTCCGTCCAGCTTCGCAAGACGCCTTCAATGAGTGGCCACAGGCGCCTGGAAGCATTGAAGATCTCAATGGCAAGGATACGGCCCTTCTGATCATACTTCACATGCACGCCGGGCAGAGGCTCATCGCTATAGCTCAGCTCGCCCTTGGTCGCATAGAAATAAAGAATGTCTTGCTCGGCATAGTACTCGATCTTGGGCGGTTTTTCGCTCCGCTTAGAACCCTCTTTCATGGGGAATCCACCTCCCGCTCCGTATATATCTTTCACACTCCCCCGGCCTTTTCGGATGGATGGAAACGGGGTCAGGCATACCCTCTGTGATGTCGTAGGGAACGCAAATATCGCGCTCCTGGCCCTTATAGGCCATGCGTTTGACTGCGATCCGGTGGTCGGTCTCCCGATCGTAGAAATAAGCATCTGCCTCGCAAAGCACAGCCTCAACCACAGTGCGTGTCACTCCCTCTCGCCTCATGGTGGCCAGCATCTTTTGGTTCCATCGTATATGAATCACACCTTCGCCTCTGCTTACCCAACTTCCGTGTCCATTATACACCCTGCCCCTTCCTGCTTGTCAACCTGCAACAAGAGAGTGCGATCACGGTCTGCCATGAGCGCGCGCGTTCAGCCTTTGGGCGCACTCGATAGCCAGCTCGCGCGCCCGCATGATGAGCTGAGGGCTCACATAGTGGGCAATGCTCTGCACCTCATGCTCGTCAATGATCTGCGCGGGCTCGCCAGGACGCTGCACCACGTCAATTTCCAAGTCAACGTAGCGCACGCGATCCCCATAGAACTCGATCGGCGTGTTGATGTTCACATAGACGCCCTTGAGGGTGCCGTCGCGCGCGTAGTAGCGCGTCTCGTAGTGCCACGCGCCACAAGAGAATTCTGTGATGGCGTAGTCGCCGGGTTCTTTGGGGATGTTCAGGCCGTCATAGAGTCCGGAGCCCTTGATCTCGCGGCGCACGGTGATCTGCTGAGGGGTGATGTGAGTAATCTGCCCGATCAGCGTGATGCTCTGCTCGCTCCTCACTTTGATGTGCTCGATGAGGAGGCGTTGGCCGACGAGGGGCTGCGCATGATCTGCGGGATGGGCGTGGTGCCGATGGTGCCCTGGCTCGGTGGGGACAAGACGGGCGCGCCACCGGTCGAGGGCGTGTTTGCTCCCACCGGGAAACTCGATCATCATAGTTGTTTGTCCAGGCAAGAGCTTCCCAGGGATGCCCTCGTCAGGATGGCTCTCAAGCATGGGGAGCTGTTGGCGGAGACGCTGGATCTCTCCTTGGAGATCGCGAATATCTCTCTGATAAGCGCTGGTGCGCCAGATCACTCCCCAGCCGTTGGCGCAGAATTTCCGCCCTAAACGGAAGAGCCGCTCGCGCTCTTCAGTATCAGTGATCTCTTTGCTGATGCCTACGCCCTGCTCTTGGGAGAGCACGGCGAACCGACCTGCCAGGCTGAGTTTGGTCGTCACGATGGGCTGGGGATGGACGATCTCCTTGACTTGCACGCGAACGGCCTCGCCCTTCTTCAAGGGCCGATCTAGCTCCGGTTTGGGGAGAAACCCCTTGAAGTCTCCAAGGTCTATCTCATAGCCCCACGCGCGTCTTTTGTGCACGATCCCCAGATAGATCGCGCCCAACTCTGCGGGGCCAGGGATACAGATGACGTCAGGCAGCTCGGCAAAGAGTAGCTCTTTCAGCGCGTTCACAGAATCTGGCGTGCCCAGGGCGATCACGCCGTGGCGATCCTCGCGATCTTTGACCTCAAGATCGAAGGGGGCAAAGCGATCTGCCACATCCGTGATAGCCTGGAGCTCTGGGGGCGGCTGCACTACTCGCCAGCTATGCTCACGGAGCAACGCTGCCAATGCTGTCGCGTAGATGCCGCGCAGTCGTATGCTGTACATAAGCCCTCGACAGTCACCGATGCTTGGGATAGGATACACAATAGCACAAAGGGGGATAGTATGGCAAGCTCGGAGACGATCGTTCTCGATGGAGCTGTTGGGGGCGGATCGGTCTTGCGCGTTGGGGTGGGCCTTGCGATCGCGCTGCAGCGCCCGCTGAGGGTGATCAATATTCGTCAAGGGCGGCCCAATCCGGGGCTGCAAGCGCAGCACCTTGCGGGCTTGCACGCGGCAGCGCAGCTCTGTCACGCGGACGTCGTGGGCGCCCAGATCGGCTCCCGCGAGATCGAGTTCCGCCCAGGGCCCATCAAGACAGATCATCTGGCGATTCAGATTGGGACGGCAGGCTCAGTGGCGCTCGCGTTGCAGCCAATACAGATCGCGCTCGCTCGATGCTCTCACGGTGTGGATGTCACGATCGAGGGCGGAGGCACCTATGGGCAATGGGCGCCACCCATTGCCGCACTAGAGAATGTGAACTTCGCGCTGTTGCGTCGCTGGGGCTTTTCGGCTTCTCTTGTAGTAGAGCGCGAAGGGTTCTACCCCAAGGGCGGGGCGCGCGTGCGCGCACGCTTTGAGCCCGCGCGCATCAGTGGGCCGCTGGAGCTTCTTGAGCGCGGGGCCCTGCGCGGGATTCGCGGGCTTTCGCTCGCTTCTCATCATCTGCAGAAGAGTCGAGTCGCCGAGCGCCAGGCCGAGGCGGCTTTGAATATCTTGCGCCGTGAGTTCCCTCATACGGCTATTGACGTTGAGACGCGCTACGCCGAGACGCTCTCGCCGGGATCGGCTGTCGTGCTCTGGGCGGAGTGCGAGCACACGATTCTTGGGGGAGACGCGCTGGGGGAGCGCGGGGTTCCTGCTGAGAAGGTGGGCGAACAAGCAGCTTCTGCGCTGATCTCAGAGCTGCGCAGCGGCGCCACGCTCGATCGCCACATGGCCGATCAGATCATCCCGTTCGTGGCGCTCTTTGGAGGGAGGTTCTTCTGCGCGGAGCTGACCGATCACATCAAGACAAACATCTGGGTGGCCGGACAGATCACCGGCAGAGAGATCCGCGCCATCGAGCGAGGAGGACTGTGGGAGATCGCTCTCGCTTGACCTCCGGCTCTCGTCGGAGTATAATACCCGCCAACGTACCCTGAGGTGATCCGCTCAGGCCGTGTCGCAGCGTATCTGTAGAAGGGAAGAGCTCATGGGCCAGCCGCCGCAGAGGCGGACTGGCCCATTTTTTTTGCCTGGGGGAGGGGCGTGGCTATGGCCATCCTAGCCCTCGAAGACGGGAGAATCTTTCAAGGGCGGGCCTTCGGCGCCCAGGGGGTCATCTGCGGCGAGGTCGTCTTCAACACCGGGATGACCGGCTACCAAGAGATCTTGACTGATCCATCTTATGCGGGCCAGATCGTCTGCATGACCTACCCCCATATAGGGAACTACGGGGTCAATGCTGAAGATGTGGAATCTTCTCGTCCGTGGGTCAGCGGGCTTGTCGTGCGAGAGCTCTCGCGCAGATTCTCTCACTGGCGCGGCCAAAAGAGCTTGGATCAGTATCTCAAAGAGCACAATATTATTGGGCTGTGCGAGGTGGACACGCGCGCGCTGACGCGACACATTCGCGAGCGCGGGGCGATGCGCGGCTGCCTCTCCAGCTTCGATGGTGATCCCACAGAGTTGATCGAGCGCGCCCGGCGCGCCCCCACGATCTCCGAGGTCAATTGGGTGAGCCAGACTTCGCCCCAGGCTTCGCCTGGACCGTTCGTCTTGCCGCCTGCGGCGGCAAGGTGTACAGTCCAGACGAAGTCTGGCATCGTCGTCGTGGACTTCGGGGTGAAGGGAAGCATTCTGAAGAATTTGCAGGCACGCGCCCAAAGAGTCACGGTCGTCCCGCACTTCTGGAGCGCCCAAGAGATTCTTCGTCTCAATCCCGACGGCATCGTGCTCTCCAACGGCCCCGGCGACCCTGCTATTCTCAAAGACGCCATCCGCACCGCCCGCGCCCTGATAGATTCTGAGTGCTGCCCGATCTTCGGGATCTGTCTGGGCCATCAAATTCTGGGGTTGGCCTTGGGAGCGCGCGTGTATAAATTGAAGTTCGGCCATCGCGGGGCCAACCAGCCCGTCAAGAATCTCTTGACAAACAGAGTCGAGATCACTTCACATAATCACGGGTTTGCCCTCGCAGACCTGCCCGACGACCTGGAGCTGACTCATATCAATCTCAACGACGGCTCGATCGAGGGCTTTCGCCATAAAAAACTTCCTGTCTTTGCGGTGCAGTATCATCCCGAAGCCTCGCCGGGGCCGCACGACGCGCTCTCGCTCTTCGATCAGTTCTTCGATCTGATCAAAAGTTCACGGCCATGCCCAAGCGCACGGATCTGAAAAAAATTTTCGTGATCGGTTCCGGGCCGATCGTCATCGGCCAAGCGGGGGAGTTCGATTATTCGGGCACTCAAGCGTGCAAAGCGCTGCGTGAAGAGGGCTACGAAGTCATCTTGGTGAATAACAACCCGGCGACGATCATGACCGACCCGCAGAGCGCCTCGCGCGTCTATGTGGAGCCGCTCGTCCCGGAGATGGTAGAGAAGATCATCGCGCGGGAGCGCCCGGATGCGCTCTTGCCCACCGTGGGCGGCCAGACGGCCCTGAACCTGGCGATGGAGCTCGCGCGATCGGGGATTTTAGAGCGATACGGCGTCGAGCTGATCGGCGCGTCCGAGCGCGCCATCGAGATCGCCGAAGACAGATTGCTGTTCAAAGAGACGATGGAGCGTGCAGGGCTGCCCGTGCCCAAGGGGGGGCTTGCCCGATCGCTCAGCGAAGCCCTGAAGATCGCAAGAGATCTGAATTACCCAATCTTGGTGCGGCCGTCGTTCACCCTGGGAGGCGAGGGCAGCGGCGTCGCGCACTCAGAAGATGAACTGAGCGCAGTCGTGCAGCGCGGACTGGAGCTCAGCCCCGTGCACGAGGTCTTGGTCGAAGAGTCCGTCATGGGCTGGAAGGAATTTGAACTCGAAGTGATGCGCGACCGCAACGACAACGTCGTGATTATCTGCTCTATCGAAAACTTTGACCCGATGGGCATCCACACGGGCGACTCGATCACCGTTGCGCCGGCACAGACGCTCACAGACAAAGAGTACCAACAGATGCGCGACTGGGCGATCAGGGTCATTCGCGCCGTGGGTGTGGAGACCGGGGGCAGCAACATTCAGTTTGCCGTCAATCCCCACGATGGGAAGATGCTCGTGATCGAGATGAATCCGCGCGTCAGTCGCAGCTCGGCGCTCGCGTCCAAAGCCACGGGATTCCCCATCGCCAAGATCGCGGCCAAGCTCGCCGTGGGCTATACGCTCGATGAGCTGCCCAACGATATCACGAAGAAGACCCCAGCGAGCTTCGAGCCCACGCTCGACTATGTCGTCGTGAAGATTCCGCGATGGGATTTCGAGAAGTTCCCAGGGGCCGACACCACGCTCACTACGCAGATGCGCTCGGTAGGTGAAGTGATGGCCCTGGGGCGGACGTTCAAAGAAGCCCTTCAAAAAGCGATCCGTTCTCTGGAGATCGGGCGGATGGGCTTGGGAGGAGCAGATCAGAATCTTTTGCTCTCTGCGGAGCTTATGCGAAGCGCCCTTGAGCGTCCCAGCCCCCAGAGAATTTTCTCAATCTATCAAGCGTTGCTCGCCGGGGTTTCTGTTGAAGACCTAGCGCGTTGGACGGGGATAGACCCGTGGTTCTTATATCAGCTCGAAGAGATCGCGCTCTTGGAGAGGCGCGTTCGCAGCTATGATCTGGCGAGCTTGCCCGCGGAGGTGCTGTGGCAGGCCAAGCGTTTTGGCTTCTCGGATGCAACGTTGGCGAAGATCCTCAAGACTTCTGAGAAATCAGTGCGCGCACGGCGTATCCAGCTGGGGATGCGCCCGGTCTATAAGAGAGTCGACACGTGTGCTGCGGAGTTCGAGGCCCAGACGCCCTATCTCTACTCGACCTACGAAGCCGATGAGTGCGAAGCCGCGCCCACTCAAAGAAAGAAAGTGCTCGTGCTCGGCGGGGGGCCCTATCGCATCGGGCAGGGGATCGAGTTCGATTATTGCTGTTGCCATGCGGCGTTCGCCCTGCGCGAGCTCGGCTTTGAGACGATCATGATCAATTGTAACCCGGAGACCGTCTCGACAGATTACGACACTTCAGACCGACTGTACTTTGAACCCCTCACCCTCGAAGACGTTCTCAATATCATCGAGATCGAGAGACCCCACGGGGTGATCGTGCAATTTGGGGGCCAGACGCCTCTGAAGCTGGCGCTCCCGCTCGCAGAACACGGCGTGCCCATCTGGGGCACAAGCCCTGAGAGTATAGATTTGGCCGAAGACCGCGAGAAGTTCAATTTCGTTCTTGACGAATTACACGTGAAGCATCCCCGAGGGGGCATGGCGCGCTCGCGCGAGGAAGCCCTTACAGTAGCCCGCGAGCTGGGGTTTCCCGTGCTGGTGCGCCCCAGCTACGTGCTGGGCGGGCGCGCTATGGCCATCTGCTACGACCAGAGCGATCTTGAGCACTATATCGCCGAAGCCGTGCGCGTCTCGCCAGAGCATCCCATTCTCATAGATGAGTTCCTCCAAGACGCGATCGAAGTAGACGTGGATGCCGTCGCCGACGGCACCGACTGTGTGATCGGCGGGATCATGGAGCACATCGAGCGCGCGGGGATTCATTCGGGCGATAGCTGTTGCGTCCTGCCGCCGTTTACGCTCAGCGCAGAGATCATTGAAGAGATTCGCGCCGTCACGAAGAAGCTCGCGCAGCGCCTGCGCGTGGTGGGCTTGATGAATATTCAGTTTGCCGTGCAGAAGGGGACTCTGTATGTCTTAGAGGTCAACCCGCGGGCGTCGCGCACCGTGCCGTTTGTGAGCAAAGCCACGGGGGTGCCGTTGGCGAAGCTCGCCGCCAAGGTGATGGCCGGGATGACGCTGAGGGAGCTGGGGCTGCGCTCCGAGCCCACCGTAAAGAACTTCCACGTCAAGGCTCCGGTCTTCCCGTTCGATAGATTCTTCGTAGACCCGATCTTGGGCCCGGAGATGAAGAGCACCGGCGAAGTGATGGGCTCCGGGCGCACTCTTGGTGAAGCGTTCGCCAAGACTCAGATGAGCCTCAAGAGCCGGCTCCCCACGGCAGGGCGCGTCTTTGTGAGCGTCAACGATCGTGATAAAGAGTGCATCGTTCCTCTCGCGCGCGCGTTGGTGGAGCTTGGCTTTGAGATCATCGCCACGCGCGGCACGGCGGAGCGTTTGCGCCGCGAGGGCCTCCCTGTGCAGATCATCAACAAGATAAGCGAGGGGCATCCTCACATCGGCGATGCTCTCCGTGCTGGGGAGATCGCGCTCGTCATCAACACGCCGCGGGGCAAGCGCGCTCATCATGACGAAGCCGCCATGCGGATCGAAGCCGTGAAGCATCGGGTGCCGTATGTGACGACCATCGAAGGTGCGCAGATGCTGATCGAAGCGATCCGGGCCCTTCAAGCGGGGCAGCTTTACGTCTATGCTCTCGAGGAGTTCCATTAGCGCAAGCTTTGCAAGTACGCCACTAATGCTTGCAAGTCTTCGTCGGGGAGATGGTCATAGCGTGGCATGGGCCAGGGAATCCTCTCGGTCGGGCCGATGACGTAGACCGAGAGCGGGTCTTTGAGGTGTTGCCGTTGCCAGTCGTCGGTGCGCCCGTGCGCGCCAGCTTTTGTCAGATTGGGCCCGATGGGTCCACCGCTCTTCCCGATCATGTGACAGCCCACGCACCCTTGGCTGCTAAAGAGTGCTTTCCCGCGCTCGACTTGCTCGCGAGTGAAGCGCTCTGGGATAAGAAGATTGGGTTCTTCGCTGGGCTCGTGCGCCGGCGTGAACGTCTTCACATAGGCGACGAGCGCATCGAGCTCTTCTTTGGGGAGATACGCATACGAATTCATCTTGCTGCCGGGGATAAGCTTGTGCGGTTCAATATAGTGTTCTCGGAGCCATCTTTCGTCGCGGCGCACCCCGACGTTGCTCAAGCTTGGCCCCACAGGGAAGCCCACTAACGGCCCGCCCGGCTCCAAGCGCGCCAAGTGACAAGACGTGCATCCTGCGGACTGAAAGACGAGCTTGCCGCGCTCTATCACAGAGAGATTGTCTAAAGGCGATCTCTTCTGTACGGAAGTGTTTTGGCCCGAAGGCGCGTACCAGAAGCTCTCTAAAAGTGAGACCCCTTTGGCCACAAGCACGCCACCGGCGATGACTAATAAAGCAACTAAAATCAGATCGCTCCAACGTTCGCGCATAAGCTCGATCATTATAATAGAAGCTCCGCCCATCTGCAAGGGGGGATTTGCCCAGCCCTTGCCCCTCAGCTATAATCTCTTGCGATGAAGTTCGATTGGCGCGGCAAGGATATCATCTCCATTCGCGATCTCTCCCGCGAGCAGATCGAAGATATACTCTATCATGCCCAGCAGATCCGGCCCGATCCCCATCTCTTAGCCGGGCGCGTCATGGCCTCGCTCTTCTTTGAGCCAAGCACCCGCACCCAGCTCTCCTTCGCCACAGCGATGCAGCGCCTGGGCGGGCGCGTCATCGGCTTTTCCGGCACCGAGGGCACGAGCATCGCCAAGGGGGAGTCGCTCCAAGATACCGTGCGCACCGTGGAACGATACGCCGACGTCATCGTCATCCGCCACCCCTTGGAGGGGAGCGCGCGGCTCGTGGCCGATACCGTGACCATCCCGGTCATCAACGCCGGCGATGGCGCCAATCAACACCCCACCCAGACGTTGATGGATCTGTTCACGATCAAAAAATTCCATAATCGTCTCGACGATTTACAGATCGGGCTTGTGGGCGATCTCAAATATGGGCGCACGGTGCACTCGTTGGCGATCGCGCTGGCGCGCTTTCGCAAGATCAAGCTGCGCCTGATCTCGCCGCCCACGCTGCGCATGCCCTCATCCATCTTGCGAGAACTTGACGGTATCGTTTCCTACACGGAGACGGATCAGCTCGATCTGCGCGATTTGGATGTCGTGTACGTGACGCGCATTCAGCGGGAACGCTTCCCCGATATCGAAGAGTACGAGAAGGTCAAAGGGGCGTACGTCATCACCCCCAAGGTGTGTGAGATGCTTTCGCCTACGGCGATCTTGCTCCACCCGCTGCCCAGGGTGGACGAGATCACCCCGGACGTCGATGCCCTCCCGCAAGCGAAGTACTTCGATCAAGTGCAAAACGGGGTCCCAGTGCGCATGGCGTTGTTGAAGCTCGTATTATTGGGAGCGTGAGAGCGGTGAACGGCGAGCTGAAGGTCTCCAAGATTCGCAACGGCACGGTGATTGACCACATCACGGCGGGGATGGCCCCGATAGTGCTGCGGATCTTGGGCATTGACGCGGGCTGCTCGGACACGGTGATCGTGGCCATGAACGTGCGCAGCCAGCGCCTCGGGGTCAAGGACATGGTCAAGGTGGAGAATCGCGCGCTCAAGGCAGAGGTGGTCAAGAAGATCGCCATTGTCGCTCCGCAGGCCACCGTCAATATCATCAAGGAGTTCGAGGTGATCGAGAAGATCCCTGTGGAGCTGCCCGCGGAGCTGATCGGCATCGTGCGCTGTTCCAACCGCAATTGTATCACCAACAGCGGCGAGCGGGTCACCTCGTACTTTGTTGTGGAGAGCAAAGACCCGTTGCAGCTGCGGTGTCACTATTGCGAGACGCTGGTGGAGGGGGATGAGGCTCTTTTATTGTTGTGAGCTCCCGGAGGCGGTGCAGCGGGAGCTTGAGCGGATTGCTCAGCCGTTGCGCGCGCTGCCGCGCGTCGCGTGGGTGCGCCCGGAGAACTTTCACATTACTCTCAAATTCTTGGGGGAAGTCGCCCCCAAGGACGTCGACGCGTTGAAGATCCTTGGGGAGAGTGTAGCGGCGGGCTCGCAGAGATTCGAGCTGACTTTCGATACCGTCGGGGCGTTCCCCACGGTGCACCGTCCGCGCGTGTTGTGGATCGGCGCAAGCAGTGTCCCTGCGGAGCTCCTCTTTTTGCATGAGCGCTTGGAGAGGGAGCTGACGAAGATGGGCTACCCACACGAGCGCTTTACCCTCCATGTGACCGTGGGGCGTGTCAAGGACGAGAAGGCGGCGGGGCAGCTCCCTCAGCTCATCTCTGGGATAGGGTCATTTGCGTGCCGCGCGCTGATCACGCATCTGACCCTCATGGAGAGCCAGTTGTCCCCCAGTGGGGCAATCTACACGCCGGTAGCGACGTGGGAGTTCTCTCGGTGATATGCCCTTTGAGTACTTTGAAGTCACGGCAGAAGTCGGGATAAGGGCGTGGGGAAGGGATCTGGCGGAGGCGTTCTGTGAGGCGGCTCGTGCGCTCTTCGAGCTGATGGTGGACACGGCGGCCGTGCGCCCTCACCAGACTCTCACGGTGGAGCTGAGTGCCGAGTCCAAGGAGATGCTCTTGGCTGATTGGCTGAATAGATTGATTTTAGAGCGCGATCGCACAGGATGCGTCTTCTCGGAATTTCTCGTGACGATCTCACGGAGCGCTGAGGGCTTCGTCTTAGTGGGGCAAGCCCGTGGAGAGCGATTGGATCGGGAGCGCCACGACCCACGCCTAGACGTCAAGGCCGTGACGTACAATCATCTTCGGGTGATCCAGAAGCCCGATGGGGTCTCCATCGAGTGCGTGGTGGATATTTGAAGAGAGGTGATAGCATGAGGAGCTCCGTATGGGCCCTTCTTATGGGGTTGGTGCTCGTAGGGGGGCAGGTCAAGCTCGACCTTGAGATCAGCGCCACGTGCGAGAATGCTGTGCTCTCCATCAATGGGCGTCTTTCCTCTGGGCGCCCGGTGACGCTCTCTGTCCCCCTGGGGGAAACAGTCACGCTGCAGGCTCTCTCTCAGCAGCTCCCCAATTGCGGCGCCCAGCAGATCTTGCACTATTTCGATCGGTGGGACTTCAACGGCGAACCATACTCTAAGGCTCCGCAGCAGCTGCGCCTGCGGGCGGGGCAATTGCCCTTCACCGCGAACTCTCGGGTCCAGGCCGTCTATCGCTCTCAGCCCGCTGCGCTTTGTGTCATCGCTGTAGATGCCCAAGACAGCCTCGGACGGTACCTGCCTGGGACGTTCATCGATGTGCGTCCATTGGATATCTTGGGGGATGGAGGTGGGGTGACCCCCTTTGTGCGCAATTTCGATACGCTCACGGATGTGTGGCTCCAGGCGAGCTCTCCAGTCTCTTTTGAGGGGAAGAGCTATCGCTTTGCGCGCTGGGAGGTAGAAGAGGCGCAGGTGCTCCCGACGTTCAGTGCCGATCCAACGCTCGTCAAAGTGCGGTGTCAGGCGGCGCGCGCGCTCGCTCATGCGATCTACGTGATCGCGGAGGGGAGCGGCTGCCCCGATCTGACGATCCGTCATCTCTATGTTGATATCTCGCAGCTTTCTCCCTCGGCGTGGTTGCTCAAGCCGCGCGCATACGTGGAGAACATCGGCACCGCGACCGTGCCGATCCCAACCAAAACAGCATTCTTGCTCAACGGGCAGCTCATTGCGGAAGCGACCGCATCGCCCTTAGCCCCAGGCGCGGGCGAGCAGGCCAGCGCCACCCATATGATCCCCTCAGGAAGCTACATCCTGACGGTCATCGTAGACAGTAAGAACCAGGTCTCCGAGTGCAATGAGAATAATAATATCAAGGAGACGATCATCACGGTTCCTTAAGGTGACAGTGCAATCGCCATGAATCTCTCAGCGCAGATCAGCCGCACCGTCTTTTTGTTGGGGATCGTCAGCTTGTTGAACGATCTGGCGGCCGAGCTCATTATGGCCGTCCTGCCTCTCTTTTTAGTTGCTCTTGGCAGCGGCGGCTGGGTCGTGGGGCTGATCGGCGGGTTAGAAGATGCGACCAAGAGTTTATTAAGTCTGGTCTTTGGCAACATCGCTGATCGCGTAGGGCGCAAGAAGCCCTTAGTGTTTTTGGGCTATCTCATCCCGTCGATCTTTCGCATCGCGCTGGCGTTCTCGACCCATTGGGCGATGGCCCTTGTCTTCAGGGTGCTAGATCGCGTGGGCAAGGGGATGCGCACCGCGCCGCGCGATGCGCTCATCGCCGACGCAGTGACGGAAGCGACGCGCGGGGCCAACTTCGGGTTCCATCGGGCGATGGACACAGCGGGGGCGCTGCTGGGGTCGAGCCTTGCGTTCGTATTCTCTTGGTGGTTGCACTTGCCCCTGACGGGGATCATTCTCGTTGGCGGGCTGATCTCATTAGCATCGCTCATTCCGTTGAGCTTCGTCTCCGAAACCGCGAGCGCAGCAGTTCGCAAGAAGCTCTTCGATGGCTTCCGTGAACTGCCTAAGACGTTCTATCTGCACGTAGTGGGCATGACCATCTTCGCCCTCGCGAACTTTAGCTATATGTTCTTCTTATTGAAGGTCAACGCCGCGTATACGGACAAGCTTGCGGTGGTCCTGCCCATCGCTATGTATGCGCTCTACAATTTCACGTATGCGTTCTTTGCGCTCCCCGTGGGGATGCTCTCGGATAAGATCGGCCGCCGCGCGGTTTTGCTGATGGGGTATTTGCTCTTTGGCATAGCGTCTCTTGGGTTTGCGTTCGCCCAGAGCTTGGAGCTCTTTGTGCCGCTCTTTGCGCTCTATGGGATCGCGTATGCGTTCATCGAGTCCAATCAGCGGGCATTTGCGGCAGATTTGGCTCCGGCGGAGCGGCGCGGCACGGCCCTGGGGCTCTTCCATATGTGTATTGGGCTGGGGTCGCTTCTGGGCAGCTCGCTTGCGGGGATCTTATGGGGTATAGATCCTCGCCTCACGTTCTTCTACGGTGCGGCGCTTGCTGGGGTGAGCGTGGCGCTGTTGGCCATCTCGCAAATTTTCTGGTACAATCGGGCCGAGTGAGATCTGCGAAGGAGGCTCCTATGGCCAAGATGAACCCACGCTATCGTCCCAAGTGGCTCCGGAAGTTCAAGCGCAAGATGGCAGCCAAGCGCCGTCATGCTCGGCGCGCCAAGCTCTATCCGTAAGGAGGCGCTATGCCCCGCGCCACAGTGCGCTTTGTGGACGGAATGCAGTTTGTAGCAACGAGTGAGAGTGGCCATGCCGTCGTCATGGACACGACCGAGGATGTCGGGGGGCACGACACGGGCCCGCGCCCCATGGAGATGGTCTTGATCGCTCTGGGGGGCTGCACGGGGATGGACGTCGTCTCGATCTTGAGAAAGATGCAGGTGTCGTTCACGCGCTTCGAGATGGAGATCCACGGCGAGCGCGCCCCAGAACACCCCAAACACTTCACCAACATTCAGATCATCTATAAGATCTGGGGCGACGTCCCCGAAGAGAAGCTCAAGAGAGCGATCGAGCTCTCTTTGGAGAAGTACTGCTCAGTCTCTCACTCGCTCAAGCCCAAGGCTCACGTCTCGTATCAGTATCAGATCAATCCGACCTCACCCTAACCGAACGGGTGAGGTGGAAGAAAGGGGGCTCTATGGTTGAGGTCGTCATCGTGGACGCGGTGCGCACCCCGATGGGGCGGTTCCAAGGGCGGCTGGCGCAGTTCAGCGCGACCGAGCTCGGCGCAGCTGTGATCCGAGCGCTCAAGGAGCGCAATCATCTCCAGGGCGATGAGGTGGACGAAGTGATCATGGGGCAAGTGGTGCAAGCTGGGGCGGGGCAGGCCCCTGCGCGCCAAGCAGCTATTCGTGGGGGCATCTCGCCCACCGTCCCCGCCGTGACCATCAACAAAGTCTGCGGGTCGGGCCTGAAAGCCGTCATTTTAGCCGCCCAAGCGATCAAGTCCGGCGATGCCAAGATTGTCATCGCCGGGGGGATGGAGTCCATGAGCAACACGCCCTATCTGCTCAAAGGGGCGCGCGCGGGCTTCAAGTTCGGCGATCAAAAGCTCATAGACGCGATGATCTACGATGGGCTGTGGTGCGCCTTTGAAAATCACCATATGGGGCTCGCGGCAGAATATACAGCTGCCAAGTCGAAGATCACCCGCGAGGAGCAGGATCGCTTCGCTTACGAGAGCCACATGAAGGCCGTCCAAGCTATGAAATCTGGGAAATTCGCCAACGAGCTCATCCCTCTCCACGCGAAAGATGGCCCGATTACGGAAGACGAGACGCCCCGCCCTGATACGTCATTGGAGAAGCTCGCCAAGCTGAAGCCCGCCTTCAAAGAAGGGGGCACGGTCACGGCGGGCAACGCTCCGGGGCTCAACGACGGGGCCTCGGCTCTGTTAATTATGTCCAGCGAGGAAGCGAAAAAGCGCGGCTACAAGCCGTTGGCAAAGATTGTAGATTACGCGATCGCCGCGACCGAGCCCATTGATCTCTTCTATGCGCCGGTGGAGTCAACGAGGAAGCTCCTGGCCAAGATGAAGCTCACTGTCAATGATTTTGATCTCATCGAGGTCAACGAGGCGTTTGCGGCGCAGACGCTCGCGGATGGGAAAGAGCTTGAGTGGGACTGGTCGCGGGTGAATGTGAACGGCGGGGCGATCGCGCTGGGGCATCCCATCGGGGCGAGCGGCGCGAGAATCTTGACGACGCTCGTGTGGGCCATGAAAGATCGCAACGCCGAGCTAGGGCTGGCGACGATCTGCATGGGTGGGGGCATGGGGATCTCTTTGGCGGTGGAGCGCCTATGAGGGATCTGTGGATTTGGCTGATCATCGCGGCGGTCGCGGGGTTTCTCGCGGCGTATCTGGTGCTTCAGCCTGGGCGCGAGCGCACCCTTACGCCTCAGGCGGTTCCAGCTCCCAAAGTTCTCTTGGACGAGCCGGCCAAGGGCGCGGAGAACGCCCCGGTGACGATCATCGAGTTTGCGGATTTTCGCTGCGGCTTCTGCTTGCGACACTTCGTCCAGACGCTGCCCGCTCTTGAAGAAGAGTACATTGCCACTGGGAAGGTGCGCTACGTCTTTCGCAACTTCCCCATTTTGGGGGTGCAGTCGCGCTGGGCGGCGCTTGCGGCCGAGTGCGCCCACGAGCAAGGGCACTTCTGGGAGTACCATGACAAGCTCTTTCTGTTAGCTCGCGAGGGCCAAGAGCTCCTTCGGTCGCGCTTGAAGAGCGTCGCAGCGGAGCTGGGGTTAGATTCTGCGCAGTTCGATAGCTGTCTAGATTCTTCAAAATATCTCGACGAGGTCCAAGAAGATCTTGCTGCGGGGCAGAGCGCCGGGGTCACGGGAACTCCAGCGTTTCTCATCAACGGGCAGCTGCTCGTTGGAGCGCATCCCATCGAGAAGTTTCGCGAGCTCATTGAACGGGAGCTCGCCAAGTGACGCCGTGAGCGCGAGCTGATTCAATGAACGCGGGAGCATGAAGTACCCAGGCCCCTTGACAAGCGCGTCCCTCCGTGCTATACTCTGGCCGTCCTCGCTTCAGGGTGGCGCGGAAGCGAGGTGAAGATGGCTGTCAGAGTCAATGACGTTGCCGGTGGCTCCACCCTCCGGTCAAGTCGTTGTCGTCGAACAGTCAAATTCAAGCCACAAGGAGGGAAGTCACATGGCGACGGGCAAAGTCAAGTGGTTCAACGACGCCAAGGGCTTTGGGTTCATCCAGCAAGACAATGGCGGCCCGGACGTCTTCGTGCACTTCTCGGCCATCAAAGCCGAGGGCTTTAAGACCCTGCGCGAGGGCCAAGCCGTGGAGTTCGACATCGAACAAGACCCCAAGGGCCTGCGCGCCGCAAACGTCCGTGTCGTAAAGAGCTAACCCATAGCTCAAACACTGCGGGATCGCCTTGGCCGTGCGCCAAGGCGATCTTCTTTTATTGAAATGCCCCAGAGAAGAACTCGACCAGGCGCAGATAGAGGGTCTTTTGGTTTGCGGGACGAGAGATCCCATGCCCCTCGTCCTCGAACACCAACAGTTCATAGGGGATACCGGCGCGCTCCAGAGCCGCTCGCACGGCGCGGACGTTCTCCGGGGTGACGTTGGGATCGCGCCCGCCTTGGACGATCAAGAGCTTGCCCTTAATATTGTGCACAAAGTTGATAGGGGAGCGCTCGTAGTACTTCTGGGGGATTTGCTCAGGGGAGCCGCCGAGCATCTCTTCACTGTAGGGGCGCAGGTCGGGGCGCGTCGTCCGATAGTCTACGACAAGATCGGTCATGCCGCACACGGGCGCGGCCGCGGCGACAATATCTGTGGGCCAGCGCGTGATCGCACACCATGAAGAATAGCCGCCATAAGAAGTTCCCGTCACGCCGACCTTGCCTGGCTGAGCGATCCCACATGCGAGCAGCGCCTCGATCCCGGTGCGGATATCGTCTTGCTCGCGCCCGCCCCAGCCGTCTTCTTTGATCTTCTCTTGGAACGCCAAGCCAAAGCCTGTGCTGCCGCGATAGTTGGGATCGAGGACGTTAAACCCTTGGGAGACGAAGAACTGAATCTGGACGCTGAAGCGATCCTCGCTGTGGGCGGTCGGCCCGCCGTGAATATAGACGATAGTGCCCTTGGGCTGGTGAGCGCGATAGAGCCACCCTTGGATCTCTAAGCCGTCCACGGAGCGCCAGCGGAAGTCCTCCGCGGGAGCGAGATCAGAGGGGCGCAAGGGTGTGCGCTCCCAGATGCGCGTCAGGCTCACGAAGCGCTCAGGATGGATCGCATCAAGAGAGAATCGCACGAGGTCAGCGGGCTGGCGCGCACTGTAATACTGACCGACCCATTCGGTCTCCGTGGGGTCTATGGGGGCTAATGGGATGAGATTTCCCTCGATCTGGGGGAGCACAAACTCTGTGTGGGTTTTGGGATCGAGCAACGACGCGCGGACCCGCGCTTGCACGATCTCTACGAGCACGATCTTAGAGCTATTGTCCGGCACGAACGCATACTCAATGTTGCGCTGGGGATCATCGAGCAGCCACGTGATCTTTTCAGTGCGCATCTCCCAGATGCCCAAGCGCCGGTGGGTCTTAGCTTCAGCGAGGAAGAGCACGCGCTGGCCGTCGGGAAACCACGAGGCTTCTATCTTGACAGTAGGCCCGAAATTTAAGATCTCGCGGTCGTCGCGACCCTCGATGTCCACAAGCCAGATCTGAGTCCCCGCGGGATGAAGATCTTTGCGCGGATAGAGAATATGCGTCCCTTGGAGGTTGAGCTGAGGCACGATGTAGCCGGGGCGTTGCGGACGAGCTAAGACGAGGCGCTCTCCCGTAACGAGATCGTGGCGATATATGAGAGTGGGCTCGATCTCTTGAGCAGTCTCAACGTCATAGTTTGCGCCGTAGACGAGCCAGCGACCATTGGGATGGAGCTGTCCCCCGCGCACATAATAGTGCGGATCGGGCTCAGTGAGGGGGACCATCACGCCGGGTCTTTTGACGTCAACCCGAAAGAGCTGCGCGCGTTCGTTGCCGCCCTTATCTTCTTCGACTATGACTGCTGCGCTGTCTGGGGTCCAGGAGACGACGAAAGTGTTCTCTGGGGTCTCGGTCAGGCGCGTAGGAGGGCGAGAGCCATCCGTCGGTGCCACGAAGACATCCGCAGCGGGGCCGACGCGAAACCACGTCCACGCTACCCATCGCCCGTTTGGCGAGACAATGGGATTAACTAACCCTGGGATCTGCATCAGGGCATCGAGAAACGCTTCTGGGGTCATGGTCATTATTTTGCCTCCAAGGCCCTCTGGGCGATCGTGCTCAGCAGCCGCACCCCCAACTCTAAGCTTTCAAGATCTATACGCTCGTTGTCGTTATGGATGAGCTTTTCGCGATCGGCGAGGCTCATCTTCGTGGAGAGCGGGCAGAACCCATAGGATCTCACGCCCAGCTCGCGCACGAAGCGCGAGTCCGTCGCCCCAGTTAACATCACCGGGAGGGTCTCCACGCCGGGAAGCTCTTCTCTCACCGTCTGCTCGATGAGCTTATAGAATGGGTCATCAATGGGCGACTCGGAAGCTTCGTGGGATTGGATCGTCTCGATCTCGATGTCGTTTTTATATCTATCGGCGAGCTCGAGGATCGTCTCGCGCACTTTCTGTTGGGTGTAGCCCGGCACGAGCCGGCAGTCTAAGACGAACTCGCAGCTGTCGGGGATGACGTTCTCTTTGACGCCCGCGCGGATCATCGTTGGGGAGATGGTCGTGCGCACGAGGGCGTTCAGGAGCGTCGCGCTGATGGGAGCGTCTTGGGGCAATGGGGGCAGTTCGCCCTCAGAAGACTCGTCGACGAGCGTGAGGGCAAACTTTTTGATCTCTGGCCCCAGAGCGTCACTCGCTCTCAGAATAAACTCGCGCACCGCCGGGGCGATCTTCTTGGGGAACTTATAGTGCGCGACTCGATCGATAATATACGCGGCTTTGGCAAGGGCGTTATCGGGGTGTGGGAGCGAGCCGTGTCCTGAGGAGCCCTTCACGCGCACGCGCACCCACCAGAGGCCCTTCTCCACGCTCTCGATAGTGTAGAAGACTTTATTGCGGATTTGGATGGGCATGCCGCCGCCTTCAGTCAGACACCAATCGGCGCGAAGCTGGTCGGGATGCGCTTGAGCGAGCCACGCCGCTCCGTAGGTGGACCCTTGCTCTTCGTCGGCGGTCGCGACGAAGATGAGCTCCCCGGCAAAATCAAGGCGTGCTCTCTTGAAGAGCACAAAGACTGAGTATTCTATCGCGGTCATGCCCTTCATATCGAGGGCGCCGCGGCCCCACACGTACCCCTCGGCGATGGCTCCGCTGAAGGGAGGATACTTCCATCGTGTGGGATCGGGCGCGGGAACGACGTCCACATGCGAAAGCAACAAGAGCTTCTTGCCGGGGCGCTTCCCTTGCAGCCGCGCCACAAGATTGGGGCGCTTTGGATCTTTAGCGAAGATTTCACTATGGATCCCTTCGGCAGCGAGCTTCTTCTGCAGATACTCGATCGCTCCCCGTTCGTTCCCCGGTGGGTTTGTCGTATCTATCTGGATGAGCTCCGAGAGCAGTTGTGCTGTCTCCTTGCCTAACGCTGCCCAGTTCATCTCTCTCATAATGCCTCCCCATAGTACAGAGTAAAAACATCGTACCTAGACGACGGGGAAGCTGTCAACCGACTTGAAGAAGAGACGCGGAAGTGTTATACCCTAAGGGCATGGATCCGCGGGATTTACTGGTTCAGGAGGAGTTTGACCGTCAGGCTGAGCGCTGGTTCCGCCGCGAGCTCTCGGCGCAGGAGCGCGCTATGCTAGAGCAGCTCGTGCAGCTCGCTCAAATACGCCCTGATGATCGTGTGCTCGATGTGGCCTGCGGGACGGGACTAGTGAGCTTCGTGTGCGCGCCCTGCGCCCGCGAGGTTGTGGGCGTCGATATCTCTCCGGGAATGCTTGCAAAAGCCCGCGCGCTCCGCCATGCTCGTGAGGTACACAATGTGCACTTTGTCTTGGGCGAAGCAGAGCATTTGCCCTTTAAAGACAGTGAGTTTGACGTCGTTGTCTGTCGCTTAGCAGTGCATCACTTCCCTCAGCCGGAGCGAGAGATTCGCGAGATGGCCCGCGTGCTCAAAGTCGGAGGACGACTCGTGATCTCGGACACAATCTCTTCAGAAGACGAGCGCGAAGCCCGTCTGCACAATGCGCTGGAGCGTCTGCGCGACCCCTCGCACGCGCGCATGCTCTCGCAGACTGAACTGAGAACGCTCATCGAAGGTGTGGGATTGCGCATCAGTGAAGTGCATACCCAGACGCGCGACCGCACTTACGAGGAATGGATGGAGGTGATTGCCGACCCGATCCGCACAGAGAACTTAAAAGTAGTGATGGAAGAGCTGGCGCGGGCGGGCGTGAGCGCCGGGCTGAGGCTGCGCCTTGAGAACGATCAGCTCTGGCTGACCCACACGATCGCGTTCGTGAAAGCCCTCAAAGATCACTCATAGCGCAGCGCTTCGATGGGATTGACTCGTGCCGCTTGCCAAGCGGGATAGAGCCCACTGGCGATCCCTACGGCTATCCCCGTGAGCACGGCGATGAGATACCACTCGGGCACGAAGACGAACGGGATCTCCCGCAGCCCCTGGGCTAAAGCAACCGTGAGCTTGATGAACCACACGGAGAGAAACATTCCAAAGAGCACCCCAAGCGCAGCTCCCACCGTGCAGATGATCGTTGATTCTGTGAGGAAGAGCTTGAGCACCGCTCCGCGCGTCGCCCCTGTGGCTTTCATCACGCCGATCTCGCGCGTGCGCTCCTTCACCGTGATGAGCATGATGTTCATCACGCCGATCATCCCCACTAAGAGAGCGACAAGCGCGATCGCGCCCAGGAACGCCGTAAACTGTAAAAAGTTCTTCTTGATCTCGTTGATGATCTCTTCGAGGGTGTTGATCTCGATCTTCTTCTCCTCGCCAAGGAGCTTGCGCGCGTCGGAGGAATTGGGGTTGTTGAAATACTCTTCGACGGCTTTTTTGACAGCGCCGAGCTGGTCGAGATTGGCCACGCTCACGATGATGCCGGCGTAGACGGGCACCTCGACGCCATCTATGATCTCTGTGAAGCCCTGATACGCCGGGCTGACATAACAGGCCGTCCCGCTGATAAACTGCGAATCTTTGACGATCCCCACGATCTGCAGTTCATCCTCGCTCAATTGGCCGTCAGTGCCGAGAAAGCGCAGCTTCAGTGACTGTCCCAAGATGCGCCGCGCAAGCTCGGGCTTGGTGCCGGGGCTCTTGCACTCTTCTTTGAGGGCTTCGTCGTTCTCGGAGATCTGACGCTCTTCGGCGAAGATCCGGCGGCAGATGATCTCAGCGATCCGAGCCCCAATGACGATCTCGCCTTTGGCCTGGACGCCGCGCCCGGCATCCACGGGGATGAGATCTCTGCTCGTGGTGATGCGCGTGGTAGCGTCAAGGAGACGACGATTGTTGAAATAGAGCGCATCGCCGCGCACCCGCCCGATGACGTCCACGGTCTTCACGCCAGCAATCGTTCTGAGCTGCTCGACATCGCGGCTGGAGAAGACTTGTGCGGTGCCAAACAGCCCCGCGCTCCCCTCGACGTTCACGGTGATCATATTCGCGCGCAGGAGATCTTTGGTCAGGGTATCGAGCAACGCTTCTTGTAGCCCCGTGGTCATGGTGACGATGGCGATCACCGCGGCGATCCCAATAGTGACGCTCAAAACAGCGAGAGCGTTGCGCAGCTTGTGCGCACGAATGTTGGTCCAGCTCAGCTTGAGCGCCTCGCGAAAGCTCATACTCTCTCGTCCCCCACGATCTTGCCGTCGAGCAAGCGGATGATTCTTCGGGCATACGAAGCGACCGTCGCGTCGTGGGTCACGACGACGACCGTGCGTCCACCCTTGTTGAGCTCAACGAAGATCTCTAAGATCGTCTTGCCCGTCTTGGTATCGAGGTTGCCCGTGGGCTCATCGGCTAGGAGAATTTTGGGGTCATTGGCTAAGGCGCGGGCGATGGCCACCCGCTGGCGCTCGCCCCCGGATAGCTCACTAGGTAGATGGTGTAATCTCTGTCCTAACCCCACGATCTCTAAGAGCTGTTGCGCGCGAGCGCGCCGCTGTTTGGGAGGGATCTTCTCTGTAAACGTCATGGGGAGCATAACGTTGGCCAGCGCGTCAATTCTGGGGATGAGATTGAACGTCTGGAAGACAAAGCCGATCTGCGAGCCGCGCAGCCGCGCCAACTGTCGGTCATTCAAGCGCGAGATATCCGTGCCATCAATGGAGATCGTCCCCGAGGTGGGCTTGTCTAGGCACCCGATTAAGTTCATCAGAGTACTCTTGCCTGAGCCCGATGGCCCCATGATCGCGACAAATTCCCCCTCGTCTATAGAGAAGCTCACGCCGTCGAGCGCCACGACGTGCACTTTATCCATCTGATAGATCTTGGTGACGTTCTGGGCTGAGACGATCGTGCCCATAATTACTTGAGCACCTCAAATCCCTCCGGGAAGAGATCTTGGCGATAGCCCACGAGTCGCGTCGTGGCTGACTCTCCCGTAAATCCCCAGAGGGTGCCATCGCTAGCAGAGAAGATTTCGAGCGAAAATTCGCCATCGGCCCGGGTGAGCTTGGCGCGCTGGGCATCGAGGACTTTGGTGCCGCTTTTGATTTTGACGGGGCTGAGGCGCTCTACTGTCAGCTCGATGAGGGGCTTTTCGATGTTCGTTGGATCTAGAGCGAGAAATGTCCTCTTCTGCTCTTTCATCCTCAGGGTGATGATCTTCTGAATGACGATGAGTTGTCCCGCGGCGATCCCCGTGGTGACGAACTCATCTTCTAGGATGACTTCGCGGGCTTGGGACTGCTCCTTGCCGTCAGCGCTCTTGAAATAGAACTGAATCTTGGCGATCTGGCCCTCGACCTTCACCGTCACGGTGAGCTTGCCCCGCACCGTCTCCGATTGCAGGGAGTACTCTCGCAGGTTCCAGTCTTTGTCAACGATGATAGCTTCGTTAAAGAGCTTGTCGGTCTCAAACTGCGAGATGAGCTCTTGGGACTTGGCGGCAAAGTTCGAGGTGATCTTGAGTCTATTGGGATCGAGCTCTTCGATCTTGAAGAGCTCTTCCGCGGCGATCTCGGTCTTGGAGCTGGTCTTGCTGGTGGTCTGGTAGAGGAACTTCCCGGAGTCTATGACTTTTTGAGCAACTCCACTGAGCGCCAGCAGCGACATGAGGGCGACAGCGAAGATCTTCTTCACGGCTTCCTCCTTCGATGGTTGAGTACCAAGTACGCATATTATATCTCACGGGGGTGGGGTCAGGACAGAGTTTCGATTATCGCGTTCTGAAGGCTCTCGATCGCGCAGGGAGATAGAATTTCCCTGATCTTTTCGGGAAAAAGATCGTGCAAATGCGATTTCTGCGCAATAGAAGCTTGATTCTCTTGCGGGACCCCCCTTGGTGTGTCAGGAGTCAGACCTCCCTTGGTATGATAGAGGCGATATCGGTGCACTCATCACCTCCTTGAGCGGAGGGCTTGGCCCGCGCATGGTGCATCCGAGAGCGGGCCCGCAAGGGCCTGCCGGCGGTCCAGGGTTTTGCCCGCACCCCCGCGGGATTTTTCCCCAGACCGCTAAGGAGGCGGTTCGAATCCGTATGGGTCAAGCCCTCTCCTCCTTCCTCCCCGGTTGACAAGACCATCAAGGGATGCTACAATCGAGCGCAAGAAAAAGACCCAGTCGGTCAGTTCACTGATAAGGAGGCGCCATGCCGGGGGCCTTTGAGTACCTTGAGGCGGGGCAGGGGCCGACAGTCACGCTTCTGCATGGGCTCTTTGGTGGCCCGTCCAACTGGGCTGAGGTCATCCCAATCCTTGCCCAAGAGTTTCACGTCCTCGCTCCCCGGTTCCCCCTCGATGGCTCCATACCCATTACGTCATTGCAGCCGCTCACGGAGTTCGTCAGAGAATTTTTAGATTTTAAGGGCGTCGAGCACACTGCGCTCTGTGGGAACTCTCTGGGAGGGCAAGTCGCCCTTGATTTCTGCCTCAAATATCCCGATCGCGTAACAAAGCTCATTTTAGCTGGCAGCGCCGGGCTCTACGAGCGCCATCTCTCCGACGGATCGCTGCCCAAGCCCAATAAAGAGTTCATTCGCGAGCAAGCAGAGAGAGTCTTCTTCGACAAGCGCCACATCAGCGAAGAGTTGATCGAACAGATCTATCAGCAACTCCAAGATCGTCGCTACGTGCGCTTTCTCATTCGCGTGGCCAAAGTGACGCGCGATTATCGTATGGATGACGAATTAGCTAAAGTGCGGGTCCCAACGCTGCTCGTCTGGGGCGCTCAGGATGAAGTCACCCCCCCAAGTGTGGCGTATCAGTTTCATGAGCATCTGCCCAACGCCCAGTTGGTATTCTTTGATGAGTGTGGCCACGCGCCGCCCATCGAGCATCCCCAAAGATTCAGCCAGGTCGTGCGGGAGTTCTTGGCCCAGCCCTCATCGTTGGCTTCGAGCTGTTGTCAGTAATGTGAGGACGCGCTAAGCTAGGGCTATGCGCATTATTGGCGGGCGGTTTGGGGGGCACCCTCTGGTGGAGCCGACGCCCAAGATCAAGAAGTTTTTGCGCCCCATGCGCGAGGCCGTGCGCGCCGCGCTCTTCGATATTCTCGGGGATTCCGTCAGAGATACACGCTTTTTGGATCTCTTTGCTGGCACGGGAAGTATCGGCTTAGAGGCGCTCTCGCGCGGCGCCCGCGAGAGCGTCTTCGTGGAGATCTCCGAAGAGGCGTGCCAGATCATCCGAGAGAATATAGAGAATCTTGGGGTCTGGGCACAAGCGCGCCTCTATCAGCTTGATGCGCTCAAAGCCATCGAGATCTTTCACCGTCAAGGAGAGCGATTCGACCTTGTCTTCATCGGGCCGCCCTATGGGAAGGATCTTGCGCATAAGACGCTCGCTCAGCTGGCGGCGCACCCGATTTTGACCGATGGTGCTCTTGTGGTCACAGAGATCTTCAAGAAAGAGAAAATTCAGAGAGAGTACGGGCTGTTGAAGGCCTTCGACGAGCGCACCTACGGGGATAACTCATTATGGTTCTACCGTTGGCTTTTCGGTACAATACCCACACAAGGAGGAGATGACCAATGAAGCGAGAGGTTGCGTTTGTTTTGGGGTCGGTGGCGTTCTTGTTGGTGTTGGTGTTGGGGGTGCAGTTGGTATGGCAGACGGCCCAGAGCCAGCCGCAGATCCCCAACGAGCTTGTGATTCGGCCGTTTGTCGAGATCAAGTTTGAGTCCCCTTCAGACTGGAAGAGCGAGATGCGCGGCAGCTGCGTCGCGTACATCCCCAAGGGAGGACGTGTCGCCAAAGTCACCGTCACGCGCTCCGATGGCACGCGCATAGATCATCAAGTCGCTTCAACCGGCTCCGTCGTCGTCTGTGAGAATATCGTCCATGTGGATACGGTGGGGCGGGGATTTTAAGAGATGATGCGCATGAACCGCATTTTCGTCATAGTGGGGATTCTCTTGCTGGCGCTCGTGGGCGTGGTGCTCTTCTCCACGACCTACGGGCCAAAGACAAACTCAAGCGCCGTCGGCATCGTCACGGTCTCCGACGAGATCCCCGTCTACGGCTACAAGATTCTGAAAACTTATCCCCATGACCCCAAGGCGTTCACCCAGGGGTTGGTCTATTACAAAGACGACATTCTCTACGAGGGGACGGGGATGTGGGGGGAGTCGTCGCTGCGCAAAGTGGACTTGAAGACAGGACAAGTCTTGCAAATTCATAAGTTGCCCAGCGATATCTTCGGTGAAGGGATCACTCTCTGGGGAGACAAAATAATTCAGCTCACCTGGCAGCATCGCAAGGGCTTCGTCTACGATCGCGAGACGTTCACGCTCTTGAGAGAGTTCTCGTACCCGACGGAGGGCTGGGGGATCACCCACGACGGCACTCGGCTCATCATGAGCGACGGGTCGGCGACGCTCTTTGTCTGGGACCCGGAGACTCTTCAGGAGATCGGGCGCATCGAAGTGCGCGACGACAAGGGCCCGGTGGTGCGGCTCAACGAACTCGAATATATTCGCGGACTGATCTACGCCAACGTCTGGCAGACCGATCGCATCGCGATCATTCGACCCGACGACGGGCGCGTCGTGGGCTGGATTGACCTGAGCGGGCTGCTGGCCCCCGAAGACCGTCATGCGCGGGTGGACGTGCTCAACGGGATCGCCTACGACGCCGAGGGCGACCGGCTCTTTGTGACGGGCAAGTACTGGCCAAAGCTCTTTCAGATTCAGTTAATCAAGAAATAGCTTGCCCAGCCTAGGGCTTGACAAAGACTGCTCTTTTGGGTATAATTCAGATATCAAGGTCTGAATATCTGAAATTGGGAGCACAAAGATGCTCTACTCCAGTGCGGCCGAGTATGCGATCCGAGCGCTGACGCAGCTGGCGCTCAATGAAATTGAGTTTGGGCAGCCCAAGCCCAGCCCGGTGAAGGAGCTCGCCGAGCGCGAGGGGATCCCCCAGCACTTTCTGGGAAAGGTCTTTCAGACCCTCGTGCGCGCGGGGATTCTCTCTTCGATGCGTGGACCGCATGGGGGATTCGCGCTGGCTCGTCCGGCCTCGCAGATCACGCTCTATGAGATCGTCCAGGCGATTGACGGCACGGCGGCACTGGATCGTTGTGTGATCGGTCTGCCTCGGTGCAGCGATCGCAATCCCTGTCCCCATCACGCTCGATGGAAGCCGGTGCGCGATCAGATCAAAGACTATCTGCGTGGGACGACTTTAGCAGATCTGGCCCATGCCGTCCAAATCCATCACTCATCAGAAGGAGGAGATGCACAATGTCACGCAGAAGCCTAGCGGTGCTGTTCGTCGGTATCGTGCTGTTCGTCGTGGGGTGCGGGAGCCCTTCGCAAAGCTCCCAAGACGGCTCAGGCCCCTCAAGCGGGGCTGCCCGCAGAGGCCATGCAGATCGCGCAGGCGCGCGGGCTCACCCCCGATGACATCACGGCTGCCCTCAAGACTTACGTTCCCTCGGGCAAGCTCGATGAGTATATTCTCTTTACGTCGGGAGGGCACTCTGGTCAAGTGCTCGTCATCGGCGTCCCTTCCATGCGCCTTCTCAAGGTGATCGCGGTCTTCACGCCCGAACCGTGGCAGGGCTACGGCTACGGCGAGAAGGAGACGATGGAAGTGCTCGCTAACGGCTCAGCCAACGGCAAGCCCATCCTCTGGGGAGATACCCACCACCCGGCTCTCTCCGAGACCAACGGCGAGTACGACGGGCAGTTTCTGTTCATTAACGACAAAGCCAACGCGCGGCTCGCCGTCATTGACCTGCGGGATTTTGAGACCAAGCAGATCTTAAAGAATCCCAACGCGATCAGCGATCACGGCGGGGGGTTTGTCACCCCCAACACGGAGTACGTCATCGAGGGCCCGCAGTATGCCGTCCCCTTGGGCTGGGAGTATGCCTCACTCGATGAGTACAGAGAGAAATATCGTGGAGTGATTACGTTCTGGGCGTTCGATCGCGCTGCGGGGCGCGTTGGATCCCGCGCGCTCTTTCCAGATCGAGTTGCCCCCCTACTGGCAAGACCTGTGCGACTCCGGCAAGAAAGTCTCTGACGGCTGGATCTTCTGTAACTCTTTCAATACCGAGATGGCCACCGGCGGCATCGAGAAGGGCAACCCGCCCTTCGAGGCCGGCACCGCCAAGAACGAGATGGACTTCCTGCACATCATCAATTGGAAGAGAGCCGAAGAGCTGCTTCAAAATAACCAGTACGAGACGATCAACGGGATGCGCGTCATCCGGTTGGCCACGGCGGCCCAAGCAGGGGTGCTCTTCTTCGCTCCCGAACCCAAGAGCCCTCACGGCGTGGACGTCACCCCTGGGGGAGAATATATTGTCGTTGGGGGCAAGCTCGATCCCCACGTCACCGTCTACTCGTTTGAGAAGATTCAGAAGGCGATCGCTGCCGGAGCGAGCGAGCGCGATCCGTATGGTGTGCCCATCTTGAAGTTCGAGGACGTCGTCGAGGCCCAAGTCGAGCTGGGCTTGGGGCCGTTGCACACGGTTTTCGACGACAAGGGCTTTGGCTACACCTCGATGTTCCTCGACAGCGCCGTCGCCAAGTGGACTTTGGGTGGGCCGTATCGCAAGGACGGGAAGGAGCCCTGGAAGCTCGTGGAGAAGCTTCCCGTGCACTATAATATCGGGCACATCGCTGCCGCCGAAGGAGACACGGTCTCTCCCGATGGCAAGTACGTCGTCGCTCTCAACAAATGGTCCGTGGATCGCTTCCTCCCCGTGGGCCCGCTGCATCCCCAGAACTTTCAGTTAATAGACATCAGCGGCGAGAAGATGCAGTTGCTCTACGATATGCCCATTGGCCTGGGGGAGCCCCACTACGCCCAGATGATCAAAGCTGATAAGCTCAAGCCCTTCACGGTCTATCCTGAAGTCGGTTGGAATGCCGTGAAGATGGCCAAGGACCCCAACGCCGCCGAGCCGGGGCGCGAGCGCGTCGAAGTCCGCCACGAGAACGGCAGAAGGATCGTGGAGATCTGTATGACCGCCGTCAGAAGCCACTTCTACCCCGAGCATATCACCGTGAAGAAGGGCGATCACGTGATCTGGCACATTACGAACATCGAGCGGGCGCGCGACGCCTCCCACGCCTTCGCGCTGGGCGGGTACAATATCCACATGAGCCTGGAGCCGGGCGAGACGGGCACCGTCGAGTTCGACGCCGACCAGAGCGGCGTCTTCACGTTCTACTGCACGGAGTTCTGCTCGGCGCTGCATCTGGAGATGGTCGGGTACTTCTTGGTGGAGCCGTAATGCTCGCTCTTACCCCCAAGCCCCCTTACCTCACCCTAGCCCTCTCCGTAAACGGAGAGGGAATGGGTGAGGTGAGGGGGCTCATACGGAGTTTTCATGAACGTAAAAAGCTGGCTTGCTGAAGATCCGTTCCGCTGGCCGCGCACGCTCTTCATGATCGCGTCGTGGCTAATACTGATCTCGGTGCTCTTCCCCTACTGGAGCCTGACGCTCATGGCTCCACAGTACCCTAGCGGGCTCAGGATAGATGTCTATGTGACGCACTTGGCCGGAGACGTTACCGAAGTGGACAATCTCAATCACTATGTGGGGATGAAGAAGCTCAACCAAGCGGCTCAAGTCGAAAAATTCCTTGCGCCGCTAGCTGTCGGAGCGGCGGCGCTGCTCGCTCAGACGTTGGCTTTCTTGCAATGGCGCTGGGCTGCGGTGCTCGCCCTGCCTGCGATGCTCTTCCCCATTATATTTCTGGGCGACATGTACTTCTGGCTCTATCGGTACGGACACGATCTAGACCCCAACGCGCCGTTGCGCATCCCGCCGTTTACGCCGCCGTTATTTGGGGTCGGCACCGTGGGACAGTTCAAGACGATCGCTGAGCTTGAGGTCGGCTTCTGGATAGCGGTGGCAGCGTCGCTACTGACAGCGATTGCGCTCCATTACCGTCGGACGATCCGCCAGGCGCTTGAGCGCAACGCCCCGATTCGCATCGGGCCGATCACCCTGGAGGCGAGCACTCGGTGAGCAAACTCCTTGGCGTGCTGGGTCTTGTACTGCTGGGGGGAACTCTCATCCCCTCCACTCTCTCCCCTTTCCTGTCCGTGTACGGAGAGGGGCAGGGGGAGGTAAGGGGGCCGGCGGCCTTGCAGGAGTGGATCTCCTCGGCACCGCCGGGAGCGATCCTGCGCGTGCCCCCGGGGGTCTATCACGGCCCGATTGTCATAGATAAGCCCTTGACGCTCTTAGGGGACGGACAGGCCGTGCTCGACGGCCTTGGTCGGGGCACGGTCGTGCACATTATCGCCCCGGACGTCACGGTGAGAGGGTTTGTGATCAAGAACTCCGGGCGCAGCTTGGCTCACGAGGACTCCGGGATCTTGGTCGAGGCTCCGCGCGCCCGCATCGAAGAGAACGAGCTCTCCGACGTGCTCTTTGGCATCTATCTGAAGAACGCGCCGGGGAGCATCATCCGTGCTAATAGAGTGCGCGGGCTGGACGTGCCCGAGGCCGAGCGCGGCGATGCCCTCAGACTGTGGTACAGCTCGGACGTGCTCATCGAGAGCAATCAAACATATAACGCGCGCGACGCCATCATCTGGTACTCCGCGCGCGTCACCGTGCGAGCAAATCGCTTCCAAGGTGGACGATACGGCGTCCATCTCATGTACTGCAAAGAGATAACCATTGAGAGCAATCTCTTATCGAAGAACTTCGTGGGCGTCTACGCCATGTACACCCAAAATCTGACGCTACGGCAAAATCTCTCTCTAGGGCATCGTGGCCCCAGCGGCTACGGCATCGGCCTCAAGGATACCGATAACGCTCAGATCGTCGAGAACGTGATCGCCGACAACAGCGTCGGCGCGTTCATAGATAACTCCCCTTCCGAATCGAACAGCTCCGTGCTCTTCAGAAGGAATCTCTTTGCGTACAACGAGACGGCTGTGCTGATGTTCCCCTCGGTGCGCGGAGATGTCTTTACCGAGAACAGTTTTATCGAGAACTTTGAGCAAGTGGGCATTGCCGGCGGCGGGGAGCCTCACGGCAACAGCTGGACGCAAAACTATTGGGGAGACTATCTGGGCTACGATGCGGACAACGATGGCATAGGCGATCTTGTCTACAAATCCGAGAGGCTCTTTGAGCACTTGATAGACCGACATCCGCAGTTGCGGCTCTTCCTCTACAGTCCAGCGATCCAAGCGCTCGAGTTTGCGGCGCGGGCGTTGCCCATCTTCAAGCCGCAGCCCAAGCTCACCGACCCGCGCCCTTTGATGGACCCGCTGCTGCCGACGCTTGCCCTAGGGCGTTTAGAAGCTCACGAGTCTGCGCCCGTGGGGGTGATCGTGGCATTGCTTGGGGCTTTGGGAGTGATTTTTGGCTTCGGATGGGGCTTTCTGAGGCGCCTCGCTCCCAAGTCATCCTCACCCCCAGCCCCTCCTACCTCTCCCCAACCCTCTCCGCAAGCGGAGAGGGAGCGAGTGAGGTCGGGAGAGGGGAGCACAGGGGTGAGGGGGCTAGAGGGCTGGGAGTATGGGAACCCCATGATCGTGGTGCGCGGTCTGACCAAGCGGTTCGGCCCCGTCACGGCCGTAGAGGATCTCTCGTTTACTGTCGAGGCCGGGGAGGCCGTGGCGCTGTGGGGCCCAAACGGCGCGGGCAAGTCCACGGTCTTGCACTGCCTCTTGGGCATAGTACGCTATGAGGGGACGATCGAGCTTGGCGGGTGCGATCCCCATCGTCACGGGAAAGCAGCGCGGCGCCTGGTGGGCTTTGTGCCCCAACAGATCCATCTTCCTGAAGATTTCACCGTCCGTGAGGTTGTGGACTTCTTCGCGCGCCTGAAGGGCGCCTCGCCAGAAACGATCCCTGGGGTGCTTGAGCGCCTTGGCTTGGCAGCGCACGCTGAGAAGAGAGTGGGCACGCTCTCGGGTGGGATGAAGCAGCGCGTGGCGCTGGCGGTGGCGCTCCTGGGTGATCCGCCGATCTTGCTCTTGGACGAGCCCACGGCCAGCTCGGATGCCCAAAGCCGAAGCGATTTCTTATACTTGCTCGGAGAGCTCAAACGATCGGGGAAGACGCTGCTCTTCTCGTCGCATCGCCAGGATGAGATCCTCTCCCTAGCGGATCGTGTCTTGATCTTGGAGCAAGGTCGGCTGGTGCGCATCGAGCAGATTGCGGGGCGACAGCCCGCAGAGGGCACTCTCGCTCTCTTTCCCTCTCTCAAGGGGAGTGATCTCTCGTGAACACGCTGCTGCTTGCTCAGAAGGAGCTGCGCGACGCGCGGCGCAACCGGTGGCTCTGGCTGTACACGCTGAGCTTTGTCGTCTTAGCTTCGGCGTTGGTGTGGCTGGGACTGAGCGCCTTAGGGAGCTATGGGGTCGCGGGGTTTGGGCGCACCGGCGCGAGCCTCATCAATCTGATTCTGCTCATCGTCCCGCTGATGGGCCTGACGCTGGGGGCGCTCAGCCTCGCGGGGGAGCGCGAGCGCGGAACCTTGCTCTATCTTCTCGCGCAGCCGGTCAGCCCTCCAGAAGTGCTCGTGGGGAAGTTCATGGGCTTGGCGGGGGCGCTCATCGCAGCGGTGAGCGCGGGCTTTGGCTTGAGCGGCCTCCTCATCAGTTGGCAAGGGGGGCTCGTCCAGAGCGAGCTCTATCTCGCTTTGTGGGGCCTGACGGTCCTGTTGGCCTTGCTCAGCTTAGCTTTTGGGTTTTTGATCTCGGCGTTGGCGCGCAAGGGGGCCACGGCGATGGGCGTGGCGCTCTTTGTGTGGTTGGGGCTGGTCTTCTTGAGCGACCTGGGCGTCATGGGCACAGCATTGGTGTTGAAGCTCAGTGTGGGGCAGCTTCTGGGGTTAGCCCTGCTCAACCCGTTGCACAGCTTTAAGTTATTAGCGGTCTTGAGCGTGCAGGGGGATTTGGAGATCTTAGGTCCGGCGGGGCTGTACGCCCTGCGCGCCTTTGGGGATTGGCTCGTGCCGTTCTTGACTCTGTTACTTTTGGGGTGGACGGCGCTGGCGCTCGCTCTAAGCGTGTGGGCCTTTGCTCGCCGGGGGGCGCTGGAATGACTCGTCGAAGATTTTTGATAGTGTTGGGAGCCCTCAGCCTCGCTGGATGCCAGGCCTCGCAAGAAAGCCCTCCGCAGATTCGCTACGGACGCGATACGTGTGCCCAGTGCGGGATGATTATCAGTGAGGCGCGCTTTACCGCGGCCTACAGAACTCGCCAAGGGCACTGGCGCTTCTTCGACGACATCGGCGATATGCTCGCGTATCAGAGCGCTCACCGCGAAGATGTCGCAATCTTCTGGGTGCACGACTATGAGACCCAGGAGTGGCTTCGAGCAGAGGGGGCGTTCTTTGTGAAAAGCCCGGCGCTGTCCACGCCGATGGGCCACGGCATTGTCGCGCTCGGCAGCCGCGCGAGAGCGGATCAGCTCGCGCGTCAAGTTTCAGGTGACGTCCTCACTTTTGTAGAGTTGCTCCATGCGCGCTAGGGCGAGATGCTCACCCACCAGCGCTCACGCCCGCAATGAAGCCCCCTTGAGTCATCTTGCGGATATCTAAGACTTCGTCGAGCTTCTCTGGGGGCAAGAGCTTCATCTCTAGGACAACTTCTCGAATCGTCTTCCCCTGCGCCATCGCGGTCTTGACGACCTCAGCAGCTTTGTCATACCCAATATACGGATTGAGCGCCGTTGCTAAGATCGCGTTCTGCGCGGCTAGGCGCTCCATGTGCTCGCGATTGGCGACGATCCCCGCGATACACTTGTCGGCGAAGACGCGGCAGGCGTTGCTCAAGATCAAAAGAGACTGTAAGAGATTATGGGCGATCACAGGGAGGGCGACGTTCAGCTCAAAGTTCCCCGACGCTGCGGCTTGCGTGACGACCACATCGTTGCCCACGACTTGCATGGCGACCATCATGACCGCTTCGGGGATGACGGGGTTGACTTTCCCCGGCATGATGGACGATCCCGGTTGCAGCGCCGGCAGACGGATCTCAGCCAAGCCCGCCTGGGGGCCGGAGTTCATCCATCTCAAGTCATTAGCGATCTTGGAGAGCGCGACCGCGAGCGCCTTGAGCGCCCCACTCAGCTCCACGGCCGTCTCCATCGAAGCTTGAGCGGCGAAGTGATTGCGTGTCTCTCTAAATGCGATCTTCGTCTCTTGGGCAAGAGCTTGAGCGATTCTCTTTCCAAATTCGGGATGGGTGTTGATCCCCGTGCCCACGGCGGTGCCGCCCAGCGCGAGCTCATAGAGTCGTGGGAGCGTCGCTTCGATGCGCTCGCGCGCCAGCGCGATCTGCGCGGCGTACCCAGAGAATTCTTGCCCCAGCGTGACGGGCATGGCGTCCATCAAGTGCGTCCGACCCGTCTTCACGATGCTGTCGAACTCACGGGCTTTGGCTTGGAGGGCTTTGTGCAAATGCTCCAGGGCCGGCAGGAGCTGCTCATGGACAGCGAGAGCTGCTGAGATGTGCACGCACGCGGGGATGACGTCATTGGAAGACTGCCCGAGGTTGACGTGATCGTTGGGATGGACCGCGCTCTTGTCGCCGCGCTTGACCCCTAGGATCTCGCACGCGCGGTTGGCGATCACTTCGTTGGCGTTCATATTGGTCGAAGTGCCGGAGCCCGTCTGAAAGATGTCTATGGGGAAATGCTCGTCGAGCTTGCCGTCGGCGACCTCGCGGGCTGCTTGCTCGATGGCGTGAGCGCGGCGCTCGTCGAGGAGCCCAAGCTGCGCGTTGACTTTGGCGGCGCAGAGCTTCACCAAGCCCAAGGCGCGGATGAACATGCGCGGGAAGCGAATCCCGCTGATGGGGAAATTCTCGACAGCGCGCTGGGTCTGCGCGCCCCAGTAGGCGTCCTGTGGGACTTTGACTTCGCCGAGAGAGTCCTTCTCGATGCGATAGTTCATACAGATCTCCTCTCTTGTCTTTGGGTCGTATTAGGAGTATAAGTGAAGTGGGTGAGATTGGCAATGACGGAGCGCATTCGGCCGGCGGCGGTCGCAGGGAGTTTTTATCCGGCAAGCCCTGAGCGCCTGCGCCGGACTGTTGAAGCCTTGCTGGCGCAAGCCAACCCTCCCGCTTTTAAGGGGAAGCTGCGCGGGCTGATCGTCCCTCACGCGGGGTATATCTATTCCGGCCCGGTGGCGGCGACGGGATACAAAATAGTTAGCCTTCTCCGTGGTCCGGCGGATGAATCCGCTAGCTCCCTAAGAGTTCTTCTGCTGGGGCCGGCGCATTATGTCTACTTTGTCGGCGCGGCGACCCTGGATGTTGACGCTTGGCAGACCCCATTGGGCCTAGTGAAATCTTCGCAAGAACTGATCACCCGCGCGCTCAAACACGGCGATCTTCTGGACAACCCCGAGGCTCACGCCCCGGAGCACTCGCTCGAGGTGCAGCTGCCCTTCTTGCAAGTCGTGCTCCCACACTGCACGATCTTCCCCGTTCTGACGGGCGAGAGCGACTACCGCGAGCTCGCCTGTGTGCTCGGTTCATATCTGGACGAGCTCGATCTTGTCATCGTGAGCTCGGATTTGAGCCACTATTACCCGTACGATGAAGCTGTCCAGCGCGATACGCTTGCCCATCGCGCTATTGAGCAGCTCGATATACGCTTGATGGAAGATCACGTCGAAGCCTGCGGGAAGACGGCGATTCTGACGCTGATGGAGATCGCTCGCGAGCGCAGCTGGCGCGCGAAGCTCCTCGACTATCGCAATTCTGGGGACACAGCGGGGGATAAGTTCAGGGTCGTGGGCTATGGATGCTACGCGTTCTTTGAGGGGTGAGCTTCGATGGCTCTTGCGGAGCTGCTGGACGCGCGCACGCGCCCTGGGACTCTCTACGAGAAGCTCGAAGACCGAAAAGTTCGGTGCTTCGCGTGCGCGCATCGGTGCGTGATCTTTGATGGCAAGCGCGGGATCTGCCAAGTGCGTTTTAACAAGGACGGCACGCTTTATGTGCCGTGGGGGTATGTAGGCTCACTTGGGCTCGACCCTATTGAGAAGAAGCCGTTCTATCACGTGCTGCCGGGGGCGCGCACGCTGACGTTTGGGATGCTCGGCTGTGATCTACACTGCCCGTACTGTCAAAATTGGGAGATCTCGCAGACTCTGCGCGATCGGAACGCCGGAGCCCTTCCCCACGATGTCACGCCCCAAGAGCTCGTGAGCCTAGCGCAGCGCTACGGTGCCCAAGCCGTCATCAGCTCATATAACGAACCGTTGATCACGTCGGAGTGGGCTGTGGCGGTCTTTCAGGAGGCTAAGCGCGCGGGGCTCCTAACGGGCTACGTCTCCAACGGCAACGCCACCCGCGAAGTCTTGCAGTATCTACGTGCCCATCTCGATTGCTACAAGATTGACTTAAAGACATTTCAAGATAAGAACTATCGGGTGCTGGGTGCGGTCTTATCGAAGATTTTAGAGGGCATCGCGCTGGTGCATGAGCTGGGCTTTTGGCTAGAGATCGTGACGTTGGTCGTCCCTGGGTTTAACGACTCCGACGAAGAGCTGCGCCAGATCGCTAAGTTTTTGGTCTCGATCTCTCCCGATATTCCTTGGCACGTGACGGCGTTTCACAAAGACTATAAGATGACCGATCCCGACAATACCCCGGCAGAGACGCTTATCCGGGCCGCGCAGATCGGCTACGACGCGGGGCTGCATTTTGTCTACACGGGGAACTTGCCGGGGATGACCGGGCGCTACGAGAACACGTACTGTCCTGGCTGCGGGGCGCTGCTCATTGAGCGCTACGGGTTTGCGATCTTACAGAATAAACTCCGTGACGGGTGCTGCCCGCAGTGCGGGCGAGCAATTCCGGGGGTGTGGAAGATTTAGCATATTCGTACTACAATAGAGCACGTGAACCCTTATGGTCCAGAAGCTCAAGCAGCGCACGAGAGAGCTAACTTTTGAAATCGTCTTTTTCGTTGAGCCTGATGGGGATCGCTACCATGCGTGGAGTCCTATGCTTCCGGGGCTCCATGCTGATGGAGCAACATCTACTGAAGCCATTCAGCGCGCTCAGGGGTTGGCTCAACTCTACTTAGAGGTTCTCATCGAAGATGGCGATCCTATCCCTGTGGGGCTTGTAGAGGCCATTCCTCCTGGGGTAGAAGTGCACAAGAAAACAGTAGTCGTTTCTGTTTCATGAGCTGGCCTCCTCACATCTGGGATCAGACGTAAGGGGAAGGGATCACGGCGTGTCTTCCGCAAAGGGTCACGAGTAGTAGCGATTCACTATCATCGGCGGAAGACCTTCAGCCCCAAGATGTTGCAGACATTGCTAAAGGACATCGGCTGGAACGAGGCCGATTTACGCCGTCTGGGTTTGATCCGCTAAGCAAGCGCCTCCGCGACGAGTTCCGCAATATCTTTGTTCTCGAACTCGGCGTTCTTCGCTTTGATCCCGTCTTCGAGCATGATCATGCAGAACGGGCAGGCGCTGGCGACGAGCTTCGCTCGTCCGTTGGACTGCGCTTTTGTGAAAGCCTCTTGGGCTTGTGTGACCCTCAGCTCGTTGACGCGCTTGCCCGGCTCTTCCTCAAGCCACATCAGGCCCCCGCCGGCACCGCAGCACATCCCGCGCTCGCGATGGCGCTCCATCTCGATGAGCTTGACCCCAGGAATCTTTTGCAGAATATTTCTTGGCGCGTCGAAGATGCGATTGTAGCGCCCCAGATAGCACGAATCGTGATACGCGATCGTCGCGGGAATCTCTTTGGTGAGCTTGAGCCGGCCCTCCCTGAGCAACTTTTCGATGAGCTGGGTGTGATGAACGACTTCGTAGTGCCCGCCCAGGGCGGGATATTCGTTCTTGAGGGTGTTGAAGCAGTGCGGGCAGATCGTGAGAATCTTCTTGACGTTATAATTCTGAAATGTCTCGATGTTCTGCTTGGCGAGCATCTGGAAGATATACTCATGGCCGATGCGCCGGGCGGGGTCACCGGTGCAGCCCTCCTCTTCGCCGAGCACAGCGAAGCTGATCCCAGCGTGTTGCAAGATCTTCACGACGCTGCGCGCGATCTTCTGCGTTCTGGGATCGAACGACGCCGCACAGCCGACGAAGAAGAGATACTCAAACCTCTCCCCGCCTGCGGCACCCCTCTCCGTTGACGGAGAGGGGTTGGGGCTGAGGGTTGCCACAACCGGCACCTCCAGGCCCTTCATCCACGCTAAGCGTTCGGATGTTGGCATGTTCCAGGGATTGCCGCGGCCGTCCAGGCCCTTGAAGACATCGGTGAAGCCCGCAGGGTATTTATCTTGGAGCATCACCTCGTTGCGGCGCAGCTCGAGAATTTTATTGAGCGGGTCAATGAAGACTGGGCAGACTTCGACACAAGCCATGCACGTCGTGCACGCCCAGATCTCCTCGGGCTTGATCGAGTAGCCGATGATCTGTTTCTGCTCCTTGGGCTTGCCGAAGGCGGGAAACTCTTCGTTGGCATGATCACGAAGCTCTAAGATGATCTCGCGCGGGGAGAGGATCTTCCCCGACAGATGCGCGGGGCAGTTGGCTTCGCACCGCCCGCACTCGGTGCAGCTCGCTAGGTCTAAGAGATCCTTGCGCGTTAAGTCTTTTATAGTTTGAAAGCCCAGCACTTCGTTACGTTCAAACGCGCCCTCGACATCTAAGACTTCGAGACGCCCGCGCGGGCGCAGCTCTTGGAAGAAGAGATTGACCCCGGCTGAGAGAATGTGCATCACTTTGGGGGCGTAGGGCAAGTACGCAATCCAGCCCAACGCTAAGAATGCGTGCACCCACCAGAGCACAAGGTGCCACTGGCGCAGCGTCTCAACGGAAAATCCCTGCACCCATTGGGAGATCGCAAATCCCACGGGCGACCATCGCGGATCATACGCGAGCTCTGAGGCTGTGGCCGCTAGACGCAAGCCCTCGACGACAAAGCCCGTCACGCCGATCACCAAGAGCCACAGGGGAAGCGCCAAGTCCAACGGCTTCCACGTAAGCTGCGGCGGCTTGATCCCATAGCGCCGGATGAGCGCCCAGATCAAACCCACCAGAAAGAGCGCGCCCAGCGTGTCTAAGATCAGCTCATACCCCAGGAAGAACGACCCCACCCAAAAGCCGTGCTCCCGCCCCAAGATCTTCTGAAAGAGATCGTACTCGATCGTCACGATGACCGTGCCGATGAACAGCACGATAAAGCCCCACATGATCAAAAAGTGCATCATGCCAGCCGAAGCGTCGTGGCGCACGATCGTGCGATTCGTAGCGATGCTCGCTATCGCCATGCTCAGTTTCTCCCATAATGGGCGCACGGTGAACGAGACTTTCTTGCCCATCAAGATTCTGCGCACATGGCGATAGATGCCATACGCAAAAATCACGATAGCTACGAAAGCTATCAGATAGAATATGAGCTCCCCAAGGGGCGAGATGTTCCAGAAGACTTCGCGTGTGGCCACGGTGTCACTCCTTTGCATTGTGTGCTCTTGAGCGAGAGTTTACCGCAGACTTATCGAGCGTGTCAAATAATTTGGCGATGATCTTTTGATTGGCTGAGGGGAAGGCATATCGAGCGAGATCGCTGGGCCTAACCCACGCCCACGCACTACACCCACGACAGCGTGGCTGGCCTCCAGCGTAATATCCCCAAAAGACATGCAGCGTAACGGTGAAGTGCGAGTAGCCGTGCCGCACCGTCATAAAGTGTCGCAGGTCGCGCACGCGCACGTTGACCTCTTCAAAGATTTCGCGTCGGACGCAATCTTCTAGAGATTCATTGAGCTGGCGCTTGCCGCCGGGAAACTCCCATAGCCCCCCTAAGAGCCCCTCGTCGGGTCTCTTTGTGATGAGAATTTTGTCGCCCTTCCAGATGATCCCCACGGCGACATCGTAGTGGGGCTTGGCGCGGGTGTGCGGGCGCACGGGAAGCTCGCTTTGAATGCCGAGCCGTCGCGCCTCGCAGAACTTTGCAAGCGGGCAGATGAGACATCTTGGCTGACGAACAACACAGATCGTCGCGCCCAGGTCCATCAGGGCTTGGTTGAAGAGCCCGGCTTGCCCTGGGGGCAGGAGCTTCCGCGCAAGCTCTTCGAGCTCTCTGTGAGTCTGTGCTTGACGAATAGCGAAGAGTCGAGACAAGACGCGCCGCACGTTGGCGTCCACGACCGGCTCATCTTGGCCGAACGCGATACTCACTATGGCCCCGGCGGTGTAGCGCCCGATGCCCGGCAGCTTTAGAAGCTCTTTTCGGCTTTGCGGGATTTTCCCACCGTAGTCGCGCAGCACGATCTGGGCGGCTCTGTGGAGATGGCGCGCGCGGGCGTAGTACCCCAGCCCCTCCCACGCTTTGAGCACTTCATCGAGAGAGGCGCGCGCGAGGCTCTCCAGCGTCGGAAATCTTTCAAGAAATCTTCTGTAATACTGGCGCACGCGCTCCACTTGGGTCTGCTGGAGCATAATCTCGGAGACCAAGATATGATAAGGGTCGTGGGTCGCGCGCCACGGCAGATCGCGCTGATGGCGGCTGTACCACGTGAGAAGCGCTTTTCTGATAGACTCTTTAAGCTGTGGGGGCATTGAGGAGGTCGCGCGGAGGTAAGCCCTCTTCCTCGCGGCAGAGCAGCTCCCAGAAGACCTTCATGCGATAGCGCGGCGTCTCTTTGAACATCTCTGCGATCCTCTTGCGCACCTTCGTCGTGAGATAATAGACGGACTGCAGGGGGTTGTGCAGCGCGGGCCAGTGGAGATAGACATATTCTCTGCGCATGAGATCTTCGAGGCCCTCAAGCAGTTCCTCGGGAGGGCGGCCCAAGCGCTGCTCCAGCCGCAGGACGCTCGCCGCCCCATCATGCCAGAGCGAATGCAGAAGCTCTGCCTCCAGCCGGAGCAACTCCTCTTTGGGCAACTTGCTGATGGTGCTCATAATCGCTCACATAGTTATAACACCACCGGGAGCTCGCTGTCAAGGGCCTAGAAGCGATTGACGATGGGCATGCGCCAGTCGCGCCCAAACGCCCTGGGAGTGATCTTCGGCCCGATGGGGGCTTGACGACGTTTATACTCATTCTTTCTGATGAGGGCGATGATATCCTTCACGATGCCCTCGGATATGCCGAGGGCCTGAGCGATCTCCTGAGGGCTTTGGTTGCGCTCGATATGGGCTTCGAGGACGCGGTCCAGATCGCGATAGGGCGCGGGCAGGTCAGCTTCATCAGTCTGATTGGGGCGCAGCTCCGCCGTCGGCGCTCGCTCGAGAATAGTTTGAGGGATGACTTCGCCTTGGGCATTGCGCCAGCGCGCAAGCTGATAGACCCTCGTCTTGGTCACGTCCTTGAGCACACAAAATCCCCCGGCCATGTCCCCATAGAGCGTCGCGTATCCCAGGGCGAGCTCGCTCTTGTTGCCCGCGGTCAGGACGAGTGCGTTCAGTTTATTCGAGATCGCCATCCACAGCAGGGCGCGCAGGCGCGCTTGGATGTTCTCTTCGGTCGCATCGGGCTTCGTGTGGGCCAAGACGGGGCCGAGCGAGCGCAGCGCCGCATCGTAGAGCGCATCTATGTCGAGCGTCATCAGTCTGATATTGAGATTCTGGGCGAGCTGCTGCACGCCGTGGCGGCTGACCTCAGAAGTGAACCGCGAGGGCAGGAAGACCCCGAGGACGTTTTCAGCGCCCAGGGCATCTACAGCAATACATGCGACGAGCGCCGAATCAATGCCCCCTGACAGCCCGATGATGACTTTGGTAAAGCCGTTCTTGCGCACGTAATCCCTGGTAGCGAGCACGAGCGCCCGATAGATCTCCTCGGCTTCGGGAAGGGAGGGCTCTAGGCGCGGGACTATCTTCTGAGCGGGATAGCGCCCTACAGCTCTGGGCAATCTCACGGCATCGGCTGGCGCGGCCGCGCGGGACGGGAGCGCAAGATCAACAATCAAGAGATCTTCTTCAAAAGCTTTGGCGCGGGCGACGATCTTTCCGTCTCTGTCGCCGATGAGGCTCTGGCCGTCGAAGACGAGCTCATCTTGGCCACCCACGAGATTGCACAGGGCAATAGCGACGCGCTCTTCTACCGTGCGCTTGATCAGCAGAGAGTGTCGCTGAGCGCTCTTGCCGATCTCATAGGGCGACGCGGAGATATTAACAATCATCTGAGCGCCAGCGCGCGCTTGGGCGGCGATCGGCCCATTGGGGCGCCACAGATCCTCGCAGATCGTCACCCCAAATGTAAGATTCCCATCAGTAAAGACCCGAAAATCTTCGCCAGGGCTGAAGTAGCGCACTTCGTCGAAGACCCCATAATTGGGCAAGCAGTGCTTGCGATAGATCCCCATCAGTTGCCCATCGCAGATGACAGCCGCTGCGTTGTATCTTCGTTCTCCTTGGTCTTCGACGAACCCCACGATGGCGACCAGGTCGCGCACGTGTGGGATGAGGCTGTGGAGAGCCTTGTGGGTTTCGTGAAGAAAATCTCTTCGGAAGACGAGATCTTCTGGGGGGTAGCCGGTGAGGGTCAGTTCCGGGAACGCGAGGATATCAACGCTTTCGGCGCGGGCGCGCTCAAGATACTCTAACACTTTCTTGCTATTGCCTTCCAGATCGCCCACAGTCGTATTGATCTGGGCCAGACCGATCCGAACATTCATAGAGCTATCTTAATCAGATCTAAGTTGAGCTTTTTGGCAACAGTAGCTGCGGGGATGCCTCGCTCCCCGCGGCGCTCACGCGCTTGGCTTTCTTTTAAGCGCTTTTTGACCTCATCGCGTAGCTGCAACCCCTCGTCAGGATCGCTGAGCATCTCTGCGATAGTCTGCTCGACCGTTTGCTGGATTAGCTCTTTCAGTTCGTCCACGGTGAGATCTTTCACTTTTGGCATAGGAATTCCTCCCTTAACAAAATCTTAGTGCATAGTAGCTTCTTCGACAAGCTCATGGCCGCGCTCCGTTGGTCGCACCCACAACACACTATAGCCCATCTGAGCCAGATCATTAACCGAGATCGGCGGTGCGGAATGCCACCCCGCATAGTACGTGGGACCACTGCCGCTCATGCCCCACAGCTCAGGATGAAGCTGCGCGACAGTGTGAGCGAGCGCGCGCAGCGCAGGACAGAGCATAGAAGCAGCTTCTTCAAGATCGTTCACACAGTCTATGTCTTTGAAGAATCGCGGGGGAGCGGGACGCCACCCTTGCTCCACAAGCGCGTCGTATTGGCGGTAGACGGCTTCAGTCGCCAGTGAACAGTCTGGGCGCACCAAAAGAAATTGATAGTTCTGCAGCTTTGGCGCAAGCCGCGTGAGCACTTCGCCTCGGCCGCGCCCCCGGCAGAGCCCACCTATCAGAAAATATGGGACATCGCTCCCCAGCTCCTGTGCGAGCGCGTGGAGCTGCGCATCATCGAAGCGTAGCTCAAAGAGCGCGTTCAGCCCCACCAATGTCGCCGCGGCGTCGCTGGAGCCGCCGCCAAGGCCCGCTCCCACGGGAATGCGCTTCTCTAGATGAATGCGCACGCCTCCTCTCGCCCCAGCGCGAGCAAGCACAAGCTCTGCTGCACGGTAGACAAGATTTTCTCGCCCCGTGGGGAGTGTCCAGGGGCTTGTGATCTCTAAATAAATCTTCTGTTCTTCCGCGGGCTCTAGATGCACTATGTCGAAGAGATCTATACTCTGAAAGAGCGTCTCGATCTCGTGGTAGCCGTCGGGGCGCTTGCCCACGATGCGCAAGCCCAGATTGATCTTGGCAAAGGCCTTAACGACGACCCTCGCTGCGCTCATAGACGAGGCGCCCTCGGGCGATCACCGCGCGCACGAAGCGCCCCTCGTGTCCGATAAAGTACGGGATCTGTTTGTAATTCTCTAGATCTAAGAGCACGAGATCGGCGCGCTTGCCCGGCTCTAGGCTCCCAGTAAGATGGGCGCGGCGCAGGGCCGCCGCCGCGTTGAGTGTCGCCGCAGTCAGCGCTTCTTCGATAGTCATGCGCATCTTGAGCACTGCCAGGGCGATCATAAAGAACATAGAATAGATCAGACACGTTCCGGGGTTAAAATCTGTGCCCAAGGCGACAGCTAAGCCCGCGTCTATCATTTTGCGGGCCGGGGCGTACTCAGCGTTGAGCGAAAACGCCGTCCCCGGCAATAGCACCGCGATCACCCCGGAGCTTTTCATCGCGGCGATCCCGCGCTCGGAGACGTGCAAGAGATGATCTGCTGAAGTCGCGCCCAGCTCCCCCGCGAGCTCCGCTCCCCCAAGCGGGCTCAGCTCGTCAGCGTGAATTTTTAATCCCAGCCCAGCCCTACGACACGCTTGAAGAATCTCTCGGCTCTCGTCAAGCTCAAAGAACCCCCGCTCGCAGAAGACATCGCCAAACTCGGCAAGCTTCTCAGTCTGCACGCGGGGCAGCATCTCCGCAATGATCTCTTGGATGTACTGAGATTTTTCGACGCCAGCGGGCACGGCGTGCGCCCCGCAGAACGTGGGCACGATCTCAATGGGCATCGTCTCTTGGAGTCTCTTTATAACGCGCAGGAGCTTCAGCTCGCTCTCGGTGTTCAGCCCGTAGCCGCTCTTGATCTCGACGGTCGTCGTCCCCAAGCGAATCATCTCAGAGAGAAATCTTTTGGAGAACTCATAGATCTGATCTTCGGAGGCGCTCCGGACTCTCTCGACCGTGGTGAGGATGCCCTTGCCGTACTTTTCGCCCTGGCAGCGCGCTAAGAATTCATCCTCGCGGGTGCCGTAAAAGACGGCGTGGGTGTGGGGATCTACCAAGCCGGGGATCACCACGCCGCCTTGGGCGTCGAACGTCTCGTGGGCTGTGGGAGGATGCGACATCGGGCCGATCTCCGTGATCGTATCGTTCTCGATCTTCACATAGGCGTCGCGCACGACGGTGAGCTGGCGCATGGCCAGCCCCGCGCGGGCTTGCCTGCCCTCTGGCGTGACGAGCTGCCCAATGTTGACGATCACGCTCTGAGCCACGATGGGGGCTCTCCTTGTACAGCGACGGGCGGATCTTGGGTGAAATCGAGCAAGGCGTAGCTTTGCGGGCTCATGGGCTCGTTGGTAAGCACGATGAGATCGGCTTGCTCACCGAATTTCTCTAAGACATCCTCGCGGCGCACAAGAGCTAAGCTCACGCCTACCAAGGGGCGCCCGCTGGCTTCATAGAACATCTGATACGATTGACTTGCGGGCATGTGAACCTCGATCGTGCCGGCGCTGCTAACGCACGCCCGAGGGGCGGCTTGCGTCGCTCGCACGATCAGCCCGTAGGGGCCGGGTAGACACCGCTCCAGCGCGCGGCGCAACCGCGGCAGCACCGGAACCGTGTACAGCCGAAATTCTGTGATGCTGCTGATATAGAGCGCCAGCGGCACCTCATCGGGATAGAGCGTCCGCACCCGCGCTACGAGATTTTTATTGAACGCATCCCCGCCGAGAATATAAGAGACTTCCGTGGGGAAGACCACGAGCCGGCCCTCGCTCACCGCGGGCGCGATCTTGTCAAAATCTTCCTTTGGAAGGACTTTCCCCATCTGGAACTCGATTACTTGCGCTCCCATGAGACCTCTCACCGAGGAGAGGAGCAGATGTGCTCAACCCTCCCTAAGCTTTTATTTTGCTTGCTTGGAGCGAGTCTGTCAAGGGGCCTTGCTGAGCACCCGGAGCTTGGCGCTGCGCGCCCGCGGGTTCTGCGCGCACTCTTCTGACGATGGGCGGATCGGTCCCCGGATCTGCTCGGCTTGGCCCGCTTTGAGTCGCTCCCGAAAGAATCTCTTCACTATGCGGTCTTCGAGCGAGTGGAACGAGATCACGACGAAGCGCCCGCCGGGGGCGAGGCGCTCAAACCCCACTGTGAGAGCTCTCTGGAGATTGTCGAGCTCATCGTTGACAGCGATGCGCAGGGCTTGGAAGACGCGCGTCGCCGGATGAATGCGAGACTTTCGACGCACGGCCGCAGGGATACTTTGCTCAATGACTCTTACAAGCTCTGTCGTCGTCTCGATGGGATGCTGGCGACGCTCGCGCACGATATTCTTAGCGATGCGCGCCGCCCAGCGCTCCTCCCCGTAGTCGCGGAAGATCTTCGTCAGCTGGCGCTCGTCAAGAGTGTTGACAAGATCCGCAGCCGTCAGCTCTTGCGTCGGATCAAGACGCATATCTAAAGGGCCCTCAAGGCGGAAGCTCAGCCCGCGCTGGGGAGTATCGAGCTGGGTGAGCGAGACCCCTAAATCCAAGAGAATCCCGTTGACGTGAGCAATCCCAAGCTCGTCTAAGACCCTATCGAGCTGAGCGAAGTTAGCACGGACGAGCGTGACGCGCTCGCCAAACTGCTCCAGCCGCGCCCGTGCGACTTCCAGGGCCGAGGGGTCGCAGTCGAGCCCGATGAGCCGCCCTGTCTCTAACCGCGCTGCGATCTCGACGGCATGGCCGCCGCCACCAACTGTGCCGTCGAGATAGATCCCATCGGGCCGAATGGCAAGCGCTTCGAGGACTTCCGTGACCATCACGGGCTGGTGAGGGCGTGGAGTGCTCATCATCGAACCCCTAGATCGCTTGCGATGAGTCGAATGGCTTCGCTGAGAGATTCATGGGCGCTCGCTTGCAGGGCCGTCCGCGCTTGATGCAGGCGCTCTTGAAGCTGTGCTCGCTGAGAGTGCAGCTCATAGATTTGCTCTGTGAGAGCGCGCTCATCGAGCGCTTCTGTCGCCCTCCACCATGATAGCGAAGGCCCGCCTACTTCAGCAATGCGGTGCACGAAGCTCTCGATCTTTGGATCGTAGCTGAGAGCGCAGAAGGGCACTCCACACAACGATGCGAAGACCAAGCTATGCAAGCGCATCCCCAGCACGATGTCTACACGCTGCATCGCCCAGAGAAGATCAGAGGGGCAGCGAGCCTCGACGACGGTGATGGGGAGGGCAAGTTCTTTCAGCGCTGTGAGATCTTGGTTGGCCTGGAACGGCAAGAAGACCAGCTCGAAGTCTGCAGAGAGGGTGCGCAACGCGCGCCGGAGCGCTTCTTTCGTGTGGGGCGAGAGCCCAGGACGAAGGGAGAGACCGAGTGACTGGCTCTCACCCCCAGCCCCTCTCACCTCACCCGTTCCCTCTCCGCAAGCGGAGAGGGTCAGGGTGAGGTTCGGGAGAGGGGAGAGCATCGCCAGATCTTCTCCGAGCAGGACGCGAGCATCGTGGGCCTTTGCCCACTCGAAGCTTGTGCGGTCGCGCGCTAAGACCAAGCGCGCTCGCTGGAGGGTCTTGGCGACCCAACGCTCAGAGCGCTGAGAGCGCAGCGGACCGATCCCCTGCCCGATCAGATACGTGGGCAGATGATAGTGCTGAGCCAAGCGCACCAGGCCCACATAATAGAGCAACGATCGTGCGCTTGTGACATCTTGGAGCAAGCCCCCCGGACCGAGAAGAAACCCGGACGCGCGCGCCAGCGCCCGATGAACTTCAAAAAGATTCCAGCGACTGATCGCTTCGGTGCCGTGAAGCCGAGCCGTCTGCGCGGGATCGTGCGAGAGCACAACGATACGAGCATGGGGCAGGGCTTCGCGTAGATATCGTATCAGCACCGCGAGCGCCGCTTCATCGCCCCAGTTGCCAAAGCCGTAATAGCCTGCGATCACGAGCGTCGTCGCCATTGATGAATCCCCGCGAGAACGAAGCGAGCCGTGAGGCCGATGAGCAGACCAAGCACAAGGCCGTTTATAGTGCGCCAGAGCGACAGCGTCAACGGTGTGTGTAAGTGCACAAACGTGTTAATGATCGAAGCTTGCCCCAGCGCGCCCAGCGCCAACAGCCCAAGATGGACTAAGCTCGGCTCCCGTCTCCAGAGCATGAGCGCAGGGTGGCCAACCAAGAATTCCTTGAAGCGCGGACGTGCGATGAGCCAATCTTCGAGTCGCTCGCGCAGCAGCTCCTCCCAGCGCGCCACGGGAATCGCGGGGAGATTGCCGCTGCGCTCCAATACGAAAAAGAGCATCCCAAGCCCAAGGGCGGGGATGAGCCAAGCCCTGCGATCCGCGAGAATTCGACCGCTCAGCCCGCGCCATCGCCGCAGCTCCGCCATCACGATGAGCGCCGAGGGCGCGACCAGCGCAAGCTTCACCCCGCGAAATTCGTTGATCTTGAGAAAATACGAGAGATCGCTCAACACCGCTGCGGCCGCAAGCCCCGCAACGATTGAGCAAAGCGACACGATCACGACCAGCTTCCATCCCGAAAATCTCTCTGTGCTCACCCAAAGCAAAAGCCAAGGGACTACAGCGGCGATCAAAAGCGCAAGGGCTTGGCGCGCTAGCTCCACATCCCACATTCCCACAAGCACGAGGGCGCTCACGCCCCCTACGCCACACCCAAGAAGCAGCACAGCCAGGGGAAGCCGCCCCATAAGCGCTACGAGAGCAAAGCTGACAAAGCCAGCTCCTATCACAAGATAGACCCAAGAGAAGCTCTCAAACGGCGCGGGCGCAGACGGCTGCCCCAGCTGCATACCCAAGCGAGTGATCCTCAGACTGAGCTGCTCAAGATACTGCGGAAACCGACGATGTTCGGTGACCCATAAGAGTCTGATGGAGCGCTCGTGGACGGCGCGCTCCCAGCGCGCGAGCGCCCCTTCTAAACTCAGACGATCCAACTCCCCAGAGGTGATCGCATGCACGCGCACGAAATTCCTCCAGCCCTGACGGTACAGCTCAGACATCCCTGAAGGCTCGAAGAACTCGACGATCCCCAGCAGAGTATCAGCGGGGATATCTGGCATCTGTATGGGGTCTGCGGGGGGCTCAGAGATGACTATAATAAATTGGGGACGCAGAGCGCGCAGCTCCGCAGGGAGCCCCCTGATCTGGGGAGCGGCGACGACGGCCACCCCAAGACCCTCCGCACGAGCGATCTGGAGGACTCTCTGCAAGTCATCATCGAAGTTGGTCTTTGCAAGGCCCCAGCTGGGAAGATCTGTCAGCTCGACGCTGAGGGCGACGACGCCGTGGGCTTGGAGTTTATGAAGCGAATCGCGCAGCTCTCCATCGCGGAGGGAGCTATCCAGCTCCTGAGCAGGGACGATCAGGCCAACAGTTTGGTACGTCGCATCCCAAGCTATGCGTCGTAGCCCCACCCACAGCGCCGTCAGCATGGCCAGGGTGATCATGCCGTATAAAACAGAGCGAACCATCCCTCTCACCTGCTTTCACTATAGCACATGGGCTGAGCGTCGCGCCAGGGTGACCGGTGTCTTCAGCCGAAGGCGCACAGGGCGTTGACGTCTCAGACAGCCAACCCGTATCGTGGAGCAAGGGAGAGTGAGAGTATGCGACGATTTTTGATCTATTGCGTCGTGATGGGGATGGTGGTCGTGGGTGCATCTGCCCAAGAGGTGCCCTCACGAGATCTGTCGCAGTATCGCACGGTGGGGATTGGACTCCAAGCCCCGTGTGTGATCAGCCTGCGCTTCTGGCTCATAGAGAATTTCGCTTTGGAAGCGAACGCGTTTGTGGTCTCGATGGGGGGCTTCACGAGCGGCTGTGCCGCGGGCAAGGTTCTGGTGAAGCTCGCGGACACGGACATCTTCGATTTCTACACAGTCTTCGAGGCGAACTTGCACATTGGGGACTACTGGGTGGGCGGGGTGGCGGACATTGCGCTGAAGGGTGGTATGGAGCTGAGCATCTTGCCGAGCTTGGCGATCAATCTGGAGTTTGGCGAGGCGTTCTTCTTCGGGCCTGACGGCGTCGGAGCCACCCCAGCCGTTAGCTTAGGGATACACTATTACTTTGTACGCACTCCGCCAGCGCAGCCCTAGGGGGAGGAGACTATGAGATACTTCAAGATCGTTAGTATCGCTCTGAGTATTGTGACGGTGAGTGCGCTCGCTGGGCTCGCTTTCGAGGATCTTTCAGCGCAGCGGGGGTTTGGCGTGGGGATGCAGGTGACGTTCCCCATGAGGCCGCCGCAGGCGCTGCCAGCCTCGGGGATGAGCGTGCGCGTGTGGCTGTGGGATCGCTTTGGGATCGAGGGAGACTTCTTCGTGGTGGGCAGCTCTCTGAGCTTCACCCCGCGGCTCTTCTTGAAGGTCATCAATTTAGAGATCGCGGATCTCTACGTGGGAGGAGGGGTGAGCTTCTTCACCTACGCGCCTCCACAAGAAGCATTGATGCTCTACATTCCGGTGCAAGGGGTTGTAGGGCTAGAGATGCGCCTGACGCCTCAGATAGCGCTCAATGGGGAGATTGGGGTCTTTGGGCTTGGCGGGACGCGGGGAGGGGTGACGTCGGGACTGGGAGTGCATTTTTATTTCTAAGGAGCCCGGCGGATCAATCCGCTGGCTCAGAGTAAACAGAGAGGGCTAGGAGTGATATAGCCGGATGCTTCAGTATCCGGTCTACTTACAGCCCCAGGGCCAGCCTGAGCCGTTTTTCTACCTCTTTAAGGTCTCGGTCCGTGAGGCGTCCCAAGCGGTGGTACACCAAAGAAGGCTCTACGGTGGCCAAGGAGACCTTGACCACGGAGGGGGCTAGCAGTCCCGCCCGCCTCCAGTCTTGGAGGGTGTAATCTGTAGGTCCTTGGTGAGCGGCCACGTTGCTCGTGATAGCCGCTACGATAATGTCCGGTTCGCTCTTGTGATAAAGTGAGCTGCTGAGAACGAGAGCTGGTCGCACCTTAGTACTGGTGAGGTCAGCGAACGGAAAGGGTAAGAGCACTACATCACCGCGCCTTGGCTTTGCGGGCATGTCTCTCCTTCCAGCCGTCCCAAAGCTGTGCATCGATGGGGTTGTCCCAGAGGCGGTTGAACGCCGTAGCTGAAAACCCTTCAAAAGCCTTGCGGTCAGCTGCTGTCCAGGAGGTCGCCCCTCGGGCCTTGAGGTAGTGCCGGGCAGCCTCCCGGAAGAGCTCACTACGCGTGCACTTCTCAATTCGCGCTACCCGGTCAATCTCTTTGAGTAACTCCTCTGGTAAAGAGATATGAACGGCCTTGGAGGCCACGGTGCACCCCCCTTTCACTCGGATTTGCACAAAGATTGTAGCCCTAGGGCAAGCCGCCGTCAAGATGATGTGAACTTGCTTGATACCTTGGGAAACCATAAAATATCTGAGGGAGTCTATGGGCAAGCGCGAGGTCCTTGAGAGCGTTCTCGCCCAGATCAAGAAGAAGCATGGCGAGGGCGCCATCATGTGGCTGGGGGAGCAGCCGCATCTAGAGGTCGAGACGATCCCCACAGGGTCCCTCTCACTCGATATCGCCCTGGGCATTGGGGGCGTTCCCCGAGGACGGATCGTGGAGATCTTCGGCCCAGAGGCCTCCGGCAAGACGACGCTCGCCTTGCATATCATCGCGGAGGCCCAGAAACTCGGAGGCACCGTCGCGTTCATTGATGCCGAACATGCCCTCGATCCCCACTACGCGCGCGCCATCGGCGTCGACTTGGACAAGATTCTCTTGAGCCAGCCTAACTCCGGCGAGCAGGCCCTGGAGATCACAGAACACCTCGTGCGCAGCGGCGCGATCGATGCTATCGTCATTGACTCTGTGGCCGCGCTCGTCCCCGAAGCCGAACTCGAAGGCGCCATGGGCGATGCCCAAGTGGGCCTGCAAGCGCGCCTCATGAGCCAAGCCATGAGAAAACTCGCGGCCGCGATCTCGCAGTCCAAGACGACTGTCATCTTCATCAATCAGATCCGCCAGATGATCTCAGGGATGACCTGGGGGCCCACGACCACCACGACCGGCGGCTTAGCTCTGAAGTTCTACACCTCGGTGCGCATGGAGATCAAGCGACTCGGTTCCATCGAGGAGGGCGACGAGAAGATCGGCAGCGAGACGCTCGTGCGCGTCGTCAAGAACAAATTAGCCCCGCCCTTCAAAGAAGCGCGCTTCGATATTATTTACGGCAAGGGGATCGCGCGCTCGCGCGAGCTGATCAAGCTCGGCGAACAGCTAGGGATCATCAAGAAGAGCGGCTCATGGTACTCGTTCGGCACGGTGCAATTGGGCCAAGGGCTCTCTCACAGCGCGGCCTACTTGGACGAACACAAGGAGGTCGCCGAGCAACTCGAGCAGACGATCCGCCAGAAAGTGGGCCTGCCCTTCGATAAGAGCAAGATCAAGCAGCCCAGTCTGCTGCAAGATTGATCGTGACCGAAGAGGAGCGCGCCCGCGCCTATCTGCTGAAGCTCTTTCGCTACCGTCCGCGCAGTCGCTCTGAAGCGTTCGTGCGGCTGCGCCAGAAGGGCTTCTCTGAAGCAGTTGTCACGTCTGTCTTAGAAGAAGCGGCGCGCGCGGGGATCGTAGACGATGCGAAATTTGCCAAGCTTTGGGTTGCAGATCGTCTGGCGCGCCGCCCGCGAAGCCGCCGGCTGCTCGAGCGGGAACTGCAAGAGCTGGGGGTCGCCCCAGAAGAAATTCAGAGAGCTCTCGAACACATCGAACTTGACGAAGAAGCTCTCATCAAGCAGCTCATCGCTGAGCGCCTCTCTCAGATGCGCTCGCTCGATGAGACGATTCGTCAACGTCGGCTCATTGGCTTTTTACGGCGTCGCGGGTTCTCTGAGCGGCTCATCCGGCGGGCGCTGCGCGAACTTGAGGGAGGGGGCGGGAGCCCCTCGTGGGAGTGAGGAGGAGCTCCCGCGTGGGCGAGAGGGAGTGGGCTCAATACCCCAGCCGACGAGACGACGCAATATAGACTGTATCATAGTTGGAGACGTGCTCGTAGAGCGATTCGTTCTCCGCCAGGGGCTGCCATCCCGACCGAAGGGTGACCAGACTGCGTGGATCAACTCCCAATAAGATCTTGAGCTGGGAGACGGTCAACCCCAACGGGATGCAGACCATAGCGAAGCCCAGTCCGCCCAGCATCTGCACGTAGATCCACTTGTTCATGGCCACTCCTTTCTGTCCGCCACAGGCGGCTAGATACCTACCAGGCGCGCACGGGAGAGGTTTCAAATCTTATGGGGATATCGTTCGGCGATCTCCGCGATCGAGTCCCCTCCATACTTCTCCAAGAACGCATCAGCGAGCACGAGAGCCAGCAGCGCCTCCCCGATGACCGAGGCCGCAGGCACGGCACACACATCGGAGCGCTCCACGTGGGCCTTGACGGGGGTGTTGCCCTCCGCTTGAGCCCGATCAATACACGCGATCATCTCCCGTTGGGCATGGGGGTCAAGACAGCGCACGGGGGAGGCGTCCGCGCGCGCGGTCAGCTCCGCGGCGCTCAGGGGCGACGGATCGCTCTGAGCGCGCACGGTGTGGATCTGCACGACATGGCTTGCGATCTGAATGCCAAAGTATTCTAAGAGCTGGCGCGCGATGGCCCCTAAGGCGACGCGCATGGCCGTCTCGCGAGCGCTCGCGCGCTCCAGCACATTGCGGATATCCGCGTGACGGTATTTGAGCGCTCCAGGGAGATCGGCATGGCCGGGGCGCGGCACCGTGACTGGGTGGTAGCGCGCTGGGGGAGGGGCCCACGGGTCCATGTGCTTCGACCAATTAGCCCAATCGCGATTCCAAATGACTAAGGCGATCGGGCTGCCCAGCGTCACCCCGGCGCGGATCCCCGCGAGCACTTCCACGGAATCCTGCTCGATCTGCATGCGGGTGCTGCGGCCGTAGCCGCCCTGGCGCCGTCGCAGCTGCAGATCTATCTGATCTTTTTTGATGGGAAGCCCCGCAGGCATCCCTTCTAAGATTCCTACCAGGGCGCGCCCGTGCGACTCCCCCGCCGTCAAGTATCGCAGATGGCTCATAGCATCCCCTCCAAGAAGCGCTTGAGCTGTTCATAGTCGATGGGAAGGTCTGGCTGTCTCAGCCAGACTTTGAGCGATGCTATCGCTTGATAGATGAGCATATCCAGGCCGTTTTTCGTGTGAGCGCCGCGACGCTCGGCCTCTCTCAAGAAGAGCGACTGTCGGGGGTTATAGTTGAGATCATAGACGAGGGTGCGCGGTGAGAGCCGTTCGGGCAAGGCGACGGGCATGGCTGCGGGCGTCGCGTTCACGATGAGGTCGCTCTCGGAGAGAGCTTCCAGCACGGTATCGTCGCGTGCGACGGAGAGCGTTCGGTCGGGATAGTGCCGCTGGAGCTCACAGAGAAGCTGGCGCGCTCGATCACGGGAGCGATTGACGATCGTCAGAGAGACTGTATACGTCCGAAGGAGCGCGTGGGAGGCGGCTCGTGCTGCGCCCCCAGCCCCCAGCAGAACCGCGCGCCGCGGTGGCAGGTGAGGCTCAAGCGAGCGCATGAAGCCGACATAGTCCGTGTTATACCCCACGAGCTTGCCCGCGCGATTGACGACGGTGTTCACCGCACCGAGGAGCCTCGCGAGAGGGTCCAGATCGTCCAACAGCGGGATAATGCGCTCTTTATGCGGGATGGTGACGTTGAACCCCACAAGCTCTCTGGCCGTTTCCAGAAAGCTCGGCAGTTGATGTGGTCGGACACGATATGCTCGATACTCCCCGGCGATCCCCAGGTGTGTGAGCACCCAGGTGTGCAGCGCCGGTGAGAGCGAGTGTTCGATGGGGTCCCCAATGATGCCAAGCTTGATCATAAGTGGACGAGCTGCGCCAAGTCGTCAAAGAACGAGGGATAAGAGATAGCGACCCACTCTGCCCCAGAGATCACCGTTGGGCCATCGGCGATGAGGCCAGCGATCGCGAACGCCATCGCTATGCGGTGATCCCCGAAGCTCTCCACGAGGGCGCCGGAGAGCCGTTGCCGGCCGGGGATGACCCACCCGTCAGGGCGCTCTTCGACGTGCGCCCCCATCTTGCGAAGGTTGTGCGTCACCGCGCGGATGCGATCCGTCTCCTTGACGCGCAGTTCTTGGGCATCCTGGATGACGGTCACGCCGTGGGCTTGGGTCGCGCAGATGGCCAAGAGGGGCAGCTCATCAATCAGCCGAGGGATGAGCGCACCCCCGATCACTCTCCCGTGGAGCTCGGAGCTCTCTCCTCTGAGGTCGCCCCAGGGCTCGTGCGCGATCTCGCGCTCATGGTGAACGGAGATCTGCGCCCCCATCTCGCACAACACATCCAAGAAGCCCGTGCGCGTGGGGTTGAGCCCCACATCGCGGATCGTGAGGCGCGCCTCAGGCACGAGCACAGCGGCGGCAAGAAAGAACGCGGCCGACGAGAAGTCTCCTGGGACAACGAGGGCCTTCGCTTTTGGCCGAGAGCCCCCGTGCACGCTGACAGAGCCCTTTATAGTCTTAAGAGGGACCCCAAGGTAGCGCAACATGCGCTCGGTGTGATCGCGCGTGGGGCTGGGCTCGATCACCGTTGTGACTCCCTAGGCGTGGAGGCCCGCCAGCACGAGGGCTGACTTCACTTGGGAGCTTGCGATAGGGAGGGTATAGCGAATCCCGCGCAGCCTGCCTCCGCTTATTCTCAGCGGGGCATAGCCCCCCGCGCTCTCGATCTGAGCGCCCATCGCCGTCAACGGCTCGATGATGCGCTGCATGGGGCGCTTGCGCAGGCTGGCGTCGCCCGTGAGCGTCACCGTGTAGGGGTAGCCTGCCAGAAGCCCCGCGAGCAATCTCAGAGTTGTCCCGGAATTGCCCGCATCCAGAGGACGAGCAGGAGGGCGCAGTCCACAAGAGTGCACCCCCTGAGCGGTGACGGTCACGCCGAGCTCCCGCAGGCAGAGGGCTGTGCTCTGGACATCGTGAGCGGGGGAGAGATTCTCAATAGGGACGGGCCCGTCCGCCAATGCCCCAATGATGAGCGCCCGATGGGATATAGACTTATCCCCCGGCACGCGCAGCTCACCTCGTATCCTGCGGACTGGGTTAACCACTATGCGCATACGTGTGACGGGCGAGACGGCGCCCGAGCGCGTGAGCGACGAGGGTTGCTTCGTCCAGGAGCTTCTGGAATTGTTCGGGCAGCAGCGCCTGGGGGCCATCGCACAGGGCTTTATCGGGGTCGTGGTGCACCTCGACGATGAGCCCATCGGCCCCAGCGGCGATCCCCGCGAGCGCCAACGGGATCACCTTCGTGCGTATCCCCGCCGCATGGCTGGGGTCCACAATGACGGGAAGATGCGAGAGTTCCTTCACCACCGAGACGGCCCCGACATCGAGGGTGAATCGCAAGTGATCGGAGAACGTGCGAATGCCGCGCTCGCACAAGATCACGCGGCTATTGCCCTCGTTGAGAATATACTCAGCTGCCATGAGCCACTCTTCGAGCGTCGCCGCGATCCCGCGCTTGAGCAAGACGGGTTTTCCGCAGCGCCCCACGGCCTTGAGCAGCGCGAAGTTCTGCATGTTGCGCGCGCCGATCTGCAGAACATCGGCGTAGTGGGCAACGACCTCAACGTGAGCGGTGTCCAGCACCTCGGTCACGACGTACAGCCCATAGCGATCGGCGGCAGCTCGGAGCATCTTGAGGCCGGCCTCCCCTAGCCCTTGGAAGCTATAGTGGCTGGTGCGCGGCTTGAACGCCCCGCCGCGCAGCAGGCGCACCCCCTGCTGCGCCACAAGCCGAGCGCACTCGGCAATCTGCTCTTCGCTCTCCACCGAGCACGGCCCGGCGATGATTGCCAGATCTGCCCCTCCAATCTGCACATCCCTCACGGTGACGACCGTGCCGTCGGGATTGAACTCCCGGCTCGCTAATTTATAGGGCTTGGTGATCTCGACGACGCCCTCGACGCCGTCCAACACGGCCAGCCTGTGGGGATCGATGCCGCGCTTGTCCCCGATCGCTCCTAAGATCGTGCGCGTCACGCCGTCTACCCGATGGACTTTGAACCCCAAGCGTTCGAGTTCTCGGCTGGCTTGTTGAATTTGGCTTTCATGAGCGCCCACCTTCATGATGACGACCTGAGCTTCGCGGTCTTTATCATACACGGGGATGCGCTGAGCACGCTTGGCCCGCCCAATCTGCAATGCCAACTCCATGCGCGCGTTCAAGAGCTTCAACAGCTCCTCGTCTATCTGGTCTATTTGGCGTCGCCAGTGCTCGAGCATAGAGGGTCTCCTTGGGCTGAGACTGCACCCATTGAACCAGAACGCGCCGGTGTTGTCAAGATCGCCCCCTTCGCTTATGATGAAATGCTATGGCTCTGATAGCTACAGAGGATCTCTGGCACCGCTACGGCGCGGAAGTGATCTTCGAGAAGGTCTCGGTGGGCGTGCAGCGGGGGGATCGCATTGGGTTGGTGGGGCTCAACGGCAGCGGGAAGTCCACCCTCTTGCGGATTCTCGCGGGCTTGCAGGAACCCACAGGGGGGCGCGTCCTGCGCGCGCGCTCGGTGCGCGTTGGGTACCTTCCCCAGGAGCCCCTGCTAGAGAGCACGGCCACGCTCTTTGAGGAGATGCTCTCGGCCTTCGAGCGATTGCGCGAGCAAGAGCACACGCTCCATCAGCTTGAGCAGATGCTCTCGTGCGGGAACCCCTCGGCAGAGCTCTTGCAGCGCTATGACGAGCTGCTCGAAGAGTTCCGCCAAGGGGGAGGCTACGAATATCGCCATCGCATCCACCAAGTGCTCAAGGGGATGGGGTTTTCTGATGAGCATCAGCCCATCGCGCAGTTGAGCGGGGGGCAGCGGGCGCGCGCGGCCCTCGCCAAAGTGCTCCTACAAGAGCCCGATGTGCTCTTGCTCGACGAGCCCACCAATCACTTAGATATCGAAGCCCTGGAGTGGCTCGAGGAGTATCTCTCGCACTGGAAGGGCGCGTTTATCATCGTCTCGCACGACCGCTACTTCCTTGACAAGTTAGTCAATAAGATCTGGGAGCTGGAGTTCGGGCGGCTCTACGAGTATCCCGGCAACTACTCGCGCTATCGGGCTCTGCGGGCTGAGCGCCTGGAGCGCCAGTGGAAGCTCTACGAAGAGCAGCAAGAGTTCATCAAGAGATCTGAAGAGTTCATCCGGAGGAACATCGCCGGCGGGGACTTTCGCGCCAGCCAAGCCCAAGCGCGCCAGAAGATGCTGGAAAAGCTAGAGCGCATCCCCAAGCCCATCGTCCCCAAGAGAATGCACTTGTGGATGGACGTGAAAAGCCCCAGCGGCGAGCGGGTGCTGCGCGCCAAGGATCTCGTCATTGGCTATGCGGGGGTGCCTCTTGTGCGCTGCAAGAATCTCTCGGTGCAGCGGGGCGAGCGCGTCGCGCTCCTTGGGCCCAACGGCTCCGGCAAGAGCACGCTGTTGAGGACGATCGCGGGGGAGCTTATGCCCCTCGAGGGCACGCTCGAGCTTGGGGAGGGCGTGGAGATCGCCTACTTCCGCCAGAGCCAAATGGAACTCGATGACCCCGACAAGACCGTGCTCGATGTCATGATCTCCAACGGGAAGATGACGATCAGCGAGGCGCGCGACTTCTTGGGGAAGTTTCTCTTCTCCGGGGATGAGGTCTTCAAAAAGCTCTCGGAGCTTTCTGGTGGGGAGCGCAGCCGCCTGGCGCTCGCCCAGCTCGCACGGCTAGGGGGCAATCTCTTACTGCTCGACGAGCCTACTAATCATTTAGATATAGACTCTCGCGAAGTGCTCCAAGAGGCCCTGGGGGAATACCGGGGCACACTCATACTCGCGTCCCATGATCGCGCGCTCATTCAGGCGATCGCCACTCAGATCTGGGAGATCCACGAGGGCGAGCTGAGGGTCTATGCCGGCAATTATGAGCGCTATCGCGCCCAGCGCCAGACTTCGTCTGGACTGTACGCCTTCGCCGGCCAATGGCCGGCGAAGATGAACGTCAAGCGAAGCTTGTCGCCGGGGAAGGAGCAACGCTTGCGCGAGCGCCAGCGGGCCAAGCTCGCCGCCCGCGAGGCCGCCCTGATGAACGCCATCACCCAGCTAGAGCACGAGATCGCTCAGATCGAACGCGCAATGGAAACTGCTAGCTACGACGGGGATCACCAGAAATTACGGGAGCTGACGGCGCTCTACCGCCAGAAGCGCCAGGAACTGGAGCAGCTCTCAGAAGAATGGGCGCAAGCTGCCGAAGAGCTCGCGAAGCTTCAGGGGGTATAGAACTTGGCCCCGTCGGCTTTGAACCCGATCTTGCTGTGCGTCCCGTCGCAGAAGGGCTTATTGTTCGAGTGCCCGCAGCGACAGAGCGCCACCCACGGACGGTCTAGCACCGTCTCCTTGCCGCTAGCATCTATGAACTTTAACGGTCCCTTGACGAGGTTGGGGCCATCTTTCTTGGCCTCAATGATCGGCTCGCTCATGCTCGATCCTCCTTGTTGCTGTGAAGTATTCGTCATTGTAGCCCTGGCGCGCAGCAGCTTCAAGCCCTCGATGTAGCTTTTCCATCCCAGCCCGCAGATCTGGGCCACGCAGACGTCGGCGATCACGGAGATTCTTCGGAACGGCTCGCGTCTCTTTATGTCCGACAGATGGACTTCGACGGTGGGCTTGCCCACGGCGGCGATCGCGTCGCGAATCGCGTAGCTATAGTGCGTGTACGCGCCGGGGTTGATCACGATCCCATCGGCCCAACGGCGCTCTTGATGAAGAAAATCTATGATCGCGCCCTCGTGGTTGGACTGGAAGATCTTCAGCTCAAGATTATGTTCAGCCGCAAATTCTCTGAGTTTTTGGTTCAGCTCCTCCAGGGTCAGGGAGCCATAAATCTCTGGCTCGCGCTCCCCCAAGAGATTCAGATTCGGCCCGTGGATGACGAGAATGCGCGTCATATAAGGGTGATCTCAGCCTCGGCAACAGCGTCGCAGAGCACCGGCTCGCCGATAGCTCGCAGGAGCACGAACTGCACCCGACCATTATGTGCTTTCTTGTCGCGGCGCATCAGCTCCATAATTCTCTTGGAGCTCATCTGTGTCAAAGGCGGCTTGGGGAAACGCGCTAAAAGCTTCTCGATGCGCTCTAGCTCAGACGCGCTCAGCCCTGCTCTCTGATGAGAGAGCCGCGCTTCTATGAGCATCCCCCAGGCGATTGCCTCCCCGTGACGCAGCTCATAATCGCTCGCCGCTTCGAGGGCATGTCCGACCGTGTGCCCGAAATTTAAAAACTTTCTCAGCCCGCCCTCGCGCTCATCGGCGGAGACGATCTCGGCTTTGAGCGCGCAGCAGCGCGCGATGACTTCAGAGAGCGTCTCAGGGCGCTGCACCAAACCCTCGAGATTCTCCTCCAAGCGCGCCCAGAGCGCCGGATCGCGTATGAGCCCGTACTTCATCACTTCGGCGAGGCCAGACCATCGCTCGCGCTCCGGCAGCGTCCTCAACACCTCTGGGTCAATGAAGACGCAGCGCGGCTGGTAGAACGTCCCGATGAGATTCTTCCCCAAGGGGTGATTGACCCCGGTCTTGCCCCCAACGCTGCTGTCCACTTGAGCTAAGAGCGTCGTGGGGATCTGAATATATGGAACCCCGCGCAGAAATGTCGAGGCGACAAAGCCGGCCAAGTCCCCGATCACGCCCCCGCCCAACGCGATGATCGTCGTGTGGCGATCGCACTGGGCTTCAAGCAAGCGCGTGTAGAGCATCTCCGCTGTGCGGAGGCTCTTAGAAGCCTCGCCGGGAGGGACGCTGAGCACGAGCGTCTCCACCCCGGCACGGCGCAAGTCTCGCCCAACGGCACATGCACGATATTGACCCCACCCGTGCTCTCTCCGCTTACGGAGAGGGCTTCACAGATCGCGGCGACGGCCTCGGCGGGAGTGCGCTCGTTCTCAAGAATGATATCGGCTTGCTCGTAGCGCTCCTTGCGGCTCTCTACAATCTCAGAGATTCTCTGCAGGCGCTGCTGTGGCGTCAGCCCCACCAGCAGCGGGCGCTCCGGCTCGCCCTCGATGCGCTGGACAAGCAGCTCCGGGCGGACTTTCAGATAGATGCTGATGCCCGACTGCTGAATGAGCTCCCAATTGTCATCGCGGAGCACAGCTCCTCCGCCCAGAGCGACGACGATATTTTCGCGTTGCGCGACCTGGCGCAGCGCATCGTGCTCGCGCTGGCGGAACCCACCCTCCCCTTCGTCCTCGAAGATTTGTGAGATGGAGCGTCCGGCGCGCGCGACGATCTGCTCGTCTAAGTCTAGGAAATCTCGCCCCAAGACGCGCGCGAGCAGCCTTCCTGCGGTGCTCTTGCCCGCCCCCATACACCCCATCAAATAGATATTAGAGCCGCGTGCCCGCTTTGAGTTCTCGGACATAGTCAGCGAGTGCCTCCGGCGAAGCCCCTTCCGCGATCCGTGCCGCCAGAGCACTGCCCACGATCACCCCGTCTACCTTGGCCCGCACCACGGTCTCGATCTGCGCCCGCGTCGAAAACCCAAAGCCCACTGCTAATCTGAGGTCTTCTGGAAGAAGGGGCCTGACGCGCTCGATCAGGGGGATCGTCGTGGGCGCGACTGCTTGGTTCATCCCCGTCGTGCCGTAGCGCGACACCAAATACAAGAACCCCGAAGCATACTCGCAGATCCTCTTGACGCGCTCGGCGTCGGTCTCCGGCGTGACGAAGAATATCCGCGCCAGGCCGTACTTGCGCGCCTGGTTCACCCATGACTGAGCTTCTTCAATGGGCAGATCGGGGATGATCACGCCGTCCACGCCAGCTTCGCTGCACCGCCGCGCAAACGATTCTTCGCCGAGCTTGAAGACGGGGTTGTAGTACGTCATCACCAGAACGGGCAACTCTGAGCCCTTGCGCAGCTCGCGCACGAGCTGCAGAACCGTGTGCACGGTCACGCCCGCTCGGAGCGCCCGCGCGTGGGCGGCCTGCAAGATCGGACCATCAGCAATGGGATCGGTGAAGGGCACGCCCAGCTCGAGTATATCAATCCCGCCGGCTTCCATCGCCCGGATGTACTCGAGCGTGCGGTCGAGGTTCGGCTCCCCGGCCATGATATACCCGATCAGGGCGGCTTCGTGGCGACTGCGCACCTCCTCAAAGCGCTTGTTCAGACGTTGACTGAGTATCATAGCTTAACACCGTCTCCAGATCTTTGTCGCCGCGGCCGGAGAGCGTGATGACCACGATGGCATCGCGCTTCATGCGCTTGGCCCGCTCCACCCCGGCGTAGACCGCGTGGGCAGCCTCCAAGGCCGGCAGGATCCCCTCCAGACGCGCGAGCAGCCGAAAGCCCTCCAGGGCTTGCTCGTCGGTCACCGTGACGTACTCCCCACGGCCGAGCTTCTTATACAGCGCGTGTTCTGGGCCGACCGCCGGGTAGTCCAAGCCCGCCGCGATCGAGTGCGTCTCGCGAATAAAGCCGTGCTCGTCTTGGAGCACGAACGTCTTCGCCCCGTGCAGCACCCCCACCGAGCCGCGGCTCAGCGAAGCCGCCCCCGCGGCTTCCACTCCCAAGAACTGCACTTTCTCGTCGGTGACGAACGGGAAGAAGGTGCCTATGGCGTTGCTGCCCCCACCCACGCACGCGACTAATAGATCCGGCAGACGCTGCTCTCTCCGGAGGAGCTGGCCCTTGATCTCGTCCCCGATAACTTGTTGGAAGTCGCGCACGATCATGGGATAGGGGTGCGGGCCGACCACCGAGCCAATGAGATAGTACGTGGTAGGGACGTTGGTGACCCAGTCGCGCAGGGCCTCGCCCTGCGCATCTTTGAGCGTCTGGGAGCCGCTGGTGACTGGGTGCACCGTCGCTCCCAACAGCTTCATTCTCTGGACGTTCATCTGCTGGCGCTCGATGTCGCGCGCCCCCATGTAGATCTCCGCATGCAGCCCAAGCACCGCGCAGGCCATAGCGACGGCTACGCCATGCGCTCCCGATCCCGTCTCCGCAATCACGCGCTGCTTCCCCATCGCACGCGCCAGCAGCGCCTGGCCGAGGGCATTGTTGAGGGTATGGGCGCCGCCGTGCACTAAATCTTCGCGCTTGAGGAAGATCCGAGCCCCTCCAGCATATTCTGTCAGACGTTTGGCGAAGTAAAGCGGGGTGGGACGGCCTCCATAGTCAGCTCGCAGCGCCTTGAGCTCGCTCTGGAAATCAAAGCGCACCGAGATCTCGCGGTAAGCTCGCTCCAGCTCCTTGAGCGCCGGGATTAAGATCTCTGGGACGAATTGTCCCCCAAATTCCCCAAAGTGCCCCTCCTGGGGCAGCTCGGTGAGCTTTGTTGGGCTTTGCTTGATCGGTGCTTTTGTTGCCATACGCTTTCACCTGACTCCTCACTGACGGGGGTGAGGGTGAAGCATCGCTCATTATACCCGATCGTCCCGCCGTTTGTCTGGACTATGGTCTCACTGTACAATGTGAGCGATGAGAGAGCTTGTTGAACATCTCGCTCAGATGCTCCAAGAAGCTCAGTACGCTGTCGCCCTCACAGGGGCTGGGGTGAGCACAGATTCGGGCATCCCCGACTTTCGCAGCCCCGGCACGGGCTTGTGGGCCCAGTATAACCCTTTCGAAGTCGCTTCCCTTGAGGGATTTCGGAGCAATCCCGAGCGATTCTATCAGTTCTGGCGCCAGCGCTTCGCCAAGTTAGCCAGCGCCCAGCCAAATATCACTCATAGAGTGCTCGCGGAGCTAGAAGCGCGCGGCTATCTGAAATGCGTCATCACCCAAAACATTGACGATCTGCACCGGCGGGCCGGCTCCACAAGAGTTCTGGAAGTCCACGGCAACTACATGCGCGGGCTGTGCATCGGGTGTCACAGAACTTATACGATCCAAGAGATCTTCGAAAAAGTCGAGCGCCATCGCGTCCCGCTGTGCGATCACTGTCAAAGTTTCCTGAAGCCCGACGTCGTGCTCTTTGGGGAGCTGCTCACCCCGGACTTCGACCAAGCCCTCGAAGAGATCGCCCAGAGCGATCTCGTGGTCGTGCTGGGCACGTCGCTGGAAGTCTATCCGGTGGCGGGGCTGGTGCCCCAGGCCAAAAGCCTGGGAGCGCGGCTTGTCATCGTCAATCGCGACGAGACGCCCTTTGACAGCATCGCCGATCTTGTCATCCGCAGTGAGCTGCAGCCCGTCATGGCCGAGCTCCGCCGCGCGCTCGCCTTGTAGCGTTTGCATGGGAATAGTCCCCTCTGCTACACTATAGACGCTCTTTATGGACACTGTGCTCATTCTCGATTTTGGCTCGCAGTATACGAAGCTCATTGCCAAAGCGGTGCGCGAGCTGGGGGTCTATGCCGAGATCGTCCCTTGGGACATCTCTGTCGAAGAGATTCGCCGAATCGCCCCACGGGGTCTGATCTTCTCTGGAGGACCAGCGAGCGTCTATGCTCCCGATGCCCCCCGGGTCGATAGACGCATCTATGAGCTGAAGATCCCGATCTTGGGGATCTGCTATGGGATGCAACTGATGGCCCATGATCTGGGCGGCCAAGTAGTCCGCGGCGAGCAGCGGGAGTATGGCCCAAGCACCCTGCAGATCCTTCAGACAGATACGCTCTTTGAGGGCCTCAATCCCACCGAAGATGTCTGGATGAGCCACGGCGATTGTGTCCTCACCCTGCCAAAAGATTTTGTCTGTCTTGCCAAGACCCCTACCGTCGCTCACGCGGCGATGAAGAGCCGCGACGGGCTTTTGTACGGGATTCAGTTTCACCCCGAAGTCGCTCACACCCCTAAGGGCTCAGAGATCCTGAAGAACTTTCTCGTGAAAGTCTGTAAAATCTCCCCGCGCTGGAGCCCAGCCGACCAAGTCCAACAGCTCATCGAACAGCTTAAGAAAGAGCTTGCAGACGCCCGCCACGTGCTCATCGGGGTCTCCGGCGGCGTTGATAGCAGTACTGCCGCTGTGCTCGTCCATCGGGCTATCGGGGAGCGATTGATTCCCATCTTCATTGACACGGGGCTGCTGCGCCTTGGGGAAGCAGAGCGCACCAAAACTGTCTTTGAGAAGCTGGGCTTGCGGTTGCGGGTCATAGACGCTCATTCACGATTCTTTGCGGCCCTGCGCGGCGTCACCGATCCCGAAGAGAAGCGCCAACGGATCGGGGCAGAATTTATCAAAGTCTTCTACGAAGAAGCGCAAAAGCTCTCTCGAGAAGTCGGGGGCATTGACGTGCTCGTCCAAGGGACGATCTATTCAGACGTAATCGAAAGCGCTGGCGCGCGCGGCGCCGATCGCATCAAGAGCCATCATAACGTCGGTGGGCTTCCCAAGGACGTGCCGTTTCGGATCATTGAGCCGTTACGAAATTTCTTTAAAGACGAGGTGCGCCAGATCGGGCTGCGCTTGGGGATTCCCGAGGAGGTCATCTGGGAGCAGCCCTTCCCTGGGCCGGGCCTGGCCGTAAGAATTCTTGGGGAAGTCACTCCCGAAAGAGTGCAGCTCCTTCAGAGAGTAGATGCGATCGTGCGCGAGGAGATTCAACGAGCGGGGCTGGCTCGTGCGGTCTGGCAGTACTTCGCGGTGCTGCTGCCCGTGCGGAGCGTCGCCGTCTTGGGGGATGGACGGGCTTATGGGCATGTCGTCGCTGTGCGCGCTGTGGACAGCCGCGACGGCATGACCGCCGATTGGTTCCATCTCCCCTATGAGACCTTAGAGCGAATTTCGAGCCGGATCACCAACGAAGTTCCAGGGGTCACCCGGGTGGTGTATGATATCACGTCGAAACCCCCGGCCACGATCGAATGGGAATAAAAACGATGAGAGTCTGTCTCTATCTGGAGGCGGAGAACGTCGTCGCCCGTTCGGGATTCCGCACGGCGTTTGCGCGCCACCTGCAAGCGCTCCAGAGGATGGGCATTCCCGTGACCACCGATCCTTCCGAGGAGTTCGATATCTTGCATCTGCATTGGTTTGGCCCGCGCTCCCTCTACTACCTCAAGAGGGCTAAACAGAACAACAAGATCGTCATCGCTCATGCCCACAGCATCGGCGCGTATGACTTCAAAGACAGCTTCACCCTCTCCAACACGTTCGCCCCGCTATATGAGAAATATCTGCACTATTTTTATGAGCTGAGCGATGCGATCTGTACCCCCTCTGAACACGCCAAGCGCCTCCTCCAGGCGCACGGCATCACCAAACCCATCTATGTGATCAGCAACGGCGTTGACCTTGAGAGATTTCGCTTCGATGAGCAAGCCCGCTCTCTCTATCGCAAGAGATTAGGGCTGAAAAATTTTACGGTCTTTTGCGCGGGCAACGTCATCCCGCGCAAGGGCGTCTTGGATTTTCTCGAGGTCGCCCGAAGGCTCCCTCAGTTTGATTTCGTCTGGTTTGGGCATGTCTGGAGCCCGATCCTGGCCTTCGATATCGAGATGCACCAAGCGCTCGATGAGCGTCCCCCCAACGTGAAGCTCCCTGGGTTTATCGAAGACGCAGCTGGGGCGTTCTGCGCGGGGGATCTGATGTTCTACCCGTCCTACGGGGAGACTCACGGCCTGGTGCTCTTTGAGGCCGCGGCGTTGCGCCGCCCCATCGTCATGCGCGACCTTCCAGAGTACGCCCTGGCAGGGTTCCGCAACGGGGAGAACTGTCTCATGGGGAAGACTATTGATGACTTCTGCGAGCAGATCGTGAGAGTCTCGCGTGACGCGGCGCTGTGTATGCGCCTCACTCAAGAAGCCTATCGCTTGGCTGAGGCCAACTCCCTGGAGCATGTCGGCCTCGCTCTCAGAAGGCTCTATACGATGCTGCTCGAAAGGAGGGCACGATGAGGGTCTGTGTGTATTTGGAGGCTCCCGATCTTGTGGCCAAATCGGGATTCAAGACGGCCTATGAGCACCACCGCAAAGCCCTGCAAGCCGTGGGAGTCTCCGTGACCGATGACCCCGACTCCGACTACGACATCCTTCACTTACACTTCTTTGGGCCAAAGTCGCTCTTCTATCTGAAACGCGCCAAGCGCCTCAAGATCCCCGTGGTCGTCCACGCGCACAGCATCGGGGCTCACGATTTCGCCGACAGCTTCACGCTCTTCAATTCTATCGCTCCGCTCTACGAAAAGTATCTCTATTACTTCTACGAATCGAGCGATGCGATCTTCACGTGTTCTCGCTATGCTCGTGACCAACTCCTCGCCCAGGGGATCACCAGACCCATCTATGTGGTGAGCAACGCTGTAGATCGCGAGCGGTTTCGCTTCACTGAAGAGGGGCGGCGGCTCTATCGCGAACGTCTTGGGCTGAAAAATTTTACGGTCTTCTGTGCGGGCAACGTCATCCCGCGCAAGGGCGTCTTGGATTTTCTCGAGGTCGCCCGAAGACTCCCCCAGATAGACTTTGTCTGGTTCGGCAAGATCTGGCCGAAGCTCCTGACGTTCTACCCGGAGATGCATAAAGCTCTCGAGAGGAGGCCCCCTAACGTGAAGCTGCCTGGCTTTGTCGAAGATACCCCTGCGGCGTTCTCCGCGGGGGATTTGTTGTTCTTGCCGTCGTTTCGGGAGAATCAGCCGATGGTCTTGCTGGAGGCGGCCTCTCTGGGGCGCCCGCTCGTCGTGCGCGATATCCCTGAATATCGAGGATGGCTGATAGATCGAGTCAACGCTCGCCTCGGCGCGACCGTCGAAGAGTTTGTGGAGATCATTGCAGAGATCGCGCAAAGCCCGCACGAGTGGCAGCGGCTCTCCCAAGCCGCTTGTGAACTCGCTCAAGCGAGCAGCCTCCCCGTCGTGGGGCAGCAGCTCAAAGAGCTCTATCAGCAGCTCTTGGCGGTGCCCGTATGAAGATCTCCGTGGCCATCCCCGCCCACAACGAAGAGTCGTATATTGCTCAGTGTTTGGAGTCTCTTGGGCGACAAGACTTCGAGGACCTAACCCCCTGGCCCCCTTCCCGAAGCGGGAAGGGGGAAGGCTTCCCTCCTTCTTTAGGGGAGGGGCTGGGGGAGAGGTCTGAGCTAGAAATCATCGTCTGCCTCAATCGGTGCACCGACAGGACCGAAGAGATCGTGAGAGAATTCGCAAAGGCCTCTCCCTGGCCGGTCAAGATCGTCTCTGAAGACCGCAAGGGGGTGAGCTGGGCGCGGCAGACGGCCTGCTTGGCCGCCTCCGGGGAGATCATCGCTTCTGCTGACGCTGATGCGATCTATCCTCCCGACTGGGCGGCCCGCATCGCGCAGGCGTTCTCCGCAGACCCTCACCTTGTGGTGCTCTACGGCCCAGTGCGCTTGCGTGACTTCGCCAACCGGCTCTCTCAACTTCTTCATCCCATCCTCAACGATGCGATCACGCATTTAGGGCGCCTTGTGGGGTGGCATAACGTCATCGGCTCGAACTTCGCGATGCGGCGCGAGGCGTTTCTGGCTGTGGGCGGCTTTAACACGTCCCTCAAAGCCCTCGAGGATCACGAGATCGTCAGGCGTCTGAAAGCTTTGGGGCGCGTCCGCTATGACCCACAGTTGGTAGCGTTCGCTTCCGCGCGTCGCTATAATCGTCTAGGGGTGTGGAAAACTATTCGCTTCTATCTTCGTAATGCCATCCGCGCGGTGATCTTGAAGCGCGAGACCGAGGATTTGGAGGATTTGGCATGAACGCTCCGAAAGTTTTCGTGATCGCCCTCGATGGGGCGACGTTCGATCTGATTGAGCCGTGGGCGGCAGCGGGGCATCTGCCCCATCTCCAAAAGCTCATAGCAAACGGGGCTTATGCCCGCTTGGAGAGCACCCTGCCCCCGATCACAGGGGCCGCCTGGACGAGCTTCCAGACGGGAGTCCAGCCGGGACGCCACGGCATCTTCGATTGGCTCACTCGCAAAGACGGCAGCTACGATCTGGTGCCGATCAGCTCCCAGTCTATTCAGAGAGAAGTCCTGTGGGAGTATCTCAGTCGGCACGGCAAGCGCGTCGGCGTGATGGGCGTGCCCGTGAGCTACCCCGCCCGGCCCGTCAACGGTTTTATTCTGACGGACTTGCTGACTCCCTCGGGGGTCAATTATGCGTTTCCCCCGGAACTCAAAGACGAGATCGAGTCGAAGATCGGGCCGTATCCGGTGATGCCGGAGCACTGGCGCGGCCGCTATGCCGCGCGTTCCTGGCTTGAGAATCTAAAGAAATCTCTTGCCCGCCGCGCCGAGATCGCTCTCTATCTCTCAGAGACCAAACCCTGGGACTTCTTCATGGTCCACATCATGGAGACAGATTCAGTCTCTCATCAGATGTGGCATCTGCTCGATAAGAGAGAACGCCCGCGCTATCACGGGGGAATTCACCTCACCCGTTCCCTCTCCGCTTGCGGAGAGGGTCAGGGTGAGGTCAACCCTATCTTAGAGATCTATCAGCTTGCTGACCGTTTCGTGGGGGAGATCGCCGCAAGACTCGATGAGGACACGACGCTCTTGGTGATCTCCGATCACGGCTTTGGCCCGCTGTTTTATAATATCTATCTCAACTGCTGGCTCTACGAGCACGGCTACTTGGTTTTGAAGAGAAACGTGACGACGCTTTTAAAGAGATTAGCGTGGCGGGCGGGGCTGACCCCGGAGAACCTCTACGTCTGGGCGGAGCGCCTGAGGCTGCTCGATCTGGGGGCGAGCTTGCGACATGGCCATCTGCACGATCTGTTGGGGCGCGTCTTTCTCTCGACGCAGAACATAGACTGGCCGAGAACGCGGGCGTATTCTTATGGCAACGTGGGGCAGATCTATCTCAATCTCAAAGGGCGTGAGCCCCAGGGCTGCGTCGAGCCTGCCGATGCTCCCGCGCTCGTCACCGAGATCATCGCGAAGCTACAAGCTTCGCTTGACGTTCATCTTCGCCAGCCGAAGGCTGGCGAAGGTGTACAGTCCAGACGGAGTCTGGTCTATCGCAAGGAGGAGATCTACTGGGGCGAGGCGCTCGATCGTGCTCCGGAGATTCTTGTTGTCCCACCGGACGGGGTCATGGCTGTAGGCACGACGGAGTTCCTCTCCAATAGAGTGATCACGCCAACGTATGCCGGATCGGGCTGGCACCGCATGGAGGGGATCTTCATCGCCGCGGGGAAGGCTATTGAGCCTGGCCCCAAGCAGAAGCTTCGCATTGTGGATCTCTTCCCGACCATTGTGGCGCTGCTAGGGCTTCCCATCCCCGAGGGGCTCGACGGCCAGACTCCGTCTGGACTGTTCGTCGTGCCGCCTGCGGCGGCACGGTGTACAGTCCAGACGAAGCCTGGCGGGAGAGGGGTGCCCACGGGGCGGGGTGAGGGCCCAGGCGAAGCCTGGGAGAAGGAGATCCGCGAGCGCCTCCAGGGCCTGGGGTATATCTAACTATGGGACGCCATCTGTTCGCGTTCGGGTCAGCACTCTTGGGTATAGGGATCCTCTGCGGGGTGCTGGTCTATCTGGGCTGGGAGAGCGGCTCAGATCTTGGGGCGCGGTTTGTCGCGGGCGTGGGGATTGTCATCCGTCAGATCGAGATGCTGGGGCTGTGGGGTTTTCTGTCGCTGGCGGGGGTCACCCTGGCGACGCTGCTCTGTTGGTCGCTCAGTTGGTGGATCATTCTGAGGGCGTATGGGGTGCGAGTCGGGTGGTGGGCCACGTGGCGGGCGCGGGTCTGCGGCTTCGCGATCACCTATCTGACGCCCTCGATGTATCTTGGGGGCGAGCCGGCGAGCGTCTATCTCATCGCGCGGGAGACTGGGGGGGCTTCCCCAGCGACTCGCATCGTGGCTACGATCTTGGTCGCCAAGCTCTTAGAGGGGCTCTGCCTGTTGGCGTTTATTTATCTTGGGGTCTACTATGCGTTGGCGACGAAGCTCTTGCCGTTGGACGACACAGGGGCGATCGTGACGGGGATGGTGCTCTTTGGGGCCTTCTTGGCGCTGTTGCTGATTAATTTAGCGGGGCGTCGGTTGTGGGGGACGCGGCTGTTGGGGTGGCTGAGGGGCCGTCTGCCGTGGAAGCGGGCCCTTTCGATTGCAGAATCGAAAGTGCGCGAAGTCGAGGAGGATGTCTTCATAGCGTTTAAGGAGCACGGGCGGGCGACGCTGCTGGCGTTTGTGTGCAATCTGTGTGCGACGTTCTTTGTCTTCGTGCGGCCGCAGGTCTTCTTTCTCTTTGCGTTGCGGGCGTTCTTTCCGGTGTCGCATCTGGCGATGATTTATACGCTGTTTATCTTTCTGGGGGCGTTCTTCTGGGTGACGCCGGGGGGCACGGGGATCTTTGAGGTGGGCAGTTGGGGGATTTTCAGTTTATTTCCGCTCATATCGTTGGTCACTCGTGCCCCGATACCCGTGCCGCAAGAGAGCGCGATTGCGTTTGCGTTGGCGCTGAAGACGATCGAGTTTCCGTTGGTGGGGCTGGGGCTGTTCTATCTGATCCGTGTGGGTTTTTTGAAGATTCCCACAACACGGCTTTGAATCACGGAAGACACGGGAAGCTCCACGGAAAGCACAGAAGAAAAGCAGCCGTCCTTCCGTGCCCTCCGTGCGATTCCGTGCTTTCCGTGATTCAAATGATTGGCTTGGCCTCACACTCTACACCCGCTTACTTGACCGGACTCTGAGTCATTGTATAATTTGAGAAGCCGTAGAGGAGGTGAGCATGGTGCGAGCTCGCGCGATCTTAGCGGTAGTGGCTTTCGTTCTTTTGGCTGCCAGCTCCAGCTGGGGTGAGCAGCTCCCTAAAGGCCAAGCAGAATCCATAGCTCTCTATGTGATTGACTCGAACGATTGTCTTGCGGAGAAGGAGCAAGCGCTGAAGGAGGTAAAGCGGCTCTTAGCCATAGTGGAGAGGATTTCAGCTGTAAGGGGGATTTTCCAGCTCACAATTATCTTGGATGAACCTACAGCGACTACGCTCTGCCGCGAGCTGATAGAGTGGGAGCTGATAAAGCTCGGGATAAAGCGACTCTTTGCGGAACGGCTGAAGTGGGTCGGGATGAGTGAGGGAGATATCACGATGAGCATCAGTGAATCCGCAGCAGTTCCACTCTGCCAGAGGCTCATAAAGCTATGGACGAATCAACTCTTCGCGGAACGGAACATACCAATATATTTTGCGATGACCATTAAGAAACCCATCGCGATCTCAATCTCAAGCCTTTGCCGATGTAGGCCCTAGAGCTTATCTCACGTTGGGATTGCTGCTGGCGAAAGGCCCGTTGGGGTTAGGCACAAGCCAAATAGTCAACACGTAAGCCGCCCCGACCCTGGGCCAACTCTCCACACTAAACCCAAAGAGCCGCCCCTCGTCGGGCTTAAATCCCACATAACGAACCCCGACTAATCGCTGGGCGCTGTCATAGAGCAAGAGCGGCGGAGTCGTCAGCGCCAATGGTTGATTGAGAATCTTCTCGTTCAGATAGACCTGCCCCAGCCCAGACACAAACGACCCCAACGGACGATACCCCTCAGCTTGAGCCGCACTTATGTCGCGATAGCGCGAGAAGTTTTTGTAGCTGTAGTTTAAGTGATTGAGCGTCTCTAGGTCTTGCTGGGTGAGCAAATATCGCGTCCCTGGGACATAGACTCCGATGCCGAAGCGCGTCGCCGCGTCCTTGAGCTCTTCGTCGCTGACCCGCCCGTCGCGCGTGTAGTACTTCAACCAATCGGGAAAGCTCAGCTCCCCCGTCAGTTCCGTCGTCGCGAGGGAGTTTATATCAAACCCCAAGGGGACGCGCCCGATGACCGTCACGATCGCAGAGAACTCCGCGGTGCGCCCTTGGCTGTTGGTGACCCGCAGCGTCACGGTTCGCGGCCCAGAATCGCTGAACGTGTGTTGGACGATGGGAGTGGTCACGATCTCGTCGAAAGTGCCGTCGCCGTTCCAGTCCCACTCGTATTGGGTGATCGCGCCGTTGCCCGACTGCGACGCCGAAGCGTCAAACGTTACGGGCTCGCCGGCGTTCGGCGCCGCAGGGGAGAACGTAAAATGCGCCCTGGGGATCGCTGAGACCATCTGCCCCACACCGATGATCGTCACGGTCTTGGTGAACTCTGCGGTGGCGCCATCTTCGTCGGTCACCCGCAGCGTCACGTTAAAATTCCCCACAGACTCGAAGACGCGACAGATCTGGGGCTCTGTCACGGATTCATCGAACGTTCCGTCGCCGTCGAAGTCCCATGCGTATTGAACAATCTTGCCGTCGGGGTCGCGAGATTCTCGCGCGTCAAAACAAACGCGCTCGTTGATCTTAGGAGTCTCGGGGACGAAGCGAAACGCCGCGACCGGAGGCTTATTGATTTTATTCACTGTCAGGGTCACGGTGGGGATGCTCTCTTTCTGAAGTTTATTTTTAGGATCGCGGTACTCAATGAGGACTTTGGGGGCTATAGGGCCACTCTGGCGGGCGCCGATCTGAAACGAGACAGTCCGAGTCTCGCCGGCGACGACGACGGGGAGGTTCCATTCAAGGACGGTCGCGCCCTTCGCGCCGCGCCGCACCTGAGTGGGTTCAAACGCGCTCTCAAAAATAATCTGTTCGGGCAGCGTCACCGTGAGCCGCACGAAGCGCGCGACGGCCTGGCGACCGAGCTTTTTCAGAATGCTTTCGTAGACTTGGGTATTGTAATTTCCAAAGAACGCTCCCCCGGACTTCTGGGCGATCTGGCTGAGGGCGACGCGATTGGCGGCCCCGCTGAGGCCCAGGGCATAGATGGGAATGTTATTCTCTCCGGCGCGCTGGGCTTCGGGCAGGGGCAGGCGCCCCACGAGACTATTCCCATCCGAGGGCAAGATGATCGCGCGAACAGCTTCGGGACGGCCATTGTTCACAAGCTCATCAATAGCTAATGCTAAAGCTTCGCCCAGGGCGGTCTTCTTGCCCGGCTGGGCTCCGTCAATGATCTGATAGACCTGGGCACGATCGGGCGAGAGCGGGAGAAGCATCTCGGCGGTTTCGGCAAAGCCAACCACGGCGATCCGGTCATTCTCGTGGAGATGCTGCACAAACTCCTTGCCGATCTTCTTCACTGTAGAGAGGTTGACGCTGGCCGAGCGATCTAATAAGAAGACGGCGTCTATGGGTCGTTCTGGGGCGGGCAGGCCGCGCAGCAGAATCTTTATAGCTGCGGAATCGGGGGACTGCCCGCTGCTCTTGGTGAAGATCTCCTGAGGGTCTACGAGGGATTCGACGAGCAGCTGAGGCGTCTGGGCGACGCCCGTCGCTGCCAGGGCGATCACGAAGATTATGAAGGGCTTCGCTCGTGTGTACACGTTGTGATTCTAGCCGAAAGGGGGGGCAAGAGTCAATACTCCAGAGTAGCCGACGCTACATTCGGAGCGTGATCTTCGCTACTGAAGAGTTCCGCCCAGTGCTCCACCAGAGCGGGCTTCACTTCGGCAAGAGAGATCTCTCTCCCCAAGAGCTCCGACATGGAGGTCATCACGGTGCCGTCGAGGCCGCAGGGGCGGATCATGCGAAAATATCTTAAATCTACGGAGACGTTGAGGGCAAACCCGTGATAGCTCACCCAGTGCCGCACGGCGATCCCGATGGAGGCGATCTTTTTTTGGCCGACCCAGACGCCAGTTAGCCCTGGGCGGCGCTGGGCGTCGAGGGAGAAATCCCTCAGAGTGCGGATGAGGACTTCTTCGAGATCGCGCAGGAAGCGATGGATGTCGCGTCCGCGGCCTCTGAGGTCTACGATGGGGTAGCCGACGAGCTGGCCCGGACCATGAAAAGTTATACCCCCGCCACGCTCCACGACCACCAGGCTTCGCCTGGACCATTCATCTTCGCCGGCTTCGCCGGCGAAGGCGAACAGTCCAGACGAAGTCTGGCCAGGCGAAGCCTGGCGGCCGATGGTGAAGACCGGGGGGTGCTCGACGAGAATCACCGTATCGGGGATCTCGCCGGCGCGGCGGCGGGCGACGAGCTCCTTCTGCAAGCGCCAGACCTCTTCGTAGTCTCGCAGACCTAAGTCGAGGATAGTCATATCTTTTATCTAAGCCATTTTAGGAATTCTTCGAGGGTCAAGCCCGCTTGCTCTAAGATCGCTGCCAATGTTCCCCTCGGCAGTTCACGACGCTTAGGCACAATGACCAATCGCTTGCGCCCGGTCTCATCAACTTTGTATAAAGCTCGATGGCTTCCCTTCCCTCGCTTAGGAGCATCTATGAATCCCGCGCGACGTAGGGCCTTGATCACCTGCTCTGATGAGACAATGGGTAGTCGAGCCATCAAGGGGCAACTTCGAAAACAGCCGTATATTTTTCCGAAGCCGTGATCGCGCCCTGGAGCTCATCCCACAGTCCCAGCGCTTTGGCGTTCTCGAGATAGAGAGCGACAGCCTCTTGAAGATTGCGCAACGCTTCTTGAGGGGTATCGCCGGCGCTGGCCACCCCGAGCTCTGGAGATTTCGAGACGTAGCCGCCCTCCTCCTTCCAGATAACGGCAGTTAGATGGCAAATCTGAGCTTTCTTCTTCATTGTCCTTCCTTCTTGTGCAATCATTCTAACCAATCAACCAAGCTTCCGCACGCTGCCTCGATAGAACGGGAGCTTGGTGAGCTGCGCCCTCTTGCGTTGCCCGCGAATCTCGACTTCTATCAGCGCTGTCGGCAAGATGTCCGACGAGACAAACCCCATCGCTAAGAACGCATTGACCGTCGGGGCGAACATCCCGCTGGTGACGGCTCCGACTTCTCTGCCGTCAGCGAAGATCTTGTATCCCTGGCGAGGCACCCCTGGCTCGAGCATCTTCAGCCCGACCAGCTTCTTGGCCGTGCCCTGACGCTTCTGCGCGAGCAAGATCTTTTTGCCGTTATAGTCGGAGTCTTTCTCTTTGACTGTCCAGCCCAGGCCCGCCTCCACGGGGGTCGTCTTCTCGTCGAGCTCGTGGCCGTAGAGGGGCATCCCTGCTTCGAAGCGCAGCGTATCGCGCGCTCCTAAGCCGATGGGTTTGGCCCCCGCCCGCACTAGCTCATCCCAGAGAGTGACAATCACTTTCGGCTCAGCGTAGATCTCAAACCCGTCTTCCCCCGTGTAGCCCGTGCGGGAGAGCAAGACCGTATGACTAAGCATCTGCGCCTGTGTCGCCCAATAGTATCGCAAATCTTTGAGAGAACTCTCGACAAACGGCTGAAGGAATTCTTCAGCCTTCGGCCCTTGGATAGCGATCTGCCCGTAGTCGTCGCTGACGTTCTTGACAGTGACTGAGAATCCCTTGGCGTTCTGTTGCGCCCACGCAAAGTCCTTCTCAGTGTTCGCTGCGTTGACCACGAGCAAGAACCGATCGGGCAGCTTATAGACCAACAGATCGTCTACCGTGCCCCCGGACTCGTAACACATGGGCGAGTAGAGCACCTGATAGTCTTTCAGGGTGCTGGCGTCGTTGGTGATGAGCTTTTGCACGAGATCGAGCGCATTGGGTCCGGTGATCTCGATCTCGCCCATGTGGCTGACGTCGAAGATCCCCACGGAGCTTCGCACGGTCTGATGCTCCTCGATGATGCTCGTGTACTGAATTGGCATCTCCCAGCCGCCGAACTCCACGAGCTTGGCCCCTAAGCGCCGGTGGGTCTCGAACAAGGGTGTCCGCTTGAGTGCCATAGTCTGATCTCCTTTCTGGACCTAACCCCCCGGCCCCCTTCCCGAAGCGGGAAGGGGGACCAGGCTCCGCCTGGACCGTTCGTCTTGCCGCCGAAGGCGGCAAGGTGTATAGTCCAGACGAAGTCTGGCCCCTCCCCGTGCCGGGGAGGGGCTGGGGGAGAGGTCCTACAGAATCTCTCTCTTCGGCTCACGGGTCATGAGAGCGTTGAGCTGATCGAGGGGGCTCGCGCCCTCGTAGAGCACGGCATAGACGGCCTCGGTGATGGGGACTTCGACGCTGTGCCGTCTTGCGAGCTCCCGCACGGCCGCCGTCGCATAGACGCCCTCGGCGACCATCGTCATACTCTCTAAGATCTTTTGGAGCGGCTCCCCACGCCCTAAGCGATACCCCACGCGACGGTTCCGCGAATGCTCACTCGTGCACGTCGCCACAAGATCCCCCACCCCGGAGAGTCCGAAGAACGTCTCGCGCCGCGCTCCGAGTTTCACCCCCAGCCGCACCATCTCCGCAAGCCCGCGAGCGATCAGCGCCCCCTTGGCGTTGTCCCCGTACCCTAAGCCGTCGAGAATCCCCGCCGCGAGCGCGATCACGTTCTTGACTGTTCCCCCGTATTCGACCCCCAAGAGATCGTCGCTGAGATAGACGCGGAATCGTTCGGTCATCAGGGCGCGTTGGAGCCTTTCCCCCAGCGCCAGATCCGTCCCGGCCAGGACGACGCTGGTGGGAAAGTCCCGCCCGACCTCTTCGGCGTGGCTGGGGCCAGAGAGCGTAAAGATATTTTCCGTCTGAAGTTCCTGCCGCAAGACAGCCGACATCGTTAAGAGAGAATTTTTCTCTAATCCCTTAGCGAGATTGATCCACGCCTGGGGGCGGGCGCACGATCTCAGTCTTTGAGCGATCTCGCGCACGGCAAACGAGGGGACGGCTATGAGCACAACATCAGCGTCCTCGACGGCATGCTGAAGATCAGCTGTGATCGTCAGATGATCTTTGGGGAGGGAGACCCCAGGAAGATACTGTCTGTTCTCCCTCAGCTCATCGAGCTCTCGTGCGAACTGGGGGCGTCGCGCCCACAGGCGCACGGGGGAGCCCTTGCGGGCGAGGAGCCGCGCCAGCGCCGTTCCCCAGCCCCCAGCCCCAATGATGGCAAAATTCATAGGTTGAGTTTAATATAGCTAGGGTGAAACTTCAAGGGGGGATTCGGACTATATATGATCGAACAACGCCCTGCTGGCGGAGGTGATGACTTTAGGCAGGGCAGACTCTATCGAGAACACAATTTGGAAGGGATAGCCCTTCCAGAAGGAGGATCGCGTATGAAGCGTCTCAGTCTCGTCGTGTTGGGGGTTGTCCTGATGGGGTTCGTGGGCGTCAGCCCGAGCTTCAGCCAGGGGCAACCGTCGCCTTTGGGGATCGTCATCCAGCCCTCGGAGTTCCAAGCGTTCATCCAAGTCAGTCGTCCTGTCTGCGCCGTCGGGCAGACCATCGAGATTCAGTATCGCGCGAACGAAGCCCCGTACTACGCGTACATTCTCGACATCCAGGGCAATAACGTCACGCGCCTCCTACCCAATCGCTTCGAGCCGAACAATCAAATCAACGACACCAACTGGCATACCCTCCCCGGCATAGCGACCTATCGGTTGGTCTGCTCGCCGCCGTTTGGGCCGGAGTACGTGCAGATCATCGCGTCCACGGAGCGCATCCCGCAGCTTGAGGGCGGCACTGGGGATTTCCCGCTTTTGGGCACCAACCCACAAGCTATCGGGCAGCAGATCCAGCAAGCGATCCAGGCGATTGTCCCCACGGCCAAGGTCGCCACAGCGGTCGCTAATCTCCAAGTCGTTCCAAGTCAGCCGCAGCCGCCAAGCTGCCCGCCCGGCACTGTGGGCACACCGCCCAACTGCGTGCCCGTCCAGCCGCCCTCTCAGCCACCTTCTCAGCCGCCCTCGGGGTTCACCGTCCAGCAGGTGATCACGCCAGGTTCGCCGCAATTTGCTCAGCTGTCGGCGCAGATCATGGCCAAGCTCAAAGCCGCGGGCCTCGCTCAAGCGCTGGCGCAGGCGCAAGCGACCCAGATTCCGAAGGGCCAGAACGCCGCGCCACTTAGTACAGCGCCTCAGCAGATCAACGTCCAGCAACTCCAGAATACGTATATCTTCACAGGGGTGCTCCAGCTCACCCAGAACGCGACGGTCTCGGGGTACACCATCCCCGCGGGCAAGTACCTGACGGCGATCGGCGAAGACCCGATCTTCGTGCTCATTGACATCTTCACGGGCCAGATCGTGGTCATCATCATCGTCACGACCCCGCCGATCTTCCTGCCGTTCGATCTCTTGCTGTTCTTCTTCTGGTGGTTCTTCCCGCCGTTCCCATTCCCGTTCCCTTGGCCCTTCCCGATCGTGATGCCCGCGGCCTGTTCGGGCCTGCCCATACAGTTCCCGTTCACGGTCGCCATCGGCAGCGGAGCTCCGATCGTGAGCCTACCGGGAGTCATGCAGGTCAAGGACGCTGGGTTCTTCTTCAACGCCTTGCAGATTCAGTCTCTTGGCCCGGCGCTCTCGTTCCAGCGATTCACTTCGCTTGGGAGCATCGCCTTCGGGTTCATCGGGTCGTTCAGCACCGCGAATCTCCCCTACACGTCGTTGGGCACGTTCTTGCTCCTCGTGCAGGGGGGCGGAAAGACAGTCTGCATCCAAGGGGTCGTAGGTTTTGGGACGGTCTACGGCTTTGCGTCGCACAACTGACTTGAGGCCCTCACCCCTGGCCCCTCTCCCCTCTGAGGGAGAGGGGACGGGGTGAGGGTAGAGAGCGGAGCTCGATCGGGCGACCGGCCGAGCCCCGCTTTTTTATTCGTTCAAAGAGCGCCACAGAAACCCCAGCCCGATGATCACGCTCGCTATCCCGATCAGAGAGCCGAACTCCTCGCTGCGGTAGAAGAGCAAGACGATAGCCCCCAAAAAGATAAGCACGAGCGCTCCCACCACACGTAGACGATTCCAAGTCTTCACAGTGCCTCCGGGGGGCCATCGTAGAGAAGCCGCCCGCCCTCAAGCCTCCACAGGCGGGTGCCAGCGTTAGGAATATATTCAGACGTCACCAACAGCACCGTTGTCCCTTGGGCGTGAAGCTCTTGAAGCAGTGCGAGCAGTTCACGCTGGCCCGGGGAATCGAGCGCCGAGAGCGTCTCGTCCACAATGAGCACTCTAGGATGGATAGCCAGTACCGCAGCGATCGCTAGCCGTGCCTGCTCGCCCACGCTTAACTGATGGGACGGCTGCTCCCGCACGAGACCCCACTCTAGCCCTACGACTTCGCAAGCCCATCGCGCTCGCTCTTCGCTCTCGCTTAAGCTGAGCCCCTGGGCGAGCAACCCCATGAAAAGCTCTTCCTGGACGCTCTCTCCAAGAAGCTGCTGATACGGCTCCTGGAAGACTAAGCCCACGCGGCGCACCCGCTCCTGGGCTCTCATAGTGTGAATGGGGGTATCGTCCCACAGGACGCTCCCGGAGGTCGGCAGCACAAGCCCAGAGAGCAGCTCAACGAGAGTCGTCTTCCCTGAGCCCTCTGGACCATTGATGACGATAAACTCCCCCGCGGTCACGTCAGCCGAAAAATCTTTTAAGGCGGGAAGGGCATCGTAGGCGAAGGTCAGGTTACGGGCTTGGAGACGGAAGGCGATCTGAGCCCCCTCACCCCTATCTCCCCTCTCCCTCGGAGGGGAGAGGGGACGGGGGTGAGGGTGAAGGGAGGCTAGGGGGGGGGATAAATCGAATGCTTCCGGCACTATCCGGCCTTGCTCCAATCGCACAACGCGATCGACATGATCCTTCCAAAACTCTTTATGCGAGATGATGAGCACGCCCTTGCTCTGTGCGCGCAGCTCGCGCACAAGCGAAAGCAAAAGCGCCAAGCCCTCACGGTCGGCAGTGCGATCCGGCTCGTCGAGAATATAATACGCTGGGTCCATCGCGAGTAAGCCCGCCAAGGCCACCCGCTGGCGCTCCGAGCTCGTGAGAGACTCGATCGGGCAGAGAGCTTTCTCGTGTAAGCCGACCCGCTCGAGCGCTTCCCACGAACGCCTGTGGATCTCTTCGGAAGGCAGAGCGAGATTTTCCAGCCCGAAAGCTACGTCCTCCAGGGGCGTCTGCGCGATGAGCTGCTCGTGGCTCTCTTGGAAGAGCAGCCCCACACGACGACGGATCTCCCGCACGTCGCGATCCGTGCGGAGCCCATCAACGGTGACGGTGCCCTCGGTAGGGAGGAGCAAGCCCACAAGATAGCGAGCGAGGGTCGTCTTGCCGGAGCCATTGCGCCCCACTAACAGGACGACTTCGCCGCGCTCCAGGGAGAGATCAACTCTGTCGAGGAGCACCCTAGGGCTCGAACCAGATGAGGACAGGCGATGGACGAGCCCGCGCACTGCGATCATACTGAACGGGAGGCAGACAAGGACAATATCGTCCGAGGTGCTCAAGGACCCACTGGAGGGCCTTGGGCAGGACATCTGATTCTCTCTCGACGATGACATCGGGGGTGATGCCCACCTCGTGCACGCGGTGGCCCTTGGGCGTGAAATATTCTGCGGTAGTGAGGAGAAGCGCCGAGCCGTCGCTCAGGGTAAACGATGTCTGGATGACGCCCTTGCCAAACGTCCGCTTGCCAAAGAGCACCCCCATCTGATGGTCGCGAATGGCCCCAGCGACGATCTCCGCGGCGCTGGCCGTGCCGCGATTGACCAGCACCGCCAAGGGGAGATTGGGGTAGCGATTGCCCCGAGAGTTGTAGACTTCGGAGCCGTTGCGGCTCTGGACCTTCAGCACCGGGCCGTCATCAATAAATAGACTTGCTAAGTCTACGGCTTGGGTGAGCAGTCCACCGGGGTTGTTCCGAAGATCTAGGATGAGCCCTTTCACCCCGCGCCCCAAAAGATCCTTCAGCGCTTTCTCGACGTCGGCGCGGGTCATCGTATTGAACGTATAGACTTGGATGTAGCCGACCTGGCCGCCCGCAAGCACGCTATGGCTAACGATCTTAATAGTAATGATGTCACGCACGATCTCGAAGACCCTCTCGGAGCCGTCCTCACGACGGACTTTCAGCGTGACGGAAGTCCCCTTGGGGCCACGCAATTTCTTCACAGCTTGCTCTTGGGTGATCCCCTCTGTGGATTCCCCGTTGATCTCGATGATCCAGTCCCCAGCTTCGATGCCCGCCCGGCTTGCCGGGGTGTCGTGCAGCGGCGCGACTACCAAGAGCTTGCCGTCTCGCACTTCGATCTGCATCCCCAGCCCGCCAAATTCTTCCACGACTTCTTTCTCGAAGCCCTCGTTGAATTGCCGGTACTCTTCTGCAGGGAGGTAGCGGCTATAGGGATCGCCGAGGGTCTTGACCATGCCCTCGATGGCCCCGTTGAGAAGCCGGGCATCGGGGGCGTTTTCGGGCCTGTAGAAGTTCGATTTGATTCGTTGATACGCTTCAAACAGTGGGCCGAAGAGCACAGAAGAGCCGGGCTGCTGCCCCCGTGCGGCTAAGAGCCCCCACGCTAACGCGATGACAAGAACAACGACACCAACTCCCACGAGGCTGCGCCGCAGCGTCATATATGCTCTCACGGTTCCACTCCTTCGCCTGATCTTAGCACGGAGGGCGCATCAACGCAAGAGGGCTCTAGCACTCGGCCAGCTTCTCCTTGAGCACCGCTGCCACGCGCTCGATGGGGACGCGCTCTTGGAGCATGGTGTCGCGATCTCGTATAGTGACGGCGTTATCCGTCAGAGACTGCACGTCCACGGTGATGCAGTAAGGTGTGCCGATCTCGTCCTGGCGGCGGTACAAGCGCCCAATAGCTGCTGTATCGTCGTACCAGACTGTAAAGTCTTTGCGCAGCGCGCTAGCGATCTCTTTGGCTTTGCGGACGAGCTCCGGGCGATTGCGCAACAGCGGGAAGACCGCGACTTTTATGGGAGCCAACTGGGGCTTGAGCTTCAAGACCACGCGCTTCTCGCCGCGGACCTCTTCTTCATGATACGCATCGAGCAACACTGCTAGGAAGATGCGATCCACCCCACAGGAGGGCTCGATCACGTAAGGGATATAGTGCTCTTTCGTCTCTTCATCGAAGTACGTCAGATCTTTTCCAGAGTACTGGGAGTGGCGCTTCAGATCGTAATCGGTGCGGTTGGCGATCCCTTCGATCTCCGCCCAGCCCTTGCCGGGGAAATCATACTCGATCTCGAAGGTTGCTTTGGAATAATGTGCCAGATCTTCCTTGGGCAGGGCGCGCGCGCGAATCCTCTCCTTGCGCAGACCAAGATCTTCAATGTACCAGCGCAGCCGCTCCTCGACCCAGTGCTGATGCCACTGCTCGTCGGTGCCGGGCTTGACAAAGTATTCGATCTCCATCTGCTCGAACTCTCGATCTCGGAAGATGAAATCCCCTGGGGTGATCTCGTTGCGAAAAGCTTTCCCGATCTGGGCGATCCCGAAGGGGAGCTTCTTGCGCATCGCGATCAAGACGTTCTGAAAGTTCACGAAGATCCCCTGGGCGGTCTCGGGGCGCAGATATGTCAGGGCTGCGCTCTCCTCCACGGGACCGACGTACGTTTTAAACATCAGATTGAATTTGCGCACGTCGGTGAACTGCCCCACGGCGCCGCATTCAGGGCAGGTGTTGTTCACGATAGCATCGGCTCGGAAGCGCTTCTTGCACTGTTTGCAATCTACTAATGGATCCGTGAACTCTTCGACGTGGCCGCTGGCGACCCACGTCTGGGGGTTCATAATAATAGCCGCATCGAGCCCGACGACGTCGTCGCGCATCTGGACGACGCGGCGCCACCACGAGCGCTTAATATTATTCTTCAGCTCGACGCCCAGGGGCCCGTAGTCCCAAAAGCCTCCGATGCCCCCATAGATTTCCGACGACTGAAAGACAAACCCCCGCTGCTTGCAGAGCGAGACGATCGCATCAAAGCTGCCCATCGTGTCCTCCCCAAAAATCTATGCGTGAGGGTTATTATAACGAGTTTAGAGATAGTCTTCCAAGAGCAGGATTGCGAGCCCTTCCTTGTGAACCCGCTTCAGATCAGCGTCATTGGTGAGAAAAGCCTTGGCTTCTTCTACGAGAGCTGTGCCGAGCACGAGCGCATCTGGGGTACGCAGTTTATAGTGGGCTCGCAAGCGGGCAGCCTCGCGAGCAATCACACTATGGGGAGCCACAATGGCGGTATGAGGCAGTTCGTGGAGAAAGCGCTCACAGACTGTAATGGCTGTTTCGTTGCCCTCGGCAAAGGGCTTGACCAGAAGCTCTGTTATAGAGATTGTAGAGATCACCGCCATCAACATGCCTTGAGCGAGCAGGGAAAAGAGTGTCTCTGTGAGCTCAGCATAGGGAGCAAGGCCCTCCAAATGATAGATCAAGATGGAGCTATCGAGCCCGACCTTCCTAGCACGAGCCAAGTCAGTTGCTAGTCTTTTGTTCTTTCCCATGAGGCCCGCTCTCTTTGGATGTAGCGTTCGATTTCTTCTTTGGTCTGCCCCCATGTCCCTCGGAGCAACCCGCGCGTGAGCGCGGCGTAGCGTTTTGGGGTGGTGAGGATGGCTTGGCCCTCATCTTGGAGAGCGATGAGCACGGAATCGCCCTCTTTGAGCTTGAGGGCTTCTCGAACCTCTTTGGGCAAGACCATCTGGCCTTTTCTGCCGAGTCTGACTATCTTGGTTAGAGTCATACAGGGGACACCTCGGTCTGATTATAGTGAAGATAGTCTGGATAATGCAAGGAGCTTAGCAGTCAGTGGCTCCCTCGAGCGTCGTCGCTCATCTAGACCTTTCCAGGCGAGCCCGCGCCCTTTGGGGTAGAAGAATAAATTCGAATGAAGCCGTCGCCCTTGCCGATGGCGATGCGCCGTGTGCTTGCCCGACGATCCTACAAAGCGCGTCAGACGCCACGAGTCACGCGCGGCGCAACTGCGCGTTGATCCCCTTCTGGTCAATGCTGAGCGTGAAGATCATCCTGCGGCGCTCACCCGTTTTCTTCTTGATCTCCAGCGAAGCCTCTAGATAAAACCCCGACTCGGTCAGCTCTAATCTGCTCACGTCAATGTGAATGACCGCATCGGGGTTGGCCGCATCTATGCGAATCCCACGATCTTTGAACTTGACGCTGAGCTGCCCTAGCACGCCGTCTTGGACAAAGTCAGGGACGTTCTCGATGGGCTCGATCGCCACCGTCTCGACCCCGCGCAACGGATCAGCCGAAACTTCGTAGATCGTCCAGCCAACCACCAGCGCGATGGCGAGCGCACCCGCCCCGGCCAACAGCCACCATCGTGTCTGCATGGGAGCCTCCTTTCAGTCTTTGCGCGCTTCGATAATATATGGGCTTTGCGAAAGCTTTTCGAGAACGCTGTCCAGCTGCTCTCTTCTAGAGAGGCGCACGACGAAGCCCCTTGAATGCATCCATATTAGAATCCCGTTGACGCTCTGCAGTAAGTTCGCGAGCTCGCGCATGGGCGTGTCCTCTCGGAAAGCCACGTGAATCGTCACCGGGTGCGACTGCACGAGCTCCACCATCGGATCGTCTGATGGCTCGATCACCATCTGTTGCGGGTGTGGCGTCGGCGGCGCTTGCTCCGCAGGCTTTTTGGTGATTTCTGAAGAAGGGGGGACTGAAGCTGTTGGGCTGAGCGCGGAGAAGAACGGCGCGGGCTTGAAATAGATCACCCCAGCCAAGCACAGGATGATCACGAATTGAGCAAGCATAATGACGCGAGCGAACGTGGGCACTGGGGCTCGCCTAGGCCAGAGCTTCTCGAAAAACGCTTGCAGTCTATGAGGCGAGGGCTCCGCGCGCAGTTGCCTCACGAAGTGGGCGCACTCTGGGCACGTCAACAGATGCGCCGTGACCTCCGCGCGATGCCACGTACTGAGACGGCCCGCTTGGAGCGCCGCAACATCAAGGGAGCTGCTCTGGCTCAATCTCCCTTGAATATAATCGCGCAGGACAGCGTCGCTGGGGTGGGAGGAATAGGGGATGGGCTCTAGTGGGCTCCCCATGATCTCCTTCAGCGGATCCCGCTTGACCATCGTGACCTCCTTTTTTAGTATATCATGAGAGCGCACACTTCTGATAGAGACGCGTTAGCGTCTCTCTTGCTCGATCAGTTCGTCAAACGCTTCGTTGATCAGCTTCTCTTGGTAGCTGAAGCTCACTTGGTGGCCGATGAACTCGTTCATCTCGGCTTGGGTCAGATGGGTGTTGACAAATTCTTCGCAGTCTAGGGGGACTTTGAGATCGGACATACGAAAGCCCGCGCGGATGCGCTCAAGCATGCGAGTGCGGCGGGTTTGATCTATGAGCCCGCCGCAAGTGATGCAGCGCGGGCCCTTCTGGTGATCTATCTCTTCGTCGAGGATCAGGCCATCGTCGGGGCCGGCGCCGCCGTGGCTGAGCCGATAGAGCAAGTACGCTGAGATATTTTCGGGGTTGCGCGTCCGCTTCTTCGCGTGAGCGAATGCCTGGAAGCGCCGCGTGATCGAATACTCTTTGACGTCGCCGCCTTTGAGAATAAATTCCCAGCGGCGCAGGGCGTCCCAATCGAGCTCGGTCTCGCAGAGCACGATCTCGTAGACGCACGAGCGAAAGACCGCAATCGCTAGATGCGTCGGCTCGATCTTGTCGGACATCTCTTTCTCATTTTACGTGGTGCGCACGAGTTTGTCGAATTATAATCAAGGCGTTATGAAAAAAGTCTTGGAATCTGCGCGATGGGTGATGGAGCACGCTGAGCACGTCACGATAGACGAAGAGGCTCTGCGCCGGAGCGCTCGCGAGCTTGCGCAGCAGCCGCTCAGCTTTGCCTGGGACGGGCTGCACTTTCGCGACGGCACCGAGCGCACGGTGCAGTATCTGTTTGTGTTGGACAGTCTGAATTTCTGTTTTTGGCCAGAACCACGCTGGCGCTATCGTAACGCGGACGGCTATGTCGCGCTGGCGACGGCGCTCAAAGATGCCGTCGTGCGCGGGGATCGCATTCTCGATGCGGCGTTTCTCGCGCAGATAGATAGAGCGAAGCTCCACGAGGTTCTCGACGGAGAGAACGAGATTCCGTTGCTAGAGGAGCGCGTGAGCGTCCTGCGCGAGGCTGGGGCGGTCTTACAGAAAAAATATCATGGGCACGCGGCGCGGCTTGTCGAGCGGGCGGGGCGCTCGGCAGTGCGCTTAGTTGAGCTTCTCGCTCAAGACTTTTCGAGCTTTCGCGATGAAGCCCTCTATCGAGGGCGCAGGGTTTATTTTTACAAGCGAGCCCAGATCTTTTGTGCGGATCTCTATGGGGCTTTTGAGGGGCGGCGTTGGGGAGAGTTTGGAGACATAGACGAGCTGACGGCGTTTGCGGACTACAAGGTGCCTCAAGTCTTGCGCCAGATGGGGATTTTGCGCTACAGTCCAGAGCTTTCGAGCAGAATAGATCGTCGTGAGGAGCTTCTGTCGGGCAGCCCCCAAGAGATCGAGATTCGCGCGGGCACGATCTGGGCGGTAGAATTGCTGAAGCGCGAGCTGGAGCAGCTTGGGAAGAGATTGCGCAGCTTTGAGCTCGATTGGCTCTTATGGAACCTGGGGCAGCAAGAAGAGTTTCGTCAAAGACCGTACCATCGGACGCGGACGATATTTTACTAAAGGCTCCTTCCACTTGTGCCTGCTGTGGAATTCTGAGATCCGTGTTAATACTGGCTTGGTGCAACTCATAATATCAGCTATAATACATACATCCCGATCGTATACAGAGGGCTGTTTTGATAGTTTTGACCTACAAAGCTTTACAGGACTATCGAGCAGGGCGGAAATCATTAGGAACGTTGGCTAAAGACTTACAAATGCCCCTGAGCGCTGTCCTTGACCTCCTGGCTGAGTTGGGCATTCAAGCTCCTCTAGACTACGAAGACTATCTGGAGAGCTTGGAGACCTTGCGTCGAATGGAATGAATCTTATGACATCGTACTTCACTGTCTTACATCGCGACCCGCACACCCGCGCTCGCTGCGGGGTTTTAAGAACACCTCACGGCGATATTTATACTCCGTCGTTTGTCGCCGTGGGCACCCAAGCGACGGTGAAAGCCGTCGGCCCCGATGACCTCAAAAAGATCGGCATCCAAGTGCTCATCGCCAACACATATCACTTGCATTTGCGGCCGGGCGAAGACGTGATCGCCCAGCTCGGCGGCCTGCACAAATTTATGGGCTGGGACGGCCCGATTATGACGGATTCAGGAGGTTTCCAAGCGTTCAGTTTGGGAGCAGCCATCGAGCACGGCGTAGGGAAGATCGCTTCGATCTTCCCCGACGAAGTCGAGGCCGCCGAGCGCGGCGGACACCTGCGCAAAGCCCGCCAAGGCCAATCTTTAGTGAAGATCACCGAAGAGGGGATCGAGTTTCGCTCGCACTTGGACGGCTCGCCCCACACATTCACCCCTGAAAATACCATCGAGATTCAGAAGAAGCTCGGCGCGGATATCATCTTCGTGCTCGACGAGTGCACCTCGCCGCTGCACGATTATGAGTATACGAAACAGGCGATGGAGCGCACCCATCGCTGGGCGGTGCGGGCGCTGGCCAGACTTCGTCTGGACTGTTCGCCTTCGCCGGCCACTGGCCGGCGAAGGCTGGTCTTTGGCATCGTCCAGGGTGGGGCTTATCAAGATCTGCGCGAGCAGAGCGCTCGGTTTATTGCAGCGTTGGACTTCGACGGCTTTGGCATCGGCGGCTCGGTTGGACGATCGAAAGAAGATCTCTATAAAGTCCTCGACTGGACGATCCCGCTCCTGCCCGAAGAGAAGCCCAGACACTTGTTGGGCATCGGCGAGATCGAAGATATCTTTCACGCGGTCGCGCGGGGGGTAGATCTCTTTGACTGTGTCGCGCCCACGCGCATGGCCCGCAACGGAGCCCTGTGGGTCAAAGATGCTGAAAACTTTCGCATCAACATCACGAACGCTATATATAAGACAGACCCGCGCCCCATTGCAGAACACTGCGAGTGCTATACGTGCCAGAACTTCTCGCGGGCGTATCTGCATCATCTCTTTATTGCCAAGGAGATCCTCGCGATGCGCCTGGCGACCATCCACAATCTGCATTTTCTCGAATCACTTATGAGAGAGATCCGCAGGGCTATTCAAGAAAGCGCTTTGATAGAGCTTGCGGCCACGTGGGGGATCACCCTGGGAAAGCCGTCCTAGTGAGCGCAGCGTCGTTTGGGTAAAATCACAATGAGCCATGCGACCGGAATACTTTATCTACGCGTTTGCTGTCGTCATTTTGGCAATTGGGCTGTGGAATCTTGCTCGCTACGACCAGGTGGGCATCGCCTCCTGGTACGGCGAGCCGTTCCACGGAAGACGCACCTCAAGTGGCGAAATCTACGATATGTACAAACTCACAGCCGCGCACCTGACGCTGCCCTTCGGGACGATCGTGCTCGTCACGGACCTAGAGACGGGCAAGAGCGTCGTCGTGCGCATCAACGACTGCGGGCCGTATATTGAGGGACGCATCATTGATCTCTCGTTTGCTGCTGCGGAAAAACTTGGCATAGTGACCAAGGGCTTAGCGAAAGTGGGCCTCAAAGTCTTACGATATCCAGACCCGCTCCCGAAAAAGAAATGCTTGCCCGACAAGTAGAGTCTTTTAGCGATGAAGAGATCTTCGCGCTGTTGCACCCGCTTGTGCGCCAGTGGTTCACCGAAAAGTTCTCGGCGTTCAGCCCGCCGCAGCGCTTCGCCATCCCCCACATTCACAACCGAAAGAACTGTCTCATCTCCGCGCCGACGGGCTCAGGAAAGACGCTCGCGGCGTTCCTGGCGATCATCAACGAATTAGTTCAGCTCTCTTCGCAGAACGCCCTGCAAGATCAGATTTATTGTGTGTACGTCTCGCCGCTGAAGGCGTTGGGCAACGACATCGAGCGCAACCTCCAAGAGCCCCTGCGCGAGATGGAAGCCCTCGCAGGGCAAAAACTTAATATCAGAGTCGAAGTGCGCACCGGCGACACCTCAGCCGAAAGGCGCCAGCGGATGCTCAAAAAACCCCCGCACATCCTCATCACGACGCCCGAATCGCTCGCCATCGCGCTCGCTGCCAAACAGTTCTCCAATCTCTTCAGCTACGTTCAATGGGTGATCGTGGACGAAGTCCATTCACTAGCGGAGAACAAGCGTGGGGTGCACCTGTCGCTCTCGCTCGAGAGATTGCAAGAGCTCTCTGAGTTTGCGCGCATCGGGCTTTCGGCGACCGTCAGCCCGCTCGACGAAGTGGCGAAATTCTTAGTGGGACGGCGCTACGGGCGGGTGCTTGCGCCCCTCAGTGACGGAGACGATCCCTGGCGCGACTGCGTCATCATTGACGCGCGCTTCGAGAAGAAGCTCGATCTTCAAGTCCTCAGCCCTGTAGACGATTTCGTCCATTGCTCGTTCGAGGAGCTGAACGCCAATCTCTACGCGCTTCTTGATGGTTTAATCCGTCAGCACCGCACGACGCTCATCTTCACGAACACCCGCGCGCTCACCGAAAGGGTCGTCCACACGCTCAAAGAGAAATTCCCGCACTACGTCGAGGTGATCGGGGCGCATCACAGCTCGCTCAGCAAAGAGCTGCGCTTGGCTATCGAGAGAAAGCTCAAAAACGGCGAGCTAAAGGTCGTAGTCTCCAGCACGAGCTTAGAGCTGGGCATTGACATTGGGTATATAGATTTAGTAATTCTGCTCGGCTCGCCCAAGAGCGTCACCCGCGCGCTCCAGCGAGTGGGGCGCTCTGGGCACAAACTCCACGACACGATCAAGGGGCGCGTCGTCGTCACCGATCAAGATGACCTCGTCGAGTGCGCGGTGATGCTGCGCAGCGCCCTTCAGCACAAATTAGAGAAGCTTCACATTCCCAAGAACTGTCTCGACGTGCTCGCGCAGCAGATCTTCGGGATCGTGCTGGACGGCCCCATCTATGCCGATGATCTCTACGAGCTTGTCACGCGCAGCTACAACTTCGCTGAGCTCAGCCGCGAGCACTTCGACAAAGTCTTGGAGTATCTCGCCGGCGAGTACACGGACTTAGAAGATCGTCACGTCTACGCGAAGATCTATTATGACAAAGAGACAGGGCAGATTCGCGCGCGGGGGCGGCTCGCCCGCGTGCTCTATATGACCAACGTCGGCACGATTCCCGACGAATCGTATATTATCGTGAAAGCCGGGAACAAGCGCATCGGCCAGATCGAGGAGGGTTTTTTGGAGATGCTGCGCAAGCACGACACGTTCGTGCTCGGCGGCGAGACATATAAATTTAAGTTCTCGCGGGGGATGACCATTCAAGTTGAATCTGCAGACGAAGAGCGCGCCACCGTGCCCAGCTGGTTCTCGGAGATGCTCCCGCTGAGCTTCGAGCTCGCCCTCGATATTCAAGAGTTTCGTTCGGCTCTCTATGGGCTCTTTGCGCGCAGGGCATCCCCAGATGAGATCAAAGAGTATATTCGTTCAGAGTTACAGCTCGATGCGCGCGGGGTGGAGTCGCTCTATCGCTACTTCGCTGAGCAGCACAGATACTCACGTCTGCCCCATCGTCGAAAGCTCTTGATAGAGTTCTATCACGAGGGCCCGAAGACAATCGTGATCTTTCACGCGCTCTTTGGGCGCAGGGTGAACGACGCGCTCAGCCGCGCGTTGGCGTATCTGATCGCGCGCCGCGAGGACAAAGATATCGAGATCGCCGTAACTGATCACGGCTTTTATTTAGCGTATGAGGGCTCCGTGCGGGTGATGGAGGCGTTTGATTTACTGAAGGAGCGCGATCTGCGGGAGGTGCTGCGCGATGCGCTGCGCGACACGGAGATTCTCAAACGAAGATTCCGCCACTGCGCCACGCGCGCCCTGATGATTTTGAGAAGCTACAAAGGGCGACGCAAGTCCGTGGGGCGTCAGCAGCTCAAAGCGTCTATCTTGCAGAGCGCGGTGGAGCGTATGGACGAGTACTTCCCGATTCTCACGGAGACTTACCGAGAGGTGATGGAGGACGCGATGGACATCGAGAACGCCCAGAGGGTGATAGACGAGATTCGTTCGGGGCAGATTGAGCTGGAGGGCTTTATGAGCCCATCTCCGTCGCCGTTTGCGCTCCACATTGTGATGCACGCGCGCTCGGATATCATTAAAGTCGAGGATCGTCAGCAGTTCTTGCAGAGGATGTACGAGCGATTGCAGCTCACTCAGGGAGCGGGTACCATAAGGCAAGGAAGAGCTAAAGGAGGTGAGGAGTGATGAGTATGCGTCACATAGTGATTGAAGTTCCTGAGGAGATCTTGCTCGCAGAAAAGGCTGATGAGGCAGCTTTTGCCCGCGAATTACGCATGCTGGCCGCAGTCAAGCTCTATGAGCTTGGAAGGCTTTCATCGGGGCGTGCCGCGGCACTAGCTGGCTTATCCCGTATAGAGTTCTTGCTCGCTCTGGAACGCTACAGGGTCTCTCCACTAGAGGCTGAAGTGCGCGATTTAGAAGCCCAGAATGCCTAAGGCTATCAGCAATACGTCACCATTGCTCTATTTGTATCGCGTGGGAACAATTCACTGGCTCCCTCAACTATTTGAAGAGGTTTGGATACCCCCTGCTGTCGCTGCTGAGCTTCAAGAAGGACTGCAAAGGGGATATAATGTTCCTACTCCAGAGGCCTACTCTTGGCTCCACATTGTTGAGCCTCGAAGTACACCTTCGCAGTGGTTTGCTCTTGATTTAGGTCCTGGGGAGCTAGCAACGATAGCCTTGGCTCTTGAAAATCCTCACTGTATTGTGCTGTTGGATGACGCCGCGGCGCGGCGTATTGCTCAGGCTGCTAAGCTGCAGGTTTGGGGAACATTAAAGATCCTCTTAGAGGCTAAAGCGCACGGCCTGACTGAGCGCATTGCCCCAGTGCTGGAACAGCTAAAGAACGCGGGCTTATGGATGTCTGACGACTTACGCCAGAGGATTCTCGCCTTAGCTGGCGAGGATGCTTTGTAGAACCAGCTTCAGACAGTGCAAATAGAGGATCGTCAGCAGTTCTTGCAGAGGATGTACGAACGCCTCAAGGAGGAGCCATGAAGCTCGAAACGTTCAGCGCCTATCAGCGTGAGTCGAGGAAGACGTGGTCGCGCATCTATACTGATCACCCCATCGTCTACCCCGCGCTCGGCTTAGCCAATGAGGCCGGCGAGGTCGCCGGGAAGATCAAAAAGATCTTTCGCGACAAGGGCGGGAAGATCTCCGAAGAAGACCGCCAAGCCCTCAAGTACGAGCTCGGCGATGTCCTGTGGTATCTCACCCAGATCTGCACCGAGCTTGGGCTGACGTTGGAAGAAGTCGCCCAAGCGAACTTAGAAAAGCTCTTCTCGCGCCTGGAGCGCGGCCAGATCCACGGCGAAGGGGATCATCGCTAGGAGCGTGTGCCTCTGTCGAGTATGTCGCTCATCAACGATCCTTCCCTATCCGCCCCAATCATGGAGTGTGCTCGTGACAGGAGTGCTACCGGGAGCGGTGCCCCCTCCCACAGAAGCGTTTGCCTTTCTGATCGAAGCTTCGTATAATCCACACAGTGCAAGGGCTGTCCATACGCTATGGCCAAGAAGGACCCAAACCAAATGACTCTGATTGAACACTTAGACGAGCTGCGGATGCGCGTGATCTACTCGCTGCTCGTCATCGTATCTATCGCGATCATCGCGTATATCTTCCGCGAGCAGATCATGGCGTTCCTCACGGCGCCGCTGCGGGCCATGACCGGCTCCCGCTCAGAGCTCGTAAGATTACTAGAGTCGTGCCGCGCACTGCTCGTTGATCCCAACGCCCTGCAGCTGCCCGAAGACCAGTGGTCCAAGCTCGCCTTCGACTGCCGACGGTTTCTCTTCCAAGGCGGCAGCTTGATCTTCATTCGCCCCACAGAAGTCTTCTTCGGCTACATTAAATTGGCGCTCTTTGTGGGGTTGCTGCTCGGCGCGCCGTTTGTCTTATATCAAATCTGGCAGTTTATCGTCCCGGCGCTCTTCCCTCATGAGCGCAAGTACGCGCGCTACGGGTTTCTCGCAGGGGCCGGGCTCTTCTATCTTGGGGCGTTTGGCTGTCTCTTCTTCGTCGTGCCCATCGCTATCAAATTTTTAATTGAGCTTGGGGGAAACTATCTCCAAGCAGCGTTTACGTTCGAGAACTATATCTCGTTCATTCTGTGGCTAATGCTGGGGTTTGGGGTCTCGTTTGAGCTGCCGGTCGTGCTCTTTTTATTGGCGAAGATCGGGCTGGTCTCGCACCGCTTCTTGCGCGAGAAGCGCAAATACGCTATAGTATTAGCGCTCGTCTTGGGGGCTCTTCTCACACCGACCCAAGACCCGTTCACGATGATGACCCTGGCGATCCCACTGATCGCCCTGTATGAAGTGACCCTCTGGGTCATTCGGTTGACGGAGGGCCGCCGAGCCGCAGAGATCGCCCCAGAGAAAGGAGGGTAAGTATGGGAGTCAGCGATCTGGGCAAGGGCAAAGTGATCGAGTACGAAGGGGAGCTGTGGATCATCGAAGAGTATCAGCACGTCAAGAAGGCCCAGGGGCGCCCCGTGGCGCAATGTCGCCTCAGACACGTCAAGACCGGCAAAGTCATCCCCCAGAACTTCTTCGATGCCGCGCCGGTCAAGATCGTCCAGCTTGAGGAGCGCCCCATGCAGTATCTCTACAATAGCGGGAATCTCTACACGTTCATGGACTCGGAGACGTTCGATCAGTACACGCTGACGGAAGAGCAAGTCGCTGATGTCAAGCCCTATCTCAAGGAGAACATGGAGGTGTCGGGGCTCTTCTATCAGGGGACATTTGTGAAGGTTGAGCTTCCCCTCACCGTCGAGCTGCAAGTTAAGCACACCGATCCGGGGGTGCGGGGCGATACCGTGAGCAACGTGATGAAGCCCGCGATCCTTGAGACTGGGCTGGAAGTGAAAGTCCCGCTCTTCATCAATCCGGGGGACTGGGTGAAGATCGACACGCGCACCGGGCAGTATGTGGAGCGCGTCAATCGGTGAATCGCTATGCCCGCGGAGCGGAAGGCAGCCAAGCGCGCAGAGCGGTGGAGCGGCCATGTCTCCATCGCCGAGGAGGTCGTCAGCTCCATAGCCCGCATTGCCGCGCAAGAAGTCGAGGGGATCAGCGGGCTGAAGGGCACGGTGGCCGACGGCCTGGCCGCGCTGCTGAACGCTCAGAAGCGCCAGGGCGTCTCCGCCCAGCTCATCGAAGATCAGACGATCCGGATTCGCCTCAAGGCGGTTGTGCGCTATGGCTATCCCATCCCTGAAGTGGCCAAGAGAGTCCAAGCCAAAGTCAAGCAGGAGATCGAGGGGATGACGGGGTTGCGCGTGAGCGCCGTGGATGTCTACATCCAAGAGATTGACACCAGCGAGACCAGCCGGTCTAAGAAGGAGGAGTCGTGAAACAGACAGTCGATTATATCGCTGAGATCTTATACGCTGGGGCATTTCTGCTCTGCTGGGTGGCCACGGGAGGGCTCTTGTGGGTGACCTTTGGGGTGGCCACAGCTCCTCCTGAGCGGATCTGGGAGCTCTTTGTCGTCTTCATCCGAAGTCAGTGGGGGGTGGTCTTGCTCGACGCGTTTGCGTTGCTCTTCTTTCTGGTAGGGGTGTATTTTTTAGCGCAGCTCTTGCAGGCGCGGCGGCGCTGGAAGCGCATCCAGCACGAGAGCCCGCGCGGGCCAGTAGAGATCTCGCTCTTTGCTATACGCTCGTATATCGAGCGCATCCTCGCTTATGAGTTTGGGCTGCGGCGGTATCGCGTCGCTCTCGAGAACACCCCCAGTGGGCTGTACATCTTCATCCGTGCTGAGCTGCCCATCGGGCAGAACGTGCTCCATACGGCCGAGAGAATCCAACAGACGGTCGAGGAGAGCGTAGAAGACCGCGTAGGCGTGAAGGTCCATCGCGTCCAAGTGATTGCAGCGGGCATTGCCAGCGAACTCCCTGAGGAGCGCCCGCTCTTCCGAGGCGAAGGGGAGATCGAGTGATGGCCCGGCTGTCCCCAGGCGCTGTCGGTGCCCTCATCGGGGTGCTGGTTGGACTGCTGTGGATCTGGCTTGGGGTAAAATTATTTCTCATACTCTTGCTGGCTGTGTTGGGGTTTGCGATCGGGAAGCTCTTCGAATCTGAGGAACTTCGGGAGCGCATCCGTGAGCTCTTCTCGTTCTTCTACCGATGAAGACGCTTTCGCGCCGCGCCGCTAGAGAGCGCATCCTCAAGCTGCTCTTCCAGCGGGACTTCCGTTCGGTAAGCTTAACGGAGCTTTTAGAAGAGCAGCCCACTGATGATCCCTACGTGCGCGAGGTCATCGGTGGGCTGGAGGAGAAGCTTCCCGAGATCGATAGAATCATAGCGCAGCGGGCGGAGGGCTGGCGCCTGGAGCGCCTGCACTCCGTCGATCGCAATATCTTGCGCCTGGCCGTGTATGAGCTCTGCTATCGCGAGGACATCCCTCCCCAGGTCGCCATCAATGAAGCCGTGGAGCTCGCCAAAAAATACGGGGGCGAGCACTCGCCCGCCTTCATCAATGGGATCTTGGATCGCATCTGGAAGGAGCGTGCTCAGCGCTCATGAAGATCTTAGTGACGGGGGGCGCGGGATTTATTGGTTCGCACGTCGTTGACGCGTATATCGCTCAGGGCCATACAGTAACAGTTATAGATAATCTTGCCACGGGGTATAGAGAGTTTCTCAATCCCAAGGCGCGCTTCTATCAGATAGATATTGCTGATCGCGCGGCGGTGCGCGAGGTCTTCGCGCGGGAAAGATTCGATTTGGTCAACCATCATGCGGCCCAAGTGGACGTGCGCGTCTCGGTCGCTGATCCCCTCAAGGACGCGCACACGAATATTCTGGGGCTGCTCACGGTGCTGGAAGCGTGCCGTGAGTTCTCTGTGAAAAAATTTATCTTTATCTCGTCGGGCGGGGTTATTTACGGCGAGCCCCAACAGCTCCCCGTGCCCGAAGATGCCCCCAAAAAGCCCATCAGCCCCTACGGGGTGGCCAAGCTCGCAAGCGAATACTATCTCTTCAGCGCCAAGCAGACCTGGGGCTTAGAATATATCGCGCTGCGCTACGCGAACGTCTACGGGCCGCGCCAGACCCCAAAGAGTGAAGCCACGGTCGTCAGCACGTTTGCGCGGACGCTGGCCCGCCATGAACCCGTGACAATCTTTGGCGATGGTCGTCAGACACGGGACTTCATCTTCGTGAGCGACGTCGTCGCCGCCAATCTCTTGGCGACCGAGCGCATAGAAGAGATCAACCGTGCTTCAGCATACTCTATAGACGATCTTGCGTTTAATATTGGGACAGGGCAGGAGACGAGCGTCAACGAGCTTTTCGAAAGATTTGAGCGCGCCCTGAGCAGAAAGTGTGAAGCGCGTTACGCCCCGCCGCGCCCAGGGGAGCTCCAGCGCAACGCCCTCGATATTACGAAAGCCCAGAAGCTCTTGGGCTTTATGCCCAAGATCGCGCTTGAAGAGGGCTTGCGCGTCACGATGGACTGGGTGCGCACGACAACCCCATCGTAATGTAAGCTCGATTACTGACATTCTAGGGGCGATCTTTTATACTACGGGAGGATCACCTCCTTGGGCTTGGCTCACCCTCGGCCAAGCACGTCGCAAACCCTCTCACCTCCTAGAGGCGGCCCCCAAGGCCGCCTTTTTCTTATACGAAGCTGTGCAAGCTCGACACAAAATAGTTGATCCCGATCCACGCGTAGAGCACTGCGAGATATCCCAAGACCGACAGCCACGCCACCAACCCGCCGCGCCAGCCCGCATCGCGTGCCCCCCACGTCAGCCGCGCATGGAGATAGACAGCATACACGAGCGCGGCCACGAGCATCGCCGTCTCCTTGGGATCCCAGCCCCAATAGCGGCTCCACGCCTGCTCCGCCCAGATCCCTCCAAAGACGAATCCTCCGATCGCATAGAACGGAAATCCCAGGGCGTTGCAGCGATAGACCATCTCTTCGATATTCTCCAAAAATTCCCACGCGACAGGGCGCTGCTCCCTGTGCACGAAGAGCAACAGGCCACCAAAGCCCGCACAGAGCAGCCCAAAGAGCGCCACCGCCGCGAGCATCTTCGCCGGCTGCAGCGTGGCAAAGAGCGGGATCACAAAGAAGATAGTCAGCGCGATGGCCGCGAGAAGGGCCCCAAAGAGCAGAAAGAGCTTCTTCTCGTAGCGACGCCATAGATACACCAACGTCGCGCCAAACCCGCTGGTGAAGAACGCGATCCCCAGCACCATGAAGAGCACATGGATCGTCAGCCAATAGCTCTGCAAGCTCGGTGGGACGCCCGTGGGGGCGTTCGGCGCAAGGCTTGGCGAAGCCGCAACAGATAACATCACGAACGCTGCCCCGGTGACGAAGACCCCCACTTGCTTGATCTGGAACTTGCGCTCCATCACAAAGTAAATCAGCGGGATGAGCCAGGAGAAGAACGTCAGGGTCTCATACGTGGTGGAGAGGGGCAAGAGCAAGACCTTGACCCACTGAGAGGCATTGCCCAGCTCAATAGCGCGAGCGATCACTCCTGCCCCCGAGAGGATCACGCTGGCGAGAAGGGCGCGGGTGGCCCAGACCCCCCAGGCGATATTCGACAAGCCCCACGACGCGCTGGCAGCAATGATGCCCAGCGTCGCCCCCTCACCCCCGTCTCCCCTCTCACTCGGAGGGGAGAGGGGCCGGGGGTGAGGGTGAAACACGACGTGCAACAGATAGAGCACAAACGTGACGAAATAGCTCAGCGTGCTCAGGTAGAAGAACAGAACGCTTGGGTATCTCATAGCTCCTCCTTAGTGGGTGACCAGCTCTGGTTCGGACTCCGTCACAACGTTGAGCTGTCTTATCTCTTCGACAAGGCGACGAAACTCCTCGGCGAACGATCTCAGATTGTTGCGCACCGCTCCGGCGATGATGATCTCGCCCTCGGCAAAAGCGACCCAGATCTGCCGATGCTTAAAATATAAGTGCACGAGCATCCCTACGATCATAAACAGAAACCCAAAGTAGACAATGGGGCGACCGGGGTCTTTGGTGATCTGAAGCCCCGTGAACTCTGGAGCCGTCATGCCGATCAGCTTAATTGTATAGGGCGTCTGGCCGCCGACGCTGTGCATGGCTGCCTCCCAGAAGCGTTGCATCTCTGGGCGGGCAAAGGCCCACGTGCGCATGATTCTTAGCCCGTGGGCGTCATAGACCTCCACGAAGACCGCGGGGTTCTGCAGGCGCTGCGTCCGACTGTAAGCGATAAAGTTCTCCGTGAGGGCAAAGTCCGGGAGAAACGCGCCGATCTTCACGAAGATCTGCTCTGAGGGGACTTCAACGCCCTCGCCCACCGTGCCCACAAACTCCCCAAGCTCCGTCCCGTCAGCACGGGAGAGAGCAAGCGTGACCCGCGCGGCCCCTTGCCAATCAATCCCAAACGCCGATTGATAGAAATTATACCCCTTGTAGCGCAGCGGCGCGTTCACCTCGATAGTCTTCGTTAAGACTTCTTTGCCGTTCTCTATCACCGTGAGTTCGCTGCGCCAGTCCATGACGCGCTCGGAGTTTGGATAGTTTTCGCTCCAGAATCTATTGACCCTCACGGTGAAATCCGCGCCGGGGATCTGAATGATATCCCCCTGATGGGCGATCTCGAACGTCCTGTACCCAAAGAGCATCGTCGCCAGCCCGCCGAAGATGACTATCAATAGACTAATGTGAAAGACGTCGATCCCGAAGCGCTCCCAGCGCCACTTCTCCGCGAGCAGTCCCGAAGTGTATTCGTGCACACGGTAGCCGTGGCGTCGCAAGAGCTTAGCAATGCTCTGAGCGGCGTCTGGGGCAACGGCGCCGGAGAGCACGCGCGCATGCTCGAAGCGTCGCAGGCCCTCGGGAGGGATAGGGCTCATAGGAAGCTTCCAATAGCGCCACGAAGCTGTGAGTCTCTTATATGTACACGCGGCAAGGTTGAGCGTAAACAGCGCCATGAGGAAGAGAAAGTACCACGACCCGAAGATATTTGTCAGTTGGAGCTGCTTGAGCAGCGCATAGCCCTCGACGCCATAGCGGGCGATGTAGTCCACTTCGCGGGTGAAGGTCTCTTGAGGGATGAGCGTGCTCACAAGCCCTATGAGGGCGATCAGAGAGAGTAACACAATCGCGAGCGTGACCGATGTGAAGAACTGATAGAGATCGCGGGCGACTTCACGAAAGAACGCGCTCATGGGGAATCGCCACTCAAGGCCCTCGTAGTCTTCTGGAAGGCGGCGACCATGTCCGCGATGCTCATCGATCCCAGCCAGATGCCACGAACGATCCCCGATTCATCAATGAAGAAGCTTGTGGGCAGCCCCGTCAGCTCATAGAGCACAAAGACCTTCCCGTCGGTGTCCAGCAGATTGATGTACGTGATCCCATACCGGCTGAGAAACTCTCGAACGATCTCGACGCGATCGTTCGAGTTGATCCCGATGACGGAGATTCTATCTCCATAAGAGCTGAAGAACTGTTGGAGGTCGGGCATCTCCTTGCGGCAGGGGGGGCACGAGCTCGCCCAGAAATTGAGCAAGATGGGCTTTCCGCGCAGCGCGCTCAGCCGGACCCTTTGGTTATTCAGATCGCTGAGTTCAAAGTCTGGGGCGCGAAAGCCCAGCGCGGGTCTCTCTTCGTCGAAGTGCAGCTCGGCGTTCTTGTCGAGAAAAGCTCCCTGATTGAATTTGAGGACGAACTCATTGATCTGGTCTTCGCGGCGCAGGGCACCGGGGGTCTGCGGGCCGGGATTGTAGAAAAAATACGAGTACGTGATGAGCCCAATCCATCCCAGTCCCGCCAGCACGAGCACGCCGACGAAGAGCTTTCTCGCCATCGCAAGAGATATTATATCCCCTAAAAGGGGCAAGTTGCAACACGCTTCGCGCGCTGGTAAACTGTAGCGACTGCCATGAGCATCCGGTTCTGGGTATGCGTTCTTCTTGGTGCGTTTGCGTTTTCGGCCCATGCCCAAGACCCGCGCACGACGATCCAGACGCGCTGGTTGGGCGAGCAGAGCCCGCGAGAACTTGAAGTCAAGACGGGCTTGGTCAGCTATATCTTCTCCGAAGCCGGAGGCACGCTCCGCAGCGTCTATCTCTATTTCGCGGCGCCGTGGGGCAATCCCCCAGTAGAGATCCTCCCCGATGTCACGGTGAAACCCCAAGACCTCTCGCGGCTCTATAATGCTGATGCAATCTTTCCGTTCACCCTTACTGTTGGGCCTGCCTCAGCGGAAGCACTCTATCAGGCGGAGATCCTCCCAAGCGAGAACCCCAAAATTCAACAAGTCGCGTTTACGCACCACGGCGATGCCCTCAAGATCACCAAGACGTTCACCGTCATCAATGCTCCGTACTATACTGTGGGCGTGGAGCTGCGCCTTGAGAATCTCTCTCCAGATACGCTCTCGCTGCCTGAGGGAATGCGAATGACTTTAGGGGCTGGAGTGCACGATGCCCGCTTTGAAGCGCGATTTCTCTTCGATGGCGTGCGTGCCAGCGAAATCGTGCAAAACTATAAGAGCTTTGAAGGCCTGGGGTTCGTCGGGCAGAACTTACTCTTATGGCTGACCAATGATCCCGCCCAGAAAGATATTCGCCCCTGGGTGGGCACCGACGCCAAGGGGAGAAAGATCCTTGGGGTCTCTTGTGGGGAGCTGACCCTTGCCCCAGGCGAGAGCCGCGTCTATCGTTTTGTGCTCTACGCGGGGCGGATCAATCTCGTCTTTCTCGAACAAGCTGGGCTGCAGCACGTCACCGATCATGGTCTGTGGAGCCAGGCCCTCGCCGGGGTGACAAAGTTTCTCGATCTCCTCTACGCATACACGGGAAACTACGGCTGGGCGCTGATCATCTTTACGTTGCTCATTCGCGTGCTGATGTATCCGCTGACGCGGGCGCAGTTCCACTCCATGATCAAGATGCGGGAGCTCCAGCCCAAGTTGGAGAAGCTCCAAGCGCGTTATCCGTCGCTCACGCAGCTGCGCGCCATGTACCCCAAGATGCCCGAAGACGAGCTGAGGCGTCGCGCCCGCGAGAACCGCGAGGAGCTCACCAAGAAACAGATGGAGCTCTTCCGCAAGGAAGGGGTCAACCCTATGGGGGGGTGTCTGCCGGCGCTCTTGCAGATCCCCATCTTTCTCCTGCTGTGGCGCGTGATCATCTACAGTGCGGAAGCGATCCATCTCAGCCCGGGGTTCTTATGGATGAGCGATCTGAGCCAGCACGACCCGCTCTATATTATCGTGGCGCTCACGGTGTTAGCCCAGATCGTGCAGGGGAAGCTCACGCCCGTGCCCACCGCCGGCGGGCAGAGCCAAGCGATGACCTGGCTCTTCCCTGTGGTCTTTGGGTTCTTGTTGAAAGACCTTTCGGCGGGCCTATGGCTGCACTATCTGATCTCGACGCTCGTGCAGGTGGGGCAGCAGCTTGTCGTGATGTGGGAGCTGCGCCGCCGCCCCAAGGCCACGCAGCCCGAAGGGGCTTTAGAAGCCAGCGATGGATCCCACAGTCAAGCAGACGATTGAGAGCTTTCTTGCGGGGCTCTTCCAAGCCGCCGGGGAGACAGCCCGCCTGCACATGACCGAGGGCGAGGAGGGGCTCCTTATCGATTTACAAGGGGCTTCCGTCTTTGTGGGGCAGAACCAGCGGGCACTCCGGGCGCTCGCGCATCTCGTTGAGATCTATATCAAGCGCACGCTCGGCCACGACATCAGCGTCCATATGGACGCCGACGGGTATCGCGAGCGGCGCAAGGCCGAGCTCAAGGAGCTCGCATTGCGCTTAGCCGAAGAGGCCCTGCGCGAACAGAAGAAGATCGTGCTCGATCCCATGGAGCCCTACGAGCGCAAAGCGATCCACGAGGCGCTCAGCACCTTCCCGCGTGTGCGCACCTATAGTGAGGGCCAGGGCGAGGAGCGTCGCGTCGTCATTGAGCCCATTCCCTAACTGCCGTCACCCTGACATCAGACAAAGATCACGCCTTGGTGCTCCCTTCCTCCTTCCCCTGGTGAGGGAATCCCTCTAAACTTACAACCACGCGAAGGAGGATTCCGCCAACAAGATGGCGAATAGACTCGTGTGCCAGAGAGGGGTGCTTCATAGTATCGCTGTTATCCCCCTCTCTCTTTTCTCTCGATGCCCGCAGACACTCGTGACCCCGCGAAAGTTTGTGCTCTTTGGCACCCCCATAGATCGGGTGACGCTTGACGAAGCGGTGCACAGAATCGAAAGCTTCCTTGACGCTCGTGTGCCAGCCATCGTATGTACGCCGGACACCACGGCCATCTGGCGGGCGCAGCGCGATCAGAAGCTGCGGGAAGTCTACAGTGAAGCGGACTTAGTGACGCCCGACGGCATGGGAGTCGTGTGGGCGGGAAGGCTTCTGGGAGCCCCCTTCCAAGAGCGCGTCTCCGGCATTGATCTATTAGAAAAGCTCTTCTCTTGTGGGAGAGCTCTGAAGATCTTCTTGCTTGGGGGAGCCCCTGGCGTGGCCGACCAAGCTGCCCACAAGCTCTCCGAGAGATACCCCAACCTTCAGATCGTGGGGACGCATCACGGGTATTTTCGCCCTTCAGAGAGCGATCGGATCACAGAGCTCATAGAAGCTGCGCAGCCGGATATGGTGCTCGTGGGGCTGGGGGTTCCTCGCCAAGAGCTATGGATGCGCGCGAACCGACAGAAGATCCGCACGGCCGTGCTCATGGGGGTCGGGGGGTGCTTCGATGTGTGGGCAGGGGCGCGGCGGCGTGCGCCGCGGAGTTGGCAGCGCGTAGGGCTGGAGTGGCTCTATCGGCTCTTGCAAGAGCCCAGGCGGCTTGTCCGCGTCAGCACGATCCCTCTCTTTGTAGGGCAGATCGCGTTGATAAAGCTCGCGCAGCTTGCGAGCGATTAGGGCAGGGGTTCTAAAATATCTTCGATCTCCAGTTGTACTTGTGGGCGCCCCGTCCACGTATCGCAGCTGAGCTTGAATGCTAATCCCACCGTGCCCGCGCGCTCCACTTCATAGGCAAACTCTCCGAGCGAAAACCCGATCGCGGGGAACTCCTTGCCCCCAGCCGCTACTTTCAGTTTGAGATGCTGGCTCCCGTTGCCCACCGTGCGCAGCTCCACGATCTTGGCGGAGCGCAGCCAAAATCGTGGGGTAGGGTGCCCCATACCAAACGGTGCCAATCGCAAGATATCCCGATAAGTTTCCAGGGTGATCTCTTCAGGGGCGAGCTCCGTCTCAAGCTCATGGATGGGGTCTCCCAGATCGCGCAGGACCTCGCGAGCATACGCGCACAGGCGCTCGCGCAAGATGGGGAGTCTCTCCGTGCGAATAGAGAAGCCCGCGGCCATGGAGTGCCCCCCATAGCGCTCAAAGAGTTCACTGTTTTTCTCTAACGCCGCGATGATGTCAAACCCCGGAATGCTCCGACACGACGCGCGGCTGAATTCGCCCTCGATGGAGACCAGCACCGTGGGGCGATAGTACTTTTCTGCTAAATCCGAAGCCACAAGCCCAATGAGCCCGGGGTTCCAATACTGCCCGGCAAGGAAGATCAGCTTCTCGCTGTGCCAGTGGGGTTGGCTGCGCAGTTGCTCTTCAGCTTGATAGAGCAGATCGTCTTGGGCGATCTGACGATCTTGGTTGTACGCGAGGAGCTTGGTGGCGAGCTGCTCGGCTTTGGTGGGCACAGCTGTCACTAAGAGCATGAACGCATCGCGAGGATCGCCGACGCGATTGGCGGCATTGAGCTTGGGCACGATGATGTAGCTCACCTCGCCGGTGGTGAGCTGCTGCGGGTCCAGCGAGAGCTTTTCGAGCAAGACGCGCAGCCCCAGGCACATCTTCCCCTGGGCGATCTGGTGCAGCCCGCGCGCCACCAGGCGCTTGTTCTCCGCGCAGCCGTCGCGCACCAGCGGCACCAAATCCCCCACCGTCCCCAGCAGAACTAGATCTAAGAACTCCTCGGAGGCGCTCTCGGGTAGGCCGCGATGCGCAAAGAGCGCCCGCACTAATTGAAACGCTACCCCAACAGCAGCTAAGTCTTTGTTGGGGTAGGTGCAGTGAGGCTGCTTCGGGTTGATGATCGCATACGCTGGGGGCAGCCGAGACGGAGGATGGTGATGATCGCTGATGATGACGTCAATGCCGTGCTCTCGCAGATGCGCGACGAACTCGACCTCGGAGATGCCGCAATCAGCGGTGATCAAGAGCGAGAAGCCCTCCTCTTTGAGGCGTTGGATCACGGCCTCGCTGAGGCCGTGCCCTCGCTCACGATCCGAGAGGTCAACCTTGACCCCGTGAGCCCCAAGCGTCCGCAACGCTTTATAAAGCAGCGCGGTGCTGGTGATGCCGTCAACGTCGAAATCCCCCTGGATGAAGATCTTTTCGCCGTGGCGCAGGGCGCGGTCAATGCGCTCGACGGCCTCGCGGACGCCGCGCAGCTGCCAGGGAGAGTTCAGATATGCTCGGTCGGCATCGAGGAGTTCTTGGGGGTGTTGAGGAGCGCGGGCTGCGAGCACTCGCGCTAATGGGGCAGAGCACCCAAGCTCCTGAGCGATCTCGCGTGATCGCTCGACGGAAAGATCTTTCAGGCGCCATGTTCGCTGGTGGACCAGCGAGCGGATGCGTTGGGCCATGGGCTAGGCAGCCTGAGCGACGAGCTTCATCCAGCGTGCTTTGAGGCGCGCGGCTTTGTTCTGGTGGATCGCGCCGCGGGCGGCGGCCTTATCCACGGCCTTGGCCAGCTGAGGCAGGAGCGCTGCCGCCTCGGCCTTCTGCCCCGCCGTCAGATATTTACGAATCTGACGGATGACGCGACGGATGGCCTCCTTGCGCTTAAGATTTCTCAGCCGCGCGCGCTCGCTCTTCCGCAATGCTTTCTTTGCTGCTTTCGTCCTGGGAATAGAAGATCACCTCGATCGGTCCAGAAAGCGCAATTATCTTATCAGATTGGGGCAAGGCCGTCAACCCCTCTTGTCAGACGAATCCCTCTCTGATAGCCTAGAGCCGTATGGGATGTTCAGAGTCTGCTCTCGGCGCCATCGAGCGCCTAGACGTCCAAGCTATTATTGAAGGGAACGCGCGGATCTTGCGAGAGCATCGCACCCGCTCGCGGCGCTTCCCTCAGATCTATGAGCTGTACGGCACCACCGAGCTGATCTCGACGTTCTCGCATCTGACGCCCAACCTCCCCTTCGACGAAGTCTTCGGGAATTTTCTGCTACCCAAGATCGCCGACGCTGCCGGGATCCCCCGCGATCGCGTGATCAATTGCGCGTATGACAACTACATCCCGCGCACCGATACCCCCAAAGCCCATACGATTCAGTTTGGCATCGTCAACCCCAAAGTCTTGCATCCGGAGATCATCCCCAGCCTCCAAGAGGGGTTCTTCTATGATCCCAACGAGCTGATCAAAGATGGGCAAAATCGCATCAAGAGCGCCCCCGAGGAGAATTTAGAAGTCTTTCGCGCGCGGTTCGACCAGCTCGAAGCTATCTTAAAGAAGTACTCCGGCCCTGGCGACACGAGCGAAAAGCTCCTCAAGATCCGACAAGAGTTTCTTGCGCTCGTGGGGATAGACTTCATCCCTGAGGTCGCGTACTCTCGGGCCTTGCAGCCCAAGACCGCTGATGTCTTAGAGATTCTCTACAAAGAGGGCTTTCCGTTTTGGGAGATGCCCGTGCCTGAGGAGAAATATCTGAAAGATACTTTTCTCATCGAGGGGATTGATGCTCAGAAGAGGCGCCGCCACGTGCGCTTTGAAGATGGGCACTTTGTCTTTGAGTATACCCCTCAGCGCGAGAAGCGCATCCCCGCGGAAAAGATCTTCGACGCCTTGCGAAACTTCGAGGTGATCCCCACCATGCCCCTCGTCATCCTCACCACGACGACGGCCCCGCAGATTCCTCACCTAGGTGGAAGGGTCTGGAAGAACTACGCTCCCAAGCACGTGGACGCGCAATCCGAATGGCTGGGCATCCCTGAGCGCAGCGACACGCTCATCTTGAGCACCGGCGGGCACGTGCTGCTGAAGACGTTCCGGCGGAACGAAGAGTTTATTGGCTTTCCTACGATCTATCTCACGTATGGTCCAGGGCGCATCCGGGAGGCGCTAGAAAACGGCTACTTTCGGCGGGTGGAGTTCAAGCGCCATGTCTTGCTATAGGACCGTGACGGTGGCGCGCCTGACCTCCAGCTCGCCATGACGGATTCTCACAGTGTACTGCCCTGGCGCGAGCCCAGTGATCTCGCCCTCATAGGGCGCCTGCCCGATGCACTTGATGCATATGAGGCCCGGCTCTTTAGGGGCGATCGCCAAGACGTGCACAATCAGCTCGGAGTTTTTTGTTTCTAGCATGGCGTCGAGCTGATGGCACGGATCGGGCATGGTCATGCGCCCAGACAATCTGATAGCTCCGGGAGCTCCGTGGATTTGGGCCTCATCAATGCCTGCGCCGCAGCTCGCCTCCCCCTGATGGAAGCTGAGCACAGGAGGGCCGACGCTCACAGTATGCCGACAGCCCCCAAGGGCTGTCAGCGCCATCAGCGCCATGGATGACTCTAGAAACCTCCGGCGCGAGAGCATGCGTATCACCTCCCTTTATACCTGCACTTTGCTCACCGTCTCGCGCACGATCTCCGCGGCCCGCTGGAGTTGAGCCAGCTCTTCTGGAGTGAGCTTGAGTTCTATAATTCTTTCAGCCCCGCGCGCCCCAAGCACCACCGGCACACCCAAGAAAATATCCTTCAGTCCATACTCCCCCTGCAAGAGCACTGAGCTGGGAATGATTCTCTTCTTATCGAGCAGAATGCTCTCGATCATCGCGATCACGGCCGCCGAGGGCGCATAGTACGCGCTCCCTTCGCCCAAGAGCTGAACGATCTCCGTTCCGCCCTTGCGCGCTCGATCTATGAGTTTGGCGATGCGCTCGGAGTCGAGCAAGTCCGTGAGGGGAATCCCGGCAACACTAGAGTATCGTGGCAGCGGGACTATCCCCACGTCGGTGTGGCCACCAAGAACTAGGCCCTGCACGTCCTCTGCGGAGACGCCTAGCTCCATCGCGATAAAAGTCCGCCAGCGCGCAGAATCGAGCGCCCCACCTTGGCCGATCACGCGCTCTCGCGGGAACCCCGTCACTTTGTGGGTGACGTAGACCATGGCATCGAGGGGATTGCTGAAGACGATGATGATCGCGTGAGGTGAGTGCTTGGCGACTTGCTCGGCGCAGCTTTTGACGATCTTTGTATTGATATTTAAGAGATCTTCGCGAGACATCCCTGGCTTGCGGGGCACCCCCGCGGTGATGACCACGATCTGAGAATTCTCAGTGTCTTTATAATCGCTTGTGCCGATGACGCGCGTGCTGAACCCGACTAATGGGCCTGCTTGGAGCATATCGAGCGCTTTGCCCTTGGTGGGGTTTTCGCGTTCGGGGATGTCGAGCATGACGACATCACAGAGATTCTTTTCGACGAGTCGTTGGGCCATCGTTGCGCCGGTGGCCCCAGCGCCAATGATCGAGACTTTCGGTCGCATCGCGATCCTCCTTAGAAAGATATGAGCCCTTTCAGATTAACTCAGGGATGGGGGTATTTGCAAGTATGCGGCCTTTGGGGTAAAACAACCTAGGAGGAAGAGAATTATGGCGGTGCAGGTTCGCATGACGGCTGAGCAGCTGGCCGAGCTCACCGACGACCGGTATAAGAAGTCCGAACTTGTGAAAGGAGAGCTGATCGTGATGAGCCCCACAGGGTTTGAGCATGGCATCGTGAGCGCGCGGATCGCTCAGATACTCAATGATTTTGTTCGGGCTCGAGGGCTGGGGTATATTTGCGGGGCAGAGACGGGTTTTATCTTGCAGCGCAACCCGGACACCGTGCGGGCTCCCGATGTAGCATTCGTCCGCAAGGAGAAGGTCAGTACGCTGCCGACCTCGTTTGCAGAGTTTGCTCCCGATCTGGCCGTGGAGATCGTCTCTCCGACAGATCGAAGCAGCGAAATGGAGCAAAAAATCTCGGAGTATCTTGCAGCAGGCACGCGCCTCGTCTGGGTCGTCTACCCCATGACAAAGACGGTCTACGTCTATGGGCCAGGGCGTGCTGTCCAGCGTCTTTCGGCGAGTGAGACGCTCTCTGGAGAGGATGTGCTCCCCGGGTTCTCCATTACTGTCTCTGAATTCTTTGTGTAAATTTTTCAACCCCCGCCCTTTCCGTTACAATAGTCTTTGTCATGAGAAGGCTCGACGCCAAAACCGAAAAGACTATCGAAAAGTTCACCCACGAGATCCAGAGGCTCTACGGCGACGATCTGGTCTCGCTCGTGCTCTATGGCAGCGCCGCGGGCACGGACTTTGTCCCCGATCGCTCTGACCTCAATTTTCTGGTGGTGCTCAAGCGCGTCACCCCGGAGGCCCTGCGCAAGGCCATGCCCTTGGTCAGATCATGGCACCGCCAGAAGATCGCCACCCCGATCTTTGTTGACCCAGAGTTTCTCAAAAGTTCGCTCGATGTCTTCCCCATTGAATTCTTAGATATGCAAGAGCAACATCGCGTGCTTGCGGGCACAGATATTTTGCTTGAGCTGAAGATCTCCCCGAAGAATCTTCGCCTGCAGTGTGAAGAAGAACTCAAGGGCAAGCTGCTCACCTTGCGTCGGGCTTATCTGGAGACCGCGGGGCGCCTGGAGGCCCTCGAGGAGCTCATGACACAATCGCTGAAATCGTTTCTCACCCTCGCTCGGCACTTGCTGCGCCTGAAGGGGATTCGGCCAGCCCATGAATTTTTGGAGATCTTAGCTCAAACGGAAGAGACATTTGGGCTCTCGCTCGAAGCGATGCGCACCGTGCACAGCGTCCGTCTGGGAGCGGTGCGCCTTGAGAGATCCGAAGCCCAAGAGCTCTTCGATCGCTACGTGGCAGAGATCGAGCAGCTCGCCGCGTGCGCCGATACGATCTTGAGAGAGACGCAATGATGCGAAGGATTCTCGCTCTGCTCGTGCTCATCTCCGTTGGTGCTCTCGCTCAAGAGATCCCCGCGCCCCAGGGGTACGTCTCGGACTACGCCGAGGTTCTCACGCCCCAGACGCGCGACAAGCTCACGGCGCTGCTGCAAGAGCTCGAGCAGAAGACGACAGCGCAGATCGCCGTCTTGACGGTGAAGACCACGCAACCCTACGATGACTTTGAGTACGCGCTGAAAGTCTTTGATAGTTGGAAGATCGGCCAGAAGGGGAAAGATAACGGGGCGCTCTTCTTCGTCGCGGTGGAGGATCGTCGGGTGCGGATCGTGACGGGCTACGGCTTGGAAGGGATTCTCCCTGACGGGAGAGTCGGGGCGATCTTGGACGAGTTCGTCCTCCCAGAATTTCGTGAAGGGCGCTTCGATGAGGGGATCTCCAAGGGCGTCTGGGCCGTCGCTTTGATCATCGCCAAGGACGCGGGCGTGGAGCTGACCGGCCAAGCCCCTGTAGATATTGAGCGCGTGACGAATCCGTCCCCGATCGCGCTCGTCGTCGCGCTCATTATACTGTTCCTCATAGTGAGTCTGATGACACGCTATGGGGCGCGTCGGGAGCGCCACAGCACGACAATCCCCTGGTGGATCTGGCTGGCCGGCTCAGGCGGCGGCCGATCGTGGCGGGGAGGAAGCTTCGGAGGATTTGGCGGAGGATTTAGCCGCGGGGGCTTTGGCGGATTTGGCGGCGGGCGCACCGGCGGCGGTGGCGCCGGACGTGGATGGTAAAGAAAGGAGGTCTTATGAACAGAGCTTTGTGGATCACGGTTGGGGTGCTTGTCGTCTTAGGGATCGCGGCGTACTCGCTCTTTGCGGGGACGTACAATCAATTCGTCACCCAGCAAGAAGAGATCCGTCAGCGCTGGGCCCAAGTGGACAATCAGCTTCAGCGGCGCAGCGATCTCATCCCGAACTTGGTGGAGACGGTGCGCGGCTTCGCCGGGCAAGAATTGACGATCTTTCGCGAGATCGCCGAAGCTCGGACGAAGTACGGCGGCGCGGTGCAGATCTCTGACAAGATCGCGGCGGCCAATGAGCTAGGCAGCGCCCTGGCGCGGCTCTTAGTGATCGTCGAGAACTATCCGACGCTCAAGTCAGATCAGACTTTTATCAGACTGATGGACGAGCTGGCGGGCACGGAGAATCGCTTAGCTGTCGAACGGATGCGCTACAACGAGGCCGTGCAAGCTTATAATGCGAACATCCGGCGCTTCCCTAATAATTTCTTAGCGCAGCTCTATGGCTTTCAACCTGCGCCGTACTATGAAGTACCCCCAGAAGCGAAGGTCGTCCCCAAGGTGACGTTCACGCCGCCACCGCCGCCCAAGGAGCCGTAGACTCACCTTGACCTCACCCCTTCCCTCTCCGTAAACGGAGAGGGCTAGGGTGAGGTAGTCACTTGTAAAAGTCACATAATGGGCAGCGCCAGTCGGTGCCGTCGGGGCGCTCAGGATGGCGCGTGTTATCTAAGTACTGCTTGAGTTGATGGTAGAGTTCGCACTGCCGGCGGAAGGCCTCTTCGGGGGTTTCGCAGTAATCGAACTGAAAGTATCGGTAGCTGCGGCCGAGCCATTTGAGGAGTTTATCGCGCACGTCGCGGTCATCGCGCCCAAGGAAGCGTGGCTGTCCTCCTGGCACCGTGTGGAGCAGAAAGATGCCCGGCCGGGGCTTGCGCACCATCTGTTTGATCGTGCGATCGTTCAGTAAGAACGGCCCTCGAATACGCGATCACTCCTTGAGTCTGTTCTGCTGAATTATAAGCGGAGCGGGCTGGGCCGCGCAAATCTCTTCGGGTTTGCGGGCGGGATCGCATCTGTTATAATATATAAAGTCGGGATGTGGCGCAGCCTGGTAGCGCACACGCTTGGGGTGCGTGGGGTCGCGGGTTCAAATCCCGCCATCCCGACCATTCTTGTCCGCCCTCGTGGGGAGACCTTTCTGTGATGGCGGCCCTCCGGCCAAGACCCAATCTCTAAATCTGTCAGAGGGGGTGCTGTCCATGCGCACGGTGCTCGCTGGCGCGTTAGGGGAGGATGCTCACGTCGCGGGTGTGGCAAGCTTTCTCAAATTAGCCGAAGAAGTCGGCTGGAAGACGGTCTATCTTGGCCCGGCTGTGCCCATCGAACGCTTTCTCGAGAGCATCCGTCGGCATAATCCAGATTTGGTCGCTGTCAGCTATAGATTAACCCCGGAGACGGGCGAGGCGCTGTTGAAGCAGTTTATCGAAGCTGTCCGAAAAGCGGGGCTCGAGCAGCGACGCTTTGCCTTCGGGGGCACACCGCCCTTGGCGGAGCGTGCCCGAAAGCTGGGGTTCTTCGAGCGCTGTTTCTCTGGGGAAGAGCCCCTAGAAGAGATCATCGCGTATCTGAAGGGCGAGCTCTGGCGGGGCACAAGCGAAAAAGACTTCCCCCAGACGTTCGTGGAGCGTTTGGCGTGGAAGAGGCCATTCCCACTGATCAGACATCACTTTGGGCGGCCCACCGTCGAAGAGACTATCGCCGGGATTCGCGAGATCGCCGAAGCCCGTGTGCTCGACGTCATCTCGCTGGGCATTGATCAAGACGCTCAAGAGAACTTCTTTCATCCCGAACGCCAAGACCCACGGCGCAAGGGTGCCGGCGGCGTCCCCGTGCGCTCCGCAGAAGAGTATCGCGCCCTCTATCAAGCGAGCCGATGCGGAAACTACCCCCTCATGCGGGCATATTCGGGAACAGACGATCAGCTCAGGCTCGCCCAGCTCTACGTCGAGACGTTCAACAACGCCTGGTGTGCCACGTCTATCTTCTGGTTCAATCAATTGGATCGTCGCGGCCCGTTGAGCTTAGAAGAGTCTATTCGAGTCCACCAAGAGCTGATGCGCTGGCACGGCGAACGCAATATCCCCGTAGAAGTGAACGAGCCCCATCACTGGGGGATGCGCGATGCTCCTGATGTCATCTACGTCGTAACAAGCTTTCTTTCGGCCTATAACGCCAAGCAGATGGGCGTGAGAGACTATATCGCCCAGTATATGTTCAACAGCCCGGCGGGGCTGTCGGATCGCATGGATTTAGCAAAGATCTTGGCGTGTATTGAGCTTGCAGAAGCGCTCGCCGACGAGAACTTCAGGGTCTATCGGCAGGCGCGCACGGGGCTGCTCAGCTACCCCGTCGATCCCGATGCCGCCCGGGGACACCTGGCAGCATCTGTATATCTGCAGATGGCGATCAAGCCCCATGTTGTGCACGTCGTCGGAGCGACCGAAGCGCATCATGCCACGACGGCCCAGGAGCTAATCGAGAGCGTCAAGATCGCTCGCAGAGCGATCGAGAACGCCCTGCGCGGCGCCCCCGATATGACCGCTGACCCGATCGTACAGCGCCGCAAGGAAGAACTCATCACTGAAGCCCAGGTCACACTCGAAGCGATCAAGAAGCTTGCCGGGCCAGATGTGCCCGATCCGTGGGTTGATCCGGCAACGCTCGCCCGCGCGGTGACGGTGGGGATTTTAGATGCACCGCACTTGAAGGGCAGCCCCATCGCCAAGGGGCAGATCGTCACGCGCATCGTTGACGGCATGTGCGTAGCTGTTGACCCCCAGACGGGCCGGCCCCTCAGCGAGGCTGAACGTATAGCACGGTTGGGCATCACCGTCTGAAGGAGGCACGATGTGTGGCATCGCCGGATACTTTGATATGGAGCGAACGATCTCGCAAAACCCGATCTCCGTCGCCGCGATGCTCGAGAGACTGCGGCATCGCGGGCCGGATGATTTTGGGGTTTGGCAGAGCAAGCGCGCTGCCCTCGGACACACCCGGCTCTCTATTATTGATGTACCCGGTGGCCACCAGCCTATCGCCAACGAAGACGGCTCTATCCACATTGTCTATAACGGTGAGATCTATAACTTTCAAAGCTTGCGAGCTACGCTAGTGTCGAGGCATCGCCTGCGCACGCGCACCGATACTGAAGTCGTCATCCATTGTTACGAGGATCACGGCCCGGATTGTGTGAAGCTCTTCGATGGGATGTTCGCGTTCGCTCTTGTAGACGGTGACGAACTCTTTTTAGCGCGCGACCCGCTGGGGGTCAAGCCGCTCTACTACGCGATCAGTGATGGGCGGCTGTACTTCGCCTCAGAGATCAAGGCGCTCCTACCGATCACCACGGATATTGTAGAATTTCCGCCGGGCCACTGGTTCCACACCAAGCTCGGGTGGACGAAGTATTTCGATCTGCCAGGCTTCGCCTGGACCGTACACCGTGCCGCCGCAGGCGGCACGATGAACAGTCCAGGCGAAGCCTGGTGGGCAGCAGCGGTGCGCGAGGCGCTTAAGGCAGCCGTCGAAAAACGCCTCATCGCCGACGTGCCGGTGGGAGTCTTCTTGAGCGGAGGTCTGGATAGCAGCCTCATCGCGGCCTTGATGAAACAGCACATCCCCACGCTGCACTCGTTCTCCGTGGGCACAGCCCAAGGGCAAGACCCGCTCTACGCCCGGCGTGTCGCCGAATATCTTGGCACGGTGCATCACGAATATATCTATACGGAAGCTGAAATGCTTACGATATTGCCCACGGTGATCTATCATTTGGAGTCGTTTGATTTCGCTCTGGTGCGCAGTGCCATCGCCAACTATTTTGTCGCGCGCCTTGCGCGAGATTTCGTGAAAGTCGTGCTCGTAGGCGAGGGCGCCGATGAGCTCTTCGGCGGCTATCACTATCTCAAAGAGATCCCTGACGAAGAGCGGCTGCGCCGTGAGCTGCTGGTGATCACAAGTCGGCTGCACAACTCCAATCTCCAACGAGTAGACAGAATGACGATGGCCCACGGCATCGAAGGGCGCGAGCCCTATCTCGATGTAGAGCTCATCAAGACGGCCCTGGCGATTCCCCCTGCGCTCAAGCAGCACAACGGTATAGAGAAGTACATCGTGCGCCGGGCGTTTGTGGGCTCCTTGCCCGACGAGATCCTCTGGCGCGAAAAAGAGAAATTTTCCCGTGGGGCAGGCTCGGCTTTGGTCTTCGAGCAGATCGCCGAGCGCGAGATCTCCGACGGGGAGTTCGAGCGCGAGCGCCATCTCCCCAACGGCTTGACGTTGCGCTCCAAAGAAGAGCTCTACTACTACAGAATCTGGCGGCGCTTCTTCCCCGATAGTGTCATAGGGTGCTTGAGCTGGACAACCCGTCCCGAAGCGAGGTGATTTTATGCCCAAGAATATCTCTTTCACTGTGATCGGAGCTGGGCACGGCGGCAAAGCCATGGCCGCCCATCTGGCCCTCATGGGGTACCCTGTCACGCTCTACAATCGCACTCCGGAGAATATTAAGACCATCAAAGCCCGCAAGGGCATCGAGCTGGAGAGCTTCCCCGGCGGCCCACACGGCTTCGCGAAGCTCAAAAAGTGCACGTCCGACCTGAAAGAAGCCCTGTCGGACGCCCACGTCGTGATGGTCGTGGTGCCCTCATCGGCCCATCGAGAGATTGCGCAGAATTGCGCTCCGTATCTTGTAGACGGCCAGATTATCATCCTCCATCCGGGGCGGACCTGCGGCGCTATCGAGTTTGCCAAAGTCCTCAGAGATGCCAATTGTTCAGCGCAAGTGATCGTCGCTGAAGCCGAGACGTTCATCTACGCCAGCCGCTCGATCGGCCCGGCCCACGTCCGCATCTTCAGCATCAAGGACGCGGTGCCGTTGGCGGCCCTGCCCGCTACGCACACCCACAAGGTCTTAGATATCATCAATGAAGCTTATCCCCAATTCATAGACGGGGGCAACGTCCTCCAGACGGGGCTCGATAACATGGGCGCGATCTTCCACCCGGCTCTAACGATCCTCAACGCCGGCTGGATCGAGTCCACCAAGGGGAATTTTCAGTTCTATATTGACGGAGTGACGCCTTCGACTGCGCGGGTGCTCGAGGTCTTAGACCGCGAGCGGGTCACCATCGCTGCAGCCCTCGGGATTCGCGCCACAACAGCCCTCGACTGGCTGAAGATGGCCTACGACGCCAAGGGCGAAAACCTCTACGAAGCGATCCACGCCAACCCCGGCTACTATGGGATCATGGCCCCTCCGCGCTTGGAGCATCGCTATATCTTCGAAGACGTGCCCATGAGCCTCGTGCCCATCGCCGCGCTGGGGAAGCGCTACGGCGTGGAGACTAGGGCTATCGAGAGCATCATTCATCTGGCGTGTATCATCCATCGCACGGACTACTGGCGGCGCGGGCGCACCCTCGAGAAACTCGGCATTGAACATTTCAGCGTCAGCGAGCTGACGCGCTACGTCAATGAGGGCGTGTTGCCCTAGAAGGGCCACAGTCTGGGGATCACAAGCATCGCCACGACCCACACGAGAATGTTGAGCCCGGCCCCGACGCGCAGATAGTCCGAAAATCTATACCCACCCGGGCCAAAGACAATGGTATTTGATTGATGCCCAATCGGCGTCATGAAGCTCGACGAGGCCGCGACGGCCACCCCCATCAGGAACGGATAGGGGTTGACTCCCAATTGCGCAGCAAGCGAGATGGCAATCGGCGCCAAAAGCACAGCAGCAGCGGCATTCGAGAGGATCTCTGTGATCAGCGATGTGAACGCCATCAGCGCCCCCAAGACAAACAACGGGCCGAATGAGCCGATCCCCTTCAAGATGAATTCAGCCAGCAGTTGCGCGGCCCCTGTCCTCTCCAGGGCGATCCCCGCGGGGATCATCCCCGCCAAGAGAAAGATCACCATCCAATCTATAGATTCATACGCCTCTTCGAGCGTGAGACAGCGCGTGAGCACCATGAGCACAGCCCCTAAAGCCCCCGCAACGCTGATATGCAACACGCCCAAGCCGGCAAGGGCGAGGACTCCCACAAAGATCAGCACCGTCACTGGGGCTTTCTCGATGCGCAACGCTTGGAACGCTAACGGGCTCATCAAGATGAAATTCTCCCTAGGGATCTGGGCAAGACGCTGCTCTGGCCCCTGAAGCAACAGCGTATCCCCAAACTGCAACGGGATTTGCGAAAGCTGCCCCCGCAGGAGCGTCCCATGGCGCGCGATCGCCAGCACTGCCACACCGTAGCGATTGTGAAAATCGAGCTCAGCCAATGTCTTTCCGATGAAGGCCGCGTGAGGGGCGAGCGTCGCCTCTACGCGTTTGATCTCCTCGGACTTGTGCCAGGGATGGGTGTACTCGACTTCGGGGCGTATCTCTACCCCGAATTCGTCTTTTAGTTTGAAGATCTCTTCGGCTTTGCCGCTAACAATGAGCACATCGTTGGCGTGGAGGCTCGCCCAGCCCCAGATATCGAAGATCTGTCTCTTCCCTCGGCGGATCTCGATGATCTCAATCCCTCGCTCGCGCCAACCCAGCTCATGCAGCCGTTTGCTGATGAGTTGCGAACCCTTGGGGATAACTAACTCCGTCAGAAAATATTTGGGCATGGAGTCAGTGATTTCTTCGCGGCGGCGGGCAGGAATGAGCCAGCGCCCGATCAAGACCATATACAACACGCCTGTCCCAACGACCACAAGACCAATGGGAGCAAACTCGAACAGCTCAAACGGGCGCAGGCCGTTTTGAACCGCGATCGTGCTCACGAGAATATTGGGCGGCGTTCCGATGAGGGTGCAGAGCCCGCCCATCAGCGAGCCGTACGCCAGTGGGATGAGCAATTTGGAGGGGCTGATCGCGCTCTCATGAGCGAGCGTCATCACCACCGGCAAGAGGATCGCGACAGCCCCAACGTTGTTGATGAACGCCGACAGAGCCGCAACCGTCAGCATAATCACGAGAGTGAGCGCCCACTCGCGATGTCCGGCAAGAGCTCGCATCGCGCGCCCGATGAAAGAGGCGATCCCCGTCCGAGCCGCAGCGGCGCTCATCACGAACATCGCCCCAACGGTGATGACGGCGGGGTTGCTGAAGCCGCTGAAAACCTCACTCGTGCTCACCAGCCCTGTGAGGGCTAAGGCCAAGAGCACCAACATCGAGACGAGATCCGCACGGATGCGCTCGCTGAGAAAGAGCACGAGCGCCGTGCCAAGAATAACGAACAGAAGAGTGATTTCCATCAGCAACATTATAGCGTCCGTGGAGCAGGCACGTCAACGGAATCGTTTCATCAAGATCGGGGTCAGCAAGGCCAGCGCCAAGACCGTGATCACCGTCATCCCCAAGACCGAAGGCGTCGGCGCTAAGCCCGCCAGGATGATAGAGAACTCGCCGCGCGGGATCAGCGCTACCCCCAAGCGCCATGAAGCACTCTTGCTCAATCTCATAAGCTGTCCAATTACCCAGCCCGTGCCAAGCTTCCCCCACACCGCAGCAAGAATCACGAAGATGCTCGCGAAGAGCACGTGAGACGCTTGAGAGAGCTCCATGAGCAGGCCGAACGAGACGAAGAAGATCGCGGCGAAGAGATCGCGAAACGGGGAGATCACGCGATCCACGCGCTCGCGGAACTCGCGCTCCGGCAGAATAAACCCGGCAAAGAACGCCCCGATCGCCCCTGAAAGCCCAAGCCATTCGGCAAGCGCGGCCAACACCATCAAAAACGCGACCACAAAGAGCAAAAAGACCTCAATAGATTCGTGGGCCATCAGGCGGCGCAGCACCGGGCGCAGCAGCGTCGCTGCCCAGAACGCCCCGGCAAAAAATCCTATAGTCTTGACTAAGACAAGCCCCATGCCCCACGCATCTAGTTCCCCGGCGTGGACTACGCCAGCGACGATCGCAAGATAGAGCGCAGTAATGAGGTCTTGAAAGACGGAGATGCTCACCGCGTACTCGGTCTCCGGCAGGGCGCTGCGCCGAAAATCAATGATGAAGCGCGCCATGATGGACGTGCTGTTATTGTAGAGCGCTCCTCCCATAATGAGGGCACTCATCACGTCGAGACCAAGCCCTAGCCCCAAGAGAATCCCCAGGGGCAGATTGATCAGGGCGTCCAGAGCCGTGGCGACGAAGATCTTCCGACTGCTGTGCCGCACCCGCTCCGGCGAGAAATCGAGCCCAATAGTAAAGAGCAGCAGCATCGCCCCCAGCTGGGCCAGAAACCCAACGACCTCAGAGTGGGGAATGAAGAACTTCAAGAGAATCCCAGCGATGATGAAGACGGAGACGCTCGATTGCCTCAAGCGATGGGCCAGCAGTGCTCCGAGGTAGAGCGCAAAGAGTATGAGGCTCAGCTCAAAAAGCATCGTCAGTGCAGGGCGAAGCGCTCTTTGAAGGCTTGGACTTGGGCTTGCTCACCGATGACGACCACCGTATCGCCGGCATCGAGCTTGGTATCGGGAGGGGGGTTGAGGATTTTCTTCGTCGGCCCAAAGAGGGCGATGATCGTAGCACCGGTGAGCTTGCGGACTCTGTTCTCTTGGATGGTCTTTCCTGCTAGCGGGGAGTGCGCAGGGATCTTCAGCCACTCGATGGTCAGCTCTTTCATCACTAGTCGTGCCGTATCTTGGACGTCGGGCTGAAAGTGAGTGCCGATCAAGATGGCGCCCAGCTCGCGGGCTTCGGTGTCGCTCAGCTCGATGACGGACTCCGGGGTCTCTTGAGCGGGGAGAAAGCGATAGATCTCGCGGCGCCCGGTCTTGTGAATGATGACGCAGATCGTTTCGCCCTCTTCGGTCTCGAACGAGAACTTCATGCCGATGCCGGGAAGCTCGACCTCACGGACTTCCATAGATGATCCTCCTCTTAACCTTACCTTAACCCTCTCCGTTTACGGAGAGGGAATGGGTGAGGTCACCTCAGTATACTGAGGACGGACGACGATGACCAGGGGAGATTTGCCTGGCCTGGCGCACCTCGACTATAATCTCGCTACGATCTTTCCGACGAGGGGGAGTGACGATGGAGCCCATCGAGATCAAAGTGTTGGACAAGGGCTTTGTGCGGCTCATTGATTTTATGGGCGGTGACGAGACGGTGGTGCTGGCGGCGCGGGTCTCCACGGGGAAGGGGCTCAAGGGCGAGGAGCAAGACCGCAAGCTCATCCACTATCTGATGAAACACCGTCACGAGACGCCGTTTGAGCACTCGGTCTTTCAGTTTCACATCTCGTGTCCACTCTTTGTGGCCCGCCAATGGTTCAGGCATAGAATTGCTTGCATCACTGGCGACACCGAGCTGTGGTTTGACGCTCCAGCCCTGTGGAAGAGAGAGCGCCGCCATCGGGTATATAAGATGACAGTCGCTGAATTCTACCGCAAGTGGCACGAGGGGGCTCGCCCTATTCCCCACTGGCGTGATCCGCGCATCCAGTTATATCTTCCGCTGCGGGAACGCCTGCAGCAGATGCACCTGCGCTGTCTGAATGAGCACACTCATGAGATTGAGACCACTCATGTCGTAGACGTCGTCCAATCGGGGGAGAAGGATGTCTTTCGAGTCACCCTGGCCGATGGCAAAACGATCAAGGCCTCACGTGATCATCGCTTTTACACAACGGAGGGCTGGCAAAGCTTGGAGCAGATGGTTGGCCTCGAGATGACTTCCTCCGGACGAGTGACCATGTCGAAGGACGCTTATGTTTATACGAATGGCGAGCCGAAGTGGCGATCCCAAAGCTGGCTGCACGAGCGGCGCGCTCAGGGCGCTCGGGTGGCAGAGATTGCTCAAGAAGCCGGATGCTCTTACCACACCATTCGCAAATGGCTCAAGAAGTATGGCTTGCAATTCCGCCCTGAGGAGACCCGCTTTGTCCGGGGTCAGGTCCCTTGGAACAAAGGCAAAAGATATAGCTTAGGCTCTCGTCCGCTCTCCGCAGAGCATCTGGAGGCGATTCGACGGGCTCGCTCTGGGCCGAACTCCAACTTTTGGAAGGGTGGCATCACCCCCCGAAAAGACATGGTCTTCTTGAATCGCAATCGGTATCGTATTTACGAGCGTGACAACTATACGTGTAGACTCTGCGGACAACGGGGAGGGCAGCTCCATGCTCACCATGTTGTGCCGGTGTGGGCTGATCCCAGCCGCGCTTGCGATCTCAACAACATCGTGACACTCTGCGCGAGCTGCCATCGGCGCGTTCATGGGCATGAATTGGAGTATATTGAGCACCTGACTGGAGCTCCTCTCCCTCAACCTATCCCACGGGTGCAACCATGCCGACCCAAACAGAAGCTTATTGCCAAGCCGGTAAAAGTGCTCAAAGTTGAGTATGCCGGGCGAGAGATGACTTATGATCTAGTCGTTTGTGGCCCATATCATAACTACATCGCGAATGGTTTTGTTGTCCACAACTCATACAACGAGCGGTCAGGACGCTATGTCGAGTACGAGGACGAGTTTTATCTCCCAGACCGATTGCGCCTCCAAGCGAAGTCGAATAAACAAGCGAGCGAGTTCGGGGAGATCCCCAACGAGCGCGAGCTTATACAGATGATCCAAGAGACGTACGAGCTCGTCTATGAGCGATATAAAAAGCTCTTAGCTTCAGGGGTGGCGCGGGAGCTGGCGCGCGCGATCTTGCCCTTATCGCTGTACACGCAGTTCTACTGGACGATCAACGCGCGGTCGCTCATGAATTTTATTAATTTGCGGGCGGATGCCAGCGCGCAGTGGGAGATCCGCCAGTACGCCGAAGCGATCGCAAAGATCTTCAAGGCGAAGATGCCCTGGACGTGGGAGGCGTTCGTGCAGTATGTGTGGCGAGGGGAGAACCCCGCGATTCAGCCGTAAGTTTCATAAACTCTCCGTCGCTCTGCAACGGCCAGAAGAACGGGTTCGTCTTGACGTAGCGCACCAAGCTCGCGCGCTCCCCCCCCGCCGTGGAGAGCAGCTCCGCGAGCTCGCTCAGCGCGTGGGCCTTCTCTCCCACGTGCGCATAGTACCCCACAAGAGCTAACCGCACCAACGGATCCTTGGGATACTTCTTCAACGATTGATCGAGAAGCTCGCGAGCACGCTGAGGCTGGCCGCGTTCCAGAAAGAGCCGAACATTCAAAAGATACACCGACGGCAACGCCATCTCCACAAGCCTTCTCAGCTCACGAATCGGGTGCGGGTGGTCGTCCACCCGAAGGTCTATCAGTCTATCGAACGGGCCGTCGAAGTACGCGTTGGGGCGCACAACGAGCAGCCCGGCTGCTTGTTGGCCGCGCCGGTCGCCGCCGGCCTCTTGGGCAGCCTCAAGCGCTGCCAGAAGCTTCTCCGCCAAAAGCCCCTCTGTCTTCTCGAAAGCTTCCCCCATCGCGTCGAGGACTTCGTGGCTGACTAAAATATTGCCCTGGGCGGCCCAGTTCTTCCCAGATAGATGGCCGGCCCACTCTAGGCACTCCCTTCCCGTGTGCTGCGCGATGCGCCCGTGAGCATCTATGATCGCCACTTGGCGATGCTCGCGCAGCTCGTCCTCGGCGAGCAAGCGCGCAAGCGCTTCTGGGGCACTCAGCCCTTGCTCAAGGAGCGCCAAGCCCTTGGGGCCGTAGGAGAGATTGGCCATCGCTTGCGTAGCGATGGCGCCCACATTGGCTTTGGCGTGGGGGACGACCGCGCCCGCGCGAAAGGCCCGCGACTGCACTGCTACCCCAAACTCCCCAAGATCGCTGTCATAAGCGATGATCGAAAACGTCGCAAGCTGCATCATAGCGACTATTATACTATAATTACTCTATGCGCAAAGCTCTGGTGATCTGGCTCATTGGCCTTGCTGTGGGGTTCTTGTTGGGCTGGTTTGTAAGCGCGTACTTACCATCGAGCTCCCATGAGTCTTCTGCGCCGATGGGCTTCAGCGCCCCCGAAGCTCCTATGAGGGTCTATTTTTCGCCCTCTCCTGAGCCGAAGCGGGCAATCCTCCAAACCCTACAAAGTGCGCAAAAATTCGTGCACGCCGCGCTCTATCAGCTGACCGACCCGGAGATCGCCGACGCTCTTATAGAGATAGCTAAACGCGGCATTGAGCTGAAAATTCTCCTCGACGACGAGCCGAGCAAGGGCAGCAAGGGCTGTCTTCTGTGGAGCGCGGGCATCCCCGTCAAACAGTACGTTGATTCAGGGATCATGCACCATAAGTTCGCCGTCGTTGACGGCGAGAGAGTGATCACGGGCTCGTACAACTGGACGACATCAGCCCAGACGCGCAACGAAGAGAATCTCTTGGTGATCGAGAGTCCAGAGCTTGCTCAGGCGTTCGAGAGTGAATTCTCGAAGCTCTGGGCACACAAGAAAGCTCAAGCGCTCACCCGCGCGGACTGCGCGCGATCATCGTCGGAAGAGTAAGAGCCACAGCACCAGCCCCGCAGCGGCCAGCACCATAAGGAGAATCGCGCCCTTGGGTATCGGCACAGATGCTGCCCTCATCGGGGTAATCACGCCACAGAGCACCCGTGCGCCGCTGTTGCCCGCAGGATCGGTCATTTGATCATCGGGGCCAGCGTGAATGACTAGAGAGCTGCCATCTTCATCGAAGAGCGAGAGCTCCCCCGGCGTGAGCGTCACGCGATCTGTGATGTGCTCGTAGACGGCGGAGCCGTCCTCGCCGACGACGAGATTGGGCAGATCTCCGGCGTGCGGGCCTTCGGGGTTAGTAAGCCCGTGCTTTTTGTTTGTCGGGTTAAAGTGCGGGCCAGCGGAGAGAAAGTCTGGGGGCTCGCACTTGCCCACTGAATGAATGTGGATGCCGTGCTCCCCCGGCGAGAGGCCCTTCACCGTGACGGAGATCCGAACTCCCTGAGCCTCTTGGGTGAAGATCGCCATGCCCAGGACTTGGCCCTCGGCATTGCGCAGCGGCGCGGCCGCCCGCTCGCCCACCGCCCAGACCGTCCCACTCCCCATCGCAAAGCCAACAGTGACCAGCACGGCTAGAACATAGAGATACGTGCGCATACTCTGCTCCTTTCTTTGGGAGATTTCAGCCCATATACGGGCGGCGCCAGTCGCGCGGCGGCACAAGCGTCTCTTTGATAGTTCGCGGGTTGAGCCAGCGAATGAGATTCAGCCATGAGCCAGCTTTGTCGTTCGTCCCGGAGTGTCTGGCTCCGCCGAAGGGCTGCCGCCCTACAACTGCCCCCGTGGGTTTATCATTTATATAGAAATTCCCCGCCGCGTAGCGCAGCATCTTCTCCGCAGTGACGATCGCCTGACGATCCTGCGCGAAGATCGAGCCCGTGAGCCCATACGGCGTAGATTCATCGCAGAGCTTGAGCGTCTTCTCAAACTCACTATCGGGATAGATATAGACCGTCAGCACCGGCCCAAAGATCTCTTCGGTCATGAGTTTGCTCGTGGGGTCTTTGGAGACGATCACCGTGGGCTGGACGAACCACCCCGTGGAGCTGTCGTACTCCCCGCCAAAGACGATCTCATAAATATTTGGGTTCTTCTTGGCTTCTTCGATGTACGAGACGATCTTGTCGAACGCGTCTTTGGTGATGATCGCGCCCATGAAGACCGAGAGGTCTTCGGTGGGGCCGACCTTGAGCTTGGGGAGTTCTTCGAGAAAGCGCTTCTTGATGGCAGGCCAGAGGCTCTGCGGGACGTACATTCTCGATGCCGCCGAGCACTTCTGCCCTTGATATTCGAACGCCCCGCGGATCGTGTTCGCGGCTACGACGTCAACATCGGCCGACGAGTGCACGAAGACGAAATCTTTTCCGCCGGTCTCGCCCACGATTCTGGGGAAATTTCTATAGTTGGGCAAGTTCTTGCCGATCTCCGTCCACAAGTGCACCAACGTCTCGTAACTGCCGGTGAAGTGCAGCCCCGCAAAATACGGGTGCTTGAGCACGACGTCGCTATATTGGCTAGAGAAGGGCACAAAGTTAATAACCCCCTTGGGTAGCCCCGCTTCTATCAGTATTTGCATGATGCGATAATTCGAGAGCAGCACCGATCGTGCGGGCTTCCAGAGGGCAACGTTGCCCACCAGAGCCGGCGCTGTAGGGAGATTGCCCCCGATCGAGTAAAAATTGAACGGCGGCACGGCGAGCACAAAGCCCTCCAACGGGCGCCAGTCGAAGCGATTGATCTCTCCGGAAATCTGATCGGGCTGCTGCTCGTAGAGGAACTGCATATAGTACGCGTTGAATCTCCAAAAGTCCACTAATTCCGCAAGATCAATCTCGGCTTCAAAGGGAGTCTTGGACTGATTGAGCATGATAGCCGCGATGTTTTGGATTCTCCTTGGCCCGGCCAGAAGATCTGCCGCGCGCATGAAGATCGCCGCTCGGTCATAGCCGTCCATGGTTGACCACGTTTTGTGGGCTTCTAAAGCCGCATCAATCGCGCGGCGCAGTTCGGGCTCTCCGGCCAGGTGTGCCCGCGCTAAGACTCTCTTATGGTCGTGGGGGCAGACCACGTCAACGGTTTGGCCGGTCTTGACGGGCTCGCCGTTGATAATTAAGGGGATCTCTTCGGTGGTGCGCTTGAGGGCTTCTATCTCTTTGAGGAGCTGTGCGCGTTCTGGGGTTCCGGGGGCATACGTTGGGATTTTGTTCACGTCGTTCTGGGGCTTCTCTAATTGCCAGTGTTTGCTCATAGCGATACCTCCTTGGTGTCTCTCTCTATTACGTTACCGGCTCCTCTTGTAAAAAGCAAATAGCTCGTGAGCTTGCGTGCTTCGCTTGCGTGCTCTCGCCCGTCGAAGCCCCGCACGAGAATTCTTACTTCTTCAAGAGTTTTAAACGTCTCAGGTCTTCTTCCGTCCAACCGGCTTCTTCTTCCAAGATGCGCTTCAACGTCTTGATGGGGAAAGCATCTGAGGGGTGATGAAACGTAACGGTGACTCGCCTTCCATCGGGGTGATAATAAATCTGATGGCTTCCAGATTGGCGACTGAAGATGAACCCATCGCGCTGCAGCGCATTGATAAGCTTCCGGGCTGTCAGGCCACGGAGCTTACTATAATCAATCGAACTCATAGAGTGACGGTGATCTTAGGTTCTGTGGAGACCGTCACGCCGCGACCGGTGGGGAGAGGCTCGCCGTGGGCCTGCATATCTTCGAGGATCAAGGTGATGACCTCTTGGAGGTTACGAAGGGCTTCGTGGGGGGTGTATCCCCAGGTGGTCGCGCCTTTGAGAGCAGGGCAGTAGGCCAGATACGCCTGGCGACCATCAGGGAATCGATCTTCTTCGAGGACGACTCGGAAGGTATACGTCTTAAGTCCGTCATAGGCGATCTTACGCTTAGCCATAGCGTCTTCACTATAATCTCTAGAGACGTTGCTGTCAAGGGTGCAGATCGCCAATGGGAGCCATCGCTACCGCAAGATCACAAGCTTGCGCACTTCGCTTACGTACTTTCGCCCAGCTTAAGGAATTTCCCGCAGAATGATCTTGTCTTGCTCGGTATCTATAGTTAAGCACCGTACACTCAACTCGACCGAACCCAATTACCCTAAGGGAAACTCAATAAACGTAGGCACAGTCAGGGCGCTCTATATACTCGATGATGATCTCTTGGTCTTGCACATCGAGCGCTTCCAATTGGCGCTGAAGCTCCTCGTACGTGTGGGCATAGGCGAGGACTTGGCCTTGGCGATGGGCGACGAACTGCCCACCGTAGCGCGCTTGGAGCTGAGCATACTCGAGCTCAGTCATGGTCTCACCAAGTGCAAGTATACTCCCTGAACGCACTCAAGGCAAAGCATTCGACTGAGAGCTAGAGCGCAGCGGAGCGAGTTACAAAGAATTCAAGGATTGTTGTCTAACCCAAAGATCGATCAGTGTAATAATTTGACCATCGCTGAGCTTGTAAGGATGTAGCCAAGGAAAATCACAATAAGGGATAGCAACTCCCCGAATCCAAATATCAATGGCCTCGATAATCTCGGAGTCGTCCAGCTTCCTGTTTCTGTTACGGTCAAAGACGTAGGGTATTAAGCATTCATCCAAGGCTAGTATCCGCAGACTCTGGGTGCCGCCTGGAGTCAGCCTAGCATTTATAGTATACTGCCCTGGTATGGTGAAGAGAAAGCCGAAAACCTCACGACGGCTTTTGGATCCCAGTGTAACTCGCTGGGTAGTACCAGCAATAAATATGCCTGACTCGTGCTGAATCTCGATAGATAGCTCCACGGTGCTCGTCTTACTACACTTATTTATTAGCTCAAATTTCACAAGGTCACCTAAGGCCACTTCGGTCTTGTCTGCCGTGAGAATAACGCAAGGTGAAGGGGGCGGGACTTCAGTGCCTACACTGAACCGCCAGTGAGCCAGAACTGTAGATGACTGCTAACATGTCTGTTCTTGATCCAAACAGCCCAAAACGATAAATTCATATTCTCTTGGTGCCAGCTTCCCTAAACGGTAGGTTTTACCTGTTGGGACGAGCACCTGAAGGCATATCTCTGTAACTTTTGTCACAGCAACTGTAGCTGAAAAGGTGACCTGGTCAGAATTTTCTTGTCTCGTGAGCGTGGAGAAAGAAGCTTGGTAGCAAGTATCGGGAAGCCAACCAGAAACATGCACAAGCACCTCATCGTTTGGGGTAGGTTGAGGTGGCTCGATCTCGATCATGAGGTCGTAGAGCAGGAATCCAGATTGTGCTTGAGCTATAGCCAAAATACTTACAGCAAGCAAAGCCGATAGCGTTATTGCCTTTACTGTTTTCATCTCAAGATCACCAGCTTCTTCACTTGACTTCTCACCTTATAAGTAAGTGTATAAGGAGGTGCATGACCGCTGACGTAATTGCTGCCGTAATTATGGTGATAATAAAGTGTTTCCAAAGAAAGTCCCACACTTGAATTATCCAATCCTTAAGCCGATATTTCCAAAGCAATTTTTTAATTCTCTGAAATGTTTGGGCATCTGGGATTCCGAATTCATCTGAATCTGGGGACTTAAATTTGATATAGCCTTGCTCGCAAAGTCTTTTCAAACTATCTTTAACTTCCACCTCATCTAACTCTCCTATGAATTGAGAGTGAACGAAGCCTATACTAACATAATACCTAGGGATTACAGCTTTCTGCTTCCAAATGCAATATAATACCTTGTAATCCTGTTTGGATAGCTTAGTCTTGTAACTTTTCATCAAGCTATACCCCACTCCCTCACACAGAGAGGCTCACCGAACCTGCCCCTCTGGAGACCTCGCCCTGCCTCATTCTCTCAGGGCTCGGCACAGCTGGATTATAGCACGACCACCCCCTGCCTAGTCAAGATCCCTTCTCTAACGTCTGCTAACCAAAATTAGCGGACTTTTAAAGGCAGAAGAAGCTGCGCGAGAAATTCTCTTCCAAAGAGCTTTTTCTGACAAGCCCTCTCTAAGACGGGCGCGGCTGCCCGGACATCCCCAAGGCCTTAATTTTTTCTTAAGATAGCCCCATAGATGCCAATAGCGACCCGTTTACACAATCTTTGCCAAGATCAGCGATGAGCACGAGCTCTTGCGCACCGAAGGTGATCAGCGCTACCGCCTCAGTTCACTCGCTGGGGGAATGGATGTCTATGAGCTGTGTAATCGGCGTCACTGTCTTCTCAGGGGGGAATCCGTACAATCAAGCCAACGCTAAAGGGGGGATAGTCGAATGCGGAATTGCAGATGGCTCAGCAGGATGCTGACGCTCCTGCTCGTGGCGATGCTCTTGGCCGTCGGGGCTACGCCGTTGGCTTCGGCCCAGGACGACAAGAGCGTCAAGGATAAGGTGGCCCAGCTCGAGAAACAGCTCAAAGAGCTGGAAGCCGTGGTCAAGTCGCTCTCCATCGAGCTGCAGAAGCTCACCCAAGCCGGGACCGGCGAGATCGAGAACATCCGGCCGCGGCTCTTTGCCGTGGAACAGCTGGCCAAGGATCTCTCGTTCGATCTCAAGAAGCTCAGTGGACGGATCAGTAACCTCGAAGGGCAGGTCGAGCAGCTCGCCGAGCTGCCCCAGCAAGTGTCCGATCTCAAGTACAGCGTGGGAGAGCTGGCCAGCCGCATGAAGGCCAATGAACTGGCCATCGGACAGCTGCGCGACCAGCTCGAGAAGCTCGCGGGCATTCAGGCCCTCGTCATCAATCTCCAAGGGACCGTAGGAACGCTGAGCAACCGCGTTGAGGTTGTGGAGAAGGGCTTAGCGGCTCTGACTGATCAAGTGGGCAAGCTCCAAGCCCTCACGCCGTTGGTGAAGGGACTGCAGGATACGACGGCGAATTTGAGCGTCCGTGTGGGGCGCATCGAGGAGACGCTCGTCAAGCACACCCAGCAGTTGGAGCAGCTATCGGGCTTGCCCGGCGCTGTGGTGAACGTGCAGAACTCTGTTGGGGAGCTTGCGAGTCGCACCAGCAGCCTCGAGGGGAATTTTGCGCGATTACAGCAGATCGTCGCGTCCTTGCAAGATATAGTGAGCAAGCTCTCGGGGCGGCTCGATGCTGCCGAAGCCCGTGACGAAGATATGGCCAAGAAGTTCAGCCAGCTCACCGATGGCTTCAGCAAGCTCTTGATTGATGTTGAATCTCTCAAGATCAAGATCAATGAGCTCCAAGATCGCATCGCTAGGCTTGGAGCGCCGCAGCCGGTGGAAATCCCCGATGTCAAGGCGCTCGTCCAGCAAGCGGTAGCCGAGAAGACCAAGGAGCTGCAAGCGCAGCTGGCCCAAGCCAAGAAAGAAGCTCAAGACGCCAAAGCCGCCGTCGAGGGCGCCAACAGCTTAGCGCTCATCGCGCTGGTGGCGGGCTTGGCGGGAGTCTTGATCGGGTTCTTGTTCTAAAGACGAAGCTAGGATCACCCCTTTGGCGGCAAGCGAGAGTGCAGAGCTCTCGGGGGATCTTGGCAAGGCCGGGTCGAGCGGGAGCGCCATGCTCCCCTCGACTCTTTTTTGTTATAATCGCCCACCGTGAGAAGAGATTCGGAGCGGCTTGCGAAGCTTCTGCTGGGGGTGGTCGTCCTCATCTGGGGGGCTAATTTCATCGTGATGAAGGCAGCTTTCCGTGAACTTCCCCCTTTAGTCTTTAATGCCGTGCGCATGACCGTCGCCGCGGCGCTGATGGGGGGCATCTGGCTGGCGCGGGAGCGCCAGAGGAAGATGCCGTGGTCCGACTGGCTCAAGCTGGCCGGCGTGGGCCTGCTGGGCAACACGTGCTATCAGGTGCTCTTTGCGATCGGGCTGGACTTGACGACCTCGGCGATCTCGTCGCTGCTCATCGGGACGATCCCCATCTGGACCGCCCTGTTGGCGATGGCCCTCGGCTGGGAGAGGATCTCCACGCGGACGTGGGTGGGGATCGCTCTGGCGTTTGGAGGGGTCGTGCTCGTCACGCTGGGTAGCCCCCAGGGAAACTCCTCCACACAAGATCTCCTCGTGGGGAACCTGCTGACCCTGGGGGCGGCGATCTGTTGGGCAGGGTATACTGTGTTTTCGAAGAGGCTCTTAGAGAGATACTCCGCGCTGCGCGTCTCCGCCGTGGGGTTGGTGGTGGGGGTTCCGGGGCTGTGGCCCTTCGCCGCGCTTGAGCTCTGCTCGGTGGATTGGCGTGCCCTGCCGCCCTGGGTGTATGGAAGCATTCTCTATACGAGCTGCTTCCCCATTGCCCTGGCGTATCTCATCTGGTCGTACAGCATTCAACAGCTTGGGGCCGCGCGCACAGCGATCTTTAACAACATCGTGCCTGTGGTGACGTTTGCTCTGGCTTTCGTTGTGCTGCACGAGCCGATCACCTGGCTCCAGCTGGTAGGAGGGGCGATCGTCTTAGGGGGTGTCTGGCAGACACAAAGCCCCTCTCCCGCCAAGCTTCGCCTGGACCGGACATCTTCGCCGGCCAATGGCCGGCGAAGGTGAACAGTCTATCTTATGGGTACATGCCGCGGGCTCGAGCGGCCTCGGCTACCCGCGCCACTGCCGTCATGAACGCCGCCGTGCGCATGTCCACCTTGTGCTTCAGATGCATCTCCAGCACGCGCTTGAATGCCTCCGTCATGAAGATCTTCAAGCGCTCATCCACGCGCTCGGCGTCCCAGAAATAGCGATAGCGATCCTGGACCCACTCAAAGTAGCTGACTGTCACCCCGCCGGAGTTCGCCAGAATATCAGGGAGGACGAAGATCCCCCGCTCATGCAAGATCGCGTCCGCCTCTTGGGTGGTCGGGCCGTTGGCCAGCTCGCAGATGAGCTTGGCTTTGATCTTGTGGGCGTTGCCCTCATGCAGCTGGTCCTCCAAGGCCGCCGGCGCCAAGATGTCACACGGAAGCTCTAACAGCTCTTCGTTGGTGATTTTGTCTGCGCCCGTGAACCCCACGACCGTGCCCGTCTCACGCTTGAACGCCAGCACGGCTTTGTAGTCCAACCCCTTGGGGTTGTAGATGCCGCCCTTGGAGTCGCTGACGGCGATCACATTGGCGCCGGCTTCTTGCATAAATTGGGCGTAATACGAGCCAGCGTTGCCAAAGCCCTGAATGGCGACCGTCGCCCCTTCGATCTTCATGTTGAGGTGTTTGAGGGCTTCGAGGGTGCAGAAGAAGCCGCCGCGGGCGGTAGCCGTCTCGCGCCCCAACGATCCTCCAAGCAAGATGGGCTTGCCCGTCACCAGCCCGGGCATGAACTCCCCATTGTGGTGCATACTGATCGTGTCCACGATCCAGGCCATCTCGCGGGAGCTTGTGTAGACATCCGGGGCGGGGATATCTATATCTGGGCCGATGATGGGCGCGATCTCCGCGGCGTAGCGCCGCGTGAGCCGCTCCAGCTCCCCAACGGACATCTCCTTGGGGTTGCAGCGCACCCCGCCCTTGGCCCCGCTGAAGGGCAGCCCCGCCACCGCGCACTTCCAGTTCATCAAGATCGCCAGCGCTTCCACTTCTTCTAAGGTCGTGTCCGGGTGATAGCGGATGCCGCCCTTGCCCGGCCCCAAGACCGGATGGCACTGCACTCGATACCCCTCAAAGTTGATAACCCGACCGTTGTCCATGCGCACCGGGAAGTTGACGATCAGCCGGCGCTTGGGATACCGCAAGAGCTCTATCAAGCCCTCCTCAAGCTTGAGCTTCTGCGCGGCCACGTCGAAGAAGTACCGCGCGGTCTTGAGCATCTTCAGCTCGCCTTGCCGTTTGGCCTCCACTGTTGCTGCCATAGATTAGACCTCCTTTGTCTGGTTCTCTTGAGCTAAGCGTCGTCCAACTTCGAGCGCGTGTAAGTTCTGATCACGATACTTTGGGGGCGTGCGGAGTGCCACCGCCTTCTGGAGGTTCTCCCATGAGACCAGGCGCGCTAGAGCGTTGAGTGCCCCCAGCGCCACCATGTTCGTGACCAGCTTGTTGCCAACTTGTTCGACGGCTGCGCGCGATAACGGCAACTGCACCACGGTATTTCTCCCCTGAACGTTCACGTGAGTCGAGTCTACGACAATAAGAGCTTGGCTGTCCACCGCGGGGGAATATTTATCGAACGCATCTTGGGAGAGGCAGAGCAAGATATCGGGTTTGATCACTTGCGGGTAGGCGATCTTCTCCGTGGAGATGATCACGTCGGATTTGCTGGCTCCCAGGCGGGCTTCGGGGCCGTAGCTTTGGGCGACCGCGACGTTCTTGCCGTCGCGCATCGCCGCTTCGGCTAAGATAATCCCCGCGAGGACGAGCCCCTGCCCCCCTGCCCCTGTCAGCTGGATCTGTTTAGTGGCCATCTCGCATCTGCGCTATAAGTCTGTAATAGCTCTCCACAAACTCCGCTCGCTCCTCCCGATGGAGCTCTCCAATGACGATCTTGCCCGCGCGCTCCTCGGCGCTGAGAGAGTCCCACTCTTCAATGGGCACCGTCTGTTCTTTTAGATTATGCAACATTTCGTAGGGGTCGCGCAAGTCGTTGAGCCGTCCGTAATACGTCGGGCAGTGCGTGAGCACCTCGATCACGGAGAACCCTTTATGAGTGATCCCGCGCTTGATGAACTTCACCATGTCGGGAAAGTCGAAGCTGGTGGTGCGCGCCACGTAGGTCGCCCCTGCGGCTATGGCCACGCGCGCAATATCGAAAGGGGGCTCGAGATTTCCGTAGGGGCTGGTGGTGCTCTTCTTCTGCAGGGGGGTGGTGGGGGCGACCTGGCCGCCCGTCTGCCCGTAGATCGAGTTGTTATAGACGATCGCCGTGAGATCAATATTGCGGCGGCAGGCGTGGATGAAGTGATTGCCCCCGATGCCCATAGCATCCCCATCGCCCAGGGCGAGCACGACCGTCAGCTCGGGCCTGACAAGCTTCAACCCCGTGGCGAAAACTACCGCTCGTCCATGAGTCGTGTGCATGGCATCGGTGTTGAAGAGAAACGCCGTGCGCCCTGAGCAGCCAATCCCCCCGATGACTACAGTTTGCTTGGGATCGAGCCCAAGCTCAGCCATCGCGCACGCGAGCGCGTGCGTGATCATCCCGTGCCCGCAGCCAGGACACCACACATGCGGCAATCTCTCCACACGCAAATATTCTCTATAGTCCATGGCTCACTCCTGCTCGAAGAAGAGCTTGCACGCGCTGACAAATCTCCTGAGGGGTGATGAGGTAGCCGTCCACCCGACCCAGGTGCTCGACCGCGACCCGCCCCCGCACGGCGCGCTCGACCTCGCGCACCAATTGCCCCAAGTTGAGCTCTGGGACGAGCACATACTGGGCACGCTCGGTGCACGAGCGAATGAGCTTATCTGAGAAGGGCCAGAGCGTCTTCAGATCGAGCCAGCCCACCGCGAGGCCCTGAGCGCGCAGCTGGTGCCCCGCGGCCTCTACAGCGCGGCTGGTGATGCCGTAGCTGATAATAATAACATCAGCGTCATCCACGAAGTGCGCGCGGTAGAGGGCGAGCTGGTCCGCACGGCTCTCGATTTTAGAGACGATGCGCTGGAGCTGCTCTGCGGCTTTTTGACCTTGGGCAGGGAAGCCCCACTCATCATGGGCCATTCCCGTGACCATCAGCCGAGCCCCCTCGCCAAAGGTGACCATCGTCTCATTCGAGAACGGCTTGAAGTCCTCAAGGCGCTCCGGACGACGACGCTCGACGACTTCGAGTTCTCCAGGTTCGGGCAAGATCACATTCTCCCGCAAGTGCGCCAAGACTTCGTCTAGGAGCAAGATCACCGGCACGCGATACTGTTCAGAGAGATTGAACGCGTGCACGGTCATCTCGAAGACCTCGCGCACCCAGGAGGCCGTCAGCACGATGACGGGGTGATCGCCGTGGGTGCCCCAGCGCGCTTGCATCACGTCTCCTTGGGCGGCTTTTGTGGGCTGGCCGGTGCTGGGGCTCCAGCGCTGCGCGTCCACGATCACACACGGGGTCTCAGTGATCGCTGCGTACCCGATAGATTCTTGCATGAGCGAGAACCCCGGCCCGCTCGTCGCGGTCATCGCCTTGGCGCCGCCCCACGACGCCCCGATCACCGCAGAGATCGAGGCGATCTCATCTTCCATCTGTAAGCAGATGCCCCCGACCTTAGGCATCTCCCTGGCCAAGTACTCCATGATCTCGCTGCTGGGAGTGATGGGATACCCCGCGAAGAAGCGACATCCCGCGTAGAGCGCGCCGCGCGCGCACGCTTCGTTCCCCTGGACAAGCTCCTGCGCTCTCATACCAGACCCCTCACCCCTTCTCCCCTCTCCCTCAGAGGGGAGAGGGGCCGGGGGTGAGGGTGTGAATGCTTTTTATGGACGGAGATGGCGAAATCCGGACAGCGCTGCTCGCAGATGCCGCAGAAGATACACTGGGCGATCTCTTTTGCGTCCGCCTTGCCCTCGGCGTTGAGCACGAGCACTCCCTTGGGGCAGCTCTGGACGCAAACGCCGCAGCCCTTGCAGCGTCGCGGCTCGATCTCTAAGAAGAACTCACCTTGCTCATAGCGCTTCATAGCGTTCACACTTTCTCAGAAGCTTCTCCCACTCTTCGTCAACTTGCTGTTGGATCTGGCGGAGGAGCTCTTTGTGTTGGGGCTCAAACAGATGCGCGAAGCGCTTCTGTGGCCGCAGCCACTCGGTGATGGGGAGCTTCTCCTCGGGGATGTAATTTAAGACCCAGCGCCCCTCAATGATCTCATAGAGGGGCCAGTAACATGTCTCGACCGCGAGCCGCGCGATCTTGACGCTCTGATCGGTGGGGTGGCCCCAGCCGCGCGGGCAGGTCGAGAGCACATTGAGAAATGCCGGACCATCTACAGAAGCCGCCTGGCGCGCCTTCCGCGCAAGATCGTACCAGTCGCTGATGGATGCCTGGGCCACATAGGGGATGTGATGGGCTGCCACGATCTCCGTGAGATCTTTTCTGCGCTGGGGCTTGCCAAAGCTTTTCTCACCTAAGGGGGTGGTACTGGTCTGGGCAGCTAACGGCGTTGCCCCGGAGCGCTGATTCCCCGTGTTCATATACGCTTCGTTGTCGTAGCAGACGTAGATGAATCTATGGCCGCGTTCGAGCGCTCCAGAGAGCGCTTGCAGCCCAATATCGTAGGTGCCGCCGTCGCCGCCAAACGCCACGAAGCGAATCTCTTGGGAGATCTTGCCCCGCCGCCGTAAGACCCTATAGGCCGTCTCGACCCCGCTGGCGACGGCGGCAGCGTTCTCGAACGCCACATGGATCCACGGGACGTTCCACGCCGTCGTGGGATAGCGCGTCGTGGCCACCTCCAGACAGCCCGTGGCGTTGATGACGACCACGGGCTCTTCGATAGCATTGAGAATTGTGCGCACGCAGATGGGGATGCCACACCCGGCGCAGAGGGCGTGGGCCCCGGTGAAGCGCTTGTGCAGCTCCTCGCGGTGCGCGAGTTCTTTGGTGTTGGGCATAGGGATCACTCCCGCAGGCCTAAATATCGCAGCACGGTCGGATCCACTTCGTTCTGCATATCCGTCACGACGGATGCTAAGAGCTCCGGGGGCGTGTCGCGCCCGCCCAGCCCATAGATATAGTTATAGAGCGTGGGTCTTGTGGGGAGATAGCGCCCCAGCGCGGCCGAGATCTCCAGATAGAGCGGCCCCCAGCTGCCCAGGGAGATCGCGCGATCTAAGACAGCTACGGCGCGCTTGCCCGCAAGCGCCTGCGCGATCTCGTGAGCGGGGAAGGGCCGGAAGACCCAGGGCCGCAATAGCCCGACTTTGACCCCTTTGCGCCGGAGGCGATCTATCGTGACTTTGGCCGTGCCCGCCGTCGAACTTAAGATCACTAGGACATACTCCGCATCGCTCAGCTTATACGCCTCAAAGAACCCGTGATACCGGCGCCCAGAGAGCGCCGCGAACTCCTCTTGCAGCTCAAGCCAAACAGTTCGAGCGGCGTCGAGGGCGTCCACTTGCTGGCGCTTCAGCTCAAAGTAATAGTCAGGCAGCGCAAACGGCCCCTGCGTCGTCGGATGATCTACATCGAGGAGCGGGTAGAGCGGCTCGTATTCGCCGACAAATTCTTTGACGACCTCATCGGGGAGGAGGGCGACCGGCTCGGCTGAGTGCGTGATCGTAAATCCATCTTGCATCACCATCACTGGGACTAAGACGCGGTGATCCTCGGCGAGCCGCTGCGCGATGAGCATCAGGTCATACGCTTCTTGAGCGTTCTCCGCGAAGAGCTGCACGCACCCGGCGTCGCGAGCCATCATGCTATCAGAGTGATCGCAGTGAATATTAATGGGCCCAGAGAGCGCGCGACTCCCCACCGCGATCACGATGGGGCAGCGCATCGATGACGCAATATAGACGATCTCGAGCATCAACGCTAATCCCTGAGAGCTCGTAGCCGTGATCACTCGTGCCCCAGCGCACGAGGCCCCCACAGCGGCGCTCATGGCGCTGTGCTCGCTCTCCACGTTGATAATCTCTGTATGGCACAACCCATCGGCGACAAACTGCGCGAACGTCTCGATGATCGGGGTCTGGGGGGTGATGGGATAGACGGGCACAACGTCAGGGTCGATTTGGCGCATGGCGTGCGCGGCGGCCTCCGCGCCCGTCAGCAGGGAGAGTCTTTCCGTGGCTACACGCATACTTCCTCACCGGCTTTCGTCGCCAGGGCGGGCGTGATTGCCGCCTCCTCGATCATGGTGATGGCCCCGGTGGGGCAGACCTGCGAGCAGATCCCACATCCCTTGCAGTGATCGTAGCTGAATCCGCGCATCTGCAAGCGCTCTACCACAATCGTCGCTTCGGGGCAGTGCGCCCAGCATAAGAGACAATTCACGCAGAGCTTCTCATTGAAGGAGGGCTTTCTGCCGGAGCGCCAGCCCCCCGTCTGCACCAGATGGGGCGTAGCCCCACCGGGAATGACCCCGCCAATGGGTAACTCTTGATAGCGCTTCATGCGGTTGCCTCCAAGGTCTCCACGCGCTCGGGCAGCGCGGTAAAGCCCGCGCGCAGCGCTGCCAGGTTCGTCGCCAAGGCCTTCTCGCCGAAGGCTTGGGCAAGCTCAGCTTCAAGGTCCTCCAGGGAGACGTTCCCCAAGAGGCGCGCCAACGCCCCAAGCATCACGACATTAGAGAAGCGCGCGCCGACTGAGCGGGCGAGCGCCTCCGCGTCGAGCGTGATGATCCTCCCGGAAAACCCCGTCAGCGCCCGGATCTCTTCGGGCGTCTGCGCCGTGTTGACGAGCAAGATCCCGTGGCGCTTCAGCCCTTCGGTGACCCGGGCCTCCTTGGCAGAGAGCAACGTTGGGTCGAGCACGACGACGATATCCGGCTCGTAGATGCTGCAGTGCAGGCGAATCTCTTTGGTATCGAGGCGGTTGAACGCTTTGACGGGGGCGCCGCTGCGCTCCGGGCCGTATTCTGGGAAAGCCTGGACGTAGTGTCCGTGGCGGAGGGCTGCTCCGGCGAGGAGCTGCGAGACGGTCTTCGCCCCTTGGCCGCCGCGCCCGTGCCAGCGGATCTCGATCATAGCACGTCACCCCCTTGCGAGGAACTTCGCGATCCCCTGCGCCGCGAGCTTCCCGTGGCGCACAGCCTCGACGACGGTTCCCCCGCCGTTGACGCAGTCGCCGCCGGCAAAGTACTTCTCGCGATTTGTCTGGAAGTTCTCGTTCACTCTGACGAGCCCCCCCTCGGCCTCCAAGCCCAGCGCCTTCCAGAGCTCGACGCGCTTCTCTTGGCCAATCGCTTTGATGACGGTGTCGACTTCGAGCGTGAACTCGGTGCCGGGGACGGGCTCAGGAGCTGGACGACCAGATCTATCCGGTGCTCCCAAGCGCATATGGATACATTCGATCTTGCGGACCTTGCCGTCGCCAAGCAAGCGCACCGGGGCGGTCAAGAAGTAGAAGTGCACGCCCTCCTTGCGCGCTGCCTTGACCTCATGCTTGAACGCCGGCATCTGCTCCTCCGTGCGCCGATAGAGCACCATGACGTTGGTCGCGCCCAGGCGCACGGCCTCGCGCGCCACGTCAATCGCCGTATTGCCGCCCCCAATGACAGCAACTATAGGGCCGATCTTGGGCGGGCGCCCGCTCTTGATCTGCTCCACAAATTCGAGAGAATTCCACACCCCGGCAAGATCTTCCCCCGGGATGCGCGCGCTCGCATCCGCGCCCAGGCCCACCCCAAGGAAGATCGCCTGATGGCGGCGCTCCAGCTCCTCAAACGAGATATCTTTGCCCACCGTCACCCCATAGTGAATCTTGACGCCCAAGCGCTCGATCATCGCGACTTCTGCGGGGAGCGGATCTTTCAACTGCTTGTAGGGGGCAATCGCCGAGGTGATCAGACCTCCGGGCTCAGGCCGGCTCTCGTAGACCACGACGTCGTAGCCCATCTTGGCGAGTTCTGCCGCACAAGCCAACCCTGCCGGCCCCGCGCCAATGACTCCGACGCTCTGGGGCTTCCACGCTGGACGGGCAAAGAAATTGAGCTGGCGCGCGAGCGCCACGTCCGTGGCATAGCGCTGCAGGCGCCCGATGGAGACGGCGCGGCGCCCTTCTTTAGTGAGCACACACGCACCCTCGCACAGCTCTTCGACGGGGCAGACGCGCGCGCAGCTGCCTCCTAAGATATTCGCTTCGAAGATGAGCTTGGCGGCCTCTTCGGGGCGGCCCTCGCGGATCGCTCGGATGAATTGGGGCACAGGGACGCGCGCCGGACAGGCAGCCGTACACGGCGCAGGCGCATACGGGCCTCCACACTCAAGACAGCGATCGGCCTCAAGAACTGCTCTCGTGCTATCGAGCGGGGGATGGATCTCTTGGTAGATTGCGGGCGTTGTCTCTTGCCGTGAGCCAAGGGTGACGCTCATAGAGCCCCCCTTTCGTTCTCACTATCTTAGGGGGCTTGGGTCGAGCGGGCCATGATGTTCATCAGAGCTATTGTTGATCTTCGTCAAAGAAGGGGCTAAAGAAGCGAACGGGACGGCCTGGGGGGCCGTCCCGCGGGAAAGGGGGTTCCCGACCTGACGAAAGCTCGCCAGGTCGCTTCCAGGGATGAGGTAGGGATGAGAGCGCCCTCAACGCCCTGGAAGATAAACTACGCGCTTCTCCCTTTACGAATCCACTCGTAGCTCACCCAGCCGCCGATCACAAACGCCACCAAGAGCAAGAGGAAGACCATCTCTTGCCCATTGAGCTGGTACGACTGCTGGGCTGCGCTCAGCTGGCTCATCAGCATGTGTGCCATCATGAGCCCCCTTACGAACTTCGTAAGCTTTTTATTATAGATCACTTGAGGGGGCAAAGTCAAGCTCGCAATAACTCTGATTTCTTGCGCCTTCTAGCGCCAGAGGTTCTGCTCGTCGCTGGGGCCAACGGAGATCATCGTGATGGGGATCCCCAGCTCATCTTCGATCAGGCGCACGTACTGTTGAGCAGCTCGAGGAAGCTCGGAGAACTCGCGGCAGTCGGAGAGCGGCTCCTGCCAGCCGGGCAGCTTCTCATAGACCGGCTCACACTCTTGGAGGATCTCGCAGACGGTGGGGAAATCATGGAGCACTCGACCGTGATAGCGATAGCTTGTGGCTACAGGGATCTCATCGAAGCCCGTGAGCACGTCGAGCTTCGTGAGGGCGAGCTCGGTGAAGCCATTGACCATAGCGGCATAGCGCAGCGCGACGAGGTCGAGCCAGCCGCAGCGGCGCGGCCGCCCGGTGGTCGTGCCAAACTCTTGCCCCGCGGCGCGCAGGCGATCCCCGGCGCTCCCGAGAGCTTCCGTGGGGAATGGCCCAAGCCCCACTCGCGTCGTATACGCCTTGGCGACACCGATCACCCGCGAGATCTTCTGCGGAGGCACCCCGGCCCCAGAGCCGATCCCGCCGATCGTCGGCGTTGACGATGTGACATACGGATACGTCCCCAGATCGAGATCGAGCAAGGTCGCTTGAGCCCCTTCAAAGATTATATATTTGTTCTGATCCAGAGCGTCGTTGAGCAGGCGCACTGTATCCACGATGCGATCCCGAAAGCCCTCAGCGAGCCGCAAGATTTCGTGGGCGAGCTCCTGGGCCCGCAGACGCTGCAATTCAGGATGATCGGGCCAAATGCGCTGATAGCGCTCCAAGACCGCCGCGAGTTTTTCGGTGAATCTCTGTGGGAAGAGCAGATCAGACATTCTCAATCCGATGCGCGCGGCCTTATCGCGATAGGCGGGACCGATCCCCTTGGCCGTCGTGTCCAGAGCACTCTGAGAACCCTCAAGCCTTTCAACGATCGGGTGGTACGGCAGGAGCAGATGGGCGTTGGAGCTGATATAGATTTCGGGTTCGCTGCCGCGCAGCTCCTTGAGGGCTTCTAATTCCGCGACGAGCGCATACGGATCGATGACCATGCCGTGGGCCAGGACCGCGACACAGCCCTCATGGAGCGCCCCGGCGGGGATCAAGTGAAACTTAAATTCTTGAGCTTCTGTCTCACCGCCGTTGGCGCCGACGCCGACTACGGCGGGGACACGGCTGGTCACGACGCGATGGCCGGCGTTGGTGCCGCCGTTGAAGCGCACGCAATAGTCCGCATCGCGCGCGAGCAGATGGACCAACTTCCCCTTACCTTCGTCGCCCCACTGGGCCCCAAGGACAGCTACCGCGGGCATAGGGTCACTTCCTCAGTAGCGAGTTCGCGCACGCTCTCTCCCGTGCGCACCACAAGTTTACCCGATTGCGAGAGTCCCAGCACCTCGGCAGCGATCTCCCCACTACTCGTTCTGACGAGAACGCGCGGCGGCAGCACCGAGAGCTCTTGCCATCGCTGACGGACAAACTCAAAGCCCTCGGAGAGAAATCGCTCATAGTCGTGGGCTATGGCCGCGAGGGCTCTGTCAAGAAATTCTTCTAAGGGGACAGGGTGACCTAGCTCACGGGCTAATGAAGTCGGTGGAACGCGCGCCTCTGCGGGAAGCTCGTTATTGACGTTGATGCCGATCCCCGCGATGAGCCATTCGATCTGGGCAGCGTTTGTGCTGAGTTCGATCAGGATGCCGCCCAGCTTTTGATACCTCACGCCGGCCTGCGGCCACCCCTCTCCGTTGACGGAGAGGGGATGGGGGTGAGGTACATACAGATCATTGGGCCACTTGACGCCCACGGGAACTCCCCAGCCCTCTCTGAGCGCGCGCGCGAGCGAGACGGCGATCAGAATAGCGATACATCCCGCTTGCTCTGCTGGGATTGGGGGCCTGAGCAAGAGCGAGAACCAGGCACCGCCCTTGGGCGACAGCCACCTCCGCCCGAACCGTCCCCGGCCTGCTGTTTGTTCCCTTGCGATGACAACGGTGCCTTCAGGCGCACCTCCACAGGCGAGCCCTTTCAGCAGGTCGTTGGTTGAGCTCAGGGAATCAAAGAGAAAGAGCTGGTATGTCATCTGTTACGGCGCTCTGCGCTCTTGATTCACTTTATGCCGCACAAGGAGGGCTAGGACAAAGGCAGCAGCAACAGCTCCTACAATCATCACGACGAGCGGCCACATGCTTTACTCCTTTCGAGCCCATTTTATCACAAGAAAGGCCGCAGTGTAAAATCCTATGCCCGCAAATAGCCCCAAGATGGCAAACTCCCACCGAAAGGGCTGCCCACTCAATAATTGCCCCACCACAAGGGCTCCAAACGTGATGTTACCTGCATCCAGGAGCTTATCCGCAAGCTTATCAGCATAGGCTTCCCATGGGTGCATAACAGATCAGTGAAAGCGCCTGAGCCCCACTCGTGCTCTGCGTCCATTGACGTCGAGCTCCTTGATGAACTCGACCCCCTCGAACGAGCTGTTGCGTTGCAGGGTCACGGCGAGCGTCTCTTCTTGGATGTATGCAGCGAACTGCTCGATCGCCGCAAGCACTTCGGGATCAGCTTCGTACAAAAGCTCGATGCGATCGGAGACTTCAAAGCCCGCTTCCTTGCGGCACTCCTGGACTAATCTCACGAACTCCCGCGCCAAGCCCTCCTGACGCAACGCGTCGTCAATGCGCACATCGAGCAAGACTTTCGCATCGCCTTCCGTGCCCTCGACATACCCTGGGCAGGGCGCCAGCGCCACCCGCACATGCGTTCCCTCAGCAAGCTCAATCTCTTGGCCTTCTACAGTGAAGCGCAACTTCTTTTGACTGCGCAGCTCTTGGGCGAGCTGCACGCGCTTGTCGTGATCAGCCTTGTTCAGCTCCTCTATCAAAGCGATAACTTTAGGAGCCAAGCTGCGCAGGTCCTTGCCCAGGGCAGCTTTCTCGTAGTCGAGCCTGGGCGTGTAGAACGCAAAGAGCTGCTCTGCGCTCAGCCATTGGATCTTCTTGACGTTAAGCTCTTGGCGAATGAGCTGTTGGTACTCCTCCTCCAAGGGAGGCCCGTCGCTTGTGATGGCCGCAAGGGCGAGCGGTTGGCGCACCTTGATCTGCGCCTTGTTGCGCGCTTGTAAGCCCGCGGTGACGATCTGTCGCGCGCGCGCCATCTGCGCCTCAAGATGGACATCTCGAAGCTGCTCGTCTACTTGGGGCCAATCGCACAGATGGACGCTCTCGGGCATCTGCTCGGTTCTGAGATTCTGATAGATCGCCTCTGCTAAGAACGGCACAAACGGCGCTAAGAGCTTTGTCAGAGCCAATAAGACCTCGTAGAGCGTCGCGAACGCCGCGGTCTTATCGGCAGTCCATTGGTTGCCCCAAAATCGCGCGCGCGAGTTTCGCACGTACCAATTGCTCAGGTCGTCCACGAACGCCGCGATGGCCTGCGTGGCAGCAACGGGATCGTACTCGTCTAACGCCTTCGTCGTCTCGCTGATAGTGTGCTGCAGTCGAGAGAGAATCCATCTATCAAGCAAGCTTCGCCAGACTTCGTCTGGACTGTGCGCCTTGCCGCCTTTGGCGGCAAGATGAACGGTCCAGGCGAAGCCTGGGTCGAAGCGATCGATGCTGGCGTAGAGCGAGAAGAAGTTGTAGACGTTGCGCACGGTTTCCAGGACCCCGCGCGTCTCGACGATGTCTTTAGGATCGAGCCGGCGGTCGCGCCACGGGGCGCTGCCCGCGTAGAAGAACCAGCGCACCGCATCCGCGCCATAGACGTTGACCACGTCCCAAGGATCGAGCACGTTGCCCAAGCTCTTGGACATCTTCTTGCCCGCCTCGTCCAAGCCCATTCCCGTCACGACCACGTGCTTATACGGGTGGGGATAGGGCTTCTCTTCGTACAGCAGCGTGCTGGTCACCAAGAGCGAATAGAACCAGCCGCGCGTCTGGTCAATCCCCTCGGCGATGAAGTCCGCCGGGAACTGCTCCTCAAAGAGCTCGTGGTTTTCGAAGGGGTAGTGCCACTGGGCCGTGTGCATCATCCCCGAATCGAACCAACAGTCAATCACATAGGGGACGCGGCGCATCGTGCCCCCACAAGAACACTGTAAGAGTATCTCATCGATCCAAGGACGATGGAACTCGACCGAGCGAGCTTTCTCTTTCTCGAGGGCGAGTTCGACGAGCTCTTGTCGGCTCCCCACACAGTGCTCGCGCCCGCACTCTTGGCAGACCCACAGCGGCAACGGCGTCCCCCAGTAGCGGTCGCGCGAGAGCGCCCAATCCTTCATAGTCTCCAAGAAATTGCCAAAGCGCCCATCTCGGAAGTGCTCCGGATGCCAATGAATATGCTTGTTGTTCTCGATGATCTCTTTTTGCTTGGCGGTCGTCTTGATGAAGTACGAATCGAGCGCGTAGTAGAGCAGCGGGGTCTTGCAGCGCCAGCAGAACGGGTACTCGTGCTCGTACTTCCCGGCTCTATAGAGCAAGCCGCGCGCCTGCAGATCTTTGATAATGACGGCGTCGGCGTCCTTGACGAATTTCCCTGAAGCCAAGGGGAATTCCTTGGTGAACTTCCCCTCAAGATCGACGGGGTTGACGAAGGGCAGCTTTTCGGCTTGACCAACTTGATAGTCTTCTTCCCCGAACGCCGGGGCGATGTGCACGATCCCTGTGCCCTCTTCTAGAGAGACGAACTCCGCCGCGACGACGCGGTAGGCGCTCGGATCGTCGCTCAGTCTGTACGCGGGCTCGTAGCGCCAGCCGACAAGCTCAGCCCCGCGGAGAGTATCTATAATCTGAGGGTGATGCTCCCCCAGCACGGGCTCGACCAGCCTCTCGGCAAGAATGAATAGATCATGGCCGACCTCAACTACGGCATACTTATGGGTGGGATGAACCGCCAGGGCGACGTTGCTGGGCACGGTCCACGGCGTCGTCGTCCAGACGAGGAACCAGGCTCCGCCTGGACCGTTCATCTTGCCGCTTCGCGGCAAGGTGTACAGTCCAGACGAAGTCTGGGCCTGGAGCTTGAAGAATATAGATGGATCTTTGACGGTCTCGTAGCCCTGCGCGACTTCGTGGGAGCTCAAGGGGGTACCGCAGCGGGGACAGTAGGGCAGCACCTTGTGCCCTTTGTAGAGCAACCCCTTCTCCCAAATCTTCTTCAGCGCCCACCAGACGGACTCAATATATTCGTTCGTATACGTGATATACGCGTTCCGCTGGTCGTACCAGAAGCCCATCCTGGGGTCGAACCGCTCCCATTCGCCCTTAAACTTCCAGACGTTCTCCTTGCATTTCTTGACGAAGTTTTCGACCCCGAAGGCCTCGATCTCGCGCTTGCTGTTGAGCCCAAGCTCCCTCTCGACTTTCAGCTCCACCGGGAGGCCGTGGGTATCCCAGCCGCCCTTCTTGATGACGTGATACCCCTGCATCAATTTATATCTGGGGAAGAGGTCTTTGTAGACCCGCGGGATGAGATGCCCAAAGTGGGGCTTATCGTTGGCCGTGGGCGGCCCTTCGTAGAAGACGAAGCGCTTGTGGGCTCTGTTCTGTTCGTTGCGCCTGAGGACTTTGTCGGCAATGGCGGCCTGCTCCCAAAACCGCAAGATCTCCGATTCCAGCGCTAATGTGTCTCGCAGCTTCGCGTATGTGGGCATAGCGTACACCGGGGGGAATGATACTGCACTCCGTGCAAGACGTCAAGCGAGCCCCGTCGCTTGCATCTGTGTGGGTCTTGGTGATATGCTTGGGTGACTATGGACTTGCTGAGTGCTCTGCGTCGCGAGATCGCGGGATTGGATTTTGCGCAAGCTCTCCAGAGAACTGTGACGTTCTTGCGCAAGAACGTCACGCGCTATAGCTGGGTCGGCGTCTATATGCTCGAAGACGATGAATTAGTGCTGAGGGCGTGGGATGGCCCCCAAGCGACCCAGCACGTGCGCATCCCCATTGGCCAGGGGATCTGCGGCTTGGCCGCACGAGAAGGGCGCACCGTCATCGTCGGCGACGTCAACGCTGACCCCAGATATCTGGCGTGCTTCCCTTCTACACGATCAGAGATCGTCGTGCCCATCTTCAAAGATTCGAGAGTGATTGGAGAGATTGACATTGACAGCGATATGCTCTATGCGTTCACCGAAAAAGATAGAGAATTCTTGGAGCAAGTTGCGGCTCTGCTAGGAGAGAGATATGCCGAGCGAGAATAAAGCTGAGCGCTACGTGCTCGATACGAGCGTCATTGTGGACGGGCGGATCACCGAAGGGATTCGCAACAACAGATTCCCCAACGCGGTCTTCATCGTGCCCAACGCGGTCTTAGCGCTCTTGGAGGCGCAAGCGGTGCGCGGCCAAGAGACGGGCTACGCTGGGCTCAACGAGCTCAAGCAACTGCAACAGTTAGCGTGGGAAGGGAAGATCGAGCTGGTCTTCAAGGGGGAGCGGCCGCGCCTCGATCCGTTACGGTTGGCGGAGACCGGCGAACTCCACGCGATGGTCCGCGCCGTGGCTGAAGAAGAGAACGCGATCTTGCTCACGAGCAGTCGCAGCCAAGCGCTCGTCAGCGAGGCCCAAGGACTGCCCATGCAGTTTCTGGGGGCAGCGGCTGGGGCTCGCGAGCTCGACCAGCTCAGCATTATGAAGTTCTTCGATGAGCAGACGATGTCCGTGCATCTGCGCGCCAAGGCGCGCCCCAAGGCCAAGCGCGGCACCCCCGGCCATATGAAGGTCGTGCCCTTGCGCGAGGAGCCCATGACCGAAAAAGAGTTAGAGCGCATCGCGCGCGAGATCATCGAGGTGGCCAAGGGCCATCCCGAGGGGTTCATCGAGATGGACATGGGCGGGAGCACCGTCATTCAGCTGAAGAATTTGCGGATTGCTATTGCGCGCCCGCCCTTCAGCGATGCCCTGGAGATCACGATCGTCCGCCCCCTGGTGCGCAAGAAGCTCGATGAGTATCGCTATGCGGATCTCCTCAAGGAGCGCCTGCGGGAGCGCTCGCGCGGCGTGCTCGTCTCTGGGGCACCGGGCGCGGGGAAGTCCACGTTCGTCCAAGGGATCGCGGAGTACTTACAAGAGTCGGGCTGGATCCTCAAGACTATGGAGAAGCCCAGAGATCTAGAGCTCTCCGATGAGATCACGCAGTATACGGCTCTGGGCGGCGAGATGAAGAGGACAGCGGACGTGCTGCTCTTGGTGCGCCCTGACTATACGATCTTCGACGAGATGCGCGTGGATGAGGACTTCAAAGTCTTTGCGGACATGCGCTTAGCGGGGGTGGGGATGATCGGGGTGGTGCACGCCACGCGGGGCATAGATGCCGTGCAGAGACTGATTGGGCGCGTTGATTTAGGGATGATCCCGCAAGTGGTAGACACGGTCGTCTTCATCGAGGCGGGCGACGTGAAAGAGATCTATGAAGTTGAGTTCACGGTCAAGGTCCCCAGCGGCATGGGCGACACGGACTTGGCCCGCCCGGTCATCGAGATCCGGGAGTTTGAGTCCAAAGCGTTAGTCTATGAGATCTACAGCTTCGGGGAGCAAGTAGTGGTCATGCCGGTGAAGGAGGTCATTGCCGAGAAGCCGGTCTGGCGGCTGGCAGCCCAAGCTCTCGAATATGAGCTGCGGCGCGTGATCCGTGGGCCGTTCACCGTGGAGATCCGTTCGGATACCCAAGCGACGATCTACGTGGATGAGGACCAGATCCCTATCATTCTAGGACGCGGGGGTAGCCGCATCCGCGAGTTAGAAGCTGAGCTTGGGATCGGCTTGGACGTGCGCTCGTACGACGAGATGGAGACGACGCTCCATCAAGACGTCGATATCGAAGTGAGCGACCGACACGTGATCTTGGACCTAGACCCAAGCCTCCGCGGGCGCAATATTGAGATCTTAGTAGATGGGGAGCCGGTGTTTATCGGCTCGGTCTCGCGCACGGGAAGCATTAAATTAGTCCGTGGGAGCGAACCCGCGGAGAGGATCTACGAGGCCCACAGATCAGGCAGGACGATCCGCGTGCGCCGAGCGAGCTAGAACCGCCAGAGCACCCCGCTGCGATAGCTCCACACCCACGGCAAAGTCCGCTGACTGAAGTCCAACAACACTAAGGGGACGACGTCGAAGAACACGGATATCTGGGGGAAGATCGCAAATCGCCCGCCAGCTCCCAGCCAGCCGGTCCAGCGCCACGCTTGCTCGGCGCCTTGCACAAGATGCAAGATCCCTGAGCCCAGCTCAACAGAAGCGCTCGCCCGCCCAAAGGGGAAGCTCAAGGCGAGCGCCGTCTCATAGTGAGCGATCCCAAGAGGGCTGCCCTCAAACGCGAAGCCCCAGCCCCCGGCCAAGCGCAGCCCTACCCCAAGCTCGATCTGCGTCTCCCCGCGCACCGAGAATATCAAAACTTTCTGAGAGAGCACAAACGTCGGCAGCGCCGGCTGAAAGTTTTTCAGCTCCATCCAACTGAGAGACAGCCCTACACTGGGCGCGCGCTCCTGAGCCAGAGCTTCTGCACCCAATACTAAAAGCCCGACTATTACACTTAATCTCATGAGCGATTTGTCAGCCCCTTTCTCTTTTGTTATTGTGACAGGGAGCGCCCATGAAAGTCAAGGTCTTAGACCCTCACATCGTCAACAAGATCGCCGCTGGGGAGGTCATCGAGCGCCCGGCCTCGGTCGCCAAAGAGCTGATCGAAAACGCTCTCGACGCGGAAGCTACGAAGATCGAAATAGCCGTCGAAGGGGGCGGCGAGCGCCGCCTCTGCGTCGCTGACGACGGGTCGGGCATGACCCAAGAAGATCTCTTGCTCGCCATCCAGCGCCACACGACAAGCAAGATCTCTTGCGAAGAAGATCTCTTTCAGATTCGCACCCTGGGCTTTCGCGGCGAAGCCCTTGCGAGCATCGTCGAAGTCTCCAAGACAGTGATTACTACGAAAAGCGAGGGCTCTCCCGAAGGCGTCCGCGTGGAGATCGAGGGCGGGCGCGTCTTAACAGTGAAAGCCGCCGGGCGCGCCCGCGGGACCACTGTTGATGTCCGCGAGCTCTTCTTCAACGTCCCCGCGCGAAGAAAGTTCTTGAAATCCCCAAAGACCGAGTTCTTTCACATCGTGCGCACGGTGAAGCGCTTCGCGCTCGCATACCCAACGGTGCACTTCCGTCTGGAACACGACGGCAAGACCGTGCTTGATCTCCCCCCCACGAATGATCTCCGTCAGACCATCGCGCAGCTTTATACGCCTGAGCTTGCTCGCGCCCTGCTCGACGTGTACGCGACGATCCCTGGGCTGACCGTGCGTGGCCTGGTGAGCCCCGCGCAGCTGGTGCGCCCTGATCGCTCAGAGCAGTTTCTCTTCGTCAACGGGCGCTTTGTGAGAGATGCTCAAATAAATTACGCGATCTCGCAAGCGTATGAGAGCGCGCTCAAGGGGGAGCAGCACCCTTATATCTTTCTGTTCATCGAGATCGATCCGCGCGCTGTGGACGTCAACGTCCATCCGCAGAAAGCTGAGGTGCGCTTCGCCGAGCCTGTCAAGGTCCAAGCGTTGGTGAAGCAAGCGATCACCAAGGCGTTCACGTCAGCTCATGCCGTGCCGCGATGGGAGAGGCCCTCACCCCCGCCTGCGGGCCCCAGCCTTCGCCTGGACCAGGCTCCGCCTGGACCGCTCGTCTTGCCGCCTTCGGCGGCAAGGCGCGCAGTCCAGACGAAGTCTGGCCAGGCTTCGCAAGCTTCGCTTGACGTGCATCGTGCCGCCGCAGGCGGCACGGCGAACGGTCCAGACGAAGTCTGGCGCGTGTTGGGCCAGCTTCACGGGACGTATATCTTAGTGCAGACCGACTCTGGGCTGGAGATCATTGACCAGCATGTGGCTCATGAGCGCATTCTGTACGAGAGATTCCTCGCGCAGCTGAGAGAACAAAAAGTCCTTCGCCAGAGATTGTTGATCCCCGTGACGCTCGAGATGCCTCCAGACAAAGCTGAGCTTCTTGCGGCGCATCTTAGAGATTTTGAGGAGCGCTTGGGGATCGGGATCGAGCACTTTGGTGGCGGGACGTTCGTGCTGCGCGATTGGCCGCAGGTGCTCGCGAGCGATTGGAGCAAGAGCGAGTTTGTGGCGACGATCGAGCGCGTGCTGGCGGTGCTGGAGCACGAATCTGAACCAACGCTTGAAGAATTGGCCAAGGCGTTGGCCGCGCGGGTCGCCTGCGAAGCCGCGGTCGTCAAGAACAAGCCCTTGCGCCCCGAAGAGATGACGGAGCTCGTCAGACAGCTCAAGCAGACGCAGAACCCCTACACCTGCCCCCACGGGCGACCGATAGTCTTAGCGTACTCACTCGAAGAGTTAGAGAGAAAATTTGGGCGACGGTGACCTTCAGTGCAGCCCAATGAAAGAGAGCGGGCCCAGTCGGGGGCTCCCGACCGGGCCCTGACAGTCTACGGCGCTCGGCCAAGCGAAAGCCCTGAAAATACCCGGCTCACCGTCAGAGTCTTGGACCAGCCGGATTTACTAAAGACCGCCGTCCCAACGAAGAGATAGTCTCCAAACTGCTTGCTCACGCTGAGAGTATCTGATGCGAAGCCCTCAGCCGTGTAGACCGTTGTGCGCGCGATGGCCCACTCCTGGACGCTCAAGAAGATCCTCCAGATCTCTTGGGAGAGCCCGGACATCGTGAGCTCGGTGGTGCGCGCGATCGAGACTCCCTGCAGCGAGAAGCCCATCGTGAAGGCTTGCTTGGCAAAGCCCTGCAGGGTCATGGTCGTGGCGCTGGCAAGCTGCACGCCCTCCGCAGTGCGAGTGGAGACGCCCAGGGTGGCGCTCCCAAACGTGAACGCGAACTCCGGCAAGAGCGTGTAGCTGTAGGCGAACGTGAACGCCCAATCGAACCCTGCGTACTTCGTGCTCACGGTGAGCTGCTCTTGAATGGGATTGGCGAAGTCTATCACGGCTTGGTCATATATAGTGAAGTCTCCCATCACGCCGCGAGCCGTCAAGAGTAATTGCTTGGGGCTGAAGGGCATGAGAGTCATGTTGGCCTGGGCACCCATCTGCCAGCCCTCGATCACCGTCTGCACGCCCACCGAGCAGAGCATCTGATCGAGCGCTGCCCCTGAGGGGGTTATGGGGAAACTGAGCGAGACCGTCACGTCCACCGTCTGCGCCGCCGCAGTGACGCTCATAGCGAGCGCGATACACATAGCGAGAAACTTCTTCATAGTGACCTCCTTCGTCATTATCCACAATAATTGGGACATCTGGGATTGTCAGTCACGAGCGTTACGAAAGGGGTGTTGCTCGGCGGCTCTGCTTTGCATACAATAATGGTCAATTCACAGACAGAGAGGGAATCCCATGAAGATCGCTCAGAGAGTAACGCAGATCACGCCATCAGCGACGATGGCCGTCAAGCGCGCCGCAGATGAGCTCAAGCGTCAAGGGATGAGCGTCATAGACTTAGGGCCGGGCGAGCCCGATTTCCCCACGCCAGAGCACATCAAGCGCGCCGCCGAAGAGGCCCTCGCCCAGAATTTCACAAAATACACGGCTGAGACGGGCATCTGGGAGCTGCGCGACGCTATCGCCCAAAAATATAATAGAGACTACGGCACGCACTACACAGCCGACAACGTCCTCGTCACCAGCGGGGCCAAGCAAGCCCTCTACAACATCGCTGCGGCGCTCTTTGAGCCCGGCGATGAAGTGCTCATCCCCATCCCGTACTGGGTGAGCTTCCCAGAGCAGATCAAGCTTGTTGGAGCCAAGCCGGTCTTCATCCACACAGCCAAAAACTTTCAGCTGAGCGCAGAGCTCGTCAAAGAGCATATCACGCCGCGCACGCGAGCCATCATCCTCAATTCGCCCAACAACCCCGCCGGCACCGTGCTGAGCCGAAAAGATCTGCAAGAGATCGTCGCGCTTGCTCAGCGCCATAAGCTCTTTGTGATCTACGACGAATGCTACGAGAAATTTCTCTACGAGGGCAAGCACGTCAGCGCCGTGGAGTTCGACACCGAGGGCGTGATCGCGGTCAGCTCGGCGTCGAAGACCTATGCGATGACGGGCTGGCGCGTGGGCTGGTCTATAGCCCCCAAGGAGCTCACGCGCGCGATGGCGACCATTCAAAGCCACACGACGTCGCATCCAACGTCGATCTCGCAGAGAGCCGCCTTGGCGGCTATAACGGGGGATCAGTCATGTGTCGAACGCATGCTTGCGGAGTACCGCAGGCGGCGAGAGTGCGTGTTGGACGAGCTTCGCGCTATGGATGGGCTCGAGTTTGTGGTGCCCCAGGGGGCGTTTTTTATCTTCCCGGACGTCTCGCGCTTCTTCAACGAAAAGATTCAAAATTCTGTGGAGCTGGCGCGTTATCTGCTCGAAGAAGCGCACGTGGCAGTCGTTCCTGGCGCGGCCTTCGGGGCAGACGGCCATGTGAGAATTTCTTATGCGACCTCGCTTGAGCAGCTGCGTGAGGGCTTGAAGCGCTTTCGCGAGGGCTTAGCAGCTTTAAGGAGCCTTGGGGTCCGAGCTTAGGATCACTTCGTGAATCTCCAAGATATTCTTCCCCGTGAACATCTCTTTGGGCGGGGGCGGGTTGGCCGAGTGGGCCTTCTCAAACTCCGGGCTTTTTGTCCAGTTCTCGAATGCTTCGTAGCTCTCCCAGTAGGTCATCGAGATATAGTATTCTCCCTGGATGGGCTTGAGCAACTGAAACTTTATGAATCCAGGCATCTGCTCGACCAAGCGTTGACGATTCCTAAAGCGCTCCTCGAACTGCTTCTCATACCCCTTGGCGACGGGAATGCGATTGGCAACAACGATCATACTCATCCCTCCATGCAGCGATCATATCTAAAATTCGCGCCGACTGCAATTTGGGGTATAATTAAGCGATCCGCTATGCCCGTGAGATCATTGAATTCGTCCGTGCTTACCTGGCCTGACGCCCGCACTGTTGACCAAGCTGTGCGCCGCTGGGCAGAAAAGCGAGCACAAGAGTTTCCAGAGGTGCTCCGCATTGGCTATTTTGGCTCCTACGCCCGTGGGGACTGGGGCGTGGGGAGCGATCTGGACATCATCGTGATTGTAGAGCATTCATCAGAATCTTTTGAGAGACGGGCAGCTCGCTGGGATACGCTGGAGCTGCCCGTCCCCGCTGATCTGTTGATCTATACGCTCGCAGAATGGGAGCAGCATCCCCTCCGATCCCGACTGCACCAAGAGATCGTCTGGGTCTATCCCTTAGAGAGCGCTAGGGCGATTCTCTCAGCGCACGTTAGTTACTGTCAATGATCCCATCTCGAATATGTATCAATCGCGATGCGCGCGCCATGACTTTGGGGTCGTGAGTCGAGAAGACGAAGGTCGTCCCGTGTGTTTTATTTAGCTCGTGCATCAGCTCAATGATCGCCTTGCCCGTCTCTGAGTCTAAGTTGGCCGTGGGTTCGTCGGCCAGGACTAAGGCGGGCTCAGTAATGAGCGCCCGCGCGATCGAGACTCTCTGCTGCTGCCCCCCGGACATCTCGTCAGGACGATGATGGGCTAACTCGCTGATCCCTAGAGCTTCTAAGAGCGCATAGACGCGCCGGCGACGCTCCGCCGCCCCTACGCCCAATAGAAGCAACGGCAGCTCAATATTCTCATACGCCGTGAGCACCGGCACGAGATTGAACGTCTGGAAGACAAATCCCAAGCGTCGCCGCCGCACCCACGCCAGCTCTTTGGGCGAAAGCTTCGAGACGTCCTGCCCTTCGATGAGAATGCGTCCCGATGTGGGCTTGTCCAAACACCCGATGAGATTTAACAGTGTTGTCTTGCCCGATCCCGACGGGCCAGCAATGCACAAGAACTCCCCACGAGCAATCTCTAACGAAACGCCGCGCAGGGCCTTGACGACCGTGCGCCCCATCGCGTACTCTTTTGTGACATCCTCGACGCGAACGACGATCTCGTTCACGGCTTCTTGCATGACTCTAAAAGAGCTTCTTTGGTGAACATCGAGTCTGGAAGATCTTTGATCTCCATCTCGAGGATGGCCATCACGGTCTTGGTGCCGGCCTCGAGCGCGTTTTCGATAGTGATTTTACTGGGGCGCAGCGCGCCGGCGAGCTGCTTGCGCTCTTCGTAGAGGGCGCGCCGTAAGAGCTTTCCCGTCTCGGTGTAGAATTCGCTCTGCAAGGGCAGAAAGTTCTCTGCGTCTGCCCAGTAGAGAATCCGCGCGAAGGGCACCGTCTCATCTTTTGCCGTCAGCTCGAGCTTGTACGCTGGACGGCCTTGGACTTTTTCGGTGCCCAAGAGCTTGGCGTTATAATCTTTCACCAAGTCCACCCTCAAGACATCAGCGATGGTGAAGCTGGTGCCGAGCACGTTCTGCCGCGCGCTCAGCGGGACGATCCGACAGTTTTCCGGGAAGAGAATGACGACTTCATCGCCGACCCTCAGGATCTTTTGTCCCTTGGCGTCTTCAGGCGCGAGCACCTCTAAGAGGGCTTTGTCGCTGCCCTTCTTGAAGATTTTTAATTCATACGCGCTGCTCAGTTGGCCCTTCTCGAAGTTCTCTAATTTGTTGACCGAGACGAACTGCTCCGGGTAGCTCGACTCGACGGATCTTTTGAGAATCTCTTCGGCGGTGGGCTGCTGCGCCCACCCCAGACCGACGACCACGAGACCCACAACGACCCCAACGATGTGCCTTGCGTTCATAGCACGCCTCCTTTGTGTCTTCTAGCGTTTAGAATCACGGAAAGCACGGAGCAAAACGGAAAGCACTGAAGAAAAGCCAAGCCGTTTTCCGAGTCTTCTGTGCACCTTCCGTGCTTTCCGTGATTCAACATACGTACACACTCACACGTGCCTGAGTGCCTGCACTGGCTCTTGTTTGGACGCAATATACGCCGGGTAGAGCGCCGCAAGCACGGCTACAGCTTGCGCCAACACAAAGAACATCCCCAGCGTCTTCCAGGAGAACTCAGCATAGAACGTAGTCCCTATGGGGATATTGACGAACTGCGACGCTTGAGTGATCGTGATCCCCACGACCGAAAAGTATTTTAACAGAGCTCCGCCGATTCCCACTCCCATCAATCCGCCTGCCGCCCCTAAGATCGCGCTTTCTAGCAGAAAGAGCAGCCGAATCTCCCCCGGCGTCATCCCCAAGGCCATCAGTGTCCCGATCTCCCGCACCCGCTCGAAGACCGACATCAACATCGTGTTCACGATCCCCAGCGTCGCGATCAAGATCACGACAAGCGAAATGATCGCGATGAGCTGCCGCCGCGCGGCAAGCAATTCGAAGATCGCCGCGCCAAGCTCCTTCCATGTCTGGACTTCTAGGCCGTCGTCGCTGAATCTCTCTCGGATCATCTGGGCGACTGCGTCGGCTTGATCGGCGTCGTTGAGCATCAGGGTAATTTCGGTGACTTGTCCGGCCATGCGCAAGAGCTTCTGCGCATCGGGCAGGGCCAACGCCAAAACAGAATTATCTATCTGGCTGTACCCCGTCGCAAAGATGCCCTTGATCTCGACGTCAATGGAGTTCAGCGCGCCTTTGGGGGTTGTAGCCACGAGCGTCAAGAGATCACCGACGCCGACTTTTAAGTCTTTGGCAAGCTGCGCCCCGATGAGGGCGTAGCCGGGCTTCTCTGAGAGATACTCCCCCTGGACGATCTTTGTGGCGATGACGCCGTCGCGCTCGGCTTGCGGGTCAAAGCCCAGCCCAAGCACCCCTAAACTCTCGCTGCCAGTGCTAAGAATGACGGGAAAGCGCAATCGGGGGTAGATGCCCTTCACGCCGGGGAGCTCTGCGAGCTTTCGGACGACGCTTTGATAGTCCTTGATAGCAATATCTACGGGCATGAGGCGGGCTTTCTCCTGGTAGCCGCGCGCGTGCACCTGGATGTGCCCCGTCTGGGCTTTGATAAAATTATCCGTGAACTGTTTATCTACGCCCTGGATGAAGCCGTAGAAGAAGAGCACGAGCACCAGCCCCAGCCCAATGGCGATGAATGTGATGGCGCTGCGGCGCTTGTTGCGCAAGAGATTACGCGCGGCCAGCTTGAGAAAGACCCTCATTTTACTCTTCCATGAAAAAAGAATCTTCTTGCCATAGATTTTCCAGAAACGGCGTGCTATGCTTCAGGCAAGTCCACCCCACTCCGATACATCAAGGGGGCTCGCCCAGAGCCCCCTTCCCCTCTCTTTTTTTAATTAAATGGAGATCGGCTGAGGGTTCTGGGCTTGATGGGGGTGCTCCGGCCCAGGATAGACTTTTAATTTCTTGAGCATCCGCCGCCCCAGCGTCGTCTTGGGGAGCATAAGCCTCACGGCTTCCTCAAGGGGCTTGGTCGGATGCTTCTCGAGCAGCTGCTCAAACGTCCATTCGCGAATCCCGCCGGGATAGCCCGAATAGTGAAAGTACTTCTTCTGCTCGCGCTTCTTCCCCGTCACCTTGATCTCTTTCGCGTTGATGACGACGACATAGTCCCCCGTGTCCACATGAGGGGTGTACTCTGGCTTATGCTTGCCCATCAGGATCTTGGCGATCTGCGACGCCAAGCGCCCAAGCGTCTTGCCCTTGGCGTCAATGAGCACCCAGTTCCGCTGGAACTTCTTGCCCAGGTCTTCTCGTTTCATCAAGGTCGACTGCTGCATAGTCTCCTCCTCTAAGGGCTCCACTTGCACAGCTGGCATGGATGTGCTATCATAACGCACTTGAGGGCAGATTGCAACGGTAGTCCTCCCCCTTGACAGGAAGGACTATATATTTTATAATAGCTCACACTAGGGCTCGTTCGCCCTAGGAGTCGTTACCTTCTCCCAACGTTGCCAAGCCTGGAGTGCTTGCGTTCCGTTGGAGTCTTAAGGAAAGGGATTTGTTATGCCGACGATCAATCAGCTGGTGCGCTATGGGCGCACCCGGATCAGGAAGATCAACCGGCGCTCCTTGGCGCTGGAGCACTGTCCGCAGAAGCGCGGGGTCTGCGTGCGCGTCTTCACCAAGACGCCCAAGAAGCCCAACTCCGCGCTGCGCAAGGTCGCGCGCGTGCGCTTGAGCAATAAGCAGATGGTCACCGCCTACATCGGGGGCGAGGGCCACAATCTGCAAGAGCACTCGATGGTGCTGGTGCGCGGCGGCCGCGTCAAGGACTTGCCCGGCGTCAACTATCACATCATTCGTGGGGCGCTGGATGCCGCGGGCGTCGAGGGGCGCAAGCAAGGGCGCTCCAAGTACGGCGTCAAGAAGAGCGCCGCCGCCGCGGCCGCCAAGTGACGGAGTGAGGCGAGTATGACCCAGCACGTCATCGATCGCGTGATCCCTGGGCGGCCCGTCCCGCCCGATGTGCGCTACGGCAGCCCAACGGTCGAAAAGCTCATCAACTACGTGATGCGCGAGGGCAAGAAGTCCCTGGCGCGGCGGATCGTCTATAAAGCCTTCGATATCATCGCCGAGAAGACCGGGGAGAACCCCCTGGAGGTCTTCTTCAAGGCGATGGCCAACTGCATGCCCAAGCTGGAGACGCGCTCGCGCCGCGTCGGGGGCGCGGCCTACCAAGTCCCCTACGAGGTCGAAGAAGATCGCCAGCGGACGCTGGCGCTGCGCTGGCTGGTGAATGCCGCGCGCGAGCGCGGCGAACACAGCATGGCCGAGCGGCTCGCCGCGGAGATCCTCGACGCTTCGAAAAACCAAGGCCGGGCCGTGGAGAAGAAGAACGAAGCTCACCGCATGGCCGAGGCCAATCGTCCCTTCGCCCACTACCGCTGGTGAGACTCTATGAAATCCCTGGGGTACGCCATCGAGAAGATTCGAAACATTGGGATCATCGCCCACATCGACGCCGGGAAGACGACCACTACCGAGCGGTTGCTCTTCTACACCGGGCGCATTCACGATATCGGCGACGTCGACGAGGGCGATACCGAGATGGACTGGATGCCCCAGGAGCGCGAGCGGGGGATCACCATCACCGCCGCGGCGACGACGTGCTTCTGGAGAGACCATCAGATCAATATTATTGACACCCCCGGCCACGTCGACTTCACCGCGGAGGTCGAGCGGTCGTTGCGGGTGCTCGATGGAGCGGTCACGATCTTCTCGGCGGTGGATGGCGTCGAACCCCAATCCGAGCAAGTCTGGCGCCAAGCCGACAAATACCGCACGCCCCGCATCGCCTATATTAATAAGATGGACCGCATCGGGGCGGACTTCTATGCCGCCGTGGACTCGATGGTGCGCAAGCTGGGGGTCGTGCCCCTGCCCCTGCAGATCCCCTACGGCCAGGGGGATCAATTCGCGGGCGTCATAGATCTCATCAAACAGAAGCTGATCGTGTGGGACCCAGCCTCCAAAGGGGCGCGCTACGAATATAAAGATATCCCCGAAGAATACAGAGAGAAAGCTGCCCAGTATCGCGAAAAACTCCTCGAAGCGCTCTCGGAGATCGATGAGGAGATCCTGACAAAATTCCTCGAGGGCCAGCCCATCAGCGAAGAAGAGATGAAAAAAGCCATCCGCAAAGCGTGCATCTCCTCCGACGACTTCATCCCGGTCTTGCTTGGATCTTCTCTGAATAATATCGGGATTCAACCGTTATTGGACGCTATCGTGGACTATCTGCCCAGCCCGCTTGATCGTGGGGTTATCGAGGGCATGAGCATCAACGGCACGAGCACCAACGGCGCGAAGATCCACAGACGCCCGACCCCCGACGATCCCCTGGCTGCTCTGGCCTTCAAGGTCCAGACGGACGAATACACGGGTCGGCTCGTCTACGTCCGCGTCTATTCGGGCAAGCTCGTCAAGGGCTCCTACGTGCTCAACAGCACCACGGGCAAGACCGAAAGGATCTCGCGGATCTTCCACATGCACGCCAACAAGCGCACCGAAGTGGATGAAGTCTTAGCGGGCAATATCGCTGCCGTTGTCGGGCCCAAGGAGCTCATCACGGGGGATACGATCTGCGATCCCAATGCCCCCATTCTCTTGGAGAAGATAGACTTCCCTGAGCCCGTCGTCACTGCTGCCGTTGAGCCCAAGACCGATGCCGAGGAGCACAAGCTCAGCGAAGCCCTCTATAAGCTCGCCCAAGAGGACCCCACCTTCCGGTACAGGGTTGACCCGGAGACCAATCAGATGATCATCTCCGGGATGGGCGAGCTGCACCTGGAGATTCTGTTTGACCGGCTGAAGCGGGAATTTAAAGTCGAAGCGAACATGGGGCGCCCGCAGGTGGCCTATCGCGAGACCCTGGCGGAGCCCGTCGAGGTCGAGGAGAAGTTCGTGAAGCAGACGGGCGGGCGCGGCCAGTACGCCCACGTCTGCCTTCGCTTCGAGCCGCTGCCGCGGGGGAGCGGCTTCGAATTTGTGGACGAGACCAAGGGCGGGGTCATCCCGCGGGAGTTCATCCCGGCGGTCCAGAAGGGCCTTGAAGAGTCCCTCGCCAGTGGTCCGCTTGGGGGCTTCCCCATCGTGGATATTCGCGCCGTGCTCTTTTATGGGTCCTATCACCCTGTGGACTCCAATGAGATCGCGTTCAAGACGGCCGCGGCGCGCGCGCTCACCCAAGCGTTCGAGCGGGCTAAGACGCTGCTGCTCGAACCCATCATGATCGTTGAGATCGTCACCCCGGAGGACTACGTGGGCGAGGTCATCACGGATCTTCAGGCGCGCCGCGCCCAGATTACGGCGATGGAAGTTCGTCATAATGCCCAAGTCATCCAAGCGCTCATCCCCCTGGCGGAGACCTTCGGGTATGCTACACAATTGCGCTCGATCTCCCAGGGGCGCGCGACTTATAGCTTGCGATTCTCTCACTATGACGTCGTGCCAGGGGCGATCGCTGAAGCTATCTTGAAAGGGAGACGGTAATGGCTCGCGAGAAGATTCGCATTCGCCTGAAAGGCTACGATCACGAGTTGGTCGACGACGCCACCCGACGGATCGTGAAGACCGTGTTGGAGACACGGGCCAAGGTCATCGGGCCGGTGCCGTTGCCCACCGAGGTCCATCGCTATACGGTGCTGCGCTCGCCTCACGTCCATAAGAAGTCGATGGAGCATTTTGAGCGCCGCGTCCACAAGAGATTGATTGACATCAAGGAGCCGACCTCCGAGACGATCAACGCGCTGATGGATATTGAGCTGCCCGCGGGGATCGACATCGAGGTGAAGCTGTAGTATGGCTGTGGGAATTTTGGGCGAGAAGCTGGGTATGACCATGTGGTTTGACGCGGAGGGGAGGGCCCTGGCAGCGACGGTGCTCTATGCCGAGCCCTCCGTGGTCACCCAGGTGAAGACGGTCGAGACCGACGGCTACAATGCGATCCAGCTTGGCTATGGCAAGGTGAAGGAGAAGAACCTCACCAAGGCCCTCAAAGGGCATTTCAACAAGGCCGGGGTGGCTCCCAAGCGCATCTTGCGGGAGTTCCGCGTGGAGAACCCTGCAGAGTTTACAGTGGGCCAAGAGCTCGGGGTGACCCTCTTTGCCGAGGGGGAGCTGGTCCATATAAGCGGGATCTCCAAGGGGAAGGGCTTTGCCGGGGTGATGAAGCGCCATGACTTCTTAGGAGGGCCGGACTCCCACGGCTCCAGCAAATGGCATCGCCGCCCTGGCTCGATCGGGTCTATCCGCGCTACCGGACGGACGTTCAAAGGGTGGCGCATGGCCGGGCATATGGGGCATGAGCGCGTGACCGTGAAGAATCTGAGAATCTTAAAAGTCTATCCCGACAAGAACGTGATCGTCGTGCAGGGGGCCGTGCCCGGCCCACGCCATGGGATTGTGGAGATTCGCAAGGCGGCCTAGCGGGTGACGAGTATGACTGAAACGACGACGATGGAGCAGAAGAGGTTAGTCGCCCCGCTGTATAAGTTTGAGGGGGGCCCGGTGGGGGAGCTCGAGCTGAGCGAGCGGCTCTTTGGGTACAAGGTCAATAAAGATCTGCTCTATCGGGCCGTGCGGGTCTATCTTTTGAATTTGCGGCAGGGGACGCACTCGACCAAGACGCGCGGCGAGGTAGCAGGCTCGGGCAAGAAGCCCTGGCCCCAAAAGCACACGGGGCGGGCGCGGCACGGCTCGCGGCGCTCCCCCTTGTGGCGCGGGGGCGGGGTGGTCTTCGGGCCAAAGCCGAAAGACTACGACTACGAGCTGCCCAAGAAGATGCGCCGTCGCGCGCTGCAGTCGGCCCTGATCGCCAAGCTCCACGAGGCCCGCTTGGGGGTCTTGGATCGCGTCGCGTTTGAGAGGCCCAAGACGAAAGACGGCGTACAGATGTTCACGCGCATTGGGCTCGTGAAGGACCCGCGCGCTCTGCAAGACACCCAGAATCAATTCTTGGTCGTCGTCTCGCAATCCGAGTGGGGGATTCCCGTGAAGAAGACGTTCTCGAACCTGCCGTGGGCTACGTGTGTAGAATCAAACAGCCTCACGGTCTATGACATTCTCAAGCACGAGTATCTCTTAATAACTCAGCAGGCGCTCAAGGAGCTGGAGGCGCGCTGCGCCCTGGAGAAGGCGGTGAGCTGAGATGGAATTTCTCGAAGATATTCTGCGCGAGCCGGTGATCAGCGAGAAGGGCTGGCGCCTCCAAGAGGAGAACAAATACGTCTTTGAGGTCCACCCGAAAGCAAATAAGAACCAGATCAAGCGCGCGGTGGAGCATCTCTTCAAGGTGAAAGTGCTTAAAGTCTGGACGCTGAATATGCCCAGCAAGCCCCGGAGGAAGAAGTTCTATCAGCAGGGGGAGGTCCCCGGCTGGAAGAAAGCGATCGTTCAGGTGGCTGCGGGGCAGCGGATCGAAGTCTATGGCAGAGGGTGAGTGAGCGATGCCGACACGAAAGTTCAAGCCGATCACGCCCGGCCGCCGGCACATGGAGTTGCCGGACTTCAGCGAGCTCACGAAGAAGGAGCCGGAGAAGAGCTTGCTGGAGCCGCTCCACAAGACGGGTGGGCGCAACAATCAGGGGCGCATCACCGTGCGCCATCGCGGCGGTGGGCACAAGAGGCTCTATCGAATTATTGACTTTGCTCGCGACAAGTGGGGCGTGCCCGCCAAGGTCGTCTCCAAGGAGTACGATCCCAACCGTTCGGCGTGGATCACGCTCTTGCAGTACGCCGATGGCGAGAAGCGCTACATTCTCTCCCCGTTGAACTTGGAGATCGGGGCGACCGTGGAAGCAGGGGAGAACGTCGAGGCCCGGGTGGGCAATGCGCTCCCGCTGAAGAAGGTCCCCGTGGGGGCGCTGGTGCACTGTGTGGAGCTCTATCCGGGGAGCGGGGGCAAGGTGGCGCGGGCGGCGGGGACGGCCTGTCAAGTGCTAGCTATTGAGGATCGCTACGTGCGATTGCGCCTGCCCTCCGGGGAGATTCGCCTCTTCCCTGGGGATTGTATGGCGACGATAGGCCAAGTGGGTAACGTCGATCACAAGAACGTTGTCCACGGCAAGGCCGGGCGCGTGAGACACCTGGGGATTCGCCCGACAGTGCGCGGCACGGCCATGAACCCCGTGGACCATCCGCACGGGGGTGGCGAGGGGCGGCACTACGTGGGTGGGCCGCCGCGCACGTTCTCGGGGAAGCCCGCCAAGGGCGTGCCCACGCGCAAGCCGCATAAGCCCAGCGACAAGCTGATCGTGTCGCGGCGCAAAGGAGGGGCGGCGTAAGCTATGGCGCGCTCGTTGAAGAAGGGGCCCTATGTGCACCCCAAGCTCCTCAAGAAGATCGAGAAGATGAAGCGCGGGGAGATCTCGGAGATTAAAACTTGGTCCCGCGCGAGCATGATCACCCCGCAGATGGTGGGGCTGACGATCAAGGTGCACAACGGGCGGATGCATGTGCCGGTCTTCATCACGGAGACGATGGTGGGGCATCGGTTGGGGGAGTTTGCCCTGACGCGCACCTTCAAAGCTCATGGGGGCATCAAGAAGAAGAAGCCCCCCTCCCCCAAGTAGGAGCGCTGGACTTATGGAAGCGAAAGCCATTGCCAAGTGGATTCGGATCTCGCCGGTGAAGGCCCGGCTGCTCGTCTCGCAGCTGGCGGGCAAGCCGGTCGAGGAGGCCTTGCGCTTGACGCGCTTTGCCAAGGTGAAGGCCGCGCCCATCGTGCGCAAGTGTTTGGAATCGGCCATCGCCAACGCGGAGCACAATTACAATATGGACGTAGACGCCCTGTGGGTCAAGGAGGCGCGAGTGGACAAGGGGCCGTTCTGGAAGCGGTTGCGCCCTGGATCTCGGGGCAAGGTCTCGATCCGCAAGCGTCGCACCAGCCACATCACGATCGTAGTCAGCGACGAGCCGCGCCATACGCAGGCTCGCCCCAAGGAGTGACTATGGGACACAAGACGCACCCCTACGGCTTTCGGTTGGGGATCAACAAGAAATGGCTCTCCAACTGGTTCTTTGAGAAGAATGCCCCGCTCTACGTCAAAGAGGATCACATGATCCGCACGCTGATCAAGCAGCGCTATTATGGGGCGGGGATCGCGCGGGTGCTCATCGAGCGCCCGACAGAGGAGTGGGTCTCTTTAGTGATCTACACGGCCCGGCCGGGCATCATCATCGGCAAAGGTGGCCAGGAGATCGATCAGTTCCAACGGGAGCTGGAGACGCGTCTTCGGCGCAAGGTGAAGATCTACATCAAAGAAGTTGATCATCCCGACCTGGAGGCGACGCTGGTGGCCGAGGATGTGGCGTCGCGGATTCAGAACCGCATTCCCGTGCCCCGCGCCATGAAGGAAGTCATCCGCCGGGTGATGGAGCACGGGGCCAAGGGGATTAAGATTCGGTGCGGGGGGCGATTGGGCGGAGCCGAGATCGCTCGCTCGATCGAGAGCAAGGTCGGGCGGGTCCCCTTGCAAACGATCCGGGCGGATATTGATTACGGCTTTGCCGAGGCGCTTACCAAGTACGGGATGATCGGGATTAAAGTCTGGCTCTATCGCGGGGATATCTACCCGGCGCGAGGGGGTGAGGCCCGTGGCGTTACTGGCGCCCAAGCAGCGAAAGTTTAGAAAGGACCATCGGGGCCGGATGACGGGCAAAGCGGTAGCGGGCTCCGAGGTCGCCTTTGGGGATTATGGGATTCAGGCGCTTGAGCCCGCGTGGATCACGGCCCAGCAGATCGAAGCGTGTCGTACTATTATGGTGCGCGAGCTCGACAAGAATTCGAAGGTCTGGATAAGAATCTTCCCCGACAAGCCCATCACCAAGAAGCCCGCAGAGACGCGCATGGGCAAGGGGAAGGGGGATCCGGTGGGCTGGTGCGCGGTCGTCAAGCCGGGGCGCATTCTCTTTGAGATCAGTGGGGTCGACCGCGCCAAGGCCGAGGAGATTCAGCGATTAGTGGACCATAAGCTCCCCATCAAGACGCGCCTGCGGGAGCGCCTCAAGCTGGGTGGTGAGCGATAATGGAGAAACCGCAGAAGCTCCGGGAGCTCAGCGATGAAGAGCTCAAGCAAAAGGAGCGCGAGCTCAAGCGCCAGCTCTTCAACGTGCGCTTTGCTGTGGCTACCGGGCAGCAAGACAACACGGCCTTGATCGGGCAGCTCAAGCGCCAGATCGCCCGGGTCAAGACGATCTTGCGCGAGCGTCAGCTCCAGAAGGAAAGAACACGGTGAGGGAAGAGATTATGCCGAAGCGCGAGAAGATCGGTCGGGTCGTCAGCGACAAGATGGCCAAGACGATCACGGTGCTGGTGGAGACGTTAGAGCAGCACCCGCTCTACAAAAAATATTATATCAAGCGCAAGAAGTTCTACGCCCATGATGAGCACGAGCAAGCTCATGAGGGCGATCTGGTGAGGATTGTCGAGTCGCGGCCGCTGTCGCGGCTGAAGCGATGGCGCTTGGTCGAGGTGCTGGAGCGCGCCCGTCCTGGCCAACGCTAATGGAGGGCAAGAGCCATGATTCAAGTGCGGAGCATCTTGAAAGTTGCGGACAACTCGGGCGTCAAGGAGGTCCGAGTCATCAACGTCTTGGGGCAGCCCAGCGGGGCGTGGGGCCAGATCGGGGATATCGTTGTGGCTTCGGTGCAGAAGCGCATCCCCACCAGCGAGATCGAAAAGGGGGCCGTAGTCAAGGGCGTGATCGTGCGCACGCGCCAGCCCTATCGGCGCAAGGACGGCAGCTATATTCGCTTCGACGATAACGCTGTGGTCCTGATCAACGCGTCGAAGGAGCCGCTGGGGACGCGCATCTTTGGCCCGGTGCCCCGCGAGCTGCGGGAGAAGGGCATGGTGCGGATCCTGTCGTTGGCCCCGGAGGTGCTCTGATGCAGAAGATTCGCAAGGGGGATATCGTCCGCGTGATTGCGGGCAACGACAAGGGCAAGGAGGGGGAGGTCTTGCAAGTCCTCCCCAAAGAGCGTAGAATTATTGTCAAGGGTGTGCGCATGATCACGCGCCACCTGCGGCCCTCGGCAAAGCACCGCGAGGGCGGGATCGTCCAACAAGAGGGCCCAATCCATATAAGCAATGTCCTCTTAGTCTGCCCCGAATGCGATCGGCCGACGCGAGTCGGCTTCGTGATCACAGAATCCGGGGAGAAGCTGCGCCAGTGCAAGCAGTGCCAGAAGACGTTCACATAGCGGTGACCAAGGTATGCTCTATGAGCGCTATCGCACGGAGATCGTGCCCAAGCTCATGAAGGAATTGAATTATAAGAACGTTCTGCAAGTGCCCAGGATCGAGAAGATCGTGATCAACATGGGCATTAAAGAAGCCAAAGACGACCCCAAGAAGCTGGAGGGGTGCGTGCGCGATCTGATGATGATTACTGGGCAGCGCCCCGTGGTCACGCGCGCCAAGAAGAGCATCTCCGACTTTGGGATCAAACAAGGAGATCCTGTGGGATGCATGGTGACGCTGCGGGGGCCGCGCGCGTATGCGTTCTTCGAGAAGCTTGTCAATGTCGTGCTCCCGGCGATCCGCGATTTCCGCGGGGTGAGCGCGGACTCGTTCGATGGGCGCGGGAACTTTTCGTTGGGGTTGAACGATCAGCTGGTCTTCCCCGAGATCAAATACGATCAGATTGCCAAGGTGCAAGGGATGGATATCTGTATTGTCACAACAGCCAAGACCGATCGGGAAGGGTATTATCTGCTGAAGGCGTTAGGGATGCCCTTTCGCGATTAACTAGGGAGGATAGGCGATGGGCAAGACGGCCTGGAGAGCGAAGTTGGCCAAGCCCATGAAATTCTCGGTGCGCCGGTACAATCGGTGCAGCATCTGTGGGCGGCGGCGCGGCTTCATTCGGGATTTTGGGCTCTGTCGCTTGTGTTTTCGCGCCAAGGCGCATCGAGGGGAATTGCCCGGAGTGCGCAAGGCTGCCTGGTGAGGGAGCGGTATGGACACCATCGCTGATATGCTGACGGCTATCCGGAATGCGAACATGCGCGCGCTGCGCGAGGTGCGCGTGCCGCATTCGAATATAAAGGCGGAGATCGCTCGCATCCTCAAAGAGGAGGGCTTTATTGAGGACTATCGCATCGAGGGCGACAAGAAGCGCGACTTGGTCATTATTATGAAGTACAAAGGGAAGCGGGGCAAGGACCCCGTCATTGAGGGGATCGAGCGCGTCTCCAAACCCGGGCGGCGCGTCTATGTCGGGGTTGACGAGATCCCGCGCGTGCGCAATGGTTTAGGGGTTGCGATCTTGAGCACTCCCGCGGGAGTGCTCACCGGGAAGCAGGCGCGCGCCAAGCGCGTCGGCGGAGAGCTTCTGTGCAAGGTGTGGTAGCTATGTCGCGCATTGGTAAGCAACCCATTCCCGTTCCCAAGGACGTCAAGGTGACGATCGAGCCCGAGCGCGTGATCGTCGAGGGCAAGGCCGGCAAGCTCGTGCAGCGCTACGAGCCCGAGTACGTGAGCATCACGATGCGTGATGGCTCGATCGTCGTCGAGCGCAAGGGCGATGAGAAGGAATTTAAGGCGCGGCATGGGCTCTACCGGGCGCTCCTGGCCAACATGGTCCGGGGGGTCCAGCAGCCCTACACCAAGATCTTACAGCTTGTGGGCTTGGGCTATCGGGCCAGGCTCCAAGGGAGAGATTTGGTCTTAGAGATCGGCTTTCACGACCCAGTAGTCTATAAGCTCCCCGAGAGCGTCAAGGCCGAGGTGAAAGACCAAACTGAGATCATCCTCACAAGCCCGGATAAGCAGCTCGTCGGGCAAGTGGCTGCGGAGATCCGCAGCCTGCGCAAGCCCGAGCCCTACAAGGGCACGGGCATTCGCTACAAGGACGAGCAGATCCGCCGCAAGGCGGGCAAGCTGGCCGGCGCGGCCGGGGGAGCGAAGGCCGGGTGAGCCCTCGGTATGATCCGTAAAGAGAGTCGCACTGAGCGGCGCAAGCGACGACACTATCGCATCCGGAAGAAGATCTTTGGGACGCCGGAGCGCCCGCGCCTGTGCGTCTACAAGAGCTTGAAGCATTTGTATGCCCAGATCATTGATGACACGGTGGGGCATACGCTTGTGGCCGCCAGCACCCTCGAGAAAGATCTTCATCTGAAGGGCGGGACCGTGAAGTCCGCGGAGGTGCTGGGGAGGGTGTTGGCGGAGCGTGCCTTAGCCAAAGGCATCACCACGGTGGTCTTCGACCGGGCCGGATACCCCTACCATGGGGTGATCAAGGCGCTTGCGGAAGCGAGCCGAAAGGCCGGGCTGAAATTCTAAGGGAGGAGCAAGATGGCACGACAAGCCAGTCGTGAGGAGTTCGAGAACGAGGTCATCGATCTGCGCCGCGTGGCCAAGGTGACCAAGGGTGGGAAGAATCTCAGTTTTCGCGCCGTGGTCGTCATTGGCGATGGGCAGGGGCGGGTTGGGCTGGGCAAGGGCAATACTCGTGAGGTTCCCTCGGCGATCCAGCAAGCGATCCGCGATGCCAAGCGCAATATCATTCAAGTGCCCCTCGTGGAGGGCCGGACGATCCCCCATGAGATCTGGGGGGAGTTCAAGGCGTCGCGGGTGCTGCTCAAGCCGGCATTCCCCGGCACAGGGGTCATTGCGGGGGGCACGGTAGGGGCGATCTGTCGCCTGGCGGGCATCAAAGATATTCTGACGAAGGCCCAGGGATCGACGAATCCCCTGACGCTCGCAAAAGCGACGCTGGAAGGGCTGAAGCGGCTGCGGACCCTTGAAGAGGTCGCGCGGCTGCGCGACAAGAAGCCCGAGGAGGTCCTGCAATGAAGCTCAGTGATCTGCGGCCTACTCCAGGCAGTGTGCGCAAGCCAAAGCGTGTGGGGCGGGGCAACGCCTCCGGACATGGGACGTACTCGACCCGTGGCGGGAAGGGGCAGACGGCGCGTTCTGGGTATCGCATGCCTCCGGCCTTTGAAGGGGGGCAGACCCCGCTCTGGAAGCGCGTGCCCAAGCGCGGATTTAAAAACCCCCTGCGGAAGAGCTACGCGTTCGTGAACGTCGGCCAGCTCAACGAGGTCTTCCCCGACGGCGCGGAGATCACCCCCAAGGCTCTCAAACAGCATGGGCTCATTAAGAAATACCGCAACGGCGTGAAGATCCTCGGCGACGGCCCGCTCTTTAAGAAATTCATCGTGAAGGCCCATAAATTTAGCAAGAGCGCCAAGGAGAAGATCCTCGCCGCGGGAGGCCAAGCGATCTCCCTACTCCCCGAGGAAGCTCCCCAAGAGACGTCAGGGAAGTGAGCTATGACTGAAGGCTTATTTGAGGCATTGCGCATCCCCGAGGTCCGCAAGCGGATCCTCTTTACGCTTGGGGTGATCATCGTCTTTCGGTTGGGGGCGTGGATCCCCGTGCCAGGGGTCAACCCTGAGCAGATTAAGCTCTTCCTTGAGCAACTCGGTCAGCTCGGCCAGTTCCTAAGCGCCTTTACAGGAGGGGCGCTCGAGCGCTTCTCGATCTTCGCCCTGGGCGTCATCCCCTATATCAACGCTTCGATCATCTTGAGCTTGCTCGTCGCAGTCATCCCCAAACTCAAAGAGCTGCAAGAGCAAGGGGAAGAGGGGCGGCGCGTGATTAATAAGATCACGCGCTATGCGACCGTAGGGCTGGCGTTCATCCAAGCCGCCGGCACCAGCTATCTTATCTATAATCAGAATCTTGTCCTTCCCAATCAGAGTTTGCTGGGATTTATGTTCATCTCCATCGTGGCGCTCACGACGGGAACGATGTTCTTGATGTGGCTGGGCGAGCGCCTCACGGAGAACGGGATCGGCCGCGGGATCTCCATGCTGATCATGATCGGGATCTTGGCAGACTATCCCAGATACTTTGCGACGCTCTGGGGCGAAGTGACCAGCAATCCCAACCCCATGAATGCTCTGTGGTTGCCGTTGCTCTTAGCGATATACGTCCTGGTCACGGCAGGGGTGGTCATGGTCCAACTTGGGGCGCGGCGCATTGATATTCAGTACGCCAAGCGCATGGTCAGGGGGCGCGTCTACGGCGGGCACAGCACGTTCCTGCCCTTGCAAGTCAATCAGGGTGGCGTCATCCCCATCATCTTTGCCATAGCTTTGCTGGCCATCCCACAAACGATCTTTCAGTTTCTTGAGAGCAACAACGTGATTGCTAATATGGTCGCGGAGCGCCGCATCGCCCTTGAGATCTCCGGGGAGAGCCAAGAGGGGGATCTCTTCATGAAAGTAGACGGCAAGCTCGTGCAGATCTCCCTCGCGCCAAAGCAGACGGCTGAACAGGTCGCTGTGGCCCTCGCCGAGGCCCTCAACCGCCAGCAGCCCGGCTCGGCTCAGACCCAAAGCAGCCATCTCATCATCCCCGTCGGAGATAACCCCAAGCAGATCTTCGTTGGGGAGACTCCCGACAACTTGATCGCGTTGAACGGGGTAGGCCAAACAGCGGTAGTGCGCGGCATCACGTTCGTCCGGGCTTCCGCGCGCGATTGGATGAACGTCATGGGGGAGTTCTTGAACTGGCTCGCGATCGATCTGTCGCGCGGGTATACGCTCTATATGATCTTAGTTGCAATCTTGATCTTCTTCTTCACGTATTTTTACAGCGCGATCGTCTTCAATCCCAGGGACTTGGCGGAGAATCTGCGCAAGTGGGGAGGGTTTGTGCCGGGGATTCGCCCTGGCAAGCCCACCGCTGATTTCATCGAAGATATTCAAAGCCGATTGCTGTTTATCGGCGCGCTCTTTTTGATCATCATCACCCTGCTCCCCATGATCATTACGAATCTCAGTGGGCTGACGGCATTCTTCTTGGGGGGCACGTCGCTGCTCATCGTGGTGGGCGTGGGCGTAGATACGATCAAGCAGATCGAGGCGCACATGGTCGAGCGCCGCTACGAGAGCTTGATCGCCAAGGGGGGCCTAGGGCGGCGTATATAAGCTATGACTGCGCGACGGATTGTGCTGCTGGGGCCTCCGGGATCGGGCAAGGGAACACAAGCCGCGCGCTTGGCCGCGTGGCTTGGCGTCCCGCATATCTCCACAGGGGATCTCTTGCGCAGCGAGGTCCAGAACCGCACGGAGTTGGGAAGGCAAGCCCAAAGCTTCATGGACCGGGGCGAGCTAGTCCCCGATCACCTAGTTGCGGAGATGATCCGCACGAGGGTGCAGGGAGCACCGGGCTTTGTGCTCGACGGCTTCCCTCGCAATCTCGCCCAAGCGGAGATCTTAGAGAGCGTGACTATAGTCGAGCGAGCCCTGCACTTTCGGCTCGATCGGGAGGAGATCGTTCGGCGGTTGAGCGCGCGCCGCGTTTGCCCTCGCTGCGGGCGCGTGTATAATCTTCTCTCAAGCCCGCCTCAGACTGATACTGTGTGCGATAGCTGCGGGATCGCCCTCATCCAACGCGCTGATGACACCCCAGAAGTGATCCAAAGGCGCATTGACGTGCAATATGCGCGCGAGATCGGCCCTGTGCTGGAGTTCTACAAAAAGCGCGATGTGCTGCGGGAAGTCGAGGCCAAGGGCACGATAGACGAAGTCTTCAGGGCGGTGCAGCAGGCCATCCAGTGATCTCTATGGCGATCAAGCTCAAGAGTCCCGCAGAGATCGAGATCTTGCGCGAGAACGCGCAAATTTTGCAAGAGATCTTGCAGCGCCTTGTCGAGGAGGCGCGCGCCGGGGTCTCTACGCTCTATTTGGATACGCTCGCCGCTCAGCTGATCGCCCAGGCTGGGGGGCGCCCGGCGTTCAAGGGCTACCGTGTGGGAAGAGCCGTCTATCCTGCAAATATCTGCACGTCGCTCAACGCCGAGGTCGTCCACGGCATCCCTCGGGCCGATCGCGTGCTGCAGCGAGGCGATGTGCTCTCGATCGACATCGGTATGGTGCGGCGGGGGTTTTGTGCAGACCTGGCGACAACTGTTATAATAGAGGATGCCCCGCGCAGCCCTGAGGACCTCTTGGTAGTACAGACGGCTCAGGAGGCCCTCTTTGAGGGGATCCGTGCCGCGCGGGGAGGCGCCCGCGTGGGCGATGTGGCCCACGCAATTCAGCGCTATACAAACAGCCGCGGGCTGTCGATCGTGACCAATTTCGTGGGGCATGGGATCGGCCGGCAGATGCATGAGGAGCCCCAGGTGCCCAATTATGGGACGCCGGGGCAGGGGCCGATTCTGCGGGACGGCTTGGTCATCTGCATCGAGCCCATGGTGGCCAACAGCGGGAAGGATCTGATCGAAGTAGAAGTCCAAGAAGATCGTTGGACCGCCGTGGCCCCGGGGGCCACAGCTGCGGCTCACTTTGAAGCGATGGTCCGGATTCGCTGGGAAGCGGAGCCGGAGCTCCTTGGCCTGGGGGTCTTCGAGCGGGTATCATCGAGGTGAGCGATCTATCGGCAAGGGAGAGTTCATCAAGCGCCGCGGCGAGGTGATCGAGGCGTACCCTGGCTCGATGTTCAAGGTGCGCTTTGAAGACGGCACCGAGGCCCTTTGCCACATCTCGGGGAGGATCCGAAAGAACTATATAAAGATTCTCCCCGGGGACAGAGTGCTTGTGGAATTTTCGCCCTACGATCTCACCCACGGGCGGATCGTCTACCGAGAGTAGGAGGTTCCGATGAAGGTGCGCAGCTCCGTCAGAAAGATATGCGATTCGTGTAAGATCATTCGGCGCCACGGGCGCCTCATGGTGATTTGTAAGAATCCTAAGCACAAGCAGCGCCAGGGCTGCTGAGGGAGGAGATATGGCGAGGATTGCTGGAGTGGATCTGCCAAGCAACAAGCGCGTGGATGTTGCGCTCACGTATATCTACGGGATTGGGCGCCCGTTGGCGCAGCGGATCTTGAACGAGACCCGCATCGATTTGAGCAAGAAGGTCCGGGATCTCACAGAGCAGGAGATCACGGCGTTGCGCAAGGAGATCGAGACGAAATATCAAGTGGAGGGCGAGCTGCGCCGCAAGGTCCAGAACGATATCGCGCGCCTGAAGATGATCAAATGTTATCGGGGCGTGCGGCACACGGTGGGGCTGCCGGTGCGTGGCCAGAAGACGCGCAGCAACGCCCGGACTTGGAAGGGACCGCGCCCGGCCAAGGCCGGCAAGCGCAAGTGAGGTGAGAGCGTGGCTCGCAAAGTCGATCGCGCGCGGCTCCATGTGCACTCGACGTTCAATAATACGATCCTGACGTTGACGGATTTAGACGGGCACGTCTTGGGGTGGGCCAGCCCCGGCACGCGCGGCTTTAAGGGGAGCAAGAAGGGCACCCCCTACGCCGCCCAGCTCGCGTGCGAATCCATCTTGGCCAAGATGCGCGAGCTTGGGGTGAGAAGCGTGATCGTGACCATCAACGGCGCGGGCCAGGGGCGCAATGCCGTGGTCAACACGCTCAAGAGCTCGGGCATCCGTGTGGAAGACGTCAAGAACGTCACCCCAGTCTCTCATAGCTCGGAACGGAAGCGGTGAACTCGTATGGGACGCTACACAGGACCCAAATGTCGCCTCTGCCGACGTGAAGGCGAAAAGCTCTTCCTCAAGGGCGAGAAGTGCTATACGGAGAAGTGCCCGGTGGAGCGGCGGCCCTACGCGCCCGGCATGCACCAGAGCAAGTTTGGCAAGCTTAGCCAGTACGGGATCCGCCTGCGCGAGAAGCAGAAGGCCAAAAGAATCTACGGGCTGCGCGAGGAGCAGTTCCGGCGCTATGTCGAGTGGGCCAAGCGCGTCAAGGGTGTGACCGGGGATTTCTTGCTGGAGTTGCTCGAGAGGCGGTTGGATAACGTGGTCTATCGGGCGGGTCTGGCCACCTCGCGCGATCAAGCCCGGCAACTGGTGACTCACGGGCATTTCTTGGTGAACGATCGTCCCGTCAACATCCCGTCGTTTTTGGTCCGTCCAGGGGATGTCATCACGCTGCGGCCCAATTCGCTTCAGAAGCCCGGGATCAAGGCGCTGCTGGAGACCAAAGCGCGGGGGACGGTGCCCGCCTGGCTGGAGCGCGCGGACGGGCGCGTCCAGGTGCTCGATCGCCCCAAGATCGATCAATTGGAGCACAAGCTCAATATGCAGCTTATCATTGAGTTCTACTCACGGTGAGGGGGACTATGCGGGCAGAGCTGGTGAAACCGAAGATCAAGGTCGAGAGCCTCACTCCCTATCGAGGGCTCTTTGTGGTGGAGCCGCTGGAGCGCGGCTATGGCACGACGCTGGGGAACGCGTTGCGAAGGGTTCTCCTCTCTTCTATTCCTGGTGCGGCGGTCACCCGCGTGCGCTTTGAGGGCAAATATCACGAATACGACACGATCGAGGGCGTCAAGGAGAGCGTCTTGGAGATCATCCTCAACCTCAAGGAGATCGCGTTCCGCCTGACCGATGGGGAGCCCAAGCATGTCTATATTCAGCATGAGGGGGCTGGGGTGGTGCGCGCCGGGGATTTAGAGCTTCCCAAGGGATTGGAAGTGATGAACCCCGACCATGTGATCGCCACCGTGGCCGCCAATGGGCGCTTGGTCGTGGACATGGAGGTGGAGCCTGGGGTGGGGTATCGGCCGGCGGAGCGCAACAAGCGCGGGGATATGCCTCTGGGGATTATTGCGGTGGACTCGGACTTCTCCCCGGTCAAGCGCGTCAATTTCAAGGTGGAGCCGACGCGCGTGGGGGAGCGCACCGACTATGATCGGCTGCTGTTGGAGGTCGAGACCAACGGGGGCGTCCGCCCCGATGAAGCGGTGCAGCAAGCCGCTCAGATCCTCATCGGGCATCTGGAGCTCTTCACTTTGCCGCTAGGGGCGGCAGAGCCGGTGCCCACCGAGCCAGAGGTGCTCTCCAAGCGCCTCGAAGAGTTGCAATTCGACAAGCGCGCCTGCAACCTCCTGGAGACCAAGGGGATCGTCACCCTGAAGGATCTCCTGCAAAAATCCAAAGAAGAGCTCAGGGACATTCATGGCTTTGGCGAAAAGACCCTGCAGAAGGTCATCGAGCGTGTGGAGGAGCTTGGGTATCAGCTGAAGGAATCTGTGAAGCGGGGTTGATGGCCTATGTGGCATCGCAAGAAATTTCGGAAGCTCAATCGCGCGCCTGCCCATCGGAAGGCGCTGCTTGCTAATATTGTGAAGGAGCTCATCGAGCATGGCAAGGTAGACACGACCGTGGCGCGCGCCAAGGAGAGCGCGCGCTTGGCCGAGCGCCTGATCACCTGGGCCAAGCGGAACGATCTGCACGCGCGGCGCCTGGTCTTCTCGGTCTTGCAAGATCCAGACCTCACAGACAAGCTCTTTTCGGATATTGCTCCCAAGTTTGCTGGGCGCGCTGGGGGCTACACGCGCGTGTTGAAGCTCCCGCCGCGTCAGGGAGATGGCGCGGACTTAGCCCGGCTGATGTGGGTCAGTTAGAGCGAAGAAAGTCGTTGATGCCCTCGAGGATCGCTTGTGCCACGCGCCTCTGGTACGCTAACTGCGCGAGCTTGCGCGCCTCCTCGGGGTTTGTGAGAAAGCCTAGGGTGAGCTGGACAGCAGGGATGGAAAGCCGGCGCAGCCACAGGGGAGCTTGGTGCGTGCCCCTATCGAGCGTGCGTGTGGACGCGATCAGCCTGAGGCGAAGCGCCTCCGCGAGAGCTCTCGAAGAACTTTGAGCATTGGTAGGCACAAGCGCCGTGATGCCCCGCGCGCGCGGATCATAGGAGAAATCGAGATGGAGGCTTATGGCAAGATGAGCCCCCTGGGCGGCCGCCAGGCGCTCGGCAGGAGACAGAGAGCGATCGTCGCTGCGCGTCAGGATCACTTTGATACGGGGAAAGTGCACGGCTTCCAGGGCAATCAGATGCGCGATCTTCAGCACGATCTCTTTCTCATAGAGATCGTCTATGCCGATGCCGCCGGTATCGTCGCCGCCGTGCCCGGCATCTATCGCAACTATCGTTATGGGCTGGCTGATGCCCCACGCATTGAAGAGACTTACTATCAGAAGCCCACAAGCGAGCGCGCGCATCGCTTGACAGATCACCCCTCAGGCTTTATTATACAATGACACCGAGGGCGGAAGGAAATCAGCACAATCTCTCTTTCTTTTGAGGTGAACAGGGATGCACACGATCCGCAAGCTCGTTGAGAAATACGGAAAGTACGTGATCTGGGCCGTTGTCATCAGCTTCGTGCTCGGGGCACTAGTGATCTTCTCGCCGGTGGCGTTCAACCCCAGCGCACGCAATGTCAAGGACGAAGACGTCGTGCTCGTCGTCAACGGGAAGAAGATCGGCAAGGTCGAGTACGAGCGCGCTTATCAAGAGATTCTCAACGAACAGCGTCAGTTTAACCCCGAGATCGAGAAGACCCTCGAGGGGCCCGATGGGGCGTATCGGCAGTTGCAATGGCGCGCTCAAGCGATCGAGCGTCTCATCGAGAAGACTATCAAAGAGCAAGAGAGCCGCAAGCGCGGCATCAGCGTTCCCGCGAAAAAACTCGATGAGCGCTATAAGCAAGAGTATGAGAATTTCCTGCTGATGCTGCGCCATCGCTACGGCATTGACGAAAAAGAGCTCGCGCGGATTCTCAAGGAGCGCGGCAGCTCCCTGCCTGCCTATCAGCGACAGATCCGCGATCAAGCGGCCGCCCAGCTCAAAGAAGAAGCCCTCGAGGAAGCCGTCGTAGGACCCATCGAAGTCACCGATCAAGCGCTCATAGAGTTCATCGAGCAGAACAAGACGCGCTATATCAACGATCTCTTAGGGTATCTGCAACCTTCGACCGCCGAGCTGCAAGCATACTTTGAGAATAATCGAGACAAATACGCGATCCTCGAAGTCAAGGCGCGGCACATCTTGATCAAGGTGGACGAGAACGCCCCCGAAGAGCAAGTCGCCCAAGCCAAGAAGAAGATCGAAGAGATCAAGAAAGAGTTAGATTCGGGAGAAGACTTTGCCGAGCTTGCGAAAAAGTACTCGGAAGACACGAGCAACGCTGGGAACGGCGGCGATCTGGGATGGTTTGGCAAGGGCGTCATGGTGAAGGAGTTCGAGGATACGGCGTTCGCTCTGGATATCGGGAAGGTGAGCGCGCCCGTGCGCACGCGCTTTGGGTTCCACCTCATCAAAGTCGAGGATAAGCGCGTGCGTACGTTCGAACAAGCGCAAGCCGATGTGCGCCGCGACTGGGTGCGCGAACGCGAAGATGCGTTGATGACCCAATGGCTCGAAGCGGCCAAGCAAGGGAATTTCCTAGAAAGGGTGCGCTTAAGCAGAATATTCATCCCCATCGCGCCCGACGCCCCCGAAGACGAACTCATCGCCGCTCGCAAGCGCCTCCAGGAAGCCAAAGATAAGCTCAGAGCCGGAGACGCGAACTTCGCCGATATCGTCAGGGAATACTCCCAAGATCCAGAGTTCAAAGATCGCAACGGCGATATGGGCTATCTCACCCTGACGGACCTGCCCAAGGAGCTTCAGGATGCTCTCGCTCAGCTCCAAGTCGGGCAGATCAGCGATCTTGTTCAGACGGCCCAGGGGCTCTGGCTCGTTCGTCTTGAGGATCGCAAGAGCTTTAGCACAGTGAGAGACTCAATCGCGAGAGACTATCGGGTGCGCCAGCGCGTTGAGAGATTCGATCAATGGCTCAAGCAAGCCAAAGCCTCAGCCAAGATCGAGCTGCGGCTGCCCTTGATCGCGGCGTATCAGCTTGAGCAGCAAGAGAAGATTGATGAAGCTATCGCCGCGTACGAGAAGCTCCTGCAAGAGGGCTCGCTGCCTGCGGACGACGAGCTGGGCAAATATCTCGATTACTATATTGCCCGGCTTTACCAAGTGAAGCTGCGCCAAGCTGAACAACAGAAGGCCGAGCTCGAAAAGCAAGAGAACGTCGAGAACAAAGAAGAAAAGCTCAAAGAGCTCGAACAGAAGATCAAAGAATATCGCCAGAAGGCCGTACAGCACTTATTGGAGACCGCTAAGGGCGCGGGAGGGGATCGCAGCTTCTATGATCAGTTGATTGCGCTCGATCCCGACAATCCTCAAGCGTACTATCAGTACGGGCTCTTCCTCTTCACCGAGGGCGACCAGCAGAGCATCCAAGACTCCATCAAAATAACCAAGAGAGCCACCGAGCTTGCTCCGACTGATCCGGGCCCGCTCCGGCTCTATGGGCACTTGATGATGTCCCTCAAGAATTATGCTATCGCGCTGGAGTACTATCAGAAAGCCCTCGAGCATCTCGATCCCGCCAAAGATAAAGACGCCATTCGCGTCGTGAAGCAGAAGATGGCCGAGGCGTATTTTGGCCTAGAGGAGTGGGACAAGGCTGAAGCGCTTTATACGGAGCTGCGCGAGCAGGAGAAAGCCCGCACGGGCTATGACGATCCGCGGCTGGTGACGGCTCTGGCTGATATTGCTCTAAAGAAGGGCGATCCTCAGCGCGCCGTCGAGCTTTACAAAGAGTCGCTCAAGCTCCAGAATAACCCCAATGTGCGGTTGAAGCTGGGGCGAGCTTATGAGGCGCTCACCAATCTCGATGAAGCGATGAAGCAGTACAGCCAAGTGATCAAGGAGTCGCCGTACCTCGCTGAAGCTTATTTAGCGCTTGGGGATGTCCAGCGTCAGCAGGGGCAGACTGACGAAGCCCTGAAGAACTATCGCGAGGGGTTCAAGCGCACGGCGGCAGCCGAGCTGCGCGCGCAGCTGGGCGAGCGCATCGTCGAGCTTGACCCCAAGGACTTCGATACGCGCTTCCAACTTGCAAAGCAGTATCAGAAAGAGCACATCTTTGAGTCCGCCGTGCGACACTACACGGCGATCCTAGAGCAAGGGCCAAGCCCAGAGCAAGCCCTCAATGCGTATCTTGGGCTTGGGGACGTCGCCGTGGGCCGGGCGGAGTACGAGCAAGCCAAGAATTACTATAAGTCCGGCTTGGCTGTGGCCACGACTCCTGAGCAGAAGAAGAATCTCTATGAGAAGATTTTGAAGGCCGAGCGCTCGTTGGTGGGCTCGACGGGCAAGCTCGGCGACGATGGCCTGGAGGCGCTCTATCAGTTGGCGCTTATCGCCAAAGAACAGCAGAAGATCGCCGATATGCGCGAGCAGCTTGAAAAGCTCAAGGCCGAAAACCCCAACTATCGAGCCTCAGAAGTCGCTCAGATGCTCTACGAAGTGACGGGCAAGTGGAGCGACGACAAGCCAGGCATGCCCGTAGCTCTCCAAGAATCTCGCGCGATCTCCCAAGGGCAAGAGCATGAGCCGTACACCTCGACGCCCCCCACCTCAGGGCCGTATCGGGAGGGCGAGATCACCTTTGGAGTGCACAAAGAGCCGATCGCCGAGGAGCTCCAAGTATGGGCGTTGCGCGGCGGCGCCGTGCTCATCCAGTACGGCCCGGAGACAGATAACACGACCCTGACTCAGCTCGAGAATCTCCTCAAGCGCTTGCAGAACGAGCATGCTGAAAAGTACTGTCGGTTGATCGTCGCGCCTTATGAGAAACTTGAGCCCAAGCAGATCGCGCTCACGGCCTGGGGACGGATAGATAAGCTCTCGTCTTATGACGAGAGTCGCGTTCAGGGCTTCATTGACGCATGGATCAATCAAGGGCCGGAGCAGATCCCCTGTCAGCACCAAGAGTGAATATGGAGCCGCGCTCGGAGCTGGAGCTGCGTTCGTTAGTCGAGCTTGTAGCGCATTTGCGCTCGGAGCGCGGTTGTCCTTGGGACCGCGCCCAGACCCATGAGTCGCTCAAAAGTTTGCTGATTGAGGAAGCCTACGAGACCGTCGCCGCCATCGAATCTGGGGAGAGCCAAGCCCTGCAAGACGAGCTGGGCGATCTCTTGCTACACGTGGCTTTCCATGTGCAGATCGCCCAAGAGCAGAAGGAGTTCACCTTGCACGATGTGCTTTTGGGCATTTACGAGAAGGTGGTGCGGCGACATCCGCACGTCTTCGGCACGGAATCTCCAACAGACGTCGAGCAGATCAAAGGGCGCTGGGAGGAGATCAAGCGTCAGGAAGGGAAACGCTTGTCGGTCACCACTGCTCTTCCGGCCCTGATCGAAGCCCGAAAATTACAAGAGCGCGCGGCACAATCTAATAAAGAATTTTCTGTTCGGCCTTCGCCGGCTATTGCGGCGCTGCTTGCTGAAGCCGATGAGCAGCGTCTTGGGACCCTGCTCTTTGAGATTGTGGCGCGCGCCCGGGAGCTCCAGCTCGACCCAGAGTTAGCCCTCAAGCGCATCAACGCTCAGTTCGCTCAAGAGATTGAACAGAGACTTACTGACGGCCATGCTCGATCTGAGTGATCTGCCCCCGCCCCCTCGCGAAGCCCTGATAGTCTACGTAGAACTTCCCGAAGAAGACGTGCATTTCTTCGATAGCGCTCTCAAGGCTTTCGATCACAAGGTCAATCCTCGCCGAGACGTGAAGCTCATCCGCGGCAAGCTCTACTATAAAAACTATGTCGCTCCGGACTTTTGGCCGGAGGTGGAGAGCCTCTTAGAGATGCTCCGCCAATACGTCTCCCTAGGAGAGATCGTGATCGAATCGTGAAGCGTCTGTTCAGTGCCCTCCGCCCCGATGAGATCTATTCTTCAGTGCATGAGATTGACTATGAGCGCTTGCGCGGTGCGGGATATCGGGCGCTCATCTTCGATATAGATAACACTCTTGGGGAGTGGGGATGTCCTCTGATCTCCGAGGACGTGCACGCGCTCTTGCGACGCTTGGTAGCTTTGGGCTTTGCCGTGGGATTTCTCAGCAACGACAGCGGAGAGGATCGCTCGCTCTTAAAAGCTCAGCTTGCTGCATGGCCGGTGGTGTGGCGCGCGGGCAAGCCAAAAACGCACGGCTACGCGCGGCTCATCGCGCTCTTGCGCAGTTCCCCCGCCCAGACAGTCATGATTGGGGATCAGCTCTTTACGGACATCTGGGGAGCGAAGCGCACCGGGCTCTATGCGATCTTGGTCGCTCCGGTCAGCCCGGCATCGGACTCCCTGTGGGCCAAGCTGAGGCGCCCTCTGGAGCGTTGGCTCTTGTGGCTATTCTCCAGAGAGAATCCGCCCCACGACCATACCGATGATCGTTAAGAGCAATATCAAGATAGCTCCCAGCCAGACGGAGCGCAAGATCAGCTCCGGGGCTGCGGCGACAACCTCTACGTTGGGCAGAGAGAGGGCAAGCACGAGCGTGACCGTGCCCACAAGGGCGATAGCCAGGGCCATCATGAGCCCCTCTTGAACCCCTTTGACCACCATCCCTACGCCCACTCCCACCACCGCTATCAGCCCAGAAGCTACTAAAGTCGGCACGGGCGAGAAGTTTCGCAGCTCTTCCGTCTGCAAGGCCGCGCTGATCCCTGCCGTTACCCCGGCAAAGAGGGCAAGAGCGAGCCATCGCAAGACCTTCATGGGTGCTCCTGAGAAAGGGTAAAGACGCCCACAACCGGGATCTTCTTGCGCTCCTCCGCGCGCGGCAGCTGGAACATCACTCGCGCTGCCCCTTGGAAGAGCAAAGTCGGCTGGGGGGATTCCGCAAGAAGACGCTGGAGCTTCTCAAAGTTCGGCCCTTCTATCGTGGCTTCGATGGGGATCTCTGTCATTGATGTTAAGGCAACTTGGATCTCCCCGGTCGTGTAGTATCCCAAATACGTGCTCTCATCGGCGCTCCGCACGTGCCAGTCTAATAACTCCAAGAACGCGGGGATCTGCAAAGTGGGCATCGTCACGGTCACGATCCAGCGCAGGCGCGCGTGCTGGTTCTCCTCAACAAGAGCAAAGTCCGTGAGCCGCACAGCGAACTGAATCTGCTGGAGCGTCTGGCGAAATGCGACATAGCGATATTCTGCTACCCCAAGGGACACGCCGGAGATAAGAGCTACGGCTGCCAGCAGGCCAAGCCCGATCCGCGATTGCCAAGGGCGCGCTTCAGATCTCATAGCATGCCACAAGATGCCCGTTGCCCTTATCCTCCAAGGGGGGATGGTCCTCGCGCGCGCAGCGGTCGGTGGCGATGGGGCAGCGCTCGTAGAACCGGCAGCGCGGCGCAGGATCGATGGGCTTGCTCACCCCGCCCTTGATCTCGATGGGCTGGCGCTCGACCGTGGGGTCGGGGATGGGCACCGCTGAGATCAGCGCGCGGGTGTAGGGGTGGAGCGGGTTCTGAATGACTTCTTCGGTGGGCCCCAGCTCGACGATCTTGCCCAGATACATCACGGCAATGCGATCGCACATGTAGCGCGCGACCGCAAGATCGTGAGTGATATAGAGATAGCTGATCCCAAACTCCTCGCGCAGCTCAAGCATTAAGTTCATGACGCCGGTGCGGATGGAGACGTCGAGCATGGACGTGGGCTCGTCAGCCACGATGAAGCTGGGGTTTAAGATCATCGCGCGGGCGATGGCTACGCGCTGGCGTTGGCCGCCTGACAGCTCATGGGGGTAGCGAAAGAGAAAGCTCTCCGGGGGTGTCAAGCCCACCAAGCTCAGCAGTTCCGCCACGCGCTCCTCGCGCTCATAGATAGTGCCGATCCCGTGAATGCTCAGCGGCTCGGAGACGATGTCGAAGATCGTCATGCGGGGATTGAGCGATTCATAGGGATCTTGGAAGATCATCTGGACGTTGCGACGAAACTCCTTGAGCGCTCGCCCTTCGAGAGTCGCGATGTCTACAAACTGCTCCCCTTGGGAATCTGTCGTCGGGTCGCTTGAGACACGCATATAGATGTGCCCAGAGGTGGGATCAATGAGCCGCACGAGCAGCTTCCCTGTGGTGGTCTTGCCGCACCCGGACTCCCCGATGAGCCCGAAGATCTCCCCGCGCTTAATATCGAAGCTCACGTCGTCCACGGCGTGGATGAAGCTGCGCGCCCGCGCGAAGATCCCAGTAGTCACAGGGTAGAGCTTGCGCAAGTGCTCCACTCGTATCAGGATTTCCGTCTTTGTTTGCACTTGTGAGATCACCGTTCATCACCTGCTCTTTGTAAGTTTAATTAAGCGAGGGGATTCCAGCAAGCGGCGTAGTGCTTGGGCTTGTGTTCGAGAAACTGCGGCACCTCGCGCTCGCAGATCTCGGTCGCGAAGGGGCAGCGGGGATGGAACCGGCACCCGGACGGAGGCTTCAGCAAGTCCGGGGGCTCCCCAGGCAGCGCCGCCAGCTTCACCTTCTCACCCTTAATAGATGGAAAAGCTGACATGAGGGCCTTGGTGTACGGATGGATGGGGCTCTTGAAGATCGCTTCTGAAGGGCCGAATTCCACCAGACCCCCCGCATACATCACCCCTACGGTGTCGGCGACCTCGGCAATGACGGCGATGTCGTGCGAGATATAGATCATGCTCATGTTGAGCTTCTTTTGGATTTGGCGCATCTCGCGCAGGATCTTATCTTGGACGATGACATCAAGGGCCGTCGTCGGCTCGTCAGCGATGATGATATCGGGATCGCACGCGAGCGCCATAGCGATCACGGCGCGCTGCTTCATACCCCCCGAGTATTCGTGGGGATAACGGTCCATCAGCTGGCGGTCCAGGCCCACAAGCTGAAAGAGCCGCTCGACGCGCTCCCGCGCCTCCGGGATCGAGATGGGCATGTGAGTTTGTATCGCTTCGATGATCTGATCCCCGACTTTGTAGACGGGGTTGAGGGAGTTCATCGCCGCTTGGAAGATCATGGAGATGCCCTTCCATCGGATGGGGCGCATCTCCTCGTCGCTGAGCGCCGTGAGATCAACCCCAAGGCGCGCGATCCGATCCCGACTAAGACGCACCGGCTGAGTCCGTCCGTTCACATGGGCCTCGAGCACGAGCTCCGATCGGCCCAATTCGAGCAAGCGTCCTTGGTGCTCTTGTCCGTCTGCTAAGATTTTTACGGGCTTTCCCACGGCGCGGCGCGCGTGGGCTTCGTCAGAGCCATCCCGGAAGAAATAGACATGCCCCCCAAGAAACTGCGCGTTCTCCGGGAGCAAGCGCAAGAGCGTCAGTGCGACCGAGGTCTTGCCGCAGCCAGACTCGCCCACCAACCCTAGGGCTTCGCCCTTGTCCAACGAGAAGCTCACGTTCTCGACGGCTTTGACCGCCCCCTTGCGGGTGGTGTAGTGCATCGTTAAGTTTTCGACTTGCAGCACGGGATATGTCAGCGTCGTCACGATTTCACCTCTTGCGCAGGCGCGGGTTGACCACTTCATCTAGTCCGCGGCCTACAAGATAGAACGCCGAACAGAGCAGCGTGATCGCAACACCCGGTGGCACCCACAGCCACCAGTTCTGGAAGGACCGGCCGCCCAGAATATAGCCACCGCTGTGGGCAGAGTCAATCATAATGCCCCAGCTCACTTTGATCCCCGGCAGCAGCCCAAAGAACGAGAGAGCTGCTTCGGAGAAGATCGCCCCGGTGACGTTAAACATCATATAGAGAAATGAGAGTGGTAGCAAGTTGGGGATGATATGGCGGAAGATCACGTGGAAGTGCCCGCCGCCAGCAACTTTGGCAGCTTCGATGTAGGGCTTGACTTTCACGGCGAGCGCTTGAGATTTTAAGATTACAGTGATCTGGCCAAAGCCGTAGAGAATCCCCAACACGAACGCCAGCTTAATGAGCGTCAACTCGATCATCGAGCCGAGCACGATCAAGAACGAGACCAACGGGAAGAGAATGAAGACGTCGGCCAAGCGCATGAAGAACGTGTCCACGAAGCCCCCATAGTACGCGGTGATCGCGCCGATGAGCGTGCCGATCACCACGGTGATGACCGCGGCCAAGACCCCTAGCATAAATTCTGAGCCGGTGCTGGCCATCAGCTGAGCCAAGATGTCGCGCCCGTATTGATTCGTCCCAAGAGGGTGGCGGCGCGAGGGCGGAGTGGGGTTCTCTATCCCCGGAATGAGCGGGTCGTAGCCGACTACGGGATCATAGACTTGATAGATACTGCTGATAGCGCCGTAGGGAGCATTGCGCGCCGCTTCGAGCTCCTCGGGCGTCCACGCTATGTGCTCCATCAGCCAGGGGTAGATGGGCCACAGCGCCCCAAAGAGCGCAAAGAATATAATAATCCCCAGGCCCGTCAGGCCGATCTTGCTCTCGGCGAACATGGCCCAGCTGCTCTTGAGCCCCCTCCCCAAGAGCTGGAGGCGCACCCGCCAGATCGGTTCTGTGGGCTTAAACGTGGGAACGGCTTGCATAGATTCCCCCTTCGAGCTCCTTAGTCATATCTGATGCGCGGATCCAAGAAGGCATAGAGAATATCAGCGACGAGGTGAGCGACCAGGGCGAAGATCCCCGTAAAGACGAGCGCTCCAATGGCCACAGGGTAATCTTGCTCAAGTGCGCTCAGCAGCAAGAGTTGGCCCATCCCCGGCCAGGAGAAGATCGTCTCGGTGAAGACGCCCCCGTCCACCGAGAAGGCAATGGCGAAGATCAAGCTGGTGACGACCGGGAGCAGGGCGTTGCGCGCCGCGTGCTTGTCCCGCACGACGTCATCGGGCAGTCCCTTGGCCTTGGCGGCTATGACGTAGTCTTCGCGCATCGTCTCCAGCATCGTATTTCTCATCAAGAGCATCGTTCCGGCAAAAGAGATGAGCGTGAGCGTCAGGATGGGCAGGGCCATGTGCTGCACAAAGTCGAGCACCAACGGGTAGAGTGGGATCGTCCCCGCGGGGAATTCCAGCTCCCAGACGAAGAACTGAAACTTGGTGTCGCGTGCCAATACCACGCGATCTACTTCCCCCAGCCAGCCGCCGCCAAAGAACGAGCCCGCTAGGATCAATCCCACGGCGAGGGCTCCCCAGCGCACGGCCCTCCTCTGCCACGCATAGGGCAAGCGCCGACTCCACAGATAGACAATGCCCCACAAGAGCGTCAATCCCCCCAGCCATAACAGCATATGATTGAAGACGACATTGGAACAACTGATGCCGATGCTGCAGTCCACTGACCCCACTTGGCGAATGTTTGTCCAGCTATCGGGGTTGATAAACCCGCCGATGGGGACGACGCCCAAATTTACCGCGAAGATCCAGACGAGCAGCAGCGCAAACCACGGGGTGAAGACGGTGAAGAGCGTCACCCCTATGACCGTGGAGAGGTATTCAATGACCGCGCCGCGCCGCCACGCGATGAGCTTCCCCAAGAAGAACCCAATATAGAAGGACACGATCGTATACGTCAAGAAGAGCACCAAGGTCCGAGGCAGGCGCTCCTTGATGAGGTCCCAGGTGGGGCGCTGCTCGCGGCAGATGGGGTCGGGAGTAGGGCTGATGTTGCCCCACTTGAAAGAGCATCCCAGATGCCCTGTCACGAAGTTCTTTAAGTACTCAAAATATCGTTGGTGGATGGGCTTATCCAAGCCGAGCTGCTTGATAATGGCCTCACGGGCTTCAGGGGTGATCTTGGGGTTGGCTGTGTAGATGTCGGTGATATCTCCCGGCTGGGCTTCCAAGATAATAAAGACCAGCGTCATGTAGAGATAGAGCACGAGAATAATCTGGAGCAGGCGCATAATGATGAATTTGCTCATGCCGCTGGTCAGGAACTGCCATAGGCGATTCATAGCGTCTTTGCCCCTTTTACGAAATAATCAGTCTGGGGGGAGGGGATCTCCCTCCCCCCAGAGGGACTCTCTTTACTTGAGCTGGACATAGCTCATCAGGCCATTGACGCCTTGAATGCCATCGAGGACCTTCTCGTAAGGCATATGTTCCCCAACGAGGGCGTCGGCACGATAGGCCTCAAAGAGCGGCGCGTTGAAGAGCGGCACATAGGGCAGCTCTTCAGAGAGCATCTCCTGCATCTTGAACGCCAGCTCTTTCAGCTTAGCTAGCTCGCAGGCCGCGCGGAACTCGTCGGCGATCTTATCGAACTCCGGGTTATTGTACCCTTGGGGGTTCTGGCCGCCTAGGCCGGAGTTCTCGCTGTGGAAGAAGCTCACGAGGTAGCTGGGGAACTTGCCGCCCAGGCCCCATCCCAAGATCCACGCGTCGAACTTCTGCTCATCGAAGACGCGGCTGACGATTGTGTTGAACCCTGTCAAGTTGACCTTGACGGGGATGCCGATCTTGTTGAGGCGCTCCTCGATGTGCAGGGCGAACGTGGCCCGCAAGGGGTCATAGCCCTGGTGCGGCGCAAGCAGCTCGAAGGGTCGCACAGGGTTGCCCTTATACTTGAGGCCGCGCCCTGGGGTAACCTTGTTGTTGGGGATATCTACTTTGGGCTCGACATCCCAGCTGAAGCCGGCCTGCTTCAGCAGCTTGATGGCCAGATCGGCCTTCTCGGCTTCCTTGAGGCCCTTGCCATAGGTCTTGATGTTGGGGTTGTACCAAGCGGTGTTGACAGAGGGCACGATGCCGTACGTTGGGATAGCTAGCCCCGCCAGCAGTTGCTGCGTGACGAACTCGCGGTCAATCATAATGGAGACCGCCTGGCGGAACTCCTTGACGTTGAAGGGCTCGCGGCGCAGGTTGAAGCTCATATAGAACAAGCCGTTGCCAGGGTTCTCGGCAATGCCCACGCCTTTAGTTTCCTTAAGCTGCTTGCGGAAGCCCGCTTGCACGCCCAAGGGGTTGAGCAAGAAGTGCACATCGCCCTTGATGAGCGCGGCGACGGCCGTGGCCTGGTCGCCGTAGATGCGCCACTGCGTCGCATCCACGAACGGGCCGGTGGTCAGCTCCAAGCGCACCGTGGGCTTATCTTTATCGAGAATAGCCGAGCCCTGATCGCCATCATAAGGGAAGCCCACCTTCGTCGTGTGGGTGTACTTATAGACGCCGGGCTTCTCTTCCGTGTAGCCACCGGAGTAGGGCCGGACGCTCTTAGCCCCGTAGAAATAGTGATTCTTATTGGCTGTAGACTCCGCGAAGGCCCCCGGCTCCCACTTCTGGAAGAGCCAGCCGCCTGCCACAGGCTCGTCATCGCCCTTGTGCTCATAGAGAGCTTTGACGGGGTCAGCGGCCTTCGCCGCCGCTTCAAACTTGGGCTCCCAGTACGCTTTATTGAAGATGGGCGCAAAGAGCAAGCCCTCGTCCCAGCCGTCGTAGCTGCACTGCGCCTTCAGATAGAATTTCACTGTATACTTATCTACGACCTCAGCGCGATCGAAGAAGTCGGGGTTGATAATGCCCGGCCAGTTGCCACCGAGCTTCACCGGGGTAATGCCCTTGTACGCATCCTCGCCCTTGACGTTCTTCCCCATGATCGCGTTGAAGCTGAACGCCACGTCTTCAGCGGTCAGCTCGCCGATCTCCTTGCCGGTCTTGGGGTCGAACCACTTGATGCCCTTCTTGATCTTAATGGTCGCGGTCTTGTCCGGGCCGATGGTCTTCATCTTATTGGCTTCTTCCTCGGTGCTGGCATCGGCGATGCCCGGGATATAGTCATCGAACTTGTCCGAGAACCCAAAGAGCGAGGGCCCCCAGCCGTTCAGGCGAACGTAGAAGTTCCAGACGGTGGACTTGGGGCCCAGAATGGCTAACGTATTCAAGCTCGACAGATCTTCGAAGATCGCGAGCTTGTAGATCTTCTGAGCTTGAGCCTGTACGACCGAATTGGACTGGCTGGAGAATATAGCTCCGATGAAGAGCGCAAGCAGAGCTACTACGGCAATGAACTTGATGTATTTAAACATCGCTTTACAACCTCCTTCTTTGTGTCAGATTCGTCTTGGTTTGTTCGTCTGCAGGGAGTATTCACACGCTATCCCCCATGAATGCCTATCACCTCCTTTAGAATCTCCCTGGTGATGCGCGATACACCACCATGATGTCGCCTTTCAGCGGGCTACTTTGAACAACCTGCTGCCAGCACGGATCTTCGATCCAACACGGTGATGTTGGTGGGCTGGCAGGCCACAGCCAAATAACTGCAATGATCGCCGCAGCGGCAGCGCTCGCCAGGGCTCCAAGCGCAAGGCGCCGCGGCCAGCTTGGCTCTTCTCTGGGACGCGGGCGGGCCAAGCCAAGCCACTGCCAGTGGCTCGCTCGCAGCTGCGCGACCCGACGCTGACACACACCGCACGTGAGCACGTGCATGGAGACGTCGGAACGCGTCCAGCGGGTGAGCTGCCCCTGCACAAATCTCTGAAAGGCTCGCTCATCGCGGAAGGTCGCCCCCACGCGCCCCGCCCCAGGGCCGTCTAAGAGTCTATTCGCCACATACGCTCGAAGGACCTCATCACTAGGATGATCTGAATACTCTAATTGTCTCAATCCTGCAAAAAGCTCAGCAAACTCTGCAAGCTGCTCATGATCGAGATCAGGGAGCTGCTGAGGAGAATAGTTAGTGTCCATAGGACACCTCCGGGGAGATAGCAGGGGCGGAAGCCGACGAGTAGAGCTGCGCATACAGCTCTTTAATCTTCTCTTTCTCGCGGGTGGGATTGAATTGACGCCCGACTAACCGAAAGATATGCTCCCAACTCAAGCGGGTTCCGGCCAAGCGTTCTATAGAGAGATCGCGCATGCGCACGCGCCCCTCCATGATCTCGCGCACCAGCTGCTCCCGCTTGCGCGGGTCGAACTCCGCGCTCGCGTAGTGACTGAAGAGATAGACCAATAGCCCGCGGACGATATTGGGGTCAAAGCGCCGCTTGGCTTCTGCAAAGACAAACCAGCGACGCGCCTTCTCCAGCTCGCCATCTAATGAGAGCAAGTCTTCCACCATCTCCGGAGGCTCGTTGGTGCACCGCAAGATATTTTCGGCGTACGCTAAGCGCGCCAACTCGATCCGGATTTCCATTATATCTCCCTTTGGAGCTCCCTGACAGCTTAAGGCTGTCTGCGCACGAAAGTTCTGATTCTATAAGAATTTTTTGGTCTTGACTCGTCTCCTCCCCATTCCCTAGCGGCGTTCGTTGATCAAGACCGAGACAGAACCATCTCCCTGATTGGCGACGACGAGATCGGGATCGTTGTCGCCGTCGAGGTCTCCAGAAGCGAGCGCCACAGGCAGCGAGCCCACCGGAACGATAATAGCTCTATTAGGCTGTATAGCTTTCCCCCGCGGGGGGTCAATTAAGACTATCGAGCCGAAGCCCCCAGAACCGTCGTTCAGATGAACGGTGACGAGATTGCTCGATGAGTTCGCGGCTGCCAGATCGAGCCATCCATCGCCATTGAAGTCGGCAGCGACCACCGCTCGCGGATCCAGGCCGCGAGTGGGCAACGAGAGCGGTTCGTCGAACCCCCCTCTTCCATCCCCAGCAAAGACTAACAGACGATCGCTCTCTGGGTTTGCCGTCACCAAGTCACCAAAAGTATCGTTGTTTATGTCAGCGATCTCGATCCATGCCGGTGAATCCCCTGAATAGAGCCCAGCGGACAGGCGCTGCGCAACGCGAAAGCCTCCTGCGCCATCGCCAAGCAGCACGGCGGCTCGCCCGATGCTGCTCACGACGAGATCGGTCTTGCCGTCCCGATTGAGATCGCTTATGGCAAGAGATTGCAAGCTCCCGCCGACAAACGTCTCGCGCATGGCCCAACGATCTACTTGTTCTGTCCCATTATTGACGAAGACGTAGACATTCCCTTGAAGATTTGTGCAGACGATATCGGGACGGCCATCATGAGTAAAATCAGCGACAGCGACGGCGCTGACGTCGCGCAGGCTGCGAGGGAGATCGCGACTGGAGGCGGGGCGGAACGCTGAAGCTCTGTCCCCCCAAAAGACCCAGAAGTTCCCTCCCGTAGGGTAGGCGAGCACAGCGTCTAAGAGGCCATCGCCGTTGAGGTCGCCCAAGGCGAGCACTTTGCCGCGCGGGATCTTGACATCATCGTCTAGTTTTACAGAATTGAACTCAATGAGCTGCGGCGCAAGAAATCGCCCTCCCGGGCCTCCCAAAACAGCGGCCAAGTTCAGGCTCTTGAGGTCTTTCTCTTCGTTGGTGACGACAATGATCGCCGTGACGATATCTAAGCGGCCATCGCGATTGATGTCCCCGAGAGCGACGGTCGTTGTCCCAGACCCAGTCTGTAGACGTTGGCCCGGCTGGAACTTCACCACGGGATTGCCCCACGCTATAACGCCCAAGAGCAAGACACAACACAGTACGAATTTCAGCACTCGTGCGTCGCTCTGCATCATCGCAAATGATTGTATCATCTCTCTGAAGAGATTTCCAATGATGCTGATCATGGGGGTCTGCTTGACAAATGCCGCCCGTTCATGCTAATCTTTAGAAGCAATAACGCAATAAAGAGAGGTGCTCTTGCCTTATCAGTTCTCGGTGAGGAGGTGATGGCAGGGAGAGAGTAACGCTACTCTGTCGAGGAGATAGTCGCCGATATCATAAGTTCGCATATACTCATCTTCAAAGGAGGTTGCGCGACGATGTTCTCTAGATATAAAGTGTTGGCGGCAGTGGGCCTTGCTGTCTTGTGTGGGGTTGTGTCGTTCTCCAATCTTCCTGATACACTCACGCGCGCGCAGGAGCAAGCAAAACTACTTCCCTCTGCTAAGGTTGATCTTGGCGGGTCCAAAGTCAATGGTTTTGTCTTCACAGCGGACGGGAAATTTGCCCTCATCGCCGTCAGCGTCGGGCGTGAAAGCTCGGTCTTCCTGGTAGCAGCGAGCACGACGGATACCGCAAAGTTTTACGGCAAGAAGATCCGCGGCTGCCCCATCGCCGGAGAGATCTGCCTTCTGCAGATCCGCGGGAATATCAACCCGCAGGATTTAGCGTATAACGAGGCGAAGAAAGTGCTGTTCGTGCCGGGCTATGACGACGACACGCTCTATGTATCCCAAGTCGTCTTCGACAAAGATGGAAATCCCACAGAGGCCAAAGCTGCCAAGAAAGCTGCCGTAGGGGCGGGTCCGCGAGCCGTCGCCGTCAACGCCGAGGGCACACGTGCATTCACGGTGAACGAACGCGAGCACACGGTGAGCGTCGTGGACATCTTATATAAGAATGATGCTCCCGATAAGGCTGAAGTGATCGCGACGATCAAGCTCGATCCCGATGAAGAGAATCCCACTTATCCAAGCCCAACGGACATCTTGCTCTATGGCGATAAAGCGTACGTCGTCAACACGGACGCGTGGAAGGTCTGTGAGATCAAGAACGTGAACGCCGATAGCGAAAAAGTGAAGAAGGGCGAAGAGAAGATCGAATTGGGCGCTTGCGCCGATGCCGGTGCGTACCCGCGCGCTATGGCCGTGCTTAAGGATAAAGGCTATGTCGTGAACAGTTCAGGGGATAGCGTCAGCCCGCTGCTGCTCGATCCCTTGGGGCCGGTCAAGAAAGACGACCAGGCTGTGGAAATCCCCGTTGGGGACGCGCCACGTGGGATCGCCACCGACGGCAAGTGCTGGGTCGCTGTGACCAACACCAATGTAGATAACGTTGAAGGAGCCGGAGCAAGCCTCACCTTCATCCACGAGAGCCTGGATCAAGTCTTGACAGTGCCCATTGCGGCTATGGTCGAGGGAGACCCAATCACTCCCACGCAGATACAGGTTCTCGCAACAGCCGATGCCAAGTTCGCTTGGGTGCTGAACATCAGCGCTCGCGGCGAGCTTCTTGTCTACCCCGTTCCCGATCAGGTGAAGACCTGCCCATAGCTACTCATAAAGAGTTTGGAGCGGCCTCGGGGGCTTCCGGGGCTGCTTCTCTTTTTATAATCACCAAGTTGACGATCCCCGATTCTCTTGAGTATAGTAATAGTGGGGCCCGTAGCTCAGTGGTGAGAGCGGCCGGCTCATAACCGGTTGGTCGCAGGTTCGAATCCTGCCGGGCCCACCAAAGACGGTGAGAGAGTTCGCAGTTCTGAGTTTTCAGTTTATGGAGAAGCTCTTCGTGAACGTAGACGGCGCCTCTCAGGGAAACCCCGGCGAAGCTGCCATTGGTATCGTCATTGCCGATGCCGAGGGCAACGTCATCCAAGAGATCTCCGAGCACATCGGGCGCACGACAAATAACGTCGCGGAATATCGCGCGCTCATCGAGGCGATCAAAGCCGTGATCCCCCTCGCGCCCAAACGCGTGATCTTCTTCACCGATAGCCAACTTCTTGCGAACCAAGTTAACGGGCTCTATCGCATTCGGCGGCCGCATCTGGAGCCGCTCAATCGCCAAGTCCAGGAATTGCTCGCGAAGCTCCCCAATTGGCAAGTGAACTACGTGGAGCGCGACGCCAACTGGAAGGCGCACCGGCTCGCTCAGAAAGCGCTCTTAGAGAGAGTCGCCAAGGAAGCCGAAGCGGGGCTTCCTGAGCGCATCCGCAGAAAAGTCGAACTTCTTGATGAGCTGGACCAGAGACGTGTGCTGGAGTTTGTGAATCGGCTCTACGAAGAGTCTCAAAGAGAGAAGTGAGCCGGATGCTGAAGCATCCAGCTCACTCCAAAGCCATCTAAGGGGGACTGATATGAGCCATCGCTGGCTTATGGGGCTTTTTGTGTTTGTGCTATCAGTGATTTTGGCGGGCTGCTGGCCCGTACCCAACAGAATCAGCGTCAGCCCCGACGGCGTGATCGCCCTGACGATGCCCGATGAGACTACGGGGCTTTATGAAGCCTTCCCGCGCTCTGGGCACATCTGGCTGATAGATGCTCTGACGGGGCGCGTGCAGACCGTGCTCACTGAAGGGGAGAACCTCTCGTGGGCCACGTTCTCCCCTGATGGGCAAGAACTGCTCTATGTTGATGGTCCGCCTCTCGAACCCCAAGGGGTTCTCAGCGCCGTACCCCCCCGGCCGTGGCGGTTGATGCTCTTTCAGCGCCGTACAGAGACACATACAGAGCTCTTGCGCGGGGATCGCGGTTTCCTCTGGGCGCCGACGTTCTCCCCCGATGGGAGGAAGATCGCGTACTATCGCAGCGATGGGGAGAATCTCTGGCTCTCTCTCTTCGATCGCGAGACTCGCGAGGAGCACCAACTCAAGCTCATGCGCGATCGCGAGAGAATCTTCTATGTGCCTTACGAGCCGGGACCCCTGTGGGCACCGGATGGACAAGGGGTCTTCGTCCTAGGCGTCGAACGAATGCTCCCAGAAGATTCGGAGACGGTGCGGATCGTGGAGGGGCAGATCGCCCTTGTGAGCATAGCATGTGGGTGCGAGCAAAGAGTGCTCCGAGGGTTCTTCCCGCTCGTGCCTGCGCCCTTCTCTCTGATAGCTTCGCCCGATGGCACAAAATTATACTTCAACGGCTACGATCGGACGTTCTCCGTGAGCGCCCAGGAGCGCGTCAATCTCTACGAAGTCGCTCTAGAGACTGGGGAGCAAGCGACGCTCTATGATAGCGGGGGCATCGTGGTCGCCCCGGCGCTCTCGCCCGATGGGGAGCGCTTGCTCTTTACGGTCATCGTTCCTGAAGAGGCTCCTAAAGCCGATCTCTATCTGCTCGATCTCACGTCCGCAAGGCCCGCCCGCAAACTCACCGACGATGGGCGTTCGGGCTTTGGGTTTTGGATCTCACAAGAGCGCGTGGGCTACCTCCGCGCGACGGAGCCGGGCGTCCCCAAGGCTGAAATCTGGATAAAAGATCTGAGCACGGGCGAGGAGCGCAATCTCAGCGTGCTCTTGGGCGTGCAACGCCCTGTTGTGCAGCTTATTAGAGATAACAGACGCTATCAAGAAGAACTCACGATGACGCAGCAAGCTCTCGGAAGCGTGGAGCGTCAGCTCCAGGCTCTCGGGGAGACGATAGCGGAGCTCTCCCGCAAGCTCGACGCCGTACAGACGCAAAGCGCAGAGATGAACGACCAAACCCATCAAAAATTATCTGAGCTGACGCAGCAGATCGGTGCGCTGATGGCCGATATGAGCGCCGTGAAGACTCAGCTCTCTGGGATCGAGGCAGACGTCAAGGCCACGAGCGCGCGCCCGGCTCTCTCGCTGTGGCAAGTAGCGTTCGCGCTCTTGATCGCTGTGATCGTGATCGTCTGGCTCATTCGTCGTGCGCTGCACACCCTGGCTCAGCAGTTGGCCTTCCCGCCCCAGTAACGATCACTCTCGATAGAACAAGCGACCGACCATTCCTCCCAGCAGCGTCACGGGAAAGATGAGAGCAAAGCTGTTGAGAACGGCTTTATTGACTGCGAGCGAGAGCGTTGCTTCCAAGCCCAGCATTCCATCTCCCCATTCGGAGATGAGCAATGCCACGACCATGACTCCTCCGCTGAGCAGCACCGCAAGAAGAATCGCTATCAGAAGCTGAGTGAAGCTGTACACCAGACTTCCTAGGGCCAAACCGGCTAGCCCCACGAACGCTATGAGGACGCCTTGCGGAACCGGAGAGAATTGCCCTAGCTCACGGGTGGCTCCGCATAATCCCGCGGTCAAGCTTACGAAGATAATTGCCAGCGCAAGCGTTCCTCGGTCTCGTATGATCATGTCTTTGGAATGAGCGCAGTGAATCGCCGCGAAGCTTTCACGAAGTCACTGCCCAACGGCAGCTCCAGCTGAACGCTCCCTGAGACACGCACTTCAGCAGCTTGAGCGCGACGATAGTTCTCCCAATAGGGCCCAGTAACCTCCGTGATCACGGCTATTTTCAGCTCCCCGTGGGGAGGAACAGCTTCAGGGAGATCCGTGGAGAGCACACACGGTCCGATAAACTCGCGGTGAGCGTAGAGCAGACAACTCACTCCTTCTAGTGGGATCGGCTGTGCCGTGGCGTTTGTGAGCACGATAGTGAAGCGAACGCGCACCGATTGTGTGGCCTCTTCGAGAGCTGTCTCTGTGATCTGCAGGGTGATTTCGCGGGCGAGACTCACAAAAGCCCGATAGGACCATTGCGTCTGGAAGTGGATCGCTCCAGCAACTATGACGAGGGTCGTAAGCAAGCCCCACGAGATCTTTCGAGTCATCGGCGGCGCAAGCGCGGATTGATGATCTCATCCAGGCCACGTCCAACCAGGTAGAACGCAGCACACAGCGACGTGATGCTCATCCCTGCGGGCAGCCACAGCCACCAAAACTGCATCATATTTGTTGCCCCCAGATATCCCGCGTCGCGGGTCACGTTGATCATCAGTCCCCAGCTCATTTTGATGTCTACAAGACCGAAGAAGCTCAAGACGGCCTCAGAGAAGATCGCGTTCGTCACCGTAAACATCATATAGAGGAACGACAGGGGCAGCACGTTGGGGATGATATGGCGCATGATGATATGAGCGCTACTGCCCCCTGCGACCTTGGCTGCTTCGATATAGGGCTTGACCGTGACCGAGAGCGCTTGTGACTTCAAGACGATGGTGATTGCGCCAAAGCCGTTATAAATTCCCAAGATGATCGCGAGGGTCCAAAAGTCCATCTGGGAGCCGAACGACGCATAGAGGCCGCTCAAGACGATGAGAAACGCGATCAACGGGAAGAGCAAGATAATATCAGCCAAGCGCATGAAGAACGTGTCCACAAAGCCCCCATAGTACGCAGTGATCGCGCCGATCGCTGTTCCGATGACGACCGTGATGAGAGCGGCAAAGATCCCCAAGACGAAGGCGGCTTTGGTCCCATAGAGGATCTGACTGAGGATATCGCGGCCGTAGGGGTCTGTGCCCAGCCAATGCTCCGGCGAGGGTGGCATAGGAGGACAGTTCTTCCCCGGGATACACTCTCCCTCCACGGGAGGTGGGGATGCCAGGATGGGATCATAGCGGGGGTCGTTCCAGATCGTTGCTTGGAATATGGGGTAGACGACGAAGCCCGCAATTGCGAAGAAGAGAATGATCGCCAAACCCGTCAGCCCGATCTTGCTCTCCGAGAACATGGCCCAGCTGTCGCGGGCGCTGCGCCAGAGCAAGCGCAGCCGCACTCGCCATAATGGCACATGCACTTTCGCCGGCGCGGGAGCCAAGGGCTTAGGTGTGGGTGGCTTAATCATAGCGAATCCTCGGATCTAAATACGCATATAAGATATCAGCGATCAGGTGAGCGATCAAGGCGAAGACCCCTACAAAGACCAGGGCAGCCACAGCCAGGGGCATGTCTTTCTCTTGGACAGCATTGAGCAAGGTCAGCCCCATCCCCGGCCAGGAGAAGAGCGTCTCGGTGATAATCCCTCCGTCAATAGCTAAAGCGAGACTGAGGACGAAGCTTGTGACCACGGGCAGCAGTGCGTTGCGCGCGGCGTGGTCGTCGCGCACTTTGCTATCGGGCAGCCCTTTGGCTTTCGCGGCCATGACGTAATCTTCTCGGATCGTCTCCAGCATGGAGTTGCGCATGAGGAGCATCGTCCCACCGAAAGAGATCAACGTGACGTTGAGCACGGGCAAGATCATGTGATGCAAGATATCCAGGGCGAGTTGCCAATTGCAGATCTTGCCCCCATACTGTGGGAAGGCCGGCCAGCACTCCCCCAAAGTGACCCACAGATAAGCCGTGAGCGCGAACGCCCCGGTGAATCCGCCAAGCAGGACAAAAAATCGCGCGCCAGGACGATGGACATACCGATGGACAAGATACCACCACCCAACCGAGAAGACCGCCAGCACGCCGAGCGTCAAGAGCATATAATTGAAGATTGTCTCGGCGCGCAGGCTCACCAGTTGCCACTTGTTCTGGTCAAGGAAGTTCGCTATAGGAAAGATGCTATGCCCTGTCCATTGGTACAGCTGCAACGCGAAGATCCACACGATCAACAGCGCGAGCATGGGCGTGAAGACCGTAAAGAGTGTGATCCCCACGACGGTGCTGGTGTATTCGATGAGCTGGCCCCGTCGCCACGCGATGAGCTTCCCCAGCACAAACCCCAGATAGAACGAGATGAGCGTCGCTGTGAGGAAGAGCAAGGCCGTGCGCGGCAGCCGCTCAATGATGATATCCCAGACGGGTCGGTCGTTGGAGAACGACGTCCCCCACCGCCCTAGAAAGAAGTTCACCAGATACGTGAAGTATCGCTCATGGAGGGGTTTATCTAGTCCCAAATCTCTGATGAGTTGCTCCCGGGCTTCTTTTGTGAGCAGAGGGTTTTGGATATAGATCTGGCTGACGTCGCCGGGGATGGCCTCTAAGATAAAAAAGACGAGCGTGAGGTACAGATAGAGGGTCACAACGATCTGGGCCAGGCGTCTGAGGACGTAGCGCCGCATACACAGTCTCCCTCGCTCAAGAGATTCTAGCCCTTCTGGGAGTGGTCTGCAAGCGACCAGGGAAGAGGCAAAGGGTGGAGCTGTTGGCCAGCTCCACCCCTGCCCCTCTGTCCCATTTGGTCTAGGAGGTGGGGTCTCACCTTAGCGCAGCTTGACCAACGCGGGCATGCCGCCCAAGCCCACGATGCCCTGGGTGCGCTCGACAAACGGGTAGACGACCTTGTCGTCGCGCCAGGCGTCCACGATCACCGTGTCGAAGAGCGGCACGTAGGGCGATTCGACCAGCAGGATCTCTTGGATCTTGAAGACCAGCTCGCGAGCCTTGTTGAGGTCGAGGGTCTTCAAGAACTCATCGAGCAGGGCGTCCACCTCAGGGTTGCTGTAGCCCTGGGGGTTATCGTCGCCGAGCTCAGTGTGCCGGGTGTGGAAGAACGCCTCCAGATAGTCCGGCGGGGTGAGGCCGCCCAGCGACCATCCGAGCGACCAGACGTCAAAGTCTTGTTCATCGAAGACCTTGGTGACGATGACGTTGAAGCCCGTGGGGACGCCGCGGACGGGCACGCCGATCTGGTTGAGCCACTTCTCGGTCTGGACGCCGAAGAGCGCGCGGCGCGGATCATAAGCCGAGTTGGGGTAGATGAAGTTGACCGTCGGCATGCGATCCTTGGTCTTGTCGCCCGCGCCGTAGAAGTAGAGCTTGCCGTCGGCGCTCAAGGTCACCGAAGTCACACCGGAAGGCAAGGCGAGGCTGATCTTGCCGGCGGCATCGCTCTCGGCCTTGGCAGCACCAGCTGTGAGGGTCGCTTTCGTCCCCAAGGGGACCTTGGCTCCCACAGCGATCGTGCCCGCAGGCACGCTCACGGCTGCGCCGGCTTTGGCATCAGCGCTGCCCAGGATGACCGGCAGGACGATGCCCTCGCCCGCTGTGACGGCTCCGGTAGTCGTATCGGCCTTGGGCTCCTTCACCCAGGTGAAGCCGACCGACTTCAGGATCTCGACAGCAGCGGCGACCTTCTTGGCGCGCGCGGTCTTGGGATCGGTCTGCTCGCTGAACTCGTCGCAGGGCGCCCGCAGCTTGTCGTTGAACCAGAAGGAGTTCGCCGGCGAGACCACCGTCGAGAGCGAGAACGCCACCTTCTGGAAGAGCGTCTGGGTGGTGAAGTCCCGGTCAATCAAGCAGTTCCACGCCTGGCGGAACCGGCTGCCAATAATATCGTCGTCGCGGAACTTGGGGTCCTTCTGCAGCGGCCCGCTGCCAAACGGCTTGCGGCGCAGATTGAACGACTGGTAGAACATGCCGTGGCTCTTGTTATCCTGGGTCTTGATCTTGGGCTCAGCACGGTACTGCGCGCGAATCCCCGGATCGGCCCCCAGCGGGTTGAGCAGCATGTCAATCTCGCCCTTGATCAACGCTGCGACTGCCGAGGACGTATCGGCGAAGATGCGATAGACAGCGCGATCGATGAACGGACCGATCTCGTAGCGCGCTAGCTCCGGCCCAGGTGCCGCGGGAACCGGCTGCTTGTAGGTGTAGACGCCGGGCTTCTCTTCCGTGTAGTTGCCATCTTTATCGCGCTCGTCTACTTTGACGCCCTTCCAGAAGTAATTGGGCTGGGCGACGTTGGTCGCGAACGCGCCGCGCTGCCAGCCTTGACCGGGGGCTTTGAGGGCTTCGGGCATGGCGCCCCAGCCACAAGCGGGCTCGTCGTTCACTTCGAGCGCCTCGAGCTTGGCGCGGTCGCCAGCAGTGGCCTTGAACTTGGGCTCCCAGTAGGCCTTCTGGAAGATGTCCGCAAAGAGAATGGACCACTGGATGCGGAGATTCGCTTCCTTGAAGAACATCTTCACCTGGTGGCTGCCGGTCTTCTCGACCTTCACCAAAACGTTGGGATCAAGCAAGACCGTCCAGGCACCGCCCAGCGTGGTGACGCCCTTGGCAAAGTCGCCGCCACCGAAGATCGTCGGGCCTTCGTACATGCTGAAGACCACGTCATCGGCGGTGACCTCGGTGCCGTCGGACCACTTGACGCCCTTCTTGAGATCAACGGTCAGGGTTAAGAGATCGCCCTCCTTCCGGAGGTCCAGTTCGGTCGTGCCCGGCTTATAGGGCACCGAAGCCGCTAGGGATGGGATGTAGTAGAACCGTGTAGGGCTCAGAGTAAAGAGCGAGCAGTGGCGTGGCCCAAGCACATAGGCCTCCCAGACCGACGCGGTGCGGATGGTGCGCATGGTGTTTGTCGTGCGCAGGTCTGAGAGCATCCCCATCGTGTAGATCTTGGGCTGTTGGGCTTGGGTGAGTTGGGAAGCGGTCGTAGAAGCCAACGAGACGACGAACGCGACGAGCAGCCCGAAGACGATCCAGCGAAGTTTCACCATTGTTCAGACCCTCCTTCTTTTTGTTGTAAGAGCTTACTTGCACTTCTCGTAGAGCTCATCTACCACAAAAACCTGGAGCAAGCCCCCTTTGTCCGCGACATGGAGCAGGTGCTTCTCTCCCTGGTCCACAGCGGCAAGCACTCCGGGGGTAGTGATCCTTGTCTCGGCAATCGCCCGGAAGGTTGCCACGACGGAATTGGTAATCTGGCAGAAGGCGGTTACACTTTGATCGGCAACGCTAGAGACGTAGACCAATCTCCCATCGGGTGAGACGGCCACATAGCGCGGGTGGGGATCAACGGTTTGTAGGCCAGGGATAGGTACCGAGTTGAGTGATTGCCAGGCAGCCGTATCAACGATCTCGAGGGTATTGGAGACGGCTGCAGCCACGTAGAGCTTGCCCCCGTAAAACTTGGCGTCAACAGGTTCTTCGCCTGCTGAAATGGCGCCATCTGCCTTTAAGGTGCCTAGGTTGACCCGCACGACGTTGTTAGTGAACATGCACGCCACGTAGAGCGCGTCCGCGCCGAGCGCTATCGCGTTCGGGCCAAGACAGGCCTCGCTGAGGTCTACTGTGGCTTTCAGTTCGTATTCTTCTTTTTCCCCTTCTTTGCGGGCCAGCACGTAGACGCTATTCGTCATTAAGCCGCTGACGTAGGCCTGGTTGCGCCCACTGTCGTAAACGACATCCGTAGCGGAATCGTTAATAGCCACCGTGCCGGTCACGACGCACTTCTCTTTTAACGGCTGGGAGACGTCTACGACCGAGACGTTGCCCTCGGGGAAGTTGCCCACCCACAGGCGCGCGTTGGCTTCGTCATACGCCGCTGCATGGGAGCCGCGAGGGCCTTTGAGCACCCCCAGCTCGCACTGCCCGCCCTTGGTGTTGGGCACGGTGAACTCAGTGATGAACGCGTTGTCAGCGCGGTCCACGTGAACGATATACCCCTTAGTGCCCGCCGCGTTCAAAAGTAACGCCTCAGTGTCAGCAAGCCCTCTGATAGCGTCAAGCTGGGGTGGTTGTTCCAAGACGATGTGGGGAGAGGGCCCCGGCTGGGGAGCTGCTCCCAAGGCCGACAGGGCGACCCCTGCCATAAGCACAAAGACCCATTTGGCAACTCTGCTGGACATATTATGACCTCCCTTCGAGAGTTTTGAGCGAACCCGATTGGGTGTGGATGCCCCTGCCTCGCTTAGTTTATTCTACCCCCCTGCTGATCACCTGCCTTGGGGCGTCCCCCTAGCCCCCACGAAGCTTTTAAGTTTGGCTTATTATAGTAACCCTGCCTACGACTTGTCAAGCCCCCCCTTGCCTGCATCTCTGTGCGACAGTATAATCAAAGCCAACTTAATTAATCTTAATTAATAAAGGGGGCCTTATGAAGAAGAAGGGACAGTCCTGGCTGGGAGTCGTGGCTCTCCTCTTCCTGGGAGGAATGCTCACCCTGGCTCAACCAACACCCTATCGCCTGCCCAAGGAGACCCGCTGGCCCATCCAAGGGCTCTCCCCATCGGCCTTAGCCGTGGCCGACTTCAACGAAGATGGCCTGCCCGATCTGGCCGTCGCGTACTTGCGATGCGATAGCCAACAGCGTCAGCTCGATCCCCGCGGCTGCCCTCAAGAGGAACGCAATGGCCGCGTTGTGGTCTTCCTCAGCCAGGGGATGTTGGGGCGAGATCGCTGGAGCTTTTCTGAAAAAGCCCAGCGCCTTGTCGTGGGCGACTTCCCGCGCTCCCTTGTCGCAGGAGACCTGAACAACGACGGCCACGTGGATCTCATCGTGGGCAACTTCGGCAGCGGCCCCAAGGGGTCTCTCTCTATCTTCTTGAACGATGGCCAAGGCACCTTCCGCAGCCGCCCCGTCTTCTCGCTCGAGGCCAACCCCAAAGATCTCGCACTGGGGGACTTCAACAACGACGGCATACTCGATGTAATCGTAGCTTTTATCGGCACGCGCCGGGTCGCGATCTTGCTTGGCGACGGCAAAGGAGACTTCGCCTATCCCGATGAGTATCAAGTGGGCAATGCTCCCCAAGCCGTTGCCGTGGGGGATTTCAACGGCGATGGCTTTCTCGATGCAGCTACAGCCAATCTCAGCCAGAGCCAGAGCATCTCGATCCTGCTCAACGATAAACGTGGCGGCTTCGGGACGTTTACCGCCGCGCGACACATTTCTATAGACGATCCTCCCTTTGATATTGTCGCGGCGGACTTCAACCGCGATGGCTTACTGGATCTGGCGACCTCTCATGCTGCCGCGACCGATAGCGTGATGATCTGGCTGGGCGATGGGCAGGGGAATTTTCAACTCTTTGGGCGCTTTGAGGCCGGCTCTGACCCCTCGGCTTTGGCTGTCGCAGACTTTAATGGCGATGGCTTTCTTGATGTAGCTGCTACCAACGGGGGGAGCAACAGCATCACCATGCTCTTCGGCGATGGACAGGGCCGGCTGGAGAATTTTGTGTTGCTCGTGAACAACAGCAATATTCGCGTTGGCGTTGGTGGAAGACAAGATGACCCCGTGGGGCAGCTCGTGGACAAGGTGGCGCTCCCTGTCGGCGCTACGCCGATTGCCGTGGTCGCTGCTCAGCTCAATAGAGATATATTGGCTGATCTCATCGTAGCCAATCAGACGAGCAACGATATCAGCATTCTCTTGAGCCGCGCCCCTTGAGTGCACTAGTGACTCTTCCCGCCCCAGTAGAGCGTGGCGATCCCTAGCGTGAGATCGCGATACCCCACGGGGCGAAAGCCCGCTTCGTAGAGCTCTTCAAGAATTTGGGCACGATCGGGAAAGCCCTCAATCGAGTCGCGCAGATACTCATACGGCGCGCGCGACCCCGACACCATCCCCCCAACGATGGGCACGATATATCGCAAATACGGCAGGTAGACCAAGCGCATCAGAAAGCTTTGCGGGATGGAAAACTCCACAATGAGCGCCCGGCCACCGGGGGAGAGCACACGATAGATCTCCTTCAGCCCGCGCGCGCGATCTGGAAGATTGCGCAGCCCAAACGCTTGCGAAACGATCTCAAAAGAGTTTTCCGCAAACGGAAGCTCAAGCGCATTCCCCACAATAAGTCGCACCCGATGATCTAAGCTCAGCTGAGCGAGCTTCTCGCGAGCGACACGGAGCATCTCTTCTGAAAGATCGAGCCCAACGATCTCCATCTCTGGGCACGCCTTGGCAAACTCGATGGCGACATCGCCGGTGCCCGTACAGAGATCGAGAAGCCGTTCCCCAGGCTTGGGGGCAGCGTGCTGGACTAATATTTTACGCCACGCCCGGTCGCGATTGAAGCTGAGAATGTGGTTGGCTCTGTCGTAGCGATGGGCGATCTGGGAGAACATCTGGGCGATTTCGTCTGGGCGCATCGTTCACTCTCTGACGATCCCCGTGATCTCGATGATGACGTCGTCTATGTCCAGCCCGGCCAGCTCGCGCACGCGGGCCTTCACTTCTCTAATAGCTTTCTGCGCAGATGCTTGGATGCGCGTGCCGTAGACGGCGAAGAGCGCCATCTTCACGATCAAGCGATCTTTCTCCTTGAGGACTTCGATGCCGTCGCCCTTGACCGCTTGGGCGATCGTGCCCAAAAATCCGGAGCTTTCGCGGGCCTGGCGCGGCGTGCGCAGGCCCTCTTGCTCACTGATCACGTGGGCGCAGATCTGGGCGATCGCCCGCTCGGAGATATAGATATCTCCTAAGTCGCTGCTGATCTTTCTCAGTTCCGCCATAGTCTTAACCTCTCCCCCAGCCCCTCCCCGTGCCGGGGAGGGGAGCTCCCCCTTCCCGTGTCGGGAAGGGGGCTAGGGGGTTAGGTCTTCACTAAACTCCGTCCCGTCATCTCTTTTGGCTGTTTGAGTCCCATAAGCTCTAAGAGTGTCGGCGCGATGTCGCAGAGCGCCCCACCCTCAGAGAGCTGTATAGCCCTAGGCCCAATGTAGATGAGCGGGCCGGGGCTGTGGGTGTGGGCCGTGTGCGGTCGGCCCTGCTCGTCCTTCATAATGTCTGCGTTGCCGTGATCTGCCGTGACTAAAATCTCTCCGCCCACCGAGAGCGCCGCTTCAACGACCCGCCCCAGACACTCATCGACAGCTTCTACAGCTTTGACGGCAGCTTCGAAAACCCCCGTGTGCCCCACCATATCGGGGTTCGCATAGTTTATCAGGACGAAGTCGTAGCGACGACTGGTGATCTGCTTCACGGCTTCGTCGGTGACTTCGTAAGCGGACATCTCTGGCTTGAGATCGTATGTCGCGACCTTGGGCGAGGGGATGAGCTTTCTCTCTTCCCCGGGGAATGGGATCTCGCGCCCGTTGTTGAAGAAGTACGTGACGTGCGCGTACTTTTCCGTCTCCGCGATGCGGAACTGCGTCAGCCCCGCAGCGCTCAGCACCTCCCCGAAGATGTTGGGCAAAGAATCTTCGCTGGGGAAGGCCGCGGGGATTGTAAAGCTCTGATCGTACTGGGTGAGGGTGACGAACTCGATCTGTGGACATGGCCCGCGGTCGAAGTGCGCAAAGTCTTTTTCTGTGAAAGCGCGCGTGAGCTGTCGCGCCCGATCGGGGCGAAAGTTAAAGAAGATCACAGCGTCGCCGTCCCGAATGGCTCCCTCAGGGTCGAGCACGATGGGCTGGATAAACTCATCCGTTTCGCCGCGCTGGTAGGCCCGCGCGACGGCAGCCTCCGCGGGGCCATCATCTCTGAGACCCTCAGCAAACCGCAAGGCGCGATAGGCTCTCTCTGTGCGATCCCAGCGATTGTCGCGGTCCATCGCCCAATATCTCCCCATGATCGTGGCGATCTGGCCAAAGCCCAATTTTTGAAGGAGCTCGCGCACGCGCTGGAGGTAGCCAGCCCCGGACGTCGGCGGGGTGTCGCGGCCATCTAAAAAAGCGTGAATGTAGAGATTATAGACGTGCTCGCGGCGCGCCAGCTCAATCAAAGCAAAGAGATGCTCGAGCGAACTGTGCACGCCGCCGTCGCTCACAAGCCCCATCAGATGGAGTCGGCTGGTCTGAGCGCGCGTCGTGGCGCGCAAGAGCGCCCTATTCGCAAAGAAACTCCCGTCGGCGATAGCGTCAGATATCCGAGTCGAAGTTTGCACGACGACGCGCCCCGCGCCAAGGTTCTGATGGCCCACCTCGGAGTTGCCAAACTGCCCCTCAGGCAGTCCCACGGCGCGCCCGTCGGTGCGCACAAGTGTGTGGGGGCACTCTGCCCAGTAGCGATCAAAATTGGGGGTCTTGGCGCAGGCGACCGCGTTCCATTTCTTCTCTTCTCTCATCCCCCAGCCGTCTAAGACGATGAGCACATAGGGACGTTTGGGCATAACTCATTATAGAGCTTCAGAGTGCGTGCCTGCAAGCTTGACTTTCTCAAGCAAATTCGGCAAACTATAGCGGCTAAGGGAGGCTCTATGGGGCTCAATGAGATACTCGCTTGGGTGAACTTAGGCTTACTTGTTGTAGGATTTATCACACTTTGGGTTGGGATAGGGCGCAAGCTGGGCTCTCTTCAAGCTGACTTCGCCAATGGCTTAAAGAGCATCCAAGCGCAAATGAAATCCTATGGGATACTGCTCAATATACTCTCCACAAAGAAATTGTTCACATCTGCAGAGATACAAGAAATCAACAAGCCCTATCAAGAGTTTTCTCATCAAGACGCAATCAACCAGCTTCTGAATCGAATCAAAGCTGGAAATCCAATTTCTCAAGATGAGCTGGAGCGTCTTAAGAAGTATGTCGCTCGCACTCAGCAGGGGGAACTGCTCACCGAGGAAGAAGCCCGTGATTTTTACAATATATCCAAGAAGATCGAAAGCGAAGACGCTTATAAAACTGATGTTGGCGCTATTCTGTTAGTAGGCCTTGCCGCTTTCATTTTGGGACTTGTCATCGGAAGCTCCAATGGAGCCGCATCTCAATAGCGCATCATGCGAGTTGTGCTGCAGCGGGTCAGGGAAGCGTCCGTCGAGGTTGACGGCAAGATCGTGGGCCAGATTGGCCCAGGGCTCTTGGTGTTCTTGGGGGTGGGCAAGGGCGATTCCGAGCACGATGCGATCTTCTTGGCTGATAGGGTGTTGGGGCTGCGAATCTTTGAGGATTCTGCGGGCAAGATGAATCTCTCCGTCAAGGACGTGCAGGGGGAGATCCTAGTGGTCTCGCAGTTTACGCTCTACGGCAATACGCTCAAGGGGCGGCGCCCCAGCTTTGATGCGGCTGCTCCCCCAGATCAAGCTCGCGTGCTCTATGAGCTCTTTCTGCAAGAGCTGCGCCGCAGCGGCCTCAAGGTCGAATCTGGGATCTTTGGGGCGCGGATGAAGGTCTCGCTCGTCAACGACGGCCCGGTCACTTTCATTGTGGAGAGCGAGCCGGTTGCAAAGACACATACGATCTGATAGAATGTGAATCACGGAAGGCACGGAAAAGCCACGGAGAACACGGAAATCAAAAAAGCCATTTTCCGTGCTTTCAGTTCTCTTCCGTGCTTTCCGTGATTCTACATTTAGGAGCTGTGATTATGGGTCAGGGAGTGCCAAAGTACCGACGATCGAGATCGCAGAAGCGGATGCATCGGGCGGCAAGCTATAGATTTACCCCGGTCACGATCAACGAATGCCCGCGCTGTCATGAGCCCAAGCTGCCCCATCGCGTTTGTCTCAATTGTGGGTATTACAAGGGGATGGAGATCATCGCTCTTGAGGAAGAGAAAGAATAGCTCAGACGCGGCCTCGCAAGCGCGGGTCTAGAATGTCTCGAAACGCGTCGCCGATCAAGTTCCAGCCCAGCACGAAGAACAGAATGGCCATGCCCGGCCAAAAGACGATGTACCAGAACTCATAGAGATTGGGGATCCAGTTGCGCGCGTCGGTAACCAGGGGGAGGTGTGGAGCTAGCTAGGTGCTGGACTCTTGGCGCGAAGACCATCCTGTATTGAACGGCAGAGCATTACTCGCTAAAATGATTTCGCATGGCTAAGACGAAGATGGTGGGATCAGGAGAGAAGACTCTCGCCTACTCGACCCCGGAGTTTGAACGCTATATAGATGAGCTGGCCGAGGAATGTGCCCATTTCGTGTGGTTGGTGGCTAAACTCCGGAAGCTACCAGTCAAGGAGAGTGCAGAGCGAGATCGGCTTGAGCAGGAGTTGTTCGGCTCATTAGCCCATTTGGAAGCCCATGTCCCGCAGCTGCGGGCCTGGTGGGAGGAGTTGATCGACACCCTACCCGATGATGAGCTGGAAGAGTAAGTACCTAGGAACGATCTCGTGGCTCATTACCCCCACAGGCTTGACCTGCCCAGCGATTTTAGGCAAACTAACGATATGAGAACGTGGGTCTGGGTGGTGCTCGGCGGGGTAATACTAATAGCTGGGGTTGTGGGGTGGTGGGCGTGGCGGGCACAAGCGCCCTCGTCGGAAGTCTATCGAGCGAAAGTCTTAGAGATCTTGCGTGGGCGCGGCGGGCTCGATCCGGGGCTGGCGTTCATGCTGCGCGGGTTGCGAGTGGACTTAGACTGCCGCGACGAAGAACTCTGCACCCGCATCGAGAATTTTGCGTTCGTCTACGATCTGGCAGAAGAGTATGAGCCTCTCATTGGGGACTACTGGGGGCAGGTCTGTCATTCGAAGCGCATCAAGCCCAGCGCCAACGATACTGCTGACCACGAAGCGCTCTGTGCCCAGCTCGAGACCCTCTTCAAGGAAGTCCGCGGCATCAAGACGAAAGCTGCTCAAGCCCTATCCTTGCTTCACAATAATTCAGCTGAGACCGTGCAGCGCCTGTTGCGCAGCACACTCCAGCGCATCTTAGCGCACCGCGAGCGGGTGCTCCAGATCGAAGCGGAGCTTAAACAGATCACCTGGCTTGAGCCCGTGCTCTCCACAGAGAAACGATGATCCCAATCGTTGCCATCGTGGGACCAAGCGGTTCCGGGAAGACGACGGTGATCACAGGGGTGATCGCGGAGCTGACGGCGCGTGGCTATCGGGTGGGGGCGATCAAGCACACCCATCACGACTTTGAGATTGACCAGCCGGGCAAGGACTCCTTCGCGATGAAGGCTGCCGGGGCTGTAGGGGTTATCTTAGTCTCATCGCGGAGGCTGGCGCTCATCCGCGATACGACGGACGAGCTCGGCCCGCTCGAGCTTGTCGCCCGATATCTTGCGGACCTTGACCTTGTGCTCGTTGAGGGGTTTGCGCATTCAGAGCTTCCCAAAATCTATCTTGCCCATGATTCTGCTTCCACCCCGCCCCCTCAGACGCTCAAGGTGTTGCCCGCGCGGCGCTTTGGCGCGCCCGAGATCAACGAGATCGCTGATCTCCTGGAGGAGCGATTCTTGCTATGACCCTCGATGAAGCGATCGCTCAGGCGCTCGCGCACGTCGAGCCGATCACAGAGACGGAGCGCGTTCCCACCCTCACCGCTTCGGGGCGCGTCCTGGCTGAGGAGATCCTCTGCCCTCACGATGTGCCAGGGTTTGCCCGCGCGGCTATGGACGGCTATGCCGTGCGCGCTGCAGATCTTGCCCAAGCCAGCCGGGACTCCCCCGTTACGCTGCGGGTGATCGGAGCGGCAGCTATGGGCCAGGACCCGCGCACCCTGCCCACCGTTGGCGAGGGAGAAGCCCTGGAGATCTCCACCGGCGCCCCCGTGCCCCCTGGGGCCGATGCCGTCGTCATGGTCGAGCAGACCGCGCGCCTCTCCGATCATACGGTGCAGATCTTCTCAGCAGTGGAGGTGGGGGATCACGTGCTGGCGGCGGACTCGGACTTCCGGCGCGGCGAGCTTGTCTTTCGCGCGGGGCATAAGCTGCGCGCCGTCGACATCGGAGCCCTGCTGGCAATGGGGATCTCCCAGATACAAGCCCTCCGGCGGGTGCGGGTGGGACTGATAAGCAGTGGAGATGAGCTGGTCGAGGTAGGGGAGCCGCTCCGGCCAGGCCAAGTCTATCAGATCAACGGGCATATCCTGCGCCAGCTGGTCGAGGCTGAGGGGGCGGTGGGGGAGCTTCTGGGGATTGTGCCCGACGATCCGGCCAAGCTGCGCGCCGCTGTGGAGCAGGCGGTCCGCACGTACGATATGGTGCTGCTGTCGGGGGGCTCGTCGGTGGGGAGGCGGGACTGGACGTTCCGCGTCTTCCAAGAGCTGGGAGAAGTCCTCGTGCACGGGATAGCGATCAAGCCAGGGCGACCTACGATCTTCGCGCTGATTGAGGGCAAGCCCGTCATTGGGCTTCCGGGCAACCCTGTCTCGTGCGTCCTTGTGTGTGAGAAGTTCGTGCGGCCGGTGCTGGCGCGCCGCGGCGGCGTCAGCGTTCTGTTGCCCTCGCACAAATTAGCCGCGGCTCAGCTGATGCAGACGGTGCGCTCGACCGTTGGGCGTGAGGATTTCATCGCGGTGCGCGTCAGATACGATGGGGGAAAGCTCTATGCTATCCCCGTGGCGGGGCATTCGAACAACATCTCGACGCTTGCGCGCGCCGATGGCATTCTCAGAGTCCCCCCAGAGCTTGAGGAGATCCCTCAAGGGGCCCAGGTGTGGGTGGAGCTCTTATGAAGCGAGCACAACTCCAGCTGATGCCATTGGAGGAAGCGCAGCGCCTCTTCTTCGCGAGGGTCTTGCTGCCGGATCGCGAAGAGGAGCGCGAGACCTCGGCGGCGCTGGGGCGCGTCACAAGTCGAGCTTGCTATGCCCAGCGCGATCTGCCCCACTACCCCATGGCCGCGATGGACGGGATCGCCGTGCGCGCCTGCGCCGCTCGCCCCGGAGAGAAGCTCCGGAGGGGCAGGGATTTTGAGTACGTGGACACCGGCGATCCCATTCCTGAGCCGTTCGATTCTGTAGTGAAGATCGAGGAGGTGCGCGAGCTTGGCGAAGACACGGTCGAGATTGAGCGGGCGCCCTCCCCTGGCATGCATGTCCGCGCGGTTGGGGAGGATTTTGCGCGCGGGGCCCTGGTCGTGCCCGCAGGGGCTTGTCTCACCCCCGAAGCGATCGCAGCGCTGCTGGCCACGGGCAACCTCACCGTCTGGGTCAAATCCCAGCCCAAGATCGTCTTCATCCCCACAGGGTCGGAGCTCGTTTCCCCTGAGCGGGAGCCCGCCGTGGGGGAGATCGTCGAGACGAACTCTCAGCTGGTGAAGGGGTTGGTGTCGCGGTGGGGCGGGGCGGTGACCGTCACGGAGAGTGTGCCCAATGAGCTAGCTATTCTGCGCTCGGCGGTCCGAGAGGCTCTCGCGCGCTTTGATATCGTGCTGGTTGGCGCGGGGACGAGCAAGGGGCGCGGCGATTGGGTGGCCCAGGTCGTGCGCGAGCTGGGGGAGGTGGTGGTGCACGGGGTTGCGTACCATCCGGGGCATCCGGTGCTGCTGGGGGTGTGTGAGCAGAAGCCCGTCGTGGGGCTGCCGGGGTATTCGGTGGCCACGTGGTTGGCGTTGCAGCTCTTTGTGCGCCCGGTTCTCGAGCGCTACTACTATGGGCAGGAGCGCCCGCGGCTGTCGGTGTGGGCGCGCCTGGCCCAGCCGATCAAGTCCGGGCGAGGGTTTCGGGAGTTTGTGCGCGCGCGCCTGGAGCGCTTGCCCGATGGCTCCTGGCTGGTCCATCCCAAGCAGGGCGGGGCGAGCAAGCTCTCCACGCTCGTGCACATCGATGGCTGGATCGAAGTCCCCGAGGACGTGGCGAGCCTGCCCGCGGGCACGCTCGTCGAGGTGAAGCTCACAACACCCTAAGATCCCGGCCCTACCAGCGAGAGCACATACTGTTGCAGATACTTCTGCGCGACGCGCTGAATATCTTCAGCGGTCACGGCCTGGATGAGCTGGGGGTAGTGCGCGTCCATCTGGTAGCCCACCCCAAGGGTCTCGTACCAGCCCAGATACCACGCGCGGCGTTCTGTCGTCTCGTGCTCGATGCGATAGTTGCCGATGACGTAGCTTTTGGCGCGTTCGAGCTCCTCTTGGGGAACGCCGCGCTCTTGAATCTCTTTGATGATCTCGAGGATGCCTTGGCGGGCCGCCTCGGCGTTGTCCGGGAGCGCGATGATATACGTGACAAGATGGCTCTCCTCGGCGCGCGAGGGGTAGAACGAGCCCGTCGAGTATGCCAAGGCGCGCTTGTCGCGCAGCTCGCTGAAGAGCCGCGAGCTCATCCCGCCGCCCAAGATCGCGTTGAGCACTTTCATAGCGGGGTAGTCTGGGCTCGCTACGGGCGGAGCCGGATAGCCCACGATCAGCCATGTTAAGTTCGAGCGCTTCGTCGCTTCCACGCGCTTATTCTCCGTGAGCGCGAGCGCGATGGGCTGCGGCTTGAGAGGGAGATCTTCTGCGCCCTTGGGGAGCTCTTGGAGCTTGGCGCGCAGCAGCGCTTCCACGAGCGCTCGATCAAACGCCCCCACCGCCACAAGCGTCATATTGTTGGGCACGTAGTATTTTTTGTAGAACTGTACGATATCCTCGCGCGCGATGCGCGCCACGCTCTCTGGGGTGGGGAAGCGCCCGTAGGGATGATCCCCATAGAGGGCTTTCTGGAAGTTCTCGTAGATGATCGAAAAATTCTGATCGGCCTGGGCGCGAATCTCTCTGATAAATTCGGTCTTGGCGCGCTCGACTTCGTCGGGAGCGAACGCGGGATTGAGCAGCACATCGAGATAGATGGCCAAGGCTCGCTCGAACGTCTCCTTGGGCGCGACGAGCGTCACGTAGGCCATATCGGCTAAGATGTCTTGACTCAGCTGGGCTCCGAGATCTTCAAGCTCTGTGAAGATCTCTTCTTCGGAGCGCGTGGTCGTGCCCCGCAGGAGCAATCGCGAAGTGAGCTCAGCGATCCCTGCGAAGTCCGGGGGCTCCGCGCGCGCTCCCGTCCCCACAAACGCTTGCAGCGCGACCGTCTCCGCCTTGGGATCTTCTCGCAAGATGAGCTTCAGCCCGTTGGGCAGCGTGATGAGCTCGTCGGTCGTCGGCTGCTCTGGCGCGCTCTCGGGGATGAGCACCAGCTCATAGTACACATCGAGATTGATATATTTCCGCGCGACGGCTAGGACATCTTCGACGGTGACCGCGCGAATCTTTTCGGGGTACGTCAGCGCGAACTGATAGTCTCCAGCGACGACCGAATAGAATCCCAGCGTCCTGGCGAACCCCGCGGCGGTCTCGGCCTGCAGGGCTTCGCGGGCGAGCAGGACCCTCTTGGCGCGCTCGATCTCTTCAGCGCTCAGCTTGCCATCGAGAATCTCTTTGAGCTCCGAAAGAATCGCTTGCTCGACGGCCACCCGGTTCTCATAGGGGAACTCAGCATAAATATTGAAAATCCCTGGCTCCTTCTGGGTGAAGTAGCTCGCGTCTATGGTTGTCACCAAGCCGCGCTCTTTCTTGAGGTTCTTATAGAATCGCGAGCTGCGGCCCTCGGAGAGCGCCGTGATCAAGACGTCCATAGCGTAGACGTCTTGGGGTTCTTTGATGGATGGGCCGGGCCAGGCGAAGATCAGATACCCTTGGCGGACGTCGCGGCGGATCTCTTTTATGATCTTTTGGGTGCGAGCGGGCTCCTTGGGATAGGTCTGGGCAGGTATCTCTTTGGGCTGCATCGCGCCGAACTTTTCTTTGACGATCTGAAGAGTCTTTTCGAGCTCAATATCCCCAGCGACGACGAGCGTCATATTGTTGGGGACGTAGTACGTCTTCATCCACGTGAGGAAGTCCTCGCGAGTCAGCTTTTCTAAGCTATCAGCAAACCCGATGATGGGCAGCTTATACGGGTGCACCGTGTAGAAATCTTGGCGCATGGTGAAGAACGCAAATGACGTAGGGTCATCGGATCGCTGCTGCTGCTCGCGCAGGACGACTTCCTTCTCGCGGGCGATCTCCTCTTGGGGGAATGTCGAATTCTGCGTAATGTCAGCGATGATATCAAGAGCAAGTTCGGTGTGCTCGCTGGGCAGAATGATATAGTAATGAGTGAAGTCGTAGGACGTCGAAGCGTTGGTGCGGCCGCCGAGGGCTTCGATCTCCTTGTCAATGCCGCCGGGGCGCCTTTCGGTGCCCTTGAAGAGCATGTGCTCAAAGAAATGCGAGATGCCCGAGATCTCGCGCGTTTCGTTGAGGCTCCCCACGTTGACCCAGATGTCTACCGCGGTGATGCCGGTGCCAGGTTTGGGGACGAGCAAGACCGTTAAGCCGTTGTCGAGCGTAAACGCATAGACGTCCGGCTGAGCAGAGCTCAGCGATGGCCACAGCGCAAGCGCTATTAAGAGCGCTCCTACCAGAACAAAGCGCTTCATGGCAACCTCCTTTGTTGAGCATTGTATCACTTTGACAGGGCTGGGACAAATTTTCAGTTGACAAGTCTGAGCCTGATAGGTAAAATCTCTTCGGGCCGTTAGCTCAGTGGTAGAGCACCTGCCTTTTAAGCAGGGGGTCGCAGGTTCGATCCCTGCACGGCCTACCACTCCTTCTATGAACATTCTCATAACTGGAGCCACCGGATTTGTGGGCCGTCGTCTGTGTGAGATGCTCCACCAAGCAGGACACACGGTGAGGGCCCTCTCGCGCGATTCTGTAGCGGCGAAGCAGCGCGTCCCCCATCTGAAGGAAGTCTTCCCGTGGAATCCGCTCCAGGAGCTACCGCCCCTTCAAGCTTTTGAGGGGTGCGATGCCGTCATCAATCTTGCGGGCGAGAGCATCGCCGGACGATGGACAGCCCCCAAAAAACAGTTGATCCGCGACAGCCGCGTCCTGGGGACAAAAAATTTAGTGAACGCGCTCGCCCAGCTCGGCTCACGCCCGAAGGTGCTCATCTCCGCGAGCGCCATTGGGTACTATGGCGACCGTGGGGAGGAGACGCTCACCGAAGACGCCGCGCCGGGCTCGGACTTTCTCGCTCAGGTCTGTCGGGACTGGGAGAACGAAGCCCTCAAAGCAGAAAGCCTGGGGATGCGGGTGGTGCGGCTGCGCATCGGGCTGGTCTTAGGGCGCGGGGGAGGGACGCTGCAAGCGCTCCTCCCGCTCTTCCGCGTAGGGCTAGGCGGGCCGCTCGGCTCTGGGCGCCAATGGTGGTCGTGGATCCATCGCGATGATCTGTGTCGCTTAATTGTGCAGATTTTAGCGAACGAAAACGTCAGTGGGCCGATCAATGCCACGGCGCCGCAGCCGGTGCGCCAAAAAGAGTTTGCACAAGTGTTGGGGCGCGTCCTGCGGCGTCCGGCGTTCCTGCCCACGCCGGCGTTCGCCCTCAAGATAGCGCTAGGAGAGTTTGCTGACGGGATCTTGGCAAGCCAGCGGGCTCTGCCGCGGCGCGCGCAGGAGATGGGCTATCGCTTTCAGTTTGAGGAGCTGGAAGGCGCGCTGCGCGAGATCCTGCAAACTTGACAAGCCGGCGGGCACGGCTTACAATGAACACCGACGCGCGGGCGTAGCTCAGCGGTAGAGCGTCTGCTTGCCATGCAGAAGGTCGCGGGTTCAAATCCCGTCGCCCGCTCCACCAGGCTTCGCCTGGACCGTACACCGTGCCGCCGAAGGCGGCACGATGAACGTCAAGCGAAGCTTGCGAAGCCTGGGCCGGGGTGGCGGAATCGGCAGACGCGACGGACTTAAAATCCGTTGGAGGCTCACACCCTCCGTGCGGGTTCGAGTCCCGCCCTCGGCACTGTTTCTCTTCTCCACTTGCACGAGGAGCCCGGGGGTAGTATAATTATGGCAGCGGGGTGGAGCAACAGGAAGCTCGTCGGGCTCATAACCCGAAGGTTGCTGGTTCGAATCCAGCCCCCGCAACCAGCTTAATGCGGAGGGTGCGCACGTGCCCTCCTTTTTCTTTTGGGGGTTGCCAACCTCGCTCCGTCTGGGTAAACTAATGAGCTGAGCGGCGGGGTAGCTCATCTGGCTAGAGCGGCCGTCTCATAAGCGGCAGGTAGAGGGTTCGAGTCCCTCCCCCGCCACCAGGCTTCGCCTGGACCGTTCGTCTTGCCGCCTTCGGCGGCAAGGCGTACAGTCCAGACGAAGTCTGGCGCCAGCCGGAGGCTGGCGAAGGCGAAGCCCACGCGCAGCGTGCGAAGCCTGGTATGAGTGAGAAGATTGCCGCGACCAACCGCAAAGCCCGCCATGAGTACCACATCGAGGAGACCATCGAAGCGGGGATCGAGCTGAAGGGCACCGAGGTCAAATCCATCCGTCGGGGCAGCGTCAGCTTGCAAGACGGCTTTGCCGTCATCCGCAATGGCGAAGCGTTTCTGATGAACGTCTATATCGCCCCTTATCAAGAGGGCAACCGCTACAACCCCGATCCGCTGCGCAAGCGCAAATTGCTCCTCAAAAAGCAAGAGATCTTTCGACTACAGAGCAAAGTGAAAGAGAAGGGCTACACGCTCATCCCGTTAAAGATTTATTTTAAGAATGGCTGGGCCAAGGTCGAATTGGCCCTTGCCAAGGGCCTGGCCAAGTACGACAAGCGCGAGAAGATCAAGAAGAGAGAAGAAGAGCGCGAGCTGCGCCGCGCCCTCAAGAGCGCTTAAGTGCGAGAAATATAAGAGCCCCGCCCATCGCCAGGGCATATCCCTGGGGCCAGACGCCGACAAAAAGCTCCCGAAGCCCAAGGAGAATCCCCGTCCCCACCAGCGGGCCCAGGAGCCTGCCCACCCCACCCACAAGCACCGCGATCAAGGGATCAGGATCGGGCTGAGCCGAAAGAAACGCCCCGAAGGGCTGAAAGAGCCCCGCCCGCACAAACTCTTTCGATATGGCCCAGACGGCCCCTGCCAACCCCGCTAAAACCCCCGCCACGACAAACGAGAAGAGCTTGATTGCAAAAACATTATACCCCACAAACGCCGCGGCGATCTCGTCGTCGCGCACGGCGCGGAACGCCAACCCCAACGGACTCTTAATCACACGAGAGACGACCCCCAACCCCACAAGAAACGCCCCCAAAGCCAAATAATAGCGCACCGAGAGATCCTGAACGCTCAGCACAAGCCCCGGCACGGTCAGAGCCGGACTGCGAAAGGACATCCCGTCCTCCCCTCCCGTGATGCTGTCAGCGCTCAGCGCAAGAAGATAGCACACCAACGCCGTCACCAGCGTGACCACGACAAACCCATAGCCCGACGCCCGCACGCTCACCCAGCCCACAAGGAGCGCTCCCACACACGCGCAGAGCAGCCCCGCCCCAAGCGCACCCCAAAAGTTTATGTTATAGAAAGCAGCCCACGCCGCCCCATACGCCCCCAACGCGAAATAGACCCCTTGGCCCAGACTGAGCAGCCCAGTGTAGCCATATAAGAGATTGAGCGAGAGCGCCATCAGCCCCCAGATGAAAAGCTCACTCCCCCACAGCATCGCCCTGTCCCACAGCCACGGCAGCAGCACCGCTCCACCGAGAGCCCCCAGCACAGCCCAACGCTTCATCTATCTTCCCCTCCCAACCCCTGCGGGCGGACGAGCAAGATCAGCCCGATGAGCAGCAACGCTCCGGCCCGTGCGAGCATAGGATCAGCCAAAGCCGTCAAGAGATTCTCTGCAAAGCTATAAAAAAACGCGACGGCGAGGGCGCCCCCCAAACTGCCAAGCCCTCCCGCCACCGCAAGAAGCACGCTGACGAGCACGACTTCCACGCCCATCGTGGGGGAGACTTCTCTAGTGATCGGCCCGACGAGCGCGCCCGCGAGCGCCGCAAGAGCTGCCCCTACCCCGAAAGCCCCTGCTTGCGCCCACAGAACGGGAACGCCCACAACACGGGCGAGCTCGCGGTTGTCGCGCACCGCGCGCAGGGCACATCCCCAGCGCGTCCGGCTCCATATTCCCCAAAACCCTGCCAGCACTACCCCAGCGATCGCGGCTACGACAAGACGATACCCCTCATAGAAGCGATCCCCAACGGGGATGGGCCAGCGCAGGGGCGACATGACCGAATGCCTGAGCGAGCCCGTCGTCGCCTGCAAAAAAATCGTCGCAAGCTGCTGAAGGATCAGCATGATCCCGAAGGTGAGCAGCAACGCCGTCAGGGGGTCATATTCGCGCTTGCCCCACAAGAGCCAGGCAAGCCCTACGCCCACAAGCCCCACTATCGCCGGGGCGACCAAGGCTGCTCCCCAGAAGCTCAGCGTTGGGGTGAGCGCCCAGCTGAGAAGCGCTCCCAGCATATAGAACGCGCCATGAGCGAGGTTGAGCGCGCGCAGCGTCCCGTAGATTACGCTCAGCCCCAGGGCGAGGAGAGCCCACAGCAAGCCCCAGACGAGAGCATTGAGCAGTGTGACCAGCCAGAGGTCCATATTCACCCTCACCCCCATCCCCTCTCCCCTCCGAGGGAGAGGGGAGCGAGGGGGTGAGGGGGTAGCACAAGTCAGCCTAAAACTCTTCTTTCGTATAGTCTGCGCTTGTCTTGTAGAGCGATTGCTCACGCGGCAGGCGCACGAGCACCTTGAGCTGCCCACCCTCGACTCTCTCTACGTAGTGATCGTGAAAGACCAGATGATCTTGAGCCCTCAAAAACTGCGCCCCCTGGGGGAAGTTGACCCCTGCGGGCATCGTCAGCCCCTCGAGCGCTTGGATGAGCGCGGGGGTGTCGGCCTTGCCGCGCCAGTTGACAAGCTCCGCGGCTTGCTTGATGAGAAAGACCGCTTGCCAAGAGCCAAACAGATCCGCGATGGGCACGACTTCTCTGGGGTTTTCGAGAGAGAAGCCCTCGGCGCTGATCCCCACACGGCGCCGATACTCGCGATCGAAGGCGCGCAGCTCTTCTGGGACTTGGTCGGCCCGTCGCGGATACCCGGAGATAAAGTACGTGCCCTCCAGCCACGGCTCGGCCGTGCTGAGAATATCTATGCCCTCGATCAGCCCCAGAACTTTCACGCGGCTTTGCAGATTCTGATCGAGGGCTGCTTGTAGGAAGCGCGCCGTCTCTACAGCCGTGAACGCGTGATAGAGCACGTCAGTTTGGGAGAGATCAATCTTCTGGATGATGGGGAAAAGATCGCTCGGCGCGGGGAAGGGGACGGGGATGAGCTGCACCGAGCCGCCGGCAGCGCGGATCTTTTCGGCCCACTCTTCGGCTTGAGAGCGCCCCAAGTCTATCACGGAGTGAACGATCGTAAAGCGCTTCCCCAAGTTGGCGAAGACCCAGGCGTGGGCCGCTTCGATGGCCGCGCGCACCGTGTGATAGCTCTTGAACACATAGCGATTCCCGAATTTTTCGGTGATCTCGGTAGCGATCCCTTGGGGGAAGTAGACGGTCTTGAGGGCTTTTGCGAGTGGAGCCGTGGCGATGTTCGTCCCGGAGAAGACCGAGCCGATGACAAAGTCGGCTCTCTTCTGGGTGACGAGCTTTTCGAACGCGTCTTTGCCGGCGTCGGGCTTGGTCTGGGCGTCGTCGGAGTTCGCGAGTTCGACGGGGCGGCCGTTGATGCCGCGCTGCTCGTTCACAAGCTTAATAGCCGCATCGAGGGCGCGGTTGTGCCACTTGCCAAAGAGGGCCACCGCGCCCGTCCTGTCGAGCTGGTGCCCAATGCGGATGGGCTGAGGTTGCCCATGACTTGTCGTGCCAAACAGCCAAAACGTCACCGTCGCTGCGGTGCTTGTCCGCAAGAACTCTCGTCGTGTGAGCATGGGTCTCCTTTCTATGTTTTGGGTGCTGTTCTCTGTGTGATGCCGATGCCGCGTAAGAACAGCTCTTGCAGGGTTGGGAGGGTTTGGGTGAGCGGGTCTGGCTGGCCCGTGTAGATCCAGCGCAACACTAATTCGTTGATCGCTCCCAACCACGCATAGGCGGTGATCTCGGTGTTGATGGGCGGGATCGAGCCTTCAGCGAGAGCTTCGTCCAAATTCTCTTTGATGAGCCGAGCGAAGCGAGAATAGATCTCCAGGCGTTTGCGCTCGAAGCTTGGTCCTAGCCCGTGTCCCTGGCGCAAGATAATCTGAGCAAGATGGCGCTGGCTCGTCAGTGTTCGCAAGACGACCTCGAGGGCTCCTTGGATTTTGGCGACGGCGCCGCGCCGGCGCGCGATCTCCCTCTGCACTTCGCGCTGCAGCGCGTCGGCAAGCTTATCGAGCAGCGCAAAGAAAAGCTCTTCTTTGCTGGGGAAGTGAAAATAGACGCCGCCCTTAGAGACTTTGGAGGCCCTCACGATCTCGTCCATAGCCGTCTCGTGGAAACCCTTCTCGGCGAAGAGTCTTTCGGCGGCCTCTAAGATGCGCTCGCGCGTCAGCTCTTTGTCCCTCATAACAGACCGACCGGTCGGTCTGTATGCTATCACAAAGTCTCAGAGCTGTCAAGTTTGCCTAAAACCCAGCGGCGTAGCCGTCGGCGCGCTTGTCGCTGCCCGCGATGTACGCTCCAGACTCCAAGCGCCAGATGATCTGCCCGCGCCCAAAGCGCCCGCCCGGCTCTCGTACTGTGACGTTGTGCCCTCGGGCGCGTAAGCCCTCGATGATCTTCGGATCGGCATCGGATTCGATCTCGATCTCTTTGCTTTTGAGCCATTGCCAGCGCGGGGCGTCGAGGCTCATCTGCGGGTCCATGCGATAGTCTACGGTGTTGACGATCATCTGAATGTGCCCCTGGGGCTGCATAAACCCGCCCATCACCCCAAAGGGCCCCACGGCTTTTCTCTCTTTGGTGAGAAACCCGGGAATGATCGTGTGATAGGGGCGCTTGCCAGGCTCTAAAGAATTTGGGTGCTTGGGGTCGAGCGAAAAGCACGCCCCGCGGTTCTGCAGCGCGATCCCCGTTTTGGGGATCACGATCCCAGAGCCAAAGCCCATATAGTTTGACTGAATGAAGCTGACCATCATGCCATCGCCGTCGGCGGTACAGAGATAGACCGTCCCCCCGGAGGGAGGCTCTCCGGGTGTGGGCTCGAGGGCTCGATCGGTGATGAGCTTGCGGCGCTGAGCGGCGTAGGCTTTGCTGAGAAGCCCTTCTGTAGGCACGGGCGCAAAGTCTGGGTCAGCTATGTAGCGCAGCCCGTCGGCAAACGCAAGCTTTAACGCCTCGATCTGCAGATGGAACGACTCTCCAGAATCGCGCGGGTGCTGGGTCAGCTCAAAGCCCTCTAAGATATTGAGCCCGATGAGCGCAACGATCCCCTGAGTATTTGGGGGAATCTCCCAGACTTCGTACCCTCGATACGATGTGTGGATGGGCTCGACCCAGGTGCTAGAATGCTCTTTGAGGTCTTGCTCACAGAGAAATCCGCCGGTCTCTTGGGAGAAGCGCACGATCTGTTGAGCTATCTTGCCGTGATAGAACTCTTCACAATAAGACTGAGCGAGGGCGCGGAGGGTGCGGGCGTGATCGGGCAGAGCGACGATCTCCCCGGCGCGGGGGGCGCGCCCGCTTGGGGCGAACGTCTGATGCCACCCGATAAATTCCGGGCCCTTCAGCTCAGCGAATGACTGAGCAGCATACTCCCAATACTGGGCGACGATGGGGGCGACGGGGTGGCCGCGCTCAGCGTAGACGATCGCGGGCTCGAAGAGTTCTTCGAAATTCAGCCTCCCAAAGCGCTTATGGAGATCTCGCCACGCCGCCGGGGCACCCGGCACGGTGACGGGCAGCCACCCGCGTGCGGGCATCGTCTCGTGCCCTAAAGCTTTTATAGATGCGAGGGTAAGCTTCCGTGGGGCGCGCCCGGAGCCGTTGAGCCCGTAGAGCTTTGTCCCGTCCCATACTAAAGCGAACGCATCCGAGCCGATCCCGTTAGAGGTGGGCTCGACGACCGTGAGCGTGATCGCGGCCGCGATCGCGGCGTCCACGGCGTTTCCTCCTCGACGGAGCATTTCAATTCCCGCTTGGACGGCCAAGGGATGGCTCGTGGCCACGACGCCACGATGAGCTATCAGCGGGCTGCGAGCCGAGCGATAGGGGCTCATCCCGGACATTATACTCTAAACGCGCCCTTGACGGGATTCTCTCTATCTGCTACACTCAAGGCACAACCCGCTCCCATCGTCTAGCGGCCTAGGACGCTGGTCTCTCAAGCCGGAAACAGGGGTTCGAATCCCCTTGGGAGCGCCAGAAGATCGCTTGACAGACTCATAAGAATATGATATCTTGTCGCACTCGAAGACTATAATATAATGGAGGAGGTCACGTATCGCTGGACCGCATAGCCGCATTCGCAAGAACGAGGAGATCCGGGCTCGCGAGGTTCGGGTCATAGACGAGAACGGCAAGCAGCTGGGGATCATGCCCCTGGCGGAAGCGATCAAGCAGGCCCGGAGTCGCAATCTCGATCTTGTGGAAGTCGCCCCGCAAGCCAACCCCGTCGTCTGCAAGATCGTTGATTTTGGGAAGTATCTGTACCGCCAAGAGAAGCGGGAGAAGAAGCGGGCCAAGGGTGGCAAGCTCAAGGAGATTCGGCTTACCACCCAGATCGAGAAGCACGACTTCGAGACGAAGCTCCGCCACATTCGCGAGTTTCTGCAAGACGAGAATAAAGTCCGCGTGACTGTGATCTTTCGCGGGCGCGAGATCATGCACATGAACCGAGGCCGTGATCTCCTCCAGCGGATTGTCGAAGGAGTGGCCGATGTCGGCAAGGTCGAGCAATGGCCCAAGGAGCGCGGACGATCCTTGCAGATGCTCCTGGTGCCAGGCAAGGGAACGACCACTATTCCCAAAGAGATCTTCTCAGGGGTGAGCAGCAATGCCGAAGAAGAAGACGCACAAGGGGATCGCCAAGCGCTTCAAGGTGACGCGCCGTAAGAAGGTGCTCGGCGCCACCTCCGGGTATCATCATAAGCTTGTGAAGCGCAGCCCCAATCGCAAGCGCCAGGCCCGAGCGGGCATCCAAGTCCCACAGACGCTCGCCAAAGAGTATATTGAGCTGCTGTCAAGCTAGAACGGAGGACGTATGCGCGTCAAAGGTGGCAATAAGAGACTATTGCGACGGAAGAAGATCTTGGAGCTTGCCAAGGGGTTCAAAGGGAAGCGGCGCACGTGCTTCCGCATTGCCAAAGAGCGCGTGATGCACGCGCTGCGCAACGCGTACATCAGCAGAAAGCTGCGCAAGCGCGACTTCCGCAGGCTGTGGAACATTCGCATCAACGCGGCGGCGCGGGCGCGAGGGTTGCCATACTCTCGCTTCATCAACGGCTTGGCCAAGGCGGGCGTGAAGCTCAATCGCAAGATGCTCGCCGAGATCGCCATCCACGATCCGAAGACGTTCGACGTGCTTGTCGAAAGGGCTAAAGCCCAGCTTGCGCGCTCGTGCCCACAGTAAGAGTCCAGCAGACAGAGCTGTATTACGCACAGGCGGGGCAGGGCCAGCCGGCCCTGCTCTTCGTTCACGGCGCTGGGGGAGATCACACTATCTGGGGGGAGCAGCTGCGCGAGCTCGCCCCAAATTTTTCTGTTGCGGCGCTCGATCTCAATGGCCACGGGCGCAGCCCCGCTCGTGAGGGTGAAGGATTCCAGACATATACTGAAGACGTGCTCGCGGTGCTCGAAGCGTTGGCCATGCCCACGGTCGTTGTGGGGCACTCGATGGGCGGGGCGATCGCGCTGATGGTGGCGCTCCAGCGCCCAAAGAATCTTGTGGGCTTAGGGCTTGTGGGCACTGGGGCGAAGCTCAGAGTCCATCCGCAGATCTTAGAACTCTGCCAGACGGACTTTGAGCGAGCGATTGACTTTATCGTGCAGTGGGCCTTTGCGGAGCAGAGCCCCCCGGAGCTGCGCGAGAGAGCCCGCGCTCAGATGCGGCGCAATGGGGCCCAGGCGCTCTTGCGGGACTTTTCGAGCTGTAACACCTTCGACGTCATGGCTCGGCTTTCTGAGATCGCTCTCCCCACGTTGATACTCTGTGGGCGCGACGACAAGCTCACCCCGGTAAAATATTCTGAGTACCTCCAGCAGAACATTCCAACTGCTCAGCTAAAGATCATCGAAGGTGCCGGGCACATGGTGATGCTCGAGCAGCCGAAAGCTGTCACCGCAGCCCTGCGGGAGTTCTGCGCGCGCTTGCTCTAGCCTCATTCTTACTGTAATTCAAGAGAAGAATTGAAGATGGGGTTGTCAAATAGTTACCTGCACGCTTGAATGATTTTGTCGGCAACTTTGATGCTGAAATTAACTTGCTGATGAAGCTGAGGTACCTGATCATCGTAGTCGCAGGCATTCCGCCAACCTCGTAACTTGTTTAGGTCTGAAGCTAACCCCGAATGCCCTTGATTTTGGAGGTGCTCCCTGAGGCGCTTATGATCGTCCGGACCTTTTTGCGGGCTAAATCCCAGTTTTGCCTCTGCGTAGTTCCTCGCCCAGCAAAAGGCGGCGTAATATGCTCGGCTGACAGCAGAACGATCTGCTGCTTCCTGGGAATAGCCAGATCCTCGTAGACCCGCAAGCTCCCTCGCCAACTCCAGATACTCGCGCCAATCAAAGGGCATCCTTTCCCTCCGGCTCCCGAAAGTCCGTGGTCAGCTGAATCCACCCTGCTTTGTTCACGAGCTGATCAAGAAACTCCGCTTCCGCCTTCTCCAACCGTTCCATGACAGAATCATCGTAGTGCTTTAGCCTGATATACAAGACAAGGTAACAGTCAGTGATTTCAGGATCCCGGTAGACATCCATAACCAGCTGCGCTTTGGGAAAGTGTCTTTTTGCAGCGTCTACCGCTTGTGGGATCACGTCCAAGAGCTCGGTAAATCGCAATAGGTATTCTCGAATGCTGTGAGGGTTTTCGAGCCGCACCTTCGGAACCAGCCAGTCCATTAACCTCTCGATATCAATCATAACTGATTTGGATCCCCTTCGGAGTGGTAGGGGAATGATTTCCACTGAAGACAGCCACAAGCTCTGCAGGGGGTCGTGGGGCAAGGTTAAGATATTAGGGGATTCAGGTTTAACATCCTTAGCCTCTTTCCGCTGCAATTCCGCTACGGAAGTTTTTAGCGGTTTGTGAAGCGAGGGGACAGTAGTTACCATATCACAACACCTCCTCAAACATTTCCCTCAGTTTGTCCGTGATACAGCCTTCAAAAATCTCCTCCACTCGGCTATGGGCTTCTTCGATCCAGTCTAATACCTCAGACATCTCGATTGCACGAGGACGCGCTAGGAAGTAGTCAATGTCAAGTATTGCTGCAATCTTTGACTCTTTTGCAGCAGCTGGGGTAAGCTGTACCCGGCAGCGGTCTCGATCCTCTGCGTAAGGGAACTCAGCTCCTGAGATAAAGGAGACCATTCGTTGGGGCAACCGCTTGCCGACAAAAGGGTAAAACTCAAAATACTCCTCAAGATTGGCTTCTTGAGTTGGCAACTCGATCTGGTTGATATAGCGTAGGCCAATCCGTTCGAGGCCTCTGACCTCCACCACCTGCTGCAACGCTTCCCAAGCCTTTCTGATGCGGGGTTTAAATCCTTCCCAGCCAGGGTAAGGCTTTAGGGCATTGATGACCAATAGGCGAGGACCAAGTTGAATCAGCATCTTCCTATCGGGAGCGAAGAACAGGATGCGCTCCGTTGTTCGAATTTGATACTGAAGGCCTTGAGGCTCTCTGGTAAGCTCAGGCTCTTGGACCAGCCTTTGCTCTCGCTGCGAGAAGTCATCCTTGACTCTCTCATAAAACAGACCGGGAATGGTAAGGTCCCAGGGAGTATCCTGGGTTAACAGGTATTCGCAAACAGCTTCAACGATAGGGGGATTCTTGTACTTACGGCCCATAGCTGGCTGCCTCCTTGTTCTCCCAAAAGTCTATCACTTTCATAGCAATCCGTCCATGCTCGCCGGGCTCAAACGGGAACGAAACGGGGCCGCATATACACCGCCTGCCAACTCCGTCCTCTCCGTGGCATCGAGGTCACTCCTGTTTCTGCTGCTGGGCGTCGCGGTTTGTTTCCTCACGTCACCAAGGCCTTCCTCTTCTGCATCGTTTATAATGAATTCAGCCCCAAAAGTCAACTCATAGCGTGTGGAAGCTCTCACAACCGAGCACAAAACCTGCCCCCTGCTTGCCCTCGCTGCCCAGTCGCTTTACAATAGCTCCATGAATTGGTCCAACGGTCTGACGCTGCTGCGCATCGTCTTGATCCCGGCGATCCTCTACTTTGTGCTCGTCCCTGGGCCAAACTTTGGATTGATCGCCCTGGGGCTCTTCGCCCTGGCCGCGCTCACCGATGCCGCCGATGGGTATCTCGCACGCTGGCGACGCAACGAGACCACTCTCGGAAGGTTCGCCGACCCCATCGCCGATAAGATTCTCATAATCTCGGTGCTCTTGGCGTTCGTGCAACTGCGAGAAATCACTGCAGTTCCCGTGATCGTGATCATCGCGCGGGAGTTCTTGGTGACCGGGCTGCGCACGGTGATCAGCGCCCAAGGGGTGGTGCTCGAAGCGAGCCTCTGGGGCAAGCTCAAGACGCTCTCTCAGATCGGTCTTGTGTTTGTGTTGCTCAGCCAGAGCGCGTTCCGCTGGGACGCAGAGGGCGTGAAAGCTGTGCTTATCCCCATCGTCGTCGCCGTCACGGTGATCTCCGGGGCTGAGTATTTCTATCGCTTTCGTCAGCTCTTGCGCCGGCTCTCGTGAGCTGTGCTGGCCCCACGACGATCGTCTTGCGCGCCGTGCCCGTCTCGCCGTCGTTGTCTGTGACTATCAGCGTCACCGTGAACGTGCCCGCCTGGGCGAAGACGTGCTCGACGATGACCCCGTGGGCATCTATCGTCCCGTCGCTGTCGAAATCCCATTCGTACTTGACGATTTGTCCATCGGGGTCGAAAGACTCGGACGCATCGAAGCGTACGGTCTCGCCGACTTTAGGGCGTTCCGGCGAGAACGTAAAGTCGGCCACCGGCGGGAATTTGACGGTACGAGGGCGCTCCGCCGCCCCAAAGTTCACAGTGATGCGCTCTTGAGCTTTCAGCTCGACTGTGACTTCTGCTGGGGTCGTGGGCACGAAGTTCTCCGGGAGCGTGCGCGCGTCCAGCGCAACCGTATACTTTCCCGGAGGCAGCTCGCTGAACACAAAGCGTCCGTCAAGATCAGTCCGCTGGTCGCGGGTCTTCCCAGACTCGTCTGTCAAGAAGACCCTCACGAAGCTCAAGCCTCGCTCCAGGGGGTCTAGGTGGCCATTGCGGTTCTCGTCGTTGAAGACTGTCCCTTCGATCACCGCGACTTGGGCAAGGGGGATCTCGAGCTTGAGGATCTGGCCAGCGACGAGCTGAATCCGTTGAGGCAGCGCAGTCTTGGCGACGAGCCCCGGGGGAAGCTTCTCGATTTTGAGCTCATACGTCCCTGGGAAGACCGGGGGAAATCTGAAGAAGCCGCGGGAGTCCGTGCGGGCCCTCTCGTTCCCCAGCGTGAGGATGAGATCTTTCGGCCCGGATTCGTCAGGATCGCGCCGGTCGTTCGCGTTGGCGTCTATGAAGACGAACCCCTCGACCTGGCCCTTGACGACGAGGAAGGGGATCGGTGCGTCAAAGCGAGCCAAAAGAGCTAATCCAAAGCTGAAGTCCGCGCCGCCCAGATCGAGCAGCCCCACGAGCCCAAAGAACGCAAGCTCCGCGATCCCCAGCTGGCCCGCAAGCCCCACGCTCAAATCGGTGCGCTGGGGGAAGCGCGTGACCCCGAGGCGCACGCTGAAGGGACGGCGCAGAAGCTCCACCCCCGCCGAAGCTATGAGCGCTTGGCTCACAAGAGCGCTCGAGAGGAGATCGACCTGGGAGCGGTGCTCCAGTCTCAGCGCCGCGCGCAGCTCCGGAAGTCTCAGAGAGAAATCACTGCCTACCGTGCCGAAACCGATCTCCGTGCCGGCAACGCTATTGACCAGGCGCGCTTGCTCCGTGAAGACGGAGACGTCTCCCAGACGCCCCAGGGGCTGGATCGCCTGCAAGGTGAACGCGAATCGCTCCAAGCCCGTCGGAGGCAGCGGCCCGGTGCCTATAAGTGAGCTGTACGCGGCCGAGAGCCGCACGGTCGGGAGGACCTCAGAGAGCTTTAAGCTCAGAAACGCTCGCGCCTCTTGGCGGCTGAACGTCTGCTGAAGGGGATCGTTGGCGACGTTCGTGCGAGCGCGCTCGAAGAGGAGCCCCAGCGAGAGGTTTGGGCTAGAGAAAGACTGAACTATTTGGAGGCTCTGTTCGTCGCGGCGGTCGCCCACGAAGTCTCGTCCGGCTCGCAGGACAGAGGCAGCGACGAAGAAGTCCCCAAAGCGCAGCTCGGAGCTGGCGCGCAGGGCCGAATCTAAAAAAGTCCCGTTCTGCCAGGTGAGCCCGCCCTCGACGGCAGTGACGCTTCCTCCGGGGATCTGCCACCGGATCTGATGGAGCAGCGTTGTGATCAGATTTGAAGAAGCGTAGCCGAAGAGCGCCGCCTGCCCCACAGTCACCCCCGGAAGCACTGACCCGTGGCCTTCAGCCCCAAGGCACAGCAGAAACGACGCGCTGCAAAACGCCTCAGCGATCACAAGAAACGTAACAGATGTCGTGTCTATCGTCACGGGGACTTGCCCTAAAGCCGTAAATATATAGACGAACGACTGCCCAGGCGCAAGGAGAACGCTCCCTGCGCTAGGGATAGCTACACTGTGTGGGGTAAGCCCGACGTTGCGAAATCGCACGGGCTGATTGAGGCTGACGGTCACAATGGGAGGAAGCTCACTAGCATCGTCGGTGATGCGCAGTTCGATCTCAGGAGCGAGGCGGCCTCCGGTGAGCATGGCCACGGAGAACGTTGCGTCAAAAAATCCAGGCTGTACGGTGAGCTGGCCGCCTCGGCCCCTGAGGGTCGCCAGCGAACTGACCAGCCGGGAGAGATCGCCAAGGGCGATCCCCACCGGCTTGGTATCAAGCTCAAAGGAGATCGCATTCAGCTCGAAGAGATTCTGCAGATCGAGCAGATAAGAGAGCTGGCCTTGCTGAGCGACCGCGCCGCGCCCGCTCAGCCTCTGCCGAAAGAGCAAGTCTTGTACAGCTACGATGATCGCCGACGGGAGGAGAGCCCCATCGCTGACGGCGACGGTGAAGATTCCCGATGTGGGGAAGCTCAACGGAGCGCTTGCCGCAGGGGCGATGGTGATGGGAGGGCGCCCATCGGAGACGGTGACGGTGATCGTCCCAGAGCTTGTGTTCGTGATGTTCAGGGAGCCACCGACGTTGAGGCGCACCGCGGGCCGGTCGGGCACCAAGGCCCCGCCCAGCTCCCGAATCGCTATAGAATCACTAAGAGTAAGCCCCGTCTGCCCCTCAATCTGAAATCCAACCTCCGAAGGGATCGTCAAGAAGAGGGTGCCCTTGACGTCTTGGGGCAGCGGGGGCAAGATCTCCACAACGGCCGTCGCCGTAGCAGATATCTGAAAGAGCCGGGAGGTGGCTTGCAGGGTGACGCGCACCCTCGCTGAGGGCGCACCCTTGGGAATCTTTATCTCTATGGGGATTTCGCGGCGCTCCCCCACGTCAAGAGGGATCTCTCCCGCAGGCACCATGACCGGGAACGGGCTCTGAGCCGCGAGGGCGACCCGGTCGGCCACGTTGCCCGTATTGCGCAAGAGAAAGAGCAGCTTCGCTGAGCTTCCTGGCTCGACGGCTTGAGGCCTTGGAGGGATCAGCTCTAAACCTGGGGCTGCGCTGACGGTGACGGTCACGCTCGCCTGGCCCACTATAGACGGATTCCGGCGCGAGCGAGCAAGAAGAGTAATACTGTGAGCGCCCGCGCGCGCTCTAGGAGTGACGACGAAGCTAACGAAGACGGTCTCTTGGGCATTTGGGTCCAGCTCCAGAGGCTCAGGCATCCCCAGGGGGTCCAAGCCCGCAGGAGCGTCCAAGGAAAATTCAAAGATATCTCGTTCTGTACTGATATTCTTGACGATGAACGGCAGGGTGAGGGTATCGCCGGGGCGGACGGGCGGCGGGGCAGGCGGCGGCGTCACCACCACTTGGCCAACCCCATCCCATCCCACGACCACCAGGAGCAGCACTCCCCAAGAGATTCGGAGGCGGCACATTGCGAGATGCTTTATCCTAAGAGCTTTTTCGCGTTGGTCCAAGGACGTTTGCCCGACGGTGAGGGCACCTCTGTCCTGCTCCAATTTGCCTTCGAGGGGGGTGAGCCTCTAAAATATGGGCATTCGAGGGCTGGCGCGAGGGCCCGCTGACGCCGTCGCCCAGTCCACCACAGATTTTCAGTAAGGGGGGTATTCTGCGATGAACAAGGCGGAGTTGGCGGAGCTGGTAGCCAAGCAGACGGGCTTAAGCAAGAAGGCGGCCAAAGAGGCCGTAGACGCGATGTTCAGCGCCATCACCAAGACGATCTGCGACGGGGAGCCGGTGCGCATTACGGGCTTTGGGACCTTTGAGGCCCGCCCGCGCAAGAGCTCCATGCGCATCAACCCGCAGACCAAGCAGCGCATCATGGTCGCCTCCAAGGCCGTGCCCGCCTTCCGCGCCGGGCGCGAGCTCAAGGAGATGGTGCGCAAGAAGCTCAAGGTCGTCGAGGTGGGAGGGAAGCTCTCCATCAAGCGCGGCTAACCAGGCTTCGCCTGGACAAGCTTCGCTTGACGTTCATCTTCGCCAGCCGAAGGCTGGCGAAGGCGTACAGTCCAGATGAAGTCTGGGGCGAAGCCTGGTCAGGACCCTTGGGCCATCTTCTTGAGGGCGATGACGTCGTCGAAATCGGCGTCGCCATCGTTGTCGAAGTCGAACGCTCGCGCGTTCTCTTGCACCGCGGGTCTGTCGAGATTGAGCCCAAGCAGGGCGGGATCGTCCAGCGTCAGCTTCCCGTCGGCGTTGATATCTTCGTATAACCCGTCTTTATCTAGATCTTGAGGCGGGGCGGAAGCTGTCCCGATGGGGACGAGCTGCAGGGGCTTGATTCTCAGGACAAACTGCCCGCCGGCGAGGGTCTCTCCCCCGTAATCGAGGACAGCTACGACGAGATACTTCCCCGGGGGCAAGAGATCCCCCTTCTTGCGGGCGCTGGTCACTTTAAGGAGGCGTTTGGCGCCGGGAAGGATGGGAAAGCTCTCAAGGTCGAGCTTTTCGAGGAGGGTGCCCTTCTCGTCGCGCAGCTCGATCCGGCCCGTCACGCGCGGAGCGTGGATCGTCCCGCGGTTCTCAAACTCTACCAAGTAATTTGGGGGATTGAGCCCGCGCACGTCTATCAGGGTGATCCGGCCATCTTTGGTGCCTGTGCCGGGTGGTGTTTCTAAGACCTTAACGGCGAAGCGGCGCCGCACGATCACGGTCGTGCCTGGAGGCTGAGGCTGCGTCTGCTTGGGGGCAGCCTCGACCATGATCGCCGCCCAGTACGTCCCCGCGATGTCTGAGGGGACTTTGATGGAGAAGCGAACTTCTTGCTGCTTGTTTGGCTCAAGATCGAATCGCAGCGGGCTGACCGAAAGCCACGGCGCGGCCGAGCGGGGCAGCGTCCCCGGCGGGTAGAAGCGATTCTCCCCGGTGATATCTCGGTCCCAGTCGGCAAGGCTGATCTGAATCTCTAAGGGATCTGTCTCGTTATTGAGCACGGAGAACGTAAGGGTATCAACGGCTCCGCGGGGCAGGGCCAGATCGAATTCGATCTGGGAGATGAGCAGGGCACTTGCGGGCAGCCACACAAGACTCAGCCCCGCGAGGACTGCCCCTGCGCTCATCCAGCGGCGCGCCATGAGCGATCACTTCACGTCGATGGGTTTGCCCTGGAGCATTAGAGCACGCACCAGATCGGCCTCGGTGATCCATTTCTTGGCGAGCAGGATCTCCCCAAGCGGGCGCGTGCCCCCTTCTTTCTTTTGAATCTCGAGGGCTTGATTGAGCTTCTCTGGGGTGAGCTTCCCTAGATCGCAGAGGATCTCTCCGATGCGCTTGTTGCGCTCGAAATACTCCTCAATGATGGAGAGGATCACCGAGCTCTTGCTGCGTCGCTCGCGCTCAGCCTTGGCCTCCAATTGCTTAATGAGCGGAAGATCTTCTTTCGTGTAGTAGATCGTCATCTGCATAGCGTTGAACCCCCTTTAATATCAGTGATAGCATCGTCCTTGATAATATACCCGAACATAGGGGTCTTGTCAAGGCTCTTAGGGGGTAGTGATGGTGTAGATCAGTGTCACGCTGTAGGTGCCGTCGCGATGCTGAGGTCCTAGCTGGACGCGATAATCAAGGACGATGATGTGCTCCCCGGAGGGGCCGCGAGTGACGGTCTGATCATTGACGCTGAGGGGGAGATAGGGTCCTGGGGCGGCGCGGACTTCAAAGTCGCTCACGGGTTTGCGATAGGTGCCGTCGTCGCTTGTGCCCATAGAGGGCTCGTAGGCGCGGACGCGCAAGGCCCAGGGCGCGTTGCTGCGTGCTTGCAGGGTCAAGGCGCGGAGGCGCTCGATGAATCCGGCTTGGCGTTCTTGCTCGGTGGGGCGCGGGATCGTATAGACGGAGACGACGCTATTCCCCTGAGGGTTGGTGCCCAAGACGGATAAGCTCATCGCTGGGGCAAGGCGGAACGAGACCGTCGCGCTTGCCGAATTCTGGGGGAAGCTCTCTTGTAAGAGCCCAAGCGCGCCGAGGGTGATCACAACGCCAGCTGCGATAATCTTCTTCATGGTCCGTGGCAGCCCAGCCACCATAACAGCTTGCGCTGTCGTAGGCCTGTGGCTTTGCGCCCCGCGCTTTCGCGCGGTTTGCCCTTATCAGCGGACCGTTGCTGAGCTGCGCTCCTACACCTCCTTCGAAAATACTATAACACAGAAAAATACTCTTGTCAAGAGTTAGGAAATAATAGTATCGCACTTATACGGGTGTGATGGGCGTTACAGAGGGCTCTGTTATGGCCCGCCGAAGAGGAAGCGCAGCTCGACCCCAAAGCGCCACTCCAGCCCCGATCCCCCAGGACAATCCGGCCCAAAGCAGATCTCCGTGAACGCCCGGAAGAACGCAAGCTCAAAGAGCGACTGGAAGATCTGCCTTCGGAACGAGAACGCCCCGCCCCCAGCTCCAGGAGGGGGAGGATCGGCCAGGAGCGTTAAACTACGCCACTGGAAGAAGCTCCAGCGCAAGGAGAGCTCGATGGGCAGAAACGTCAGAAACACATTGGGCGGGACAAACTCAAACGTCGAGCTGATAGTCAATCGCAAGCGCAGATCGGCGGCAGGGACGTTCACCTTCACCGCGAGCGCAGGGATGAGCTTCCGCAGCCCGCTGGGGGTGAAGAGCGTCATCACGCTGAATGACGCGATGTCGAGGGCATAAAATTCCGCAGCGACGACCTCCTCGGTGAAGACAAACGGCGCGGTGACGACGCGATCGGGCTCGCGCTCGCTGAACGTGTCCAGCTTCACAATTCTGGGTTCAAATCCGAAGGGCTCGTTGACGATGGGCACTTGATCCCAATCGAGATCTTCGACGATCTGGGTGACCCCAAAGCCCGTGTAACTTGCGATCGTGAACCATTCGGTCTTAGCGGCAGCCTCGACGACCAGCCCCACCTCCAGCGATGGGCTCTGATTCTCTAAGATGAGCTCGATCCCAAGAGAGACCCCGCCAAAGCTCAACGCTGCTACAAGTTCGTTTCTGTTGAACGTGAAGCCGTTGATGAACGTCAGGCGATTGCGCGCCGACAGCGGATTGACGCTCACCGAGGCGATGAACTTCTGCCAGCGCAAAAGAGTGATATCGAACTTCGTGTCGGTGGCAAACGCTGCCTCAGCGACGCTGATGCGCGACAGGATGCGAAACTCTGCGTTGAGGAAATACGGCGCGACGTTGTTAAAACTCAGCTCGCTGAGGAAGCGCCCTAATACGGACTGTCCCAGCGCGCTCTGCCCCAACAAAGCTATGCCCACCAAGAGAACTAAGAGCCCGCGCCTAGCGCTTTGTCCTCGCTGATTCATGCCTTCACTCTACGTGGCCAGGCGTGCGCGGCCAAGGAAGCCCGTGCAGCGCAGTCAGAGAGTCGGTCTGATCGCCGAGTGATGAGTGTCTCAGTCCAACAGGGGCTCCAAGACCTCCTCCAGCGTGGGATGGCCGATCTCTTGCAGCTCGTAGAGCACGCGCGTCGTGGGCACGTCGAATTTGATCAGCCTCTTGAGGTCAATTGGGGTGCCGATGATGACGGCATCGCAGTCGGTGCGCTTGATGGTCTTCGCTAGGTCTTTGATCTGTTCTTCCCCGTAGCCCATAGCGGGAAGGAGTTTCCCAATATGGGGGTACTTGCGGAACGTCTCGGCGATGGAGTTGACGGCGTAGGGCCTGGGGTCGACGAGCTCTTTGGCTCCGTACTTTTCGGCCGCGAGCGTCGCCGCGCCGTAGGGCATCTCGCCATGGGTGAGCGTCGGCCCATCTTCAATGGCTAAGACGCGCTTGCCCTCGATGACTGTGGGATCTTCGACGAAGATCGGCGAGGCCGCCTCGATGATCTTCGCTGTGGGATTGAACTTTCGGATGTTCTCCCGGACGCGCTCGACCTGGGCGCGCGACGCTGTATCGACTTTATTGATGACAACTACGTCAGCTAATAACAGATTGATGTGCCCTGGGAAGTACGTCACTTCATGGCCAGCGCGCAGCGGGTCAGCCACGACGATCGTCATGTCCGGCACGAAGAACGAAAAATCGTTGTTGCCTCCATCCCAGAGGATGACGTCGGCCTCGCGCTCAGCCATGCGCAAGATCTTCTCGTAGTCCACCCCGGCGTAGACGACCGTGCCGCGCGCCAGATGGGGCTCGTACTCCTCGCGCTCCTCGATCGTACACTCATAGCGATCGAGGTCTTTGAAGCTTGCGAAGCGTTGGCACTCTTGCTTCACTAAATCGCCGTAGGGCATGGGGTGGCGCACCACCACCACGCGCTTGCCGTGCTTGCGGAGGATGTCCGCGACGCGTCGCGTCGTTTGGCTTTTGCCCGAACCAGTACGCACCGCCGTCACGGAGATCACGGGTTTCTTCGCCTTGAGCTGGGTGGATTTAGGGCCAAGGAGCATGAAGTCCGCACCAGCAGCCATGGCCCAGCTCGCCCGCTCCATCACATACTGATGCGAGACATCGCTGTAAGAGAAGACCACAAGATCAACGTTGTGCTCTGCTATCAGTTCTCTTAAGTTCTCCTCAGGCTCGATGGGGATCCCTTTGGGGTAGAGTTTGCCCGCGAGCTTGGCGGGGTAGCGTCGGCCCTCAATATTGGGGATCTGGGTCGCTGTGAACGCGACGACTTTGTAGTTTGGGTTGTCGCGGAAGTACACGTTGAAGTTATGGAAATCGCGCCCGGCGGCGCCCATAATGATGACGCGCTTCATAGTGAATCACTCCTTGTTGTTGAGCACGTTGGACAAGCTGATACTGAAACGGGCCTTGCAATCTTATCAAGTGCGACATCTTCTGTCAAGGGAAAGCTCAAGGCTTCTGCGCTGTGTCCACCCCGATGACGACTCGTCCATCTATCAGTTCGATCACGCGATCGGCGTGCTGAGCAACCCGCGCATCGTGCGTCACCAAGATTAGGGTCACGCCGCGCTCGCGGTGCAGCTCGCGCAGCAGATCGAGCACGGCTTTTTCTGTCTTGGAATCTAGACTCCCCGTGGGCTCGTCAGCCAAGATCAGCTGGGGATTGTTGATGAGCGCCCGGGCGACAGCGACGCGCTGTCGTTCGCCCCCTGAAAGCTCCGGCGGCCGCCGATGCGCTTTATCAGCCAGCCCAACGCGTTCTAAAAGCTCGCGCGCCCGCGCCTGCGCCTCACGCCGAGGTTCGTTGAGCTCCAGCGTGGGAATCAAAAGATTTTCGAGCGCCGTCAGCGACGGGATGAGATTGTGCAGCTGAAAGATAAATCCGACTTTCCGGGCGCGAAAGCTCGCTAAATCCCCTCGGCTGTGCGTCAAATCCTCCCCAGCGACCCACAGCTCCCCTGAATCGGGCCGATCGAGGGCGCCAATGAGATTGAGAAGAGTGCTCTTGCCGGAGCCCGATGGCCCGCAGATCGCCACAAATTCCCCGGCGAAGATCTCTAAGCTCACGCCATCGAGGGCGCGGGTGCGCCCGTTGTCGTAGGTCTTCACAAGGTCGCGCGCGATCACAATCTGCTCATTCATAGCGTAACGCCTCGTGGGGGGAGATTTGCGACGCGCGGTAGGCCGGATAGAGCCCGCCCACCACCCCGACCAGAAGCGCAATAACCAGCGCTTTCGTAAATAGTTCTGGGGTATAGAGCGGGCCGATGAGCCCGCGCACCTGAGGCAGGAGCGTCACCGCACGCGCTGCCCCCCAGCCCAGCAGCGTCCCCACGATCGCGGCGATGGCCCCAAGCATGAGCGACTCCCCCAAAATGAGCTGCAAGACGCGCCGGCGTCGCCACCCCACCGCCCGCAAGATCCCGATCTCCCGCGTGCGCTCAAACACCGACATGATCATGGTGTTCATCACGCCGATCCCGCCAATGACTAACGCTAACAGCGAGATCAGCCAACTGCCCGCGCGCACCAAGCTCAAGCTCTGATAGTTTCTATTGAACTCTTCAGCGGAGCGCAGCGTGATGAGCGAGCCCCCATATTCGCGCTCGACGCGCGCCATCACGTCTTCGACCGAGACGCCCTCATGCACGTGCACAAGGATGACCGTCAGCTCCGCAGGGCGATTCTTGAGCTTCTGCAGCGTGCGCAGCGGAAGCAGCGCCCCGCCATCTTCAAGGAGATTCCCCGTCTCGTAGATCCCAACGACCCGAAATCGTCTAAGATCGATCTCGACGACATCGCCAAGCTTGATCCCCAAAGTATTCGCTGCGATCTTCCCCAGGAGCACTTCGTCTTCGGCGTAAGGAGAGAACGCACGCCCCTCAAGGAGCGTGACCCCGCCTAGCTCAAATGCCTCAGGCTCGATACCGATCGTCAAGAAGTACGGGTTCCCAGGGAAGCTCGCGAACGCCACGAGCGCCCCGACGGCCTGCTTGATCTCCGGCCAGCGCGCAATTTCATAGAGTCGGGCTTCGGGAACAGAGCTGAGCACGATCATCGGGGCGTGGGCTTGACCGATGGAAAAGTCAGCCTTGCCGGAGCGCAGCGTGGCGATCAAGTTCTGCTCCATGCCGTCAGCGATCGCTCCCAGAGCGATGATCGTCGCGATCCCCAAGCTAATCCCTAGGATCGCTAAGAGACTGCGCACCCGCTGGCGCCAGAGATTTTTGAAGATCAACTGTGCGAAAGACATATCAGAAGTTGAGGTTGAGCTGGGCTTGGGCGAAGATCCCCTGCCCAAACGGCACGGCCACGCTGCGATCGAGTCGGCCCGAGTACCCCACCGATGCCGACAGCGAGCACTCGCTGCCTTCGAGTGCCGGAGCGCACGCCTCCCCTAGCCCGTACTCGCCTTGCAGAGCTATCTCCCACGTGATAGCGCTCAGGGGCTTGTTATCCCGCGTCCCTGTATTGAGCGAACTGCGCAGCTCGAGGCTCAGCGACAGATCATCGGCGGGGTCCCACGAGGCTCGTCCGCTCAGCTCAACTGTTTGGCTGCGCTCGCGCTCGCCGATGGTCATCTGCCAGAAGAGATCGGCGCTGGTCTTCCAGAGGGCCTGGGGCGTCCAATTGAGCGACAGGCGCGCGCGCGGCCGGAGCGTCTGTTTGGCCCCCAAGGTGGGATGGGTCAGGGTGTCCAGCACCAATCCCACTTCGGCGCGCGGCGCAAGCTGCGGGCTGAGCGCCCAGCTCGCCGAGCCCGTGAACTCTTGTTTGAGGGACTGTCGGGAGGTGCGCTCATCGCTTGAGAGCGTGTGGCGCGTCCAGAGCGATCCGGAGAGCGCTCCATACAAGAAGCTCGTCCGCCCCTCAGCCGTCAGCGTGAGCGTCCCGCTGGGAAGCGTGCTGCCGAGCACGGTAGTGCGCCTGCCTGAGAGCGCGAGCGTGGGTGACAGCTTCACTCCCGCGAGCGTCATATCACCGAAGCGCAGGTTGACGGAGGCGTTCTCGTCGAACGAGCCACGCCCGGCGCGCAGGCGCGCCGTCTGCGTGTAGCTCGTCGTCATAAAATTATTTTGCCAATCGCCGCCTAGGGAGTAGCTCAGCTCAGAATCTCCGGGGAGGCTTGGCCCCCCAAGGGCGATGCGATCCCCAAGAGCGACTGAGCCGCGGAGCTTTAAGCTCGGCGTCATCGTCACACCGAGAGTGATGCCCCAGCGCGAGTCAAGCAGCGAGCGTCCCAGCTGCGCGAGCGTCGCCACGCCGTCATACGTCGCGCTGACGGTGAGCTCTTGGGCCAAGGGCACTAGCCCTATCAGAGATACTTTATGATCGCCCTTGAGATTGAGGGTGATCTTCGTCGTATCGAACCCCTTGGTGCGGTCTTGGAGGTCGCGATCTGTCAGTTCAAGCGCCACTGCGCTATTGATTTTCGGCCCATCGGCCCAGGGCTGCCAGAGGGCGCGCACCGTGTCCGTGATGACCAGGGTGCGCCAGCCCCCAGCGAAGCTCATCACATGATCGCCGGAGAGCGAAAGTGTTGGAGTGATGGGCCATTGGGCGCTGAGCGTCAGGCGCTGGGCCTCTTGGCGGCTCTCCCCGCCAATAGCTAAGAATTGCGGCGTGATCCCCTCAAGAAGCGCCCTCAGCTCCAGCGAGCCCATCTTATATTGGGCGCTGAGCTGCCCGAACCATCCCCGATCAGTATTCTTTTCGGGAGGGATGTCCTCAAAGCGCGCCTCATCGCGGCCGTTCAAGCGCGTCTCGGCTTGGGTGTGGGGCTTGACAGTGCCCACGGCGTCCAGCTCCCACAGGGGCATCTCGAACGTCTCCGTAGCGCGCGGGCCAACCCAGAGCTGCTCCGCCCGCGCGTTCTTCTCCAAAGCCGTGATCGCATACTCTTGGATGATCGGCGATGGAGAGCCAAGCCGAAAGAGCCCGATCTCCGCGCCGTAGAAGAGCTCTGAATTCTGCACAGTAAGTGCATAGACTCTTAAGTCTTCGACGCGCCAGCCCACTGCTACCCCGTCGGTCAGCTCATAGATCCCGCGATCGGTCGCGACGTAGACCGTCGTCCCTGCCAGTGCGAGATCTCTTATGAATTGGCCGCGCAGCTCCGCGACTTCGACGGAGCGCCCCGTCTCCAGCTCATAGAGCACGAGCCCCTTGTCTGTGCCAAGGTAGAGCCGGGCGCCGTCGCTAAGAATTCTCGTGATGAGCTCGCTGCGCAGCGCGGGGATATCGCTCTTTTTGAGGGTCTTCCACGCGCTCTTCTCGGTGATCTGCGCCAGGGGAACCCGAGCTAATCCCGCCTTAGTGCCCACCCAGACCGTGCCCGATCTATCAATGAAGACGTCTGACGTCTCGTTATGGGGGAGACCATCTAAGCTATAAAAGCGCTTCCAGTTGATGGGCTTGGCGAGGCTTTCGAGCACCGAGCGCCCGCTCTCAAGCTTCACCAGAGAGAGCCCAGAGTCTGTCGCCAACAGCACAGTGTTTCTGTACGCAGCGATGCCGCGCACGCCGCGCCCGGAGAGCCCCTGCGCCGTGGTGAAATTCTGCCACCGCGAGCCATCATAGACTAAAAGCCCATTCTGATGCCCAAACAGCGTCACCCGGCGCCCTTCAAACGTCAGCCCCATGATGACGTTGATCGCGTTCCGTTTATTGATGCGCTCGTTGGAATGATACTCTTTCGCCCCTCGGAAGGGCACCGTTGGGAAGATATTTTCTGTGTAGCCGAGCTTGAGGGCAGCTTTCAGATCCCCCAGATCGATCTCCGAGGAGACCCCCACGACCGAGTGGGTGTTGGGCATGGTGCGCAGGCGATCTTTGTTCTCGGTCGGAGGCGGGGTGTCAAAGGCGCGCAACGCGTCGAGCGAGAGCTTCACGAACGGCCACGGCGTCCATTGATACGAAAGCCCTGTGAAGATCCGTTGATGTTCCGCAAACCCGCCCAGCCCACCGCGCAAGAGCTCGTACTCGATCTTCAGTTCGTCTTTGTCGCCGAGCACATCGTAGGGGGGAAGCAGCAACAGCGCTCCGGTCTCGTAGTCTATCTGATAATCTTGGTTGCGTCGCAAGAGCTTATACTCTTGTTCGCCTTCGCGTTTAATGTAGACGCGCTCGCTATTCTGTAAGACTGAAAGCCCCAGCACATAGAGCCCCCCAGGCACGGTGTAGTCGAACGTGATGCGCACGGCGCTTTGGGGATTGACGAAAAACTCTTCGGGGAAGTCCAAGGCGACGATCCCTTGATCAGGGAAGAGCGTGAAGCGAAATTGGGGCAGATCGGGATCGGGAAGCTTCGTATACGTGTCTTGGCGCTTGATCTCGATGAGAAGCGTCTCTTCTTTGATGCTCTCGTAGCCCAAGGAGAAGAAGCGCCCGCGCTTGGCGCTCTCCAGGGGAAATGCCTCGTCACCCGCGGCGAGCACGACGTGCTTACTTAAATTTTTCAGAAAGTTCTGTTCATAGTCGGTGCCCTCCCCCAGGGGATACTCTTTAGCGTCCTCGTCGAAGAGATTGTGCTCGTCGTTGTAGTCTTCGATGTAGGTGCGGATCTGCTCGCGCAGGATCTCCAGAGCTGGGCGCTTGAGCACAAGGAAGCTTGAGCCGTTCTCGTTCACGACATCGTAGAGCGCCGGATCGAGCTCTGGTTCGGGGTTCTCTTCGATGATCTCGATGATATACTCAAGGCCATAGTTGGCAAGCAGCGTGCGCAGCTCCCCTGTCAGCCCAAAGCGCAAGGAGATCACAGTAAATCCGGGGACGTAGCTGCGCAGCGGAAAATATTCGAGCCCTTTGATGTTCGTCTGATAGGGGGCTTCGAGCCAGGGCTGAGCGGGATCTTGGTGGGTAAATTCGAGGGTCTGGCGGCTGGTGTTGCCCCGGAAGATGCGCGACTGCGAAATCCCCTCCACGCGCGCGAACTTCCCCGAGAGCTTCATCGTCTCAGAAATGGTCCACGTGAACCATAGTCCCTTGAGCAGTCTATCCGTGGCGACGAAGTCGGAGCTGCCCGCGCGCATTGAGAAATCTTCGAAAGCGGCTTCGACCGTCTGGGCTTTGTAGCCGAGCTTGAAGTTCTGCAAGTTGCTCGCCTTGCGGTTATCGAGCTGAGCGCTGACGCGCAACACCCCAGAGATGGGCCAGTCTACTTGGACTCCAGCATCGAGCGTGAGCGCTATATACTGCTCGAAGAGCAACTGATTTGCGTAGCCGTGTCGCGAGAGCTCCCGCGAGTCCCCAAGCCCATACTTGACCGTCCAGCCCAGCTCGCCAAAGTAATTGATTGAAAGCGCGCCCTCATCGGGGGACGGCTCTTCTTGCGCCGTTGCCGTCACTATCATCCCGATCACGAGAGCACACACAAGCTTTATCATGCGATTCCCCATACGTCCTCCTTCTCTAGAACAGATATGCGACGGTGACTATTGTAGAGGCAGGCAGCTGCGGATGCATCCGATAGGCCCAGTCGAGCCGAACACCCCTCCAGTGAACTCCCGCTCCGGTGCTCAGGGCTATGCCATCGTAGCCCAGGCGGATCTGTGCCCCGTTTATTGAGATCTCCAGCCCCGCGTGCACCTCGGGGCGACTTGGAATATCCCAGACTTCAAGGGCTGGCGTCACTGCCAGCCGCGGGTTTATAGCGAAGACCGAAGCTATAGCTACGCGCCATGAGATCGCTCTACTCCCCAAGAGATTCTCCGTGACTATGCCAGCTCGCAGGATTCCTAGGTGAACAAGCGCTCCAAGATCTATTCCCCAGTGGGTCTGTTGGGGATCTCCGAAGAGCTTGCCCTGGACGCCTAAAGAGAGATTCCCTAACGAGAAAGCAGTGCCGACTAAGATTGCGGTCGCCGCGTACTGTGTCAGCTCACCCGAGGGGTTCCCAAACTCGTTGGTGCTCTCGATGGGCCCGGTATCTATATAGATGAGCTGCGCGCCCCAGCTGCGAGCCGCCCCCGTCAGCGCTATATGATGCACGACATCGAACGCGCGCTGATAGAACGCCGAGATCGTCAGTCTGCTCAGTGAAGCGAGTCCCGCGGGATTGTAAAAGACGGCGCTCTCGTCATCGGCGAGAGCGGTGAGCGCTCCGCCCATCCCATAAGCCCGCGCGCTTGATCCCATCTCGACGATGGGCTCGGCACGACTGCTGAGGGAGAGCAGCGTTATGCTCACGATCCACAGGAAGTATCTCATAGCGATTACTTGCGCACGACCAAGGGGTAAGGGGCGCTGGGGCGGCCATCGGCACTCACGACCACAAGATAGAGCCCTGGGGCAAGGGGCTTGTTCTCTCGATCGTGCAGCCCCCATTGGAAGCGAGATCCCTCGGTGGGCAGCTGGCGCTTATAGACGAGCCTCCCCACAAGATCGAAGACCAAAAGCTCGACGGTGCTGGGGCTGCCCACGGTCGAGTAGAAGAGCGTCACCGAGCGTGTGGCGGGGTTTGGGCCGATCTTGAGCGCGGGGCGCCCTGCGCTCAACTGCTCTTGGAGCCCAAGCGTCTCAAAACCCCGGTCAACTTTGAGCTTGCCCGCCCCCCACGCGCGCGGATCAGTCGTGAACGCATCGTGCAGCGCTGTAGACTTCAACTGAGCGAGAATCCCCTCAGCAGTGAGAGTGGGCTGCGCTTGCAGGAGCAACGCTGCGGCGCCCGCGACGTGCGGCGCGGCCATAGACGTCCCCTGCATGGCGGCGTACTCCCCCCCTGGCAGGACGAGCTTTGTGCTCTGCGAGACTTCCGAGTTTTTCGCGAGCGCCGAGACGATGGCCGTCCCTGGGGCGGTCAGATCGGGCTTGATTCTCCCGTCGCGGGTCGGCCCGCGCGAGCTGAAGGGCGCTAACTGCCCCTCGCTCTGCGCGTCCGTGAAGCGATGGGGCTGGCCATCCATCCCAGTCCAAAAGATCTTCGTCGTATATGCCCCAACAGCGATGATCTTCTTGGCTGTCGCTGGCTCGGTCACGGTCGCGAAGGAGTCCCCTTCAGGGAAGTAGCCCATATTGGAGAGCCCCGGCCAGGCGTCGAACCTCCCACCTGTGCCCCCTTGGTCCGTGAGCGTGATGGACCATCGAGAGCCGGGCTGAACCCTCTCTAATGAGATGGCAATCGCGCGATCTCTGTTGCGCGGGTCTATCCCGCCCCCGGAGTTATCAATCTCCACTGAGCCGTCGGGAGTGTTTTGGAACTCCCCTTGGCCGCGCACAGCCAAGACGGTCTGAGGCGGACCGTTGATCCCCGGCGATGTCACGGAGACCGTAAAATTCGCCGACCCTGAATACCAAATATTCACATACGCATTCTCTTGCTGAGGGACAAACGTGAACGTGAACGCTTCGCGCGGGCGCAGCTGCCCTCCCATGTGAATCGTTCGATCGCCGTCGTTGCCCGCGGAAGCGACGATCGCTTGGCCGGGGCGCTCCAACAAAGCTTCGAGGCTCTGCTCAAAGAGGCTCGTCCCATCGTGCGGGCCAAAGTGCCCTCCCAAACTCAAATTGACGACCGCGGGCTTGCCCAGCCACTCCGCTTTGTCAAAGATATACCGCACCCCCTCAACAATATCTGTGCTGAAGTAGCTCGTCTTCACAAAGATAATCTCGGCGTTGGGAGCCATGCCCACAAACGTCCCCCCCGAAGCTGAGCCATCCCCAAGAGCAATCCCCGCGATGTGAGTGCCATGACCCGATTCGTCACGCTCATTCACTCTATTCATCCCTGAGCGCAACGCTGCTTCGATCTCTTCGCGCGTGTACTCGGTGCCGAACGGGACCACACGGCGTGTTCCAAAAGCTCCTGTCTCCGTCTGATCCCACAGCCACAAGATCCGCGAAGACTCCTCGAAGCCATCGCCATCTCGATCGACACGAAAATCCCGATGAGTCCAATCTATTCCCGTGTCCACAAAGCCAACGATGACCCCTCTTCCCGTCGCTGCCGGGAGAAGCTCGTGCAAGAGCCGCCCGCCTACTGCAGGGACGCTTCTATCAATATGCGGCTCCAGCCGATACGCCGCTTCGATGAAGACGACCTCAGGGAGCTGGGCCAGCTCTCTCAGTTCTTTAAGAGTGACCCGCGCGCTAAAGAGATCTCTCGCCAGCGGGCGGAGCCCCAGCTGTGGGAGTGAGCCCCTTGTCTTGATCAAGACACCCACTCTCACCCCTGGGCCTTCTCTGGCCGTCAAGGGGGTCTGCGCCAAAGGGCCGTACACCGCCACTAAAGGAGCAAAGCGAGCCAAGTCTCCCTGCGGTTCGCGCTGAGCACGATGGAGAAGAAGTCGCAAGAGCGGATCGAGCTTGGCCTGTGGGCCTTCGGAAAGTTCGAGGGAGCGCGAAGAGAGAGCGGGATCTCCAGCGGGGGAGGGTGCAGGCGACGATGCGCCGCTCATCACTATCAGGGTCGCAACGAGCAAACTCCACAGCAGCGCCCAGCCGTCCGATCGCATGGATTCGATTATAGCTAGTCGCTTGAGAGAGAGCAAGTTCTGTGATAAAGTAAAAGATCTATGAGAGAGTTTTTGCTTGTCCCTGGACCGGTTAACGTCCCGCGCCGCGTGGCGCTCGCCGAAAGCCAAGAGATCATCTATCATCGCGGGGAGGAGTTTGCCGAGCTGCTGCGGAGGGTCGACGCCAAGCTCAAACAGGTCTTCCGAACTCAGAACACGATCCTCTACTTTGCCTCATCGGGCACAGGGGCGATGGAGGCATGCGTGACGAATCTGGTGAGCCGTGACGACGAGGTGCTCGTGGTCGAGGGCGGCAAATTTGGGCAGCGCTGGCGCGAGATCTGCCACGCCTTCGGCGTGAAGCATCACGTCATTCAGATGGAGTGGGGCAGGGCCGTCTCCCCGCAGCAGATCGAGGAGGCTCTCGACGCGCATCCCCGCGTTCGTGTGGTCTTCACCCAGCTTTCGGAGACCTCCACCGGCACCGTCTATGACATCGAGGGCATCGCCAAGGTCACCAATGCGCGCAAGGTGCTCCTGGTCGTGGACGCCATCAGTGGCTTGGGAGTGGTGCCGATGGAGCCGGACCGCTGGGGGGTAGACTGCGTGGTGGCTGCCTCCCAGAAGGCCTTGATGGTTCCGCCGGGGCTGGCGTTCGTGAGCGTGAGCGAGCGCGCCTGGCAGCACGTCGAACGATCTGACCTGCCCAAGTACTATTGGGACTTCCAGGCGGCTCGGAAGAATCTCTATTTCACGCCGTTTACCCCGGCTATCTCGTTGATCATGGCGCTCGATGCCGCGCTCGAGATGATCTTGGAGGAGGGGCTTGAGCATCTGCAGGCGCGCACAGAGCTCTATGCCCAAGCGACGCGAGCCGCGGCACGCGCTCTGGGTCTGCGGCTCTTCAGCGAGCGCCCAGGGCCGGTCTGTACAGCCCTGTGGGTCCCTGCGGGCTTGAGCGGCAAAGAGATCTTGGAGGCCCTGCGTCGGGATTTTGGGATCAAGATCTCCGGTGGGCAGGATCACCTCAAGGGGAAGATTCTCAGAATTGGGCATATCGGGGACGTGAGCGCCAAGGACGTGCTGGGCACCATAGCTGCCTTGGAGCTGACGCTGCATAAATTGGGGTACTCCCTTGAGCTTGGGGCTGGGGTGCGCGCGGCGCTCCATGTCTTTGCAGAGAAAGGAGAGCATATATGAAGAAAGCGATCTGGCTCATCTGTCTTGTGGGCATGGGGCTGAGCGCGCCCGTGGCGCACGCGCAGCCAGCAGAGTCCGGTGATTTTGGGGGACTGGTCTTGGGCGGCTCGATCGGCGCGCTCGTTGGTGGCGTCGGGGGCGGATTGGCGGCTTACGGCCTCTGCCGAGCGACGACAGCGGCAGGGCCGTGGGCGGATCTCGCATGCCTGGCAGGAGCGATGCTCTTCGGGTATGTCCCAGGGGTGTCCCTGGGGGCGACGGTGGGCGTGAACATTGTGGGGAGCTCTCAGAAGATTGAAGGCAACGTCTGGCTAGCGCTTGGGGGAGCGATCTTGGGCGAGGCGCTCGCGTATTTTGCGTTCGATTGGGCGTTGCGCTCCCTTGGGGAGACCCCGCAAGCGCAACAGATAAGAGATGTGCTCATCCCCGTGGTGCTCTTTGGGGCCATTCCCATCTCCGCGGGGACGGGCGCTGCGGTGGGGTATACCCTCACGGGACGCTCACGCACAGAGTGAGCTGCCGTGCCAAGAACGGATCATAGTGCAGCTTGAGTTCACGGGTCTGGGCGCTGATCTCAAAGGCGACGTGGCCGCTGACGCCCTCGCCGCGCGAGGGGCTGAGCGAAGGCAACGGGCGAGCGAGCGCTCCCGTGGCGATGCTGCGCGTGCGCGTGGAGCCGTCGGGCTCCTCGACCCAGAGCACCGCTGAGCTTGCAATCTGAAAGTCCGTGATCGCCTCTAGAAAGACCTCAAGAATGACAAACTGACGATCTTTGTCGAGCGTCCAGAACCCAAGCTGTCTTGTCGTAGCGACGGATCGTACGCTCAAGCGCAGCATGCCATTATCTGTTACGTCGCGCGGACACGTAGGGCTTGCCGCGCGCGAAGCTGCTGGTGGCGCAGCGAAAGCTCTCGTAGGAAGCTGGCTAGTGCTCGACAATGGCGCAGGAGTTTGGCGTATCGTAGGCGACGACGGCTCAGGGCGCTGGTAGAGCCCGATATACCAAAAGAGCGCACCTATCCCGACTATCACAATCGCGCTAGCGATGACTCGAGGACGCATGACTTCTCACTCTCGCTTGGACGATCTGCTCTCTATAGTAACGGAGATTACAGAGAGGGCCAGGGCCTGCTGTCCCTTGAGCGAGGGGAGTTGGTGACTATATAATGAAGATATGCAAGCGTTGGGCAAGATCTTGATGCTGATGGGGATTGCGCTCATCGTGATTGGGGGAGTGCTCTATTGGGGGAGATCTCTTCCGTGGCTGGGGCGCCTGCCGGGGGATATCGTCATCGAGCGCCCGAACGTCACGATCTACATTCCGCTGGCGACGAGCCTTCTGCTCAGTCTTGTGCTGTCGGGGATCTTTTATCTGCTCTCGCGGCTACGGTGAGCGCCACCACGTCACATACTGAAAGACAAGATTCACACAGCCGTCCTTGAACTCCTCGTAGCGCCCTGCTTGGGCAAGCTGCTCTAACTCTTGGAGCTTTCGCTCGACTTCCGAGCGCGTCGCCGGATCATCAATATAAGTACTGACGAAGCTCCGTACCCTCGCAAACGAGTCCTTCACGGTCTGCGCGACGCGCTCGGCATCCGCCGCGTAGTTGCGGCGATCAGAGATAGACTCAATGACGTAAGCAGCTCTTTCGGCGTGGAAGCGCCCCTCGCTCCAGACCTCACGGACTATGCGCTCCAACTCCTTGCCCTCGATCAACAGATGCTTCAGCATAATCACTCGATTGAAGATCTGATCCATCACAAACTCGAACGAGCGCCGCCCGTCTTCCGTGATCTCTGTGTTCAATACCTGAGTCACGTATTCGCTGCGAACTTCGTCGAGCGAGAGCCCCAGGGTCTGCCGGAAGAGCCGGTCGAGCTGCTCGAACGAGAACCCATACGAACAGAGGGCGAGCGCGAGCCTTTCACCCTCTAAAAGCCGATAGAACTCTAAGAATCTTTCGATGCCCCATCGCCGCGCGACGAAGTGTATAAAGCTGCCCCCAAAGCTGTAGATGAAGCGCCGCGAGGAGCACCCAGTCAAATAACCCATCAGATCAAGGTTCTCCGTCTCGACGAATAATCTCAAGTGTTGGTCAGTTAGGCCAAACTGCTCGTCGTCAGGGACGGCGTCGGACTTCCAAGATGCATAGACGGCAAGCCCCTCGCGCAGCGTGGTGGGCTTGGCCCCGCCAATCAGTGTTAAATCTACAATATGCGTCAGCTCGTGGGGGATGACCTCTTGGGGCAGCCCGATGCTCAAGCCTCCCAACCCGCGGGGGGTGTTGTCGAGATGGGCGTAGATCGCGTAGCGATTGAGCCGGCCCGTCGCGGCCAACGCCTGCACCTCGGGGGTGTTTGGGAGTGTCGTGACGTGGGCTGCACAAAGATAGCACCGAGTCTTCTGCTGATACTCTTCGAGCGAAGCGTAGACGAAGATCGCGATCTTCCCATACTGCTGCACGGAGTACGGGAGCTGTAATGCTTTCTCGATGCTCTGGAGGTCGGCCTCCAGGGAGAGGGCGATCTCGTCGAGTTTTGCTTGGAGCGGGTCGGGGCTGCTTAAGGGTAATTTTTCTGGGGGGACGTCCTTCCAGAGATAGATGAAGAATCTCTCGGTCTCGTAGCGAATCCAATCCCCCTCAGCGACAGGCTGGGCCAGTGCAACAGTGCCCCAGATCGCCAAGAGAGCAACAATGCTGCTCAAAGAACGTCGTAGCATAGATTCCTCCCGATAGTGCTTAAAGGTGCTCCGGTGGCACCATGTCTAAGTGCGACGATCTCGCTGAGGATGCTCAGCGCGATCTCCTCAGGAGTCTTCGCCCCAAGGTCGAGTCCCGCCGGGGACCGGATCACGCTCAGCTCTTCTTCAGAGAACCCATACTCTCGTACATATTCCAATACGATCTTGGCGCGCGTGCGGCTGGCGATGAGCCCGATGTAGCGCGCTCGCTTTTCGAGCGCGCTCTTGATCGCCAAGTGATCCGACTTGTGCTGAGTGGCAATGACCACAAACGTATAGGGCGTGATCTCGAGCTTGCTGAAGTCGAGGTCATCGGTGACAAGCTGACACCCTGAAAATCGTTTGGGTGAGGCGTGCGGGTCATCGACAGTGACGCGGAAGTGCAGAAGCTGCGCAAGCTGGGACAGACTCTCGGCGATCGCGCCGGAGCCAACGATGAGAAGATGGGGCTTGGGCAAGACGGGCTCGATGAAGACCCAGAGCCTGCCGCCGCAGGGCATTCCCGACAGTTCGTCGGTCAAATCTATCTCGATGAGCCGAGGCTCGCCGTCTTTCAGGGCTTTGAGGGCAGTCGAGATTGTGATGGATTCGACGCAGCCGCCGCCCAGCCAGCCCCAGATCAGTTCGCCCTGCGCGCTGATGAGCGCTTTGGCGCCGGGCTTGGCGGCTGAGGACCCCTCGGTCTTCACGACCAGCGCCGACGCGAAGGGCTCGCCCTTGGCGGAAAGCTCCTGAGCCAGCGCGAAAAATTCTTGGGACATCCCCAATATTATAATACCAAAAAGCGTGCAGGCGGGAGAGGCCCCACCTGCACGCCCTGGGGGCTTACTCGAAGAGATTGACTTTGAGAATTTCGACGTCTGTCGAGTCGTCGGTGCACGTTGCGGTGACGCGGACGAGATACCCTCCCAGGCTTGGGTAGGTATAGCTCGCCGAGGGCTCCTTGGCCACAGGCACGGCCTTCGCCGGAGTGCCGTCACCCCAGTCCACGCTGAAGCTCTTCACGCCTCCAGCGTAGTCCCACTCGATCTTCACCGTGCGTTTGGCAATATCGAATTCAGCAAGAGCGAGATTATCTACCATGCAGCTTCGGGAGCCCACGACGTCGAACGGGTCCGCCGAGAAGGCCTCGATGAAGACCATGTTCCCCCGCTCGAACTTGGTCATATAGAGAGTCGTGATCCCGCGGCGATCATCGCGGGCGTAGGTGATCGGCGGCACTAAGCCATCGGCGTCCCAGTTCGTCAGTGTCTCTAAGGCTTGGATGAAGCGCTCACGGGTGAGATTGGGCCCGGCGCGGAAGAGCCCCTCAACGACCTGCATCGCGCCGACATACGCGATCTCGTTGAAGCCGCTGGGCAGTTCGCCGGGGAAGTACTTCTGCAAGAGCGCGCGGAACTTCGCTGCCCCTGAATGATTGGGGAGCGTGGGATCTGCCGCGAAGCCGGTGACGATCAAGCCCTCGACGGCGGAGACCCCGGCGAGTGAGACCATGCGAATATCAGCTTGGACGTTGGTCGCCAGCCACTTGGGCTTGAAGCCCACCGCTTCAGCTTCTTTGAGAATCGAAGCCGACGGAACGAGATACGTCAGCAGGATGACGGCGTCGGGGTTGGCCCCTTGGAGTCTGACGATATAGGGCCGGAATGCCGTCTCCGTGCCCGGATGGGGCACCGTCAGCACGGGCTCTAATTTATTGCGCTTGAGCTCCGCGACGACCGCGCCGAGCAGCTCTTGTCCGAAGGCGTCGTCAACATAAAGCACGGCAACCCTCTTGGACTTGAGCCGCTGTGCGGCATAGCGGGCGAGCGCCGTGCCGAAGATCTCGTTATTGGGCTGGATCGCGAAATAATTATTCTTGACGGGCTTGGAGAACGGCGTGTAATTGGCGTGCGGCGAGACCACCGGCACGTTGTTCTTAATGAGATACTCCATGACGGCAGCATGCGGCACCGTCCCCAACGAATTGACGATCGCGAAGACTTTATCTTCCTCGACGAGCTTCTTCACGCACGCGACGGTCTTAGTAGGATCGAACGCGTCGTCGCACGTGATGAATCTGATCTTTCTCCCGCCGACGCCGCCCAAAACGTCATTGACGTAGTTATAGTACGTGCTAGCGCCACGGACGACAGGGATTCCCACGCCCGCGAGCGCCCCCGATTGCGCGACAAACGCTCCCAAGACGATCTCATTGGCGGAGACGCCCGGCGTCTGCTGGGCCCCACTGCCAATGCCGATCAACGCCCACCCGACCAGAGCGACTATGATGAGTTTCTTCATCTCTACCGACCTCCTTCTATCTATCTCTACATTAACTTATGGGCACGTGCCACCCACGCGCCCCGTGTGGCAGATATCGTGCCGGAACATGGGCCACGGAGAGTTCGCTGCTCCTTGGCTGGTGCTGCTGAGAGCATAGAAAAATCCGTCGTTGGAACCGACATAGATCGTCCCGTTATTGGCAATCATGGGAGAGGTGAAGACCGCTCCGCCGGTGGGCCGCTGCCATTGCACGGTGCCATCGGGTGCCAGGGCGTAGACCTCCCCCTTGTCTGAGCCGATATAGATCACGCCGTCGGCTCCCACAGCCGGGGACGAGAAGAAGTAGATGCTCCCGATATCCTTGCGCCAGCGCACATTACCGTCGGGCTTGATCGCATGGAGATTGCCGTCGTAGCCAGCGACGTAAATCGTGCCATCAGCCCCAATAGCCGGCGAGGAGCGCACCGTGTCTATGACTTCGTACTTCCACGCAAGCGTCCCATCGGGCTTGATCGCATAGAGGAAGCCATCGTCAGAGCCGACATAGACAGTTCCATCAGCGCCGATAGCCGGCGAAGAGACGACCTTGTCTTGTGCTGCATACTGCCATTTGAGGGTGCCATCGGGATTGAGGGCGTACAGGTTCCCGTCCCACGAGCCGACGTAGATCGTGCCATCAGCAGCAACAGCCGGCGAAGATTCGATCTCTGCACCAGCCGTGAACTGCCATGCGAGAGTACCGTTGGGGTTGAGCGCGTAGAGATTCCTATCGCGCGAGCCGATATAGATCTTTCCGTCGGTGCTCAAGGCTGGGGAAGAGTAGACTCCATTTCGGGTAGCAAAGCTCCATTGGAGCGTCCCATCGGGCTTGATCGCATAGACTTTTTGGTCGAGCGAGCCGACGTATATTGTGCCGTCAGGGCCAACGGTTGGGGAAGAGAATATTGGGCCATTGGTCTTAAACGCCCACTTCTGCGTGCCGCTGGGATTGAGGGCAAGGAGCTGCCCGTTCCACGAGCCGACGTAGATCGTGCCGTCGCTCCCCACAGCCGCTGAAGAGAAGAAGAACTGCCCGCCACTGTGGATCTTCCACAAGATCGTCCCCGGCGCTTGAGCCGGGCCCGAAACGACCAGACTGCTGACGATGAACAACGCAACCATCAGCAGCCACACACTCCGAAAAGACTTCATACCACACCTCCTCTGCTCTTTTCTGATGGGTGATCCAAGTCTCATAGCGATTGTAGCACCTGACTCTCTTCTCTGTCAAAATTTGCTCATCCATCAGCTTGTGCTCACTTCTGCGCCCAGGTAGAGCCGCTGAACTTTGGGGTCACGCCGCAGATCTTCCGCAGAGCCCTCTAACGCGATCTTCCCTGTCTCCAAAACATACGCCCGATGGGCAATGCCCAAGCTCAAGTGAGCGTTCTGCTCAGCTAACAGCAGCGTCATCCCATCACGAGAGTTCAGATCTTTCAAGAAGCGAAAGAGCGCCTGGACGGTCATCGGCGCCAACCCTAGCGACGGCTCGTCCAAAAGCAACACTTTGGGTCGAGCCATGAGCGCGCGTCCAATCGCGAGCATCTGCTGCTCGCCTCCGGAGAGCGTCCCCGCCGGCTGGGAGAGCCGCTCCCGCAACACCGGAAAGTACGAGAGCACCCGATCCCAGTCTGCTTTGATAAAGCCGTCACGACGGGTGTAGCTCCCCATCCATAAGTTCTCTTTGACAGTCAGATCGGGAAAGAGCTGGCGTCCTTCAGGAACGTGCACAATCCCCAAACGCACAATCTTCTCTGGAGAGAATTTTTTGAGATCGTGCCCCAGAAACTCGATTCTCCCTTTGGTAGGGCGCAACAGCCCGGAGATCGTCCTCAAGAGAGTCGTCTTGCCCGCGCCATTAGCCCCCAGCACTGCAACGACCTCGCCCTCAGAAACTCTCAGAGAGACGTCACGCAGGGCTACTATTGGGCCGTAACGGACTTCTACACCCTCAAGCGCGAGCACTGCCGACTCCCTCCCCCAAGTACGCTTCGATCACTTCAGCGTTCTGTTGGATCTCTTCGGGGCGTCCTTGGGCGATCACCCGCCCATAGTTGAGCACGACAATTCTATTGCAGAGCCCCATGACGAAACTCATATCGTGCTCTACCAAGAGCACCGTGATCCCCCAGTCGTGATTGATCCTTCGGATGAATTCTCTCATTGCGGCTTTTTCGGCAGCGGTCATCCCCGCGACCGGTTCATCTAATAAGAGCAAGCGCGGGCGCGCGAGGAGCGCCCGCATCAGCTCGATCAGCTTTTGTGTCCCATAGGGCAGCGCAAAGACAAAAGCATCCGCCAGCTCTTCCATCTTGAGAAATCTCAGGAGCCATAGGGCTTGCGCTCTCCGGTCGCGCTCCTCGCGACGCGCGCGAGGTAACCCCAACGCTACCGAGAGCAAACTTCCCCCAAAATCGCGATGCTCCCCGATCATCAGATTCTCTAAGACGGTCATATACGGGAAAAGCCCCAAGAGCTGAAACGTCCGCACGATGCCGCGCTCGACTACCTGATGCGGTCGCCATCGTAACAGATTTTCTCCGTAGAAAGAGATCCGCCCGCCCGTCGGCTCGTAGAACCGACTGATGAGATTGAAGACGGTCGTCTTCCCCGCGCCATTGGGGCCGATCAGCCCCACGATCTCGCCCTCTTTGACTTCAAACGAGACGCGATCGAGGGCTTGCAGCCCACCAAAGCGCATCGAAAGATCTTCTAAAGCGAGCATCCTAGGCTCCTTTGGGGAAGAGCTTCTGCATAGCTGGGAAGCGATAGTACAAACGCAAGAAGAAGCCCCACACCCCGTAGGGCATAAAGATAATCACCAAGACGAGCGCCGCGCCGTAGAGGAACGTGTAGAGCAATCGAGCTTCGGAGAGCCAATGGGGCAAGAACGTCAGAAAGACAGCCCCGAGCACTGAACCGGGCAGCGAGCCGATCCCTCCTAAAATGACCATCGCGAAGATCTCTATAGACTTTCCCAGACCAAATTCGCCAGGGCTGATATGCCCCACAAGATGGGCTTGGAGCGCCCCGGCGATCCCCGTCAAGAACGCGCTCACCAAGAACGCATAAGCTTTATAACGCGTGGGATTGATCCCCAGCGCTTCGGCAGCCGCAGGCTTGTCGCGCAGCGCGATGAACGCCCGCCCAATATACGAGCGCGCGACGTTCCACGAGAGAACTAACAGCACGACGACGATCACTAACGTCAAATAATAGAGCTCTAGGTCGGTATCGAAGACGAAGCTCCCGATCTGGGGGCGCGGGACTCTGATTCCTTGATGTCCCCCCAAGATCGCCGACCAGTAGGGCAACGGAATGAGCTGCTGCACGGCTGCGCCGAAACCCAACGTCGCGATCGCCAAATAGATCGTACCAAGACGCAGCGCCGGGATAAAGAGAATCAGCCCAGTGAGACTCGTCAGCATACCCGCTAGCGGGAAAGCCAGCCAGAACGAAAGCCCAAGCTTTGTCATCAACAATGCCGACGTATAGCCTCCGATCGCTAAGAACGCGGCTTGCCCGATCGAGACCTGCCCTGCATAGCCCATCAAGAGATTGAGCCCAACGGCTGCGAGAATATTCGCCCCGGCGATGCTCAAAATATAGACCGTGTAGCCCTTCAGCCCAAAGGGCAAGATGATCAAAAGCAGTCCGAGCAGCGCAAGCCAGATCTGCCTGGGCATCTTAGACCCTCCGATGGATCGGTTCCCCCAACAATCCCTGGGGCCGCACCGCCAAGAGCACAATAATCAAGACAAAGACGAGCGTCTCCTTGAGCTGATTTATCAGCTCGAACGGAACGGCGATCAGCAAGCTCTCAAAGAGCCCCACAAGAAGCCCTCCTACGATCGCCCCCGGCAAGCTCGTAAATCCCCCAAGCACAGCGGCGGCAAACCCCTTGAGCATCACAAAGACCATCACGGTCAGATCTAAGAAGACCAATGGCGCGATGAGCACCCCGGCGACAGCCCCCAACGCCACCCCAAGCCCCCAGCTCATCATAGCGATTCGAGAGACGGGAATGCCCAGAAGCTGCGCTCCCAGTTTATTTTGCGCTGCGGCCCGCATCGCCGTCCCGACCTTCGTAAACTTTAAGAGCGCAAAGAACCCCAAGCTGAGCACGATCGTCGTGCCGAAGACCACCAGATCGTGCCGAGTGATAATAATATTTCCGAGCACCAGCGGCGGCCCACTGATCGCATAGGGCAGCGATTTGGGATCGAATCCCCAGATCCAGCTCGCCAAAGCATTGAGCATCAGCGCCACCCCAAGGGTCACGATCAAGAGACTCACCACGGGCGCTTCTTTGGCCGGACGCAACGCCAGACGCTCGACCGCAACTCCCAAGAGAAACCCAAATAAAATCACAATGGGCAACGCCGCCCAGAAGGGCCATCCCAACCCCACCGTCAGCGTGAACCCCACGTAAGCACTGAACATCGTCATATCGGCCTGCCCGAAATTGACGATATCGGTGGTCTTGAAGATCAAGACCATCCCCAGCGCCATGAGGGCGTAGAGGCTCCCTTGAACTAAGCCCAACACTATATACTGCTCAAGCATGGGTCACCATAAGAACGCCGCGGCGGCCATCGCCGCCCCGCCCCCAGAAGTACAGAAGACTATTAAGTCTCCGGGCTTGGGGCCGCGACCTTGCTCAATCTGATCGTCAAGGGCCATGAGCACACACCCTGACCCTGTATACCCCCATTTGTCCATGACCCAATGGGTCCGTTCTAACGGCAGCCCCAGCGTCTGCATCACGGTCTTGATCGTGCTGAGATTGACCTGGGTGAAGTAGATCCGGTCTATGTCAGATACTCTGTACCCTGCGTCCTCGACGACCTTCGTGACGAGCTTGGGCCAGTGGGTCGCGTTGAACTCCGGTGGGAAGCGTTTGGCGAAGACGAGATAGTGTTCGCCGCGTTCCAGGCGCTCCGGCGTGGGAGGCTTGTACGAGCCTCCCACATAGATTCCCATGTAGTCGTGATACTGTCCGTCGCCCTTGATGAGAGAACTCAAGAAGCCCGGCTCATCGGCGACGCGCAGTACCGCTGCTCCGGCCCCGTCGGCGAAGACCGTCGCCGTCTTGTAGTCGGCCCAGTTGATAAACTTGCTCATGGCGTAAGTGCCAACCACGAGAACAGTATTATAGTGCTGTTCGGTCATGATGAATTTGCTGCCGATGATCAACGCTGTGACCGAGGCCGCGCAGGCATTATTGACGTCGAAGACCCCGGCGTTCACAGCCCCGATCTTATGCTGTACGACGCTCGCGGTCGCCGGGGAGAGATAATCGGGGGTATCTGTCGCAACGATCAAAAGATCTATCTCTTCGGGCTGAACGTGGGCTTTAGCCAGAGCGTCACGAGCCGCTTCAGCAGCTAGATCTGAAGCTGCTTGGTCAGGAGCCGCAAAGCGTCGCTCCTTGATACCCACGTTGGATTCGAGCCACTGGCTTAATGGGTACCCCTTCTGCGCCAGGTACTCTGGGTATCGGGCGTCCATCTCGGCGTTGGTGACGACTCTCTCTGGGACGTAGTGCCCCGTTCCGATGATCTTCGCATACCGACTCTTCATAGCTAGACAGTGATCCCCCCGTCAATGCTGATCACGGCGCCGTTGATATAATTTGACTCATCTGAGGCTAAGAAGAGGAAGAGCTGGGCGACTTCTTTGGGCTCGCCTAAGCGCCCCAGCGGAATCCGCTCCTTCATCGCGGCTAAGATCTTCTCAGGGACGCTCTTGACCATCTCCGTGGCGATGAACCCCGGACAGACAGCGTTGACGCAGATGCCCTTGCGCCCCAGCTCCCGCGCCCAGACTTTGGTCATCCCGATCACCCCAGCTTTGGCCGCGACGTAGTTGGTCTGCCCGAAGTTCCCGTAGAGAGCCACGACCGAGCTGACGTTGATGATCTTGCCTTGGCCCTGTTGGATCATCACCGGCGCGACCGCTTGGGTGCAGTTGAAGACCCCCTTGAGATTGACCGCGATCACTTGATCGAACTGCTCTTCGGTCATCTTCAGCAGCGTCGCGTCTTTGAGAATTCCCGCGTTGTTGACCAAGATGTCAATGCGTCCGAACTCTTGAGCGGCCGTGTCTGCAAGGACTTGGGCATCCGCTCTCTTGGAGACATCGGCGCGGACGAAGATCGCCGTGCCGCCAGCTCTGCGAATCTCTGTTGCCGTCTGCTCTCCTGCTGCCGAGTCGATGTCGCTCACGACGACTTTGGCTCCCTCCTGGGCGAAGAGCAGCGCGGTCTCGCGCCCGATCCCACGACCCGATCCGGTGATGATCGCCACTTTGTTCTCCAGACGCTTCATAGTTCCCCCTTTAAGAATTTCTCTCGCAAGATTTTACGGTTGACTTTGCCCGGCCCACTTAAGGGCAGTTCTGCTACGAACTTAAAATACTTGGGTACCCTGAAGCCCCCAAGCTGCTCTCGGCAGAATCTCTTCAGCTCTTCTTCGCTCACAGATGCGCCTGGCTTGAGCACGATCGCTGCCAACCCCACTTGTCCCCATTGCTCATCAGGGACACCGACGACGGCAACTTGTGCGACTGAGGGGTGCTGCACCAGCACGCGCTCGACCTCCTCAGGGCAGATGTTCTCGCCCCCGGAGATATACATATCGTCCACGCGGCCCACAATATAGACGAAGCCCTCTTCGTCCTGACGCGCTAAATCCCCAGAATGCACCCAGCCCTCACTGTCTAAGACTTTTTGAGTTTTTTCTGGGTCATTGAGATAGCCTTCAAACGTATGGGGCCCGCGGAACCACAGCTCGCCCATCTCTCCCACAGCAACGGGCTGCCCTGTCTTGGGGTCAACGATCTTATACTCACAATGAAACATGGGGAACCCGATGCTCTGGGATTTCTCTTTAATAGTCTGCCAATCGCGCCCCACGGGGACGAAGAAGAAGTTCGATGGCCCTCCCTCCGTAAGCCCATAGGACTGGGTGAGAGGGATGCCGCGCTCCCAGAAGGGGCGCATCACTTCGGCAGAGCACGGCGCTCCCGCCGAAGAGATATACTCTAGAGACGATAAATCCGTCTGGGCAAAGCGCGGGCTCTGGGCGATCATCCGCAGCATCGCTTCGACGCCGCCGAAGTGCGTAATTCGTTCGCGCTCGATCAGCTCTAAAATAAGATCGGGGTTGAACTCACGAATCATCGTGACGTGCCCCCCAATGTGAAAGACCGGCGTGACGGTGTTCCAGCCACCGATGTGAAAGAGTGGGAAGGTCAGTAGTTCTTTCTGATTGATGCCGTGCTGCCCTCCCCCGGAGACTATGATATTAAAAGAGTTCCAGAGCATCTGGCGATATGTGATGAGACAGATCTTGGGCAGCCCCGTCGTGCCCCCGGTGTGAATGTAGAGATGAATATCGTTCATAGATTTGGGGCGATTGACAGACTTAGGAGATGTTTGGAGCACGACGCGCTCGTAATAGGAATCTTGAGAGCCGAAGGCGATCTTCGTCTTCACGGAGTCGGGGAATTCGAGCTTCTCAACGAGAGATCTAAAGTGCTCTTCGTAGAAGAACGCTTTGGGGCGAATTCGCGACAGGAGATGATTGAGCTCCGGGGCGCCGAGCCTGTAGCTCAGCGGGGCTAAGATCAGACCGATCTTGCCCGTGGCAAAGTAGAGGTCTATAGGCTCGACACGGTTGCGCGAGAGAAACGAGACGACGTCGCCCTGCTGTAAGCCCAATTTTTCTGTCAGATACGTGCCCACGCGGTTGGCCCGCTCGTCGAGCTCACTATACGTGAAGCGTCGGTTCTCTGTCGCATCGTAGAGGGCTTCGCGCGTCGGGGTGAGCATGGCGCGACGCCCAGACCAATCCCCCACCCAAGACAGCTCATAATCACGCATGGGAAGAGCCCCCTTTCAGAAAGTCCAGAATAATTCTGTTGACTTCGTCAGCGCGCTCGACCACGAAGAGATGGCCGGCGTTGGGGAACGTGACAAGTCGGGCGTTGGGGAGCCGAGCTGCCAAGAGTCGGCTATTCTCGACGGGAACGACGCGATCGGCTTCGCCGGCCATAACGAGCACCGGCATGGTGAGCTCATGCAGTCGGGGTTCGCTGTTGAAATTCAATGGCGCCATAAATTGGCGGAGGTACGCATAGCGCGGCTGGGGGTTGCGGCGCATCGGCGCGGTGATCCGCGCGATCTCTTCGGGGTTTTTGGCTAAGTATTCAGGGGAGAACGCCAGCTCCAGCCCACGCTGAAACGTCTCCTTCCCAGCGCCAAAGGCCATAAACTGCAAGATTTCCCCCTTGGGGAGGATCATATTGGGCCCACCAAACGACGTCGAACAGAGAATGAGCTTATTCACAATCTCCGGGTGATCGAGCGCAAGCTGCTGCGCGATAAAGCCCCCCAAAGAGATCCCCAAGATGTGAGCTCGCTCCACGTTTAGGGCGCGGAGCAACTCATAGGCATCGCTTGCTAAGAGAGAGATCGTGTACTCGATATCGGGCTTGTCGGAGCGCCCCACGCCGCGATTGTCAAAGGCGATGACAGAAAAATATTTCGAGAGCTCAGGGATCTGCTTGGCCCACAGCCAAGTCCCGTAGCCAATCCCCGCGATCAGAAGCAGCGCCTCCCCCTGACCGTAGGTCTCGTAGTAGAGCTTCACACCGTTGACGTGTACTGTAGGCATCGGGCGCTCCGTTTTATGATATATGATTCAGCTCTCATATTATTATGATGTTGGACGGTCTCTGTCAAGTGGGAGCAGGCCGTGGAGCAAAAAATCCATCATGGTCTCGAAGACGGCATCGGGGACGGCTCGGCCCTCCCAGAGCACCCAGCGCACCCCGATGAAGTGCCCTACCCCCATGAGCGCATACGCAAGGGTTTCGGGATCGAGCGCGCGTAGCTGCCCAGCCCTGATCGCGCTCGCGAGCGCGGGGATATATCCTTGGGCAAACCGTTCATAGTACCAGCGGCCGGCAGCGTTCTTTGGGGAACCGACGAACTCAGCTTCTCGCACGATACGGTAGGCTTTGGGGTGCTTGTGAATGAACTCGAAGAACGCACGAAACCCCGCACGCTCGATCTGGCGACGATCGTGCAGACCCGCGATGGCCGTGCGCAACCGTGTCCGCAGTTGGGTATTAATCTCGCGAACGAGCTCGACAAAGATCGCTTCTTTACTTGGGAAGTATGTATAGAACGTCCCGTGGGCTACGCCCGCGCGCCGCGTGATGTCCACGATCTGGGCTTCATAGAAGCCTTTCTGCCCGAACTCTTCTTCAGCTGCTTCTAACAGACGCGCCCGTGTCCGCTGCTCTTTGACGGTTCTGAGTTCATCAGTTTTCAGTTTATCAGAACTGTCAAACTCAGAACTGTCTTGATTGCTTATGCCGTGAGCAATAAGATCAGCAAGAGTTTTCCAGACGCGCGGGGGAAGCCCACGCCCCCAGAAGATATACCGCAGCGCGATGAACTCGGCCATCCCAATGAGAGAAAACGAAACGGTCTCCGGATCGAGGTGACGGAGTTGCCCTTGGCTTTGCCCGGTTTGAAGGATCTCTTGATAAAACCGAGCGAGCTGGCCATAGAGCTGTTTGGAAAGGCCCGTGTGGATGAACTCCGCTTCGCGGAAGACCCGATAGAGCGCAGTCTGGGACTCAATGAACTTGAGATGAGTTCGCAGGGCTGATTGAAGCTGCTCTATGGCTGACGCCGTAGGGGCGACACTCGCTTGGAGACGCGTCTGGAGCTGATAGGCCAGGCGCTCGATGAGGGTGAGGAAGATCTGTTCTTTATCGGGAAAGTACTGATAGAACGTGCCGTTGGCGACGCGGCTGCGGCGACAGATTTCAGCAACACTTGCCTGGCGGAAGCCACGACGACTAAAGACGCTGGCGCCAGCGCGCAACAATGCTTCATACGTCGCTGTACCGCGCTCAGTCGAAGGAGAACGCCTAATCTTGATCATTGCCCACTTATGCTACGGTGTCTGGGCGATCGCGTCAAGGCGCTAGCGCGCAGTGACGATTTCTTTTACAATATCGCTTTGAGGTCTCACCCTCACCCCCGTCCCCTCTCCCCTCGGAGGGAGAGGGGAGAAAAGGGGTGAGGGGAAAAGGAGGAGCGATATGAGTGCTCGCAAAGTTCTCGTAGTCGGGCTCGTGCTGGCCCTGTCGGCGCTGGCGGTGAACTATTCCCTGGTCTCCCAGGAAGCCCCGGCCAAAGGCCCCATCGAAGCGTTCGTCGCGGAGATGAAGGCCTTCCCCGGGTTCTTCAATCTCTATCTCAAGAAGGACGGCACCCTCTATCTCGAAGTCACCCAAGAGCACTTCGGCAAAGACTTTTTGGTCGTGGTCCAGATGGCTCGCGGCATCGGGGAGGCGTTTCTCTTGACGGGCTACCCGCTCGATTCGGATCTGTTACAGTTCAGACTGCGCAACGATAAGATCGAGCTGCTCACGCGAAATCCGTACTTTCGGGCCGCTCCGGGAACTCCCTTAGAGAAGATGGTGCAGTTAGGCTTCCGCGACTCGGTGCGAAGGGCTTTTGCGATCGTCGCCCGCGACGATGCCGCCGGACGGTACTTGATTGACGCTACGAGTCTGTTCGTCTCCGATTGGCCCAACTTAGCTGACTATCTGCCGGCGATCTTCAAGACGGGCTTTCGGCTTGATCCCAGTCGCTCAACGATCTCGTCTGTGAAGGGCTTTCCCAGAAACGTCGAGATCGAGGCCGACTTGATGTTCGCAGCTTTAGCGCCATTGACCAACGTCCCCGACAGAATCTTCGCGATCCTTCCGGACGAGAAGACCCTCCCCATCGCGCTACACTACAGCGTGCTCGCGCTCCCCGAAGAGCCGATGAAGCCCAGATTAGCTGACGATCGCGTGGGGTACTTCGTCACGACATATAAAGACTACGAGCGCCAGACCGAGCCAACGAACTCCGTTCGCATCATCAATCGCTGGCGCTTGGAGAAGAAAGACCCCTACGCGCCGCTCTCGGAGCCCGTCAAGCCCATCATCTTCTATCTCGAAAATACGATCCCCAAGGAGTTCCGGCCGTACATCAAAGAGGGGGTCGAGGCGTGGAACAAAGCGTTTGAGGCTGCAGGGTTCAAGAACGCGATCCTCGCGCTCGATCAGCCCAACGACCCCAACTTCGACCCCGCCGACGCTCGGTACTCGACGATCCGCTGGATGCCCTCGGTCTCGTCGGTCTTTGCTATCGGTCCCTCGAATGTAGACCCGCGCTCTGGGGAGATTCTGAACGCGGATATTCTCTTTACGGCCGACTGGGTGCGGGCGCTCACCAACGAGTATCTCCGCATGGTGGACAGCCCCACAGCGTTCATAGAGCGTGAAGAGCAAGCTCGTGAGCTGGCGCGGCTCCTCAACCCCGACAACGTGGGCAAGCTCTGCGCGTATGAGGCGGGCTTAGCTCCGCATATGGCGCTCTTACACATGACGCTTGCGGCCGATGGGCTTGTCGGCCCTGGCGGCCAAATCCCCCTCGAATACATCGGAGCAGCCCTGCGCGAGATAACCATGCACGAGGTGGGGCACGCCCTGGGGCTGCGCCATAACTTCAAAGCGAGCTTTGCTACCCCGTTTGAGAAGCTCCATGACCCAAGCTTCACCCAACAGCACGGGATCACCGCGTCGGTGATGGAGTACAATCCGCCCAACATTGCGTCGGATCGCGAGCGCCAAGGGGAGTACTATAACTCGACCGTGGGCCCGTATGATATCTGGGCGATCCAGTGGGGCTACAAGCCCGTAGGCAACGAGACGCTGCAGCCACACCCTGAACTCCAAGCGATCGCCCAGCGACACGGCGAGCGCGAACATCTCTACGGGACTGATGAGGACGCGTGGAATTACCCCTACGCGCTCGATCCCGCGATCACCCAATGGGATTTAAGTGACGACCCCATCGCGTACTACACGGATTTACAGAAATTAGTGGAGCGGCTCTGGCCGGGGCTCGAGGAGCGCGTGATCGCCGAGGACGCTGAATATTGGCCGCTGCGCAGCGCGGTGAACGTCTTGCTCTATCAGCAGATGCGCGGGTATATCAGCTATGTGAAGGCCCTGGGCGGGATGGAAGTGACCCGCGCGCACAAGGGCGACGTGCTCACGCCGCTGAAGGTTCTGCCCGCGGAGCAGCAGCGCCGCGCGTTGCGCTTCGTGCTCGATGCGTTCAGCCCGGAGATCCAAAAGCGCTTCCCCAAACACTTGCTCGACAAGATGCCGCGTGAGCGCTGGTGGGACTGGGCCTCAAGCTGGAGCGTGGGCCAGCGCTTCCATTTCCCCATTCACGATGCGATCACCGGGATGCGAGCGCAAGTGCTCACGGCGGCGTTCTGGCCGGAGCGCCTGCGGCGCATCCGCGACAACGCCTATCGCTCCGACGAAGAGAACCCGTACACGCTCGCTGAGCACTTTATGAGCTTTACTGACGCTATCTGGGCTGACGTGTTCAGCAAGCAAGCGCCCACGGACTCGTTCCAGCGGGCGATCCAGAGCGTCTATGTTGATCTCTTGATTAAGTTGGCTACCGACGAGTCCCCCGATCGGGTGAGCGACGCTGCGGCGATGGCATACTCCGAGCTCGCTCGGATAGACAAAGCGATCAGCGATCTGTTGGTCGAAGGGGTCAAAGACCCGCTGGCCAAGGCGCACCTTTTGGAGGTCCGACATCGCATTCGAGGAGTTATAGATACGGAGCAATAGCAGCGCAAAAGAACCAACTTGGGCAAGGCGGAATTGACAAGCAACACACAATGTGTTATAGTGTGTACGCTGTACGACTTGTCTAGTGGTCACACCAGCCAAGTCCGACCCTGCGACGCGTGATGGTGCCGGGGCTACAACCCCTGATGCACGGAGACGGTCTGGGGGAATAAGACAGCAGAAAGGGGTTGTGCACAATGGCAACCGGCAAAGTCAAGTGGTTCAACGACGCCAAGGGCTACGGTTTCATCCAACAGGATAACGGCGGCCCGGATGTGTTCGTGCACTTCTCGGCTATTAAAGCCGAGGGGTTCAAGACCTTGCGGGAGGGCCAAGCGGTGGAGTTCGAGATCACCAGCGACGCCAAGGGCCCCAGAGCCGCAAACGTCCAACCCAAGTAAGGGCGTTTACACAGAGTCCCCGGTGGGCGTGTGCCCGCCGGGGATTTTTTTTCGGGTTGCAGGACGCCCGCGTTTCGTCTATTGTAGAGGGGACAGTGAGGTGTCTCTATGGCTGACAGATCCCGAAATCGTCGCAACGACGAAGAGCGACCGCCCTTCGAGCCCACACGACCAAGCCGGCCCGAAGGCCGCATCCGTGCTCTAGCTATCTTGGAAGAGATCCTGCGCTACACCCCGCAGAACGATCCGCGCATGGGGCTGCTCGAGCTCTTATATGAGCAGCTCCAGGCCGATGAGCGCGCCTATCGCGAAGCTCAAGAGACTATTCGACAGTTCAACGAGACGTATGAAAAGCTGACTGCGCCAGCCAACCGCATCGGCACGTTCTTGGGCTCCCCCCAAGAGGGGATCGCCTACATCGCCGTAGGCGATGCCGAATACTACGCCAACGTTGACCCCAATCTCGACGTGAAGAAGCTCAAGGTGGGCACGCGCGTCAAGATCAATGAGGCATTCGCCGTCGTCGGGGATATTGGGTACCATCCTGAGGGTCCCATCGTGAAGGTTGCTGAGGTCTTGCCCGACGGCAGACTCAGAATCGCCATGGACGCCCAGATGCTGAGCGGGCGGATCGTGCTGCGCTCCACGGATCTCTTAGAGAAAGACTTAAAAGTCGGCGACGAGGTGCGCCTGGAGCCGACGATGCGCGTCGCTTTGGAGCACTTCCAGAAATCTGAGGTGCGCGGGTATTTCTTGGAGAAAATTCCCGAGATCCCTTGGGAGAAGATCGGCGGGCAAGAAGAAGCTATTCGACTCATTCGCGAGACGATCGAGCGTCCGCTCCTGTACCCTGAGCTGTACAAGAAGTTTGGCAAGCGCCATCTGAAGGGGATCTTGCTCTACGGGCCGCCAGGATGCGGCAAGACCCTCATTGGGAAGGCCACGGCGTACAATCTCACCAAGGCCTATCGGGAGCGCACGGGGCGCGACGTGCGCGAGTACTTTATGCTCATCAACGGGCCGCAGCTCCTCAACATGTGGCTGGGCGAGACGGAGCGGTTTATCCGAGAGATCTTCGCGGCGGCCCGCGAGCGCGCCAAAGAAGGGTACTTAGTCTTCATCTTCATTGACGAAGCGGATGCGCTCTTGCGGGTGCGCTCTTCGGGAAGATACTTAAATATCGCGAACACGGTCGTGCCCCAATTTGCCGCGGAGATGGACGGCTTGGTCTCGCTGGAAAATGTCGTGGTGATGCTGACGAGCAACCGGCCCGACTATATTGACCCGGCGATCTTGCGCCCGGAGCGCATTGATAGAAAAGTCAAAGTGGGGCGTCCCAATCGTGACGCGTCGCGAGACATCTTCGCGATCTATCTTGATGAGAACGTGCCTCTCGATCCGGCCACAGTCAGGGAGTACGGCAGCCCGCAGGCCGCGCGCGCCGCGTTAGTCGAGCAAGCGGCAGATTATCTCTTCCGGAGGGATCGGGAGACGGCGTTTGTCGAGGTTGTGCTCAAGAGCGGGCGGCGCGAGACGCTCTACTGGTGCGACCTGGTGAGCGGTGCCCTGATCATGTCTGCAGTGGAGCGCGCCAAAGACATGGCCATCAGACGCTGTATTGAGAAGGGCACCGATACGGAGGGCGTCAGCCTCGAAGACCTCAAAGAAGCGATTCGCCAAGAGTACAAAGAGAGCGAGATCTTCCCCAAGACGGATTACCTAGAAGACTGGCTGAAGCTCTTGGACTACGATCCCGAAGAGGTCGTCGAGGTGCGTCCGGTGCGCGAGGGTCGTGAGCGCCGTGCCGGCGAGATGGTGGTGTAAATTACGCACGCTCAAGTCTATGATGCTCTGGCGTATCACTATGACAACAAAGAAGAGATAGATCGCTACCGCCAAGAGAATTCTGAAGAGCAGGTGCGCCGCAAATATAAAGGAGCCTCTTGGATGAAGTGAGGCTTTATTGGGCTTTTTCTCACTATGTCTTTGCTACTTCCTGAAACCCGCCGGCCAGGGGTAGTCGGCAGGGCAGAGGTCTTGGCCATTCTGCTCTATCACGTTCTCCTGGCCGCTCAATTGCAGCTCTTTTTCTGGGACAGCTCCTTCACAATAGTTTATCGCTATCCCTATCTGATAGCGTGCGATGAGGTTCCTCCTGGCTTGCACTACAGAGGGAGGCTGTCCCTGGGCGCAAGTAGCACCAATCATCAATCCAAACTTAGGCTGCTCTCCCCTTAAGCTCCTCCCTATTAGGATATTATCTCCTAAACGCACCTCATTGCTACATGAGATGAAGACAGAACCTTCAATAAGATTCTGTTCTAAGATCACCCGATTGTACTCTTCTATTGCCTCTGGCAAGAGAGGTCCTAAAATGTAGATCACGCCACTGTCAGGATAATTATCTGATCTAGGTCTTATACGATTGGATTTAAGGAGAACTTGTGCGCCATTACCTATCTCTATGTGGTTAATATCATTCATCTCATTCTCTATGAGCTGAGCCTGCCCTGGCCCTTCCAAGCCTATAGCTATAATACTCCAAGGTGTTGTCCTGTGGAAGCGGTTGCGCTCCAAGACAAGGTCAGCCCCACCCTTCCAGACGATATCCCCATCTTGAAACACAAAGCCGCGAATGACTACACGGCCACTTTCTGCTTGAATTCTGAAGATAGGGTCTACAAGAAGACCACTGCCAGGTTGCTCTGGGAACTTTCGCGGTATAAGAATGACCTCCCAAGGCGGGCTCGGCTTGGCCTCTAGAGTTAGAGGCTTTGAGATGGTCACTGCTGTTGGATAATAGGCTAATATTGGATTATAGAACATAGGATAGACTTCGATGACATCACCAGGCTGGGCAGCATCTACCGCCTCTTGGATAGAGCCATAAGGACAACCGTCACAGACCTTTAACACTTGGGATTCTTGAGAAAGCAGCGGGGGCGCTGTCCTATTAGGTCCTACCAACATTGCTAGAACAATCAGACTGAGTATCCAGATCCGCATGGCTCTTCACCTCATGATCAATTATACTTCAATCAAAGTTGTCAATCAAAGTTGCTTAGGGCAGGAGGAGACTGTCAGGTGGTGGCTCCGAGCAATCTGATCCGATAATGGACATTGGACATAGCTCCTCCTCGCGTTGGTCCCAAGGCGGTCCTACCTCGACTGCTGTATATCTTTCACAGAAGTCGATAAAGCCCAAGGCACAAGCGAGTGCCTTCGCTTGTTGCTCCGTCATACCACGATATCTGAGGCGATAAATGGGGGCTCCGGAATCGCAATTGGCTACGCAATAGACAAAGAGCACTGGGACACCTGACTCCAGTCGGTTCATGATCGAGTCCGCTGTTGAGTCATCTATCTGGCTCCTAACAAATCCAACTGCTATATCTCGACCAGCGTAACTTCCTCCATTGTCTTTGATAAACTTGATAGCCGCGTTGAGTTCATTGACGACTGTATCTATGATGTTCTGTCGGTTCGCTTCTTGGCCGTAGAAATCAAAAGTATTAGCAAAGATGGTTACTGGCCCCCCGAAATCTCTAAGCTGAATCGTTGCTATTATCTCTATCCTCCGCCCTCCTCCAACATCGAGATTGAAGGCATAGAATTGCCACAGAGCTCTTGACTGCAAAGTGCCGTTTACAACCATATTCCCCAATAGTTGTGCCAGGCTCACAAAATCGCGGATGGTGTCTGCAGCAGGAGCTTGTGGTAATAACCCTATATAAACGTAAGGAATGGCATTGAGAAGTTGTTCCATCAGGGTTTGCACATTTGCTCCAGGTGCCACCCCTCTCCCTGAAAACAGGATATAGTCCATGGCGAGGAGAAAATTGGTTAGGATAAGACGTGCTGTAGTCGCACTGAGACCTATATCACCGGGACTGTGGTAAAGCTGAAGGTAGAAGGCATTCAATGCAGCTAGTCTCGTTTCCGGCGAACAAGGATACCTCTGCCCGGAGAGCAGGCCACCACAAGTATCTAGGCCTTGACCTGGCCGTGGCACAGCTACTACTCCTAAACGAATGAGCTCTCTTATGATCTTATCAAACAAATCTCTAAGGCTAGAATCTTGGGATAGCTCAACCAATCCTCTTGCTGCAGAGACTTGATCATTGTTGATCCAGATAGCTACAGCTTCTAGGAGCAACGCAAAGCCGGGGTATTGGGCTTTAACACGTTCTAGATGCTGAGGAAAGCTGGGATCATTCACGTAGAGGCTTAGCTCCTGCAGGGCCAGCAGGATCTCATCTACCGAGCTATCACTAGAAGAAGCTGGCACTGTTTGAGGAGAAGGAGATTGTCCTTGGAGGTCATTTGCTAGTTGGATCATCTGGTTTGTTATATCTGTGGATAGCCTCTCGAACCCAAAGATAAAGCTCTTGGCAGCAGGGATATACATGATGGGCGGAGCTGGGCGCCGAGAGAGCAGAGGGTTTCTCGAGAGATTAGTTAACTGATTATAAAATTCAACTAATAGTCGCAGGTATTCCTCGAAGGTATATGCTTTCCCCTCAAGAGATACTTTGATGGTGCTATTGGTAAAGCGCACTTCTCCGAGAAATCTCCCAACCTGATTAGGATTGAAACCTATCACTATCTCTTGGGGTTGCCCTGGGGCCAGGTTATAGCTGCCCCCAGACAGTATTGTGAAGGGGCCTATAGCAGTCGCTGTTCCAGTCAAGGTTCTACCTCCCGCATTCCAAATAATCAAAGAAGCACGGGCCTGCCCCCCAATAAATGTTGCAAGCAGTAGAGGACCTGTTGTTTCAACTTGCAGTAGGGGCTTCAAGCTGTTACACATGTATGTATACCCCCACTGAGAGACACATATATAATCCCGCCCTTCAAAGACGTTATAGCTCCCTGTCGTTATGGCCCCGCCATCCCCAGCATAGAGCCTCAACGGCTGCATCCTCGCCCCAAGCGGCACCGCCTCCCCACTCGCCTGCCCACAGGCTGTGGCTTGAATCATCGGCTCGGCATCATCTTCCGGCTCATCATCCTTGCCAGCCTTCACCTTGATCCGCACCTGATGGGCTATCTTCTCATCGCTCCCCTCAGAGGCTATCCCTAGAATGGCAATCTTATTGGTCTCATCGAGCAAGACCCGCACCTTGCCCACCCGCTTGCCCTTCTGGGCCAGCTTCCCCTCAAACTCCTGGAACTTGCTCCTCTCCCGCAGCTTCCTCAAGAGTTTCTCCGCCTTCTGCCCGCTGAGGACCCTCACCACTCGCTCCTGCCCATCAGCCCCGACGTTGAGGGTCTTGTTCCCTTGACGAATGAAGCCCACTGCCGCTGTCTGCCCAGTGGTTCTGGTCCAGACCAGATGGGCATCCTGGCCGAAGGGGATCAAAAGCTGCGCCCCACCCACAAGCCGCACCGCTTGGGCTTCGTCGGCATTCATGCCAAACCCACGGCTTTCTAGTTGGGCCTTGACTGCTTGCAATTGAGAGTCTGCAGGGCTTCTTGCAGGAGAGCCGAGCGCTCTGGCTCAAGGATGGGAGCAGAACAGTTGTCGCCAAGCTGGGTAGAAAGTGCTTGGAAGTTGGCTTGAGAATCAGGCTTCAGCGGGGGGGGGGGTAACATTCCGAGGATTCCAAAGCGCAGTGCAGCCGACGAGGATCGAGACGAGGGCGATACCCAGGGTGAGCTTGGCCAGGCCAGCAGTGCGCATGACTCCTCCTTTTGCGCTCCTTCCCCTGCTCCCTCTCAGCTGTGGGCGGGGATGGGCGGCTTTATAGTTTATCACCCTCTATATACCACAAATGGGGACAAAAGTCAAGAGGACAGAACGAAAATCACGTATGGATCAGCACTTGGGTTTCTTGCGCGCCTTAGCTCAAGAGATCCTACAGATAATAATACGGCCTCACACGGCGCTTGACGAGCAGCGCCAGGAGCGCTCCAGCGACGAACCCTCCGGCGTGGGCCCAGTAGGCCACCCCGCCGCCTTCTACAGGACTAGAAATCCCTCCGAGAAATTGTAGGATAAACCAAAAGCCCAAGAGAAAGATCGCCGGAAGCTCGATCAACCTCACAAAGAACGGAAAGAGCGGCACGAGCGTCAAGACCCTCCCGTAGGGGAAGAGCACAAAGTACGCGCCCAACACCCCAGAGATCGCCCCGGAAGCCCCCACCATCGGGATCACCGTGTGAGGATTCGTCAGAATCTGCGCAAATGCCGCCGCCAACCCAGACAATAGATAAAAGAAGACAAACCCCACACGCCCAAAGACGTCTTCGACGTTGTCGCCGAAGATCCATAAGTACCACATATTGCCCAGAATATGCCAAAACCCCGCATGGATAAACATCGCGGTCAAGAGCGTCAGCCACACGGCAAAGGGCACAAACGGAGGCAGATCTACTCCTAGCGTGATCTCGCAAGGCATGATCCCAAAGCGAAACGTGAATTCGTCTTCAGCTGTGATCCGCGAGGGCGAGAAGGGACTGATCGGGCGAGAGAGCTGATAGAAGAGCCTCGCAGGGATGTCGCATCCGGCCTGTTGCCAGGCGCGCACCCACGTGCGCGTGTTCTCCGTCGCGGGGGCATCACCGAGCGAAAGCTGATAGAGAAAAACCAAGACGTTCAAGACAATAATACTCACAGTGACGACAGGGAACGAGCTGCTATGCCTATAGTCGCGCAACGGGATCATAGAGTGAGTCTAGCACAGCGCGCCCTTTTTGGCAAGCCCCTGGTCTGCTATAATAGCACTCGCTATGGGTGCGGAACTCTCTCTGTGGGATTATCTGATCCCTACGCTGATTTTGGTCAGCTCTCTCATTGTTGGGATCGTGGGGCGGCGCTATCTCTTTCACTATCTGCACCTGTGGGCGCAGCGCAGCGCGTGGGAGTTCGACAATATTATTATCAATGCGACGCGCGGGCCGTTCTTGCTCTGGGTCGTCGCGCTGGGGATCTACTTAGCTCTAGAGTTCTCGCGGCTGCCCAATGAGATCGTTGTTTTGTTAGGGAAGGTTCTCTTAGCTCTCGTCGTGCTCTCGATGACGCTGGTGCTGGCGAACATCGTGAGCGCGATCTTTCAGCGCGCGGTCGCGCGCGGCGAGATCGAGGCCCCAGCAACCAGCCTCACACGAACTTTTATCAGGGCCGGCGTGATCATCGTTGGGATACTGGTGCTCTTGTCTACATTGGGGATCTCGATCACCCCGATCTTGACGGCCTTCGGCATCGGAGGCTTGGCCGTCGCTTTGGCACTTCAAGACACGCTCACCAATCTCTTTGCCGGGTTCAACGTCTCGATGGCCAAGCAAATCCGCGTCGGCGATTATATCAAGCTCGACACCGGTCAAGAGGGCTACGTGACGGACATCAATTGGCGCACCACGAGCATCCGAGATTTTTCAAATAATCTCATCATCATTCCCAACTCCAAGCTCGCCCAGAGCATCATCACGAACTATTATATGCCCGATAAGCCCGTGACGATACGGATCCCCGTGAGCGTCAGCTACAGCTCAGACCCAGAACACGTGGAACGTGTGCTCTTAGAGATCGGGCAGCAAGCGCTTCGAGAGATGCCCCAGCTCGACCCAAGCTTTGCGCCGGTCGTGCGCTTCTCCAACATGGGGGAATTTTCGCTCGATTTTCTCTTAGTAGTCCGAGCCAAGACGTTTGACGATCAGTTTGTGGCGCAGCATGAGCTGCGCAAGAGAATTTTTAAGCGACTGCGCGAGGAGGGCATAGAGATCCCGTTCCCCACGCGCATGGTCTATGTCGAGGATAAACGGGGGTGAGCTTATGAGACTTTTGCTGAGCCTTCTTGGCGTGCTTGGCGTTCTTGCGGGCTGCACGATTTTGCCGTCGGGGCCGGGAGCGATTGTAGGAGATCTCATGGTGACGCTCAGCGTCAACGGCGCTGCTGAGAGCGCACGAGCTTCCCAAGGCAATCCCGTTCATCTTAGGCTTTATCTGATCAACCGTGGACGCCCTAGAACCCTGATCTTATCTCAGCGGCCAGCATATGACTTCGTCGTTACTACATCAAAGGGCATGGAGATCTGGCGCTGGTCATACAATAAGACCATTGAAGATCTCCCCAAGGAGATCTGGGCCGGGTCACTAGGGATCGCCTTCGAAGCGAATGTCGAATGGGATCAGCGCGATCTTGACGGGAATCCTGTCCCTGTTGGGACGTACTGGGTGCAGGGGATGCTCTATACCCAGTCTGGGATATTCAAATCGCAGAAGGTTGAGCTGCGCATCAGGCGTGCCACGCCGTTGCGAGTGGAGCTCGAGATTCCCTCGCAAGCTCCTGTCTATGGAAGATGGCGAGACTACTACTATTGGAAGCTTGGTCAGCCACTGCCCCTGACGCTCAAGCTCCGCAACGTCACGGACAAGCCCGTAGAGCTGACGCTGTTGAAGCGTCCCGCCTACAACTTCGTTGTGACTACCGATTACGGGAGAAAAGAAGTATGGCGCTTCTCTGCTGATCAAGCCGTTTTTGAGACCTCTGAAGAGCATCTTCTTGCTCCCTTAGAGGAGATTCAATTCACAACAGAATGGGACCAACGCGACAGTGAGGGGCATCTTATCCTACCAGGGTACTACTGCATCGAGGCTTTTGTCAACGCCATCCCAGAAGTAGAGAACTCAGCACGGAGATGTCTCTCTATCGGGAGGGGGCTCCCGTTGCGGATCTCTCTTGAAGTTCCTTCCAGCGTCCAAGCTGGCGAGAGCTTGCCTCTCATCATAAAGGTCGAGAACCCCTTCACCTGCCCAGTGACCTTGGTGAACGTCTCTACGGATTTCACGGTGGAGACCTCTACAGGCGAGCTGGTGTGGCGTGAGAGCGAAGCACGCCGTTTTGTTATACCCATTAAGCCTCCTGCATGGCCTTATGCTCTTACACTAGAGCCAGGGGATTCTCACAGCTTTGAAACGACGTGGGATCAGCTAGATTTAGAGGGCTATACTGTTAAGCCTGGGGTCTATTGGGTGCGTGGCTTTGTGCTCAGTTCACAAGGGATAGACGCTTACGAGATCTTACAAAGCGATGCTAAGCCACTCACGATCAAGCCGTGACGCGCTATACTCCTCCTAGATAGACCTGCTGGACGTGCGCGTCGGCGCGAAATTCCTCGGGCGTCCCCTCCTTCACGATGACCCCCGTCTCCAAGAGATAGACTCTATGCGCATGAGCGAGCGCAAACGGCACGTTCTGCTCAGCTAGGAGTATCGTCACCCCGGAGTCGTTGATCTGCTTGAGCGCATCAGCGATGGCTTTCCTCACGATAGGGGCCAGCCCCAACGTCGGCTCGTCTAAGAGTAGAAGCTCAGGACGGCCCATGAGCGCCCGCCCGATCGCTACCATCTGCTGCTCGCCCCCGGAGAGCGTCCGCGCCATCTGGCGCTCGCGCTCCCGCAAGATGGGAAAGAGCTGATAGATCTTCTCAAGCTCCGCATCGGGATCGAAGTCTTTTAAGCGAAACGCCCCCATCAGTAAATTCTCTCTCACGCTCATCTCTGGGAAGAGGTGGCGCCCCTCCGGACAGTGAATCACGCCCAACTGAACGATCTTCGCCGGGTCACGCGGCAAGGGAGACCCGTTGAAGGAGATCCGACCATGCCCATCTTTCAGCCCAGAAATCGTCCTAAAGAGCGTGGTCTTGCCCGCCCCGTTAGGCCCAATGATCGAGACGAACTCCCCTTGCGAGACCCGCAGCGTGACGTTCTTTAATACATGGGCCTTCGCATAATACACATTGAGATTCTCAATGACCAACACTTCAGAGCCCTCCACCGGCAAGATAAGCCTCTTGGACTTGAGGGTTGCGCGCCACTTCCTCGGGGGTGCCCTCAGCAAGCTTCTCCCCAAAGCAGAGCACCACAATGCGATCTACTAATCTCATTACCCCGCGCATATTATGATCGACTAAGACGATCGTCTGGCCCTCATCCCGAAGACTCTCAATCAGATGGGAGATCTCGTCGACTTCGGAGGGGGAGAGCCCGGCGAAGGGCTCATCTAATAATAAGAGTTCGGGGTCCGTCCCGATGGCCCGAGCTAACTCTAAGCGTCTGAGGCCCCCCTGCGGGAGCATCCCCGGCAGCTCCGTGCGACAGAGACAGCGATCGTCGTCTGGGGAATGCTCTGCGGGGCACAAGCCGGTGCGCGCACAGCTCTGGATAGTCTTTAGGGTGGGATCGGGTGCCCGGATGAAGATCTCATTGGGGATCGCGGAGATCTCGACGTTCTCGTAGACGGTCTTGCGCGGGAAATATTGAGCAATCTGAAAGACCCGCGCGATCCCCGCGTCCACGATCTTGTACGTCGGCCAGTGGGTGATCTCGTGATCTTTGAAGAAGATCCGGCCCCGATCGGGCTTAAGCCTCCCCATGATGAGATTGAACACGGTGCTCTTGCCCGCCCCGTTGGGCCCAATCAGCCCCAAAATCTCCCCCTTCTCTACGTGAAACGATAGGTCCTTGACGGCCATCAGGCCCCCGAACGACTTGCGCAAGTTCTCCACGCGTAGGAGCGTCATCTCAGCCTCCCCGGATCCTCAGCTGCTTCATCCAGCCAAGCAGAAGCGGCACCAGCCCCTGCCGCGCAAAGAGGAGCAAGACCACTAAGATCGCAAAGAAGATCAGCGTGGCCCAGCGCTCCAGGAACGACAGGGCTACCCCCTCAGCGCCGATGGGGAGCTTCCATTGGGCGATCTCGCGAATGAGGGACTCGCCCCCGCGAACTAACAACCCTCCCCATAACGCCCCCACGATCGTCCCCATCCCCCCGATCACCGAGGCGACGATCATCTCGATGGACGTCGTCAGCGAGAGCAAGGAATTGAAGAAGACGGCTTCGTTCGCATGCACGGAGAACGCTCCCCCAAGCCCCACCACAGCGGCGCTGATCATAAACGCAAAGATCTTATACTTGGCAACATTGATCCCCGCGGCTTCCACAGCCTCTTCGTTCTCCCGGATCGCCTCTAATATTTTACCGATGCGCGAGGTGCTCAGCCACACCAACCCCGCTCCTCCACAGGCCAGCAACGCCCAGAAGAAGTAGTAATTGCAGTACTGATAGAGCCGGAATGCCCCTTCCTCGATGCGGAAGCGCGCCAGCAGCGCGCCCAAGGCGTCAACGACAGAATTATCACACAACGGCGTCACCCCGAATTTCCCAAGCTCTCCGCCCGTCCAGTCCGCCAAGATGATGACGAAGCGCGCGGCGGCCAAGGGCAAGATCAGCGTGACGAGCGAAAAGTACGGACCGCGCAGGCGCAGCGCAGGCACGCTGAACAGTAGCCCCGCGAGCACGGCCATGACCACCCCCGTGGGCACAGTGGCCCAGATGGGCCACTTCAGATAGAGATTGAGCAGCCCCGTCGTATATCCAGCAACGGCGACAAAGAAGATATGCCCGAAGCTGATCTGGCCGGTCATCCCGGAGAGGATATCCCAGCCCATCGCATAGACGGCAAAGAGCTGGGCGTACATCAGCGTTGTCATCCATTTGGGGGGCAGCAGCGGCCCCACGGCCGCCAACGCCACCACCGTCAGCCCCACCAGAGCGAACCTCACGCCGCGCGCGCTCATTGCTGGGCCCTCCCAAAGAGCCCTTCGGGTTTCACAAACAAGATGGCCAGCAGCACCACCAGCGACGAGACCCCCACCCAGGAAGACCCCAGAAACTCAAAGCACCGAAAGCTCTCAGCACAGACGCGCACCGAGGGAGAGTAGGTCATGAGCACCTCCAGAAACCCAATGAGATACGCGGCGATGATCGAGCCCTTCAAACTCCCTAACCCCCCGACAACGACGATAGCGAAGCTGATGATGAGCGGGTCGCGCCACATGAACGGGTCGAGCTTCACCCAGGAAGCGAAGAAGAACCCAGCGATCCCCGCCAGCGCCCCGGAGATCGCCCAGGTGAGCGTGTAGACTCTTTGCACATCAATGCCCACGAGAGCAGCGCCCTCATGATCTTGAGCCGTGGCGAGGATCACCTTGCCCCAGCGCATCCGGTGCACGAAGACCCAAAAGAGCAGGATCGCCAGCCACGACGCCCCAAACGCGATGAGGCGATTGGTGATCACGGTGGTCTTGTGGATCTCGACGCTGCCGCTCACCAAGGGCGCCAACAGCTGGGTGTTCGTGGTGAAGAAGATCTTTATGAGCTCCTCGATGATGAGCGCGCAGGCCAGCGTAGCGATCAGGGTGGCGATGGGCGAGCGTTGCACGTGGCGCACTAGGCCATGATAGAGGAGTACCCCCAACAGCGTGCAGACGACAACGGCGAGCACAAACGCGCTATACAGATTCCATTGGAGGTACTGTTGAGCGAACCACGCCGTGTACGCCCCGACCATCAAGAACGCCCCGTGGGCTAAGTTTAAGACCCGCGCCACCCCGAAGATCATCGTAAAGCCGAGGGCGACCAGGGCATAGAGCGCGCTGATGAGCACAGAATAGATAACAATGCGCTCGGCGATGACAAGTATCTGGTCCATAGTTCACCGACCTAACCCCCCTGCCCCCTTCCCGAAGCGGGAAGGGGGCCAGGCTTCGCCTGGACCGCTCGTCTTGCCGCCGAAGGCGGCAAGGTGTACAGTCCAGACGAAGTCTGGTCATTGTCCCATAAAGCATTTGGCGACGCTGCGCGCGAACGCCTGCCAGGCGTCGAAGCGTCCGCCCTTGGGCTTGCCCTTCTTCTTCCACTCCTCGGCCGCAGCGCGATACTCCGCCGCGGCTTTGCTGATACACTCGTCAATGCTGATGGGCTTGCCCTCTTCATCAGGGCGCAGACGATACTGCTTGGGCCAGATGACCACGCGCAGTGGGTCTTTCTGGGGATTAGCCTTCAGGGGATCTTTCGCTAACGTCGTCCACAGGACCCACTTGGCCACCACGTACTCTGGGCCGTACTTGGGATCGTGCGGGTAGATATCGTCCTTGCCGCGGAACTGCACCCGCCCCACTGTCCCGACGTAGTCCGTCTTCTCGAGCTCTTCCACGAGCTTGTCGGGATCGGTGCCCTTGGCGCGGTCAATCGCCTCTTTCAAGATGAACATCCCATCGTAGGTCGTAAACGCCGTGTAGAGGGGGCGCGAAGGGGGCGAATCGCCGTAGCGCTCAACGTACGCTTGATAGAAGGGGAGCGTCTTAGGCGTCAGGGGCGTCTCCCCCGTCGCAGCGTCGGCGTAGGCGTGGCCCATGACGCGCCCACCGGTGCTCTTCCAATACTCGAACGCCTGCCCTTCCGTAATAATTCCGATGACCGGGGCGTCGACCCGAAGCTCATACGTCTGCCCGACAAAGGGCACTCCCGGATTGAACGCAAACCCTGGAATGATGGCGTCGGCATCGGAATCCCCAATCTGCTGGAGGATCGCGTTGAAGTCCGGATTGTTAATAGGGAAGTTGATCGCTTTGGCGACCTCCACGCCGGCTTCGCTGGGAAGCTTGGCTTGCAAAATCTTGAGGAAATCCCGACCGAAGTTGCTGTCCTCCATCACCAGGGCGACTTTTTGAACCCCAAGCTCTTCTTTCATCAGCCCCTTGACCATGCCTATGGCATCTTGGGCGAGGACCTCGCTGTTGAGCATCAAGCGAAAGTAATATTTATATGTGGCGTAGTCGCTCTTGACCAGCTCGCTGAATTGCTTGCCGCTGCTGCCCGTATTTAAGAAGGGCTTTCTCAGCCGAGCCATGGAGGGGATCATCCCCATGACGGCCTCATCGAGGAAGCCCCCGATGATGGCTTGGGCGCCCTTCTGCACAAGATCTTCAAAGGCTGCCCGTGCAATGTCCCCGCGCAGGACTTGATCGTCGCGCACTTCCATGGTGAGCTTAGGGGGCGGGAGCTTCTTCTCATCGACTAATTTATTGATCTCTTCGAGGGCCAATTGCGCCCCGCGCACCATCGCCCTGCCGACGTCCAACAGATCAATGGGGCCGATCAGCCCGATCTTCACGGGGGACTGTTGGCCCCATCCCAACACGTGGCCCAGCGTCAGTGCCCCTACTCCAACGCCAAGCGTCTTCAGAAAAGAACGACGGCTTGTCCTCATAGCTCGTCCTCCTCCGGCACTCTGTGCGTTTATCTTAGCCGCTCGACCGTCTCTCGTGCAAGTCAGTTCTTGGCGTAGCGGGCGATAGCGCGCTCGTCCACTTCGACCCCCAGCCCCGGCTTGCGGGGCACCGCGATATATCCGTCAGGGTCAATCTGTATGGGCTCTTTCAAGAAGAAGTCGCGCGCTTGGGGCGTCCACCCCGGCGGCTCATAGGGGAACTCCGCCCACTCGCAATTGGGGCACGCTCCCATCACGTGGAGATTTGCAGCTAACCCTAGCCCATTCGTCCACGTGTGCGGCGCGAGGCGCAGCCCAAAAGCTTCAGCCATCGCTGCGACTTTTTTCGCCGTCAAAATTCCCCCAGAGAGCGTCGCGTCCGGCTGCAGAATATCTAAAGACTCATGGAGAATCAGCTCGCGAAACTCATGGAGATCCGAGTTCATCTCCCCGCCGGCAAGCGCGATCCCCACTCTCTGTCGCAACAGCCGATAGCCGTGATAATCGTTCTTATCGAGAGGCTCCTCCAGCCAAAGCGCGCCCAGCTCCTTGAGTTCTTCGGCGACGCGCTGCGCCGTCGCCAAATCCCACTGGGGTGCTTCGCCCAAGCCCGCCACGCGCCAGCCCATGTTCGCGTCCACCATAAGCTCGATATCTGGAAAACGCTCGCGCACCGCGCGCGCGACTTTCATATCCTCGCGCCAGTCAAGACTGTGAAAGCGCAGCTTCACGGCGCGAAAGCCCATCTTTCTGATCTGTTCGACATACTCCAAGCGCTCATCAATCTCTTTGAGGGTGCCCGTGCTCGCATAGGCTTTGATTCGCTCTTGGTAGCCGCCCAAGAGCTTATAGACCGGGACGTTCAGCGCTTTGCCGATGATATCCCAGAGCGCCGGCTCGACGTACCACAGTCGCATTCCCAGAAACGTCGCCGAGCGCAAGATTTTTATGATCTCCTCGACGTTGAACGGATCGCGCCCCAAGAGAAACGGTGCGAGCAGTTCCCCAAGCTTCAGCCCTTCTTGTCCGAAGGCAAAGCCCGCCGAATACCCCCTGATCCCTTCATCGGTTTCGAGAATGACGAGATTGACTCTATGGAACGTTTGGGGATACCCCGGCAGCCACGCGGGATAGAAGGGCTGCTCCAACGGATACTCTAAGAGCTTCACAGTGACGCCCGTGATGCGCACTGCTACGCACTCACTCCCTTCTCGGCTAGGTAGCGCTTATACGCCTCGACCGCTTGGGGCATGGTGCGGGTGAGCTGCATAATCCCGCTCACTTTGCCCTTGGGCTGAATGAGTCTTTTAATAAACGCGAGCATCGCGTTCTCTTGGCCTGTGTAGAGCTTATGGAAGAGCTCAGCCGTCAACGTGAGCGAAGCGTCCTCTTCGCCGCCGGGGTGAGTCTCGCAGATCTGGATCTCCTTGCCGCGGGCGTCCACCCAAAAATCTATATCGGGCTGTTTGATGTGAATCCCGATGAGCATCTTCAGGGCCGACCAGCCCTCGGAGATCTCTTGGACGTCCTTGAGTCGGTTGGCGAACCCGAGAATGAACTCTTTGGCTTGCTGCGGGTCTTGATAGGGGAAGCCCATAGGCACCTCCTTCAAAAGATTTTCTGCACCAACTCTCTCAGCTCCGCAGCGCTGGGCTGGCGCGGATTGAAGAGCACCGAGCCGTCCGCCAGGGCTAGCTCAACTATCTTGTCCAGATCGCTCTCTTGCACTCCTACGTCCCGCAAGCGCATGGGGACGCCGACTGCTCGCATCAGCTCTCGCACGCGCGCGATCCCCTCTTGCGCCGAAGCCGCTCCCAACGCGCGCGCGATCTGCTCATATTTTTCTGGGCAAGAGTCGAGATTGAACTCCATCGTCGCTGGCAGCGCCAGAGCACAGCACAGCCCGTGCGGCAGATCATACAGCCCGCCCAAAGCGTGGGCTATCGCGTGCGCCAGCCCCACCCAGCCGTTGTTGAACGCGATCCCTGCGATCAGCGCCGCATACGAGAGGCTCGCCCGCGCCTCCATATCTGTGCCGTCCTTGACCGCGCGGGGCAAATTTTCAGCAATAAGCTTGATCGCTTTCAGAGCTAAGAGATCGCTGATGGGCTGCGCGGAGATCGAGACGAGGGTTTCAATAGCGTGGGTGAGTGCGTCCAGCCCAGTGTGCGCGGTGACCCTGGGCGGCAGCGTTCTTGTGAGTTCAGGGTCAACAATAGCGAGCGTGGGAGCCAAGTATCGGCTGACTAAGGGGACTTTCTGGTGGCGCTCCGGCACGGTGACCATCGCGATGAACGTCACTTCGCTGCCCGTCCCGGCCGTCGTGGGGATGGCAACGAGCGGGCCGCAGGGGCCGGGCACGGCATCGTTGCCCTCATAGTCCAACACTGAGCCGCCGTGGGTCTTGACGGCATTGAGGGCTTTTGCGCTGTCGAGGACGCTGCCGCCGCCGAGAGCGATGAGCACATCGCGCCCGTGAGCCAGGGCTGCAGCCCCCTCGATGCACTCTACTGTGGGATTGGGGAGGATTCTGTCATAGACGGCACAGTCAAGGCCCTCAAGCTGCGCTGTCAATCGTTCTAGCAGCCCCGCTTGGCGCACCCCTTGATCAGTGACGATCAGCGCGGACTTCCACCCGTGGGTGTCACACTCCAAACGCAGATTGCCCAGAGCCCCAACGCCAAAGAGAATTCTCGTGGGCAGCTCGAAGCTGAAGAAAGCCTTTTGCATACGCCCCCTTCGCCCCAGGGTATGGTGGAGCCGAGCGGAGTCGAACCGCCGACCTCCCGCTTGCAAAGCGGGCGCTCTCCCAGCTGAGCTACGGCCCCAAGGACAGTTCTGAGTTGGTCAGTTCATAAGTTACCAGTTTTTGGGATCAAGTTCAAGTTTGAGGAAGAATAGCGAGTTGAAAAAATAAAAATCGTAGAGTTATTGCGCTGACTAACTCAAAACTGTTTTTGGTGGGTCTAGGAAGAATCGAACTTCCGACCTCGCGCTTATCAGGCGCGCGCTCTACCACTGAGCTATAGACCCACAAGGCATATTTATATTAACACCCTCAGCTCAAGTTGTCAAGCTTGCTTTCGCTGCTATAATTATTGTACTTTTCTCTGCGAGGTGAAAATATGGACTTTCGGACTGTGATGAAGTGGTCGGCGCTCATGGTTGGCCTTCTTGGGGTGAGCTTAGGCAGCCAAGCCCAACAGTCAGGGTGGCAATCCGTCGTGATCGCCGAGGCCGGGTTTTCTAGTGGCGATCTCGTCTATAACTCGGATTTAGCCGTCGCTCCCGATGGGACGGCTTACGTCGTGTGGGCTGATCTGGGCGGGGATATCATGCTCAGCGTCGTGCCCCCAGGAGAGACGCTCCAGCCCGGCAGCCCTATCAATGTCTCCCAGGGTGCTGGAGGAGATTGGCCGGTGGCGCCCGCGGTCTCGCTTGGCGGCGGACGGCTCTGCGTCGTCTGGGAGGGCTGGGACGATCTCGGCGGAGACATCTTCATTCGCTGTTCAGATGACGGCGCTCAGACGTGGCTCAGCCCTCCAGTGAGAGTCGCCGAGACGGATGCAGCATCGGGGCAGCACGAGCTCCAGGGGGAGTGGGACGGCAACGTGGACGTCTTCGTAGACTCCCAAAAGACTGTCTACGTCGCATGGTTTGAGGATTTCTCCAAGCTCGTCTGGAGCAAGTCTACTGACGGCCAGACGTTCTCGGAGTTCCAGACGCTCCTTGAGACGTTTGACTTTTTGCGCTGGCCTCACTGGGCTCAAGGGCCCGATGGCACGCTTTACTTAGCATACACGCTTGCTGTTAGCACTGACGACGCTGACGTCTACTTCTTCAAGACCAGCGACGGCGGGGCGACGTGGGAAGGGCCGACTCAAGTCACCAAGAACCCTGGCTTCTCCGACGCCCCCGAATGGGCGTTTATAAACAACACAATCTATAACGTCAACGACGACACCGAGCAGGCGGCCCCCGACAGCGCCGACATTATGCTCACGGTCTCGACCGACGGCGGCGCTACGTGGAAGCCTAGCGTCGTGATCGCCAAGGACGGGGCCTTCCCGTCCATCGCAACTGATGGGAAGAATCTCTACGTGAGCTTCTCCAGCATCGTCGAAGAAGAGCAGACGGGCTTTGTCTGCTCGACCGACGGCGGCGCTACATGGAAGCGCGACGATATTCCCAATTCTGGGCCGAATTTTGTCTTTTTGGGCTTGCGCGGCCCTGGGATTGACGCTTCCGAGACGGCGATCGCCGTGGACGCTCAAGGGAACGTTTATGTCGCGTGGGCGCGCGGCAGCCGCCAATTGAGACTATCGCAGATCATGCTTGCGAAGCGCGCTGGATGCTGAAGCTTAGGGAATGGGGCCAGGGGGTTAGGTCTTCTCTAGCTCCGCCAGCTGCTGCTCCCGATAGGCTCTGTCGAGCGCCGCGAGGAGCTCGTCCAGCTCCCCCTCTAAGATGCGATCGAGCTTGTAGAGCGTCAGATCGATGCGATGATCGGTGACGCGATTCTGCGGGAAGTTGTACGTTCTGATCTTCTCGCTGCGCGCCGCGGTGCCGATCTGAATGCGCCGCTGCTGCGTGATCTCGCGTTGCTGTTCCAGCTCATATTTCTCTTGCAAGCGCGCCCGCAGGAGCTTCAGGGCTTTCTCTCTATTCTTGTGCTGGCTCCGCTCTTCTTGGCACGTGACGACGATGCCCGTGGGCTTATGAATCAAACGCACGGCCGTGGCGACTTTATTGACGTTTTGGCCGCCGGGGCCGCTCGCGCGGAACGCCTCGAACTCGATGTCTTCATCGCGAATCTGAATCTGCACGTCTTCGATCTCCGGGAGCACGGCGACGGTAGCTGTGCTCGTGTGGATCCTCCCGGCAGCTTCGGTCTTGGGAACGCGCTGGACGCGATGGACCCCACTCTCGAACTTAAACTTCCCAAACGCCCCTGGCCCCGTCACCTCAAAGACGATCTGCTTGAACCCCCCAAGATCCGTGGGATGTGCATCAAGGACCTCGATGTGCAGATTATGGGCATCTGCGTACTTTTTGTACATGCGGAAGAGATCCGCGGCGAAGAGGGCGGACTCCTCCCCGCCGGCCCCAGCACGGATCTCCACGATGGCGTTGCCATCGTCTCGCGGATCTGGAGGGACTAATAAAAGTCTAAGTTCTTCGAGGAGCTGCGCGCGCTCGGCTTGGGCGCGCTCCAGCTCCTCTTGAGCAAGGGCGCGCAAATCCCCATCGCTCTCAAGGAGCTCTTGCGCCTCCGCGATGGTCCTCTCAAGAGACTGTAAGCGCTCGTAGAGCTCCACCGGGCGCTTCAGCCGCGCATACTCCTGGGAGAGCTCCTTGTACTGCCCGCTGCCCAGCGTCTCCGGCTGGCTCAGTCGTTGCTCAAGCTCCGCATATCTTCTGCGGAGCTCCGCTAACCGATCCATGAGCTTCTCCATAGCTCTTATAACTTTAAGAGATACGCTCCGCACGCGCAAGCCCTTGCGTCTCTCCCGCACAGCTCTGTATAATGAAGCGAATGGAAGCCATCGAGAGCGATTTTTTAGTCATCGGCGCAGGGGTGGCGGGACTCTACGCAGCGCTGCGAGCTGCTGAGCATGGATCTGTGTGCTTGCTCACCAAGACAAGCCTCTCCGAGACGAACTCCGCGTGGGCGCAAGGGGGCATTGCGGCTGCTCTTGACGAGAGCGATTCCCCTCAGCTCCATCGCGAAGATACGCTGCGCGCCGGGCGAGGCCTCTGCGACGAGCGCGCCGTGGACGTGCTGGTGCGCGAGGGCCCACAGTGCATCAAAGAGCTTGAGAATCTCGGGGTGCGCTTCGATCGTACTCCCTTTGGGTATGAGCTAGGGCGCGAGGGCGGCCACAGCCGCCGGCGCATCGTCCATGCCGGGGGCAGCTCGACGGGCCAGCGCCTCGTCGCTCGGCTCTCCGAGCTTATAGTACAGAATCCCCAGATTCGCTTGGTTGAGCACGCCCCTGTCGTCGAGCTGTTAACCAGCGATGGGGTGTGCGTGGGCGCGCGGGCGCTGTGCGATGGGCGCTCGCAGATCGTCTTGGCGCGCGTCACGATCTTAGCTACTGGTGGTGCGGCCGCGCTCTATCAGCGCACGACAAACCCGCCGGGTACTACCGGTGAGGGCATCGCGCTGGCGTATCGGGCGGGGGCGGAGTTAGCTGACTTAGAGTTCATTCAGTTCCATCCGACGGCGCTGGCCGTCCCCACCGCGCGCAGCTTTCTCATCACTGAAGCGGTGCGCGGCGAGGGCGCGTATCTCCTCAACGCCCAGGGTGAGCGCTTCATGCTCAAGTACGACGAACGGGCGGAGCTGGCCCCGCGTGACGTCGTCGCTCGCGCGATCTTCGAAGAGATGCGCGCCACCGGGACCGATCATGTCTTCCTGAGCTTAAGACATCTCGATCCCACCCTGGTGCGCACGCGCTTTGCTAATATCTACGAAGCGTGTCTTCACTATGGGCTCGATCTCACGCGCGACCTCATCCCCGTGGCTCCCGCGGCCCACTATACGATCGGGGGCGTGCGCACCGATCTGTGGGGCGAGACGACGCTGAAAAATCTCTTCGCTATCGGGGAAGTCTCGTGCACGGGGGTGCACGGCGCCAATCGCCTTGCGAGCAATTCGCTCTTGGAGTGTTTAGTCTTTGCGCGGCGAGCCGTCGCCGCTGCCGTACGCCTAGATCCTCCTCTTCCTAAGAAGCGATCGTTTGTCGCTTGCGAAGCCCCTCAGAGCGATCCCCACTCCCTTGAGCAGATCAAGCAGATCATGACAAGGTACGTGGGGCTCGTGCGCGACCGCGAGGGGTTAGAGCGCGCGCTGCGCGAGCTGAGCGCCCTCCAGACAGACCAAGCCCTCATCGCGCGGCTGATCGCCCAGAGCGCGCTCGTCCGCACCGAGAGCCGCGGCGTCCACATTCGATCTGATTTTCCCCATGAAGATCCCAAGCTCCAAGCCCACACGATTGTGCAGAAAGATCGCCCGATACGATGGGAAAAGACCCTGCAGATGGGATCGCCATGAACGAGCTCAATAGCTTCACGCTGCGCCGGATCATCAAGAGGGCCCTTGAGGAAGACATCGGCTCTGGCGACGTGACGACGGAAGCGATCTGCGAGCCCGATCAAATGGGCCGCGCGGTCATTCGCACAAAAGAGCCCTGTGTGATCGCCGGGGTGGTCGTCGCTCAGCTCGTCTTCGAGATGCTCGATAGTCAGATAGAGTTTACGCCGCGCGTGCGCGATGGCGAGCGGCTCTCTGCCCATCAGACTGTTGCCGAGATCAGCGGGCGGTTGCGAGCGATCTTGATAGGCGAGCGCACCGCGCTCAACTTCTTACAGAGATTGAGCGGGATCGCGACGATGACCGCGCGCTATGTCGAAGCCGTCCAAGATTTTTCTGTCAAAATTTTGGACACGCGCAAGACTGCGCCGGGGTTGAGAATCTTAGACAAATACGCCGTCAGGATTGGGGGCGGACAGAACCACCGACTAGGGCTTTTCGACGGCGTGTTAATTAAGACGAATCACATTCGGGCCGCGGGCGGAATTGCAAAGGCTGTCGAGCGCGCGCGCCGCTTGGCCCCGACGACGCTCAAGATCGAAGTTGAGGTGAAGAATCTCCAAGAGTTCCACGAGGCGCTCGCCGCCGGAGCGGATATAATTATGTTGGACAATATGTCACTGGAGGAGATGCGCCAAGCGGTTCAGCTTGTCAAGGCATCGGGGAGGGGATGGGGGAGAGGTCCTCTTCTTGAAGCCTCCGGTGGCGTGACCTTGGAGAACGTGCGCGAGATCGCGGCCACGGGCGTAGACTTCATCTCCGTCGGCGCGCTCACGCACTCCGTCAAAGCTATAGATATGCACCTGGAGGTGCTTGCGCCATGACCGTCGTCGAACAGCTCGAGATCGCCCAAGAGATTAAAAGACTGAAAGCCGAGAAGAACGCCGTGATCTTGGCGCATAACTATCAGCTTCCCGAAGTGCAAGATATTGCTGACTTCATCGGGGACTCGCTGGGGCTCTCCCAAGCCGCCGCTAAGACTGATGCAGATATTATTGTCTTCTGCGGCGTGCATTTTATGGCCGAGACGGCTTCGATCATCTGCCCGGAGAAGAGAGTCTTACTGCCCGATCTGGAGGCGGGCTGCTCGCTCGCCGCGACGATCAACGCTGAACAACTCCGTCAATGGAAATCTGAGCACCCAAACGCCGTCGTCGTGGCGTATGTGAACACGACGGCTGAAGTGAAGGCCGAGTCAGATTACTGTTGCACTTCGACAAACGCGCTCAAAGTTATTCAAGCGATCCCGCCCGACAGAGAGATTCTCTTTCTGCCGGATATGTTCTTAGGGGCGTATCTGCAGAAGGTGACGGGGCGGAAGATGCACATCTGGCCGGGGGAGTGCCACGTGCACGCGGGGATTCGCCCCAGAGACATCGAGACGATGCGCGCCGCCCACCCCGAAGCGGATATGCTCGTCCACCCGGAGTGCGGCTGTTCGTCTTCGTGCATGTACTATCAAGCGACAGGGGCCCTCAAGGGCGAAGTGCATATTCTCTCAACAGAGGGCATGGTCAAGCACGCACAAAAGAGCCCGGCGCGCGAATTTGTCGTCGCTACAGAAGTTGGGATCTTGCATCGGCTGCGCAAGGAAGCCCCAGGGAAGAAATTCTATCCCGTCAACGAGCGGGCGATCTGCGAGTATATGAAGAAGATCACGCTTGAGAAAGTCTTGCGCTCGCTGCAAGACGAAGTCTATGAGATCCGCGTGCCGGAGCCCACAGCGAGCAGAGCGCGCCGAGCGATTGAACGGATGCTAGCGATCGTGTAGATTTGACAATGTGTTCCCTATAGACTTAGACTGGGATGATGAAAGCGTTGAGCACATTGCGAAGCACCGGATCGAACCGGAAGAGATCGAATCAGTCTGTCAGAGACGCCATCTCCGAGAGCGAGGAAGACAAGGTCGTCTTTATCTCTTAGGCCAGACTGAAGAGGGCCGCTATCTGTTTATTGTTTTGGCTCGTCGGCGGTCTGGGCACTATCGGGTAGTGACTGCGCGAGAGATGACAGATAATGAGCGACGGCGCTACCGCAAGAAAATGAGGAGGGCACATGGTTAAAAAAAAGCAGATTCGGCGTTTCTCATCCCTTGAAGAAGAGCGCGCATTTTGGCAAAAACACGATGCCTTTGAGGTACTCGGTGAAGAGGGTTGGGAGGTTGTTGAAGGCGGGACGCCGGTGCGCTCGCTGTACGTCGTTCGGGTAGGCCGTCATGGCGCGCTGGTGCGCATTCCCAGAGCGTTTTTGGAACGGCTGGGAGTCAGAAAGGGGCAGAAGCTCCGGGTTTGGACGGAGGGGCATCGGTTGGTGCTGGAGGTTTCCGGTACCTAAAAAGAAGCGCTTTTGCGCTGCCGGAGATTACTTGGCTGTGGGCAACGTAGGCGGGGAGATTTCGCCCCTGCGCTTGATGATATAGCCCAACGCTGCAAGATACCCACCAACGAGAACGATCCGCATCCACATATGCAGTGGGTTAGGGGAATCGTTGGAGAAAGGTATAGTGTCCATCAGACCATATACAACGAAAATAACTAACGCTGCAATCCCACAGAGCCATGAGAAAAATCTCGTCAGCCTTGGGAATTTTTCCCTTTGCGCACGCGGCATTGTCATATCATAAGCCCACCCCCAAATGATGAAGCATCCGTTCAAAAATTGCGCCCATACCGTGAATTCTTCAGCAATCATTTTCCTGGTAGCTTCATCCATAATGGCCACCCGTATTTTTTATAGCACTTCGCAGGCTTAGTGTCAAGAGAAGTGGCTACGGAACCAAGTTTTATACTCAGCAAACCTCATCTTCCTTGACGAGCCCTTTGGTCCTCAAAATTCGAACGTATTCCGCCCGTCTCAGCTGACACCGAATCAGCTGGCGGAACTGCTCTTCGTCCAACCTAAGTTGTTGGCGAATGTAATAAGGCAATCTGCCCTTCAGCTCGCCGCGCTTGTGAGGCACCTTGACCCAAAGAATAAGTCGTGGGCCACAGTAAAAGAAGGCTAACGTATCCCGACCCTCTCGAATCTCCATCTTGAGCTTCTTGAAGGCACGTAGGACTTCAGCAACCTTCACAGTCTATCGGCTCTCTATAATCTGAGAGAGATACTCCCAAATAGAGCGAGCTTCTCCTTCTAAAGACTTGTGGTGCTCGGCAAGCTCAAAGTACAGATCGCACACCGTGCGCCGCAAATCGCTGAGAGCCTCAATCTCTGTCTCTCCGTAGCCGAATACCTCAAGATCGTGCGCGTAAGCGATCACCTGATCGGCATCATACTCTAGAGAAACAGCTATGGGTGCCTTCAAAAACAGCCTGGGATGATGGAGACTATAGAGCAGCAGAGGCTTGCTTACAGCGATCTGTTGATATCCACGCTGGGCTGTAGAAGGTTTCATATTTTTATCATAACACGTTTGCCCTATCAAAGCTAGTAAGCTCCCCAGGGCACTATTGAGAATATTTCGAGATTGCCCTACAATGATCATGCCATGAAGCGCGTCTTGGTCGGGATGAGCGGCGGCGTGGATAGCTCTGTCGCAGCCCTGTTACTCAAGCAACAGGGCTACGAGGTCATTGGAGTGACGCTGAATCTCTGGTCGTATGAGGATCGCCAGGAGCCCTATAACGAATGTTGTTCGCTCGAAGTGCGCGCCGTCGCTCAGCAGCTGGGCATCGAGCATCACTTTGTAGACGCGGGCAAAGAGTTCAAAGAGCGCGTCGTGGATGTCTTTCTCGCCGAGCACGCCCAGGGGCGCACTCCAAGCCCCTGCGGACGGTGTAACCGTCTTGTGCGCTTCCCCATTCTGTTAGAGCTTGCGGATCGCTTCGGCTGCGACTTCTTGGCGACGGGCCACCACGCCCGCATCGTCGCTGAAAACGAAATCTATTATCTGTTGACGAGCAAGGACCCGCTCAAGGATCAGTCGTACTTTCTCTACGGGCTCACGCAAGAGCAGCTGAAAAGAATTCTCTTCCCCGTGGGGGATCTCCTCAAGAGCGAGGTCTGGCAGATCGCGAAAGCACATAACTTAGTTTCAGCCCGCAAGCCCGAAAGCATGGACTTGTGCTTCATCCCCAAGGGGGATTATCGCGCGTATTTACGGGCGCATCTTGATGGGCTAGTACAGCCTGGGGAGATCGTGGACACATCGGGTCGCGTCGTGGGACGGCACGAGGGCTTGGCGTTCTATACGATTGGGCAGCGTCATGGGCTGGGGGTTGCGCTTGGCGAGCGCGTCTACGTCGTGGGCTTCGATTATGAAAACAACAGACTGATCGTGGGGGACGAGCGCGCGCTGCTCTCGGAGGGCTTGATCGCAACGGATGTGAATTTTATCTATTCCCCCTCACCCCTGTCTCCCCTCTCCCTCGAGGGGAGAGGGGATGGGGGTGAGGGTGGAGAAGGGAGCAGAGAAGTGAGGGGGATACCCATCACCGTGAAGATTCGCTATCGCAGCCCGCGCGTGCCCGCAACTCTCAAGCTTCTGGACGATGGCCGCGTGTGCGTGCTCTTTGCTCAGCCTCAGCGGGCGGTCACGCCAGGGCAGATCGCGGTCTTCTACGAGGGAGAGCGTGTGCTCGGCGGCGGCGTCATCGAGCGCGCCCTACGGCAAGCAGACGTTCCCCGGACGATTGCTGAAAATTCTGTTCTGGTCGAGCACGGCTGACCCACGGAAATTATCTGAGAGATAGCCACACTCTCGAAGATAAGCAGCGATCCCCCACAGCCCGTTCCCCCTGATCTCGTTGAATCGAATCTCCGTCTGCGACATTCCAGAAAGCAAGACCCCTGAGCCCTTGTTTTGAGCGATCTCGCTCTCGAAGATTCTCACAGTGCCGACGCTCTCGACCCCCGAGCGCCCATTGGCTTTGATGAGCGCTCGCGTCACAGAAGCTGAGCCCCAAATTTCTAAGCCGTTCTCGCGGCTGCGCTCCACCCGGCTGTCGCGAAGCTCAATAGACGCATCAGGAGAGACATACACTCCCCAGCCGTTCTCCGTGATCTCTGAGTTCTGCACGGAGGCTTGGGCCGTGTCCAGCACATAGACGCCGACCCAGGGATTGCGCGCAATACGAACAGAGTCGAGGGTGACACGCGCCGCGCCGCGCGCTTGCAGCCCCGACGGACAGAGCAACTCTGGGTAGAAGAGGGCGCACTCCTTGCCGTGCTGAGGGCTTTCCGACGCTTTTGGCGCGTCTGCGATCGCGAGATTTTTCAAAGTCACCGTGATGGGTGCGTCGCCTTGCACAAAGACGACGGGGAAGCCAAGCCTGACCCCGCGAATCACCGTCCGTTCGCTTCCCGCGCCTTCTATCGTGAGATTCTTTGTGATAGTGAGATTCTCTGCGCAAACCCCGGCAGCAAGAGCGATAGAATCCCCATCGCGCGCTGCGTCAATGATCGCCTGGAGGGACTCTTGGGCGCAGTCCACGGCACGCTCGTGAGCGCTATAGCTCACAAGCGCAAGCACGCTCAGCAATCCCGCGATGATCGCCGCTCGCATGGCCTTCATTATACTGTCGAATTTGCCTTGGCGCTCAAGATGTTTTATGATAGCGCCGGGGGATGAGAGGAATGATCGCGATCAAACACTGCCCGCCCGCTGAGGGGCTCATAGCCACAGCGACGTATTATATCCATCAAGGCAAGCGCAAGCTCGGGGAGGAGTCCATCCAGGTCTTTGAGCTGCCAGCTCATCAGGGGTATCACTTGCAGAGCGCTCTGGTGCTCCAGTGGCCACTGCCCCACACCCAACGGATCACCCTGGAGCTCGACCCGTCCTGGCGCCCACGCGCCACACAGATCGAATTCCACGCCGAAGGGCGCTCCACAAGAGCACGCTACCAGATCGAAGGATCGCAGCTGTGGGCAGCGCTCGAAGTGTCTGGACAGCGCCCTTTACAGCTCTCGTGCCCTTGGGAGGAGGCCGTCTTCGACCATCCCTCCGCGCTCTTTGCTATAGCGCTGTGCAAGAAGTCTCCGCTCGCCCCCGGCGATAGCGCCCCCATCAATCTTGTGCGCATTGTGCTCCCGTCGTTGGAGCCTCTTCCTCTGCGTGGCACCTGGGCGCGGCTCTTCGATCACACCCATTCTTTTGAGCTGGGGAACTTCTTCGTGCAAGAGTTCGCGGTGACATCACAGTCTCGCGAGCTCTTGCACATTTGGGCTGATGAGCCGGGGATTCCCTTGCGTCTGGAGCGCTCAGAGCAGGGAGAGCCCATGCGCTGTGAGTGTGTGCGCTATCGGCTCTTTCGGGATTAGAGAGCCCAGATCAGCGCGCCAAGAATAGCTAAGCTCGCCAGCGCTATCCCATCGCGCCAGGTAAAGCGCGGCTGGTAGAGCCGGGTGCGCGGGCGATCGGGATCGTAGCACCGCGCGGCCATCGCCTCGGCCATCTCTTCCGCCCGGAGCAGAGTGTTTCTCAGCAGGGGCACCAAAATCCCGACGATCTTGCGCGCGCGCTCGGCGATGCTCCCTTCAAAGGGGTCAATGCCGCGGGCGCGCATCGCCTTGATGAGCATATCGGCTTCGTCAAGGATCAACGGGACGAAGCGCAGCGAGACGCTGAACATCAGCGCCAGCCCGCGCACGGGCACTCTGAGCTTCGCTAGGGGCAGCAAGAGCCCTTCGAGGCCGTCGGCCAGCTGCAGCGCTGACGTCGTCACTCCCAGCAGCGCGCTGATCAGCCCAAAGAAGATCAATCGGGCCGAGAGCATGGCGCCGGTTCGTAAGCCCTCATCAGAGATTTTGAATGGCCCCCACTGCCAGATAGGGGTGCCCGGCGCGCCAAAAAGCTGCAAGAGCGCGCTGAGCGCGATCAAGACCGTCAGAGCTTGAACGGCGCGCACCAGCGGCCAGAACCCGATCTGCCCGGCCATCACGGCTATCAAAATAAATCCAGCAAAGAGCAGATAGTCCCAGAGAGAGTCCAAGAAGAAGACAGCGAGAGCTAATACGAGCGCGGCGAAGATTTTCGTGCGCGGGTCGAGCTTATGCAGAAACGAGTCTTTGGGCTGGTAGCGGCCGACGAGCTTGCGCAGGGTCATAGAGTCACTCTATCTTACGAAGCTTGCCGCAACAACGCAAAGCAATTACAATAAAAAGACTATGCGCGCTTTAGCCCTCTTGCTGATCACGGCGTATCAGAAGCTGCTCTCGCCAATGCTGCCTCGGAGCTGTCGGTTCTATCCCTCATGCTCCGAGTACGCCAAACAAGCGATCCAAAAGTATGGGGTCGTGAAAGGGAGCTGGTTAGCCCTCAAGAGAATCGCTCGGTGCCATCCGGGCAACCCCGGCGGCCTCGACCCCGTCCCCTAGCTGCGCTATAATCACAACGATGAGCACCCTCACGCGCACCGAGGAGTTTCGACTCGTATCGTCATTGACGCCACGCGGCGATCAGCCCAAGGCCATCCGCGAATTGACCGAGGGCCTCCAAGCGGGCTTGAAACACCAAACACTGCTCGGCGTCACCGGCTCCGGCAAGACGTTTACGATCGCTCACGTCATCCAGAACGTCCAAAAGCCCACGCTCGTCATCGCCCACAATAAGACGCTCGCGGCTCAACTGTGCAACGAGTTTCGCGAGTTCTTCCCACACAACGCCGTACACTACTTCGTCAGCTACTATGACTACTATCAGCCCGAAGCGTACATCCCCCAAACAGATACGTACATCGAAAAAGACGCCTCGATCAACGACGAGATAGATCGTCTGCGCCACGCGGCAACCAGTGCGCTCTTGGAACGTCGAGACGTTATTATCGTGGCGAGCGTCTCGTGCATCTATGGGCTGGGCACACCCCAAGAGTACGCGGCGATGACGCTCCCGCTGCGCAAGGGCGCCATAGTCTCGCGCGACGAGATCTTCCATAGACTCGTTGAGCTCCAGTACGAGCGCAACGAGATCGGCTTTGGGCGCGGGACTTTCAGAGCTAAGGGCGACGTGATCGAAATCATCCCATCTTACAGTGAGAACGCCCTCAGGATCGAGCTCTTTGGCGATGAGATCGAGAGAATCTCAGAACTTGACGCGCTCACCGGCAAGCGCCTGCGAGACTTAGACTTCACCGTGATCTATCCGGCGACCCACTGGGTCACCGGAAGAGAGAAGCTCATGCGCGCGATTGAGTCCATTCGCGCAGAGCTCGAGGAGCGCCTGGCGGAGCTGCGAGCGATGGGCAAATTGCTTGAAGCGCAGCGTCTGGAGCAGCGCACCCTGCACGATCTGGAGATGCTCCAAGAGCTGGGGTACTGCCCGGGGATCGAGAATTACTCGCGCCATCTTGACGGGCGCAAGCCCGGCGAGCCCCCATGCACGCTCATCGATTACTTCCCCAAAGATTTCCTGATGGTCATTGATGAATCCCACCAGACGATCCCTCAGATCCGCGGGATGTACAACGGGGATCGCTCGCGCAAAGAAGTCTTAATTGAATACGGCTTTCGGCTGCCCTCGGCCCTCGATAATCGCCCGTTGAAGTTTGAAGAGTTCGAGCAGAAGATGAACCAAGTCATCTACGTCTCCGCGACGCCGGGACCCTATGAGCGTGCTAAGAGTCAGAAGATCGTCGAGCAGATCATTCGACCGACGGGCTTGGTGGACCCCGAGGTGATTGTGCGCCCGGTTCGAGGGCAGGTTGACGATCTTATCGCCGAGATTAGGGAAGTCACCCAGCGGGGCGAGCGCGTCTTGGTGACCACGCTCACCAAGAAGATGGCCGAAGATCTGACAGAATATCTGACGGAGCTAGGGATCAAGGCGCGCTACTTGCACTCGGAGATCGAGACGCTCGATCGTGTGGATATTCTGCACGATCTGCGTCTGGGGGAGTTTGACGTCTTAGTGGGGGTCAATCTGCTGCGCGAGGGGTTGGATCTTCCGGAAGTTTCTCTCGTTGCGATCTTGGACGCTGACAAAGAGGGGTTCTTGCGCTCGGAGACTTCGCTCATTCAGACGATTGGGCGGGCGGCGCGCAACGTGCGCGGGCGGGTTATTCTGTACGCTGACGTTGTGACGGATTCGATGGCGCGGGCTCTGGCGGAGACGCAGCGGCGGCGCCAGCTCCAGCTGGAGTATAACCAAAAGCACGGGATCACGCCGGAGACCGTGAAGAAAGCGATCAAAGAGTTCATGCCGGAGCTGGCGCGCGAGCGCAAAGAGAAGAGGGCGGCGAAAGTCGCGGCCAAGACCCCTGCTGATTTGGCCAAGCTCATTAAAGAACTGGAGCGCGAGATGTTCGCGGCAGCCAAGCGCTTAGAGTTTGAGAGGGCAGCTCAGCTTCGCGACGAGATCAGAGAATTACGACGAGAGCTGATTGGAATTGAGGGTTGAAGGAAGACTGTAAGGTCCTCAGCTCTGGCATCTCTATAACGTGGAGCGGGCACCGAAGCTATATCACTCCAACAGTTTCTTCCCATACTCGTACAGCGGGCGCCCCAGCCAGCCACGGCGCTCTGCGATCCGGTCAAATACTCTACGGGCTTCTTCTTTCGAAAGCCTCCCTCGAATGACTAACGCGTGAATCAAAACAGAACAAAGCCCTATTTCAATGCCCAATTTTCTACAGTGAGCTTCGAGATAAGGCAACGCATCAAAATCGTCACAGATGAAAGCGTCCGCGTGCCGAGCCAGCGCCACACAAGAAGCTTCGCCACCATGCACCCTGCGCCCTAAATACTGTGCAAAATCAGACTCTGAGAGATCAACAATCGTTAGTAGCTCTCGATGAGCCAAGACATGATGGGCAGCGCGACCATCTGGGTCGTCGAATTTTGCCGTCGCTTCTAGCTCGCGCCACACCACACTGGAAGTGATGATCTGGAACTCTTTGAGGACGATCTCCAGCACACTCCCGTGAGCCAGCGAGATGAGCGCCGAGCTGTCAATGACGATCTTACGCGAGCTTGCGGGCAAGCTTTGCTCCTTGGTCCAGCAATCGCTTAGACGTCCTGACGGCCTCAGCCTCTTCAGGTCCCAACAAGCGACACAGCGCTCGGTAATTGATCCGCCCCTCCAAAAACCGACGAGCTGCGAGCTCCTTAAGTTTTGTATCTGTGCGTTCCCTGTCCAAGTACTCTCGCAAGGCCTGCTTCATAATCGTCGTGCGATCTGAAGCCTCTAGCTCTGCCAGAGCGTCTACTTCTTCCAGCAATTCTTCGGGCAGACGCACCGAGATCTTCCTCACTGTGATCACCTCATCTGCACATTGTATGGACAAGGCTGTTCCCCTGCAAGACACCCACAGCGACAGCCGCTTGCACATCTCGCGCGCTCTCCTTAAGATTTGAAGAGAGCTTAGTTAGGAAGGAGGAGATTATATGTCTAGGCGGTTCACGGCCGTCATCACAAAAGAAGAGAACTGGTACGTGGCCCATTGCGTGGAGCTGGGCGTGGTAAGCCAAGGGAAGACCCTGGAGGCAGCAAAAGACAATCTCAAAGAAGCCGTGGAGCTCTATTTGGAGAGCTTTGGCAGCGAAGATCTGCCAGAAAGTACCCAAGAAGTCGTGTTCTATCCCCTCGAGGTGGCCGTCGGTGCCTAAACTCCCAGTTCTATCTGGAGCTGAGCTCGTCAAGCTTCTTACAAGAGCTGGCTTCCAAGTCGTCCGTCAGAAGGGAAGCCATGTCAGCTTGCAGAAAGGAACATATAAAACTGTTGTCCCGCTCCATGATGAGCTTGCTAAAGGCACTCTGAACGGCATCTTGCGACAGTGCGGCCTTACAAAAGATGATCTGATTAAGCTTTTGAATCAGTAAATCTCCTTCGGCACAATCACTGGCCGCTTGCACATCCCGCGCGCTCCCTTTAATATAGTCCATCCTGGAAGCTTTCATTGGGCCGTGAGCGAGGATGCCTATGAGCACAGAGAAGATCACCCCAAGAAGCCAAGATTTTTCGGCATGGTACAATGAGGTCGTCCAACGGGCGGAGCTCGCCGATTACGCCCCCGTGCGCGGCTGCATGGTCATCCGCCCCTACGGCTACGCGCTCTGGGAGAACCTGCAACGGGAACTGGACCGGCGCTTCAAAGCCACCGGCCACAAGAACGCGTACTTCCCGCTCTTTATCCCACTGAGCTTCATCCAAAAAGAAGCCGAACACATCGCGGGGTTCTCCCCAGAGCTGGCGATCGTCACCCACGGCGGCGGCGAACAGTTAGCTGAACCCCTCGTCGTCCGCCCCACCTCGGAGACGATCATCGGCTATATGTTCAAGCAATGGATTAAGTCTTATAGGGATCTCCCCTTGCTCATCAATCAATGGGCCAACGTGGTGCGCTGGGAGATGCGCCCGCGGCTCTTCTTGAGAACCCTAGAGTTTCTGTGGCAGGAGGGGCACACGGCCCACGCCACCGAAGAGGAAGCCGAAGAGGAAGCCCTGAGAATGCTCAATATCTACGTGGACGTGGCCCAGAACGAGGCGGCAATCCCCGTCATCGCCGGGCGCAAGAGCGAGTCGGAGAAGTTCGCTGGGGCTTTGCGCAGCTACACGATCGAAGCGATGATGGGCGACAAGCGCGCCCTGCAGGCGGGCACCTCCCACAATCTGGGCCAGAACTTCGCGAAAGCGTTCGAGATCCAGTATCTCGACAAAAATAATCAGTTGCAGTACTGCTGGACCACAAGCTGGGGCATGAGCACGCGCATGATCGGCGCGATCATCATGACCCACGGAGATGACCAAGGGCTCATCCTTCCCCCCAGGCTCGCGCCCATCCAAGTGATCGTCGTGCCCATCTGGAAGTCCGGGAACCACGATGAGAAAGCGAAAGTCTTAGAGGGCGTCGAGCGCATCAAGAGGGCGCTAGGGGAGCGCGTGCGTCTGGAAATAGACGCTCGCGAGGAGCACTCTCCTGGCTGGCGCTTCAACGAGTGGGAGCTGCGCGGGGTGCCCTTGCGCATCGAGATCGGGCCAAAAGATATAGCGAAAGATCAAGTGGTGCTGGCGCGGCGCGACACGGGAGAGAAATTCGCGATCCCGCAAGAGCAGCTCGCAGAGCGCGTGTCACTGCTTTTGGATGAGATCCAGAAGAATCTCTTTGAGCGCGCCAAGCGATTCCGCGACGAGAACACATTCGAGTTGGACGACTACGAGAAGTTCAAAGAATTTATGGAGGGCGAGGGCAGCCGCGGGTTTGTCAGGGCGTACTGGTGCGGGGAACGCGAGTGCGAAGCCCAGATTAAAGCCGAGACCAAAGCCTCGACGCGCTGCATCCCCTTTGAGCAGCCAGGCCGACCAGGCAGATGCATCCGCTGCGGCAAGGCCGCCAAAGAGCAAGCGATCTTTGCAAAAGCATACTAATCTAGAGAAGGAGGTCCAGAACTTATGGCGCTCGCTGAGGGAACTTTGGCCCCCAAGATCGAAACAGTAGACCAAGACGGGAGGAGAGTGACACTCGACTTTCAGGGTGTGACGGTGCTCTATTTCTATCCCAAGGACGACACGCCCGGCTGCACTGCTGAAGCGTGCTCGTTCCGTGACGATCTGAAGGAGTTTGAGCGGCGCGGGGTCAAAGTCTACGGCGTGAGCACCGATGATGCTGCGTCGCACAAGAAGTTCGCTCAGAAGTTTGGGCTGAACTTCCCGCTGCTGGCCGATCCGGAGAAGAAGATCTGTCGCGACTACGATGTCTTAAACTTTCTGGGGTTTGCGCAGCGCGTGACGTTCATCATCAAAGACGGGGTGATCAAGAGAGTCTTTCCTAAAGTCAATCCCAAGGGGCACAGCCGCGAGGTGCTGGCGGCGCTGGACGCTCTCTGATCACGCGCGGATCTCCTGTCGCTGAAAGAGCACGTAGCTGACCGCAAAGAGCAGGATCGTCCCGGAGATCAGCCCTGTCAGCTGAGGCCAGACGAGCATCAGACTCTGACTGAGCGGCAGCGGCGTGGGCACCGCCCATTGGAGCTGAATGAGTTGGATGGGCAGCAACGGCCCGAACGCCCGCACCGCCGGGTTCAAGAACGCCAAGATCGCCTCGGCATAGAGAGTATTAGGCGACAGTCTTGCGAGAGCAAGCTCTAACTGTATCTGATTGAACGCTCCGCGTGCCAGCCCCTGCGAGATCAAGCCGATAAGCATCCCCCAAAAGACTGTGAAGAAGAGCCAGACGGCGATCGCAGCTAAGGCTGCCGTGGCCGGCTGACGGAATCGAATCGAGCAGACCAGCGCGATCCCAAGCCATACTCCTCCATACGCTATCGTTGCCACTAAGAAGAGCAGCCCGCGCGCGACTTCTTCCCCCGTGGGCGGCACCCCCAAGCGAAAGAGCCCTAGCCCTACGATCATCAGCCAGATCGCCGTCAGCACCAGTGTGAGTGTAAAGAGCCCTCCTAAGAATTTGCCCAGCAGCAGCGCGTCACGATAGATCGGCTGCGCGAGCACCCGCGAGAGCGTCCGTCGGTTGAATTCCCCGTTCACGGCGTCAAACCCCAGCGCGATCGCGACCAGGGGCACCAAAAACCCCAAAAAGCCCACGAACGCCGGCAGGGGCGAGTCCGCCGGCGCCGTCGTAAAAAGCCTTAAGAACAGAAACTGCTCAGCGCTTGAGGGCAAGCTCTGCAGCGCGAAGTACATCGTCCCAGCTGCTGTCAGCAGGATGATCGTCTCGAGGATCCCCATGCGCACGCTCGTCAAGTGATCGGCCATCTCTTTGGCGACTACCACCCACAGCCCGCGCCACGGCGAGCCCTCCCGAACGGGCTTCATGCGGCCATCACCCCCTGAAAGTAGCGTTGGTAGACTTCATCCAAGCTCGGCTCCTCCAACCCCAGTGACAACACGTGCGCGCCGGCGTGCACGGCGACGCGCGCGACCTCCGCGCGGATATCTTCTTGGGCTTCGATCTTATAGAGATCGCTGTCGAGCTTCTGAACGCGCACCGCGCCGGAAATCTTCTGGAGCGCTGGAGTCAGATCGGGTCCCATAGCTTTTATATGGACGCGATAGGCTCCGCCCAAGACCTGCCGCGCCAGCTCGGCGACCGTGCCCTCGAGGACCATCCGCCCTTGGTGAAAGAGCCCGACACGGTCACAGACCGCCTGCACTTGATGCAATAAGTGCGACGATAGCAAGACCGTGATCTTCTCTTCTTTGAATGTGCGGATGATCTGCAAGAACTCGCGGGCGGCCTCAGGGTCGAGCCCCAGCGTCGGCTCGTCGAGGATAATCACTTGGGGATGTTTCAGCAAGATCTCCGCGACGCCGAGGCGCTGGCGCATCCCGCGCGAGAACGTCCCCACGCGCCGGTCCGCAACTTCCGCAAGCCCCATGCGCTCCAGAGCGTCAGAGATCCTTCGCTGGGCCACGGGTCGCGACAGCCCGTTGAGCTTCGCGATATACGCGAGATTCTCTCGGGCCGTGAGCTCGTCATAGAAGCCCACTTGGTCGGGAAGATACCCCACGCGGGATTTCACTTCCAAGGGCTGGCGCATGGGATCAAAGCCGAGCACTCGTGCCCAGCCCTCGGTGGGCTCGGTCAGCCCCAATAGCATCAGGATCGTTGTGGTCTTGCCGGAGCCGTTGGGTCCCAGAATCCCGAAGACCTCCCCGGCGCGAATCCGAAGATTTAAGTTATCTACCGCGACGACGTCGCCGTAGCGCTTGGTGAGATTTTGCGTCTCGATGACAAACTCGCTCATAGTCTATCTTCGCCCAAAGCGCGACACCGCCCAGCCCACAACTCCCAACGCAATCACGATAATCCCGATCCCGACGATGCCCCACAGCGTTGACGTGACGACGGTGATGCGGAAGTCTCTCGAATCTGAGAGATTCTCGCTGCGCGCGGTGATCGTGAGCATATAGTCTCCGGCGACGGTCTTGTCTGAGGGCTTGATCTTCGCGGTGACCTCGGCGGAGCCATTGGGCGCGATCTCGGCAATAGTCTTGGGATCGAACTCGACGGTCCATCCTGCTGGGGGGAAGGAGCTGAGCTCGACGTCGCGGGCGGGGGCGCTGCCGGTGTTGCGCACGAGGATCTTTAAGCTGTTCTCGCGCCCGGCGGTCGCTTGCGCGGAGAGCCGCCCATCGGGCGTAGTGACGTTCAGATCAGCTTGACCGGTGATCACGGCTTTCAGATCGAGGGCTGCTTGGGCCTGGCCGCCCAGGGCGCGCACGCGGATGGGGTACTCCCCAGCTTGGGCTTTCTTGGGCGGCCGAACTTCGATATCTAAGCTTTTCGACTCGCCGGGCTTGATGGGGAGGCTGGTCACTTCTTCGCTGCCAAAGCGCAGCTTGAACGTCACTTGGAAGCCTTCGGGGGCCTCGGCTTCGAGGTTCACGGTTGCTTCTTGTTCGCCCTTGTTGGTGAGCGTCGCGGAGTATCGAAATGTCGTAGTAGAAGAGCCTCGTCGCGTGGGCAGCTCGACCTCAAACTGCAGTTGAGGGGGCAATTGGGCTTCGACGGTCAGCTCGATGGGAAGTTCACTTTGGGCTCCTTGGCCCTGGGCATGCACGACGAAGCGATACGTCCCTGGCTGGACGCCCGCAGGCGGTTCGAGCTTTAAGCTCAATGACGCCGAGTTGTCTGTGTCTACGTAGACGGCTTGGACGGGGCGGCCGCCGCCGCTGAGGGAGGCCTTCCAGCCCTCAGCGACTTCTCTCATCTGGACGCGCACGATCTGCGGGGGCAGCCCGCGATTGGAGAGCGTCAGCGAGATCACGACGGTCTCGCCCGCTTGCACCGACTGTGCCGGGTACTGGGTCCAGAGCGTCAGCCCTCTGGGCTTTTGCCCAAGGGCCGCTCCTGCGGAGAGCACCATGAGCATCGCAAAGAATATACTGACTGATCGCTTCATTGATCTCCCTCCCGTATGGGACTTTCGCTTATTATAGCAAATGGATACCTGGGGATTGCAACGGTGGCGGAGATGTGGCAAACTTACGAGTAAGCTCGGCGCAGTGCAACCAAAGGAGGGAGCAATGCCCCGCGCGACCGCGCCCAAAACGCGAGAATTCTACGTAATTATTGAGAAAGACGAGGACGGCTACTATGTAGCGGATGTCCCGGAGTTGCCTGGCTGTCACACGCAAGCCAAATCGCTGGATAAGCTGTTGCAAAGGGTTAAGGAAGCTATCGAGCTGTACTTGGAAGCCTTCCCTCAGTATCAGCAGCTCGGTGAGTTCATTGGGGTACAACGGGTAAGTGTGAAGCTTGCGCGCGCCAAATGAGCGATAAGTTGCCCGTGCTCAAAGTCCGTGATGTTGCTAAAATCTTGGAGAAAGCCGGGTTCCGCTTGCTGAGACAGAAGGGCAGTCATGCCATTTATGCTCACCCGGATGGGCGCGTGACAGAGATCCCCATTCATCAAGGTGAAGACATTGGCCGAGGGCTCTTGCGCAAGATCATACGAGATATGAAGATATCGCGCGAAGAGTTTCTCGCGCTCTGGCGTGACTAGAGGGAGAAGTCAAGAGATTGCAACGGGGGCGGAGATATGGCAAACTTACGAATGAGCTCTTACGAGAGGGGTGAACCATGAGCGCCATCAAAGAGCAAGCGAAAGCTCTGATAGAAGAGCTTCCTGATGATGTGGTGCGGAGCTTGCTGGATTTTTTAGAAAGATTGCAAGAGTGGGAAGCAACTCGTGAAATCCTCGAAGATGAGGAGTTCTCGAAAGCGATAGAGCAAGGGCTTCACGATATCCAAGCAGGACGTACTGCCGAAAAGCCATGAGCGCGGACAAGATCATCATTCGCGGAGCTAGAGAGCACAATCTCAAAAATATAGACTTAGAACTGCCCAGAAATAAGCTGATCGTCTTCACGGGGATCTCCGGGTCGGGCAAATCTTCATTAGCATTTGATACGATCTACGCCGAGGGCCAGCGACGCTACGTCGAATCTCTCTCGGCTTACGCGCGACAGTTCTTGGGCCAGATGGACAAGCCCGACGTGGACTTCATCGAAGGGCTCTCTCCAGCGATCTCCATAGATCAGAAGACTGTCCACAAAAACCCGCGCTCCACCGTGGGCACGGTCACCGAGATCTATGACTATCTGAGATTACTCTTCGCGCGGATCGGCAAGCCTCACTGCTATAAGTGCGGCCGCCCCATTGCCCAACAGACTGCGCAACAGATCGTGGATCAGATTTTGGAGCTTGGCGAGGGCACGAAAATTCAGATTCTCGCTCCCATCGCCCGCGGGCGCAAGGGCGAGTACAAAAAAGTCTTCGAAGAGCTGCGCAAGGAGGGCTTCGCCCGCGTGCGCGTCAACGGCGAGATCAAAGATCTCACTACCGACGAGATCGCCCTCGACAAGAAGAAGAAACACTCGATCGAAGTCGTCGTCGATCGTTTGGTCGTGCGGCGCGACAACAAGAACAGAATCGCCGACGCCGTCGAGACCGCGCTGAAGAGAGCCAACGGCTTGGTGCTCATTGACGTCGTGGACCAAAAGAGAGAGATTCTCTTCAGTGAGCACTTTGCGTGCCCTGAGTGTGGGATCAGCTACGAGAAGATTGAGCCGAGGCTCTTCTCGTTCAACAGCCCCTTTGGGTCGTGCCCCACGTGCACGGGCTTGGGCTTCAAGATGGAGATAGACCCAGAGAGAGTCATTGATCCCAAGAAATCGCTCAGAGACGGAGGACTTATCCCGTGGGCCGATCGGCACAGCAAGTGGCTCTGGGGTGTGCTTTTGGGCGTCTGCAAGATGTACAAGATCGATCCCGATAAGCCCTTGGGCAAGCTCCCCAAAGAACAGCTTGAGATCTTGCTCTACGGCACCAACGGCATCCCCGTCACCTTCCCCTACACGAATCGCTACGGGCGGACGCGATATTTTATGGACTACTACGAAGGGCTGATCCCAGCTCTCGAGCGCGCCTATCGCGAGGCCGAATCCGACTGGGCCCGCCAAGAGATCGAGCAGTATATGAGCACGCGCCCCTGCGCCGCCTGCCACGGGAAGCGCCTGCGCCCAGAAAGTCTCGCTGTCACCATCGCGGGGAAGAACATCATGGACGTCTGCGCGCTCTCCGTCAAGGACGCCTATACGTTCTTCTCTGAGCTTGAGCTGACCGAGCGCGAGCATCTGATCGCCCACCAAGTCCTAAAAGAGATCAAGACGAGGCTGAAGTTTCTCATAGACGTTGGGCTCGAATATCTGACGCTCGATCGCCCTGCGGGGACGCTCGCCGGTGGCGAAGCCCAACGCATTCGCCTCGCGACGCAAGTCGGCTCCGGCTTAGTGGGCGTGCTCTATATCTTAGATGAGCCAAGCATCGGGCTCCATCAGCGCGATAACGTTCGACTGCTCCAGACGCTCAAAGGGCTGCGCGATCTGGGCAATACCGTGATCGTCGTGGAGCACGACGAAGAGACTATACGAGAAGCAGATTTTATCGTAGATATTGGGCCGGGGGCGGGCAAGCACGGCGGGCAGATCGTGGCCACCGGCACCGTCGAAGATATCTGCAAGAACCCAAACTCGATCACCGGGCAGTTCTTGAGCGGGCGGAGAAAGATCCCCGTGCCAGCCAGACGCCGTACGCCCAAGGGCTTTCTCACCATCGTCGGGGCGCGCCAGCATAACTTAAAGAATCTTACAGTGAAAATCCCTCTTGGGGTCTTCGTCTGCGTCACGGGGGTATCGGGCTCAGGCAAGAGCACGCTCATTGATGAGATTCTCTATCGCGGGGTCGCGCGGAGATTGGGCTACGTCACGGAGCGCCCCGGCGAGCACGACGCGATCTTGGGGATCGAACAGATAGACAAAATTATCGAGATAGATCAGTCTCCCATCGGGCGCACGCCGCGCTCCAATCCCGCGACCTACACCGGGCTCTTCGATGAGATCCGAAAGCTCTTTGCGATGGTGCCTGAGGCCCGCGCCCGCGGCTACAAGCCCGGACGGTTCTCGTTCAACGTCAAGGGCGGTCGGTGTGAAGCCTGCAAGGGCGACGGCTTAATCAAGATCGAGATGCACTTTCTGCCCGATGTCTACGTGCCGTGTGAGGTCTGCAAGGGCCTGCGCTACAACCGCGAAACCCTCGAGATTCGCTATAAAGAGAAAAATATCGCGGACGTCCTGGCGATGACCGTCGAAGAGGCTCTCGAATTCTTTGGGCACTACCCAGCGATCAAGAGGAAGCTCCAGACGCTCTACGATGTGGGCTTAGGGTACATTCAGCTTGGGCAGCCGGCGACGCAGCTTTCCGGGGGCGAAGCTCAGAGAGTGAAGCTCGCCACCGAGCTGAGCAAGCGCGACACCGGACGGACGCTCTACATCTTAGACGAGCCCACGACGGGGCTGCACCTGGCAGACATCGAAAAATTGCTCAACGTGCTTCACAAGCTCGTGGACCTGGGCAACACAGTGATCGTTATAGAGCACAATCTTGATGTGGTCAAGACAGCAGATTACATCATTGATTTAGGGCCTGAGGGCGGGGATGCTGGTGGCCAGATCGTCGCCGAAGGCACCCCCGAAGAGGTCGCCCAAGTCCCCCACTCGTACACTGGGCAGTTCTTAAAGAAGATCTTGAAGCCGACGGAGGACCTCTCCCCCAGCCCCTCCTTCACCCTCACCCCCAGCCCCTCTCCCCTCTGAGGGAGAGGGGAGGAAAGAGGAAAGGGGTAAGGGTAGAGATTTGGGAAAACTTTTTTATTCGATTGGGAGCAGAAAACATCTCTCCTTGGTACATTGGGGAGGTAGTGATTTGACATAGGCGGACTTTTCCTGTACCATATACATGCCGTGGTTTGACAAATAGGACATTTACTGGTACAATAACCAGTGATGCTGATGATGAATATGACCGATAAAAAAGAAGCTGTGGCAATCGAGGCCCTGGAGGAGAAAATCCGCTTTTATGAAGCGGAAGTGGCACGCTTGCAGAAGATCCAAGAGGAACTGCAAGCACTCAAAATAGCGCTCAGTATACTTCGGGGGAGCGCCAAGCCCCCAACCCAAGCAGTTGAGGCGTTGAGAAAAAAAAGAAGAAAAAGAAACTCCGTGACGAATTTGGCAGAAGCCGTACTTCGGGAGATGGGGCAGCCGATGTCCAGCAGCCAGCTCGTGGAAGCTCTGAAACAAAGGGGAAAGGTTTTCAAGGCCAAGAGGCCGCAAGATACAATTCGGAAGAGTCTTGAGCGCGACCCTGCGTTTAGAGGAGTTTCTCTTCCCTCGAGCCGCGAAATTCACTGGGCTTTGACAGAGTGGGGTGATCAAAATGTTAAAGAAAAAGAATTAGGGGCCTAGCCACTAACTAGGCCCCTAATTGTGGGGCCGGTACTACTGGTGTAGTCGGCGGGATTTCCACCCCGCTTGTTGGAGTTCGATTCTCCCCGGCTCCACACCCGGGCGTCGCAGGATTGCCGCTCGAAGCCTTACGAACTTCGAGCGGTGGGTTCAACTCCCACGACGTCCATAGTGCATTTTAGCAGATTTCCAAAGCGTTTGTCAAGAGCATGTAAGTTTTTGGATTAGGTCTTAGAACTCACCTCTCATCCCGCGTCATGAACGCTTTCATCAAGTCCACAGGGAGCGGGAAGACGATCGTGCTCGTGTTGCGCTCCGATGAGATATCTATCAAAGTTTGCAGATAGCGCAACTGGAGCGACGCGGGGTTTTGGGTGAGAATCTCCGCGGCCTCGCGGAGCTTCGCCGCCGCTTGCAGCTCGCCCTCGGCGTTGATGACTTTGCTGCGGCGCTCGCGCTCCGCCTCGGCTTGGCGCGCAATCGCCCGCTGCATCTCTTGTGGAATTCGCACGTCCTTGATCTCCACGGCCTTGACTTTGATGCCCCAGGGATCGGTCTGCTCGTCAATGATCATCTGCAATTGCTTATTGAGCTTCTCGCGCTCGGCGAGCAGTTCGTCGAGCTCGACTTGGCCCAACACGCTGCGCAGCGTCGTCTGCGCAATCTGCGACGTCGCTTGCAGATAATCTTCGACTTGGGTGATCGCCGCTTCGGGAGAGACTACCCTGAAGAAGACAATCGCGTTCACGTTCACGGTGACGTTGTCACGAGTGATCACTTCTTGCGGGGGCACGTCGAACGTCACGGTCCGCAAGTCCACTTTGACCACTTGATCGACGATGGGGATGATGAAGAAGAGCCCCGGCCCTTTGGCCCCCTGGAGCCGTCCGAGCCGAAAGACCACGACTCGCTCATACTCGCGCACGATCTTGATCGCGTTGAGCAGGAAGAGCACGACGATGGCCAGCACGATGATGAGCGCCGTTGTCGGCATAGCGAGACCTCCTATGATGTTGAGCAGAGTATCCCATCCCAAGGTGGAGACGAAGAGGGCGAGGAGAAACCCCACAACCCCGACTATCTCCGTCCACCCTTGGCGCGGTCGTTGCTTCATTGATTTAATATTAGCAACGCTGCGCGCTGAAAGCAAATTTCTGATATAATGACGTACTATGAGAGCGGGGCGCCAACGAGTCTTGATTGCCAACTGGAAGATGCACTTCGTGCGCGCCCAGGCGTTGGAGTACCTCAAGATTTTTACGGAGCGCGTGCGGAATATCACAAAGACGGAGCTGGTGCTGGCGCCGCCGTTTACGCTGTTGGAGACGGTGGGGCGAGCGCTTCAGAAGACCCAGATTAAACTCGCTGCGCAGAATCTCTTCTATGAGCGCCAGGGGGCGTTCACGGGCGAGATCTCGCCCGTTATGCTGAAAGACCTGGGCTGTCAGTATGTGATCGTGGGGCATTCGGAGCGGCGGCGGCTCTTTGGCGAAACAGATGAAATTATCAAGAAAAAGCTGAGAGCGGCCCTGGACGCCCAGATCATCCCCATCCTCTGTGTGGGCGAGACGCTCGAGGAGCGCCGCGCCGGCAGGACTCAGCAAGTGCTCGAGGCTCAGATTCGCGGAGCGCTCCCAGGCTTCGCCCCAGAATTCGTCTGGACTGTACGCCTTGCCGCCGAAGGCGGCAAGACGAACGGTCCAGGCGAAGCCTGGCTGGTGATCGCTTATGAACCCGTGTGGGCCATCGGGACGGGAGTCACCGCTGATCCTCACGAGGCCGAAGCGTGCGCGCTCTTCATTCGCGAGGTGCTAGCAGAGCTTTTCTCAGCAGAGATCGCACAAAAGATTCGGATCCTCTACGGGGGCAGCGTCACGCCTGCAAACCTTGAGGGTTTTCTGCAGCAGCCCAACATAGACGGGGCGCTTGTGGGCGGGGCCTCGCTCGATCCAGAGGCGTTCGCGCAGATGGCAGAGCTTGTGGAGCGTTTGACAGCACCTGATGCGTTTGCTATACTTAAGCGCCGAGAGGATCCCTAAGGGAGGATAGTGTGGCCGCTCCACGTTCATACGAAGTTTTATCTATCGTGCGACCGGATTTGGACAAAGCCCACCTGGAACAACTCCTAGCAAAGTTCCAGGAGGCTATCAACTCCAGCGGAGGGCAGTTCGTCAAGCTCGACGAATGGGGCACTCGCGTGCTCGCTTATCCGATCAAGAAGTTCGAGAAGGGCTATTATTTTCTTATGGAGTTCACCGCAACCCCCGATCAACTGAAGAAGATCGACGAGCACTTCAAGCTCGACGGGAATATCTTACGCTATCAGATCGTGCGCCACGATGCCTAGCCTCAACCACGTCGTCTTGATCGGCAATCTCACGGATGATCCTGAGCTGCGCTATACCCCCACGGGGATGGCGCGGGCGCGGTTCTCCATCGCGGTGAACCGCCGCTGGCGCGACCGCGACGGCAATCTGCAAGAGGAGACGACGTTTGTGCCGATCGTCGTCTGGGGCCAGCAAGCCGAGACGTGTGCGAACTTCTTGAGCAAGGGGAGCACGGTGGCGGTGGAGGGGCGGCTGCGCATTGAAACGTATCAGACCGAAGAGGGGGAACGCCGCAAGGTCGCCGAAGTCGTCGCCCGCACCGTGCAGTTCCTGGATCGGCGCGGGGCGCCTCTAGAGCCCAAGGAGATTCCACCAGAAGAAGGGGAGGAAGAAGTTCCATTCTAAGCTGCTATGAAGACCCAAGAGTCGCGAAGCCGCAAGAGACGCAGCGAGTGTAGGGTATGCGAGCACGGCCTTGAGCTCACGTACAAGCAGCCCGAGGAGCTCAAGCGCTATATGAATAAATTGGGGAAGATCCTTCCCCGGCGGGCCACGCGCCTGTGCGCCAAGCACCAGCGGCGCCTCTCTCGCGAGGTGAAGCGCGCGCGCAAGATGGCCCTCCTCCCCTACGAAGTCGAGCCATAGCGTACAGTCCAGACGGAGTCTGGTGGCGATGCCGGCAAATCTTCCTCCAGAGTACATCGAAGCGGAGCTGCGCTTCCGCGCGGCGAAAAGCCCTCAAGAGAAGCTCGAGATCCTCCGAGAGCTGATGGCTCTCGTACCCAAGCACAAGGGCACAGAGAAGCTCCGCGTCGAGCTCAAGCGCAAGTGGGCCAAGCTCCAAGAGGAGATCCAACAACAACAGAAAAAACAGAAGGGCTCTCGCGGCGCGGGCTACGATCACATCGAGCGCGAGGGCGCAGGCCAGATCACGCTGGTGGGGCTCCCCAACTGCGGAAAGTCTTCGCTCTTAGCTGCGGTCACCAACGCCAAGCCCGAGATCGCCGAGTACCCCTTCTCGACCTTCCGCCCCACCGTGGGCATGATGCCCTTCGAAGATATTCAGTTTCAGCTCATTGACCTGCCGCCGCTGTCGGAGTTCACCGAGCCGTGGGTCTATAGTCTCATCCGACAGTGCGATCTCGTCGCGCTTCTGATCGATCTCTCTTCTGAAACTCCCACGGAGGATCTCTTTGCGGCCTTGGGGTGGCTGGAGCAAGCTCGCATTCGCTTAGTGCATCATCAAGCGCGCGAGCGCGAGGGCCCTGCCACGGTCAAGCCCGCCCTGGTCATCGGCACCAAGAGCGACCTTCCCAGCGCGGCCGAGCACCTTCAAGAGCTGCGCTCTCTGATAGACTCTCAGTTTCGCGTGGTGGCCGTCTCCACGGTCTCTGCCGAGGGGCTGGGGGAGCTGGGGCGCGCGTTCTTTGAGGGGCTCAACATCGTGCGCGTCTACACGAAGAAGCCCGGCCAGCCCCTCAAGAAGGATCTCCCCTATGTCTTGCCCGCCGGGAGCACTGTCACCGACGTCGCCCGCGCCATCCACAAAGAATTAGCCGAAAGATTCGCCTACGCGCGGGTGTGGGGGTCGTCGGAGTTTCCCGGCCAGCGCGTCGAACGAAACTATATCGTGCGCGACGGCGACCTGCTGGAGTTCCACGAGTGACCGCGGGGCTTGCTCAGACGCCCGCCTGTCGGCTATACTGAAGTTATGAGAATCCGCGCGCTGCGCGCGCGCGAGATCTTAGACTCGCGCGGCAATCCCACGCTCGAAGTCGAGCTGGAGTTGGAGAACGGGGCCTGCGGCCGGGCCGCCGTTCCCTCAGGGGCTTCGACGGGCTCGAAAGAAGCCCTTGAGCTGCGCGACGGCGACCGACGCTACGGGGGCAAGGGCGTCCTCAAAGCCGTACGCAATATCACAGAGAAGATCGGGCCCGCGCTGCTGGGGCGCCAGTTCTCCTCCCAAGACGAGCTCGATCGTCTGCTCATCGAACTGGACGGCACTCCCAACAAGAGCCGCCTTGGCGCCAATGCGATCTTAGGGGTGTCGTTGGCGTACGCGCGCGCGGTCGCCGCCGCCCTCCACAAGCCCCTCTTTCAGTACTTTGGCGACAGCGCAGCGCTTCCCATCCCGCTGGTCAACGTCATCAATGGCGGGGTGCACGCGGACAATGCGCTGGAGGTTCAAGAGTTCATGCTCGTCCCCGTGGGGTTCAGCGCGTTCCATGAGGCGCTGCGCGCCATTGCGGAGACGTTCCATGCCCTCAAGAGAATTCTTAAGAATCGCGGGCTCAGCACAGCCGTGGGCGACGAAGGGGGCTTCGCGCCACAGCTGCAGAAGAACGAAGACGCCTTGCGCGTGATGCTCGAGGCGATCGCCGAGGCGGGCTACCGGCCCGGACGGGATATCGCCCTTGCCATCGACTCTGCGGCGAGCACATTCTACTCTGAAGGGCGCTATCGCTTCGAGCAGATGGCGCTCAGCTCTCGCGAATTGATCGAGCTCTACGAAGAATGGCTCGACAAATACCCCATCATCTCCATAGAAGACGGGCTGGCCGAGGACGACTGGGCGGGCTGGCAAGAGCTCACAAAGCGTCTTGGCAAGCGCGTCCAACTCGTGGGGGATGACATCTTCGTGACCAATCCCATGCTCGTCCGCGAGGGCATTCGCCACGGGATTGCCAATGCCGTGCTGATCAAGCCCAACCAGATCGGCACGCTCACCGAGACCCTGCGCACCGTCGAACAAGCGCGCCAAGGGGGCTATGCCACGATCATATCTCACCGATCGGGAGAGACCGAAGACACGTTCATTGCGGATCTCGCCGTGGGCACAGGGGCGGGACAGATCAAAGCGGGCTCGGTCAGCCGCGGGGAGCGCACCGCTAAGTATAATCAATTATTGCGCTTGGAAGAGCGCTACCATCTCCCTCTGGCGCGGCCCTTTGCGGGGAGGCTCCCATGAGGCGCGTCGTAGCTCTGCTCTTCATTGGGGCGCTCATCGGGGTGTTTACGTGGAGGACTCTAGAGATTCGCCATCTGCGGCGCGAGCTGAGGCAGCTCGAATCCGAAAAAGCTCTCATTCAGAAAGAGATCGAGAGCCTCTCCGAGCGCCTCCGGGCCATCAGTGATCTTAAGCTCGTCGAATATTTTGCGCGCAAGGAGCTGGGCATGGTCAAGCCCGGCGAAGAGCTGTACATCTTGATCGAAGACGGTGAGTCAGAGCGATGAGCCCATTTGTGCACCTGCACGCACACTCTGAGTATAGCTTGCTCGATGCGATGTGCCGCATCGAGGATTTAGTAAGAAAGTGTGTGGAGCAGAAGATGCCCGCGCTGGCGCTCACTGATCATGGCAACCTCTGTGGAGCTATTGAATTCTATAGATGCGCCCACGAGCACGGGATCAAGCCCATCATCGGGTGCGAGCTCTACGTCGCCCCCAAGAGCCGCCACACCAAGACCAAAGAAGACGGGGCGAAATACTATCACTTAACGGTGCTCGCCCGCAACGAGACGGGATACCGCAACCTCGTGAAGCTCACGAGCCTGGGCTACTTAGAAGGGTTCTACTACAAGCCGAGAGTAGACAAAGAACTCTTGCGCCGCTACAGCCAGGGGCTGATTATTCTCTCAGGGTGTCGTAGCAGCGAGATCTGTCGGCTCTTGGGGCAGAATAAGTTCGAGAGCGCCTTAGCAGTCGCTCAAGAGTTTCGCTCCCTCGTCGGCCCAGAGAACTTCTATATCGAACTTCAGAATCACGGCCAGCCCGAGGACGAGGCCAGAAACGAACAACTCGTCGAGATCGCGCGTCGCCTGGGCGCGCCCATCGTCGCCACCAATGACGTGCACTATCTTTCTCGCGAAGATCGAGAAGCCCACGACGTCTTGCTAAATATTCAAGGGGAAAAGACGCTCGCCGACGAAGACCGTCGCTCCTATGAGGGCGAAGAGTACTATTTTAAGAGCTACGATGAGCTTGCGCCGCTCTTTGCCCGCTGGCCGGAAGCCCTCGAGAACACGGTGCGCATCGCTGAGCAGTGTGAGCTTCAGCTAGATTTCTCGAAAGCCCATCTGCCGACGTTTGCTCTTCCCCCAGGCTATAGCGACGCGCACGAATATCTTCGGGCGTTAGTCTATGAGGGCGCGCGGGCGCGCTTTGGGGAACTCCCCTCGGAAGTCACTGAGCGCCTCGAGTATGAGCTCTCGGTGATCGCCCAGATGGGCTATTCGGGGTACTTTCTCATCGTGCAGGACTTCGTGAAGTTTGCCAAGAGCCAGAATATCCCGGTGGGGCCGGGGCGGGGCTCGGCCGCAGGGAGCTTGGTCTGCTACTGTCTGGGGATCACTGATGTGAACCCCCTTCAGTATGGGCTGATCTTTGAGCGCTTTCTCAATCCGGCGCGCGTCAGCCTCCCCGACATTGATATTGATTTCTGCATGCGTCGTCGCGACGAGGTCATCCGCTACGTCGAGGAGAAGTATGGCCGCGAGCGGGTCGCTCAGATCGTCACGTTCGACAAGATGAAGGCCCGCAGCGTGGTGCGCGACGTCGCGCGCGTTCTAGGATTTTCATACACCGACGCGGATAAGATCGCCAAGCTCATCCCCTTCGGAGCGACGCTCGACGAGGCTCTCGAAGGCGTGAGCGAGCTGCGCCGCCGCTACGAGACCGATCCCCAAGTCCAAAAGCTTATCACGATCGCGCGCAAGCTCGAAGGATTGGCGCGCAATGCCGCGACTCATGCCGCTGGGGTCGTCATCACCCCCGGGGATGTGACAGACTTTGCTCCGCTTCTGCGCCTCAGCGACGGCTCCGTGCGCACCCAGTACAATATGAAAGATCTCGAGGCGATCGGGCTGCTCAAGATAGACTTCCTCGGGCTGCGCAATCTCACAGCTATTGACGATACGATCAAAGCCGTCAAGAAGCTCACCGGCGAGGAGATCATTCTCCACAAGATCCCCCTCGACGATCCCGAAGTCTATGCGATGCTCCAGCAGGGGCGCACCACGGGGGTCTTTCAGCTTGAAGGCTCAGGGATCACTGCGCTGGTGCAGCGCTTGCAGCCCACAGAATTTAGGGATCTGATCGCGATCTTGGCGCTCTATCGTCCTGGGCCACTAGAGAGCGGCATGGCCGACGACTACATCGAGCGCAAGCACGGGCGCCAGCCCATCACCTACCCCCATCCCGATCTTGAGCCCGTCCTGAAAGAGACGTACGGGCTGCCCATCTATCAAGATCAGCTGCTGATGATGGCGCGCACGCTCGCTCGGTTCAGCCTTGCGGAGGCGGATATTCTGCGCGTTGCCGTGGGTAAGAAGAAGAGAGACGTGATGGAGAAGATGCGGGCGCGCTTCATCGAAGGGTGTGTGCAGAACGGGATCGCCCGCGACAAGGCGGAGGAGCTCTTCGCGGATATTGAAAAATTCGCGCGCTATGGGTTCGTCAAGGCGCACTCCACGGCCTACGCGCTCATCTCGTACTGGACGGCTTATCTCAAAGTGAAATACCCCACGTGCTACTTGGCCGCGCTCCTGACGAGCGTCTCTGGCAACACCGAGAAGATCGCCGAATATATTCAAGAGTGCCGCGAGCTGGGCATCACCGTCCTGCCCCCAGACATCAACGAGAGCGAGGCGGACTTCACCCCGCTGCCGAACAAGCAAATTCGCTTTGGGCTAGGGGCGATCAAGAACGTGGGGAGCGCGACCGTGCAAGCGATCTTAGCGGCGCGGCAGCGCGGCGGGCCGTTCCGCAACTTCGCGGATTTTTGTCGGCGCGTTGCTAGCGATGCCCTCAATCGCGAGGTGTTAGAGAGTCTGATTAAGTGCGGAGCATTCGATAGATTTGGGACGCGCAAGGGGCTCTTAGCCCAGATTGAGGCGGGCTTAGCCCTGGCCGCGCAAGCCCAGCAAGAGCGCAAGAGCGGCCAAAAGTCGTTCTTCGCCGATGATCCCACAACTCCCTTGCTCAAAGCTCCCGACGGGCACGACGAGTTTGCCAAATCGGAGCTCTTGCGCTTCGAGAAGGAGCTCTTGGGGTTGTACGTGAGCGGGCATCCCCTGGAGCCCCTCGAAGAGCGATTGGCTCTCCTGCGCACGTGCACCGTGCAGGATCTGGCAGACTACCCCGAAGGGAAGGAGCTTTCCGTCGGTGGGCGGATCGACTCGCTGCGCGTGATCACGACCAACACCGGCAAGCGCATGGCCTTCGTGCGCATAGAAGATCTCTCCGGACAGGTCGAAGTCACGCTCTTCCCCGAGATCTACGAGCGCGCCAAAAAACTTCTGAAAGAAGATCAGCTTGTGTGGGTGCGCGGGCGCACCGATCGCCGTGCCAACGGGGTGCAGATTGTTGCCGAGGAGTTCTTATCGCTCGAAGAAGCGGAGCGCGCCGTAGAACTTCATATATCTATTGATGCGGAAGCGGTCACCGAGGCGTTCGCGCACAAGCTCAAAGAGATTTTCGAAGCCTCGCCGGGGGTTTCGCCGGTCTATGTCCATCTGACAGGGGACGAGCCCGTCACCGTGCGTCTTGGGGTACACGTGGGGCTTACGAAAGCTCTGCTTGCGCAGCTGGAAGCGCTTCTTGGGGGACGCGAGAAAATTCAGCGCGTCACGCGCAGAGGAGGCCGATGACCATGACCACACCCATGGTCCGTCTTGCCCGTTGGCTCCACCCTGGGATCGGGGTGAAGCGCTGGCTGGCGCTCGTGCTCTTCTCGTTGGCGCTCTTTATCTTGGGGCTCTTTGTGCTGGTGGGGCAGAATCTCGTGCGGGCAGTCTATAATATCGTAGCGCCTTCGGCGTTCTCGACGGTGGTCCTTGGGCTTGGTCTTGTGGGACTTGGGATAGCAGGGGTGCTCCTTGGGGTGCAGCGCATCAGTCGCTCGATCGTGCGCGCGATCGCCGCGCCGGCTGAGGGTCGTATCGGCGAGATGCTCTTTGAAAAGAGACTCTTAAGTCGTGGGCCGCGGATTGTGGCGATCGGCGGCGGGACGGGATTGTCGTCGCTGTTGCGCGGGCTCAAGATGCTGACGTCCAACGTCACCGCCGTCGTCACCGTCATGGACGATGGAGGCAGCTCCGGGCGGCTCCGCCAAGAGCTGAATATCTTACCCCCGGGGGATATTCGCAACTGTCTCATCGCTCTCGCTGAGGACGAATCTCAGATCTCGCGGCTTTTTAATCATCGCTTTCAGGCGGGGGCTCTGGCGGGGCACTCGCTGGGGAACTTGGTGATCGCGGGGCTCCAAGAGATGACGGGCAGCTTCGATCGCGCTATCGAACAGATGAGCACGCTGCTCAACACGCGCGGCCAAGTCCTGCCGGCGACGCTCGAGCAGGCGGAGCTCGTCGCCGAGCTGTGGGATGGGCGCACTGTATGTGGGGAGAGCCAAATCCCCAAGGCCCACGGCCGCATCAAGCGCATGCGGCTCTCGAAAGCGTCCGTGCCCGCTTACCCGAAGGTCTTAGAAGAGATCTCTCAAGCTGATCTCATCATCTTGGGCCCAGGGAGCCTCTTCACGAGCGTCATCCCCAATTTGCTCGTCGCGGGGGTGCGCGAGGCCGTCGAGCGCTCTCCTGCTCAAAAAATCTATATTATGAACCTCATGACCCAGCCCGGCGAGACCGATGGGTTTACAGCCCGAGATCATCTCAAGGCCCTTGGCGAATATCTCGATATTCGCGCCCTGGACATCGTCATTCTCAACAAGCAGCCCGTTCCACAAGAACTCCTCGCTCAGTATGCCCAGGAGGGCTCTGTCCCCGTAGCGGATGATGTAACCGAGCCCAACGAGTGGGGCTTGCGGGTCGTACGCGCTGATCTGTTGGAGATCGTGCCGCTGCCGCGCTGGCCCTCGGCCACCCACGTCCCAACGGTCAAGCACAACCCCAAGAAGCTCGCGCACGTGATCGCTACGAGTGTCCCGGAGATCTTCAGCTCGTGGATCCAGAAAGCCTTGAGAGGAGGAGAGCCATGAAGCACTATCGCTTGCGCATTCCCGGACCTGTTGATCTTGATCCTGAGGTCTTATCGTTCATGAGTGCGCCGCTTCTTGCTCACTATGGGCCCGAGTGGGTCGAGCTCTATACCGAGACGCTGGCGCTGCTGAAGGACGTGTGGCGCACCAAGGACGCGAGCGTCTTTCTCATGCCGGGGCCTGGGAGCGCCGCTATGGAGGCGGCTATAGCCAGCCTCTCCGGAGATGCCCATAAGCTGCTCGTGCTTACCAACGGGTTCTTCGGAGACCGCTGGGTGACGATCGCGCGCGCGTACTCTTCGCGGGTGCTCGTGCTGGAGGGCGCGTGGGGGCGCGCGTTCGATGTCGACGCTGTGGAGCAAGTGCTCAAGCGCGAGCGAGATATCGGGGCTGTCATCATGGTGCACGGCGAGACGTCCACGGGGGTGCTCAACCCCTTACGAGAGATCAGCCAAGTGTGTGCGCGCTTTGGGGCGATCGTGGTCGCCGATATGGTCTCGACGCTTGGAGGCACGGAGATCTCTTTCGATGGGTGGGGGATTGGCATTGGGGTGAGTGCGACGCAGAAGTGCTTGGAGTGTCCGCCGGGGCTGGCCCCCATCGCGGTGAGCCCGCGGGCGTGGGAGCTGATCGAGCGCAGCAAGGGCCCCGGATGGTTTATCAACCTGCGCACGTGGCAGCACTTTGCGCGCGAGTGGGCCGATTGGCATCCTCATCCGGTCACCATGCCCACCGGGCTCGTCCAAGCGCTGCGCTTCAGCCTCAGAAGGATCCTCGAGGAGGGGCTGGAGCGGCGCTGGGCGCGGCACTCCGAGATCGCCGCTCTGACACGGAATACCCTGAAGAAGCTGGGGTTTGAGCTTTTCGTCCCCACCGAGCGCGAGGCGATGAACACGGTGACGGCGGCCAAGGGGCATCCGCAGCTGCCGGCAGCGGCGTTGATCCGCGCGCTGAAGGAGAAGCATCAGATTCTCATTGGGGGCGGGATCGACAGGCTTGCTGGCCAAATCTTTCGCATCGGCCACATGGGGCCGACGGCCACCCGCGAGGCGATACTCCCGACGCTGCTGGCTATTGAGGACGTGCTGCGTTCGGCTGGCGTCGCCGACCCCGCTCGCACATTAGCTGTTGAGCGATAGCTGCGCCAGCTGCTCCCTGTGCGTGCGCGCGATGCCCCTTGACAGCTGCCGGCGCAGCGGCTATACTCATATCCCACCCCAGGTGGGATGGAGGTCGCGATGAAGACCGTGCTCAAAGTCACAGGGATGAGCTGCCATCACTGCGTGCAGTCGGTGACGAAAGCGCTGCAGAGCGTGGCGGGCGTGCGCTCCGTGAGCGTCTCGCTGGAGCAGGGGCGCGCCGAGGTCGAGCATAGCGAAGATCTTCCGACCCAAAGCTTAGTGAACGCCGTCGCCAAGGCGGGGTACACGGCCGAAGTGCTGCCGCGTGCCAGGTAATCATGACGGACGTCATGGCGCAAGATTTTTATGCTAGACTGCTCTTGCCCCACCCCAGATGGGGTGGGAGAACGCATCGAAAGGAGCGGATCACGATGAGAGAGAACGTGCTGATCGCGGTCGTCTCGGTGTTGGTCGGCTTGATGGTGGGGTACTTGGCCTGGGGGACTGCGACCCAGCCAGGGCCCATGGGCAGCTCGATGATGGGGCCAATGGGTGGCATGGGCGGTATGATGGGCCACGGGATGATGGCCCAGCCCAACGCCCATAATATGATGGGCGATATGAATCAGCACATGGCCCAGTGCCACCAGATGATGGGCTCGATGATGTCCATGATGCAATCGCACATGCCGCAAGCTGCCCCACAGAGCAAGTGACCATCTATGGCTGAGCTGCGGGAAGCGAAGATCGAGCTGCGCTTCATCATGTGCGCCGACTGTTTATATAAAGCTGTGGGAGAGCATCCGCAGCCTCTTCCAGCGCAGCTGATCTCATTATGAGCAGGAGGGTCACGTATGCCAACGCACGTCGAGACGCACAAACGCGGCGGGCTCCAGCACCTGCCCCAGACCAAGCGCGATCTGTTGCGGCGCATCCGCACGGTGCGCGGCCACCTCGCGGGCATCGAAGAGATGATCGAAGACGAAGAGTACTGCGTCGAGATTTTGAAGCAGATCGCAGCGGTGCAAGCGTCGCTCGCCCAGATCGCGCAAATCCTCACCAAGGGGCACATGCAGACGTGCCTCACAGAAGCGATTCAATCGGGGAAGGGCGAGGAGAAGATTGATGAGCTGATGGAAGTCTTCAAATATCTGAAGAATTTTTAACCTGAGCAACTTCAGCGATCTCTATGACAAAGATCATAGACATATCTAGAGCATGCCGGTAGAATAGCCGGTGAAAACCATGAGCAGAAAGAGAGCCATGCTGAGCGTGATGCTGATCGTGCTGCTGGGCAGCCAGTGGCTCGTGCCTCCTCACATATTATGGAAAACGACGGGGATGGCACAGCCGCTTCCAGAGCGCTTAGGGCACAGCGCGCATGGCCATTCCTCATCATCGTCGGCAGTCACGCCGCTGCACCACCCCTGCTGCGAGCAGGACGATGGCGCTCCCAGTTTTCACGGAAATCTCTGCTGTGGGGCTTGCCCTGCTCTGCCCAGCGCCATCGCTGACCTTGGCTCCTACACACTCTATCTGTCTCTGACCGTCGTCGAACCACAGGAGAAGGGCCTCATCTTCCTCGCGCTCCTGTGGCATCCCCCTACTCTCTAAAGCCTCCCTTAGCGTTTCAGTTTCTCTTTCGCTCTATCTCATTTCGGGCTTGAGAAAGCCCTAACCAAACAGAAGGAGGCTTTATGAAGAGGCTTCATGCTACATTCGCTGGTCTGACGCTGCTCATGCTCATCGGTGGCGGCTGGGCGCTGGCCCAGGTCTTCGGCATCGGCCCCTACAGCGGGGGAACGCTCACCGTGATCTATCGCCTGACGAACATGGAGAACGATCCCAGTCCCGCGACCCTCACGTTGAAGATCGTGCCTGAAGGGTCCAAGTTCAAAGTGACCGAGACTTTTGAGCTGCTGGCAGATTCTGCGCAGCTTCAGGTGCTGGTCTTCTCGCACGGCTTTGCTCACGTCCCCAAGGGGTATCTGGACATGACGCCCATCAGCGCCTTAGACAATCGCGAGGTCCAACCCAACAGAGAGATCTTGCTCCCAGAAGGCGCAAAGCTCGTCACTTCTGAAGAAGTCGTGATCGGCGGCGTCAAGGCCGTGAAGGGGATCTACACCCACCCGAAGTTCGAAGACCAACGGGCGATCGTCGCCATCAGCGATCTGGAGTCGCGCAAGATCCTTCCGTATCCGCCACTGTTGCGCATCGAGAAAAAAGAGGGCGACAAATGGACGCTTGTCGCGCTCACCGAGCTCGTGAGCGTCGAACGGAAGCCTTAAACTGAATGGCCCTCACCCCGGCCTGCGGCCACCCCTCTCCCGACCTCACCCTGACCCTCTCCGCTCGCGGAGAGGGAACGGGTGAGGGTGAGGGGGGCCGGGGGTGAGGGCCGGGTGCACGGTCCAGGCGAAGCCTGGAAAGGAGACTGCGATGATTGAGCTGAAGAACGTCCACAAGGTCTATCCGATGGGGGAAGTGAGCGTCCCTGCCCTGCGCGGCATCAACCTCACGATCCACCCTGGGGAGTTCGTGGCGATCATGGGGCCGTCAGGGTCGGGAAAATCTACCCTGATGCATCTATTGGGATGCTTGGATCTGCCCAGCGACGGCGTCGTCCAGCTCGACGGAAAAGATATCACTAAGCTTGACGAGGACACGCTCGCGCAAATTCGGGGCAAGAAAGTGGGCTTTGTCTTTCAGACGTTCAATCTCATCCCGACGTTGACGGCGCAAGAAAATGTCGAGCTGCCCCTGTTCTTTCAGGGGGTTCCGCGCGAAAAGCGCCGCGCTCGTGCGGCAGAGCTCCTGCGCAAGGTCGGGCTGGACGGAAGACTGCACCATAGGCCCGCGCAGCTCTCCGGCGGGGAGCGCCAGCGGGTCGCCATCGCCCGAGCGCTTGCCAACGATCCAGAGATCATTCTCGCTGACGAGCCCACGGGCAACTTGGACTCGGAATCCGGCAAAGCGATCTTAGAGCTCCTGGCGCAACTCCACCGCGAAGGGAAGACGATCATCCTAGTGACGCACAACCCCGAGGCGGCAGCCTATGCCCAGCGCATCGTGCGCATTCGAGACGGCCGGCTCGTCGAAGAAGTCACTGCAAATGTTATTGTAGGAGGTGCCTATGCTTCTCGATAATATCAGACTGTCGGTGCGCAATCTGCGCCATCGGCCCAAGCGCAGCTGGCTCACGATTTTGGGAATTCTCATCGGCGTAGCTGCCGTAGTCGCGCTGGTCTCCCTGGGCCAAGGGATGCAAAGGTCTATCACGCAAGAGTTCGAAGCCTTCGGCTATAACGTCGTGATGATCGCCGGGCATGGCGAGCATCGCTTGGGCATGGGGGCGTTGCTCGGCGCGCACACGTTTCAGTTGGACTTAGCCCCGATTAAGAATATCCCCGGTGTCGAAGCCGTCGGCGGCGTCTTGGTGAAGACGCCCTATATCAGCGCGGGACGCCGCGAGGGGTATCTCTTGACGTGGGGAATAGCGCCGGAACTGATGCAATCGTTCAGCAACTACTACAAGCCCGCGCTGGGGCGGTCGCTCAAGCCAGGCGAACGCCAGACAGCCGTCTTGGGAAGCACCATCGCTCAAGATTTGGGGCTTGCCGTGGGCGATACGTTCGTGATCGAGACGCTGGAGTTTGAGGTCGTGGGCATCTTAGAGAGGCGCGCTGACCCCGACGTCAACTATGCGATTATGATCCCCATAGCGACGCTGCAAGAGTTGTTTGGCGAGGGCGACAAGCTCTCGTTGGTCTTGATTCGCACGGCCCAGCATGGGCACGCCGGCCATGACGTCAACTCCATCGCCAAGGAAGTCCGCCGCATCGTCAGAGAGCAGCGCGGCAAGGACGATCTTAACGTCCATACGACGGGCGAGATGCTCGATCTCATGCAGAACTTGGTGGGGATTATTCAAGCAGCCTTGGGCGGGATCGCCGCGATCTCGCTTCTGGTGGGCGGTGTCGGCGTGATGAATACGATGTACACGGCTGTGTTGGAGCGCACGCGCGAGATCGGCGTGATGAAGGCCGTAGGAGCGCGCCGACGACATATTTTGATGCTCTTTCTATTGGAGTCGGGCTTCATGGGGCTGATCGGCGGGTTGCTTGGAGCGTTCGTGGGCTTAGGGATCGCTCTGGGTATCAAGCTGCTTGCGCCGATCTTTTTGCCGGGGACGGCTCTCGAAGTGGGGTTTTCGCCGGGGCTGATGCTGAGTGTTCTGGTCCTCTCGTTCGCGTTGGGGGCGCTGTCGGGGTTCTTCCCCGCGCGCGAGGCCGCCAAGCTCCCGCCGGTAGAGGCCCTACGCTATGAGTGACCTAGGGCCGTTGCGACGCTCGTAGCAGCAAGATATAAATTGACACGAGAGCGTGGGTCGGCTATACTAGGCTCTGTCCACCCCAGGTGGGGTGGGATACCACATCAAGGGTGAAGATTATGATCCACCACGAAGACAGCCAGAGATCAGCGGCGCAGCAAGCGACTCTCCAGGTCACGGGGATGACCTGCGCCTCGTGTGTGGCGCACGTGGAGCGGGCGCTGCGCGAGCTGCAGGGGGTCTCGCAAGCCATTGTGAATCTCGCCACGGGCACGGCCAAGGTCGAGTTCGACCCCTCCCAAGTCTCGCTCGAGCAGATGGCACAAGCCGTTCGTGAGGTGGGCTATGAGGCTGTCCCTATCGTCGAGGCCAGGGAGGCCGTAGATCGCGAGCGCGAGGCCCGCCAGCGAGAGATAAAGCGCCAAGGGTTCTATCTGGCGTTCGCTGCCCCGTTGAGCGCGATCATTATGCTTGGGACGTTCCGGGACTATTGGATCTTCCCGTACTTTGTGCCGGAATGGCTCGGCAATAAGTTTCTCTTGGGGCTGCTGACGACGCCCATCGTCTTTGGGCCGGGGCGGCAGTTCTTCGTCAACAGTTGGCGCGGGTTGCGCGCCGGCGTCACCGATATGAATCTCTTGTACGCGACGGGGATCGGCGCGGCGTATCTGATCGCGGTGATCAACACGCTCTGGCCCACGGCAGGCTTTGGCGGCGAGGGCGCGACGTTCTACGAGTCGGCAGCCCTGCTGACGACGTTCATCGTGCTGGGGCGCTTCTTGGAAGCGCTGACTCGCGGACGGACCAGCGAGGCGATCAGAAAATTAATGAGCTTACAGCCCAAAGTCGCGCGCGTCTTACGGAACGGGCAGGAGCAGGAGATCCCCGCCGAAGCCGTGCAAGTCGGGGATATCGTGATCGTGCGCCCCGGCGAGCGCATTCCCGTGGACGGCGTTGTGTTGGAGGGCTACTCTGCTGTAGACGAGTCTATGATCACTGGGGAGTCCATGCCCGTGGAGAAGAAGGCCGGCGACGAGGTGATCGGCGGCACGATGAACAAGACCGGCTCCTTCAGATTTCGGGCGACCAAAGTCGGCAGAGAGACGGCGCTGGCACAAATCATAAAGCTCGTCGAAGATGCGCAGACCTCGAAAGCTCCCATCCAAAGGCTTGCCGACTGGGTCGCCGGGCACTTCATCTTAGGGGTGCACGCCCTGGCGCTGCTCGTTTTTATCTTCTGGTTCTTTGTGGGGTATAACGCTTTCTTCGATCCCAGCACGAGCTTTCTGCTCAGCCCCCATAAGCTTGGGGAGATCGGGGTCTTTGGGTTTTCGCTCTTGCTCTCGATCACCGTCTTGGTGATCTCGTGCCCGTGCGCGGTGGGGTTAGCGACTCCCAGCGCGATGATGGCTGGCACGGGGAAGGCCGCCGAGCATGGCGTGCTCTTCAAGGGCGCTGATGCTATCGAAGCCGCAAGCAAGCTGACGACCATCGTCTTTGACAAGACGGGCACGCTCACCAAGGGCGAGCCCTCGGTGACGGATGTGATTACTCCTCACCCCTACCTCACCCGTTCCCTCTCCGCTTGCGGAGAGGGGCAGGGAGAGGTAAGGGGAGAGGGGATGGGGGTGAGGGTCGAAGAGCTAGAGGTGCTGCGCCTGGCAGCCATCGCCGAGAAGAACTCTGAGCACCCTCTGGGCGAGGCCATCGTGCGCGCCGCCCAGGAGCACAATATAGAGATCCCGCCGGCAGAAAGCTTCAACGCCATCCCCGGACATGGAGTAGAGGCTCGCTATCAAGGGAAAGAGATTCTGCTGGGCAACCGCAAGCTCATGGCCGAGCGCGGCGTGGATATTTCAGCTCTCTTGGCTCACGCTGAAACGCTAGAGCAAGATGGCAAGACCGTGATGTTCGTGGCTCTCGACAGGAAAGCCCTGGGCTTGATCGCCGTGGCCGACACGCTGAAAGAGTATTCTATCGAAGCAGTGCAGCAGCTCCATCGGTTGGGTCTCTCCGTCGTGATGATCACCGGGGACAACAGGCGCACCGCCGAAGCGATCGCGCGCCAGCTGGGCATCGATCGCGTTCTCGCTGAAGTTCTTCCTCAAGATAAAGCCGAAGAGATCAAGAAGCTCCAAGCCCAGGGCCAGCGCGTGGCCATGGTCGGCGACGGGATCAACGACGCCCCGGCGCTCGCCCAGGCCGATGTGGGCATAGCTATCGGTTCAGGGACGGACATCGCCAAAGAGACCGGCCACGTCATCCTCATCAAAGAGGACCTGCGCGACGTGGTCGTGGCCATAGAGATCGCCAAGGCGACGATGCGCAAAGTCAAACAGAATCTCTTCTGGGCGTTCATCTATAATACATTGGGGATTCCCATCGCAGCGGGCTTGCTCTATCCCCTCGCGAAGATCGTAGTCAGCCCGGAGCTGGCGGCGTTCTTCATGGCGACAAGCTCCGTGTCGGTCACGCTCAACACGCTCTTGTTGAAGCGCTTCCGGCCATCGCTAAAGATGCTTGCTGAAGGGGCCAAGCGGCCGGCTCCCACAGTCGTTACTGCTCCCACAGGAGGCGAGTGATGAACGAACGTAAGATCTTGCGGGTGAGCGCCTTGGTCTACACGGGGATTTCGCTTTGTGTCGCGATACTCTTCTTCGTAGCGGCATCGGCGCTTGGGTATTCTATGATGGCGCGGGTGGGCGGGACGGTTTGGGTCTTTCTGCTCTCGATGATCGTGAGTATGCCCATCGTGACGTCGTATTGTAAGAAGCGTCATCAAGGAGACGCAGTGGCTTGAGCTTGAGTTGAAGGGGATCGGCACGCTGTCGAGAGTCTTCCGATGGGAGGGCGATATGGTAAGGCCATGAAAGTTGATCCGATAGCAACAGCCCAAACGAAAGCGCGCTATGACCGCAACGCTCCGCTGTATGATCTGATCGAAGGGCCGATGGAGCTGCTGGCCTTAGGGATCGTCAAGCTGATCGTGGCCCGAAAGCACTAGTTTCATCAGAAGGATCACTATATAATAGGAGATGCGCCCATGAGCAAAAAAGAGCAGCGTCAAACCACGACGAAGAGGTCTCCGCGCCGCCTCTGGCTGTGGGGAATCGTCGGGGTGGGAGCAGTGGGGCTGATCGCCCTCGTCGGGGTCTTCCAGACTTCGCAAAGCTCTCTTGAAGCCCAGCCCCTGCCCAAGCGGGGCGATCAAAGCTTACCGAGCCTTCTTGGCGGAGTATCTTGGGCGCGGGCCGGAGAACCCCGTGCGTTAGGCAGAGCCTATGGAACGTGATAGGTCTTTGCGGATCGAGCACGGCTCGCTCTTGCTCTACTATTGCTTTGACGTTGGCGACGAGATTCTGCTGGAGAAGATCGAGAGCATCTTCGGCGAGGCGCCCACTACTTCACACTTGGTAGTCGAGCGTCTCACTCCCGCGTATGTGCAGTACCGTCGGGCGCCGTTGCTCATCGAGATGGGGCCGGTGGCGCTGGGCGCTTCCTACGCTCCGGCCGTCTGCCGCGCCAAGCTCTATGATTTCGGCGTCATCAGTATTATCTTCAAGCTCCCGCTGCAGGGGGAACTTCAGAATCTCGTGGGAGTAGCCACGGAGTTGGTAGGCAGCCCCAAGGTCTATCAGATCGCGTATCAGCAGTTACGACGATTGCAGGACGCCCTAGCCCCGGGGATCGTGCAAGCGACGCACCTCCAAGAGCTTGAGTGGGAGGATTACGCGATCTTCTCCATAACCCAGTGGGATCGCCCGCTGAGCGCGCAGCAGCTCTTAGATACCTACGGCTCCGAGATCGCCAAAATCTTGCGCTGCGAGATCGAGCCCCTCAGCCCAAGCGAGCTGTCAGAAGCGATCCGCCAGCCCCTGTCGTACTACGAGGACGAGCTTGTCATCGTCGATTGGAATGCCGCGTTTATCTATGACCCGCGGCAGAGCTATGACGTGCCCGATGTCTTAGAGTACGCCGTGGCCATGCTGCTGGAGCTGCGCACCTACGACGCCCTCTTGGATCGGGTCTTGGATCGCGCCTATGACGATCTGGAGAAGAAGCCCAGCATCATGACGTTGCGCCCGTTCGCTACGATTATTGACTATCTCTCTGAGGTGAAGCTCGACGTCTCGGAGGTGATCGAAAAAGTCACCAACTCGCTCAAGCTCATCGGGGACCCTTACCTGGCGCGGGTCTACACACGGGCAGCGACCCGCTTCGGATTATCCGCCTGGGAGGCGAGCCTGCGCCACAAGCTCGCCACCGTCGAGAGTCTTTATGAGCTGCTCTACGAGCGCACGCAAGCGCGCCAGCTCGTGGTCCTAGAGCTCTTGATCGTCGTGCTCTTTGTGCTCGATATTCTCTTGCTCTTGCTGGAACCGCTGAGCAAACGCTGAATCTACAAAGGAGGTACACATGGTTCAGGATTTCGTGTACGTCGTTGAGACGAGCAAATCGTTCCACGAAGCTGTCATTGCCGTGCGCAAGGCCGCGGAGGCTCATAAGTGGGGCATCTTGGGGGATTATGACTTTTCGGAGATCTTGGCTGCGAAGGGATTTCCTCAGGCGGAGCACGTGAAGTCTATAGATATCTGTGCTCCGGCGCACGCCAACGCGCTCATGGGCGCGGAGCGTCTGACGGGGCTGTGTATGCCCTGCAGCGTCTTAATTTTCACAGAGAAGGGCAAGACGAAGATCGCCGCGATGCGGCCGGGGGCAGTCATGCCCCAGATCTTCCCGCAGGCTGTTCAAAAAGTTGGCGATCTGCCAAAGAAGATCGACGCGGAGATCCAAGCGATCCTCGATGCCGCCGCACGGTGATTCCTCCGTGGAGTTGCTGGCACGGGATGCCGGCATCGGGAAGAAGAAGCAACACGCGCACAGAAGATGAACGCTGCTATCTTCGATGGGGCCATGTGGCCTGTCGAGAGGCTGTTTCTCTGGAAGCTCCGCCGGCGTCTTGTCGGCGGAGCTTCCGGGTGTGTGCTGGAGATCGGCGTCGGCACGGGCTTGAATCTGCCCTATTATCCCGCGGACGTCGAGCTGGTGGGCATCGATCCTGATGCGGGGTTTTTAGAGCGAGCGCGCCGGCGCGCCGCCGCCATCGGGCGTCCGGTGACGTTGCTCGTTGCCCGCGCCGAAGAGCTGCCGTTTGCAGATCGCTCATTTGATACGGTGATCGCCACGCTCGTCTTCTGCACCATCGCCGAGCCAGAGCAAGCGCTCCGGGAAGTCCATCGGGTGCTCCGGCCTGGGGGAGAGTTCAAGTTGATCGAGCACGTCCGCGTCCCCTGGGGAGCAAAAGTGCAGGACTTCTTGACGCCGCTATGGAAGCATATCGCCAACGGGTGCCATCTGAATCGGGATACGTTAAACTTGGTGACGTCCAACGGGTTCACAGTGCAAGCCGTGCGAGAGCACCTGCGTGGCCTGGTGCTCGAGATAGAGGCACGAAAGGAGTGATACCCTTGAAACAGAAGCAAAAGCATCAAGCCAAGGGCAAAGCGAAGAAAGCTCTCGCTCTGGCCGTGGCAGTGGTCATCCTGGGGGGAGTTGGGGCTTTCCTTGCGCTCAACAGAGGCGGATCAGCTGCTTACACGCCAGTCGAGCGCTTTCCAGATATCCACGGTCTAGCCGTAGATCCCAATGATCCCAAAGTGCTCTATGTGGCGACCCATCACGGGTTGATACGGGGCGTCGAGGGCGATGGCGCCTGGAGGTGGTTCTTAGTAGGAAACTACCGCGCGGATTTCATGGGCTTCAGTATGCATCCTAACGGCAAGACGTTCTACGCCAGCGGGATAAGGTGCCCGATGCCCCTCTCCTTGGGGTCGCGCGCTCCGACGACGGCGGCTTCTCGTGGAGGATCATCGCGCTGCGCGGCAGGGTGGACTTTCATGCGATGGCCATCAGTCGTGCCAACCCCCGGATCTTATACGCTTGGTACTATGGCGATAAGCGTTTCTACAAGAGCACTGATGATGGCAGAAGCTGGAGCAATCCCAAGGCCCAAGGGCTGAGCGATGTCATCGCCCTGGCCACTGATCCCACCGATGAGCAAGTCATTTGGGCGGCTACACAGCGCGGGCTCTTTCGCAGCACCGACGGCGGTGAAAGCTTCGAGCTGGCGAGTTTTGGGGGCACCCCGGTCATCACCGTCGCCGTTGATCCCCAAAACGCACAGGTGCTGTATGTCTCGTTGGAGTCGGGGTTGCAGAAGAGCACCGACGGCGGCCAAAGTTGGGAGGGTATGGGCGATGTGGGAGAGACCATCGGCCATTTAGCAGTTGATCCGACGAACTCTTCGGTGATCTATGCAGCGACGTACACAGCAGCGATCTATCAATTATCAATCTAGAGATGGGGGGATCAGCTGGCGTCAGATCAAGCCGAGAGGGTAAGCAGATGGCTCCATGGCGCTGAATTGCTTGCTAGGCGGTCAGCACAGCACGGAAAGGAGAAGGGGCTATGAATCAGTCCTCGCTGTTCTATACGCCCAAGGAGATTGCGGATTTGTTAAAGGTGAGCGAACGCACGGTACGCCGGTGGATTGGAGAAGGAAAGCTGTGGGCTCGGCGCTTTGGGCAGAGCTCTAATTTACCTGGGCGAAAGGGCGCGAGGAGGACCCAAGACTGGCTCGCTCTGGCCGCGGATAGCTTCGCCCAAGATTGGTACAAGGACGCCAAGTATGATCGTTGGAGGGAGCACTATGGCCTATCAGACTTTTCCCTTCGTGGGTGAGGGCGAAGCTGGTGACGCTAAGTCCGGCGCTGGTGCGCTATCGCCCGGGCCGGTTAAGCAAACGGGATTTGGCGGAGATGGAGAAGCGGCTGCGGCAGGCGTTGGGAATTGTGATGCGCTCAGATATCAAAAGACAAGCTCGGACCCCGACCTACAGACTACGGCACCTCAGCGAGAATGATCTTCTGCTGCCGCTGATCTATCATCAGAACAAAGCGATCGAGAAAATCAGCTCGCCCCAGAATGAACAACGATTTTCGAGTGTCCACGAAGAGGCACCGAACGATCAGCTCAACGTTCTCGACCCGGATAGGCAGATGACCCAAGCGCGCCCTCACGCCGCTCTGCTCGACTCCCACGACCTGAGTTTCCGGGAGCGCGTCCCAATCCAAACCGATTTGCTGGGCCAAGCGGCGTGGAGCCAGTGAGAAGTCCGCTCCGGTGTCTATCAAGAAGCGATAAGTCCGGTAGCCCGCAGTGGTTCTGACGGCGACAGGGATTTTGGGGTCACTGACCGGTCCAAGTGGAGTATGCTTTTGGGGAAGCGGGAATTCAATAGACACAGACAATGTGAGCGGGCTCGACGTACTCGATGATCAGTTCGTCCCACTTGACGGTTGCTTTTTCGAGCTGATCGCACAGCTCATCATAGGTCTGCGCGCTGGCGATGACCTCGCCGTTGCGTCGGGCGACGTATCTGCCCCCGTATTGCTGCTGGAGCTGGGCGTAGTTGACTTCCGCCATCACATCCTCCTAAGCCGAATTATACCGCGATAAGCCCTTATCAGGCAAATAGAGGAGGAGCTAGCTCGCACACCTCCTTGGGCCTCCTCGTGCCCACCTGCGAACGTTTTCTCAATGGGCTCAGACATCAAGAGACAAGCTTGGACCCCACGGCTTTACGGATACTGCTCGAACAGATCATGCGTGGGCCACTCGGTCACCTCGTTAGCGGCCTGCCATAGCCCTCGGTCCACTTCGTTTCCGAACGCCTGGCTTGGCCAGGTGTTGAACAATGCCGCCCAGCTTAATCCATGGTACGTTCGCACCAGCAAAGCAAAAGTAGACCAGGTCAGTGCTCCGTCGTGCCACCAGTTGGCGTCGCCTCTGACCGGCCGGACAAGCCAACCCATGCCGTACCAGAAAGAGCTCCCCTGCCAGTAAGGCAACTCCGGACGAGAGATAATCAGCCGGACAGTTTCGGGCTTTAAGAAAGCAGGGGGCCTGCGGCCGTCAACGGCCGTCACGAAGCGCAAAAGATCAATTGCCGAGGCGATCCAGCCGCCGTGGGCGTCTAACGCCTCGTGATACCAAGCGCCATAGGGCGCCGGGACTAGCCCCTGACTGGGAAAAGAACGACTGGACGACTCGATTCTGATAATCGTAATAGCGCACCTCGCCTTCGGCGCGCTCTTCGAGCTTTGTGCGCCCGATGCGCATACGCTTGATCCCCATCGGCTTCAGCACGTTCTCCTTGACGTAGTCCTCATAGCCTTGTCCCGTCACCTTCTCGATAACTCGGCCCAGGACACAGTAGCCGAAATTGGAGTAGGCGTAACCGGTGCCAGGCTCGAAGTCGAGCCATTGCCCCAACATGTAGCGGATGATGACCTCGCAGCTTGGGGGTTCTGGAACACCGACCGCCTGCGCTGCCCGCGTGGTGATGGGGCGAAACATCGGATCACCGCTTCGGCTGCGGTCTCAGCCGCCGGAGTGTTGCAGAAGCATGCGCACGGTGATGTTATAGATGCGCTGGTCTAAGACAGTGCGACCCGGCAGTGGTTGGAGGTGTTCTAGTAAACAAGAGCCGCCCGGTGCGCAGAAAACTTTTGCGTCGAGATCGAGCTTTCCCTCTTCGACCAATTTCAGTACGGTCACAGCCGTGATGGGCTTGGAGATGCTGGCGATCCGAAAGAGGGACTCAGGCTGGACGAGCTGATTATTTTCTTTATCCGCCAGACCGTATCCGTGAGCAAAGACGAGACGTCCATCTTTCACGACGGCCACGGCTGCGCCGGGGATGTTATACCTAGCCATGAGGTTGGTCATGAAGCGATCGAAGCTCTCCATGCCCGGCACAGGAATCCCCGTTATGGGGATTTGCTGGCCGGCCCCAGACGTCCTTTGGGCTGCCGGCTCAGGCCCTCCGACTAACAAGCCGAAAACCACCCCGGCGCACAGCAGCGCCGGGCCCAACTGCCGCATCAGTTTACTGCTCCGCATTTCGAACCACTCCTTTCAGCATAAGTTTACCACATCAAGGTACTAACTAGGTACTAAAATGCTTGAACGAAATTCACGACGGGGATTCACAAAACGCGAGGGTGGCCGTCTGAAAGGGGGGTCAAGCCAGGGCTCTCGCGCGATATTCTTTGATAATCTCGCGGTGGGCCTTGACGTTCTTCAAAAAGCTCTCGCGGGCTTTCGGGGCTTTGAGGCGCTCCGCACACTGCATCACGGCATCATAGGCTTTTTTCAAATACTCCATCGCTTCGGCGTCTCGGCCGTGAGCACATAGAATTTTGAAGTGATTGAGATAGATCTCTTGCGGATTTTCGCGGATCTGCCCGCCTTCGAGCATCTGAATCGCCCGCGTTGAATCATGCAAAGCCGACTCTCTTTCGCCCAGCCCTAGCCGAGCCATCCCCCCTGCGGAGAGACAGTAAGCCTGCAGCGCGTGAAGACCAAGCTCCTGTGCGATTGTCCCCGCTTGGCTGTAGCACTCGACGGCCTCCGCGGGCTTCCCTAACTCTCGATAGACATCGCCCATACCGGCTAGGCTGTAGGCTTCGTACGTGCGATCTTCCGTATCTTGGAAGATCTTGGCGGCCTGCTGATAGCAGCGCAAGGCCTCTTCATAGCGCCCCAGGCCGTGATAGATAAAGCCCAGATTGTACTGGACTTCGCCTTGGCCCCACTTGTCCGCGATCTCTTGACGGATCTGCATGGCCTCTTGTAAGTAGGGCAGCGCTTCGTCGTACTGCCCCAAGCTCCCGTAGTAGTAGCGGCCGATAGTGCTGAGGGCAGCTCCTTGGCCTCGCCGATCTCCCACCTCCCGACGGATCGCCAAAGCTTGTTGATAGTAGCGCAGCCCCTCTTCGTAGTGCGATAAGCCCATGTAGACACTGCCGAGGTTGTGCAGCGTATGCCCTTCCGATTGCCGGTTCCCGATCTCTCGATAGATCGCCAAAGCTTGCTGATGGAACGGAAAGGCCTCCTCCTCGCGCCCAGACTGAGAATACACAATGCCGATGTTGCCCAGCGCGTCCCCTTGGCCTTTGCGGTCCCCTATCTCTTGAAAGATCTGCAGGGCTTGCCGATGGTAGCGCAACGCTTCATCCCATTGCCCCCAGCCCCAGTAGACGACGCCTATGTGGCTTAAACTGTATCCCTGCCCCTGCCGGTCCCCGATCTGTTCATAGTGCTCTAAGGCCTGCTGATGGCAGCGCAGCGCCTCCTGAGGTCGGCCCAGACTTCGATAAACAAGGCCGAGGGTGTTGAGGCAGTCGCCTTGGGCCTGCTGATCTTTGAGGTCGGCGTGCAGCTTCAGGGCCTTCTGTGTCGTCTCCTCTGCTTCCAAAAACCTCCCCAGCCGCCAATACATCTTGCCCCTCTTTTGAAAGACTAAAGCGAGCTTCCTCTGATCTCCCAACCGCTCGGCAAGCAATTGCATCTGCTCGAGGTCTCGTTCTTGTTCTTGCCGCCGACCTTGGAGGTCAAAGATCGCCTCGCGGTGCGCGAGCAGCTCAAAGCGCAGCCCAGTTAAGTGAGTTCGATCTTCTCCTGCGGCCTCCAACCTCTGCGTAGATTCCAGACCCCATTCGACCAGGTGGAGCCCCTCTTGATGGCGGTACTCTTTCACGGCTTTTGTCAGGGCTTGCAGTGAATATTCTAAAGCTTTCTTCCATTGCCCCCCATGATAGGCGTGCTGCGCCCGCAGCACCGCTTGGGTCTCCGACTCGCCTGCGTAGACATTCTCCAGGGCCTCAAGCACTCGTCTATGCAGCTGCTGGCGGCGCGGCAGAGACATCCCCTCATAAACGACCTCTCGGATCTTGTCGTGGCTAAAAGCATAACGATCTTAGCGCTCGACCAGCACGTGGGCTCTCAGCAAGCCCTCCAGCGTTCTGAGGCAGTCTCCGTTTCCCTCCCAAGCTCGCTCTAGCAGGGGGAATTCGAACGTCCGCCCTATGACACTCGCTAGCTCTAAGAGCTTCTGCTCCGGCTCGCTCAAGCGGCTCAGCCGCCGCACAATCAAATCTTTCACCGTCGGCGGGATCAGGAGCTCTCGATAGTTGCTGGAGATGTCCTCGATATCCGTCACCCAGACTTTGCCCGTGATCTTGAGCGCTCCCTCCTCGAAGAAGTGCTGCAAGGTCGCAATCAAAAAGAGCGGGATGCCTTCGGTCTCCTCATAGAGTCGCTGACAGAAAAGATCAAAGCGCTTGAGCGCCAAAGGCAGCTTCTTGAGCAGCTCTTCAACCTCCATAGCTGTCAGCCGTCCCAGCGGGAGCGTGTGGAGGAGATTTTTGGGCTCCCACGCCCTCACGAGCTGGAGCAGCGGATGATCTTCGCTGACCTCTTCACTGCGATAGGTTCCCACAATTAAGATGGGCTTCGTTTCGAGGCGGGCCAGCAAATAATTCAAAAAATCTACGCTCGCCGCGTCGGCCCACTGGAGATCGTCCAAAAAGATGAGGAGGGGCTTGGGCGCGTGCTTGCGCTCAACGAAACTCAAGAAAAACCGGGCAAGTCCCTCGAAGAAACGCAGTCGCTCTTGCTCAGGGGGCAGCGGGGGATTCTCCGGCAGCTCAGGCATGCGCACCCTCAGCTCTGGGGCGATCTTCGCGACTTCCGCCAGCCACAGCGGCGGAATCGCCTGAAGCTCCTCACGCTTGAGCTTTGTCAAGCCCTCGCGCGCAGCTTCGCTCCAAGGCTGATAGGCGAGCTGAATCAACTCATGGCAGTGCCCTTGAAAGAGCTGTATTTTGCATCGCTCGCGCGCGTACGAGATGAACTCTTGAGCAAGACGCGTCTTGCCCACGCCGGCCTCGCCGCTGATCAGGACGCAGCATCCCCGACCCTTACGGGCTTGCTCCAGAGAGCTCACGAGGCGAGCATACTCGGCCCGTCGCCCCACAAACGGGATGCTCCCCGGCGAGAGGGCGTAGGGAATCTCATGGCGTACCAGCGGCGGGGGCGGGTAGAATTGATCAATCCCGGGGATATGCCCAGCTTTAATGTGCTCGTAGAGTTCTTGGGTCTTTTGGCTGGGCTCTCTTTCGAGTTCGTTGAGCTTTTGGCGACAGCTCTCGTAGGCGCTCACCGCCTCGCTGGGGGAGCCAGCCAGATAATAATAGAGCATGAGCTGGCGCCAGCCGCCCTCGCGATATGGGTCTTTTTCTAAGCTCCGTCGGCAGTGCGCCAGTGCGCGGCGATAGTGTCCCAGCCGGGCATGGCAATCCGCCAAGCGCGAGAGCACATCGAGAAACTCTTGCTCCCACCTGTGGCGGATTGGGATGGCCCACTCCTCGTAGCGGTCCTCAGCCAGGAGCTCCCCTGGCTCACACCACCGCAGAGACTGCTCATAAGAAGCGATGGCTTGCTCATAGTGCCCCGCGTGCTCAGCGGCCTTCCCCGCCTGCGCGTGACGCACAAATTCTTGGAGGTCGATGAGGCAATCGGCTTCGGGCTTGAAGCGATACCCCTCGCGATGGGTCTCGATGAAGCGCGACGCTTGCCCTCGACGGAGCCGGGGTTCGAGCAAGCGGCGCAATTCCGCCATGCGATTTTTGAGGGTTCTCTGCGCTTTGGCAGGATCGGCCTCCGGCCAGAGCCACTTGATCAGCTCGTCGTGCTTGAAGACCCGGCCGGCCTCGCTCGCTAAGATCTTGAGCAGGGCTTTCGTTTTCTCCTGTCTTCACGCTTGGGGTGGGATCGGCTGACCTCCCCGCCAGACCGCAAACGAGCCGAAGAGCTGAATCCTCATCGCGGGCGTTCTCGATGAACCCATGCGCCTATGGAGAGTATAGCAAGCAAGGCAGGGGCTATCAAAGTGGGCGCCCAAGGTTGACGCCGAGGGAGTATATGCTATAATATAGACGATTCAACGATTGCTGAACTATTGGAGAAAGCGATGACCAAGCTTACGGCGCTCAGCCCTTCGGGCCTGCGTGACGTCTGTGACGTGCACTATGTCAACGAGCAGCGCGTCAAGGCCGTCCAAAAAGCGATGATCGGCGATGAGGTCGCCGAGGCCCTCGCCGAGACGTTCAAAGTCCTGAGCGACCCCACAAGAGTAAAGATTCTCTTTGCGCTCTCTAAAGCTGAGCTGTGCCTCTGCGATCTCAGCGCGCTCTTGGGGATGAACGACTCCGCGGTCTCACATCACTTGCGCCTATTGAAAGCCCTCAAGCTCGTCAAGTATCGTCGCGCGGGGCGCATGGCGTACTACTCGCTCGACGACGAGCACATCGAGCGGCTCTTTCGCCACGGGCTGGAGCACGTCCAGGAGAGCTCTAGATGAACGCACCGATGCACTGCGCGATCTGCGCTGACGAATTAGAACGAGCGAGCGAATCCCGATCGCTCTGGAGGCGGTGCGAGGCCATCTTCACGGGCATCTCCGGCGCGCTGTTAGCCCTGGGGCTTGTGCTCTCGCTGCTAACGCTCGATCCAACGCTACTCGTTCTCTTTGGGCGCACGTTCGCGCTCTCAACAGTGCTCTATCTGGCTTCGGTGTTCTTTGGAGCTTATCACTTTGCGCGCAAGGGGCTGTATGCGCTCAAGACGTTCTCGCTGGGCATCAATTTTCTGATGAGCCTTGCGATCCTCGGGGCGATCGTCATCGAAGAATACGTCGAAGCGGCGAGCTTGGCGTTTCTCTTCTCGTTGGCCGAGCTGCTCGAAGAGTTTTCCGTCGAGCGCGCGCGTCGGTCATTGCGCGAGCTGATAAAGCTCGCTCCCCGCGAGGCGCGCGTGCGCCGCAATGGGAAAGAGCTCCTCTGCCCCATCGAAGAGATCGCTGTCGGCGAAGTCTGTATAGTGAAGCCTGGGGAGCGCATCGCCCTCGACGGCCAGGTGCTCTCTGGAAGCTCTTTTGTGAACCAAGCGCCCATCACCGGGGAATCCGTCCCCGTGGAGAAAAGACCGGGCGATGAGGTCTTCGCCGGCACGATCAATTATGATGGCTATCTAGAGATCACAGTCACCAAGCGCGCCAAGGACACGACGCTCGCAAGGATCATTCACTTGGTCGAAGAAGCCGAAGCTCAGAAAGCCCCCAGCGAAAGATTTGTGGATCGCTTCGCGAGATACTACACGCCCGGCGTGGTGCTCGTCGCGCTCTTGGTAGCTACTGTCCCTGCGATCTTCTTCGGGGCTGCGTTTTCGGAGTGGTTCTCCCGCGCGCTGGCGCTCTTGGTCATCGCGTGCCCGTGCGCGCTGCTCATCTCGACCCCGGTCTCGATTATCTCGGCGATCACCAGCGCGGCGCGCCACGGCGTGCTCATCAAGGGCGGGGTCTACCTAGAAGAGCTTGGGCAAATACAAACTATTGTCTTCGACAAGACGGGCACGCTGACGACGGGCCAGCTCACCGTGACAGATATCATCCCGACGGACAGCATATCTCCTACAGAAGTGTTGCGCATTGCCGCGGCGCTGGAGCGCAAGAGTCAGCACCCCATCGCCCAAGCGATCGTGCGCGCGTATGAGGAGCGCGCGGCGGGGGAGCCGCTCCCCGATGCCCAAGAGTTCACGTCGTTGACGGGCCAAGGCGTCCAAGCCAAGCTCGACGGCACGCTCTATCGAGTGGGCAGACTCCAGCTCTTCAACGCCGATGGGCTCGCTCTCGCTAGCCAAGCCAAGACGGTCATCGGCGTGGGCACGCCCGATCGCCTGCTGGGACTGATCGCTCTGGCGGATTCTATCCGTCCCCAAGCCCACCAGACCGTGCAGCGCCTCAAAGGCTTGGGGATCGACGTCGTGATGGTCACGGGAGACAATGAAGCGGCAGCGCGCGCGGTAGCCCAACACGTGGGGATTACGCACTATCACGCGGGGGTCTTTCCAGACCAGAAGGTGCACGAGATCGAACATCTCAGAAGCGAATACGGCCGCGTGGCGATGGTGGGCGACGGGGTGAACGACGCGCCGGCCCTCGCTGCTGCTTCTGTGGGGATCGCGATGGGCGCGGTGGGCTCCGATGCGGCCCTAGAGACGGCCCACGTCGCGCTCATGGGGGATGACCTCAGCAAGTTGCCCTATCTCATTGAGCTGAGCCGCCGCACGCGCCGCGTCATCCAACAGAACATCTTCTTCTCGATCCTGACCAAGCTCACCCTTGGGCTTGGGGTCTTCCCCGGCTACGTGACGCTCGTATTAGCTGTGCTCGTTGGGGACATGGGGGCTTCGCTGGCGGTGACGGGCAACGCGCTGCGCCTGGCGCGGGTAAAGCCCTGATCCCCTGCCCTTTCTTCTCTCACTTGACTTTTCTCGGGCACTTCCGTATACTATACCCAGGTATGGTATATAGAGCGTTTTCAGATGAAGGAGGCCCTCATGACGTTGCCAGAGACGAAGCTATTTGAGGAGCTGCGGCGGGCCTCGCCCAAAGTCACCGGGGCTTTGGTGCGGATGCGCGAGGCGACCTACACCGACGGGGCTGTGCCCGCCAAATATAAAGTGCTCACGGCCCTAGCGATCTCCATCGTGACCAAGTGCGAGCCGTGCATCCGCGCTTACACCCGCATGGCTCGCGATCACTATGGCGTCAGCTTTGAAGAATTCATCGAGTTCCTCAACGTGGCCATGACGATGGGCGGCTGCCCTGGGGAGGAGTGGGCCCTCAAGGCCCTGAGCTATTGGAATAGCTCTATCGGGGATGGCCCTGTGTGCTGTGAGCCCAAAGTACGCGAGGGAGGAAACCTATGAGCAAACGGAAAACTCTCTGGCTTGGCGGACTGTGTATCGGGCTTGTGGGGCTGGCCGTGCTGGTGGTCTTTGTCTTGTCTGTGGGAACCAGGCAGCCCTCGGCCACCCCAGCTCCTCAAGAGAGCGCAAGCGTCCCTGTGGGCACGGACATCGGCGAGCAAGCCCCCGACTTCACGCTCACGGATATTGACGGCAAGAAGTTCTCGTTGAGTGAGCTGCGCGGCAGGCCTGTGATCGTGTACTTCTCAGCGTCGTGGTGTCTGCCGTGTGCGCCGGAGACCCAAGAGCTGGCAAAGCGCAAAGCTCAGTACAGAAATTTAGAAGTGGTCTGGATCAGCGTTGATCCCAAGAGCGATTCCCCAGAGACGTTGCGGGCGCATCGGCGCCGGTACGGGCGGGACGACTTCATCTACGCGCTCGACACGGAAGGGATCGCGCGGCTGTATCGCGTCCTCTCGCTGGGCGATCTGTATTTATTGGACGCGCAGGGGCGGATCGTCTTCAAGGGGACGCGGCCCGTGGGCACCAATCCCTTTGAGAAGGCGCTCAAGAAGCTTGTGGCGCCCTACTAAGATGAAGAAGTACCTAGCGCTTCTGGGAGCAGCGATCTTCTGTCCGTGCCATCTGCCGTTGTGGGCGGGGCTCTTGGCGGGAACGGCCTTTGGGGCTTTCGTGGCGCAGAACTTGGCCGGGCTTTTGGTGCTGGCGTCCGTAGCGTTTCTCTTCTTTTTGGGCTACGGCTTGCGGCTCTGGTTTAAGGAGCAATCATGAAGTGGGAGATGCTCTCACTGGCCTTTGTGGCAGGCGTTGTGACGTTCTTCAACCCCTGTGGGTTCGCGCTGCTGCCGGCTTACATAGCTCATTATCTTGGGCAGCGCCAAGGGGGCGCGAGGGAAGAGAGTAGTTGGCTGGTGCGCGGCTGGCGCGGGCTGCAGGTGGGGCTGGTCGTGAGCGCCGGGTTCTTCACGGTCTTCAGCGTTCTGGGGTTGGTCTTCTCGGCATTGGGCAACGTCGTGCTCGCCCAGATCGGCTCCTACTTGCCGTGGGTGGCTGCGGCTATTGGGGGTCTGCTCATCGTCTTGGGCGTGCTGATGCTCTTCGGCTCTCTTGTGCTGGGGCTCCCGCTGGAGGCGTTCGCCGCTCGCCTCGGCACCCCCCAGAACGGCTTGAGGGCCTACTATCTTTACGGGATGGGCTATGCCGTAGGTTCGATTGGTTGCGTCTTCCCTATCTTCTTCGTGTGGGTTGTGCAGCCCCTCTTGCAAGGGTTTGTGAGCGGCCTGCTCAACTTCTTCGCCTATGCGTTGGGGATGGCGCTCATGATGATCGTGTTGTCGCTGGTGATGAGCTTTTCCAAAGGACTCATGGAGAATTATCTGCGCCCGCTCATGCGATATGTGCCCAAAGCCGCGGCCCTGGTGATGATCGGGGCCGGCGCTTATCTGATCTATTACAACTTGATCTACAGCGGCGTGATCCGCTTTTAAGCGAGAGAGGAGGTATATTGTGCGCACTGACTATCTGATCGCGCTGATCGCGGCGGGACTACTGATAGCTCTGGTGCTCTTGCTCAGTTCCCGCTCTCCGGCAGAACACCCCCGGGTCTCCCCAGACGAAGCAACCAGACCGGACTTTGCCTTCACGCTCCCCTCACAGAGTTTGGCGTCCGTGGCCGCCTCGGCCGATGGAAAGTATTTAGTCCTGGCGCGCAACTTTGTGCCCGAGGGGAGCAGCGCCAACATGACCGAGCTGACTCTCTTTGATTTGGGCTCCGGCAAGGTTCTCTGGTCCGCTGTCTATGCCAATCCCAATTGCTGTGGGCTGCCCCTCGCGAAGATGACTGCTGATGCTCAGCTGATTGTGGGCGCGGGCAAGCAGCTCCATCTCTACACCAAGGACGGCCACGAGCTGAAGGTGCTCCGCTACCAAGAAGACACCGAATTCACCCTCCTCAGCGCGGAGGTAAGCTCCGCGGGGAACCTCATCGCGGCGACGACAAGCCATCGAGCTTACTTATTCTCGCGGGAGGGGCAGCGGCTCTGGTCGGCGCAATTCGAGGATGTGCCAGTCGTGGCGCTCTCCGGCGATGGGCGCCATCTGCTCGTGGCGACCAGTAAGCTCTTCCAATTGTATTCGACAACGGACTTCAAGCTCCTTCAAGAGGGCACGCTGCCCTATGAGGGGCCAGGTGTGGCGGCGGCGCTTGCTGAGGACGGGAGCGCCTTTGCCCTCGCCGGCAATCCCGCTGTTGGGCGAGACGAGCTCACGGTGCACCTCTGGAAGAACAGTGAGGTGCGTCGGGTCGTGCTGGGCGAGGTGAACGTTCCACAGTTGGCTATAGCAGGGTCATGGCTCTGGGTCGAAGGAAGGTTCGGGGGCGAGGCCGCGTTGATCTCTATCAATGACGGCACACTGCGACGATTCACTGCCGGGCCAAGCTCTGTACACCTTGCCGTTGATCCGGGGCATGATCGTCTCGCCCTGGCGCGGGGTGCGGTCTTAGAGCTGCATCGCCTCTCCGATGATCAGCTCCTCTGGCAAACGCGAGCGCCGGGCCGGGTGCTGGCTCTGCTGCTCCACGGGAGCAAACTGATCGCGTTAGGGAACGAGAACGACGATGCGGCCTTACCCGATCGAGTGTGGGTGTGGGATATTTCAGACCGTGAATAATAATTTTTCAAGGAAGGTGATCTCGGTATGCCGAGCTGTTGCAGCCTCCCCGTAGACCCTGATGAGTTGGCTATCCCGTTGCCACAAGCACCCAGAAGGGCGAACACCACCTACGATCTCATGGTGATCGGGGGCGGCTCGGCGGGATTCGCGGCTGCGATCAAAGCCGCTGAGCTGGGAGCCACCGTGGCGATCGTCGAGCGGGGCACCATCGGTGGGACGTGCGTCAACATCGGCTGCGTGCCCAGCAAGACCCTCATCCGGGCCGTAGAAATCTGCTACAAGTGCACATATACCCAATTTGAAGGGCTCCCCAGCTGCCCTCTCCCCTCCGATTGGCAGAGGATCGTCCGGCAGAAAGATGAGCTGGTGGCCCAGTTGCGTCAGGGCAAATATGTAGACGTCGCCAAGCTCTACCCCACCATCGCGATCATTCAGGGACAGGCCCAGCTCACAGGAGAGCGCTCGGTCTCCATCAACGGCCAGAACTTTATGCCGGGGAAGATTATCATAGCAACTGGAGCCGTGCCGTGGGCTCCCCCCATTCCGGGGCTGAAAGAGGCGGGCTTTTTAGATAGCACCGACGCGTTAAGCCTACCAGCCCTTCCTAAGTCGCTGCTGGTCATTGGCAGCGGGGCTATCGGGCTGGAGCTGGGGCAACTCTTTGCGCGCCTTGGCGTCACCGTAACAATCTTAGAAGCGGCACCTAGAATCGCTCCCGCCGAAGAGCCTGAGATCAGCCAAGCCCTGACAGAATATCTCAAGGACGAGGGGCTGCAGATTCACACAGGGCTTCGGGTGACGGGTGTCGAACGCGCCTCCGATGGCTGCTGTGTGCACGTCGAGCGCGACGGGAAGAGGGAGACGCTTCTGAGGGAGCAGATCTTAGTGACGGCGGGACGGCGCCCCAACACTCAGAATCTCGGGCTTGAAGCGGCCACCGTGCGCGTAGGCCCGCGGGGCGAAATCGTGGTGAATGAGCATCTCCAGACGACCAATCCCAATATCTACGCGGCAGGAGACTGCCTCGACGAGCCGATGTACGTTTACGTTGCAGCTTACGCTGGGGGCTTAGCCGCGGAGAACGCGCTGCAAGGTAACAGGCGAACGTATGACCTCACGGCGCTGCCCAGGGTGACGTTCACCGATCCGCAGATTGCCAGCGTGGGGCTAGGCGAAGCCCAAGCGAAAGAGCGCGGGCTCACCGTGAAGACTGCGCTCCTCCCTCTCAAAGACGTGCCGCGGGCGATCGTAGCCCGTGACACGCGGGGGTTGATTAAACTCATCGTTGAGGCTGAGACCGGCAAGCTCGTGGGTGCCCACGTCTTAGCGGACGAGGCCGGGGAGGTCATTCAAGAAGCGACGGTGGCTATGCGCTTTGGGCTCACCCTGCAAGATATTCTTGAGACGTTCCATCCCTACTTGACGATGGTCGAGGGGCTGAAGCTCGCCGCACTGACGTTTGAGAAAGACGTGACGAAGCTCTCGTGCTGCGCGACGTAACCTTCGTGCCAGAGCTGGCCTTTGAGCTGTTCACGACGTGCGAATTTGGCGTCTGCAAGCGGCCCTGTGTGGCGCACTACGGAGCAGCGCCATGAACAGGCTTGACACTCGATCTCCGATTGTCTATGCTCACCCTAGCAAAGTAAACTCTGGGAGGTGCTATGCCCGCCCTGAAACCCTATCTCGATGAAGCTGTGCAGAAGGACCTGCAAGCCCGACTCAGCCGCATCGCCGGCCAAGTCAAAGCGCTCCAGGAGATGTTAGAGCGGCACGAATCGTGCAACGATATCTTAGTCCAGCTTTCGGCGGTGAAATCCGCCCTCAACCAGGTAACTATTAAATTGCTGGAAGGGCACATGGAGAGCTGTGTGGCCCGCTGCCTGCGCGAGGGCGATGAGCGCGAACTCCAAGAGTTCAAAGACGCGCTCTCGCTGGTGCTGCGGCGCAGCTAGAACTATGATTGCGATCTCCATCGAGCACCTGTGCAAGAGCTACGGCGATCTCGTCGCGGTAGACGATCTCTCTGTAGAGATCGAGCGTGGGGAGTTCTTCGGGCTGCTGGGCCCAAACGGCGCGGGCAAAACAACAACGATCAATGCTATCGTGGGATTGGTCAAGCCCACACGAGGGCGCATCACCGTCTTGGGACACGATGCCATGCGGGACTATCGTCAAGTCCATCAGCTGATCGGGATCGCCCCGCAAGAGACCATCTTAGATGGGCAGTTCCTCAACGTCCGCGAGATCTTAGTCTATCAAGCGGGCTACTGTGGGATTCCCCCGCGCCAAGCTCGCCTCAGAGCGGACGAGCTGCTGGAGCGCTTTGGGCTGTGGGAGAGGCGCTTTGCCCGCGTGCACGAGCTCTCCGGCGGGCAGAAGCGCCGCTTGGTGCTCGCCAAGGCGCTCATCCATGATCCGGAGATCCTCATCTTAGACGAGCCCACTGCCGGGGCCGACGTCGAGATGCGCCTGCACCTGTGGGAGATGCTCCGCGATCTCCACACCCAGGGCAAGACGATTCTGTTGACGACGCACTACTTAGAAGAAGCCGAGCGGCTCTGCCAGCGCGTGGGGATTCTCCATCACGGGCGGCTGGTCTCGTTGGGGACACCCAAGCAGCTGGTGCACGAGCGCGGCAAAGCCCATCTCGAGGACGTCTTCTTCGAGCTCATCCGGAGTGAGCGGCCATGATCGGATTTTTGACGTTGCTGAAGCGCGAGATTGTGCGCTTTCTCAAAGATGCGATCGACACCATCGCCCCGCCGACGATCTCCATCGTTCTGTTTCTCTTGATCTTTGGGGTAGGGCTGGGGCCGCGCTTGGGAGACGTTCACGGGGTGCCGTACATACAGTTTATGATGCCGGGGCTGTTGCTGTTAGCTATTGTGCGCAACGCTTTTTTAAATCCCGCGTACAGTCTCTTTCAGTCGCGCTGGTTTGGGAATATCGCCGACTTTCTCGTGAGCCCGCTGGCTGTAGAGCAGATCGCGCTGGCGATTCTGCTGGGGGGCGTGGCGCGGGGGATGTTTGTCGGAGCATTGGTGCTTCTTGCTGGCTGGCTGCTGACGGGAATATCAGTAGCGCAGCCGTTGTGGGCCTTGGGCTACGCTGTCGCTGTGGCTGTGGCGTTTGCGGGGGTGGGGTGTATTGTTGGGCTGTGGACGCGGGGCTGGGAGGGTGTAGGCGCGATAGACACCTTCGTGCTTGATCCCCTCGTGATGCTTGGAGGCGTCTTCTATTCTTTAGAAATGGTGCGCGGCGTTCCCGTCATCGAGCCGCTGACGGCGCTCAATCCGTTCACGTATATTACTGAGGGCTTTCGCAGCGCGGTGTTGGGCGGAGCTGAGGCACACTTGCTGTTGGGGCTTCTCTTAACTCTTACCCTGGGGGCGATCTGTGTGGGCGTTGTGATGGTGCTCTTCCGCGTGGGGTACCATCTTAAGGCGTGAAGAACTGATCTCTCTAGAGCCATTGAGGAGCACTCTACTCAAATGATTCCCTTGCTTTTAAGATACGTGATATAGTCTTGTTCAGTCATATGCGAGTGAGCTGGGCTACCGCCTGTAACTGCCTCCAATGAGCATGCGCTTGCTGAGATAGCTCTTGAGGGGGAGTATTCGTGTAAGATCGCAGCAGTTCAAAGAGCGTCTCTAGGCAACGCTTCACTGCTGCCTCAGGAGTACGCCCCTCTTCCACAATCCCCAGCGCTGGAAGGGCAGCAAAGAACCATGATGCGCTTCGACGTACTTCCACAAGGAGGGGGGCTTGCAATCTTCCTTGAGGCACGGGAGACTCATAAAGTACTCGGGTTTCTACTAACGGCCCAAGATCAGCCAGAGATTGGATAAATTCTCGCGCAGCCTTACTGGATGTCATGGGCTTGACTTGTTTCTTAGGGACAACTGTTTTGGTACTCATCGCTCACATCCTAGCGAACCTCTGAGCATCAAGCAAATTCACAGCCCCATCGCGCGGAGCACTTCGTTCAGCTCGGCTCGGACAGTGATCGGCTTGGCCGACGCCGTCGCCAGCGCCGTGTCTGGGTCCTTGAGCCCATGCCCCGTCAGCGTGCACACGACAAGACTATTAGACTCAAAATATTTTCGTTGGGCGAGCATGAGCACGCCCGCGACCGAGGCTGCCGACGCCGGCTCACAGAAGACTCCCTCAAGCTGCGCGACGAGCCTATACGCTTCAAGGATCTGCGCGTCGCTCACGGTCGCGATCAGTCCCCCGGATTCGTCGCGGGCGGTGAGCGCGCCGCGCCAGCTTGCGGGATTGCCGATCTTGATCGCCGTGGCGACCGTCTGAGGGTCCTCAACGGGATGGCCCAAGACGATGGGCGCCGCCCCTTCAGCTTGAAAGCCCAGCATCACCGGGCGCTTGACGATCTGTTTGCTTGAAAAATACTCGCAGTAGCCCTTCCAATACGCCGTGATGTTCCCGGCGTTGCCCACGGGCAGGGCGTGATAGTCCGGCGCTCGCCCCAGCGCATCGCAGATCTCAAACGCTGCCGTCTTCTGGCCCTCCAGTCTATGGGGGTTGACGGAGTTCACGAGCGTCACCGGATATCTTTCGGCGATCTGACGGACGATCTCTAAGGCCCTATCGAAGTTGCCCTGAATCTGGATGACCGTCGCGCCGTAGACCATCGAGCCTGCGAGTTTCCCAAGAGCGATCTGGCCTTGAGGGACGACGACGAAGGCTTTCATGCCCGCGCGGGCGGCGTAGGCGGCGGCCGACGCCGCCGTGTTCCCCGTCGAGGCGCAGATGACGGCCTTTGCCCCAGATTGTTTGGCTTGCGAGATGGCGACCGTCATCCCGCGATCTTTAAAAGAGCCAGTGGGGTTGGCGCCCTCGAATTTGAGATAGAGCTCACAGGGTAGGCCGAATCGCTCTTCCAAACGGTGAGCGCGCACCAGCGGGGTGTTGCCCTCCAAGAGCGTGACGATGTGCTCGTCGGCGATTGGCGGCAGAAACGCACGATAGTGCGCATAGACGCCGGGCCAGCGAGACCTCTCCCTCAGCCCCTCCCCTAAAGAGGGAGGGGAGCCTTCCCCCTTCCCGCTTCGGGAAGGGGGCTGGGGGGTTAGGTCATCAATCTTCGCCGCTAAGATAAAATCGCTCTCGGTGAGCCCGTCAATCTTGTGCGTCCAGATTTCGATCCGTACTTTTTTGTAGAAAATGTGAATATGGGGGTGATGGCCCTCCTCCTCGGCCAGTGCGCCAACTTTCTGGGCGAACGCGATCCCATCAAGATAGCGAGCGAACTTGAACTCTTTGGCGATCTTCTTCCCATCAATGAGCTCCCAGCCCGCAAGCTCCTTGAGATACTCTTGGGCTTGATCGACGGTCATGGGCGGGACGCCGCCGCGACAGGGGACACAGTGCTTCTCTTTGAGAGCAGACATACTCAGAAGAGAGGCGCTTCACCACCTTTGGCGATCTTCATATGCTGATACGCCCGCTCCGTGGCGACCCGGCCCTGGGGCGTGCGCTGAATGAACCCCTTCTTTAAGAGATACGGCTCGTAGACTTCCGAGAGCGTGTCTTTCTCCTCGCTGAGCGCCGCCGCGAGCGTCTCCAGCCCCACCGGCCCGCCGCCAAATTTCTCAATGATCGTCCGGAGAATCCTGCGATCTAATTCGTCCAGGCCCTCTTCGTCTATCTGGAGCATCGTCAGGGCTTGGCGCGCGATCTCCCGGTCAATGACGGACTTCTTCTTCACTTGGGCGAAATCGCGCACGCGCTTGAGCAATCTGTTGGCAACTCTGGGAGTGCCCCGCGCCCGCCGCGCAATCTCTTGAGCAGCTTCTTCGGTGATCTTCACTCCCAAGATAGCAGCCCCGCGCAACACGATCTCCTTCAGCTCAGATTCATCATAGAAGTCCAGGTGAAAGACGACTTCGAATCTATCCCGCAGGGGGTTTGTCAGCAGCCCCGTGCGCGTTGTCGCGCCGATGAGCGTGAACTTGGGAAGGTCTAATCTGATAGATTGCGCGTGCGGCCCTTCCCCAATGATGAGGTCGAGCTTAAAATCTTCCATCGCCGGGTAGAGCAGCTCTTCCACGTTGCGTCGGAGTCTGTGAATCTCGTCAATGAAGAGCACATCGCCGGGGTTGAGGTTGGTGAGGAGGGCGGCCAAGTCGCCAGGGCGCTCGATGGCTGGTCCGGAACTGATCTTGATATTGACCCCCATCTCGGCGGCGATGATAAGCGCCAAGGTCGTCTTGCCCAGGCCCGGCGGGCCGTGCAGCAGGATGTGATCGAGGACATCGCCGCGGGCGCGGGCGGCTTCCATGTAGAGCTGCAACTGCTCTTTGAGCTGGGTCTGCCCGATGAACTCGGACAATCTCTGCGGGCGCAATGACAGAGCGACTTGGTCTTCCTCGAGCTCTTCCCCCCGCAAGATCGCCTCGCGCGGCATATCGTTATTTTACTTATCAGCCAAAGTATGAGCAAGCGCACAAGCCTGAGCTCGCTGCGCGGTTCTGTAGCTTGCCAATGCAGAGCATATCGGTTACACTGAATTTGGGTGATCGTATGGCCACCCGTGTGCGATCTTTAGAAGCGGAGGGTGAGCGCTTATACCGAACCCGTTTGCGTCGCCTCCTAGAAAAAGATCACTACGGCGAATATGTAGCTATTGAAGTCGAGTCCGGCGACTATTTTCTGGGCAAGACGATGGGCGAGGCCCTCGCTGCTGCTGCGCAGAAGTATCCTCGCAAGCGCTTCTACTTTTTGCGCATCGGCTACCCTGCTGCCATCTCGTTTAAGAATCGCAATTCCCTATGAAACTGGAAGGAGTGTTCGATGCCTACTTGGCTCCGCGCTTGCAACTGGCCACTGCGCGACAGTGGCCCTTAGACGTGGTCGTTGACACGGGCTTTAACGGCGAGCTGGTGCTGCCGCGCAAGCTCATCCGCCGATTGAGGTGGCCTCTGAAAGGGCAAGTGCGCGTGGAGCTGGCCGATGGCTCACTGGTGCGCACCGATGTTTACGAAGGCCGGATCTTGTGGTTTGGGCAAGAGCGCGTGGTCGCCGTCTATGCGACGGCCTCCAAGGATGGCTTGTTAGGCACACAAATGCTGAAGGGTTGCACTCTCTTTCTCGATCCAGACGAGAACAAAGTCGTTTTGACCCGCAAACCATAAAAACATGCCAGTATATCCCCTGGCACAATCACTGTGCGATGCTCGACCAAGTCAAAAAGACGATCAAACAATACCGAATGCTCACCCCCGGAGACCGCGTCTTGGTCGCCGTCTCTGGCGGAGTAGACTCGGTCGTCTTGCTCTACGCGCTGAGAGAACTGCAAAAAAGCAAAAAACTCTCGCTCGCTGTAGCGCACTTCGATCACGCTATGCGAACGGATTCTGCTGCGGACGCCGAGTTCGTCAAAAAGCTCGCGCGATCGCTCAAACTAAGATATTACAGCGAGCGCGCCGACGTGCCCGCATACGCGAAAGCCCAAAAGCTCTCGCTCGAGGTCGCCGCGCGCACCCTGCGCTATCAGTTCTTCGAGAGAATTGCGAAAGCGCATGATTTCAAGAAGATCGCCCTGGGGCACACGCTCAACGACCAAGCCGAGACGCTCTTGATGAGGCTACTGCGTGGCGCTGGGCTAGAAGGGCTTTCAGGTATTCCCCCGGTGCGCCCTTCGGGAGAACTGACCTACATCCGCCCGCTCATCGAGTGCACGCGCGACCAGATCGTCGCATTCGCTCAAGCTCATAAACTCTCCTGGCGTGAAGACCCTACCAACTACGACACGACGATCGTGCGCAACAAGATCCGCCATGAGCTCATTCCCATCCTGAAAGAGTACAATCCCAAGGTGCTCGAAGCCTTAGGGCGGACGGCGCGGCTGCTCGCTCAAGCCGCGCATGTCCTCGACTGCCAAGCTGAGCAAGCCCTCGCGACGCTCATTGCGAGCGAGAGCGCGCAAGGGCTTGCCCTCGATCTCAAAGATCTTATGGCGATGCCGGAGTATCTGCAAGCGCTCGTGCTGCGTCGCGCGATCGCGCGCGTCAACCCGCTGTGTGAGCCGGAGGCCGCGCACATTGAAGCCCTGCTGCGATGGATCTCTCGTCGCGGTGCGGGCGAGCTGCACCTGCCCGCCGGCGTGAGAGTCCTGCGACGCCATAGTCACTTAATTGTCACCGCGCGCCCGGCTGTACCCCCAAAGTGCTTCGAGTATCTGCTCACTGTCCCCGGCGAGACAACTCTCTCGGAGATCGGCTGGAGATTTGTGATCCGATCTCTCCCCGACTTAACCCAAACCCCTTCCCTCAAGGGAAGACCCCTCCCCCAGCCCCTCCCCGATACGGAGAGGGGAGACCTCACCCGTTCCCTCTCCGCAAGCGGAGAGGGGCAGGGTGAGGTAAGGAAGGGGGTCGGGGGGTTAGGTCCGAGGACGGAAGAGAAGTTCACAGCTCTTCTAGACGCCGACAAGATCCAAGGAAGCTTAGTCGTGCGCAACCGCCGTCCTGGAGATCGCATCCGTCTGAGATCGGGAACGAAGAAGCTCCAAGATTTCTTTACCGATAAAAAGATCCCGCGCGAGCAGCGCGATGCCATCCCCTTGATTTGTGACGAAAATGCGCTAATATGGATCGTCGGCGAGGCCGTCCACGAAGACTATCGCGCGACGCCTCAGACGAAACATATTTTAGAGATCAGAGCCGAACGGATCGAAGGAGCCCTATGAGTCTTATCTTTCTGACGATCATCGCGTTTATCGTGACCATCGGGTTTTTGGTGGTGATCCACGAGGGGGGGCATTTCGCGGCGGCGCGGCTCTTTGGCGTGTGGGTCCATCAGTTTGCCGTCGGCATGGGGCCGGCGATCTGGCGGCGCAAGGGCCGCGAGACCGAATATTCTATTAGAATCTTTCCCATCGGGGGCTACGTGCGCATGGCCGGGGAAGACCGCGAGAGCCCTGAAGACCAAGCCGTCCCTAAAGAGAGACTCTTCACTTCAAAACCCGCCTGGCAACGGATGATCATCGTCTTTGCCGGGCCGGTGATGAATATCATTGCCGCGATCTTGCTGATGATCGTGATCGTGGGGGTGTTTGGGCTGCCATATCTTGAAGTCGCTGAGCTTGTCCCTCTGCCCGACGGCAGCCCCAGCCCATCTCAAGGGCTCATCCAAATTGGCGACAGAATCGAAAGAGTCAATGGAAGAATAATTTATTCAGCTCAGCAGCTCCAGCAGATCATCCGTGCGGCCAACGGAGAAGCGATCACTCTTGAGCTGCTGCGCCATGACGAACACCATACGGTGACGGTGAAGCCCGCGTGGTCGGAGCGCGACGGGCGCTATATTATCGGAGTGAGATTTGCGCAAGTCTCGACGAGCAACGTCATCGCCAAGCTCGACCCAAAGTCGTTCTTCGCGCAGCAGGGGCTTCAGCCGGGCGATCGAATTCTCGCTATTAATAACACGCCCATCTGGAGTTTCTGGCAGATGCGCGAGATCTTGCTCAGTGCGTCGCAAGCTGTGATGGTCGTGCAACGCGGGGAGCAGCAGCTGACGTTCACGCTTGATGTAGCTGGGCGCAGCGAGCTTGAGCTCTTCGGGGGCTTTGAGCCGGAAGTGCTGATGCGGCGCGTCCCGCTGGGGCAGACTATTCTCGTTGGGGCGCAGCGGTCGTGGGACACGGTCGTGGCGATTGTCGAATGGCTCAAGAGCCTCCCTCATAGATTTGAGCAGGCCACCGGAGAGATCAGCGGCCCTGCAGGGATTGCTGGGATTTTGGGGCAATCGTTACAGCTTGGCCTGATGCCCTTCTTGCTCGTCGTTGCGGTGCTCAGTTTGAACTTGGGGCTGTTCAATCTTCTGCCCATTCCGGCGCTCGACGGCAGCAGAATTGTCTTTTTGCTCATCGAGATGATCCGCAGAAAGCCCATCCCTCCCGAAAAAGAAGGGTTCATCCACTACATCGGGTTCATACTCTTGATTGGGCTGATTCTCCTAGTGACGTACAATGACATCATGCGCTTCTTTGGGAAGTGAGGAGCATACCTCACCCTGGCCCTCTCCGTTTACGGAGAGGGAACGGGAGAGGTAAGCAGCGCGACGGCCCAGACGGCGATCCCCTCGCGGCGGCCCAGCGCGCCCAGCCCTTCGGGCGTCGTCGCTTTAATATTGATCTGTGCTATCGAGAGCCCAAGCGTCTGGGCGATCTTCTCGCGCATCGCTGGGATGTACGGGGCGATCTTGGGCTCTTGGGCGATCACCGTTGCGTCTATATTTTCGATCGCAAATCGCGCTTCCGTGATCTTTCTGTGCACTTCAGCCAAGAGCGCGACGCTCGAGATATCTTTATAGCGCGGGTCGGAGTCGGGGAAGTGTGTGCCGATGTCGCCGAGGGCAGCTGCGCCGAGGAGCGCATCGCAGATGGCGTGCAAGAGCACATCAGCATCGGAGTGTCCGGCGAGCCCTCGCTCATAGGGGACTTCGACGCCGCCCAAGATGAGCTTGCGCCCCGGGGCAAACTGATGAAAGTCTATTCCGATGCCGACGCGCATGGCATCTCTATCATACTCAGTGGGGCGGAAATTCGCGAGACGATAATTCTTTAGGATTCTCTATACACCGGCATCCAGCAATTTCCTATCATCATTGCCCTATGAATTTAAGGCTGTGTTCTTCAACTACATAACCGTGCAGGACATTCCTCGCTGGGCTCAGGCTCAGAAGGAGGAGGTGCTGCTGGGTCTAGGCCAACATTATTAGGATTATTAGAGCTAGAATTCATCTCTGAACTAGGTGGACACTGTCCCCATCGGCAAGCCTGGCAATTGCTAGAGCCTGTAGCTTCTTTACAAGCCATCTTTCGTTGTTCTTCATCATTAAAATCTTGACATCTGATCCCTACACATGTATATTCGACCCTGCCATCCGAACGGATGCGCCATACGAGAATAGCTACATCTTGATTTTTGTATTGTTGCTGGATCGCGTCCAAAACTGCTTGGGTCTCACTCAAAGGTGCGTTAGGGTTTGTAAAGCCATAAGTAATAATACCTTTATCAAGCTGTTTCAGCTGTTGATCAAGAACCTGGAGCGCTTGCTGAATCCACCGAAGGATTTCTGAGATATGATTGGAACAAATGGTACAATGATCTCCACGCCCTACTATCACAATATCGCCACGCATAATTGTCCACCAAAGGATCTGGACAGTCCTCCCTTGGCCTATGATACGAGTTACCAAAAAGAAGTTGTCATGTTGACTGGGGTTATAAACCTCCCCAGGTTTACCCCAGATACCTACAAGCTGCCAAGATTTATCAAAGGGGTCAGCAGAGGTACCTGGCTTGACAATATTGCGAAGAATCTGTAGAGATCCCCAACCAATCTCAGCGCGTCGCTGAGGATCTCTGTTGAGTCCATCTCCAACAAACGGATTTAGCCACCTCAATATACCTAGTAAGCCATTACTCAGCTGGCATCCTACAGCGCAGCTACCAAGTTTCGGTACGGGGCCAACAAGGGGAATATTAATGACTTCTGTGGCAGGATAGTTGCTTATGACATGTCTGATGATCTCCTCCAGAGCCGTAATAAACGCATCGCTAGTGCCAGGGCCAATATTAGCTTCAATATTGCGTAAAGCAATCATTACAATTTGAGTAAATTGACTGGCGAACTGGCGAGCAAATTCCACAATAAATGTAGCAATACGGCCTGCATTTTGAGCAGCAGCGGGGTCTGTGAGCGCTAAATAGATGCCCAACTCAAACCCAAGAATATATCTCCTTTCTCCTGGTTGTAGCGGGGGTTGTACTGAAGTGAATGCTGCCCAGAAGTCTTGAGTTTGAGTGATGAACTCTCGGATGAATTGCTTACCTACCTGACGGTCGCGCGAACTCAATATGACTGTGAACGCCCATTCTAACTGATCAAGTCCCCCCGGCAGTAAGCTTTGGTACATCTCATCAAACCGGTTTTCTTTTAGGGCAAGGGCTAAGAGCCAGAACCAGCGGAGCTTCAAGGCTGGATCTATGGAAGCTAAGGTCGCCCAAGCTTGTTGGAGCTCATCCTGGGAGCCAGTGGTCTGATTGGATTGGGTGATATAACTCTTCCAAAGCTCAAATTCGGATGCTGAGAGATCGGGTGAGGCTATGAGCAGAGGAGCGAAGCTGCTTTGCCAGGTCCCCACAGCTCCCATGATCCCTCTTTGAGTAAGAGCTCTTAATGCACCAAGGCTAATGGTAAGAGCTTCTTCCCAGGAGATTGCTCGCCCTGTTAGGGGAACATTAACGATAGAGGTTTGAGTTTGAACCCGAGCTGTGCTGTTAAAAGTCCCCGCAGCAGTTGGATTGAAATAGACAACTACTGTTTGAGGTTCCCCGGGGCAAAGAAGCGAAGTGCAGCCGACGAGGATCGAGGCAAGAGCGATACCCAGGGTGAGCTTGGCCAGGCGAGCAGTGCGCATGACTCCTTCTTTCGTGCTCCTTCCCCTGCGATCTCACAGCTATGGGCGGGGATGAGCGGCTTGAGGGTTTCTCGCTTTCTATGTACCACGAATGTGGGTAAAAGTCAAGAAGAAGACTCGTATGGATCGGCAGTTGAGCTTATGCTCCCACGGCATCTTGGCACCTACCCCCAATCTGTGCTATGCTTGCTCTCGTCTATGTGGTGGCTGAGCCTGGGGACGTTCTTCGTCAGTCTGATTTTGAGCCGTCTTTGGCTTGGGCTTCAGGAGCGCAAACGCATCGGCCAGCCCATCCGCGACTACGGCCCAGAAATACACACTCATAAAAAGGGCACCCCCACCGCCGGCGGCGCCGCGCTCGTGCTCGCGTTTCTTGGAAGCTGGGCAGTGCTCACACTGTTTGATCATGAAGCGCTCGGCCCAAAGGCGCTCTTCGTCGGCGCCGCGACGCTGGGCTTCGGGCTGATCGGACTGCTCGACGACGGGCTGAAGATCTCTCAGCGCCACGCCCAAGGACTCCCAGGACGCTATAAGCTGCTCCTCCAGGCGATAGTCGGTGGTGCGCTCGCGTGGGCGGCGCTCGCGCTTGAGATCGCCTCGTCAGTGCGCATTCCGTTCATCGGAGGGATCGTCGCGCTCTCGCCGGCCCTCTCCGTCGCCCTGATCTTTTTGGTCTTCATAAGCACGGTCAACGCGTTCAACGAGACCGACGGCTTGGACGGGCTCTTGGCGGGCGTGACGCTCATCGCCTTGGGAGCTTACGGCGTGATTCTGTATCTTCAGAACGAGATCGCGCTCGTAAATATTGTGATGCTCGCGGCGATGGCGCTGCTTGGGTTTCTCTGGTGGAACGCGCACCCGGCGAGACTCATTCTCGGCGATACGGGCTCGTTTGTGCTGGGCGGGCTGGTGGGAGCGTTGGCGCTTGTGACCGGCACGGCGCTCCTCTTGCCCCTGATTGCGCTCATCCCCGTCATCGAGACGCTCTCGGTGATCGTGCAAGTGCTGAGCTTCAAGCTCTTCAAAAGGAGGGTCTTCAAAGTCTCCCCATTGCACCATCACTTTGAGCGCGCCAAGGGCGTGGACTATGAGTTTCTGCTGCCCAATCAAGAGTGGCCCGAGGTCTTGATCACGCTGCGATTTTGGATCATCGCTGCCGTTGGGGCGGTGTTGGGATTGTTGGCGTATCGCTGACGTTGTCCCTATGACTACTCTCTCTTATAATGTAGTCCATCATGCAGACAGTGGGCATTAAAGAGCTGAAAGATCGCTCAAATGACGACGATGATGTCTGAAATCCTATTCACTGTCCCCACGCCCTTGGGCTTCTCCGTCCGCACAACAAAAGCATATTGGGAGCTGATTCAGCGTAAGCATCCTGAAATCATTGGGAAAGAATCGGAAGTCCAGCAATGCCTGCGTACCCCTAGCCTGGTGCGTCGCAGTACTCAAGACCCTTTGGTATACTTGTTTTATACCCCTCTGCCTCCGTATTATCTGGCAGTGGTAGTCAAGCGACTCAATGGAGATGGCTTTATCATCACCAGCTATGTGACCGACAAAGTCAAGGAAGGAGAGCAGATATGGCCCACATCCGTGTAATCCATGACCCGGTGGGAGAGACTCTCACCGTCTACTGGAAGGAACCCTCGCGTGATCAGATCTGCGAAGAAACAGGCGAAGGTGTCATTCTTATTAAAGACCGCCAGACCGGAGAGGTCATCGGATTTGAGCGGCTTTATTATAAACCGGAGGCTACAGGGCAGACAGTCACCGTCGAGACAGTCGAGGCTGGAGGCTTGTGAATGGTATGGCGCTCTTTGAGCAGAGGCCGGAAAAGTACTTTCAGTTCTACGCCCAGGTGCACTTCCTCACCTGCGAGGAGTGCTTGAGCCATCACGGAGAGATCTCTGAAGACCCACAGCACAAACCCCCACTGCACCCGGATTGCCGGTGTCATCTGTTAGAATTCCCCCCAAAACAGCTTGAATACTACCAAGAGCAAGCTCAGCGCATGAAGCTGCGCGCCCAGCAAGAACTGCTGCGCCGCAAGCTCTGGAGAGAAGCCGTCGCAAGCCTCAACGGCTCCGACACTGTTCGTGCCGAAGAGCTCTTCCGCCAAGCGGCCCAAGTCGAGTTCTATCTCGAAGAGGTCGAGCAGCTCTGCGCAGAGAAGCGCGAGCTTTTTGAGCAAAATCCCGACCTGCGCGCCCGATTGCAAAAGCTCTTTATAAAGCTCTATCGCATGAAGTTCAGCTTGGATAAATACCGCCCGATCCCACCGAAGCTCATCCTGACTTGGGAGACCGAAGGGATCGAGCGCATCAAAGAGCTGCTGCCATGACTCTCTATAGATCAGATAAGCTTGTGCTGATGGGCGTGATGGCGCTCGCGCTGGCGAGCGCTCTAGCGACGCGGGCGGCTTTTGCCCCAGAACCACAGATCTCTCAGTTTCTTACTCGTCTGAGTGAGCCGCTCGATCTGAACAGCGCGACGCTCGACGAGCTGATAGACCTTCCGGGGATCGGGCCGGTCTTAGCTCAGCGCATCATCGAGTACCGCGAGAAGCACGGGGGCTTCAAGACTCTCGAAGAGCTTCTAGAGATCCGCGGGATCGGACCGAAAAGATTCGAACAACTGAAAGGACGCGTGCGCCTCGGCCCCACTCGCTAAGCTATGTCTTTTAAATTCCCGCGCAGCCGACGCATCCGGCTGCGCCGCGAGTTTGAGTATATCTACGAGCACGGCCAGCTCTATCAAGATGCGCTCTTTCGTATCTTCTACGTGCGGAAAAGCCCGACAGAGCCAGGACGCCTTGGCATCAGCGTCAGCAAGAAGCTGGGCAAGGCCCACGTGCGCAATCGCCTCAAGCGCATCATACGTGAGACGTTTCGCCTCCACCCGCAGCTGACCGCAGGGCTCGATCTGATCGTTCAGCCCCGCCCAGCCCTGCTCACCCTCACCAACGCCCAGATCAGCCAATATCTGCTTGAAGCCCTGCAGGCGATCGCCCGCCCTTGAATTTGCTCGAAACTTTTGCTATAGTTTATACGCCGACCCCAACCCGAATGTCCCCAGCACCTTGCGCTCCGATGAGGGACGAGGAGGGGCAGAACATGGAAATGACAGAAGAGATCGTGTTGACGCCAGAAGGCTACGAGCTGAAGAAGAAGAAGCTCGAGGAGTATCGGAGGATTCTCTACGAAGAGCTCCCCAAGAAGCTCAAGCTCGCTAAGGAGCACGGGGCGGAGCTGCGGGAGAACAAAGAGTATTTAGATATCAAGCGCGAGCAAGACTATTACGAGGCCGAGGTGCGCCGCCTCGAAGAGCTGCTTGAGAAAGCGGTCATCTTGGACGAGAGCCAGATCAGCACCAAAGCGGTGGGCATCGGCACGCGCGTGACGCTCAAGGATTTGAAGACCAACAGGACCGAGACCTACGAGCTGGTGAGCCCTGCTGAGGCCGACCCCGAACAGAATAAGATCTCCACGGAGTCTCCCGTGGGCCGGGCCCTCATGGGCCGGCACAAGGGCGCGGAGATCGAAGTGGAGACTCCGCGCGGCATCGTGCGCTATAAGATCTTAGCCATCCAGCGCTAAACATCCTCTCATGGACACGAGCAACCCCCTGCGCGAAGAGCGCCTGCGCAAGCTCGAAGAATGGCGCCGTCGGGGCATTGACCCCTACCCAACACGATTTGCGCGCACGCATCTTGCTCAAGAGCTGCAGCAGACCCTGCGCGATCTGCCCGCCGGCAGCGACAGCACTCTCAAAGCGCGCGTGGCCGGGCGGATCACCGCTCGCAGGGTGATGGGCGGTGCGTCCTTTCTCGATCTGCGCGATGGCTCCGGGCGCATCCAGCTCCACGGCACGCTCGATCTCTTGGGGCAAGAGCGCTATGAGCTCTTCACCCAGATTGATATTGGCGATTTCCTTGGGGTCAGCGGGGTCGTCTTCCGCACCAAGAAGGGCGAGCTCTCTGTAAGAGTTGAAGAGTTCACGATCTTAGCGAAGGCGCTGCGGCCCCTCCCCGAAAAGTGGCACGGCCTCCACGATACCGAGACGCGCTACCGCCAACGGTACTTGGACCTCATCGCCAATGAGCAGGCGCGGCGCATCGCGATCATCCGCAGCCGCATCGTCAGCGCCATGAGAAGGTTCTTAGAGAGCGAGGGCTTTCTCGAGGTCGAGACCCCGATCTTACAACCCCTCTACGGCGGCGCCGCCGCCAGGCCGTTCACGACGTATCACAACGCCCTCGATATGACGCTCTATCTGAGAATCTCTGACGAACTGTATCTGAAAAGACTCATCATCGGGGGCTTAGAGAAAGTCTACGAGATCGGGAAAGACTTCCGCAACGAGGGCATCAGCACCAAGCACAACCCCGAATTCACCCAGATGGAGTGCTACTGGGCTTACGCGGATTATACAGATATGATGGACCTCACCGAGCGCATGATCTCCCAGATTGCCAAAGAAGTCCTGGGCTCAACACGAATTCTCTATCAAGGGCACGAGATTGATTTAACTCCCCCGTGGCGGCGTATCTCGTTTCGCGAGGCGATCCTCCAGCAGACCGGGATCGATATTGAGCGCGCAAGGACGCTGCCGGAGCTGCGCGAGGAGATCGAGCGCCGCAAGCTCACGGTAGATCCCCAGCCGACCTGGGGCAAACAAGTGGACGAGCTCCTCAAGACATACGTCGAGCCCACGCTCATCCAGCCCACGTTCGTGCTCGATTACCCCGTGGAACTGTCGCCGCTAGCCAAGAGAAAGAAAGACAACCCAAACTTCGTGGAGCGCTTCGAGCCGTTCATCGGGGCGATGGAGTTTGGGAATGCCTTCTCGGAGCTGAATGACCCCATCGATCAGCGCGAGCGATTTCTCGCCCAAGAGGCGATGCGCCGCGCCGGCGATGAAGAGACCCAACCCCTCGACGAAGATTTTCTCATCGCCCTGGAGTACGGCATGCCGCCCACAGGGGGCTTGGGCATTGGCATAGACAGACTCACGATGATCCTCACGGACGCCCCATCGATCCGCGAGGTCATTCTCTTCCCCACCCTGCGCCCCAAGCGGGCGGAGGAGGCATAACTATGGGGCGCGCTCAAGGAGCTCTTCAAAAGAGGGTGCTGGGGCTCTATCACTATCTTGCGGATGTCTTGCCGTATATGATCCTCTCGTGGGATGAGCGCTACTTGCGCTTTGTGGGAGCCAATCGCTTCTTGAAGAAGCTCTCCCCAGCGATGGTCATCGCCACGTACTTTGGCGACGGGTATCTCTGGGGATTAGTTGGGCTCTTTATTCTCATCTGGGGGACGCCGCTCGATCGCAAGTACGTGATGATCGCGTTCGCGATCACGATGATTAACATTGCGCTCTTTCGCTTCTTAAAATTCGTCTTCAAGCGCACGCGCCCGCTCTATACGGCTCCTCCGTATGATTTAGGCTATCGCTTGCTCGATACGTACTCGTTCCCCTCGGGCCACGCGACGACGTCGTTTGGGATCGCCTATGCCCTGGCGCACTTCTATCCCGATCTTCATATCCAGATCGCGGCCTACAGCGCAGCGAGCCTCATCGCGATCTCGCGGATTCACATGGCCGAGCACTACCCCTCGGACGTGATCAGCGGCGCTCTGCTGGGGATCCTCTCAAGCGCATTTCTCTTGCCCATCTTCGAAAGGATCTTCAAACTATGAAGACCTCAAAGAATCTCACAGAGATCATCGCTCAGTACGCCCCTCAAGAAGTGCATTACTATAACGATTCGGCTACAGGGCTGAAGGCGCTCATCGTCATTCACAGCACGGCGTTGGGCCCAGCGACGGGCGGGACGCGCTTCTACCCCTATCCAAGCTGGGAGGCGGCGCTCGAAGATGCGCTCAAGTTAGCCCAAGCGATGAGCTACAAGTGCGCCCTTGCGGAGCTGCCCTTTGGCGGCGGCAAGGGCGTCATCTTGGGCGACCCCAAGCGCGACAAGACCCCAGAGCTTCTGCGGGCGTATGCCCGCATCGTTCATCAGTTCAATGGGCGCTTCACGACGGGCGAGGAGATGGGGATCACCCCTGATGATCTCACAATCATGATGCGCGAGACGGAGTTCATCGCCGGGGCCAAGGGGATTATCGCCCGCGATCTCTCCCCCGTCACGGCCCAAGGGGTCTTCTACGGGCTGAAGGCGTGCTTCCAGACGGTCTTTGGCAACAGCTCCCTGCATGGGCGGACGATCGCCGTGCAAGGGGCGGGCAAAGTCGGGTACCATCTCATCAAATTATTAGCGTCTGAAGGGGCGAAGCTCTTCGTCAGCGACATTGACCGCCGCGCGCTGGAGAGAGTCCAGAGCGAGTTTGGCGTCAAGATCGTCGAGCCCCCCGAAGCGATCTACGCCCTCGAATGCGATGCGTTCGCCCCGTGCGCCCTGGGAGGGGTCATCAACGATCAGACGCTGCCTGTGCTCAACTGCAAGATCGTCGCCGGCTCGGCCAACAATCAGCTCAAGGAGCCGCGCCACGGCGATAGGCTCCATGAGTTCGGGATTCTCTATGCCCCGGATTATGTGATCAACGCTGGGGGGCTCATCGCCGCGGTGCAGGACCTTCTGGGTGGGTCGCTCGAAAAAGCGCTGCACGAGACGGAGAAGATCTACGGTCGCTTACTGAAGATCTTTGAGCTCTCGCGGCGCGAGGGGCTGGCGCCGCATCGTATAGCCGACCGCATCGCCGAAGAGCGCCTGCGCCAGCGCAGAATATAGAGTAAGATAAGCCACACACACTTTCACGACAGGAGGCTGAGCGTATGAAGTATCGGTTGTGGCTGTTTGTCGGGTTGGTCGGGCTGTTGGTGGCGGGGCTGGGCTATGGGCCGCTGGCCCAGCAGACTATTGCGGCGTCGGCAGTCATCAGCAATCTGAGCTGTCGCGGGGGCGTGCAGATCGTACAGTTGAGTTGGCTGCAACAGCAGACGCTCCTGGCGACGCAGCTCTTCACCCCGCCGGTGGTCATCCCTGTTGAGACGAAGCGCGAATTTAAGTTTGAGCTGCGCGCGACACCGACGGCGCTGCTCGTGCGCGGGGCGTTCATTGGGGCTCAAGGGCAAGCGACCGCGCTTGAGCTGACTGTTCCCGTGGGGCAAGAGACGAAGTACGAGTGCGGCACAATCTTAGCGACTGTAGCGGGGCAACAGCCGCAGCCGCCGACAGGGCAGCCGCCGCTGCCGCCGGGCTTGCCGCCGCTTATGCCGGGGATGAGCCCGCAGCAGCTCATCTCTGCCCTCCAAGCCGCCGGAGCGACCGTCGAAGTGCAGGGCTCCCAAGACAAGCCCAAGATCGGCAACGCCGATGATCCACTGATCTTAGGGGCGTTGGGGTTTGGGTTCCAAGCTGTGGGCTACTGGGTGAGCTCCGGCACGGGGCAGCTGCGGGTAGCTGTAACGTATGATCGTCCGGCGACGCCGGTTGTCTTGTGGGTTGTGGGGCTTCCCACGCTGGCGACGTGCTTTTCGGTGCCGCCGCCGGGTGGCGGGCTGACGCTCTTCTGTGATCGCCCGGCGCTCTTTGCCCCGCTCACGACGTTCGGCGGTGGGCCGGTGCCGGGATTTGTCTTCTTCGTCTTGGTGATCAAAGTCGGCGGGCCGACGATGCCCTTCGTGCTCTCGCTGGCCGGCTGAGCATAACGACTGCTGAGTGAAACCTCGCCCTTGGGGTGAGAGTATATATAATAGCAAGCTCTCCCCCAAGGGCTATTCTCTTTCGCGCTTGGGGGGTGAGCGAAAACTCAAAGAAAGCAGAGGTGATCCTTATGCGCTATTGGTTGTGGCGGGCCTGGAAGTGGGCGGTGTTGGTCGTGGTCGGAGTCTCTTTGGCAGTAGTGCCGAGCGTCGCGCAAAGCAGCGCGACAATTATTATTCTCCCTAGCTCAATCGTGCCATATCCCACCCCGGTCTTTATTCAGATCTCTGGAACTTGGAGGGACAGCTGCAAACCCAAGCCGCCCTTCAATGTAAGCGTAAACACTATTAGCAATACAATTACGATCAGCTCATCGGATCTAAGCCCTACATGCATGATGGTGATTACGTCGTGGGGGCCGCATACGATCCCCGTGGGGGTTTTGCCTCCAGGGACATACTTGGTCCGAGTGTTCCACACGGCCAATGATGGAACGTACTTGCTGGGCATGCAGACGTTCGTTGTGGTAGCGGTGCAACCGCCTTCGCCGCCGACTCCTCCGACGCCCACAGCGGTCGTCTGCGATCCGGGAGCGTATGCAGAAGGGCTCTTCCTGCGCGATGGGGCGCGGTATCTTGCCACAGGGGGCACAAATCCTAGCCCCGACAAGCGCGGGGTAGATCACTGGGCCGATCTCTCCGTGATAGATTCATCGTTCTTAGCCAAGTGGCAAGCCTGGGGCAAGAGCGAAAAGCCCTTCGAGGCCGGGATGAACGACGATGGCGACTGGGTCGTCTACCGGATCGCGGCGCGCAACCAGCCGTTGGCCGAGCTGCAGTTCTGCCTCAAAGCCGTGGGCAATAAGCCCGCTCAAGTGGAGGTCTTCGTCCAGACGGAGCCGACTGACCCCACGAAGCTTCCGGCTCCCGATGGAGATATTCGCGGGCTAGAGGGCTGGACGCAGGTCGGGACGCTGACCGTTGGCCTTGGGAGCTATCAGATCTACACAGTGAGCGTGAGTGGAATCAACGCTTCGGCGTTCTACAATGTTGCGCTGCGGCTCGTCGAAGAGGCTCCCGACGGCAACGTGATCATTGCGTGGCTGAAGCTGCGCGCGTAGAGCAGAGGCGATAGACTTAGAGCAGGGGCGAGGCCTTGGGCTTCGCCCCTGGTTCACTTTACCCTTTGAAGAGATTCTTCACCACAAAAAACACATTCGCCGGTCTCTCGGCAAGCCTCCTCATAAAGTACGGATACCAGTGCGTCCCATACGAGACATAGACCCGCACGCGATAGCCCGCTTGCGCCAATTGTATCTGGAGATCTCGTCGGATGCCATAGAGCATTTGAAACTCAAAGCGATCAGGAGGAATTTGGTGCTCTCGCACATACTGAAGGGCCCAGCGGATGATCTTCTCGTCATGCGTGGCAATCGCGGGATAGACGCCCTTCTCTCGCGCACGCGGGCTGAAGAGCTTCTCCAATAACTTCACATAGTTCGCATCCACATCGCGCTTGTTGGGAAAAGCGATCTCTGGGGGCTCTTGATAAGCCCCCTTGCACAGCCGCACCCTCGCACCCCACTCGATGATGCGCTCTACATCGCGCTCGCTTCTTCTCAGATACGCTTGGATGACCGGGCCGACGTTGTCGAACCCCTCTCGCCGCAACGTCTCATACAGATCGAGCGTGCGATCGGTGTACGCCGAACTCTCCATATCAATGCATACGAAGTTCTTATACTGGCGCGCCCGCTCCACGATCCGGCGCATGTTCTGCAGACACAGCTCATAACTGATATCCAACCCCATCTGGGTGAGCTTGAGCGAGATCTCAGACTGCACCCCCGTCTGGGCAATCGCGTCGAGAATTTTTAAGTACTCATCAGCGGCCGCGATGGCCTCGCGCTCGTTGGTCGTGTTTTCTCCGAGATGATCGAGCGTCGCTAGGATATTTTTGGCGTTGAGCTCGCGCACGACCGCGATCGCTTCGTCCAAGCGCTCCCCGGCGATGAAGCGCCGCGCGGCCCTTTGGGCAAAGCGATATCGGGAGAACGCTGATTGCATCGCATGATTCTGTGAGAGCTTCAAGAGCATCGCTCGCATCATAATCCATCGACTCCCGTGGGTTATTCTAACGTCCAAGGCGGCCCAGGCGCAAAAAGACAGATGTCAACCGCTCACGTCTCCAAAAGCTGGCAGGCGTATCTCACCAGGGCTCTCTCACGGAACACCCCTGGGGGTACGATAGAACCGGTGACGGGCTATGAAGCGCGTGGTTCTCCTTGGTGCATCTATTGTTTACGCAATCTATTATCTGGTGCGTCGCCGCTGGCTGGTCTACCGCGGCAAGAGCTTCTACTACATTAAGCTGACCTAGTGCGCGATAATAAAATCCGAAAACCCTACGGACTTCGTGGGCGTGATCCGTAAGAACGGGGTCGTGTAGCGCAGGAGCGTCTGGGTCTGGGAGTTCTCCCCGGCCGTGAAGAGCGCCTTCAGGACGAGCTCCGGCTCCGGCCCCAAGAACGCCCGGAAGAACGGGTCTTTGAACGTCGCGAACTTCAGCGTTGCCTTGACGACGTAGACCGTGTACTCGCGCCGGCCGAGCTTCGTCTCCAGGGGGACTTTCTCGGTGCCGATCACCTCAGCGCGCGCCCGCGCAAAGGGCTCCTCGCCCCAGCGCAACAGCTCGGGATAGAAGACATTGAACTCATAGACCTGGCCCACTTTGAGCGGCTTCCCGTAGAGATGATAGACCCAATCTGAGATGGTCATCGCTTGCCCCGGCCAGGGGATGGTCGCCTTAAAAATCCCCTCATAGCTGGGCAGGACGATCTCCATCTGGTTTTTGTCCACGGGCTTGTAGTAGCCATCCCCCGTGTAGTCGGGGCGGTTGGGGTCGAGAAAGTCATACTTGATCGTAAAGCGCGCCTCGCGCAGGGTGAAGTTGGGGTTGAGGAAACTATTCCAATCAATAGTGATGACATTGCCCGCCTTCACTTCGACAAACTGATGGAATCGCAGCCCTTCAGACCCTTGGGTGATGCGATCTACGGTCGTCGTGACGCCGTTGAGGTCTTCGTAGCGCACCCAGCGAGGGTAGGGGTCTTGCTTATCAGCGATGCCGTCTTCGTCGGAGTCGGCTTTGAGAGGGTTGGTGAAGTAGACAAAGTACTCTTCGCCGTCCAGAAGGCCATCGCCGTCGGTATCGGGTTTATTGGGGTCCGTGCCCAAGATTTTCTCTTGGGCGTCGGTGAGGCCATCGTTGTCCGCGTCTTGAGCGAACGACGTTTGGAACATAGAGCCAACGAGCAACGACGCGAGCAAGAGAGCCACAAGCACAAAACGCATAGCAAATCGCCCCCTTTACTGAGATTCTTTACGAAATCTCTGAGTCAGAGAGAGCACTGCCGGAAAGACAAAGACCGTCACCACGAACGCATAGAAGACCGCGAGCCCCACCAAGAGCCCGAAGTCCCGATTCCACGTAATCGTGCTCAACATTAACACGAAGAACGTCGACGCTGTCGTGAAGAACGCGGCAAAGAGCGCCTCGCCGGTGCGCGAGACCGCCACGCTCAAGTCGCGCTCCTCACGGAATCGCTGAATCAAGTGAATCGCGTAGTCTACTCCCAAGCCGATGCTGATCGCGGCCACGATCGCCGTTGCGGCGTTCAGCTCAAGCTTTAAGAAACTCACCGTCCCAAGCAACAAACCCGTCACGAGTATCATGGGGAAGAGCCCGATCAGCCCCCACACTACAGAGCGCAATGCCACAGCTAACACGACAAAACAGAGCCCAAACGAAATGACGAGCGATTGCGTCAGCGACCTATGGAGCGCATCCAAGCCAAGCTCCTCGACAAACGGGACGCCCGTCAGCTGGGCGGTGATCCCCATGGCGCTCAGCTTCGCTATCACCGGGGCCAGACGTTCAGTGATATCGCGGGTGACGCGGCGCACGCCCGCTTGGTCGGAGAAGCGCATCGTGCCGACACGCACCACGGCTTTCTCTGACGTATAGATGGGGAGCACATAGGCTTCTGCCCGCTGGCGCAGAGAGTCTTTTGCTAAGACTTCGCCCAGCAGCCACCGATAGGCCCCATCGGGGTCTTCCAAAAAGCGCTCCATAAAGCCCGCGGCCAGCTGGGGATTGGCCGCCCGCACATCTTCTAAGTAATGAGCGATGCTCGTCACCATGTGCGCATAGGGCGAAGCTGCGAGCGCCTCGGGGATATCTTTCAGTAAGACTCGTATCACGTCTAAGCGCGCGATGTCCCCCGTCAGCACGAGCTGCACCTCATCGTAGGTGCGAAATTCTTCGTTGATCTTGGTGTACAGCGCAACCGTGGGATAATCTTGGGGCAGCAACCGCCGATAGTCTACTGTATATGTTTGGAACGCTCGGCCCTCAAAGTAGCCCGCAGCTCCCAGCATCAGCCCGATGAGTATGACGGCGAGCATCGCTGCGGGAGCGCGCAGCAGTTTTGCGTAGCGACTGAGCCCGAGGCTGAGCAAGCTCGCCTGGGGGTGCGCAAAGAATCTTCGAGCGCTGGGCCAGAGCTCTGCCCTTGGCCCCTCTGGGAAGATCTGTTTCAGCGCGGGTATGAGCGTCATCGTTATTATGAGCGCGCTGATCACCGAGACGGCGGAGAGCAACCCGAACCATCGGATGGGCGGGCTTGGGGCGAAGAAGAGCGCTGTGAACCCCACCGCTGTCGTGATCGTCGTCAGGATGATCGCGCGTCCCGTGCGCGTCAGGGCAATGCGAATCGCTTGCGGCCCTGGATGCTTCTTGCAGCGCTCCTCCTCGTATCGGTGTAACAAGTGAATCGCGTAGTCGTCGCCGATGCCCATCAGGAGCGGGAAGACCGCGGCCATTAAGAAATTGACGGGCACACCAAGCCAGCCGAGCAGCCCAAACGCCCACACCCCCGATAGCCCCACAACCCCAAGCGTCAGATAGAGGCTCGCCAAGGGCTTGTACGTCACGAGCACCAAGAGCGCTACCGCCCCGGTCAGCGCAAGATCAACGGGCAGAGCAGCCCCAGAGAAGAGCTCCGGGCTGAAGGAGACCGCGCTCACCCCCACGATCAAGAACAGGACCAACCCCAGCTCCCACGGGCGCGTCAGCCGGAAGACCCACAAGAGCGTCAACGCGATCAACGCGAAGACCAGTGGAGTGAGATAGCGAATATCGCGCCCTGTGGTCTGATTGAAGACATCGAGCGTCTCGCCGTAGCTGACCACGCCGATCTCAAGGGCTTGAGCATTCTCTTGGATGGGCTTGAGCGCGTCGAGGGCGCGGCGCGAAACTTCGATAAGATCAGCATCCTTGGCGATGGTCGCCGTCGCCAAGGCCGTGCCCGCCAGCGACGTGAATTTTTTCACTAAAGCCATGCGCTGGAACGTCATGCGGATGATCTCTTGGAACGAATACCCCAGCTCGTCGCCGTCGGTGGGCAGGCTATAGAAGCGTCGGTCGCCGCCGTGCAGCTCGGCGCGAACGAACTTGACAAAGTCGGGAATCCCCTGGACGGAGACGATCCCCGGCACGGAGCGCAGGGCTTGCAGCACGGCCTCCATCTCGATGATCGCCTGAGGGGATTCGATCGTAAAATGCTCTTTGGGGGCAAAGCGCACGGCGATGACGTGCGCAAAGCTCGCTACCCCAAAGTCGCGCTCGACCTCGCGGAAGAGCCGCACCGTGGGATGATCGGGGAGGAACTCTTGCGGGTCGTTAGCGACTCTCAGTCTGCTCAACCCCACGGCACAGAGGGCCGTGATCAGCCCGATCACGAGCACAACGAGACACGGCCCTCGTGCCTTCTCAAAGACGCCCATAGACTTAAGACGGCATCGTCAGGAGCAACAGCCCCACGACGCCGCGCAGATCAGTGCGCACCTCAAAGTCGAGTATGCGCCCACTGAGCGTTCGGCTGACAAGCTCCGCGCGATAGAGGTCTTGGGCAAGATAGCTGCTCTTGCCCGTCAGGAGATTGTTCAGCGCGGCCTGGGCAGCAGCTTCGGTAGTGAAGCGAATCTGGAAGCGCACACGCGCCGCCGCCCCCTCGAAGAAGATCGCGTAGCTCATGACTTCTTCGTTCTGTTCTACGGGCTTGTCTTTGGCAATATCCGTGCGGCGCACGAACGCTATAGATCCTCCACGGGTCGCATACGCGGCGATGAACTCATCGAAGACTCCGATGCGACCCCGCAGACGAGCCACGACGCGTTCCGCCGAAGCCTTCAAACGATCCCGATTTGGGGGAGCGCCGAGCCCGACCTCGGTGCCAAACCATAACTGACTCGCCAACGGAATATACGCCCACTCGATGGGGATCGGGCCTAAGACCCCCCCAGTAAAGACCACGGGAATGCCGTCCATCTCGACCAAATCCCAGTGAGTATAGGGGGAGTTGGGCGCGCCCACGGCAGCCTTCAGCCCCTGTAGCGCCCCAAATGTTTGAGGGAAGGGCGCCCCATCAATCACCGAGAAGCTCGAGAGATTGGGCCCGGCCCCATGCGCCACCCACGGGAGCTTCTGCGCATCAAGCCGGAAGAGCTCGATGGCCTGACGAATCCCGTTGAGGGGGTGTCGCGCCGCCCCCAACGGCCCCATCACGCCCTCGCGCAACGTCACATCGCGCAACAGCAGCGCGATATCTGCAGCCAAGACCCGCGTGTACCCTTCTGGGTACTGCACTACAATCTCGTCCAGCTTCACGCCGGTGGGCTGCGTCCATCCTGGCCCACCGACCCCGACGACCACCGCGCTCGCCAGCGCGAGCACGAGCAGCACTCTTGTGAGCATATCGCTCCTCCTTTTCCTTTCACCCTCACCCCCGTCCCCTCTCTCCCCTCAGAGGGAGAGGGGACGGGGGTGAGGGGTTATTTTAAGAAGGCGCGCAGCACGCGCCCCGATTCCTCTCGAAGCTTCTCGATATCCCGCCCCGCGACCGCGGCAAAGAGCAGTCCGTGGGCATACGTCCCTACGAAATCCACAAACGTTTCCTCCGCAAGCCCGCGAGCGCGCAGCAGCTCCGCCGTCTCGCCTTTGAGCCGAGCAAGCCACTCCCGATGCTTTTGGGCAAAGACGGCGCGGGCGCGCGGGGGCCCTCCCCCAGGCGCCGCCAAGATCATCTGCATGACCTGAAAGAGCTCCGGCTGGCGCTGATAATGCTCCAAAAGATTGTGTATGATGCGCTCTGCGATCCCCAGCGGATCGCGCAGGGCTTCCGTTCCCTCTAGAAGCGTATGAAAGTACTGCTCGGCCAGAGCACAGAGCAGCTCCTCAATGAGGGCATCTTTCGAGCTAAAATAGTAATAGATCGTGCCCTTGCCCAGCCCCGCAGCTTGAGCAATCTCGTCCATCGTCGCTTCTTGAAGCCCCTTGGCCGCAAAGATGCGCAGCGCCGCCTGCAGGATCGCCGCGTAGCGCTCCTCTTTCTGCTTCTCCCTCAGCCGCATCTTTGACCACCGGGTCAAATTTCGACCAGTCGGTCGAATTATAGATGAGCCCTCTCCCCTTGTCAATGATCTGCGTCATGTCATGGGGAAAGTCCTGAAGATATTTGCCTCTCTTCGCGCCGGGAGATAAACTTTACTCATATGAAGCTGACGTTTCACGGTGCGGCCAAGACCGTGACGGGCTCCTGCGCCCTTCTGCAGATAGATAGACTGAAAATCTTGATAGATTGCGGGCTCTTCCAGGGGTCTGAGGAGATCGAGAGCCGCAACTGGCTCCCTTTTGGGTTTCCTCCCAGCAAGATAGATTATGTGATCTTAACTCATGCCCATCTCGATCACTGTGGGCTTCTCCCCAGATTGGTGCGCGAGGGCTTTGCGGGAGAGATTCTCTGTACGGAGCCGACGCGCGATCTGGCGCGCTTGATCTTGACTGATAGTGCCCAGCTCCAAGAAGAAGAAGCCGCTCTTCTTACGAAGAAGGAGCGCCGTCGTGGCGGCGGCCCCGTCAGACCGCTCTACGAGCTCGAAGACGTTTTACTCGCTCTTGAGCACTTTGGCGACCCTATACCCCTCAACAAGCCCATAGAGTTAGCCAAGGGCGTCACCCTGCAATTGCGAGATGCCGGCCATGTGCTGGGCGCCGCGTTTATACAACTCAAGATCACGGAAGGGCGCAAGCGCCCCAAGAGAGTGCTCTTTTCTGGAGATCTGGGCAATCACGACAAGATCTTGACTCCCGATCCCGCAGAGCCCGATCCCGCAGATGTCGTCATCATAGAAGCCACCTATGGCGATCGCGCTCACCGCTCGATGCGCGACTCCATCGCTGAGCTGCGCCAAGCGATTCTCCTCACATTTGCCCGCGGGGGCAATGTCATCATCCCCAGCTTCGCCCTGGAGCGCTCCCAGGAGCTGCTCGCCGTGCTCTTTCAGCTCTACAAGCGCAAGGAGCTCGCCGGATGTCAGATCTTTCTCGATAGCCCGCTGGCGATCTCCGCGACGAAAGTCTTTCGACGCTATAGCGAATACTTGAAGCCCGAAGAAGCCCTACAGCTGGCGCACAGCCCCAATCCCTTCGACTTTCCCGCGCTGCGCTTTGCTCGCACCCCCGATGAATCAAGAGCGATCAATTCTATTGCGAGCCACGCGGTTATCATCGCTGGGAGTGGCATGTGCACCGGCGGGCGGATTTTGCACCATCTGAAGCATCAGCTGTGGCGCCCGGAGTGCAGCATCGTCTTTGTGGGCTACCAAGCCGACGGCACCTTGGGGCGACGCTTGATCGAAGGGGCGCGCACGGTGAGGATCTTCGGCGAGGAGATTGCCGTGCGCGCCCAGATCTGGACGATCAACGGCTTCTCGGCCCATGCCGACCAACCGGGACTCCTGCGATGGCTGGCACACGCGCACAAGCTTGAGAAGATCTTCTTGGTCCACGGGGAGATGCCCAGCCTGGTCGCGCTCAAGCACGCTATTGCGGCGAAGCTTGGGCGCACCGCGCACATCGCCGATTGGAAGGAGACCGTGGAGCTGTGAAGTTATCCAAGCTCCCGGAGATGCTCTGACTGCCTGAGCTTGCTGAGGGCGAGCTCCTCGAGCTGGCGCACGCGCTCGCGGCTTAGATTGAGGGCCATGCCGATCTCGACGAGCGTCCGCGGATGGTTGTCTTCTAAGCCGTAGCGCAAGACTAAGACGCGGCGCTCCCGCGCGTCGAGCTCCGCGAGCGCTTGCTCGAGGCGCTCGCGCTGCATCGCCCGTAGGGTCTCCCGCTCCGGCGCCCCACGGTCCGTGGCTACGCCCTCCAGAAGCGTCTCGTCCTCCTCCTCCCCGATGGGAGTGTCGAGCGAGGGCGTGAACGGGCGCACTTGAAGCAAACGCTGCAGGATCTCTGGGGAGACGCCGATCTCCGCAGCCAGCTCCTCAGAGCTGGGCAGATCGCCGCGTTCCTGAAGATACCGCTCCTCCAACTGCGTGATCTTATGCAAAAGCGAGACAAGATAGTCCGGCACCGCGATCATCCGAAGGTGCTTCACGAGCGAGCGCATGATCGCTTGGCGGATCCACCACGTCGCGTAGGTGCTGAATTTATACCCGCGGCTGGGATCAAATCGCTCCACCGCGGTGATCAGCCCGATGTTGCCCTCTTGGATGAGATCGAGCAAGGGAACCCCAAGATCGCGATATTGGGCGGCGATGCTCACGACTAATCGTAAGTTTGAGGTGATGAGGCGTTCCCGAGCTTGAGGATCGCCCCGGGCAGCCCGCTGGGCTACCCGATACTCCTCCTCGGGGGAGAGCAGAGGATGGCGCTTGATCTCATCGAGATAGAGCTGCAAGAAACTGCCTCTCCCGTTGCCATCGGCGCCATTGGTCTCCACAGGCTCTCAACCTCCTTGCTCTGGGGTCGCTCTATCTTAGCGAGAGGCTGTGGAGAAATCGCTGACGGCGCTCAGGGGCTCGCATGATGTCGGTCATAGTCAGCCCAACGTCACATCGAGATAGAGCATGATTGCCGCGCCGAGCATCAGCCCTAAAGTCGCTGTCCGCTCGTGGCCCTTGCGGTGTGTCTCCGGGACGATCTCGTCGCTGATCACATAGAGCATAGCACCAGCGGCGAAGCCCATCGCATACGGCAGGATGGGCGCCGCGACGTGCACTGCCCAGGCGCCAAAGAGCGCCAGGGGAATCTCGACCAACCCCGCGCGCACCCCGACGAAACTCGCATAGAAGTACGCGCCTAGCCCGGCACTGAGCGCTGAGACCGAGACGGCCAACCCCTCGGGGATGTTCTGAATCCCAATGGCGAGCATGAGCTTGAGCGCGTTCGCAAGATCCCCTGAGCCAAAGCCCACTCCCACGGCGAGCCCCTCGGGCATATTATGTAGCGTAATCGCAATGATGAAGAGCCAGACGGCGCGCACGCGCTTGGTCGCAATCCCCTCTTGCCCCAGGACTGAGTGCACATGAAGATGGGGCACAATGTGATCAGCAAGATCTAAGAGTATCACCCCTGCGGCCATGCCGATGAGCACCGGCCAGATGCCGCCATACTTAATCCCCGGCAGGATGAGGCTGGTAAAGCTTGCCGTGAGCATCACCCCTGCGGAGAACCCCAAAGCCCCATCAAGAAATCGTTCTGAGGGCTTGCGCCATACTAAAATGAGGAGCGCCCCAAGGGCGTTGAGCACGGTGATGATGATCCCGCCCCACAGCCCTTGGAGGATCGTGTTCGCTCCAGCAACTGCCACAAAGATCTGTTCGAGCGTCATATCGTTCCGAGATCGTGTAAGAATACCAACGTCGCTTGGCGCTGTCAACCAGGCTTCGCCTGGACCGTTCGTCTTGCCGCCTGCGGCGGCAAGGCGTACAGTCCAGACGAAGTCTGGGGCGAAGCCTGGCCTGGTTGCTTCCCAAAGACGCAGCTGATAAGATATTTTTATGACGCCGAAACGCCTCCTCGAACACTGGCAGGACGAAGGCGAGTCCGCGTATCTGTACAAAATCTTGGCTGACGTCGAGCCCGACCCCAGACGCCGCTCAGTTTATCTGAAGCTCGCTGATGTCGAGCTGCAGCACCAACAGAAGTTCGCGCAGCTCTTGGCTGAACAGGGGGTCTCCGTCGGGGAATTTCGGCCTGGGTGGCGAGCGCGTCTTCTGGGGTGGATGGCGCGACGCGGTGGCGCGCGCGCCGTCTTGCGCCTGCGCATCATTGACGAAGCGAGCGAAGTCAAAAATTATCTGCGCGAGAGATCAAGCGCTCTCTCCGGCTCAGCGGCTCAAATCTCTCAGCAAGTCGCTCGCGACGAGGCGATCCACGCCGAGACATTGATGAAGCTCGCTGGCAGCGGTGGGGAGCCGTGGCACCGCATGGAGTCCGGAGGCTTTTTGCGCAACGTCGTCTACGGCTTCAACGACGGGCTGACGGCGAACTTCGGGCTGGTGATGGGGGTGCTCGGTGCCCAGGTGCACGAATTTATCGTGCTCTCAGGGTTGGCGGGCCTGGTCGCCGACGCGCTCTCGATGGGCGCTAGTGGATACTTAGCGGCCAAGAGCGAACAAGAGGTCTACGCGCACGAGATCGAGCTGGAGCGTGAGGAGATTCAACTCATGCCCGAAGTCGAGGCCGAAGAATTAGCATTGCTCTACGAAGCCAAGGGGATGCCCGCGGAGGCCGCGCGCCAGGCCGCTTCTCAAGTGATGGCCGATCCTCAGATCGCCTTGCAAGAGAAGGCCCGCGAAGAGTTGGGGATCTCTCCTGAGCTGGGCTCGCCTCTGCGTGAGGGCATCTTGACCGGGACGGCGACGGCCTTTGGCGCGCTCATCCCGGTGCTGCCGTTCTTCTTCGGCAACGGTCCCATAGAAATCTGGACGTCGTTTACGATCAGCATGCTCTCGCACTTCGCTGTGGGGGCCGCGCGAAGCCTCTTCACGGGGCGCGGGGCATTCCGCAGCGGGCTCGATATGTTCTTAGTAGGCCTCGGCGTCGCTGTCGTGGGATACCTTGTGGGGATGCTCATCGAACACTTATAAATTTATGCCCCATAAATTCGATCCGAAAAATATTGAGCGTCTCGACAATCCTGAACGCGCCCGCTGGCAGAGCGTCGAGCGATTTTTAGAGCTGTTGCACCCTCACGAGAGGATGAACTACGCCGACATCGGCTGTGGCGTGGGGTATTTTACTCTGCCGGTCGCCGAGCGTATCGGCCCTCACGGCAGAGTCTACGCTGTAGATATCCAACCGGAAATGCTCGCAGAACTGGAGCGCCGCGCCCGCTTGCGTCGCTTGACGAATATCATCCCCGTGCGGTGCACAGAGCGCGAGATCCCTATTGCGTCAGCTTCTGTAGATGCTGCGTGTCTGGCTAATGTGTTTCACGAACTTGAAGATCCTCTGATATTCTTGCGAGAGATTCATCGTGTGCTCAAGCCGGGTGGCAGACTCTTTGTCATCGATTGGAAGCCGCTTGAAACCCCGATGGGGCCGCCGCTCAGCGAACGCATTCCCCCCGAGGAGGTCCTGCAAGCCCTGCGCATGATAGGGTTTGCCCAGTTGCGCGAGCACGAAATCTATCCGTATCATTATGTCATTGAGGTGCGCTCCAAGGAGGATCAATGATTACCGCTCATGATGTAGACCGCTTGCGAGCTTGGCGCAGCCACGAGTATCCGATGGTCAGCTTATATCTGAACGTCACTCCCCCTCGACCGTTCGTCAGTGAACTCAACTCGCTCATCCACCTTCAAAAAGAGCGATGGGCGACAAATAATCAGCTGGACAAGAGGCAGCTCCGTGCCCTCGAAGAGTTGCTCGCGCGCATCGAAAGCCATGTGCGCAGCCTGGAGCGCCAACTGGAGAGGACACGGCTGTTGGCAATCTTTGCCAGCCCTGATGGCTTCTGGCAAGAGTATCGCCTTCCCGTGGCGCTGCCCAGCCAGCTCGTCGTCAACTTCGATCCCTACATCCGGCCGCTGACAGTGCTGCTGGACGAGTTTGATCGCTACTGCGTCGTGGTGAGCGACGCGCGCAAAGCCCGAATCTTCTCGCTCTATCTGGGCGAGTTCGAAGAGGAAGAGGGGTTCTTTGAAGATAACGTCCCCAGCAAGGTGAGCGTCGGGCGCGGGGTGCGCCTGGGCGGGCTGGGCGTCTGGGGCGGAACGGGGGAACTTCGCATCCAGCGCCATATCGAAGACCACGCCCATCGGCACCTCAAGTGGGTCGCCGAACGCGCCTTTGAATTTTTCACCCAGAAGCAGTGTGATCTGCTCATCATCGCCGGACCGGAGGATAAGACCATACCCTACTTGGTGAACCACCTGCATAGCTATTTACGAGAACGCCTAGCTGGGGAATTCCACGCGCGCCCGGAGATGCCCATCGCTACCCTCAAAGAGCGCGCGGTAGCAGTCGCTCAAACTTGGGAGCGCCGCTATGAAGAGCAGCTCATCGCGCGCCTGCTGGAGCAGGCTCACGCGCCCAATGGCTTGGCAGTCTTAGGGGTCGAGCCCACCCTCGAAGCCCTCATGAGCGGCCAAGTCCATACGCTCGTGCTCCAGCACGACTTCCGCGTCCAGGGCACCCTCTGCCCCAACGATCACTTTCTCTCGTCATACCTAACAGAGTGTCCCCTCTGTCACAGCCCTATGCACCCCACGGACGACCTCGCTGACGAGATGATCGAAGAAGCGATCCATCAGAACGCTGAGATCGAGCACGTCTTCACCCGGCACGATCAATTCGCCCCGCACGGTGTCGGGGCAATCCTGCGCTTTCGCTAAAGGAGGAACATCATGGCTACTCGGCTCTGCGACATCTGCGGCATCCGCCCGGCAACCGTCCACGTGCGCGTCACGCGCGACGGCCAACAAGAAGTGCTGCATCTCTGCTCGATCGATTACGCGCGGCTGCGCCGTGAAGAAGCGTTCTCTCCCCTTGAATCGCTCTTTGGCCGCGGCTTGTGGGAAGATTTCTTCGGCGAAGAACCCACACTGTGGCGCCGTCGCGATCGCGAAGCCATTGACATTGATGCGTACCTAAGCCAGCACGCTAAAGATCTCCTCCAGCAAGCCGCCCAGACGGCTGTTGATTTCAATAAAGACGAGGTCGACACCGAGCACGTCCTCTATGCGCTCATGGAGAGCGAAGTCGTCCAAGAGATCTTAAGGCAGTTCAAGCTCTCGCCGCAAGATATCAAGGGCTACATCGAGCACAACGCACCACGGGGCACTTTTAAAGCCGAGAAGGGCCAGACGGTGCGCCTGAGCGTCTCCCCGCGCGTGAAGAGCGCTCTGGAGTTAGCATTCCTGGCGTCGCGCGAGCTGGGGCACAGCTACGTGGGCCCGGAGCACTTATTGATCGGGCTGGCGGAGGAACAAGACGGCCTCGCCGGAGATCTGCTGCGCAAGTACGGGCTCACCCCGCAAGCCCTGCGCCAGCAGACCGTCAAAGTCGTGGGCAAGGGGAGCGAGGAGGGCCGCGTCCAGCGCGCCTCCACCACCCCCACGCTCGACAAATACTCACGTGATCTGACAGAACTAGCCCGCCAGGGCAAGCTCGATCCGGTCATCGGGCGCTCCAAGGAGATCGAGACCGTCATCGAGATCCTCTCGCGCCGAAAGAAGAACAACCCCGTCTTGATCGGCGAGCCCGGCGTGGGCAAGACGGCCATCGTCGAGGGCTTAGCCCAGAGGATCGTCAAGGGCGAGGTTCCGGAAAGCCTTCGGAACAAGAGACTCGTTGAGCTCAATATCAACGCGCTCATCGCGGGCTCAAAATATCGCGGCGAGCTCGAAGAGCGCGTCAAACAAGTCTTGGACGAGATCATCGCCCATCAGGACGAACTGATTATCTTCATTGACGAAGTCCACACGATCGTCGGGGCTGGGGCGGTGGGCGAAGGGGGCATGGACATTGCCAATGCGTTCAAGCCCGCGCTCGCGCGCGGCGAGCTCCATCTCATCGGCGCGACGACGCTCAGCGAATACCAGAAATATATCGAGAAAGACGCGGCCCTGGAGCGACGCTTCCAGCCCGTCTTCGTCGCCGAGCCCACCGTCGAGCAGACGATCTCCATTCTCTACGGGCTGCGCGACCGCTTCGAGGCCCATCACAAAGTGAAGATCACCGACGAGGCGATCATCGCCGCGGCGCAGCTTGCCGATCGCTATATCACGAATAGATTCTTGCCCGATAAAGCGATCGATCTCTTAGACCAAGCGGCAGCGCGGGTGCGCATCGCGTCCACGTCGCGCCCCGCCGAGCTTCATGAGCTCGAAGCCCACATCCAACAGCTCAAGCGCGAGCAAGAGTACGCGTCCAGCCGCAAGCAGTTCGATCGAGCTAAGGAGATCGAAGCCCAGATCAAAGCCAAAGAGCAAGAGCTTGCTGAAGCCACCGAACGATGGAAGAAGGCCGTGGCTTCGGGATCGGCCGAGGTGCGCGCCGAGCACATCGCAGAAATTATCTCGAAGTTGACGGGCATCCCCGTGAGCGAGTTGACCGTCGAAGAGCGGGAGAAGCTCCTCCATTTAGAAGAGAAGCTCCATGAGCGGGTCGTCGGGCAAGACGAAGCGATCCGCGCCGTCAGCAACGCTATTCGGCTAGCGCGCGCCGGGCTCAAGGAGAAGAACCGTCCCATCGCGACGTTCCTCTTCCTTGGGCCCACGGGCGTCGGCAAGACCGAGCTTGCCAAAGCTCTCGCCTGGGCGGTCTTCGGCGATGAAGATGCGATCATTCGTATAGATATGTCCGAATATATGGAGCGCCACAGCGTCGCCCGGCTGATCGGAGCTCCCCCCGGCTACGTCGGGTATGAGGAGGGCGGCCAGCTCACCGAGCGCGTCCGCCGCAGACCCTACAGCGTGATACTCCTCGACGAGATCGAGAAAGCCCACCCCGATGTGCACAATATTCTCTTGCAGGTCTTCGACGAAGGCAGGCTGACCGACGGCAAGGGCCGCACCGTTGACTTCACCAACACGATCATCATCGCCACAAGCAATCTGGGGAGCGAGATCATCCAGCGCAATCTCACGCTGCCCGATGAATATAAGCGCAGCTACGAGGCCCTCAAAGAAGAATTGATGGCGGTGCTCCGAAGACACTTCCGTCCAGAATTCCTCAATCGCATTGACGAGATCATCATCTTCCACGCGCTCACGCAAGAGCAGATCCGCGAGATCGTGAAGCTTCAGCTTCAGAAAGTCGCCCAGATGGTCCAAGAACAAGGGATCACCGTGCAGTTTGACGATTCGCTCATAGAGCACTTAGCGGAAGTGGGGTACCAGCCGGAGTTTGGGGCGCGGGAGCTCAAGCGCAAGATCCGCAGCGAAGTCGAGACAGAGCTCTCCAGCGCCATCTTGCAGGGCGCAATCCGCCCCGGAGATACTATCAAGGTGCGCTACGATGGCGCCAAAGTCGCGATCGAGAAGGTCCCCGCGGAGGTCAAGAGCTGATGGATTTCCTCTCGCTGTTGTGGCTGATCCTGATCTTCTCGACCATGATCCAGCCGGTGCTCCAGCGTCGGATGCTGGAGTGGGAGCGGCAGCGTTGGATCGAGCGGATCGAGCGCCAGCGCAATTCCCGCGTCATCATCCTCGTGCACAGACAAGAGACGATGGGGTTGCTGGGCTTCCCTATTATGCGCTATATTGACGTGACCGACTCCGAAGAGGTGCTGCGGGCTATAGAGCTGACCGATCCGGAGATCCCCATTGATCTTGTACTGCATACGCCGGGGGGATTGGTGCTGGCGTCGCTGCAGATTGCGCGGGCGCTGCGCAAGCATCGCGGAGGGACTCGTGTGATCGTGCCCCACTATGCGATGTCCGGAGGGACGCTCATCGCTCTTGCCGCTGATGAGATCATCATGAGCCCGCATGCGGTCCTGGGGCCAGTTGATCCCCAAATCGGGCAGTACCCAGCGGCATCGCTGCTTGCTGTCATCGAGAAGAAGCCCTTGCACGAGATAGACGACCAAACGCTGATCTTAGCTGATGTGGCGCGCAAGGCCGTCCAGCAACTCCAAGACGCCGTCTATGAATTGCTCGCGGGGCGTTACCCTGAAGCGCAGGCGCGCGAGCTGGCCCGAAAACTCTCAGAAGGCCATTGGACCCATGACTATCCCATCACCTACGAGAAAGCGAAGGAGCTGGGGCTGAAGGTGCGCTGCGACATCCCCAAAGAGTTCCTTCACTTGATGGCGCTCTACCCGCAACCGGTGCGCCACCAGCCCAGCGTTGAGTATCTCCCCATCCCGCGCCATCGGGAAGGGGCCAGGAAAGGGTGAGCGACTATGCCCCATGAGCTGAGCCCAGAACAGCTGCGTCGCACGTTCGATCCGCATGCGTTGGGAATCGAGACGACTGAGCACATCGAGCCGTTAGAGGGGATCATCGGGCAGAGGCGCGCCGTCTCGGCGCTCCAGTTTGGTCTGGGGATTCAAGAGCTGGGCTTCAATATCTACGTCGCGGGGCCGCCGGGCATCGGCAAGATGACCGCCGTGAAATCGTTCTTAGAAGAGCTCGCCCGCCAGAAAGAGACGCCCCCCGATTGGTGCTATGTGAATAATTTTGAAGATCCGTATCAACCCAAAGCCCTGCGCTTGCCCCCTGGCTGGGGCGCTCGGTTCGCTCAAGATATTAAAAATCTCATTGAGCACGTGCGGCGCGAGCTGCCCAAAGTCTTCGAGAGCGAAGAGTATTCTGCCCGGCGCGACGAGATCGTCAAAGCGATCAATCAACAACGAGAAGCGATCATCAATCGCGTGCAGGAGAAGGCCTCCCAAGCGGGGTTTCTCCTGCAAGCGGCGCCCTTTGGGATCTTAATCGTGCCCGTGCTGGGAGGACGCCCCTTGAGCGATGCGGAGTTTCAGTCCCTCCCCCAAGCCGCTCGCGAAGATATCCAGCGCCGCCGCGACGCCCTCCAGGAAGATCTCAAAGTCGCCATGAAAGAGATTCGCGCCCTTGAGAAGCTCGCCCAAGAGCGCCTCACCGAGCTCGACAGACAAGTGACCCTCTACATGGTCGGCGGGCTCATAGACGACCTGCGCGAGAAGTATCGCGAGCTCCCAGAAGTGCTCGAGTATCTCGACGCCCTTCAGAAGGATATTTTAGAGAACATTGAGCTCTTCAAGGGAGAGCAAAAATCCGAGGGCGAACTCCCCCCCTGGGCTAAGGAGCTGCCCTTCCGAAAGTATTCTGTGAACGTCTTAGTAGATAACAGCAAGCAGCAAGGGGCTCCGGTCGTCGTCGAGCTCAACCCCGTCTATCACAATCTCTTTGGGCGCATCGAGAAGGAGACGCAGTTTGGCGCGCTCTACACGGATTTCACGATGATCAAAGCCGGCTCGCTCCACCGCGCCAATGGTGGGTATTTAGTGCTCCCCATCGAAGACGTTCTGAGGAGTCTCCTGAGCTGGGATGGGCTCAAGCGCGCCCTGCGCAGCCGCGAGATTTTTATCGAAGAGCTGGGGGAGCGCTTGGGGTTCATCGCGACGAAGAGCCTGCGCCCGCAACCCATCCCCTTGGACGTCAAAGTCGTGCTCGTGGGACACCCCATCTTCTACTATCTGTTGCACGCTTACGACGAAGAGTTCCCTGAGCTCTTCAAGGTCAAGGCCGACTTCGACACGCGCATGGACGCCTCCCCTGAGAATATCAGAGATTTTCTGAAGTTTCTCTGCACGTTCTGCCAGAAGGAGCGCCTCAAGCATTTAGATAATACTGCTGTTGCAAAGCTCCTCGAGCACGCGGCACGGTTAGCCGAAGACCAACAGAAGCTCTCCACGCACTTTGGCGCGATCGCTGATATCATCCGGGAAGCAAACTATTGGGCCCTCCAAGAGGGGTCTTCACACATTCGCGCGCGCCACGTCCAGAGGGCTTTGGACGAGAAGGTCTATCGTTCCAATCTCATCCAAGAGAGAATCCAAGAGATGATCGCGCGCGGCACCCTGCTCATCGACACCGAGGGGCAAGCCGTAGGCCAAGTCAACGGGCTCTCCGTCATCAATCTGGGGGATTACACGTTTGGCAAGCCTAGCAGAATTACTGCGAGCGTCGGGGCGGGGCGCGAAGGGATTATAGATATTGAGCGCGAAGTCGAGCTGGGCGGGCCTATCCACTCCAAGGGCGTCTTGATCTTGAGCGGATACTTAGCGCAAAAATACGCGCAAGACAAGCCCCTGACGCTTACAGCAAAGCTAGTCTTCGAGCAGAGCTACGAAGGCGTCGAGGGCGACAGTGCGTCCTCCGCGGAGCTGTACGCGCTCTTGTCGGCGCTGTCGGGGGTGCCCATCAAGCAGGGGATCGCCGTGACGGGCTCGGTCAATCAGCACGGCGAAGTGCAAGCCATCGGAGGGGTCAACGAGAAGATCGAGGGCTTCTTTGACGTCTGTAAGATCAAGGGGCTGACGGGCGAGCAGGGGGTGCTCATCCCCAAGAGCAACGTGCAGAACTTAATGCTCCGTGAGGATATCGTCGAAGCCGTGAGGGCGAAAAAGTTTCACATCTGGGCGGTGAGCACCATTGATGAGGGGATTGAGATCTTGACGGGGGTGCCGGCGGGGGAGCGTGGGCGCGATGGGAAGTTCCCCGAGGGCACGATCAACTATCTCGTAGATCAGAGATTACGGGAGTTCGCGGAGTGTCTCAAGGAGATCTCCGAAGACACCAAGAGGCCGCGCCGCGCGCGGCGCTCCAGACTGGAGGGATAGACTCTAAGGTCGTCGTGGTAGGGGCCGGCCCACAAGCTCACTGGGCCAAGGTCGTCTTCGAGAAATACTATCTATGGAAGATGCGCCAAGGGCTGGTGCAGCTCCCATAATTCTCTCGCACACACGAAAGAAGGAGGAACCAGAGCGCGAGTTTGTCGCGCGCGTGATGCGCGCTGCCTAAGGAGGAGCACCGTATGCCTGAAGTTACGATCTACACAACCCCGACGTGCTCGTGGTGCGCTGCTGTCAAACGCTTTCTTGACGAGCATGAGATCGAGTACACCGAGTACGACGTCTCCGAAGACGAGGATGCCGCAGAAAGATTAATTCGTTTGAGCGGCCAGACCGGCGTGCCCGTGCTCGACATTGACGGCGAGATCGTTGTAGGCTTTGACAAGGAGCGCATCGCCGAGCTGTTAGGGCTCGAAGAGGAGTAGCCTGCCCAAGATCAGATTCTCTTCTGACCACAGGGAAGGGCAGAGTGCCCCTCAATCTGATATGATAGACACATCACAGCCCATAGCAAAGGAGATTATCTATGCTTAGCAAGAGACTCGAAAAAGCCCTCAACGACCAGATCGTTCGAGAGCTCGAGTCGGCGTATGTCTATCTTTCGATGTGCGCGTACTTTGAGGCGCAGAATCTTCGGGGGATGGCCCACTGGATGCGCCTGCAAGCCCAAGAAGAACTCAAGCATGCCATGAAGATCTTCGATTTTGTGAACGATCGCGGCGGGCGCGTCGAACTAGGCCCGATCGCCAAGCCTCCGGTCGAGTTCAAATCCCCACTCGATGCCTTCCAAAAAGCCCTCGCCCACGAACAGAAGATCACTCAGTCTATTCACGATCTCTATGATCTCGCTGATGATGAAGACGATTACCCCACCGAAGTGATGCTCCAATGGTTCATTGAGGAGCAAGTCGAAGAAGAGAAAAGCGCCAGCGAGGTTGTGGAGCAACTCAAGCTTGTCGGGGAGAGTGGGGCTGGCTTGATGATCCTCGATCAGAAGCTGGGGCAGCGCGAAGCTGAAGACGAGTAGACATCAGGGCAAACGGCGGTTTGAATCTACCAAGAAGATCAGAGGATTGTCGTTCTTGACGCGGACGTGAACTCGGCTGGCCAGCGGAAAGTGCGCTCCCGCCGGCTGGAGGCTGCGCACGCTCTCCCCCGATGGGAGCCGAACGGTGAGCACTTGCATCCCGCCGCGATAGCGCCGCGCCACGATGAGCCCAGGCTTCGCCTGGACCGTACACCGTGCCGCCGGAGGCGGCACGAAGAACAGTCCAGACGAAGTCTGGGGCGAAGCCTGGAGCTCGACTTCTTCTGGCCGCACCATCACGGCGACGATGGCCCCCTCGGGCACCGAAGGGGGCTTCGCAAAGCACCCCAGCGCCGTCTCGATGCAGTTCCCCCGGGCGCGCCCGGTGAGAAAGTCTGCGTGCCCAATAAATTCTGCAACGAAGCGCGTCGCCGGCTCGCGATAGAGTTTTTCTGGGGTATCTATCTGCTCCAGACGCCCGGCATGGAGCACTGCGATGCGATCGGCCAACTCAAACGCCTCCTCTTGGTCGTGAGTGACGAAGATCGTGGTGCAGTTGAGTCTGTGTAATAAGATTTTGAGTTCGGCGCGCATCTTGGGGCGCAGATCGGCATCCAAGTTCGAGAAGGGCTCGTCTAACAAGAGCACGCGCGGGTTGGCCGCCAGCGCCCGCGCGAGCGCCACGCGCTGCTGCTCGCCCCCGGAGAGCTCATGGGGATAACGATCTTCAAACCCCGCAAGCCCTACTAACTGTAAGAGCTCGCGCACCAGGCTTCGTCTGGACAAGCTTCGCTTGACCTTCATCTTCGCCAGCCATTGGCTGGCGAAGGCGTACAGTCCAGACGAAGTCTGGCCAAAAGAGACGTTCTGCGCCACCGTCAGATGGGGAAAGAGCGCATAATCTTGGAAGACCATGCCCACCTGGCGATCTTCGGGCTCGACCCACTGAGAGCGACCGGCGACGATGCGCCCATCAATGACAATAGAACCCTCATCGGGGCGCTCAAACCCCGCGATGAGCCGCAACAGCGTCGTCTTGCCGCAGCCGGAGGGGCCAAGCACCGCTACGAGTTCCCCTTTCTTGACATCAAGTGTAATCGGGCCCAAGACAAAAGCCCCGGGAAATCTCTTGACCACGCTTTCTAAGACAATGAGAGACTCACTCGCCATAGCGGACCTCTGGGGTATCGCCGACGCGCAGAAGATAGAGCATGGGAAGCGACAACACGATGAGCATGAGCGCGGGGGCGGCCGCTTGAGCATAAAAGCCCTCCCCAGCAGCGATCCACAGCCTGACGGGCAGGGTGTCGAACCCCGGTGGACGCAACAGCAGCGTTGCGGGCAGCTCGCGCAGCGCGTTTAAGAAGATCAACGTCCAGCCGGCGGCTAAACTCGGAGCCACGAGGGGGAGCGTCACGCGCCGCCAGACGCTTAGTATGCTATGTCCTAGCGATCGGGCGGCTTCTTCCAAGCGCACTGGCACTCGCGCCAGCCCGGACTCCGCCGCCTGCAGCGCGTGGGAAAAGAACCGAACTACATAAGCGAAGATCAGCGCCCAGACGGTAAAGTAAAGCGCCGGGACGAGGCGATGGAGCACAAACGCTATCGCTAAGGCGATGAGCACGCCGGGGAGGGCTTGGCCGGCCTGGGCGATTCGAGCAATCCCGTGTTGGCCGTAGCGCACCGCCCTGTACGCCAGGGGCCACGCCAGAGCAAGGGCGAGCGTGGCTGCCGTTGCGGCACTGAAAAGGCTGTTCCCCGCGTAGCGCATCAGATCTGCGAGCGACGTGCCCCACAAGACGGCACTGGGCCGGGGATGCAACCAGCCGTCCAGCAGCCAATAGAGCGAGACCCCGGCGGGCAAGAGCAAGCCCAGCACGAGCACCAGCGCCACAAGGCCGAGCGCGGTCAGGCGGCTCCACCCCCGCAAGGGCACCAGCGGGAACGCGCGCCTTGAGGCCTTGTAGTAATGTCTCCCGCGCCCCCACAACAAGCGCTGTTGAACGAGCAACAAAAGAACAGTGAGCGCGATGAGCGCCGTGCTGAGCACGGCTGCCGGGGCTTGGTCGTAGCGCCCTGCTAAGTGTTTATAGATCGCGGTCGTAAAAGTCTCGTAGCGCAGCGTGGCCACGACGCCGTAATCAGAGAGCACGTAGAGGGCCACAAGCAGCCCTCCGGCGGCGAGCGCCGGGGTGAGCAAGGGCAGGGTGACTCGGAAGAAGACCGCAAGTCTCCGAGCGCCGAGCGATCGGGCGGCTTCCTCAAGCTGGGGGTCGAGCGCGCGCAGCGCCGCGCGCGCCAACGTGTAGACATACGGATAGGTCGCGATCACTAAAATCAGCCACGCGCCGGAAAAGCCGTAAATCGTCGGCACGCTGACGGTTTCCCCTACGAGCGTCTCCAGGAAGCGCGCGAGCAGTCCCCCAGGCCCCCAGAACGAGACGTGCCAGATCGCGATCAGATAGCACGGGATGACGAGCGTCGCTGTCAGCAGAGGGCCCAAGATTTTACGGCCAGGCAGGTCGGTGCGCTCGATCAGCCAGGCCAGGAGCACTCCTAAGCAGAGCGCCCCAGCCGTGACCGCGCCGGCGAGCGCGAGTGTGTTTGCCAAGAGTGGGATCAGCCGGGCCTGCCAGAGCGTGCTCCAAAGCTCCCCGCCCGCCGTAGCTCCCCGCCAGAGCGTCACAAGCAAGGGGAGCGCCATCGCCCCGGCAATGCCCACCGTTACTCCAGAGAGAACGGCTCGCTGGAGCGACCCGCCCCAGCGAACCCACACCCATCGCTGAAGAGTTTGTGATGAAGCCATCAAACGCTTATTTTACCCGAGCCCAACCTCGTCTAACAGCTTGAGGGTCTGTTCCAGCTCCTTGCCCAGCTCGTCCAAGCGCACGGGCATCAGCTTGATCTCGGCGAGCGGCTTGACCCCCGGCGCCGTGGGCACCCCCGGCAGGAGCGGGTACTCGAAGTTCAGCTCAGCGAAGAGCTTCTGCGCCTGAGGAGAGGCGAGAAAGTCTAAGAAGAGCTGAGCTTCTTTGAGGTGCTTGGCGTTCTTGATGATCGCCGCGCCGGCGGCGTTCACCAAGACCCCAATGTCGTTTGGGCCCTGATCTGGGTAGATCACGCCGACGGGCGAGCCGTCGCGCAGCTCTAAGTGATAGTAATAGTGATTGACCAGCCCCAGAGGGAACTCCCCGCGCCCTACGGCTTTGCGCACGTCGGTGTGCCCGTTGAGCGTCACGATCCCGTTGGCTTTGAGCTTTAGCAGATACTCTTTTGTGAACGCGTCGCCCTTGGTCAATCGGAGCGCGGTCACCCAGGCGATGACCGACTCGTTGCGGGTAGTCGCCATAGCGATCTTGTTCTTCCAGCGGGGGTCGGTGAGCGCAAAGACAGAGTTGGGCAGCTCTTCGGGCTTGACGAGCTTCGTATTATACATAATGACGCGGCTGCGCCCGGAGACCCCAAGCCAGCTCCCGTCGCGGGCGCGGAATTGTTCGGGAATCTTCTTGATTTGTTCTGAGCTATAGGGCTGGAGAGCCCCTTTGAGCTTGAGAAATTCGAGCGTCCCAGCGTCGTTGGCGATGAACAGATCAGCTCTGGGGTTGGGCTGCTCTTGGAGCACTAAGTTTGCCAGGGCTGTCGCCGTTCCGCTCTGGAGCGTCACTTTGATACCTGTCTGCTGCTGAAAGAGCTGAATGACCGGGACGATGAGCGGTTCGCTCCGCCCAGAGTAAATAACTACCTCCCCCGGTGGCTGAGCCACCGTCGTGGGCGCCAGCACCAGGGCGATCAACAGCAACGACCTCTTCAGGAGAGACATAGCTCTACCTCTTCAGATATTGTGTGCTCATCGGCCGATGGCGCAAAAAGCATACTAAAATAGTCCGCTTTTGTCAAGTCCTTGCGTATGCGTGGGGTTTTCGCTAGAATTTCTTTTGCAAACTTCAATGCTGGAGTGATGCGCTATGGTGCGACGGCTTCTGCTGACGCTGGGCCTGGTCTTATTCGTAGTAGTGAACGCATTCGCTGATACAAAGCCCATCCCCAGATTGATCGAGATGGTCTCCACAGACGCTATCCCGGAGTTTCGCCTGGCGGCGGCGCGCACGCTGGTCGCCGCGTACTTGTTCACGGATCGTTCGCTATCGGAGCTTGACCCGCTCATCCAGAAGATCGAGAAAGAGCGCGGGTTCAAAGAACTCCGTCAAGCCGTTGAAGAAGCCAAACAGGGCAAGGTGATCAGCGCTTGCTGGAACCTCCCCACCGTCGAGAATCCCGTGGTCGCGGGGATTGATCTGCGCACCAAGACCATCCCTGAGCTCGAACAGCTCGCGATCTACGGGAGCTCGCCCCAACTGCGCGAGGCCGCCACTAAGATGATGATCAATAAATATCTCACGCCCAAAGCGAAGCTCTACCCCGAATGGTATACGTATCGCATCAAAGCCGAAGTAGACTTCGACGCTGTGAAGGTGCAGTTCTATCTCTGGACGGTTGGGGTGGCGCCGCAGGCCGTCGAGATCAAGACGATCGCCCTTATTCCCCTGTCGCAGATCTTCTTCGCGGAGTTTCTCATTACGCTGCCGGCGAGCCAAGTCACCGCCAAGCTCAAGTGTAACCCCTGATACTGAGAGAGTGTGATACAGACGACAGCCAGCTCGCGTCTCTATCGGCTATGATAGATGCGAGCGACCAGAAGCTGTCATTTCATTCTCGAAGGGGAAGAGACGTATGCAGGGGCGTCGTGCGTTCGCCTTGGCGGTCATTCTTGCGGCACTGCTCAGTCTCTTCAGCAGCGCCCAGGTTCCCCCGCCGGGGCTGACGGCGGAGTTTACTGTCGAGACGTTTCCCGTCTATCGGCGCGGCACGCTCGCTGAGCCCCAGATCGCTTCGGTGAGACTCACCCTGCGCGGCGATTATCTTCTCTCCCAGCCCTTCGATGTGATCATCGGCGTAGACCGCTCGATCAATCTTGAGGGGGCGCGCTCATTTTTGGATCGGTTACTCAATCTTCTTGGCCCCGATGACCGAGTGGGGTTAGTCTCTCTCGCTCCGCCGACGCTCGACAGCCCCTTGACGACGGATTTTAATATCGTGCGCCAACGATTTTCAGAGCTCACGTCGGGGGGAGCTTCTGGGCTGGCCGATGCCGTCGCCTTAGCTACGAAAGAACTGATAGAGACCGCGCGTCCTGGGGCGCGCAAGGTGCAAATCTGGATAGTGGCGCGTGCGGGCTTAGCCCCCGCTGAGTTTGGCCCGGTGCTCACCCAAGCGCAGCGCGCTCGCGATAACCAAATCACCATCCATGTGGTCACCACGACCGACGAAGCGGCGCGATCCCAAACGCTCCTCTCCCTCGCGCGCCTCACCAATGGGCTCTTTCTGAAAAATCTCTCAGACGAGACCCTCACCGCGCTGCAGGGGCAACTGCGCGTCGAATTCATCGCGCGCCAGGTCGTCGCCAAAGTCACGATCACCAATCGCGTGACGTTCGAAGGCGCCGAGGGCAACCCCGAAATCCAAGAGTTCGCCGACGGCAGCAAAACGCTGACATGGAAGATTGACGCCATCCGCCCCGAAGAGTCCGTGACGGTGCGCATAAGGGTCAGCTCGAATTCCCTGGGGTCTTTCCCGATCAATCGGAGCCCCAGCACCGTCGAGTATACGAACATCTTGGGCCAGCGCGTGCGCATCAATCTGCCGTTTCTCACCCTCGACGTTACGAACGCTTCGCCCATCGCGAAGTTCGAGTTCAATCCCGAAATCTTTGGGATAGATCGCGCCACCTGGCAGCCCACTACCAAAGAGAATATCGTCTTCACCGATCAGTCATCCGACCCCGATGGCTCGATCGTCAGCTATCTATGGGATTTCGGCGACGGCAAGACAAGCACCGATCGGAACCCGACCCATGCGTACGAGAGAGCCGGAAGCTACACAGTCACCCTCACGGTCACCGACAACGAGGGCGCTACGGCCAGCGCCAGCGCCACGATCACCGTGATCAACGTCGCTGTAGCGATTCGGGATCTGCCGACGTTCAACGGTCAACTGCCCAAGGGGATCTTTATCAGAGTGTATTTGGAGATTCGCATCAACCGTGACGTGTTGGGGCTTGGCGTGCGCGAAGAGTGGCCGAGGGATATCATCGCTATGGACACGAAAGTCGAGGACGTCACCGAAAAAGTCTTAGGGGAGCCCCACGGAGGGACGATGCGGCCCCCGCCGCCTGGGGGAACGACTATTGAGTGGATCTTCCCAGAGCGCCTCGCTGCCGGAACGGTGAAGAAGATCGTCTACGAGGTGAAGCTCTCCGAGACTGCTGCAGTAGATTCGCCAACGCTGACGGGCTTTGTCATTAGCAAAGTCCCGGATATTCAGACGCCCACGGAGGGGACGAGCTCGTTTCAGTTGGTCGAGGGACTGCCCATCAAGGTCGTGGTCGCGCACTATATCACGCGGCCGGATATTCCCCCGGAAGAAGAGCGCATTGACCCCAAGGACGACAATCTCATCTCGTTCTATCAGATCCAGCGGGCGGTGAGCTGGTGGCTCGCTACCGGATGGTCCACCATCAGTGAATCACCGATCGTACCAGGCACCGGCGGCAAGCAGATTGATTTAGAAACCCTGCAAGAGCTGATCGCGTATTGGCTCTCCAACACACCCGTCGATCAGCCGCTGCCGCCACGCCCGTAAGTTATGCGCATTCTGTGGGTGCTGCTGAGCATAGCGCTGGGAAGCGTGCTCTTTGCTTGTTCAGTATTCGCGCAGAGCTTTTTGAGCGAAGGGCTCTCGCCCAGGGCGATCAGCGTGGGCGGGGCGTTCGTGGGACTTGAGGGGGATGCGGCAGCAGCGTTGTGGAACCCCGCCGGGCTCTCTACGCTTACGGGCTTTGGAATCTTAGGCCGGCTCGCCATGCCCACGTCGGCTGCGTCCTCAGAGATCTGGGGAGCGGCGCTGAGCGCACGGCTCTTTGGTGTAGGAAGCGCACTCTGGTACGGGAGCCAAACGACCAAGACCCCTCACCAAGAAGAGCACTCACTCATCGTGATCGCTCTTGGCGCAGGCGTGCGCGAGAACATCTCCGCTGGGGTTGCCCTCAAGTTCTTCGAGCAGAACACGGGCATTGATTTAGGACTGATGGCGCGATTTGGCTGGGTACAGGGGGGCTTGACGATCGCCGATCTTGGGATCGCCGAAGTGATCGTGCGCATGGGAGCAGTTCTGAAGCTCTTTGAGGACAGAGTCCGTCTTCTGGGAGCGGTTGATCTGGCGCGCCAGGAAGAGCTGCGCGCTCTTCGTGTGGGGATAGAGCTTCAGCTTTTTGAGGGGCTGGCATTGCGTGCAGGCTGGAACGGACGAACCTTGACGTGGGGCGGGGGCTTGGGGATCTTCCATATCTTGCAATCGGACTTCGCTTGGCAGGCCGACGGCTGGGCCGTCTCCACCGAGATCGCATTTGGCCGACGCTAGCCCTTTGCAGTATAATGCTCTTGTGCTAGACTTTGGTGGGGAGGGGAAAGAGATGAGCCAAGAGATGCAGGCTATTCTCTGGTTCGTCGCGGTGGCCCTGCTGATCGCGCTGGTGTGGGCGCTGTGGCGACGCACCGCTCGCCAGAGCTTGACCGTGCTCCTTCTCGCCATCGGAGCGATCCTTGTCGTCGGTGGTGGCGTCCCTCTCATCTGGTGGCAGCTCCATCTGCCTAGAACCACAGATCAAACACTCCAAATCCGCGACCATCGTCTGGTCAGTCAGACCCAGATCAAAGAGAAGGACTTCGTTCGTCTTGAGGCCGAGATCGAGATCATCATCCCTGCGCTTCCCCAAGAGCGCCTGCGCGCTATAGCTCAAGAATATCTTGAGCAAGCACTCCCAAGCTATAGACCCGATGTCGCAGCGGTCAAGCTGAAGGATCTCAAACGCCCGCTGCTCTATGAGTACGCCTACCGAAAGTCCCTCCCCCCAGAGCGCGTCCAACCGTGGATCCAGCCCATAGACGCAACAGCAAAGGTCCATCTGGAAGCTCCCATCATGGGCGAGCTGGGAGAGTATCAAACGATCGTGATCCCCGTGACGGTGACTACTAAATGGGCAAATCTCCAGGCCCTTCTGGGCGAAAGACTCCCCAGCACCTGGGCCGCGCTCGATGAGTCGCTCTATGACTATATCGTGGTCAGCGAATCGGAGCAGCCTCAGATGGTTCTCGTCTTTGCTCTGCTCGATGAGGAATTCTTCAGAGAGTACCAAGCTTCGGGAGGACGCCCTCAGGAGCTAGGGCTGCTCAAGGGCGAGATTCCCACGCCGTCGCTTCTCGTGCTCGTATACGCCCTCAGTGAGAGCATCTTCCGTGTCAGCGACATCGTTCTCGTCCAGAAGCGCGGCGAGAGCGTGCGGCGCTATGAGCCCGAAGAAGAGGCCGTCTCCACGCTCAACGGGGCACGCCCACTGTGGATGGCGCTGGTGGGGAATTTCCCAAACTTCCCAAATCTATTGGCTCACGTGCGCCCAGGCACACAGATCATGGGATTGCTGCGCTTCCCTGATTGGCTCGATCCCACCCGGGGGTTTCAGATTTATTATCGTGATCGCGTCGCGACGTTCGGCAAGAAACTGTAAAGGAGGTTGGCATGACCCCCGCCCAACGATGGATGATCCTCGGCGGCGCTGTTGTCGTCGTCGTGATCTTAGGAGTTTTTATTTTTTTCTGGACGCGGCCTCCGGCTCCCGCGGCCATCGAGCTTGAAGGAGTGGTCGCGCGCGCAGGCCAAGAGAGCTTCACGCTCAGCGAAGTGACGGTGTTCTCCGGCCCGCAACCGTGCTCGCTAGAGAGACTCACAGTGCAAGTCGAGTCGCGCGCCCTGCTCCCCTCAAGCCCGCTGCAACCGGGGGACCTCGTCACAGTCAAGGGCGAGTATCACGCTAAAGACTGCATAGTTCGTCTCAACGCACCGACCCACTACGTCGAGCTGCGCCCCGTCCCCATCACACTAGAAGGGATCGTGAGCGCAGGGACGCCTACGCAGTTTGCTCTCAAGAACGTGATCGTGCTCGCCGGGCCGCAGCCCTGCAAGCTCGAGAATCTCCCCGTGCACGTCAAGTCCGATGCTGCGCAGACAGAACCCGTGCAGACGAACGAGCGCGTGCGCGTCGCCGGCGAGTATCACACAGAAGGCTGTCGCGTCGAGCTGACGGCGCCAAAGCATTCCGTAGAACGCCTCCCGACGACTGTCAAGCTCCAAGGGACCGTCGCCCAAGTCGGCAGCGATCAAGTGATTTTACAAGGCGTTAGAGTGCTCGAGGGCCCGCAGCCGTGCACGACAGAGAATCTCACCGTGCGCGTGCGCGGGACAGCAAGCCTTCGTGGCAGCGAGGGCGTTGAAGTCGTGGGCGAATATAACCCCAAGAGCTGCCAAGTAAGCGTGGAGCAGCCGACGCATTCGTTTGCGCAGATCTCCGCTCCGCCGGTGCCCGTCCCGCAGCCGCCCGTCACACCCCCAGCAACTCCGACAGTGCCTCAGCCACCCGTCCCAACGCCGACTCCTGCTGTTCCAACGGGGGGCTTGCCGTTCTTTATCTCTGGAGGAGTCTCTTCGGTCGGGCCGGTGCTGGCGTTTCGCGGCTCGGTTGGGACGACTCTCAATAGCTCTCTCAAGGGGATGATCTCCGTCGGGTACGGCTCAGGCTCCATACAGAAACCCGAACTGACCAAGCCCGTCAACTTCACCGTCATGCCCATAGACTTTACTGTGTGGTACGGCCTTGGAGGCGGGTTGCATATCGGCGGCGGCGCAGGAGTCTTAATCATTCAAGGGCCAAAGCCCAAGTTCTCCAACACCGTGCCGACCGTTCATATCGCTGTGGGCTTTGCCATCACGGACTTTTTGATGCTCTCAGGAGGTGTCGCCTACGTCCCATGAACACCAAAAAATTCTTCGCTATTGGGCTGTTGCTTGCGTTGCCCAGTGTCGTGAGCGGCTGCTTTCTCACGTTGGGTGACTTAGACAAAATCTTTCCCGTCAAGATCGGGCCGGCGTCCATCTCGAATATCAGGGTCGAGCCGGCGACGCTCCCTGGCGGGGTCACCCAATCTGTGACCGTGAGCTTCGCCTACAATCACGAGGACGGCGATCTTGGGCTGAAAGCGAAAGTGATCGTCAAGCTCTCCGGAGCGACGCTTATCGAGCAATCTCTCGAACTAAACAAGACAAGCGACACGGTGCGGGTGCCGGTCACGATTTCCACGCCCAATACCGAGACGAATCTCTCCCTCGAAGTGATCGTAGCGATTGGCGATCAGCTGAGCGCGTCGCTACCGGCGACCATTCACGTCGTGGGCAATGATGACGACAGAGATGGCGTCAGCAATCGCGATGATGCTTGTCCCAACCAAGCTGGGGAGCTGGCGAACAAGGGCTGTCCTGTGCCCCCGGCGAACACTCCTGAGTGCATCTGGTTTGTGGACGGCTGGACGCCGCCGATCAAGCAAGTGCGTTTCGTCCGTGTCGGGCGCCAGGTCTTCGCGATGGTCAACGAGCCCGATGAGAACATAGATACGGATACTCCCGATGTCGTCTTTGCGTGGGTGACAGTTCCGCACACGGGAGACTTAGAAATCTTCAGGCTCACGGAGATCGGTGGGACGAGCACGGGCATCTTTGCGGGGTTGGGGCCGCTGTTGGTGCCGGCGCTTTCAACGCCCGTGGTGCAGAACGATGGGAGCCTGAACGTTTGGGATGGCGACACGATGCTCTTGTTCTACGGCGACGTCAATAATTTCTCGCAGCAGTGCATGGCGCAGGCGCGGGCGGGGCTGGGCTGGGAGATTAGATCTATTTGGGAATCGGAGCCTGATGCCAGGAGCCGCCCATCGGGGCTGAACGCCACGGAATAGGTCTTTAGACAGCAGCCATCATCGTTGGTTCCGGCACCGGATAGCCCTCCGCTAGTAAAGCTTCGATCATGGCGCGGCGTGCGGCGTGCAGGTCCGCCAGTGCTTCTTCTGGCGTGGCCCCGCTGCCTAGCACGCCCTCAAACTCCGGGTGCGAGGCGATATAGATGATTGTGCCATCTTCTTGGCGCTCCGGTTCGATCTCGACCTTCCAGGGCAATCGGTCGTAGTAATCCACGTCCTTCTTCATGGGGTTCCTCCCTTCGCTTTCTGTCTCTCCAAGAGCTTATCAATGAGGCGCACGGCTGTGGTCGCATAGCCCTTGGGCAAAGAGCTCTTTCGTGCGACAGTGGCCCGCAGATCAGGATAATCGGGATGGACATAGACGCGGTGTGGGGCTCGGGAGCGAGTGATCTCGCGGAAGCCGAAGCTACGATAGAGCCGGTCCATGTCGTCTTCACCCCAGCCGCTGCGCGTGCGGCGCATGCGTTCCAGCAGGTCCAAGTCGCCCATCGCTGCTCCATCTTCCGGTCTTCAACAAGCTAATTTTAGGCTACAGCTAGGGCGCAAGCAAACCGGCATCACTTCGCAGCCTTCACGGACTGCCGAGCGCTGATCGCTGCTCCTCACCTCCCCACCAGATCGCTGATGTCCCACAGCTTGATCGTCTTGTCCCAGGAGCCTGATGCCAGGAGCCGCCCGTCGGGGCTGAACGCCACGGACCGAACATCGTCGGTGTGGCCTTCGAAAGTGCGGATCACCTGCCACCTGCTCGTGTCGATCAGCTGCACGCTGCTGCCACCAGCTGTTCCTACGGCCAAGTATCGTCCATCAGGCGAGAAGACGACCGAGGGGACACCATAAAGCCCCAAGGTGCGCACAAGTGGGATCTGCCCCTGGCTGAGCCCAGCTTGCCCGGAATTCCCTGCGGCCAAAAGCAGGATCGCTATGGCCGCGCCGATGCCGAGAAGCTTTGCTCCGCGCATAAGGCACCTCCTTGGGGCCTGCCCTGCCTGCCTCTTGCCGGTGCGGGACCTCCCTGCGTCGGGCAGGGGCCGAGGAGGGTCGCCCCTCGACCCCAATTCTAGCACAGCTCCAACCGACTTGACAAGACCCTCTTCCGTCGTGTTGCGGGAGCGGCTGGGTGTAGGGACTTCGAGCGAGAGATATGTCTCGCCGGGGCGAAGTGGGTCACTTGGGGGGATGGTGGTGGAGCCGACCGGAGTCGAACCGGCGACCTCTGCGTTGCGAACGCAGCGCTCTCCCAACTGAGCTACGGCCCCAGTGATAAATTATTATAGCTGACTGCTCACGTCTGAGCAACTCTACACTATTGAAGCATTCTCTTGAAGAACGAAACCATCTCATTGAACGCATCTCGCGTCAGCGGCGTCTGCAACAGTTGTCCTCCTCGGAGCATAAACGAGTGCGGCTGCCCTTGATACACTTTGAGCTCAAAATACTTCCCCGCAGCGTCTAGCTCCGTAGCGTAGCGATAGATGTCGGCAATGGGGCTGGGGCGGTCGGCTGTGCCGTGGATGATGAGCATCGGGGCTTGGAGCTGCTCGATCAGCTCTGCAGGCTTGCGCGGCTGGGTAGGCGAGCCCCCGGAGTACGGGAAGCCGTACCAGGCAACCCCGGCTTTGAACTCTTTGATCAACGGCAAGAAGAGCATCGTATAGCGTCCGCCGATGCAGAAGCCCGTCAGCCCGATATTCTCCGGGTCTACCTCCGCGCGACCGCGAAGATATGCAATCGAATCTCGTAAGAGTTGCTCCATTACAGCATCGGGTGGGGTGCGCTCGTAGGCTTGCCACTGAAGAGCGAGCACGGCAAAGCCTTCGGCCATCAATAGATCACTGATCGTCTTATACCCCGGCTCAAAGCCGTTGATGGAATGAATGAGAATAATTGCAGGGCGGCGGCCTTCCCCCGTCGGTGCGACAAAGTACGCCGGATAGGTCTTGCCCCCGCTGGTGATCCCCACGATCGTCCCCTGGGCTTGCCCCAGTTCCTGCTCCGTCAGCCCGAGTATAATGCCAAGCAGACTCACGGCCAGAAACGACATCCGAAGCCATCGCACCATGACAATCTCCTCCTATGCAAGAGTGTGCTCTTATTATAGTGAAAACAGAGAGCCAATCAACGCGCGAAGAGTCGGTCGCGCTGCGCACGGATCTGCTCACAGGATGTCCCATCGTTGACTCGCGTCGAGCGGAAGAAACTATTGTTCGGATTGGGATCAGGAAACACTGGATTGGGGTTGAGGAAGAGGGGATTCGTTGCCCCAAGGATCACTTGTTCTGATCCCCACTCGACCAAGCCATCAAGCGTTGTGCTCGACGTGAGCCGCCCACGGAGAATGTTCCAATCCCGTTGGATAATGTAGATCTCCGCGTTGAGCAGCCCCATGATGCTTGCTACGATCGTCATACCGGGTTTGCCATCGCCATCTTGATCGAAGATGCGCGGGTCCTTAGGATCAGTAGGCAAGGGGTCTCTCTCTGGGTCTTGGAGGCGCACCCCGCGAAGATACGTCGTGCGCGGTTGCACGAAACTCAGTGTGCTTGGATCAAACTGAGCTTGCTTGACATCAATGCCCAAAGAGTTCACGAAGCGCTCAGGGAAGCTGATCTTCACCAGCGGAGTTCCGCTGTCGAATTCGAGCGCGCACGTCTGCGCTTCGAGCGTCACCGTGCCCCCACTCTGTTGGATGTTGACGCGCTGGATCGAGATGGTCTGCTGGCGCACCCGCCCGGCAAAGGGCACGTCGCTGAGCTGCGAGCTGACGACAAGCTGCGCCCATACCCCAGAGAGATCAGAACTTCCCACAGTCGCGAGAGAGACACCCACGAAGACAGCTACCAAGACGAAAGCGAAGATCCTTCGCATGCCGACCCTCCTATCTGTCGCTATTATACAACCTCCGCACCCAGGGACGCCACGCCCATCCCTGACGCAATTCGCTATAGTGCTTCACAGTAAGCACCGCCCAACAGCCCAGCCCAATCCCCAGCCAGCCCTCGACCCCGCGCAGCGCAAGATACACGACAAAGCAGAGCGTCGAGACGAAGACCGTCCAGCCATCACGTGCGCTCAGCGCGTACCAGAACGACAGCAACGCCCCAAGCACCACGGGGCCCTCCCACAGGCTGACTCCCGTCCACACGCCAAACGTCACGGCGACGGCTTTGCCCCCGCGCCCGCGCAGCCACGGCGAGAATGCATGGCCCAGCACGGGAGCCAGGGCTATAGGGATCAACGCTGATCCTTCTATGCCCCCTACAGAGCGCGCTGCCAGCACCGGCGCGATCCCCTTCGCATAGTCCAACAAAAGCCCTAAAATGCCCCACCCTTTGCCCCCCGCACGCATGAGATTGCTCGCGCCGGGATTGCCATCCCCTACCGTGCGAATGTCTCGTCTCAACGCTACTAGTCCGATCCAGTACGAGAACATCAATGATCCCGAAGCAAAAGCTAGGAGCGTCCACAAGAAGATTTCCATCTTACCACCACCGCCAGCGCACCTTGGGGAGAGCGCGAGCTTTCCATACTGCTCGCCCACGAAGAGTTCTCACCAACGATCCCCACGCGAGCCATAAGATCAGTGCTACACTGATGGGATAGAAGAGTGCCCAGCGCACAGGATATCCAAATCGTCTGTACGTTATTCCCCACAGCCCCAACGAGAGAACGACTGACCATAGGGCCGGCCGGATGTCTCCCCAGTCCAGCCCCATCAAATATCCTAACAGAACGAGCAGAGGCTCGAACGTGAACACCCCAATCCATAGCCATACGAGAATAAACCACCCAATACGGTAATCAAAAGCCGCCAACAGATTCTTCGTCAACCCTTCGTAGAGTTGTTCGTAGTTTTCATACATCCGGCATCGAACGAGATCGCTGCCATCGAGAAGCCGCCAGCGCAGGCCAGAGCGCTTCACGCGCCGCACGAGCGCTAAATCTTCTACGGCGCTGGAGCGCACCGCTTCATGGCCTCCAATCGCTTCATAAGCGTCGCGCCGAAAGAGCAAGAACTGCCCATTCGCTGCAGAGAAAGCCGCCCACGGCGTATAATACGCTAAAACTAAGGGCAGAAAAGAGAGAATGCTCCAAGGGAGCACCGGAATGACAAGACGCTCGCTCCACGAGAGCACTTCTTCGTGAACGAATATACTGAGAAAATCTAAGTTCTCTTCTGTGAGGGCTCCGACCGCATGGGCTACTGTTCTGGGATGGTGCCGCGTGTCAGCATCGGTGAAGAGCAGGAGCTCCCCGGAAGCATGGTGCGCAAGCTGATGACAGGCCCAACTCTTCCCGATCCACCCTGGAGGTGGAGGCGCTCCATGCAGAATGGTGAGACGAGGATGCCCTCCAAAGCGCTCGCGCAATACGCTGGCAGTCTTATCATCAGATTGATCATCGAGAACGATCACTTCAAAATTTGAGTACTCCTGAGCAAGCAGCGATTCAACACACGCAACGATATTCTTTTGCTCATTGCGAGCTGGCAGCAAGATCGAGACCCTGGGGCCATCTTGAGACGCTGAGTATGATCTTAGGCGCTTCCGTAATATCCATAGATTCGTTATGGCAATGAGCACGAGACACCCTAAAAAAGCAACAACACTATACTGATGCACAATCCAGAAGTATCCCATGCTAAGCGCGCTTTCGCTATACGTTACCAGATCGAATCTACCTTGTCAACCGCGTATCACAGTTGCCTTCTTCAAGCCCCCTCGGTTATGATACTCATCGGGTGAAGAGAACTATGCAGCGCAATTTCTCCCAAAAGATCGCACAGAGTCTCCAAGACACAGCAATGCACACCGCCCTCAGCCGCGCGAGCTTCTATTTCGATCTCTCGCGCACCTGGGCGTTCGCGGATATTCCAGACAAAGAAGCTTTGCGGCGCGCGGCACGCCAGATCAAAGAATTTTCTATCGAGCATCTCGACGAATTGATCGAACAGCTCAAAGCGAGCGTCACCCGCCACGGCGGGCACTTCTATCTTGCCCAGAACGCTCACCAAGCCAATGAGTATCTGCTGAAGCTCGTGCGCGAGCGCGGCCTGAAAAGAGCCGTCAAGTCCAAATCTATGGTCACCGAAGAGATCGAGCTGAATAAGCACTTAGAGTCTGCTGGCGTGGAAGTGATCGAGACGGATTTGGGCGAGCGCATCATTCAGCTTGCGGGCGAGCGCCCGTTTCACATCACCGGGCCGGCGATCCACAAGCCCCGCGAAGCCATCGGCAGACTCTTTGCTGAAAAGCTCGGCGTTCCCTACACCGACGATCCGTATGAATTGACCAAGATCGCGCGGGCCTCGCTCAGAAAAAGCTATCTGGAAGCGGACATCGGGATCACCGGGGCGAATTTTGCCGTCGCCCAGACGGGAACTTTTCTCGTCATCACCAACGAGGGCAACGACCGCCTCACTATGACGCTCCCAAAGATTCATGTCATCGTCACGGGGATAGAAAAGATCGTCCCGACGCTCGCCGATGCCCTGACGCTCTTAAAGTTACTCCCGCGCAGTGCCACCGCGCAGAAGCTCACAAGCTATGTTTCTCTAGTAACGCCAACGCCAGATCGTGAAGTGCACGTTATCGTAGTAGACAACGGGCGGAGCCGGATGCGCGCCGACCCGCGCTTCCGCGAAGCTCTGTATTGTATTCGTTGCGGCTCGTGTATGAATATCTGTCCGGCGTTTCGCGCTGTCGGGGGCCATGTCTACGCCGGACAGACGTATATGGGCGTGATCGGGGCGATCTGGACGGCGTTTGTGGACCACAATGGGCAAGGCGATCTCCCTCGGGCGCGCGAGCTTGCGTCGCTCTGTATGACTTGCGGGCTATGCGCCCAAGAGTGCCCTGTGCAGATAGATCTCCCTTGGCGCAACGCGCAACTTCTCAGCCACGCCAACGAGACGCTGGGGCGCACCCAGACGGATCGCCTCAAGAGCTTTGCGTATAGAAAGCTTCTGCCCAACAGAAGGCGCTTAGCGAAGGCCGTGCGAGCATGGCAGCTGGGCACAAAAGTCGGGCTGCCCAAGATTATCTACAGTCTGCTCACCCGCACCGACGAAGATTTCGCGCACGGGATCGAGATTCTCAAAAGTCATCAGTTTGCTCAAAGATTCCTCCACGAGCGATTAGCAGAGCTGCTGGCGCACAACCCTCAAGAGCCCAAATATAGCGTCGGGTACTTTCTCGGCTGTGGCATGGACTTGCTCTATCCCGACGCCGGGTCGGCGACAATCAAAATCTTGCAGCACAACGGCTGCGCCGTGCGCTGCGCTCAGGAGCACGTTTGCTGCGGTGCTCCGGCGTTCTACTACGGCGACGAGCCTGCCGCAAAGCATTTGGCGAAGCTCAATATCGAGATCCTCGAGAAGCTTGATGTGGACGTCATCGTCTCTGATGAGGCGACGTGCTCTGGGTTTTTAAAGAATTATCCTAAGCTTTTACGAGATGACCCCGCTTACGCCCAGCGCGCCGAGAGACTCTCCCGAAGAATTCGCGAGCTGAGCGAATTCTTATCGCAGATCGAGCTCAAGCCCTTCCAATCGCTCTCGGAGAGCGTCACGTACCATGCGCCGTGTCACCTAGCGCGCACGCAGAAGCTTGGAGAGAAGCCCCTGGAGCTGATTCGGCGGATTCCGGGGCTGGAGATCCGAGAGCTCGAAAAATCTGATCACTGCTGCGGGGGCGCGGGGACGTACAGCACGATCCATCATCGCATCTCGCTCAAGATTCTCAAAGAAGAGCTTGAGCGCCTCAAGGCGACGGGGGCCCAGAAGCTCATGACCCCTTGCTCGGCGTGTATGATCCAGCATCAGTACGGATGTCGGAAAGACAGGCTCCCTCTGGAGACGGTGCATCTGTCGGAGTTGCTGGCGCGGGCGTGGGGGATAGCAACCATGTGAAGCCTCATAACTTAATCTTCCTCAAAGTAGTCCAAATCAATTTTCTTAACAACATACGATGCTGCTTCTGTCACACCTATATTGTGATCAATCATTAACTCGCTCAGACGTTCACCATCAATGAGCACGATTTTCTTGGTATGGGCTTGACGAGCAGCTTCTATTGCCTCCTCAGAGAACCTTGATGTAGAGATTAAAACACCTTTAGTCGCCTTTTTTCCCTCTAGAGCTGAAATCTCGAACAATTGCAGGACCAACAACATCCTTCCATCGCTTGGCCTGTATGTATACAACATCTAGGCCAAGCTTGTCTTCTTTAATAATTCCATCTATGCCCTCATCGCCACTTTGCCCTACGGCCTGACCTGCGTCTTGTCGTGACCCTCCATATCCCATGCTTAACAAGAGATCCACAACTAGCCGCTCAAAGAAATTTGGAGAGCACCCCTTTACACGCTCTAGAAGTTCTTGCGCTAGGCTACGTCTTAAGGCCTGATAGGCTTCCTCAAGAATTTCCTCAGGAGTTGATGGAGGCTCTAGGCTCTCAGACTTCTTATCGTGATGTTTAGCAGAAGGTATCGTGCGCTTAAACTGTCGAAACTCTTCGAATTGCTCTAAGAACTTTGACGTAATTTCAGCAGGATTTTGCCTTAGCACATCTATCCCGCGACCAGTGATGCGAAATTTCCCGCGTCCAGATTTTTCCAAAAGTCCTGCTTTGGTAAGGTAAGTTCTAGCCCAACTGACTCTGTTATTGAGCTTATACTGTCTTCCGCTTGGGAGTAGCTCCTTTTTGTCTTCTTCAGTAAGGTTAAATTGCTGGGCGACTAGCTCGATAGCTTCTCGCAAAGAATGCTCACGTCCATCACTGGCAAGCTTCAGCAGAGGGAGCATGAAGCTTTGATAATCAGGAACAGCCACGGAGATCACCCTCCCTGTTGTATTACTTGTATTATATCTCCTAATCTAATCACGCCGCCCTTCACAACCTGCGCTCGCAGGCCCCCACGATGCACCAGCCCCGGCAGGACTTTCTCCTGCCCCGTCAGTCGTACTAAGTGCTGACAGGGCTCGCAGAGCCGAATCCCCCTCAGCACGGCCTCGCCCACACGAAATTCCTTGCCCACCAGATGATTGAGCGCCACCCCGCGCGTCACAATGTTGCGTCGCGCATCCCCAGGACTGAGCTTGACACCATAATCGCGCTCCAACGCTTCTATCGCCTCGATCTCGATGAGCGTCACCTCGCGATCGGGCCCGTGCTTGGACGAATAAGTCCCTCTCTTCAAAAAATAGCGATCCCCCTCAAGGCCCCGCCCCGCTACCGCTCGCACCTCGGTGACGGATTTCATAGGCCCAGCAGCTTGATCTGCAATATGAATCGAAACGACCCTCCCCTGCTCCATGAAGCTTTCACCTCAATGATGCTATATTAGCAAAACTAGCCCCCGCCTGCCCAGTTGACAAACCCTCCCGGCTCTGGTATCATTACGCTTAGCAGACTCATAGGGTGATTGCTAATGGACGCGCGGAAGCGATTGATTCTGAAAGAGATCGTCGATCACTACATTCGCACGGGCAAGGCCGTCAGCTCCCAAACTATTCTAGAAAAATACGGGCTGTCGGTCAGCTCGGCCACTATTCGCAATGAGATGAAATATCTCGAAAAGCACGGCTATATCACGAAATCGTGGAGCTCCTCTGGGAGAATCCCCACGGCCAAGGGCTATCGCTTCTTCGTGGACTGGCTCTTGGAGCTGAGCGAGCTCGCCCGCAAAGAACAACACGCGATCCTGGAGGCCTACGCCTTCCAAAGACAGCGATTGGATGAGCTGCTCCAACAGACGGCGTTCTTACTCGCTAGCTTAACGGGGCATCTAGGGTTTGTGCTCGCCCCGCGGCTCGACCAGACGGCGCTCGAATTCATCGCGTTCGTCAAGCTTCCGCCCGATCACGCCCTCGCCGTGCTCGTCTCCGATCTGGGGATCGTCGAGTCCCGCATCATCCCGACAGCGCTTCCGGAGGAGCAGCTCGAGCGGATCGGGCAGTTCCTCAATCGAGCGTTGCGAGGGCGGCGCCTGGGAGAGTTGGCCGCAGAGCTAGCTGCCAGCCCCCACGAGGGCTGGTCCGACCCCGTCACCCAGGATGCCTTCGATCTTATCCAGCAGATCATTACGCCACAATTGGCTCGTCAGCGCCTCTATACGGAGGGGCTGGCCCATCTGCTCCAGACGGTCTTCTCCTGGGAGGATGCCCTCGAAGAGGCGCGCAAGCTCCTCTGCTTGCTTGAGGATGAGAGCCGCTTCCTCCAAGCCATCGGCAGGACACGCCCCGGCGAGCTCACCACGATCATCGGGGAGGAGAACCCCGTCAAAGAGCTCCATCCATATAGTATCATCAGCCTCAACTATGGCTACGACGGCGTCCTGGGGGTGCTGGGGCCGGTGCGCATGGACTATAGCAAGATCATCTCGACGACACAATACATTGGCAACCGGCTGCGAGCTATTCTGACGATCTCGAAGACTGCAGCCGTCCAGGGGTGATCGCCTATGGAAGAGCCCAAGACCCAGCAAGAGCAGACAAATCAGCTCCAGACCCTGCTTGAGGAGAAAGAGCGCCAGATCAAGGAGCTCATCGAGCGCCTGCAGCGCCTCCACGCCGACTTTGAGAATTATAAGAAGCGCCAGGCGCGCGAACATGAGGAGCTCCTCCTGCGCTTGGAGGATCAGCTTCTGACGGAGATTCTCCCGATCTACGATAATCTGGAGCGCGCGTTTCGAGCGTTCAATAAGAACAACGACAAAGATTCGTTCATCGAGGGGATCGAGCGCATCTTCGCCCAATTCCATAGCTTTCTTGAGGGCAAGGGCGTGCGCCCCATCCCCGCCGTGGGGGAGCTCTTTGACCCCTTGCTCCACGAAGCGCTGATCACCGTAGAAGCCGAAGACGGCGGCAAGGTCTTGGAAGAGTTCGAGCGGGGGTACCAGCGCGCAGGCCGCGTGCTGCGCCCCAGCAAGGTCAAAGTGAGCAAGCGAAAGGTCCCTGAAACCTCGCAGAGCCCCGAAAGCTCTGCAACTTCCCACACAAAGGAGGGATAGCCTATGGCCAAGGAGAGAATCGTTGGCATTGACCTGGGAACGACGAAATCCGTCATCGCTATCATGGAGGGTGGCAAACCGGAGGTCATCCCCAACGCCGAAGGGGAGCGCGTCACCCCCTCGGTAGTCGCGTTTACTGAGACCGGGGAGCGCCTCGTGGGGACGCTGGCCAAGCGCCAGGCTGTTCTCAACCCCGAACGCACTATCCAAGAGATCAAGCGCAAGATGGGCACGGACTATCGCGTGCGGATCACCGTCGGGGGGACGACAAAAGAATATACCCCCGAGGAGATCTCCGCGATGATTCTGCAGAAGCTCAAGAAGGACGCCGAAGAAAAACTCGGCTTTAAGATCACCAAAGCCGTGATCACCGTCCCGGCGTATTTCAATCAGCAGCAGCGCCAGGCGACCAAAGACGCGGGCAAGATCGCGGGGCTCGAAGTCATGCGCATCATCAACGAGCCCACCGCAGCGTCGCTCGCGTATGGGCTGGACAAAGAGAAGGACGAGACGATCTTGGTCTATGACCTGGGCGGCGGGACGTTCGACGTGACGATCTTGGAGATCGGCGATGGTGTCTTCGAAGTGAAGTCAACTTCTGGAGACACCTATCTAGGTGGCAAGGACTTCGATCAGCGTATCATTGACTGGCTAATCGCAGAATTCAAGGCGGAGACGGGCATCGATCTGTCGAGGGATCTGGCGGCGCTGCAACGCCTCAAGGACGCCGCCGAAGCCGCCAAGAAAGAGCTCTCGTTCAAGTCGGAGACGCTCATTAGCCTCCCCTATATCGCTGCTGATGCTCGAGGGCCCAAGCACCTCGAGAGGAGGCTCACCCGCGCCAAGTTCCAAGCCCTCACGGACGATCTCGTCGAGCGGACAATTCAGATCGTCAATCAGGCGCTGAGCGACGCCAAGCTCTCGCCCAAAGACATTCACCAAGTGGTGCTCGTGGGCGGCAGCACCCGCATGCCCAGGGTGCAAGAGCGCGTCGCCGAGATGTTCGGCTCAGCCAAGATCAACAAAGAGATCAATCCCGATGAAGTCGTGGCTATGGGCGCGGCGATCCAAGCGGGCGTGCTCGCCGGTGAAGTCGATGAGATCGTGCTCTTGGACGTGACCCCGCTGACGCTCTCCATCGAGACGCTCGGCGGCATTGCTACCCCGATCATCGAGCGCAATACGACTATCCCCGTCGAGCGCACCAAGACGTTCACCACCGCCGAGGATTTCCAGACGACCGTGGACATCCACATTGTGCAAGGGGAGCGCAAGTTCGCCGCGGATAATAAATCTTTGGGGCGGTTCCAACTGACGGGAATCCCCCCGGCACCGCGCGGCGTCCCCCAGATTGACGTGACGTTCAGCATTGACGCCGACGGCATCTTGCATGTGACCGCGAAAGACAGAGCAACGGGCAAGTCCGCGAGCATCGTCATCAAAGAGCAATCGCGCTTGAGCGACGAGGAGATCCGGCGCATGCAAGAGGAAGCGAAGCGCTATGAAGAGGAGGACCGTCGGCGCGCTGAAGAAGTCGAGACGCGCAACCGCGCGGATCACATGGTCTATGTGACCGAGAAGGCGTTGCGGGAGCACGGCAGCAGGGTGAGCGCAGCCACGCGCGAGCGCATCCAGCGCGCTGCGGATGCCCTCAAAGAGAAGCTCAAGGCGCAAGCCCCCATCGCGGAGATCCGCCAGCTCATGAAGGAGCTCGAAGAGGTGAGCTTAGAGCTGGGGCGCGAGCTCTACCAAGCGAGCGGGACGAGCGCGCCTGGCAGCTCCGAGCGCGCCTCCGACGGCAAGGACTACATCGACGCGGAATACGAGAAGAAAGACGACAAGTAAGCTATGGCTAAGCGAGACTACTATGAGGTCCTGGGAGTGCCGCGCACGGCCTCCCAGGACGAGATCAAAAAAGCCTTTCGGCAGTTAGCGAAGAAGTACCACCCTGACAAGGGTGGCGACCCCGAAAAGTTTAAAGAGATCGCGGAGGCCTACGAAGTCCTGAGCGATCCCGACAAGCGCGCCCAGTACGATCGCTTCGGCCACGTCGGGCCGGAGCAGCGCTTCGATTTTGACTTGAGAGATTTCCGGCGGGCGCGCGAGGCGTTCGAAGAGTTCGGGTTCGGCTCAGCGTTTGAAGATATTTTTGATATGTTCTTTGGGGAGGGGCTGCGCACGCGCACCACGCGCGAGCGGCGGCGCAGCCGCGCCCAGCGCGGTGAAGACTTAGAGTATCGCGTGAGGATCAACCTCGAAGACGCAGCGTTTGGCGCTCAGATGAAGCTCACCGTGCCCAGATATATCGTGTGCGATGTCTGTCGTGGCAGCGGCGTGGAGCCGGGGACGCAGCGCACGGTGTGCCCCGACTGCCACGGGCGCGGGGAGATTCAGTATCGTCAGCAGACGCTCTTGGGGAGCTTTGTGAACATTCGCACGTGCGCGCGCTGTGGCGGGACCGGGGAGATCATAGAGCACCCGTGTCGGCGGTGTCACGGCTCCGGGCGGGTCAAAGTGGAGAGCCAGCTTTCGGTCAAGATTCCGCCGGGGGTGGACACGGGCTCGCGGTTGCGCCTTGCGGGTGAAGGGAACGCTGGGCTGGAGGGCGGGCCGCCGGGAGATCTCTATATTACGGTCGAGGTGCGCCCGCATCCGATCTTCCAGCGCAAGGGGGATGATATTTACGTCGAGCTGCCCATTAAGTTTACCCAAGCGGCGTTAGGGGCGCGCGTGAAGGTCCCCACGCTCTACGGCGAAGAAGAATTGACGATTCCCGCGGGGACGCAACCAGGGGAGACGTTCAAGCTTGCGGGGAAGGGGATTCCTCATCTGCAGAGCTGGGGCAAGGGCGATCAGTATGTCACGGTGAAGGTGGAGGTGCCCAAGAATCTCTCACGGAGGGCGCAAGAGCTCCTTAGACAGCTCGACGAGGAACTGCGCTAGGTCTTCATCCAGCGCCACAATTCTCTGAGCGTCGGGGACTTGCCGTACATCAGGCCTGGGCGGTGAAGAATCTTTCGAGATCGTTACGGGCTCTTTCAAAAACCTCTCCTACTTTCTCAATAAGTGGCTGAAGCTTCTCCCACTCGATGTGGAAGGTATAAGCGTGTCTGAAGAAATGGCGAAATCCAAGGTAGGGTTCGAGGGCCTCTGCCGTCTCCTGCTGCAAGATAGCCGGTCGAACTCCAGGGACTTCCGTAGCCATACGCCGTAGTAACGCTCGGTGCCATCCCTCTCCAACGGGTATACTATGATCTACCTCTTGAGCCAGGCGCTTCAGGATGTTTTCTATGCCGTTGTAGAAGCTATGAACAAAAGCACCCAGGGCAGCTTTATCTCTATGAGAAGGCTCAGGGGGCAGAGCCCGAGCTGTTTCTTCGATCTCGCGCACAAGCTGAGCAAGATCTTTGAGGTCTGCTTCGATCTCGGCTTGCAACACCAGCCACTCAGCGCGCTTCATAGAGGAGAACCCCTTCACGTCTAATACGCTGCTGCAGAGAGGGGCTCAGCTTTGTTTCTTTAAGGTCAACAAGGTCAACGGGGATAGACAGAGCAGAGAGCAGCTTGCCTAGGGCCTCGAAGAAACGAGCTGGGGGGAGCCCCTCACAGGCTAGATCAATATCCTGTGGGCTAGCCAAAGAGCGAGTAGCAGAACCAAACAATATCACTCGCTTGGCTCCATACGCTTTCAGAATCTCTACAGCTGTTTGGATCTCTGCCTTCAATGAAGCTGTCATAACCTCCCCTGCTGATGAGTATAGCTCTCTTTGGAATCCCTATCAACGTGCAAGTCTCACCCATCTCCAGAGCTCTGTGAGCGTCGGGGACTTGCCGTACATCAAAATCCCGATCTGAAAGATCTTCCCCGCAAGACGCATCATCCCATAGGTCGCTGTTGCTAAGACTATCACTGAGAGGAGAATCTCCCACCACGGCACGGCACTCACCGCAGTGCGCAGAATCATCATCCCCGGCGTGGACGGCGGGAAGAAACTGATAATCCTCAGCGCGATATGATCAGGGTTGCTCAAGACCAACGAGAAGAGCATCACGGGCAAGATCGGAGGCAGAAAGACCAATGACATTCCAAAAGAGCTTGCGCTCTGCAGATCGTCGCTCAGCGTGGCGCTCACAGCAGCTGTTAGCGACGCTAAGAAGAGATACCCCAGCACAAAATACACCAAATATAAGAGAACCTTCTCCCACGCCAAGAAGGGGAAGATCGCTAAGCTGATCACGGAAGTCGGCAGCCCTACCAACGGCCCACCGATAAAAATTATCGTCAAGCCCACCACAGCCCAGATGAACGCTTGCACTAACGCCAAGCCCCCAAGCCCCAAAATCTTGCCCATCATCAGCTCACGCGCCCGGATCGAGGAGAGCACCAGCTCAACAACACGGTTGCGCTTCTCCGAGATCACCCCGTACATGATCCAACTGATCGAGTTCATGGTGATAAAGAGCAAGAGCAGAATGATCACAAACCCCACGCCAACAGTGATCCCGGCGCGAAGCTGCTCTGTTGCGGCTTCAGGAGCAGCTTGAACAGTGATCTGAACCCCTTGGCTGAGCTGGGCTGCGCGCTCGAGGGGAAGCCCAAGTTGCTGCAGTTCATAGCGCAGTACAATCTGCGAGAGTGCCTCGCGCACGGGGCGCGGTACCCCTTGAGAGCGCAGCTCTTGAATATTTATGCCCAACCCTTGGCGGGGCTTAGGAACGTAGCGTGCCCGACGGGTCTCAAAGAAATCCGACTCAATCACGAGATACCCATCAAATTCGCCGCGTTGCATCCGCGCGGGCAGCTCGGACTCTGAACTATTGAAGAGCACGATCTTATAATCTGAGCCGCGAAGCTGTTCGCTCAGCTCAGCGAAGACCCCAGCGCGATCTATCACCGCAAGGCGGGTCTCTGGGCTTCTCTCAGCCGCGCGCGCGATCACGATCACCAGGGCGATGAGACTGAGCGAAAAGATCGGTGCGACGAAGGTCGCGATGAGAAACGCCTTGCTCTTGAGGTTCTGTACGAATTCCCAGCGCGCTACGGTCCACATGGTTCCCCCCTCAGAACCTAACCCCCGACCCCTTCCCCCTCACCCCTCTGCTCCCCTCTCCCTCGGAGGGGAGGGGCTGGGGGTGAGGGTGGAGGTCTCTCCCTCCCCGTGTCGGGGAGGGGCCAGGGGAGAGGTCACCAGCTCCACAAAGATATGATGCAATGGGGGCTTGCGAATCGCGATCTCCTCGATCTCGATCTTCCCTGAGATTTCGGCGAAAAACTCTTCAGGGCGCACGCCCTCTCGCAGAGTGAGCTGCGCGCGGCCGTCCTCAATCTGAGCTGACTTCACTAGAGGGCTATTTTTGAGGATCTCGCCGTCGCCGCGAAAGACGAGCGTCACCCAATCTTCTTTCCAGTTGCGCTTGATCTCGCGAAGCTCCCCGTAGAGAATCTGCCGCCCCTTGTTGATGAGAAAGATGCGATCTACTAAGTCCTCGACCAGGTGCATCTGATGGGCCGACAAGAGAATAGTGGTCCCGCGAGCTTTGAGCTCTCGAATGAGCTCACGGAAGACGTCTTGATTGACCGGATCAAGCCCTGCGAACGGCTCGTCTAAGATGACGAAGTCGGGTTCGTGTAAGATCGCGGCGATGAACTGAATCTTCTGTTGCATCCCCTTGGAAAGCTCGCGGATGGGGCGATGAAAATATCGTTCGAGCTGGAGGCGCTGGAGCCATAGAAAAGCGCGCTCGCGCGCGAGCCGCGCGTCCATGCCCTTGAGGCTCGCAAGAAAGACGAGCGTGTCGCAGACTCTTCTGTTGTCGTACAGCCCGCGCTCTTCGGGAAGATACCCCACGCGCTCCGGGAGCAATCTTCCATCGGGCGAGAACGAGAATCTGATCTCTCCCGAATCGGGCTGAAAGATCCCCAAGATCATGCGAATAAGTGTGGTCTTGCCGGCGCCGTTGGGGCCGAGGAGCCCAAAGATCTCGCCCTTCTGCACCTCGAAGCTGACGTCTTCTACAGCCTTGGTGCCATCGAAGGACTTGTGCACGCCCTCAACAGAGAGGATAATTTTAGTATCCATAGTCAGACCCATTGGAGCACGAACCGAAAGTAGAAATAGATCGCAGGGATCGCGAGTAACAATCCGTCTATTCGGTCGAGGAGCCCGCCGTGGCCGGGCATCAGGCCCCCCGCATCTTTGACGTGCGCGAAGCGTTTCAAACGTGACTCTAGGAGATCGCCCAACTGCGTCAGTGCACTCGTGATCCCTGCAAGAGCGATCATGTGCGGCGTGGAGGTCCACCAGTCCTTCCAGATCGGCGCGAGGGCTGCTACAGCCAGCGAGAGCACAAACCCCCCAGCGACGCCCTCCCAGCTCTTGCGCGGGCTGATCGTTGGGGCTAATGGACTCCTTCCCCACGCCGAGCCCGCCAGATACGCCCCGATGTCATACCCCCACACGAGCGCCAGCGCCAGCAGCCCATAGACAGCCCCACCCTCCACCCGATAGAGGGGATAGATAAAGTGCAACAGATAGGGAATATAGATAATTCCCCCCATCGTCGCTAAAATCTTTCTCAGCGCATCGGGATCGAAGAGATAGAGGGCAATGGGGAAGACGAGCGCCGCCCACAGCACCAGATCGCCGAACGCCGCCTCCGGCGTCCCGTAGGCCAAGATCACGAGCACGGCCGAGCTGACAAAAGCCAAGCGATTCAGAAAGATGCCGTTGCGCTCCAACAGCTGCAGGTACTCCCACGACGCGACCCCCACGACAAACGCTCCCAGCAGCGCCACCGGCCAGATGCTCCGCCACAGTGCCCCCACCAGCAGCGTGGCTACGACAATCGCGATCGCGACTACCGCGGTGATCGTCCGAGGGATGAGATCTTTCATAGAAAGAGCCTCTTCGTAGCTCCAATGACGTACAGCGAACCGGTCACACAGATCAACTCTGCCCCGCTCGCACGGGCTCCATCCAATCCCTCTGAGATAGTGTCGCAGATCTTCGCCGCAGGCGCCCAGGAGAGAAGCGCACTAGGCTCGAGCGCCCGCGGGGAGTCCGGCTTCACCAAAACGATCTCGTCAAAGTCGGGGAAGAGTATCTCCGCCATCGTTTGATACGCTTTATCCCTGAGGACACCGAAAAGCAATGCGCTCTTGTGAAGAGCATATCTTTCGCGATATCGTCGCACGTCTTCCCTGAGCGCTCTTGCCGCGTGGGGATTATGCGCCCCGTCCAGAATAATATATGGCTCTCTCTGAACGACTTCAAACCGCCCAGGCCAGGAGGCTTGTTCCAGCCCTCGCACGAGCGCCTCGTGGGGGATCTTGAGAGACTGACGCAACACCTCGAGGGCTTCGAGGGCTACGTTGAGATTCTCACGTTGGTAGCCCCCCAACAGCTTCATCCTCACCTTGCCCTCACCCCAGACTTCAAACTCCTGGTACTCCCAAGTAAAATCTGTTCGTCGTGCCCGCTGGCGAGCAGGGATAAGCGGCGCTCCCACCGCCGCGCACTCCCGCGCTATGACCTCAAGAGCGTTCGGCTTTCGCTCCCCCGTTACCAGGGGCACGCCTCTCTTGGCGATCCCCGCTTTCTCCCAAGCGATCTGCTCAAGAGTCTCCCCCAACAGATCCGTATGATCAAGCTCGACGTTGGTGAGCACACTCACCATCGGGGTTATGACGTTGGTCGCGTCGAACCGCCCGCCCAGGCCCACTTCGATCACAGCGATATCTATCTTCTGACGGAGAAAGTACAGAAACGCCAGCGCGGTCATGAACTCAAATTGTGTGGGCTTATCGGCCATCGCGTCAGCGATGGGCATCAGCTCATCAGCGATATGGGCGAACTCATCTTCGGCGATTGGGGCTCCATTGATCTGGATGCGCTCACAATAGCTGATCAGATGGGGCGACGTATACAGCCCGACGCGATACCCGGCGCGCTGCAAGACGCTCGCGATCATCACGGCGACTGAACCCTTGCCGTTGGTGCCCCCGATGTGCACAGCTTGGAGTCTTTCATGGGGGTTGCCCACGCGCTCAAGGAGAGCTTGAATGCGCTCCAAGCCGGGCTTCACTTCCGTATGTGGCAGCTGTTTCAGATACGCGATGGCTTGGTCCACAATGCTAGTCCTGCAAGAGCTGGAGGTTCTGCTCCAAGCGCTCGATCTTCTCTTTGAATTCTTGGGCCTTGCGCTTCTCCTTCTCGATGATGGCAGCGGGGGCACGCTCGAGGAACTCGGGGTTATCGAGCTTGCGAAGCGTCGCCTCAAGAGCTGCGCGCGTCTGTGCGAGCTCCTGACGCAAGCGCGTTCGCTCCTGCTCAAGATCAAGCACCCCTTCGAGCGAGACGAAGACCTCCGCCCATTCCAAGACCATCCGGGGCGCGCTCTTGGGGCGCTCGATGGTCGGGCCGACAAGCACTTCGCTCGTCTGAGCGAGCTCCTCAAAGAAGACCGCATACTCGTGCACCAGCTGGGCGATGCGAGGATCTTCGGCTTTGATGAAGACTTTGGCGCGCTTTTGGGGAGGCACCTTCATCTCGGAGCGAATCGTGCGGATCGCGGTGATCAGCGATTGGAGCGTGTGCATAGTCTGCTCGGCCTGTTCGTCGAGCCAGTCGGGATGAGCCTGTGGGTACGGCGCGATCATCACGCTCTCCGATTCTTTGTGGGGCAAGCGCTGCCAGATCTCTTCGGTGATGAACGGAATGAACGGATGCAAGAGCTTCACTATATCCGTGAGCACGAGGAGCAGCACGCGTTGCGCTTGCGCTCGGGCTTGTGGGTCTTTCCCGTAGAGCCGGGGCTTGATCATCTCCAGATACCAATCGCAGAAGTCGTGCCAAACAAAATCATATAAGCCCTTGGCTGCCTGGTTGAACTCGTAGCGCTCGAGGCTCTCGCGCGTCTGGGCGATGGTGCGGCTCAAGCGCGAGAGGATCCAACGATCTTCGAGGGGAAGCTCCCCTCCCTCGTGAGGGGAGGGGCCGGGGGAGAGGTCCAGATTCATCAGGGCGAAGCGCGCCGCATTCCAGAGCTTATTCAAGAACTTCTTGTACCCCTCGATGTCGTGGACCGAAAGCCGCATCTCTTTCCCCTGGGCACAGAGCGCCGCGAGCGTCAGCCGCAGCGCGTCCATGCCGTACTTCTTCTTCATCTCCAAGGGGTCGATGACGTTCCCCTTGGACTTGCTCATCTTCTGGCCGCGCTCGTCTTTAATGATGGGGTGGAAGAAGACGCGCTCAAACGGGATCTTCTTCATAAAATGCAGCCCCATCATGATCATCCGCGCCACCCAGAAGAATATAATATCGTGCCCGGTGCTCAAGAGCTGCGTGGGGTAGAAGTAGTGCAGCTCGGGGGTATCGTCGGGCCAGCCCATCACCGAGAAGGGCCAGAGCGCCGAACTGAACCATGTGTCGAGGACGTCCTCGTCTTGAGCGATATTCTTCGAGCCGCAGCGAGAGCATGCCGGCGGAGAGTTTCGCGCCACGGTGATCCCCTGGCAGTCGGCGCAGTGCCATGCCGGGATGCGATGCCCCCACCACAGCTGCCGCGAGATCGGCCAATCGCGGATATTTCTCATCCAATCGAAATAGACCTTGGTCCAGCGCTCCGGGATGAACTGAATCTCTCCCGATTCGACGACGCGGATGGCCGGCTCGGCCAGCTCCTTCATCCGCACGAACCACTGGGTGGAGAGGAGCGGCTCGATGGCTGTATGGCACCGTTGGCAATGGCCCACGGCGTGGACGTGCGGCTCGATGCGCTCCAGAAGCCCTTGGGCTTTCAGGTCCTCCACCACGCGGCGCCGCGCCTCCACGCGATCGAGGTCTTTGTACGGCCCGGCGTGCTCGTTGGTCGTCGCGTCTTTGTTGAAGATATTGATGATCTTCAACCCGTGGCGTCGCCCGATCTCAAAGTCTGTGGGATCGTGTCCCGGGGTGACCTTGACCGCGCCCGTGCCAAACTCCCTATCCACGGCGTCGTCGGCGATGATGGGGACCTTCCGCCCCACCAAGGGCACGATGACAAACCTCCCGATGAGCTCTTGGTAGCGCTCGTCTTGCGGGTGCACCGCGACCCCAGTATCCCCGAGCATCGTTTCGGGGCGGGTCGTGGCCACGGTGACAAACCCCTGGCCATCGGCCAAGGGATAGCGAATATAATAGAGCTGTCCTTGGACTTCCTCGTGCTCGACCTCAAGATCAGAGAGCACCGTCTGGCAGCGGGGGCACCAATGGATCAGCCGATCCCCGCGATAGATAAAGCCCTCCTCATAGAGCCGCACGAACACTTCGGTCACAGCGCGCGAGCGCGCCTCATCGAGCGTGAAGCTCTCTCTCCTCCAATCGCATGAGCATCCGAGAGCGCGCAGCTGCTCACGGATCCGCGCGCCGTAGCGCTCCTTCCACGCCCAGCCCAGCTTGATAAAATACTCCCGCCCCAGATCATAGCGGGTGAGCGGGCGCTTCTCCGGGGGGAGGGGGTAGCCAATCTGCTGCAGGAGGTCATCGAGTTGGCGCTTGGCCAGCCCGCGCTCGATCAAGACGTGCACCGCGATACTCGCATGATCTGTCCCCGGGAACCAACACGTCTCATACCCGTCCATGCGCTTGTAGCGGATCACGATATCTTGCAGGGTGTTGTTGAGCGCATGGCCGATGTGCAGCTCTCCGGTCACGTTGGGAGGAGGGATCACAATCGCGAAGGGCTTTCGCGTGGGGTTGACGTTGCCGTCAAAATAGTGATGCGCTTCCCAGAAGGCGTACCATCTCTCCTCAGCTTCTGTGGGGTCGTAAGCTTTCGGAAGCTCCATACGCTCCTTCCTCCTCGTATGAAGAACGGGATTCATATTAGCAGACTGCCTCTTCACCGGCAAGAGGGCTTGCCCACCACGCGCTCATCTGTTATTATAGCTGAAGTTTATGAGTGAGCCCAGACGCGTAGTCATCACGGGGATTGGAGCGGTCACCCCCATTGGCATTGGCAAGGAAGCTTTTTGGGAGGGGTTGCTCGCGGGCAAGAGCGGGGTCACGCGCATCGATGATATCGTCAATCTCACGGATATTCCCGTGAAGATCGGGGCGTACATTCGGGAGTTCGACCCGTTGCAATTTATGGACAAGAAGCGGGCGCGGCGCTTGGGCCGGGCATCGCAGTTGGCCCTGGCGGCTACCAAGCTCGCCCTGGAGGATGGGCTTCTCAAGCTCGCTCAGGAGGACCGCGATCGCATCGGGGTGGTCATCGGCACGGGGATCGGCAACATCGAGGCCCTCACAGAAAATTATGATATTCTCCTGCAGCGGGGGCCGGGGCGCGTCAGCCCATTCTTCATCCCCACGTTCATGCCCAACGCCGTAGCCGGGGAGATCTCGATCGAGTGGGGGCTGCGTGGGCCAAACTATGGGATCGTCTCGGCGTGCGCCAGCTCCAATCACGCCTTGGGCTTAGCCGCGGATATGATTCGCTACGGCTACGCGGATGTGATGATTGCGGGGGGGACGGAGGCGGTGTCGTTGCCGTTGACGTTTGCGGGGTTTGATCAGATGGGGGCGCTCTCGCGCCGGAACGACGCGCCGGAGCGAGCCTCGCGCCCATTCGACAGAGACCGCGATGGCTTTGTCGTGGGCGAGGGCGCGGGGATCCTGATCTTAGAGAGCCTCGAGCACGCGCGCGCCCGTGGGGCATATATCTACGCGGAGCTTGCGAGCATCGGGATGAGCGCCGATGCGTGGCACATTACCGCCCCGGATGAGCAAGGGGAGGGCGCTCGACGCGCGATGCTCATGGCGCTGGAGCGCGCCGGTGTCCGCCCCGACGAAGTTGACTATATCAACGCGCACGGGACGGCGACCCCCCTGGGGGATGTCAGCGAGACGCGCGCGATCAAGCGGCTCTTTGGCGCGCACGCGTATAAGTTAGCGGTCAGCTCGACGAAATCTCAAATTGGGCATCTGTTGGGGGCAGCGGGGGCGGTCGAAGCGATTGCAACATTGATGGCGCTCGATCGCGGGATGTTGCCGCCCACGATCAATTTAGACAATCCTGATCCCGAATGTGACTTAGATTACGTTCCCAACAGAGCTCGTCCAGCTAAAGTCGAGATTGCGCTCTCCAATTCGTTTGGGTTTGGCGGGCACAATTCGGCGATTGTGTTACGGAGAGTGTGAAGGACCCTTTGTGAACGCAGCAGGAGGTCACTATGAAAACGCTCGAGGAGAAGATCAGAGAGCTGCCCCCTGAACTCCAGCAAGAAGTGGAGGACTTTATAGAATTTCTGTTAGAGAAAAGGGCGCGAAAACATGGGAGAAAGTTGCGTCAGGATTGGGCTGGTGCGCTGAGGGATTACCGTAACCAATATACGTCGCTCGAACTCCAGAAAAAGGCATTAGAATGGCGAGGCGATTGAGCCATGTATTTGGTAGACACGAATGTATGGCTTGAACGTCTATTAGACCAAGAAAGGTCGGAAGATGTTCGGCGTTTTCTTGCTGCTACGGCCTCGGAACGCCTCTTCATCACTGATTTCACTTTACATTCCATCGGGGTAGTGTTGATCAGACTGAACAAGATGGAGGGCTTGTTGCGTTTCGTTCGGGATGCCTTTCTAGATGGAGCTGTTGCTCTAATTCACCTCGAACCGGGAGACACAGAATACATCGTTCGTGTGGCTGAGAGGTTTAATCTTGACTTTGACGATGCTTATCAGTATACGGCTGCTGAGAAATATGACTTGACTTTAGTGAGCTTTGACAGCGACTTTGACCACACCGAGCGAGGTCGGAAAACCCCGGCGGAGGTGTTGCAAGGATGAGGGTGGTGGTGCAGCAGCTTGGCAAGCGAGAACGACAGTTGCGGCGCACGATTCTTGTAATAGGTCAAAAGATCGTTACCATGACCCAGCACCTAGTCGGTGGAGATGCGATCCCCACACTCCGCTCTGATAACGATCTCTTAGCGCAGGGACCGTGCAGAGTTGCGGTTTTCCAGGCGCTTTGGTATATTCAATCCAGCCCCCAGCAAAGATGAGATCTATCGTATATTGTCCCAAACCCACGGCAAGGACGTCATCGTGGAATACGTGGGCGAACTTCCCAAAGATCTCGCAGCTATGCTCTCGATCCGATGAGACGTTACTCCTCTGAGCGGGAGCATTGAGATCCCTTAACAAAAATTTGAGTCTTCTTGCTGGTATCAGTTATAATTTTCACTATGGCTAAAAGCTCTTCTCGCAGCGTTCAGCTCCTCGAGCAGCTCTCTACGGCGTTTGGCGTCTCCGGCTTTGAGGACGATGTCCGCGACGTGATCGCTCAACTTGTCCGGCCCCTCGTTGATGAGATGCGCGTCGATCCCCTGGGGAACCTCATCGTCACGCGCAAGGGCAAGTCAGATTTTACGCTGATGCTTGACGCGCACATGGACGAGGTCGGCTTAATTATTAGCTATATCGAAGAGAAGGGGTTTCTGCGCTTTGCGACCCTGGGCAGCTGGGATATAAGAATTCTGCCGGCTCAGGTCGTCAAGATCCGCACGCGCCAGGGGAAGCTCATCACCGGGGTGATCGGGAGCGTCCCGCCTCATGTGCTCAAGCCCGAAGATCGCGACAAGCCCTTTAAGCTCGAAGATCTCTTCATTGACGTTGGGGCTTCGTCGGCGGAGGAAGTCCAGAAGATGGGGATTCGCGTGGGCGATCCTGCTGTGCCGTACTATCCGTTTGAGCAGCTGAGCGAGAATCTTGTCGGGGGGAAAGCGTTTGACGACCGGGCCGGCTGTGCTGTCCTCATCCGCGCGCTCCAAGAGCTTCAGAAAGAAGATCTCAATCTGACGCTCGTGGCGAATTTTGCGATTGGGGAGGAGACGGGGCTGCGCGGCGCGCGCGCCGCTGCTTATAGCATCAATCCCAACGTTGCGCTCGCTCTCGAAGGGACAATCGGGGCAGACGTCCCTGGCGTCCCTCCCGCGCGCCAGCCCACCACCTTGGGCAAGGGCCCGGCGATCACCATCGCTGATAACTCTCTTGTGGTCAGCCGTCGCGTTGTGGAGGCGCTAGAGAGGATCGCGGAGAAGCTCAAGATCGCGTATCAGTATAAGCTGCCCATCTATGGGGGCACCGACGCCGGGGCGATCCACACGGCGCGCGGGGGAATCATGGCTGGCGTGCTCTCCGTGCCCTGCCGCTATATTCATTCGCAGTTTAGTCTGTTGAGATTAGACGACTTTGAGCACACGGTCAAGCTGACGGTGGGCTTTGTGCGGGAGTGCCGCGAGATATTAAGCTAAGCGAAGAGCTTACGCACCGTCTTTAAGCGAGTGCGCAGAACATCTTCTGCTCCCTTGGGAAGCTGCAGAAAGACAAAGTACTCAGAGGGATAGAGATAGTCCTCACCAGACTCGTCAATGACGCGTAAATAGTTCTCCTGAGCCGCTTGCTCATCAGGCAAGACAGGGTAAAGCTTTCCAAGCTCCAAATCGGGTTCTTCATCTGTTATACAGAGGGCGAACTGTATCGCTCGATGCATTGATTTGCGCATATCAATCGAGAAATCGCTTGATCTTAAACTTCTTCTTGCCTATCCCGTGAGCTTCGTACCAATGGATTTCAGCCTTTCTGATTTGTCCGTTGCGAAGGCGCACGAGAGCAATCCCTTTCATCTTTCTCCAACGCCCCGAACCATACTGCTTGCGCAAACGTTGAAGATCTCGAATAGACCTTCCTGTGGCGATCGTCTCAATTTTATCAATCTCTCCAATGATTTCAAAGTGCCCCACACTAACTTATTTGAAGAGCTTACGTACCGTCTTAAGCGCATCTACAAGCGCATCTACCTCATCTTCGGAGTTATAGATGTAAAAGCTCGCGCGCGCGGTGTTCTCCATCCCAAGTCTTCTCATGAGTGGCTGCGCGCAATGATGCCCACTGCGCACCGCGATTCCTGCCTCGTCCAAGATCCCCGCCACATCATGAGGATGCACGCCCTTCAGATTGAACGAGATCACCGCAAGACGATCGTGAGTATCTTTGGGCCCGTAGATCTCTAAGTCGTCAATCTGAGAGAGCTTCTCCAGCGCATACGCTAAGAGCTTTTGCTCGTGGGCGTAGACGTTCTCGACGCCCAACGCCCAAAGATAGTCAATCGCTGCCCCAAGCCCGATCCCCCCAGCGATATTGGGCGTGCCCGCCTCGAACTTCCACGGCAGCTCGTTGAACGTCACGCTCTCTGTTGTTACTGTCGAGATCATATCTCCGCCGTGCAAGAACGGGTGCATTGTCTCTAAGAGCTCTCGGCGCCCGTAGAGGAAGCCGATCCCCGTGGGGCCGAGCATCTTGTGCCCGGAGACGGCGAGAAAGTCGCACCCCAACGCTTGGACATCTATGGGGATGTGGGGGGCGGCTTGCGCCGCGTCCACAACCGTGACCGCTCTTACTTTTTTCGCTTCGGCAATAATCTCTCTCACAGGGTTGATCGTTCCTAGCACATTGCTCGCGTAGATCATCCCCACGAGCTTGGTGCGCGGTGTGATGAGCTTGGGCAGGTCATCTAATTTGAGCCGCCCTTCGCCGGTCACATCTAAGAACTTGAGCTGGATCTTCTTGAGCTCTCTGAGCATCTGCCAGGGCACCAAGTTCGAGTGGTGCTCCATGATCGTCACGAGCACTTCGTCGCCCGGTTGGAGGTTATGCAATCCCCACGCGTACGCCACTAAGTTTATGGCTTCGGTGGCGTTGCGGGTGAAGACGATCTCGCGCCACGAGCGCGCATTGACGAACTTCGCGGCTTTTTTGTGAGCTTCTTCGTAAGCTACTGAGGCTTCGTGCGAGAGCGTGTGCACCGCGCGATGGACGTTGGCATTGTAGCGCTGATAGTACTCAATGATTGCATTGATGACGGCTTGAGGGCGCTGGCTCGTCGCCGCGTTGTCCAGATAGATGAGGGGCTTGCCGTGCACAGTGCGGGCGAAGATGGGAAAGTCGCGCTTGATGCTCTTGGGATCGAGAGCCATGGTGTCACTCACTCCACAGAGAGAAAGATATCCTCCCCTTCAACAGACACGGGGTAGGTCTTCACGCCGACGTAGGCCGGCAGGCGCACGACTGCCCCCGTGCGCACGTCAAACTGCGCCCCATGCCGAGGACACTCGATAATGTACCCCTGGAGAGTCCCCCCCGTCAAAGTGCCCCCGTCGTGGGTGCACACATCGTTGAGCGCATAAAACTTCCCGTCAATATTGAAGAGCGCGATGCGCTCCCCCTCGACTGCAACGCTCTTGTACTGACCAGGGGCAAGCTCATGGACGGTCGCGATCTTGATCTTCCTCATCGTCTTCTCCTGGCCACCCCTTGATCCCATAGATGCCGGCCTTGACCACTTTCAGAGCTAAGAGCGCGCACTTGAGCCGCATCGCGCTCAGCTCAATCCCCAACAGATCGAGCATCTTCTGCTTGTCGAACTGTTTCACTTCGTCGAGCGTCTTGCCCTTGATCTCCTCGGTGAGAATGGACGCGGCCGCTTGGGAGATCGCGCAGCCCTTGCCGCTGAAGCGCACATCTGCGATTCTATTATTTTCAATCTTTAGCTCGATGCGGATCTGATCCCCGCAGCTGGGGTTGCCCTCCTCATGCACGATGTCGGGGTTTTCCAGATGCCCGAAGTTCTGAGGATTCTTATAGTGCTCGATGATAAAATCTAAGTCTGCGGAGACGACCATGGCTGCTCATCCCATTTTTGCTCGACAAACGCATGGAAGCGTTCGCGCACCCCTGCGATGGGGATTCGTTCCAGCGTCGGTGTCAAAAAGCCCTCGACGATGGTCCGTTTGGCCTGCTCGCGATCCAAGCCGCGGCTTTGCAGATAGAAGATCTGCTCTTCGTCAATGGGCCCGATAGAAGCGCCGTGCGTCGCGCGCACGTCGTTGGCTTCGATCTCTAAGCCGGGGATCGCGTCGCAGTGCGCCCCGTCGTTGAGCAGCAGCCCTTGAGCGAGCTGATACGAATTGGACTGCTGCGCCTCGCGCTCTACCCTGATAAATCCGTACATCACCGCGCGGGCTTGGTCTTTCATGACGCCCTTCATATGGATTTCGCCCTTGACGTGCGGCGCCATATTTCGTAGAGCACTGGTCAGATCAAAATGCTGCGCGTGACAGCCAAAGAGCACTTGAATGTCCTCCATCTCTGCACCAGGACCTACTAGTCTACTCTCTACCGCGCTCATGGTCAAGCGTCCGCCCAGCCACCCCATCGTCCACTGGAGCTTGGCGTCACGCCCCACCTGGGCGCGGCGCCGCACGAAACTGAACGTCCCTTCGTTCCAATTCTGTAAAGCCCCAAATTGCAGCTGCGCTCCCTCGCCCACGTAGACTTCGGAGATTGCCGCGTGCAGATGGGCACCGACGGCTTGGGGGTGCTTCGCGTACGACTCTTCAATGAGCGTCACGCGGCTGTGCGGCTCCACCACCACGATCTGATGGGCCAGAGCAGCCACGCCGGGCTCATCAAGCAAATACGCTAATCGCAAGGGCTCTTCGAGCACAGTCCCTTTGGGAATATAGACGAAGATCCCCTGGTGCGCCAGCGCTCCCACCAGGGCAGTCATCTTGTCCTCATGCGGCGAGACTGCCTTGAAGAGATACTGCTGCACCAGGTCGGGGTGCTCGCGCACGGCTGTCGCCAGATCGCAGAAGAGGACCCCCTTGGCGCGCACGGCCTCAGGGACCTGAGTCACGAGAGCTTCTCCGTCGATTTGTATATGGACAGCCTCGCGCGTGCTGGCAAAATCGCTGGCCTTGCTGGGGCTGCGAGGGGCCAGCGAGAACTCACTCAGTTCCAGCCCGCGGATCTTCGTATAGCGCGATTCGGGCAGAGGGAGCCTCTGAAAGGCCTCCCATGCTTCCAGGCGCCTCTGCACCAGCCACTGGGGCTCGCGGCGCGCCCCCGCTTGCTCCACGATATCCTCTGGCGAAAGAGATTGTAGTGTGCTCATAGCTCTTTAAAAGACCCCCCTCTCCGGGGCGGAGGAGGGGGGTTGGGCATGTAAGGAGGGGAGAGGGGTCATGAGTATTCTACCCAACGGAGCCCTCCATTTCAAGTTGGATCAACCGATTGAATTCAATGGCATATTCCATCGGTAACGTCTTCGTAAACGGCTCCATAAACCCTAGCACGATCATGGAGAGGGCTTCGGATTCGGAGAGCCCGCGGCTCATCAGATAGAAGATCTGATCGTCCCCGACCTTCCCCACGGTCGCCTCGTGCCCGATGGTCACTTGGTCTTCGTCAATCTCGATATATGGGTACGTATCGGAGCGCGAGTACTCATCGAGGATGAGGGCATCGCAGCGGACGTTGGACTTGGCGTGATGGGCGCCCTTGACGACGACGAGTTGGCCGCGGTAGGTCGCTCGTCCGCCGTCCTTGCTGACGGACTTGGAAACGATCGTTGATGTCGTGTACGGGGCGGCGTGGATCGCTTTGCCGCCGGTATCTTGGTGTTGGCCCTTGCCGGCAAACGCTACGGAGAGAATATCAGCTCGTGCGCCCTTGCCCACCATATAGACCGACGGATACTTCATGGTGAGGCGAGAGTTGTGCACGATCAAGCCGTTGGCAATGAAGTTATGAGCGCCCTCGACTTCGATGTCGTAAACCGGCTCTTCCCCTAAGGGTTCGATAGCGAGCACCTTCACAAACTCGACGGAAGGACGCGGCGCCACTTTAGTCCGAATTATCTCTAGATCGCGCAAGGGCAGATTGAGGTAGTACGTCGTGTACGTGCCCTGGTACTGCCCCAAGAGCACTCGTTCTCGCGAGTAACTCGAAATCTTGAGGGGGTTAAGCCCACAGGAGATCATCAGAAGTTTGAGATCTTCTAAGAGTTCGCGATTGCAGCTGGCAAACGTCAGCTGCCCGTAGAGCTGACCGTCTTTTCCATAATGCTGACGGATATGGCCATCGGCATCGAGATAGCCCTCAATGAACGCGAGCTTCTGACGTACCGGCAGCCCAAAGATCCAGCGTGGGATGCGCTTCTCTTTGGCTGTTCCTGAGAATCCCACGGAGATCAAGAAATCCGCAAGGATCGCTGAATTGACCGTCACGCTGATCCCTTTGGGCTTCCAATCTACTGCGAAGAGCTGACGGAGCAAGGTAATGAGCCGAGAGCGAGCGGGATCGCCCTCTGGCACAGCAAAGTATACTCTTCTTGGGGCGCCGTTTGGCCCACGCTCGATGAACCCATCTCCCAGATAGAGCCCCAAGAGCCACATCAGCTCTTCCGTGGTCTCGCGCGGGAGATGTGGCTTGACCTTGATACGCTTCAACTGGGGCTGATAATCTATTCGATAGGGCTTACCTTCATCAGGCATCCCTTGACTCAGCGCAATGTAATCGCCAGCTTGGAGTTGTTCCAGGGGCTTCCACACCAGGTGCCAATGCTTCTCTGAGCGGTGCAAGGCTAAGAACGGATGGTTCGCCGTGGCCTTGATCTCTCGATAGTTTTCTGTAATGAGCTTGAAGACGGGCTTGACCCCCGTGCAGACAATGCCCTTCACTGGTCGCTTGACGATCTCCATCGTGTTGAGATCGAGGGCGTAGATCCAATCGTTGGGCTTGACTTCAGTGATATTGACCGCCCCGCGCGGATTGAGAAAGACTTTCGTATCTGCTGTCAAACACCCAATATTCGCGTCCACCCATTCGACAGTCGCGTCTTCATAGGCCACGGCGCGCTTGGTGACGAGATTGTAGACGTCGTTGGACCAATTCTGAAGGGTCGTATATCGCAGGTGCGCCCCGCGCTTGGCGATGAGTTCCACGACGGCGGCGTGCAGCGATTCTTTGGAATAGATGGGCGCGGTGCAGTTGTGCACCGCAAAGCCGCGCACCAAGTACGAGCTTGGCCCCTCAACGTCGAGATTGAAGACGAACCCGTCATAGGGCGCGCGCTCGATCTCTTTGATGGGTACTAAGAAATATCTGTCCGTCTGGCGGATCTCGCTCCACCGTTTGTCGGCCGTGTACACGATGATGTATTGATCTTTTCTATGAATCTTTCTGCCGTTGATCGTGTCGTCGCCGCCGGGGCGCACGTGAATGCTCACGTAGATGCCCTTGCGGGCCAAAAGCTCTTGGATCTGCTGCGCGAGCGTCTCTGAGGCCGTAGCCGCGCGGTACATCACGCTGTTGCCCTTGTCACAGACGTTGCCATCTCCTACAAAATACGCGGTCAGCAGAGGCTCAATCTGCTCTGGAGGCAAGGCCATCAGCTCATCGCTCAGGCGCTTGCTCGATGCCCCTGTCCCGCACGAGCTCGTGCACACGTCAAAGAGCTCTTGGGAATAGACCGTCACATTGACGGCGTGTCTCCCTTTAAGCTCAGTGACGTACGCGTCCTTGCCCGTGATCTTTGTGATCAGATCGCACACTTCGGTGATGACTTCCTTCTTGTGTGCGCCAAACGAGAAGCTGACCACCGGCACGTTGAGGGTCTTGTGTACGAACGCCGAGCCCTCAGCGAGATAATATCCCAAAAGTTTGAGCAGCTCTGGGGAATATTTCGGGTTATAGTGCTGGGCTTGCACCTTGGGGAAGACCAAGAAGTCTCCCACGCTCAGTTCGCCCGCTGGCACATACTCCGGCTGAGCTGTGAAGAGCTTTTCGGTGTCTACTTCGGGGAGCCAGCCGTTGCGGGGCTTGCGTCTCTGGAGGACGCGGGAGCGGCGCACGACCAGCACGGGATGCTCTGGGGTCAGTCGGAACGCATTATACGGTGAGATGGGCTTAATAGTGAGCATCTCCCCGCGATAGCGGCGCACCATCGTGGCGCGCACGCGGGCCTTTTCGCCGTTGTCGGCGATCACGTAATCGCCGGGTTTTAAGCTCTCGATATTCACCCAGCGGTCGCCGACGCTCACTTGCTCGCCGCCGGGGAGGCACCCTTCGATATAGTGCACGCGTGCGCCCTCGTCGGCGATAATCAGCGTGCGCTCGAACTGCCCCATCTGCGGCGCGTTGATTCTGAAATACGCCTGCAGGGGGATCTCCACGTGCACGCCCTTCGGCACATATATGAAGGACCCCCCCGACCAAACAGCAGAATTGAGCGCCGCGAATTTGTTGTCCGTCGGGGGGATCACCGTGCCAAAGTATTCCTTCACTAAGTCCGGGTACTCGCGCAAGCCCTCATCCATCGAGAGAAAGATCACGCCCTTCTTCGCTAAATCCTCCCGAATCGAGTGATAGACGACCTCGGAATCATACTGCGCGCCGACTCCAGCTAAGAACTTTCGCTCGGCTTCGGGAATCCCCAAGCGATCGAATGTCTTCTTGACTTCCTCGGGGACCTCCTCCCAGCTGCGCGCCCCCTTATCAGTCGGCGTCGCGTAGTACGTGATCGTGTCGAAGTTGATCTGAGAGAGATCGCCCCCCCAGGTGGGCATGGGCTTCTTCAGGAAGATCTCGTACGCTTTGAGACGGAACTCGCGCATCCATTTGGGCTCGTTCTTGATCGCCGAGATCTCTTCGATCACTTCGCGGGAGAGCCCCGGCTTGAGCACATATTTATATTTATCAATGGGATAGCTGAACGCATAGCGCGAATAGTCTCGGTCGTAGACCGCTTGCTCTTTCTCTACCGGGCGCTTCTTCTCCCCAAGATGGCGAACTTCCTCGATCTTTTTGGTCATCTAGCTCACCTCGGCTTTCACTTCGTTCATCAGCCAATCGTAGCCCTTGGCTTCGAGCTCGTGGACCAAGCTCTCATCGCCGCTGCGCACAATGCGCCCATCAATCATGACGTGCACATAGTCGGGCTTTAAGAAATTGAGAATTCTCTGATAGTGCGTGATCACCAACGCGCCGAAGTCCGGCCCGCGCAGCTGATTGACAGCTTCGGCGACGATCTTCACGGAGTCAATATCTAACCCCGAATCCGTCTCATCTAAGATGGCGATCTCCGGCTTGAGGATGTGCATCTGGACGATCTCCGCGCGCTTTTTTTCACCGCCGGAGAAGCCCACGTTGAGATAGCGTTGCGCGAACGACTCGTCCATCTTCAAGAGCTTCATCTTCTCTTGGAGTTCTTTGCGGAACTGCGAGAGCGCCTTGGCGTCGGCTTTCTTGTCGGTCTGGCCATCTTGGGATTGCCCAAGGAGGGCTTTCTTTGCTGCCCACAGGAAGCGTCCCAGGGGCACACCCTGGATCTCCAGGGGATACTGAAATGCCAAGAACAACCCCAAGCGCGCCCGCTCGTTGGGCTCCAGCTCGACGATGTTCTGTCCCTTGAAGAGAATTTCGCCCTTGGTCACTTCGTACTTGGGATGACCCATCAATGCTAGCGCCAACGTGCTCTTGCCGGAGCCGTTGGGCCCCATGATCGAGTGGATCTCCCCGGTCTTGACGGTGAGCGTCACCCCTTTGAGGATCTCTTTGCCTTCGACGCTCACGTGCAGATCTTTGATCTCTAGCGTGCTGGCCATCGCTCAGCTCCTCTCTGAGAGGGTTCTCGTAAAAATCCTACTATATTAGTCCACTTTTGTCAAGTGGCGCTGCTGCTGAGATCTTTTTGTTGGTGGCGGCCGGATCTCTTCGCCGTGTGGAGGGGGTCTTGTCAAGGTAGGGGGGAGCTGTGCTAGAATTGGGTCGAGGGGCGACCCTCCGCGGTCCTTACCTCACCCTAACCCTCTCCGTAAACGGAGAGGGAACCTCACCCCTACCCTCTCCGCCTGCGGAGAGGGCCAGGGTGAGGTAGAGGGAAGGGATGAGGTAGAGGGGCCGGAGAGCTGGCCCGCCCCCGGCCCCTCTCGATATAATAGCTCAGCCTATGGATGAAATCATCTTTCTGGTTGAGGAATCGCCCGAAGGGGGCTACGAGGCTCAGGCCCTCGGCGAGGCCATCTTCACCGAGGCCGAAACCCTCCCCGAACTCAAAGAGCGCATCCGCGATGCTGTCCGCTGCCATTTCGACGAAGCCCGCCGTCCCCGGATCATCCGCCTCCATCTGGTGAAGGACGAGCTCATCTTGGTATGAAGCTGCCGCGCGACCTATCCCAAGCATAAGCCCTTGAAGGTGGGAACGCTCAACCGCGTCCTCAACGAGGTAGCTCAACACCTGGGGATGGATAGCAAGAACTACTGCGGAGATTGTTCCCTTAGAGGACCAAATCGAAGCTGTTCCCACGATAGATGAGCTGATACTTGCCCAAGCGCAAGCGGTGACCGTCTAAGAGTCCCTGGCGGCGCAGCTCCGCTAGGGCGCCCAGGGCCTCAAGCCTTTCGTAGAGATACTCCCGAGCGTCGCGCTCCTCCAAAGAGAGCCGGCTGAGGCGCTCTACCGCTGATCCGCTCAAGATGAAGAGATCCCCTTGGCGCTGAACGGTGAACGCCGGCCCGCCACTGAATATATAGACTCGTCTCTGGGGGGAAGGGGTTGGAGTCTTTTGGAAGGGCGATGGCTCCTGCGCTTTCAGTTCTTCAAGACGCCGATAGCACTCGTACATCAGCTCGCGCGTGCCCTCGCCGGTGAGGGCTGAGATCAAGCGCAGCTCGATCCCCTGCGCCGCAAAACGCTCTTTGATCGTCTGGCGCTCTTCTTCGCTGAGCAGATCAATCTTATTGCCCACGACGATCTGGGGCTTTTCCGCAAGCGCCGGGGAGAACGAGCGCAGCTCGCGGTTGATCACGTCGTAGTCTGCGAGGGGATCGCGCCCGGTCATGGGCGATAGATCTATCAGATGGATCAAGAGCCGCGTGCGCTCGACGTGCTTTAAGAAGCGATCGCCCAGGCCCTTGCCCTCGTGGGCTCCCTCGATCAAGCCGGGGATGTCCACAAGCACAAACTCTTTGAACTCCTCGACTTGGACGACCCCCAGGGTCGGCACGAGCGTCGTGAACGGGTAGGGGGCGATCTTGGGTTTGGCGGCGGAGACCTTGGCGATCAAGCTCGACTTGCCCGCGTTGGGGAAGCCGATGATCCCGACATCAGCGAGGAGTTTGAGCTCGAGCTTGAGCCAGCGCTCCTCGCCGGGGGCGCCCTTCTCGCGGATGCGCGGCGCTTGGCGAGTTGGACTCTTGAAATGCGCATTGCCCCGCCCGCCCTCTCCCCCGCGCGCCACCACGATCTCCTTCCCCGGCTCGTCCAGATCAGCCAAGATCTCGCCGGTGTGGAGCGCCTTGACGACCGTGCCCACCGGGACGCGGAGGATGAGATCCTCGCCGTCGGCGCCGCGGCGCTCGTTCTTGCCGCCGTGCTGCCCCGGCTGCGCCTTAAAGTGCACTTTATGCTTGAACGCTAAGAGCGTATTGACATGGGGGTCAGCGCGCAAGATGACCGAGCCACCGCGGCCGCCGTCGCCGCCGTCGGGGCCGCCCTTGGGGACGAATTTCTCTCGGCGAAACCCGATAATCCCGTCCCCGCCCTTGCCCCCAACCACACAGATCTTCGCTTCGTCTATGAACATAATCCCTCAAAAGAGAAGCCCGCGGAAGCGGGCTCTCGCAGACGTGTCAGAGAGTCAGAGACGGTTTAGCGTACGTGCACGAGGTTCCCTTGGAAGACTACAAAACCGTCGCGCAGGGCGAAGAGCGTGTGATCGCGCCCCAGGCCGACCCCATCTCCGGGGCGGAATCTCGTGCCGCGCTGCCGCACGATGATGCTGCCCGCCCGGACAAATTCCCCCCCAAAGGCCTTCACCCCCAGGCTCTTGGGGTTGGAGTCCCGCCCGTTGCGCGAGCTGCCGCTGCTCGACTTGTGCGCAAAGAGCTGCAGATCAAATCGCCTAGACGTTAACATGGCCCACGACCTCCTCGACCTTCAGATATTCTGGGTACTCGCGCTCCATAGCGCGCAGCCCCAGCACCATCGTCTCCAAGATCGCATCAATCTCGCGATTGAGGAAGATATCGCGCTCGACTTGGCAGTACAGATACCCCTTCTCTTGCTCGACCTTGGGCCGCAGCTTCAGATACTCTTCTAAGCCCAGCACAGCCGTCTGCAAGATCGCCGAGACCCCGGCACAGACGAGATCCCGTCCCTCTTCGGCGTAGCCGGTGTGGCCCCGGCTGCGAAATTCGCAGATCTTGCCCGACGCGTCGCGCACGATCTCGACGGACGTCATACGCGGATCTCCTTGATGAGCGCCTCCATATACGGCTGACGATGGCCGATCTTGCGGCGATAGCGCGTCTTGCGCTTGTATTTGAAGACGTGGAGCTTCGGCCCACGGTAGCTCTTGGTGATCTCGGCGATGACCGTAGCACCGTTCAGATAGGGCTGGCCTATCTGGACCGTGTCGTTGCTCACCAAGAGCACCTTATCAAATGCGACGTGAGCGCCCACTTCCACGCCCTTGAGCTTCTCGATGATGATCGTATCGCCTGGGGCGACACGGTATTGCTTGCTCCCTGTCTCGATCACTGCATACCGAATCATAAGACGCTCATCCGTCCTTTGCGCGTGAAGAATGGCACAGCACTCACATTGTAGCGGATCGCGGGGATCTGCGCAAGAGCCTAGCCGGCCTTCATCTGGCTGTACTTCTCTTTGAGCGCTTTGATATCTATCTTTTGCAGGAGGACTTGGGCTGGGCCGAGCTTGGCTCCCGGCTCGACCTTGAGGACATCGTCGAACGTCGGGCGCTGAAGCCCGAGCATCGGGTAAGCTCTGTGAGAGAACCCTGGCACAAACGGCTCTAAGAAGATCGTCACGGCCTTGACGAGCTGCAAGGCCGTCAGCATCACTTCGGGTTTGTGGCCCTCCCAGGGTCTGTTTCGCTGGACGTACTCGTTGCCCAAGACGGCTAAGTCCGCAACGCGCCGCAGCGCCCCGGCAAGCTGCCCCCCTTCGATGATGCTCTCATACTCTTCTTTGACAGCCTTGATCTGCTTAAAGATTTCGGGGTAGACGTTCGCCTGGGGATAGACGCCCCCGTAGCTACGATGAGCGAGCGAAACGATTCTGTTTAAGAGATTGCTGATATTATTAATGAGCACGCCGTTGACGGCATTATCTACGTCTTCCCAGCTGAACTCGATATCCTTGCGCTCCGGGCGATTGTAGAGCAGATAGAAGCGCCAGTAGAGCGGGTCCATGAGCTCGAGGGCGTCGTCGCTGAAGAGCCCGATCTTCTGAGACTTTGAGAATCTCTGTTTGCCGATCCATTGCAGGTGCTCGGTCGCCGAGATCTGATCGGGCAGATGATACCCCTCCCCCGAGGCGATGAGCTGTCCGGGGAAGATCAGCGTGTGGAACGTGATATTGTCTTTGCCCTGGGTGTAGACTTGCTTGACGTCGTCACCGAACCAGAACTCGCGCCAGCGCTCTCGCTCGCCGCGCTTCTCGAAGTATTCTATAGTCGCGGAGACGTATCCGAGCGCGGCCTCGGCCCAGACGTAGATGACCTTGCCCTCGGCCCCAGCAAACGGCGCGGGAATCCCCCACGACAGATCTCGTGTGACCGCGCGGGGCTTGAGCCCCTCTTTCAGGAGCCCCTCGGTGAAATTCTTCACATTGGGGGCCCAGTCCTGATGGGCGCTCACGTACTCGCGCAGCTTCGGTTCGAGCTTGGGCAAATCTAAATACCAATTGCGCGTCTTGGCAAACGTGATGTTGCTCTGCTTGCAGATCTGGCACTGAGGATTGATGAGCTGTTCGGCTTCCAAAAGTGCGCCGCACTGAGAGCACTGATCGCCGTAGGCTCGGTCGTATTTACAGCGTGGGCACGTCCCGATGATGAACGAGTCTGCCAGGAATTTCTTACAATTCTGGCAGTATGCCCGCTCTTCGTCCTTCGCGAAGATGTAGCCGTTGGCTTCCATCTTCTTATAGATCTCTTGGACGAATTTGTGATGGACTGGCGAGCGGGTGATCGTGTAATTTTCCAAAAATATATCGAACTTATGGAGCGTCTCCACGATCTGCTGATGGACTTGTTCGACGAGCTGTTGCGGGGTGATGCCCCGTTGGAGGGCTTCGAACTCCATACGGGTGCCGTGGGCATCGGTGCCGCTGACGTGGACGACCTCGTGGCCTTTGAGTTTATAGTATCGCGCGAAGACGTCCCCGGAGAGCAAACACCCAATGAGCGTGCCCAGATGGGGCACGTTATTGGCATACGGCCAGGCGCTGCAGATCAAAATCTTCTTGGCGAAGGCGGATCACCCTTTCGACGGGGGAGAGTATAGCGCATAACTTTGAGTCTGGCAAGCGAATATGCCGGCGGATGAATCCGCCAGGCTTTGCCTGGACCGTACGCCTTCGCCAGCCAATGGCTGGCGAAGATGAATGTCAGGCGAAGCTTGTCCAGGCGAAGCCTGGCTTCAGCGGGCTTCCACCTGCTGAGCTGGATGCTTCAGCATCCGGTTCAAGGATGTCTACAAAGCCATCTTATCTTGCTTGCGGGCAAAGAAAAGAGTAGATACAATAAAAACTCCTGGACAGGCTGTGATTGGATTTTTAACGGCTATAGGGTAAAATCCATAATGAGTGTTATTATTTAGGGGGATATGATGTCTGCTAATCAGAAAATTGTATTGATTTTGATTGGGTCATTTCTCATTGTGTGGTGTTTTAGCTCATATCTAGATCGTTGGCTGCTTAGTGGAATATCAGCAAGCCTGCTGGCATCTTTGATTGCCTCTGCGATAATTATCTTCGGTATTGATCAAATTCTAAAGCAAGACCAATCAAGAAGAGAAGCTCCAATCAAACAATCTGCAGCTTGGGTTGTAGGGTCGATTATATATGAACTGACCTATTTAATAGGACGAATGGCAAAGGCATCAGCCGCCGCAAACTGGAGAGTTCCCCGCGACTTCTCGGAGTTATACACTAAAGATACTATCGATCAAATCTGTCATCATCTTAATCTTGATGCTAATGCAGGAGTATATCCTCCTTCAAATTGGCGGATCTATATTAGTCAAGGAATTGCCCATTTCAGGTCAGAGATTAATAAGGCGATTGAACAATTTGGCTTATACATCCCAGCATCTCTCGTTGCAGATTTGATTAAGCTGCGAAATGGGCCTCTTTTTTATTATCTAGGTGCCATCGCCAATCTCAAGGAGCATTATAGCCGAGCGCCAGTCATAGGAAAAGGTGTCGAAGAACTCCTCTTAAAGGATTTCAATCTAATCTTAAGGATCATTAACCAGTTGAAAGAATGGCAAGAATCAATCAATGTTAGTCCGATAAGTTTTCAATGGATTTATCAAAACTTAACTCAGCATGATGTGGCCCCTAGGCAGGGAGACAGCAGAATCGAGCCCTCGGAAGAAGAATTCAGAAGAATATTTTTAGAATATATTTGATTAGATCGTCGAAATTGTTGATCGCTCTCTTAGCAACGCTTTGGCTTGTGCTGAAGCGCTGTTTGAGAAAAGTCTTTGCTATTGCAAAAATAAGCACTCCTCAAGCTCGCAATTCAAGAGTTTTGCTCTGTTACCAGATCAGATCGTCTTGATGCCTAGGATTTGCATACGCTGATCGTGCGTGACCAGGGGAAAATCGAGATGAAGCGCCGTCGCTGCGATGATCCGGTCAGGCATATCCGGGAGCACGTCTCGCGGAACGTACCGAATGCTTTGCGCTCTAGCTCGATCCAAAAGGGGTAAGAGACGAGTTCCCCAGTAACGATCTGTTGGCGCAGCGACTCTACACCCTTGACAGTAATGTCTCTAGAGACTATAGTGAAGACGCTATGGCCAAGCGCAAGGTCACAATCAAGCGTGACAATCTGAAGACGAATATCTTCCGAGTCGTCCTCGAAGAAGGTCGGCTTCTCGATGGGCCGCCAGGCGTATCTGGTCTAATGCCCTGCTCTTAAAGGCTTGACCACCTAGGGATACAATCCCCACGAAGCCCTCCGTAACCTCCAAGAAGTCATCACCTTGATCCTCGAAGATATGCAGACCTGCGGCGAGTCTCTCCCTCACCCGAGCACGACGTGACGGTTCCAAAGAACTCAAGGTCATCGTCACCTTATGAGCTAGTCATTCCCCTACCCATGCTAGAGAGAGACCACAGGGGCAATGGCAGAACGTGTTCGATTGCTAGATTGTTGAAGGTTTCATTTATAGTTGCTCAGCCATTCGAATCTATTGATCATCTCCTCAGCAGAGAGTGCTGTCATCAGCCTGAGAGTCCGACGCAAGAGCTTCCTCAAGGGCAGCTGATCAGAGACAATAATGCCAGCATGAGGGCGATTTTTCTTTGCATAATGCTGCGCGAGCCGCACATAGTCCCTTATGTTGTGTGTGAGAATAGCCCGACCCTGGCTCGTCGCGAATTCCAGTTGCTCTGGGTCACTTTTCCCCAGCATCCCCGCCTCTGCTGTGGTCAATACATCAAAACCGCGTTCACGAAGAATGGTGGCAAGCCTTGGGTGCACATCCTCATCGAGATACAGAGCGATCAGGGCCATCGCTTAGAGGGTGGTCTTGGCCTTCCAGTATTCCTCTGTGTTGGCGGCCAAGTCCTGGTCGATCTCGGCTTTGTGGTCGTAGTAGTAAGAGAGGGCGTCGTAGACTTGGGCGAGGGTCAGGTGGGGAAAGGTAGTGACCAACTCCTCAGGGGTCATCCCTTGCTGCAACACGTATGCGACAACTGAGCGGACAGGGAACTTCGTGCCCTTGATGATGGGCTGCCCTCCGCAGTAGTTCTTGCGCCTTGTGATGTAGGGATGTCTCACTTTCGCTTGGGCTTGAGCCATGAGCCAATCACCCTTACTTTAAAATATTGTATGCTTATGCTTTGCATCCTGCAAGGCTTGGGAACAGTGGTCAGTCTTTTGTTAAGTTTGTTGTGTAGGACTTCGATGGGCAAGAGTACGGGAGCGCAGTGCGCAAGCTCGTGGTTCTGCTTTTCTCACCCGCGCGGCCAGGTCTCCTCTAAGCGCGCGATCTCCTGACGCGCTTGCGCGACCTTCTTCTGCAGCCACTCCAGAAGAACGTCAAGCTCCGCCCATCTAAGCGCGCGATCTCCTGACGCGCTTGCGCGACCTTCTTCTGCAGCCACTCCAGAAGAACGTCAAGCTCCGCCCATCGCTGAATATACTCCTCGCTGCCTGGAGGATGACGGCGCAGCTCGCGCATCGAAAGCAGATAGCGTTCGTTGAGCTTGGCAATCTCCTCCGTCAGACGCTCTAGTTCCGCAGAAGTCCACTGCGGCGAATTACTCTCATTGTGATTGTTCATCGTCTGACCCCCGTCAGGCGCTCGAGCTGCTCGACATAGCGCTCCATGAGAGCAAATGTGCGCTCCACCGGCTCTGGAGAGGCCAAGTCAACCCCCGCAAGCCTTAGCGCATCCAGCGGGAAGAGCGACCCGCCCGCTTTTAAGAATTCTATGTACTTTTCCGCCGCGCCGGGCTTGCCGGAGAGCACCCCCTCCGCCAGCGCGTGCGCCCCAGAGATCCCCGTCGCGTACTGATAGACATAGAAGTTCGCGTATAAGTGCGTGGCAAACTGCGCCCAGGTGATCCCCACGCGCTCTCTGTCCATGACGACTTCGTCCCCGTAGCCCTCGGCGAAGAGATCGGCCATCAGATCAATGAGCGTCTGAGCGGAGAGCGCCTCGCCGCGCTCGACCCGCTCGTGAATCTCTAACTCAAAGCGCGCCAGCGTGGGCATGATGAAAAAGTATCGGTGAAAGTTTGCCATTGCCTCCTCGATGACCGTGATCTGAAAGTCCGGGTCTTTTTGGGTCTTTAAGAGATAATCCCGCACCATCGCTTGATTGAAGTTCGACGCAACTTCGGCGACGAAGAGCGAGTAGCGCGCGTAGATGAAGGGCTGGGTCTTCCACGTGTAGTACGAGTGCATCGAGTGCCCCAGCTCATGAGCCAGCGTGCTCAAGCTGAAGATATCGTCGGTGTAGCTCATCAAGATGAACGGATGTGTCCCCGGCGATCCAGACGAAAACGCCCCCATGCGCTTGCCCTTGTTCACGGCGTAGTCCACCCAACGCTGCTCGAGGACGCCCTTGCGCAGCGTCTGGACGTACTCGTCGCCCAGGGGCTTCATGCCCTCGCAGATCCACTCGACGGCTTGCTTGAACGGTATGGTGAAGCTCTTCTGGGTGAGCGGCGCTCGCGTATCGTAGACGTAGAGCTTGTCGTAGCCCAGAGCCTTGCGGCGCATCCGCCAGTAGCGATGCCAGATGGGCAGGTGCTTCTTGTACGTCTGAATGAGATTGTGAAAGACCTCGACGGGGATGTGATTCGATGTGAGCGCGGCTTCGAGGGCAGACTTATATTTTCGCGCCCGGGCCATGAAGACGTTCTGCTTGACCCCCGCGGCGATGCAGTTGGCCATTGTGTTCTTGAACGCTAAGAACGCGTCGCAATAGTTCTCCCACGCTGTCCGGCGCACTTCCCGATCGGGATGATGCAGGAGAGTGCCTATGGTGCTGTGGGTGATCTCGTGGCCGCCGGCAGCGGGCTTAAACGTCAATTCAGCGTCGGAGAGAATGCCGTGCGTGGCGGCGGCTGTGCGGAAGGGGTCCATCACTTGGCGGAGGAGCTCTTCGACTTCTGCAGAGCGAATGTGCTCTTTGCGGCGTTCTAGCTCATCGAAGTAGTGCCCGTAGATCGCGAGTCTGGGCTCTTCTTTCATCCATTGCCGCAGCTTCTCAAAGCCGATAGAGAGCATCTCTGGTTCGGCGAAGGCCATCGTGGCCATGACGCGGGCGAAGAGCCCGCGGGCGCGGTCGTTCTTCGCTGCCGCGGCTTGATCGGTCGTGTCGACGTTGTGCTGCATCCCCGCGTAGACGACGATCTTTCCCAAGCTGCGCCCGACTCGTTCGACAAGATCGAACCAGTCAGCCAAGACTTTAGGGCTCTCCCCCAGGCGCCCGCGGAACGACGCGATCTGGGGGAGGGAGTCTGTGACTCTTTTGATCTCTTCTTCCCAAGCGCTGTCGGAAGGGAAGACACTGTGAATGTCCCATGTCTGTTCGATGGGGACCTCGCGGCGAGCTAGGACTTGTTGGACCATAAGGATCAACACCCTCAAAAGAATTAGTTATGAAAACTATAGCTCATAGATCGAGATTTAGCAACATGGCCGGGAGCCCGACGATCAGATTCGAGTTCCTGAGCAAAAGCTCTTCGTTCTCTCCTTGTGATTCAAGAGTTGGCGCTATCGCTTGAACCGCCGTTGCAGGGCCAAGCCGAAGAGAGCAATTTGAATAACACCTAGCACGGAAAAGTTGACAATATTCTCTGAACCTGACACAATAACTATTTGAGGTGACAGCCAATGCCCACAAGCTCAACGTGCAGAGTGCTCTCTGCCTCCAACGAGTTCCTCGATGCTTTGGTCAAGGAGTTTGAAAGCGAATGCCGCCAAACCCTGCGAGTGATCGAGCAGCTAAAGAAGACAAAGCCAGATAGCAAACTGCACCAGCAGCTCGAAAGCTCCTTCTATGGGCGCCTCGTCTCGTTGCAGCACGATCTCGCGGCACTTCTGAAAGAATGGGATCGAGCCGAACTCGAAATGTAATTACAAAGACGCCTGCGGCTGCTGCGCTAAACTGGCTTGTCTCAGCCGCGCCATGACCCTCTCCCGACCGATCAGCTCCATCGTCTCAAAGAGCCCCGCCCCCGTAGTCCGCCCCGTCAGCGCCACCCGACAGGGCTGCGCAATCTCTTTGAGCGCCTTGCCCTGAGAGTCTAAGTACGCCCGCGTGGCCCTCTCGATCTCCGTCGCCGTGAATGGCTCCACAGCCGCGAGTGCCCCCGCTAGCCCCTCAAGCAATGGGATCTTCTCCGGCGTGAGGAACTTCTGCACCGCCTCTGGATCGTACGAAAAATTGTCCGTGAACAGATACCGCGCGGGCTCGGCCAGCTCCGCAAGCGTCCTTGCCCGCTCCCGAAAGAGCACTACCATCTGCACAAGCTTCTCGCTGGGCACAGCGTGCGCTTCCGCTTCGCTCAGAATGCCAAGCTTCACAAGGAATGGACGCACAAGCTCCCCAAGACGCTTGGGATCGCTCGTCTTGAGATAGTGCTGATTGACCCACAAGAGCTTCTCTTCGTCGAAGATCGCCGCTGAGGGATGGATCGCTTCTAGCGAAAATTTTTCGATCAGCTCTTCTCTACTGAAGATCTCTTGATCGCCGTAGGACCAGCCCAGCCGAGCCAAATAGTTGACTAACGCCTCGGGCAGAATCCCGCGATCGCGAAACTCAAAGACGGCTGTCGCCCCGTGGCGCTTGGAGAGCTTGCTGCGATCCTTCGCTAAGACCATAGGGACGTGCGCAAAGACCGGCACAGGATGCCCGAACGCTTGATAGATCAGCATCTGCTTTGGAGTGTTGTTGAGGTGCTCGTCGGCGCGGATGACGTGGGTGATGCCCATCGTTATGTCATCAACAACGACGGCGAAGTTGTACGTGGGCCGGCCATCGGAGCGCAAGATAATAAAATCGTCCAGCTCCGCAAGATCGAACTCCACCTGCCCGCGGATCGCGTCGTTGACGATGATCGTTCCCGATTCGGGGATCTTCAATCGGAGGGCAGGCTGGCGCCCCTCACGCATGAACTTCTCTTCGTCTTGTGGAGAGAGAGCGCGGCAGCGCCTATCGTAGAGGGGCTTCTGCTTGGCAGCTAAAGCCCTCTGGCGCTTCTGTTCAAGCTCTTCGGGTGTACAGTAGCACTTATACGCTTTGCCCTCGTTGAGGAGCCGCTCGGCCCACTCGCGATAGAGGGAAAATCTTTGGCTCTGGAAGTACGGCCCCTCATCCCAGAGCAGTCCCAGCCAGCGCAGGCTCTCTATGATGGGCTCGATCAGCTCCGGGCGATTGCGCTCGATATCTGTGTCTTCAAATCTGAGAATGAAGACGCCCTTGTGCTTGCGAGCAAAAAGCCAATTGAAGAGCGCGGTGCGCGCTCCCCCCACGTGCAATTCCCCTGTGGGGCTTGGGGCGAACCGGACTCGCACGCTACTCATAGATGGGGGTCCCTGTCTCTGGGATTCCCGTGATCGCTCGGAATTTTTCTAGCAATCTCTGGGTGATTGGGCCGGGCTTGCCCGTCCCGATCACGCGCTTGTCAATCTCGACGATCGGGGCGATCTCCGCAGCCGTCCCGGTGATAAAGCACTCATCGGCAGCATAGAGCATGGGGACGCCGAAGAACTCCTCGCGCACGGGGATCTTCTCTTCGAGAGCAAGCTCGATCACCGTCTCGCGCGTCACTCCGGGAAGATTCGTCACCGTTGGAGGCACGAAGATCGTCCCTCGCTTCACGATGAAGACGTTGTCGGCCGTCCCCTCGGCAACAAACCCGTTGCTATCAAGCATAATTGCCTCGTCAACCCCGGCGTGGTTCGCTTCGATCTTGGCCATGATGTTGGACAGATAGTTCAAAGATTTAATATTCTGCGAGAGGCTATCGGGGCGGCGGGCGCGAGTGCTGGCGACGATCGCTCTCAAGCCGCGCTGTGTAGCCTCTTCCCCGTAGAGCGACTTCCATTCTTTGACGATGATAATCACGGAGGGCTTTCCGTAACAGCGGCGCGGGTCCACTCCGAGATCTCCCACTCCTCGCGTCACGATGGGTCGAATGTACGCGTTGTGCAGCTTGTTGACCCGTAACGTCTCCAGGATCGCTTGGACCATCTGGTTGGGGGTGAGCGGGATCTCCAGCGCGATCGCCTTGGCGCTGTCATAGAGACGTTCTATGTGTCTATCGAGCTTGAACACGTAGCCATTATACGCCCGGATGCCCTCGAAGACGCCATCGCCGTAGAGCAAGCCGTGATCGAAGACGCTAATCTTCGCCTCTTCCTCAGGGACGAACTCGCCGTTGAGGTAGACCTTCATCGCTCGCCTCCTTCTGGGATTTCACTCTAAAGCAAGCGCGCGAAAAAATCAACTTGGCACCTCTGCCCAATTTCGGTATCATCATCGCAAGGAGGCCCTCTATGCGCCAGAAAGATCTCATCTCGTTTGCGGATTACTCGGCTGAAGACCTCTGGGAGCTTCTGGAGACGGCCCTGCAGCTCAAGCGCGAGCATCGCGCGGGGATCGCTCACACGATGCTGGCGGGCAAGACGCTCGCTATGATCTTCCAGAAGCCGTCCTTGCGCACGCGCGTCTCGTTCGAGGTGGGCATGACCCAACTTGGGGGACACGCGATCTATCTGGGCCCAGACGATATTAAGCTGGGCCAGCGCGAGACGACCGAAGACATCGCGAAAGTCTTGTCGCGCTACTGCGACGCGATCATGGCGCGGGTCTTCGGCCACGAGATCGTCGAAGAGCTCGCGCGATATGCGGACGTCCCGGTGATCAACGGGCTGTCGGATCTGCTGCACCCTTGTCAGATCTTGGGTGATCTTCTGACCGTCTACGAGAAGAAGCGCAGAATAGAAGGGCTGAAGCTCGCGTGGATCGGCGACGGGAACAACGTCTGTAATTCTTGGCTGGAGGCTGGGCCCAAGCTGGGGATGGAGATCGTCGTTGCCTGTCCAGCGGGGTATGAGCCCAATGCGAAGATCTTGGAGCAGGCGCGGCAGCTGGGCAGAGTCGAGATCGTCCACGATCCCAAGCGTGCTGCTCAGGGCGCAGATATTCTCTATACGGACGTGTGGACGAGCATGGGCCAGGAGCGCGAAGCCGAGGAGCGCCGCAAGAAATTTAGAGATTTTCAGATCAATCAAGAGCTGCTGAAGCTTGCCAAGCCCGACGCGATCGTCATGCACTGTCTGCCAGCGCACTATGACGAAGAGATCACGCACGAGGTGGCGCACGGCCCGCAGAGCGCGATCTTCGATGAGGCCGAGAACAGACTTCATGCGCAAAAAGCAGTGCTAGCACTCTTAATGCGCTCAGGGGTGAGATGATGAGCGTCACCGCACACATTCGTTATCGGGTGATTATTCATCCTGCAGCCGAGGGTGGGTTTTGGGCTGAGGTTCCTGCTCTCCCCGGTTGTTTTGCCCAAGGCGAGACTTATGAGGAAGTCCTTCAGAACGTGCTCGATGCGATGGAGCTAGTGCTTGAGCACCTGCGAGAGACCGGGCAACCTCTCCCAGAACCCGATTATGCCCCCGCGCGCTCCTGAAGTACAGCGAGCTTTAGAGAAGCTTGGCTTCACGCTTAAGCGCCAGAAGGGTAGTGAAGCTATCTATGTGCACCCCGATGGGCGCTGGACGACTGTGCCTGTCCATAGCCGAGAGCTAAAGGTCGGGCTCTATCGCGCCATCTTAAAGCAGATCGGCATGTCTGAAGAAGAGTTCAAAAAATATTTATGAAGCTGGCGATCACTGGGGCGCCGGGCTCTGGCAAGACGACCCTGTGCAAGCGCCTCATCGAAGCCTTGCCAGCCCTGCGGATCGGCGGCATCCTCACCCAAGAGATCCGCCAAGGCCATGAGCGCATTGGCTTTGAGATCGTAGATATCGCCACGGGGCAGAAAGGGCTGCTTGCCCATCGTCATAGTACAGAGGGCCCGCGCGTGGGCCGCTATCGCGTCAACATAACAGATATCGAGCGCATCGCTGTCCCGGCTCTTAAGCGCGCTCTCACGGAAGCTCAGCTCATCGTCATTGACGAGATCGCCCCTATGGAGCTGCACAGTGCGCCCTTCGAGCACGCGGTCAAAGCCGTGCTCGATAGCCCTAAGCCCGTGCTCGTGACGTTCAAGGAGCGTTTTGAGCATCCGTTAGTCGCGCGCGTGCGCGCGGAGTTTTCTGTCTTCGTCATCACGCCCAGCACCCGCGAAAAGCTCTTTCAAGAATTGCTCGCCCTGCTCCAGGGCGCGTTTGGCTCCCCTGCCCCGTTGCTGCTACAATGATTCCACCCTCACCCCCATCCCAGAGGGGCGAGGAAAGAGAGGTGACAACCGTGAAGACGATCTTCAAAGTCGGGTTTTTGGTGTTGGTCGGTTTCGTGTGGGTCTCTCTTGGAGGCGGAGCGGGCGTGCAGCTTGGGCTCACTCATGGCGTCGCCTCGGGCGACGTCACGGCAACCAGCGCCATCATCTGGGCACGCGGAGCTGAAGTTTCTGGCTCGACGCTCCTCGTCGAGTACAGCACCGATGAGAGCTTCAGCGACGCGGCTCGCGCGGAGCCCGTCGTGCTCAAGCCGGAGTCGGACTTCACGGCCAAGGTCTTGCTCACGGGGCTTGCCCCGGCGACGCGCTATTACTACCGCGTCTGGCAAGTCTTGGGAGCCGAGCAAAGCAAGCCTGTCGTGGGGACGTTCGTCACGGCTCCTCAAGCAAACGCCCCCGCTGAGGTGCGGTTCGTCTGGAGCGCCGATCTTGGGGGCCAGGGGATGTGCCGCCGCCCGGAGTATTTCATCTTCAATCACATGGCGGAAGCCCAGCCCGATTTCTTTCTCTTCCTTGGGGACACAGTCTACAACGACGAGCGCTGCCCCAGCCCGCCCAATGCCCCCGGCAGCGACTTCATCGCCAACACTTTAGAAGAATATCGGGCCAAGCAGAAGTATCAGTTCGCCGACAAGCCCTACCAAAAAGCCCGCGCCGCCACAAGCCTCTACGTCATCTGGGACGATCACGAAGTGATCAATAACTTTGCGGGCACGAGCGTAGATCCCGCTAGACTCGCCATTGGTCGCCAAGTGCTCTTCGAATACTTCCCCATCACCGTGAACCCCCAAGACCCTAACAGACTCTATCGTTCGTTCCGCTGGGGCCAGCACGTTGAAGTCTTTATTTTAGACACGCGGCAGTATCGCAGCGACAATAGGCTCCCCGACGGCCCAGACAAGACCATGCTCGGCAAGGAGCAGCTCGCTTGGCTTAAGGAGAGCCTCCAGAGATCCGATGCGACCTGGAAGTTCATCGCCTCGACGGTGAAGCTCTCGTTCCCATCGGACTGCCCTGAGGCGTGCGACTCCTGGGCCAACGGCGCAAGCGCCACGGGCTTCGAGCGCGAGCTGATCGAGATCTCCGATTTTATCTTGGCGAACAACATCAAGAACGTCGTCTGGCTGACGGGGGACGAGCACATTATAGACGTCATCCAGTACGATCCCAATCGTGACCGAGTGATAGACTATTATGAATTTACGGCGGGGCCGCTGAGCGCCCTGACGTCGTACCTGGGGGCGCTGGACGATACGCTCAATCCCACGCGGATTTTCGCGAGCAACCAGCATTGGAATTTCGGCCAGATCACGGTTTTGGGCAACGGGCGGCTGACGGTGGAGTACATAGACACGGCGGGTGAGCGGGTCTTCCGGCGGGAGTTTCGTCCCTCTTGAGAAAGAACCGTTCGCGATTTTTGTTGTAGATCTTGACAAAACGTGCAAGTGCATATAAAATATGGCCATCAATCTAAAGATAAAGGAGGCACGCACCATGAAGTGGGGAGAATACAACGAGCAGGTAGCGGAGCGGGTAGCCGGTTGGGTGAAGGAGAAGGTCGGGGCGCGGGTGCTATACATTCTTGCAATCATTGGCGCCTTCGTGCTCATGAGCGGCGCTCCCACCAAGTGGGGATAAACTGGCACCAAGCTCTATAGAATTCCCCGAGGGAGTCCAAGCAGATTGGACTCCCTCTTTTAATTTTCATATAATGCCAGCATGAGCTGGCAAGCTAAGTTATATGTATGGTCCGTAGTACTGCTTGGCTTAGTGCCCATTGGCCTCTACCTCCCTCAGCTTAGCCCTTCACATATATCGCTTGTACTCATTGCTGCAATCATTGCTTTCTTGGCTGATATCTTTGAAGTTGAAATCGCGCCAAAGCGTCTTGTCTCAATTAGCGAGATCGTCTATTGCTCTGTGTTGTTCATCGCTGGCCCTTCGGCGATGATCGCCAGCGTTTTGGGAGGGACACTTCCCGCGGAGATCGTCTTGCGCTGGCATCGCTTTCGGCAGGACCCGTCATATTTCTTCTCCCGTGTCGCATTCAACACCAGTCAAATCTTGCTGAGTAGCTGGGCAGCTATTATAGTCCTTCAACTGCTCGGCGGGCATCCGCCCCCTTATCACTCTGTACTTGAAGTAGTCCCCTTAGCGCTTTCTTATGTAGGATTTACAACAACAAATTCAATTCTCGTCTCTGGGATCTTTCATCTCACCCAGCGCATTCAGTTCTCCAAGCTCGTGACTTTTAATATTCGCAATCTCCCCTTCCAGGTCATGGCCATCGGCATTATTGCTATCTTGGTCGCCGTCGTCTATGCCCAAGCCCCGTGGCAGACGCTCCTCGTGCTCATCCCCGCCGTCGGAGTCCACATAACCCTGCGCGGCTATACGAAACTGCGCCGCGAAGCCCAACGCACCATCGAAACTATGGTCAAGATGCTCCACGAGCGCGACCCCTACACCGCCGAACACTCCGAAGAGGTCGCAGACTTAGCCGAAAAGATCGCTCGCGACCTGGGGCTCCCCGAAGACCAGATCGAGACCATTCGCGCCGCCGCCCTCGTCCACGACATCGGCAAGGTCGGCATCCCCGACACTATTTTGAATAAGCCCGGCCCCCTCGATGAGCCCGAATGGCAACTGATCAAAAAGCACACGCTCATCGGCTTCGATCTGCTCAAGAACTTGGAGATGTACAGCGAGGCCGCCCAGCTCGTCAAATACGAGCATGAGCGCTGGGACGGCTCCGGCTACCCCGAAGGCCTGAAGGGCGAACAGATCCCCCTGGGCGCGCGCATCATCCACGTCGCCGACGTCTACCATGCCCTGACGAGCGATCGTCCGTACCGCGAATCCCAGGGCAAACCCAGCCACTACGAGCCCGCCGAGGCCGTGCGCATCATCCAGGCCGAAAGCGGCCGCCAGTTCGACCCCAAGGTCGTCGAGGCCCTCGTGCGAGTCATCTCCGATGAGATCAACGAACCATTATGGTTCTCCTCTGGGCGATTCTCCTAGGGATCGTGATCGGCCTGGTGCGCCATCGGGGCTTGGCGTATCTTGCTGAGCTGAAGCTGCGCGCCGGCTGGTTGGTGCTCGGTGCGATGCTCCTGCAGATGCTTATTCTCCCCATTGGCTCAGCCAAGCCCATACTGACGTGGGGCATGGAGTATCTGCACATTCTGTCGTATCTGCTCTTGCTGCTCTTTGTTGCGATCAATTATCGTGAGCGGGCGCTGTGGGTGATGGCCCTGGGGATGCTCTCGAACTTTCTCGTGATCGCGGTCAACGGCGGGCACATGCCCGCGTCTGCAGAAGCCCTGCGGGCTGCCGGCCGAACAGCCACGGTCGAGCGATTGCTCACCGAGGGCGTCTCCGGGAACGTCATCCTGATGAGCGAGCAGACGAAGCTCAATTTCTTGGGAGATATTTTGTGGCTGCCGAGCTGGGTGCCGTTGGCCAATGCGTTCAGTATAGGGGATTTGCTCTTGGGGATCGGGGTGGTGTGGCTGTTGGGGAAGGGCCGAATGAGACCTACCCCCTGACTCCTTCCCTAAAGGGAAGGGGCTAGGGTTGAAATTCATATTCGTGCTCCGGGCAATCTACGCGCAGATCTCCTTCGGCCAAGGGCTTGTCCAGCAGCGCGCAGTGATGCGGCGCTGGAGAGTCAGGATGGACATAAGGGCGGAAGAACCGACACGTCAGACAGATCCGAGCCACCGTAATGATCCCCGCGCGATAGAGCGCCTCAATGAGTTTGAGCAGAAATCCCAAGGCGCGCGCTTTCTCTTCGGCGGGGAAGTGTGCGAGCTGCTCTTGCAGGGCTTCCGTCCAGCGTGAAAGCTTTTCGGCGTGGCGGCGGCCCTGAGCCGTCAGGCGCAACGTGACGACACGCCCATCTTCAGGCCAGGGCCGACGCACCACCAGACCCTTCTCTTCAAGAGCATCAACGGCGTCGCTCATCGTCGCCGGGGTGAGATTGAACTCTTGCGCGAGCTGCCCCACGCGACAGAGCTCCTCCGAGTGCGAAGCGAGATAGAGCAATGTTTGGATTTGGATGGGGCTGAGGCGGCTCCGCACGCCCTCTTCCCAAAGAAGCGTCCGCAGCACGTGCGCGAGCCGCTCCAGCGCCGCGATGAGTTTCTCGTCCAGATCGGTCATCTAGAAATCCCCATCTTTGGCATACGGGTAGCTCCACAGCGCTACTTGGAGCGTCACCGACTTGAACCACGCTTGATGCATTTTATCAACTTCTTCGGGGCTGTGCCCCTTCTTGGCCAAGAACGGCTTGATCGTCGCCGTGATGGGATAGATGAACGCGATCAGATAGCGCAACGGGACGATGGGCACTGAGCGCACGTTGTCCGTCTTGTTCTTTTTGGTGCGATGGTGGCGCAGCCCGATCTCGTGCTGATAGTTGAGCCATTCCTGATCATAGGGGCGATTGCACGTGTCCAAGATCCACTGGCCGAAGCGCTGGCGCACCGCTGCGAGATAGTTGGCATCGGGCTTGCCGTCGGGCCCGGAGAAGTAATAGACCAGATGGGGATGGGACCCCACAAAGCCGTACCACAGATCAAGCACGGCGTCAATCTGGTCTTTGAGGACTTCGCCGGCCATCTTGAGATATTTTTCGTCCTCGGCCGTAAAGAGCACGGCTTGCTTGAGCTCTTCGAACTCTTTCATCGTGACGGGCGAGGGCGCGGCACTGCCGTAGGTGTAGCCAGGGATATTCGTCATAGCGAGCCTCCTTTGGTCTTCTAAGATTTAGTTAGGATTCCTAATTATATCGGCGAGCGAAAACTTTGTCAAATGTTGAGGTGGAAAGAGCTTTTCAGACAATCTGGAGCTCGCGCAGGACTTCGAGCACGGAAGGCAGAGGGGAGCGCCAGAGCCAATTTGTGTCCAACTCGAAGCCCTTCAAGACCTCGGAGCGGTAGCGCCCATCGGGCCGGGGCCGACGACGGTCATAGCGCCCGTCATCGCCGAGAATATAAAAATCAGCGCGCTGCTCTTCGGGGTCAATGAGCCAATACTCGCGCACGCCGGCAAGCTCGTACTCGGCTAATTTCTCGCCTCGGTCGCGCAGGCGGCTCTCCGGCGAGATGATCTCTATGACTAAATCTGCGGGGCCATCAAGATAGTTCTCCTGGAGGCGCCCGATGTGCTCCTTCGCGACGAAGAGCAGATCGGGCTCGCGCCCGGAAAGCCCAACCTTCATCTGAAAGGGCGCCGGACGGATCACCCCCAGCTGGTGCTTCTCAACGTAGGGGCTCAAAATAGCCGTGAGGAACCGAACTAAATCTTGATGGCGGTTCGATGCTGGGGACAACAGAATCACCTCGCCGTCCACCCACTCGGCGCGGGTGTCCTCGTCGTAGAGCTTCAGGAACTCTTCGTAGCTGAGCTTGGTCTTGGCCGGCTCTCCCATAGCATTCTTACTGTAGCCCGCTGAGGGGATTCTGTCAAGGGGCACGGTTTGTTCATGCGCCACGGGCTCAGAGAGCGACGAGAGCCGGACGAACATCCTTGCAAATCATGCATCGTCATGCTATATTTACAAGGATGATCGAGCGTCTCATGCTCCAGAGGGTGCTCAGCGGGTTGCAAGAAGTCCCGGCAATCTGCCTGCTCGGCCCACGCCAGGTCGGGAAGACTACCCTTGCGCTTGCCGTCGCCGAGCGGAGAAAATCTATCTATCTGGACTTGGAGTCCGAACACGACCGCGCTAAGCTCTATGACCCCGAAGCATATCTCTCTGAACACTTCGATAAGCTTGTGATACTAGACGAACTCCATCGTGTGCCGGGGCTCTTTCCCGTGCTGCGGGGACTGATTGATAGGGCGCGGCGGCAGGGGAAGCGCGCCGGGCTCTATCTGCTTTTGGGATCAACGTCGCTAGGGCTCTTAAGACAATCTGGCGAATCGCTTGCCGGCCGGGTGCGCTATCTCGAACTGACGCCGTTTTTCGTGTTAGAGCCGACCGGGGCATCTCCAGAGACGCTGTGGGTGCGTGGCGGCTTCCCAGAGAGCCTCTTGGCGGCCTCAGATGCCCAGAGCCTCCGATGGCGCCTGGATTTCATTCGCACGTATCTCGAGCGAGATATTCCCCAGCTTGGGCCGCGCCTTCCGGCGGAGACCCTGCGTCGCTTCTGGGTCATGATAGCTCACCGTCAAGGGGCGCCTCTCAACGCTTCGGAATTTGCGCGCAGCCTTGGCATGGATGTGCGCACGGTGAATCGGTACTTGGACTTGCTTGTGGATCTGATGCTGGTGCGGCGCCTGCCCTCGTGGCATGCCAACGTGGCCAAGCGCCTCGTGAAAGCCCCGCGCCTCTATATTCGTGACAGCGGGCTGCTGCACGCGCTGTTAGGGATTGGGGATGTGGAAGCGCTGCTCGCTCATCCCATTGCAGGAGCAAGCTGGGAGGGGTTTGTCATAGAGAATCTCGCGGCCAGCGCCCCTGAGGGCACCGAGCTGTTTTTCTATCGCACCAGTGGCGGGGCAGAAGTTGATCTTTTGCTCATCTTGCCGGGAGGAGAGCGCTGGGCGGTGGAGATCAAACGTAGTCTCGCCCCGCGTCCCGATCGAGGCTTTTATTCTGCGTGTGAAGATGTTCGCCCTGCCCGACGCTTCGTGGTATATCCCGGAGAGGAGCGCTTCCCCTTGAGTAATAATATAGAAGCGATCGCTCTTAAGGACCTGGCGTTGGAGCTGCATCGTTACTCTCTTCGTTTTCCATAACTCAATCTATTTGAGATACTGATCGAAGAAATCTGCGATCATCTTGGTCAGCTCTTGACGGCTGGGACTGATCGGCCCGCCCAGAGGGGCAAAGCCGTGCCCGGCGTTCTTCACAATGACGAAAGTCGCGGGCACGCCCGCTGCTCGGAGCTTCTCGTAAAATATCTGAGACTGACTGACGGGGACGAGCGGGTCGCGCTCGCCATGTAGAATCAAAAACGGCGGATCGTCCGACGAGACCCAGTTGACCGGGCTGGCTTTCTGAAGAGTCTCAGAATTGCGATCCGACGTGCCGAAGACTTGCTCCATCAGCCTGGGATTGGCCCCCTCAAAGAGCACAGTGAGATCTGTGGGGCCGTACATATCTACGACAGCTTGGACTCGGCTCGATTGCTCTAAGTATTGCCCAACGTCCCAGCCCGCTGTCGCGTCTGCCGTTCCAAGAAGGGCTACTAAATGTCCGCCGGCGCTGCCGCCCCACGCGCCGATCTTTTCGGGATTGATAGAGAATCGCTCAGCGTTGGCCCTCAAGAAACGCACAGCACATTTGACGTCCTCGATCATCGCCGGGAACTTATAGCGCGGCGCCAAACGATAGTTGACAGCCGCGACCAGATACCCGCGCGCCAGCAGCTCGGGAATATCACGGATGCCCTCGCCGGAGCGTTTGTCGCCGCCGGTCCAGCCGCCTCCGTGCACGTAGAGCAGTGCCGGCGTTGGGGCTGCGCTCCTTTGGGGACGATAGATGTCCATCTTCAGCTCCACGCCATCGAGAGTGCAATATGTCACATCGCGCTCGGTCGGCAAAGGCGGTTGCGCAGAGAGGGAAGCCGACCGCGGGTCTACGCCGGGATGGGCTTTCTCCCACGCGATAAACTCGTCGGCCATCTGTGAAAACGTCGCCCACCGGACCTTCCCGGCTTTGACCAAGGGGTCTACGACGTTAGTCAGAAAATCTTCGATGACGCCGAAGGGACGGGTGGGATTGCCGCGAAACTCTCCGGGATGAACCGTGAAGTGAAAGACGTTGACTCTGTCGGCTTTGGCTGACTCCAGCGAGCGCTCTAAAGCCTCGCGGATGACCTCAAACCACGCTTGGTCTCCACCGCGCGCGATGATCGCGTTCTTGTTCTTGAACTTTTCTGGATCATAGGCGCCTTCGGGCAAGAAGATGACCTGCCCGTTAGGATCATGGGTGGCGAATTTCGACAGATCCGTCTCGCTCGGCCCGCCCGCAGGACGCCACGGATGCACACCCACAAGCGACAGATCCGTGCCCTGCGTCCTGGGGTTCTTCCAGTCGCTCATCACGTCCAGACCGGCGCACGACGCTGCCTCTACGATCCCCATGTAGAGATTGCCTCCGCTCCAGTAGCGGATCTTCTTCTGGGCGCCCGCTCGCTGAATATACGAGATCTCCTCTTGCATCACGGCGCACCACGCCTGCACGGGAAGTCTCTCAGGGTCTCTCCCCAGATGGGCATCTTTGTGAAAGTGCAGGGCGATCTCGTGCCCGTGAGCTTCTAAGTCTCTTAAGATCGTGTTGCCCCTTTCGATGGCGACTTGGGTGAAGGGGCTTTGCGCTTGAACAGTCATTCGCCCGCCATGCCCCTCGACGATCCTAGCTACAGCAAGGGTATCTTGCACATGGCGCTCGAACAATGGCCCTTGACGATAATCAGCCCCGCCACCCCCATACCCTTGCGCGGTTCGGCCCAGCGGCTCAATGTGCATCCCGATGCCAAAGAGCAAGACGGGCTCAGAAAGTTCTCCAGCTCTCAAACTATTGTCAGTGGACAAGCAGCCCACTGCTACCATCATCCCAAGCACACAGACGACCCGTACGAGCGTCCTCATATCCAAGACCTCCTGCGCGTGATGCCCTAAGTATAACAGACCGTGCTCACGCTTGCCGAACTTGGTAAAATACTCCCCAGATCATGAGTCGAGCAGTCTTTCGCTTTTACGGTGAGCTGAACGACTTCCTCCCGCCCAAACATCGTCAGTGTGACATCGAGTACAGCTTTCAGAATACTCCCGCGGTCAAGGACGCTATCGAAGCCCTCGGCGTGCCCCACACCGAAGTGGACCTCATCGTCGTCAACGGGCAGTCTGTAGGGTTTTCGTATCGGTTGCGTGACGGCGATCGCATTGCGGTCTACCCCGTCTTCGAGAGCTTAGATATTTCCCCCATTGTGCAGCTGCGCGAAAGGCCCTTACGAAGAATCGCGTTCATCGCCGATGTGCACCTGGGGAAGCTCGCGCGGCTTCTGCGACTGCTGGGGTTCGACACCCTGCACTCGAACTCCTACGAGGACAGCGAGCTGGCAGCGATCGCGGCGGCAGAGGGCCGCATCGTGCTCACGCGTGACCGCGAGCTGCTCAAGCATAATGCGGTCACGCACGGCTACTGGCTGCGCTCAACTCATCCCATCGAGCAAGCCCGCGAGGTCGTGCGCCGCTTCAACTTGGAAGAGCTGATTGACCCATTCCGACGGTGCTTGGTGTGCAACGGGCTGCTCGCGCCCGTCGCCAAAGAAGAGATCCTCTCCCAAATCCCTCCACGGATCGCCGTCGAGCACGATGAGTTCTTTCGCTGTACGAGCTGTCAGAAGCTCTACTGGCGCGGCACGCACTACCCTAAGCTCGAGAGGTACATCGCGGCCATTGTCGGTTCTATGGACAAGAAGGCGCCGTGAGTGTATAGTAAGCCCATGCGCGAGCGCGACGTCATACAATTTCTGAGCGCAAGACTGCCCATCGGCGACGATTGTGCCGTCATCCCGCTCAAGAAAACTCATCTTCTGCTGACGACGGATATGCTTCATCGGCAGACGGACTTCCCCGAAGGCATGACCCCCTACACGATGGGCTGGCGGGCAGTTGCTGTTTCTTTGAGCGATATTGCGGCGATGGGGGGCAAGCCCCTCGGGGTAGTAATCGCCCTGGGGGCGCCGCAGTTTGAGCAAAAGTTTCTCGAAGAGTTTCTCGATGGAGCGCTGGCGTGCTGTACGGCGTGCCAGACGAAGCTCGTGGGCGGGGATACCGACAGACACAGCGAGCTCACTGTTGTGACCACAGCGCTTGGAGAGGCGCAGAAGCCCGTCTGGCGCGCGGGCGCCCGTGCCGAAGATTTAGTCTGCGTGACGGGCGACTTGGGCCGGACGGCTGCCGCGTTGCGGCTTCTCAAAGAGAGAGATTTCGATCGAGCTAACGAATTGTTGCGCTTTCTGCCGCGGCTGCGTGAGGGCCAAGCCCTCGCACACCTTGCGAGCAGCATGATAGACATCTCTGATGGGCTGGCGCGGTCGCTCTATTTACTGAGTGAAGCAAGCCACGTGGGCTTTCGCATTGACGCCACGGCGATCCCGTTCGCGCTCGAAGTCGAAGAGCTCGCTCGCGATCAAGATGAGCTCTTTGAGATGGGGCTCTTCTTTGGGGAGGATTTTGAGCTGCTCTTCACGCTCCCTCAAGAGAAGCTTCTCGAGGCGCGGCGGGCGTGTGAGTTCACGGTGATCGGGCGGGTCGTGCCGGAGCATGAGGGCATCACCATGCAGCTTGGGCCAGAGAGAATCCCCCTGCCCGATCGAGGGTATGAACATTAAGATAAGCCCAAAAGTATCTTCAGTCGGTCCTCAACTTCTGCGAGGGTCTCTTGCGTGACCCTCCCAAGACGCCTCACGAGGCGTTCCTTCGCCACAGAGCGGACATCTTCACACTTAATAAAGCTTGGATGCTCGAGGCCGCCTTCAGGTGGCTTGATCCCTACGTGCAAAGGGATGCCCTTCCCCCTTGTGGTTATAGGTATCATAACGACAAGCCCCGCAGGACCATGATTGAAAGCATCTACGGATATTACTAATCCTGGCCGTATGCCCGCTTGTTCGTGGCCACGAACGGGGTTGAGATCGACCAGCCAAATCTCTCCACGGGAGGGGTTAGTCATGCGTGAGCCCGTCTTCCAGCGTGACATCCCAAGCTGCTCGCTCTTCCTGCTCGGCTTCCCAGGCTTCCTTGTCCGCGCGCAAGGCAGCAAAAGCGGCGTTGGCTTCCTCCAAAAGCCGTTGACGACGATAAGATTCAATCGCCTCATCAAGCACCGTTTGCATCTTCTTGCCGGTCTGCTCCGCTAGCTTCTTCAAGGTCTCCTTGGCTTTGACGCTAATTCGCACCGTAGCGCTCGCCATCGGATCCACCTCCTCAAGGGCTTTAGTATACAAAATTGTCACAATTTTGTCAACATCCAATTCAGTGGAACAAGCTCACAGATTCAAGTAAACTAGCACTGAAAACCACCGGAGGTGTCTATGAAAAGACTGACTTGTCTCCTAGGGGTTATACTGTGGGCGGGGGCAGCCCTCGCGGAGGAGCCATTGCCGACGTTCGAGCCGGTCTCCGCGCTGTTTTATCTAGATCTTTCTGAGCTCAATGGGCTTTTGGAGCAGAATGGCTTCCCCAAGATCGCTTCAGCTATCGCTTTGGCGGGCAGCTGGACGCGCGTGCGCGCGCTCGACTGGCTCCCTCTAGGATTGTCCATCGCCGAGGGCGCAGTAGGAGCAGAACGTGGTGAGCGCCGCGTGAGTTTCAATCTTTTCTATTTCAGCGCGTTCGTAGATCATCGCTGGGTGCTCTCGGAGCGAATCCCCGCGCTGCGGGCTTTTGTGAGCGGTGGAGTAGGCGTGGGCACGGCGACGTTACTCTTGGGAGTTCGCGCTATAGCCGAAGACAAGCTCGAAAATATCTTACAGAAGGCGCACGACACGCTCTTGCGAAGGATCTTCTTCTCAGTGATTCCCCGCGCGGGGATCGAGTTTGTGCTCACAGACGTGATCACTCTGAGGGCATCATTGGGATATATTTGGGCGCCGTGGTCTGGGGCGTGGGAGCATTTTTCTGAGCGAGTCTCTGGGCCGCCCAGGGATTTTAGCGGGTTTTTAGTTGAGTTCACGATTTCATATAAGATGGGCGCTGGCTTGGGGTTCTGATCCAGCCTGTCGCAGTCTTCGTGTAGCGTCGCCGGATGCGAGCAAAGCGCAGAGCGACTTGATGGAGATACTCTTCGCGTCCGGCTAAAGCTATACCATCATGACAGATCTCCAGGGCGAGGGCGTTGGCATGAGCGAGCTGCTCCAGAAATTGCTTTGTGCCAAAAACGACGGGTTGGACGATGCCCTCCGGATCGAGGCGTGCGACGCGATCGTAGCCTACAAAGAACTCTATAGAGGGCGTATCGAGGATGACGCAGATATCGGCGTCACTGTGGTGATAATAATCGCCTCTCGCCAGGGAGCCAAAGAGGATCAACGCTGCCGGACGCAGATCTCTTTGAGCGCGCCTCACAAAGCGCTCCAGGGCTGCGAGGTGCTTATATCCCTGCAATCTGCGTTTCCACAAAGGCCACGATATCCTGCGCACGGCGCACCGCCTCCTGGGCTGTAGGCTTATCATAATAATCCATAGGGGCTCCTTGGGCAAAGCCATTGGGGTATCGTGTGGGGATGTAGTACCGATCCAGAAGGCGAGCTGCAGCGAGAATCTTCCGTTGGCGCACTCCTGCGGCTCTGAGCAATTGGAGCACAGAATGGCCCAGCTCAACTCGTCCTTGGCTCTCCAAGAGAGCTTTGGCAGCGAGTTCTGCTGCCTGTTGGGCAGCGAAGCAGGCGTCCTCGTAAAACTGCCCTTGGATGGCCCACTGAGCCGACTCGAGCTTGCGCTTGGCTTGGCGTAACCAGTCACGATGGCGTCTCATAAGCAGACTCCTAGCGTCGCCCGATGAGCTGCATAAATTCAGCGCGAGTGCGCGGGTCCCTTCTGAAGATGCCCTTCACTGCGCTGGTCACAAGATGGGCGTCTTTCTGAAGCTCTCGCATGGCCATGCACAAGTGAAAGCCCTCGACGACGACCCCGACCCCCTTGGGCGCGAGGGCTTCCATCAAGAAATCGGCGATCTCCTCGGTGAGGTTCTCTTGGAGTTGGAGCTTCTTCGAGAAGTGTTCGACGATCTGAGGAATCTTGCTCATCCCGATCACTCGACCGTTGGGGATGTACCCGACGTGGGCTTTCCCAAAGAACGGCAGAATATGATGCTCACAGAGCGAGTAGAACAGAATATCTCTGACGACGATCATCTGGTCGTGGGTGACGGGGAAGATCGCCCCGGCGATGATCTCTTGTGGGTCTTGGCGATAGCCCGCGGTGAGCGATTCGATCATCTCTGCGAAGCGTTGCGGGGTCTCGCGCAAGCCCTCACGATCGGGGTCTTCCCCGATGTGCACGAGCAAGCGCCGCACAAGCTCAGGAATCGCTTTGTTCTCTCTCATTGCTTATAGCATAGCACAGTCTGGGCTCATGGGGCAAATAGTCTTGGGGGGGGCCTTGACTTGCAGGGGGGACAGATATATAATTTGCTCACCTAAAAAGCCGTCGAGCGCCAGAGAAATGACTGACGAACATCATGTGCCAGGAGGTGGTCTGCAAAAAAAGATAATGGGGGATTCATGGTGTAGCAATACTCTACGTGGCGCTCGACGGTGGAAACTCTTCTGCAGCAAAGGAGGTTAAGAATTCGCTATGAAAGCTCTCAAACGCCGCACGTTCTTGAAGGGGATCGGTCTGGCCGTCGGTACGATGACGTTGAGCGGAGTCCTGCGCGGGCCAGCGATCTTAGCTCAGCCCCCTGTGGTCACGATCGGGACGCTCTTGGATTCGACGGGCCCGCTGGCGGAGTTCGGCCCGGCCCTGCGCAAGGGCGCAGACTTAGCTGCTAAGCACCTCAACGAAGCCGCGCAAGCAGTATTGGGGGGACCCATCGTCAAGCTCGTCCACGAAGATCCTGGTTTCCCCAACTTTGCCCAGGTGGTAGACCGCGCCAAGAAGCTCGTCACAGTAGATAAAGCTGTGGGCTTGGTCGGGGGCCTGGCCAGCAGCGCGTCGTTGGCTATCGCTCGCGAGGTCTCCAAGCCCTTCAAGGTGCCCCAGCTCTCGCCGGCCTCGACGTCGCCGCTCTTGACCGTCGAGCCCGATGACGATTTCCTCTTCCGCACGACGGCTTCGGACGCCTTGCAAGGGGTCGTGCTGGCGATGCTGGCCGCAGGGGAGATCAAAGAAGCTCCCGTCAAGTTCAAGACGGCGGCAACGCTCTATGTGAACAACCCCTACGGACAGGGCCTGAGCAATCGCTTTGCCAAGTCGTTCGAGAAGCGCGGCGGCAAGGTACTTGCTGAGGTGCCCCATGCTGAGGAGGTCCAGCCCAGCTACGACGCCGAGCTGCGCAAGGCCTTGGAGGGGAAGCCCGAGGTGCTCGTGGCCATCAGCTATCCTGGCCATGCCAACGTCTACCTGAAGGAGGCTGTCGAGAAGTTCAAGTTTAAGAGCTTCCTCTTTGTGGATGGCACCAGGTCCGCCGATATGATCAAGGCTCTGGGATTCGATATACTGCAAGGCTTCTACGGGACGGTAGCAGCAGCCGACCCGGAGGACCCCAACGCCAAGAAGTTCGAAGAGGAGTTCAAGAAGGCCTATGGGGAAATCCCGCCGATTCCGTACATTGACACGACCTATGACGCTGTAGCCGCATTGGGCTTGGCCGCGGCCAAGGCCATAGCTGAAGGCGTCAAAGACATTACAGGGGTGATCGTGCGCGATAACCTCCGGCCTGTGTCCAATCCGCCGGGCACAGTCGTCGGGGTAGCAGGATTTGTAGCTGCCCTCAATGAGCTGAAAGGGAAGAAAGATATTAACTACGAGGGCGCGGGCAGCAACTGCGATTTCGATGCGGCTGGCGACGTCAAGACCCCCATCGAGATCTGGCAGTACAACAAGGACGCGCCGGGCGGCATCAAGACGATCACCTTGGTCAAGAACATCCCTGAAGAATAAGAGCGAGTTGGTGAGCGGGGGTCTTCACGGCCCCCGCTTGTGTTTTTTTGAAAACTCTTCTACTATCAGCTAAGATAAGAGCGTCATGGGCATAACACGTGAACAGCTCCTAGAACTGGCTCGCCAGATCACAGGCCAAGCAGACTACGATGCGGCCGTCGGCGAGACGATTAAGGGCTATATTGCAAAGAAGCTCGCGGAATACGAGCGGGCTATCCGCCGCTATGAACGCAAATACGGCATGAGCTTTACTCAGTTCACCGCGAAGCTTCAGGACAAACAGTTTGTCCAGCGCCTGGAGGCCGAACAGGGTATCGTCAATCTGGAAGACGACTACTTTGAGTGGGAAGGACTCATCAGCGAAGTCGAGTACTTGCGCCGTAAGATGCAAGAGCTCACTCCCTTGTCGCCTCCAGCCGCAAGCACATGACGCTGGCCGAGTTCCTGCAACGACTTCGCAGAGCTGCCCAAGAGAGTGGGATCGTCATCCGCGAAGAGGTGCTAGAGGCAGGAGCGGTACGAGCCAAGCTGCGGTTTCACCTCAGCGACGGCAGCTACGCCGATGTCTTCGTGAACGTAGCCACGGACAAATATTACTACCACTGGCAAAAGGGACGAGGCAAGATCTACCGAGTCAACAACTTTCCGGCGCACGGTTGGCATGAGCACCTCAACACTGAGGAACACAGGAAACCCTCTTCAGCGATTACACCAGAGGAATTCTTTCGTCGGGTTAAGGCAGAGATCCGAAGACCTGGTTGACTAATAAGTTTTATTTGCTCTGCTCCCCCTTCTCTTCGGGAAGGATCCCCTGGGGCCGGAAGAGCAAGATCGCGATCAGCAAAAGGCCCACCAACATATAGCGCACATAGAAGACTTGCGTCTTAAATTGAAAGGGCACCAACTGATCGCTCAAAAACGTCGTGCCCATCCAAATCGTCCATATAGCAAATGCCCCAAAGACCGCACCTTTGTGATTGCCCGATCCCCCCGCCATCAGCATCACCCAGACCAAGAACGTATAGCTCATGGGATGGAAGAGCCCAAAGTCAATCGTGCTCACCGAGGCCGTAAAGAGCGCCCCTGCCACCCCCATCACGCACGCCCCCAAGACAAACGCTTGCACTTTAAACGAGAACACGTTCTTCCCGCACATGGCCGCGGCAGCCTCGTCCTCGCGAATCGCCCGCAGGACTCGCCCCCAGGGCGAATGCGCCACCCGCTGCACCAAGAAGAAGATCACAACCAGCGCAGCCGTTAAGAGCACAAGCAAGATCGCGTCATAATCCCTGGAGTCCAACGGGGCAAGCCACTCCTTCAGAAAGCCCGGCAGCCAGGCACACGGTGGGTCTTCCACCAGACAGAAGAGCGGCTTGGGAATCCCCGGCAGAGGCTGAGGCCCATTAGCCAACCACCGCTCGTTCTGAAAGACTAATCTCAGCGATTCAGCAATCCCGATCGTCGCGATGGCTAAGTAATCCTCGCGCAGGCGCAGCGTGAGCAGCCCAATGAGCAGCGCGAGCACCCCGCTGACAACTATGGCCCCTGCAATCCCCGCGGGAAAGGGCAATCCCCACCCGAATAATTGCTTAATATACTCCGCGGCAAGCCCCGTGGGCATCTCCTTGGTGATCATCGCTGAGGTGAATGCCCCAATGGCAAAGAATGCTGCTATCCCGATGTTAAAGAGCCCAGTCATCCCCCATTGGACATTCAGCCCCACGCTCAAGATCGCGTAGATCACCGCGGCGATCGCCGGGGTGACCAGATAATCCACCCAGGCCGCAGGAGCCAAGGCAATCCCCATCCCAAACAGAGCAGCTCCCACTACAAAGAGCGGAACGCTCCACCGACGGCTGCGCCCAAAGAAGCTCACCAGCCATCCCCCGAGAATGGCCATCGCCGCCAGCACGAGCATCCTCTTCAGCTCCATCACGACCTCCCCCCAAAGAGCCCCTGTGGCCTCACCAAAAGCACGACGATCAAGACGAGAAAGGCCACCGCCGGCTGATAGGCGGGATTGAGCCACAGCGTCGAGATCCGCTGCACAATCCCAATGATCAGCCCTCCAGCAAGCGCCCCATAGGGATTGCCCACCGTCCCCAAGATCGCTGCGGCAAAGAGCGGGAGCAAAAAGCCCCACCCCATCTCCGGGTAGAGCAGGGCATTGACCCCGTATAAGATCCCCGCGATAGCCGCAAGGCCCGCTCCTATCCCCCACGTCCAGATGCGCACCCGCTCCGTGTTGATCCCGGTGATCCGGGCCAAGTCGGGGTTATCGGCGGTGGCGCGCATCGCCTTGCCCAGCTTCGTCTTCTGCAAGAACAGATAGAGACTCACGACGAGCACAAGGGCTACAACGAAGATAATCAGCTCATCGGGGCGGAGGCGCACATCGAAGGGGAGCTGCCACGCCGGCCGCACCAGCCCCGGAAAGTAATTGATCTTATCCGGTCCCCAGATGATATAGATGAGATTGCGCACGATGAAGGCCGCTCCCAGCGAGGCCATCGCTAAGATGACCGGGCTGGCGCGGCGCTGTCGCAAGGGGCGGTAAAAGAATTGATCGAGGGCGATGGCCACAAGGGCCGTGCCTCCTGCTGCCAGGGGCAAGGCCAAGATGAGCGGCCATCCAAAGCTCGTCCCTCCAAAACGCTCCTGGGGGACCCCAAGCATGGGAAAGAGCACTTGCACGAAGAAGAGCGCCAGATACGCCCCGACCGTCATAAGGTCGCCGTGGGCGAAGTTGGCAAACCGTAAGATTCCATAAATTAGAGTCACCCCGATCGCCCCCAGGGCGATGATGCTCCCGTAGATGATCCCATAGACTATAAGCTCGAGCATGAGCCAGCCCTCACCCTCCCAGATAGAGCCGCCCGATCTCTTCGTTTTGCAAGAGCGCCGGCCCAGAATCGTCAAAGCGATTCTCCCCAGCCGCGAGGACGTACCCGTGATCCGAGAACTTCAGGGCCTCCTTGGCGTTCTGCTCGACCATGACCACGGCCACGCCCATCTTGTTGATCTCCTTGATCTTCTCAAAGACAAGCTCGACCATCTTTGGGGCCAGCCCCGCGCTGGGTTCGTCGAGCAATAATACTTTGGGGTCGAGCATGAGCGCCCTGCCGATGGCGACCATCTGGCGCTCTCCACCGGACATCTTCCCCACCCGTTGGGCTCGCCGCGCCCGCAGCAGGGGAAAGAGCTCATAGACGCGCTCCTTGCGCGCCCGCAGGTCCTCCGTGAGGATGAATGCCCCCATCTCGAGGTTCTCCTCAACCGTCAGCGAGGGGAAGACGTTCTCCGTCTGGGGCACAAAGCAGATGCCGCGCCGCACAATCCGCTCCGGGCTCCACCCCGTGATGTCTGTGCCATCGAAGATGACGCGCCCGGCCTTCGGCGGCAGCAGCCCAAAGATCGTCTTGAGCAGGGTTGACTTGCCCGCCCCGTTGGGCCCAATGATCGTGACGAGCTGGCCCGACTCCACGGTGATGGAGACCCCATGAAGGATCTCCATCTCCCCGTACCCAGAGACGATCCCGTGTGCGGCCAGAAGTGCCATCGCTTATCCTTGCACCACCGCGCGATATTGGCTGCCCAAATATGCCTCGAGCACGCGCTCGTCGCGCTGGATCTCTTGTGGGGTGCCCTCGGCCAATTTCTCGCCGTTGCTCATGACGATCACGGGGTTGCACAAGTTCATCACGAGGTTCATATCGTGCTCGATGAGGAAGACCGTCACCCCGCGCTCGCTGACCAAGCGTTCTATCTGAGCGACTAAGCTCTTCATGAGGGTGGGATTGACTCCCGCGCCAGGCTCATCCAAGAGGATCATCTGAGGGTCGGCCATGAGGGCGCGCGCCAGCTCCAGGAGTTTCTTCTGGCCTCCGGAGAGGTTGCCCGCGTACTCGTCCTTCAGATGGATGAGATTGACAAATTCCAGAATCTCGAGGGCTTTCTCGCGGATCTCCTGCTCCTGGCGGCGCACCAGATGGGGCAGAAACCACGAGTAGAAGATATTCTCCCCGCGTTGCCCCGCCGGCACGAGCATTAAATTCTCCAAGACGGTCATCTGTTTGAACTCGCGGGGGATCTGAAAAGTGCGACAGAGCCCCTTGTGAAAGACTTTGTGGGGCGGCAGCCCCGTGATATCCTCCCCACGGAAGATGACCTGGCCGCTGTCGGGCTTGTAAAACCCGGTGATGAGATTGAAGAGCGTGGTCTTGCCCGCGCCGTTGGGGCCGATCAGCCCGGTGATCGTGCCGCGCCTGACGGAGAGCGAGCACTTGTTGACGGCGCGCAAGCCGCCAAAATCCTTGACGAGGTTGCGCACTTCGAGCAAGACCTCTGAGCTCATAGCACCTCTCACTCAGGGGAATTGTTTGAGATTATAACCGATGGTTTGGGGAGCGGGCAACCTCCTCCTAGAAAGTTGGCCCGCCATCTCCCCCCACATAATACTCCTCGAAGCTCGTATACGCGCGATGGAAGAGCAATGTAAAAGACCCTGTTGGGCCGTTGCGCTGCTTCCCGATGATGATCTCCGTCTCATGGACCAAGGGGGAGGAGCCCTCAGCTTCCTCGAGGCTCTCCTCGCTGCCAGCGTCCTCGCGATATAAGAAGATCACGACATCAGCCGTCTGCTCGATCTCTCCGGAGTTGTGCACAATAATCCCGTTGGCTACGAAGTTATGGACATCTTCGACAACCAAATCCCAGACAGGCTCCTCGCCCTCAGGCGTGATCGAAACGATTCTCTCCCATAGAAGGTCGCTTGTGGCCCATTGATACAACCATGAATCGTCTAGCCGTTGAGCAATAGCAGCTGCTCGTGAGCGAGAGATACGCTTCCCCACAGCGCGATATCCTAGAGCTGTGTGAGAGAGACCTTGCTCTTGACGCCGTTGATTGATCAGCAGGGAAACAGAGGGAGGCAAGGCTTCAAGGCCACTATTTGTCCGGCGGCGCGGCATGGAGAGAAGAAGCTCTTGAGCTAAGAGGGCCTTTCTCCCTCGTAAGGGGATAAGCGAGGCAAATTTTCTCAAGTTGTCTTCGCTGCGCGATACATACACTGTATATATAGGGCACGTGGCCTTTGCGCTCTTATAGCCTGAGGCTATCCCCGCCACAATACTTAAGCGAGCCAATAGATACTGAGTTTGTTTGGCTAGCTGAAGGCTTGTCGTGCACAATTTCACATCCCAATATCCTTCTGATCTGCGCACTATAGTCCCATCAGTAGCGAAGAGACCTCCCAGATACTCAGCGATCCCTTGAGCGTCGGCGGTCAGAATCCACCTAGGAACGATCTTTTGGTCATATCGTTGCCCTACTAGACCCAGTTCGCGCAACCAATTCCGCAGGGGGTTCCCATAAGGCTGACCGTACCCACGAGAATTCTTTTTGGCGAACGCTATTTGTTCGCTTGTGAAGCGCTGCCGCGCGGAGACTTCTATAGCAAAGTGCCTGCGCGCAATATCGATAACGTCTTGAACCAAAGCGGGATCAGAGTTGATAAACCCAACCTCGCGATGGCGTAGATACGTGCCATCACCAGCCAAATACCCAAGGAATCGACAGAGCTCCGGAGGACGCGGTTCCCCAGGGAGTGTGACGGATCGCATTGTTGCGATTAAATCCCCTGGGGCCAAATCTCGTAAGGGACGCCACCCCTGTGGGGTTAAGAACGGATGCGCGGCAGTGGCACGGATCTCGCGCCCTGTCTGCACGCGCACCCTGTATACGTGATTGACGCCCTTGGGGATGACGTCGAGCACACGCGCCGGGCGCAGACGTTGCTCATGATCGAGCGCGACCACGGTCATCCCTGGACGGGCGTTTCGGACTTCTATCAAATCGCCAGTCTTCCCATCAATTACTTGAGTGTCACCGGTCACGCATTCGCGCAGGTCCGACAATCTTGGCCTTCGGGGGGGGCGCTCCGGCGCGCGCGATAGCTGCGACAACGCCACCACGGGAATGTTGAGCTCGCGCGCCAAGGCCTTCAGCGACCGCGCAATATAAGCGACTTCCTGCTCGCGCACGTCAGCGTGCGCCCCAGCTTCGACTAACTGTAAGTAATCGACAAAGAGAATATCAAGGTTATGCTCGGACTTCATGCGCCGCGCCTTGGCCTTCAGCTCCAACACGGAGATGCTCGGCGTGTCGTCAATGATGATCTTGCTGTTTTGGAGCTTGCTGGCCGCGTGGATGATCCGGCGCCAGGACTCCGAGTCCGTCTGCAGATACCCTCCGCGGAGCCGATGGAGGTTGATCCGAGCCTCCGCACAGAGCAAGCGCTCCAGCAGTTGCTCTTTGGTCATCTCCAAGCTGAAGAACCCCACGCATTTGCCGAAGCGCAGCGCCATGTTCCGCGCGAGAGAGAGCGCCAGGGACGTCTTGCCCATGCTGGGGCGCGCCGCGATCACGATCAAGTCCGAGGGCTGCAACCCCGCGGTCATCTCGTCGAATCGCTTGTAGCCGGTGGGCAGGCCCGTCACGGCGTGCTGCGAGGGATCGCGCTGGAGCTTCTCCAAGCGCTCAAGGTGCTCATGGAGGAAATCGCGAATGAGGTAGAAGTTATGGGTGAGCTGGAAGCGCGAGATCTGGAAGATCTTCTCCTCGGCGGCATCAAGGAGGGGTTCGAGCTCAGATTCTTCTTGGAACCCCAGCTCGGTGATCTCGTGGCCTGCCTCGATCAGGGCGCGCAAGATCGCTTTCTTCTTGATGATCTCTGCATAATAGGGCACGCTGGCCGTCGTGGTGACTTTGGTGAGCAGCTCGCTCAGGTATGCCCGGCCCCCAACTTCATCGAGCTTGTTCAGCTCATCAAGGCGATTGCCCACCGTGATGAGATCGGCGGGCTTGCCGCCTTCAAAGAGCTCTAAGATGACTCTATAGATGATCTGATGGGCCTTCCAATAGAAGTCATCGGGCTGAAGGGTCTGCAAAAGCTGAGGGATGACGCTATCGGGTTCGAGCATGGCCGCGCCGAGCACTACTTGTTCGGCCTCGCGGTTCTTGGGCAGCGGTCGCGCCAGTTCATCTGGCAAATCGGATCACCCCTCACATTATAGCCCAGCCCGGGGGGACTTGCAGATCGGCCTCTCTTGTGCTACAGTAAAAGACCGTAAGCGCGTCCCTTCATCTGCCCTCTCTCTCAGATAGAAGAGACGCTGGGAACTTTGGAGAAAGGAGGAAGCGATGTGGAGCTTCTAACGATCAAAGAGCTGTTGGAGACGGGGGTGCATTTTGGGCACCGCGTGCGCAAGTGGAACCCCAAGATGCGCGAGTACATCTTCACGGAGCGCAAGGGGATTCATATCATCGACCTAGAGAAGACGATCCGCCTGTTTGAGGAGGCCTATCTGTTTGTGCGGGACACCGTAGCTTCGGGGAAGAACGCGCTCTTTGTGGGGACCAAGCGCCAAGTCCAAGAGACTATCGCTGAAGAAGCCAAGCGCTGCGGCGCCCACTATGTGAATCAGCGATGGCTTGGGGGAACGTTGACCAACTTCGAGGTCATCCGCAAGCGCATCCAACGCTTGAAGGACCTTGAGGAGATGGAAGCCAACGGGGTCTTCGAGACGATGCCTCCCAAGGAGGCGCAGCACTGGCGTCGCGAGCTCATGAAGCTGCGGCGCAATCTCGAGGGCCTCCGCGATATGGAGCAGTTGCCGGGAGTGCTCTTTGTCGTGGATACGATCTTGGAGAAGAACGCCATTCACGAGGCGAAGTTATTGGGGATCCCTGTGGTCGCTATTGTGGACACCAACTGTGATCCTGATCCCATTGATTTTCCCATCCCCGGCAATGACGACGCGATCAAAGCGACAAAACTCATCACGGCCCGCATCGCCGATGCCGTCTTAGAGGGGCGCGAAGGGCGCTCCGCGGAGAAGGCCCCGGCTGCCAAGAAACCTGAGGAAGCCCCATCAGCTCCAGCAGTCGCAGAGACCATGCCGACGGAAGAGGGTGTCATCGAATGAGCGCGACTTTTAATGAGTTGGTCAAGAAGCTTCGCGAGGAGACGGGCGTTGGCATCATGGAGTGCAAGAAGGCGCTCCAGCAGGCCAACGGCGATCTTGAGAAAGCCAAGCTCATCTTGCGCGAGCAAGGGAAGGAGCTCTTCGCCTCGCGCACCGGCGAGACCAACCAAGGGCGCGTGGAGGCGTATATTCATCACAATGGGCGCGTGGGGGTCCTCATCGAGATGGACTGTCAGACGGACTTTGTCGCCAATAGCGACGCCTTCCGTCAGGTCCTCAAAGACCTAGCCATGCACATCGCGGCGGCCTATCCGCCCCCACAGTATATCAAGCCCGAGGATGTGCCCCCAGAGGTCATCGAGCGCGAGAAGGAGATCTATCGCCACCAAGCGGAGCAAGAGGGCAAGCCCCCTCACGTCATCGAGAAGATCGTCGAGGGCAAGCTCAAGACGTTCTTCACGCAAACGTGCTTGCTCAAGCAGCCCTTCGTCAAAGACCCCACGGGGAAGACGACCGTCGAAGATCTCTTAGGGGAGCTGGCCAACAAAGTTGGGGAAGCGATCGTTGTCCGGAGATTCGCGCGGTTTGAAGTCGGCAAATAGAGTTCTTCTTAAGCTCTCTGGGGAGGCGCTTGGGGCACAGGGCATTGACCCGCAGGCGCTTCAATCGCTCACGAAGCAGCTGTATAAAGCTTATAGACTGAAGACTCAGATTGCTCTTGTGGTGGGCGGGGGGAACTTCATCCGTGGGGCGCAGCTCACCCATATTGACCGAGTTGTTGCCGATCAGATGGGGATGCTCGCGACAGTCTTAAATGGGATGGCGCTGCGATATAGCTTGGAGAGCCAGGGCATTCCCGTAATTCTACAATCAGCGATCCCCGTCTCATACGCGCAGCCCCTTGATCCCATCGCTGCCCGTCGGGCGCTCTCAGAGAAGAAGATCGTGATTTTTGCCGGGGGGACGGGCAACCCCTTCGTGACGACCGACACTGCCGCAGCGATCCGGGCCAGCGAGATCGGCGCAAAAGTCTTACTTAAAGCGACCGACGTCCCCGGCGTCTACAGCGCCGACCCGAAAAAGAATCCCAAAGCCAAGCTCTATCGAGAGCTCACGCTCGACGAAGCGATCGAGAAGAAGCTCAACGTGATGGACTTAACAGCCCTGACGATCTGCCGCGAGAACAAAATTACTATCAGAGTCTTTGACGTCTTCGCTCCGGGGAATTTAGAGAGGGCGCTTTGTGGGGAGCCGGTGGGGACGGTCGTGCACCCTTAAAAATTTGCTATAATCTCTCCCATGTACTTTGAAGGGAGGTCTCTATGCGCCGCGCGCTCGCGCTCGTCGCTTTCAGTCTGCTTGTCCTGAGCAGTCAATATGCTCAAACGCAGCCCCAGCCGTCGCTCGTCTATCACGCCTACGACTTCACCGGGACGTCCAATATCCCCGGCTTTGGCGAGTGGGAGTTTCGCTCTCTGAAAGACGATCTCTTCGCGCTCGCTGAGCAATACCCGCAGATCGTCCAAGTCATCTCGCTAGGACAGAGCCATGAGGGCCGCGAGATCTGGGCCATCAAGCTCAGCGACGACGTCTCTACAGAAGACCCTACAGAGCCTGACACGCTCTTCATCGGGGGCCAGCACGCCCGCGAGTGGATCGCCGTCGAAGTCCCGTTTCTGATCGCCCAATATCTAGCACAAAATTACGAGACTGACGCGCGCGTCCAAAAGCTCATAGATAACTTAGAGATTTGGATCGTCCCGATGGTCAACCCCGACGGGCACGAGTACACTCGCTCTGACCCCTGCCCGACCATGCCCCAACAGCCCTGTCGCCTATGGCGCAAGAATCGTAGAGACCTGGGCAATGGGATCTTCGGGGTAGATCTGAACAGAAATTGGGGCTATCAGTGGGACTCGCGCGCCGGTGGCAGCCGCAACCCCCAGAGCATCACTTACCGTGGGCCGGAGCCCTTCTCCGAGCCAGAAATCCGCGCGATCCGCGATCTCGTGCTCGATCCCAACCGACGCTTCAAAGCATTTATAGACTATCACAGCTTCTCGCAGATCGTGGGCTGGCCGTGGGGCTACTCTTTCGATCCCCCGATCCCCCTGAGCGAAGACGCGCGCTTCGATCCCCCCTCCGACAGCGTCGAGTACGCGCGCATCGGCGAGACGATGCAAAAGCTCATCTTTGCAGTCTACGGGCAGACCTATCGGGCGTGCCAGATCAGTTTGGATTGCCCCTACCCGGCCGCCGGAGTCTCCAATGATTGGTTCTATAGCGAGACCGGCGGGATCTCGTTTGTGATCGAGCTGCGCCCCAATACGGGCGATCCGGGGTTCGTCCTGCCTCCCGATCAGATCCGCCCGACGTTTGAAGAGAACCTTCCGGCGGCGCTCTATCTCTTAGAGCAAGCTCTTGCCGAGCTCATCGTTCGAGACAGCCCGACAGACGACGGCACCCTCCCCTCGCGCGAGATCGGCCTCAGCCCAGATATTCGCGTGGACGGCGCTCCGGTGGGGATCGTCAATGCCACCGAAGAGCCCTTCGGCGAGACCGATCACGAGGACGCTGTCGCCAACGCCGTCAATAGAGTCTACGTCACAGTGCACAATCGCGGGCTGACGGACGTGCCCAACGCCGTTGTCGAGCTCTATTGGAAGGACAGCTCCCAGCTCGATCTTTCGACGTGGCCGGAGGGCTGGCAGCCCGTGGACGACGACGGTGATTCTGCTACAGCACCGGTCTTCCGACACTTCATCAGCGTTCCCGCACAGGGCTCTGCAACGACGACGTTTCTCTGGGTGCCTCCAAGAGAGACTTCTGAAGCGACGCTTCTCGTACGCGTGCGCCATCTCCAAGACCCCATAAGAATTCTGCACAACCCAACAGAGCGCTTTGAGCCCGATCGCTACGATAATAACGTCGCCGCGCGGCGCATCGTCGTTACGCCTTCTCCACGACCTTAGGGACGACAAAGTAGTTCTCTTGGCGTCTGGGGGCGTTCTTGAGGGCTTCTTCGGGAGAGACGGAAGGGCGCGGCTCATCGGGCCGCAGCACCGTGTGCACGTCCAAGACGTGCTTCATCGGCGCGACGTGCTCTGTATCGAGCTTCTCTATCTGTCGAAAATACTCAAGAATGCGCCCAAGCTGCTCCTGGAAGAGCGCGATCTCTTCTTCAGTGAGCTTGAGCTGAGCGAGCTTGGCAATCTGCAGCACCTCGTCGCGCGTGATCATCGTGGTGGACGTCTAGTTATATGGGATGGGCGTTCTGCTGTCAAGCGCCCTAGACATTAGACGATCACGCCGTGCTCGCGCAAGAACTCTCTGTCATTGAACTCGATCTCATGATCAGAGAAGATCTGCGTGCGTTCGTGGCCCTTGCCTGCGATCAACACACAATCCCCCGGACGCGCTAGCTCGAAAGCCCTCAAGATCGCTCGCCCTCGGTCTACGATCACTTCATAAGGGACACCCAGGGGCGCAATCCCAGCCTCGATCTGCCGCACGATCTTTTCGGGGTCTTCGCTCTTGGGGTTGTCGCTCGTGATAAGAGTATAATCAGCGAAGCGCCCGCTGATCTCCCCCATGATCGGTCTCTTGTACGGATCGGACTCGCCCCCGCACCCAAAGACGCAGATCACTCTAGAATAAAATCTTTTCACCGTGCGCAGCATCTTTTCCAAAGAGTCTGGCGAATGGGCGAAATCTATCCAGACGAAGACCCCGTTGCGCGTGCGATAGCGCTCGCAGCGGCCCTCGATCTGGCGCACAGACTCGATGCGCTCTTTGATGAGCTCAAGATCCAGCCCGCGCTCTATCCCCACGCCAATCGCCGCGAGAATATTCGAGACATAGAACTCCCCCGGCAGGCTCGTCTCGATGGGCAGATCCCCCACAGGAGTGTGGGCGACAAAACGCGATCCTTCAGGACGCAGCTCGACTCCATCAGCCCACAGATCGTTATGTGGGCTGAATCCGTAAGTCCACACACGCGCTTTTGTTGCTTGGAGAAACGCTTGGGAATACGGATCATCGCCGTTGATGATCGCCCGCGCTTCAGGACGCAAATCTTCGAAGAGCCGCAGCTTCGCGCGAAGATATTCCTCCATCGAGCGATAATAGTCGAGATGGTCATGGGTGAGATTCGTAAAGATCGCGACATCGAAGTCTACCCCATAGACGCGCTCTTGCGAGAGGGCGTGGGCCGAGACTTCGAGCACGAAGTGTTTGTGTCCACATTGAACAGCTTCCCAAGCGCGCCGCTGGATCTCCACGGCTCCGGGGGTCGTGTAGGGGAGATCGTGCTCAAGCGCGTTCTTCACGGTCGTGCTGAGAGCTGACTCGCCCAAGACGGCTGCCGAGAGCGTCGCCACAGAAGTTTTTCCGTTGGTGCCGGTCACCCCAACTGTGAAGAGCTTTTCCGTGGGGAAGTCATAGAAAGCGCATGCGAGCTGGGCCAGCGCGCGGCGGGAATCCCAGACGAGCACGTAGGGAATGCGGGCGGGCAGTTTCAGATCAGCTCGCTGGCCGACGATAGCGACGGCGCCCTTGGCGATGGCCGTTCCGATATAGTGATGGCCATCGTGCTGAGATCCAACGATAGCCACGAAGAGTGCACCGGGCTGAACTTCGCGGGAGTCGTCAGTGATATGCGCGATGCGCACGGAGCGGTCGCCCCAGACGGCTCGATGAGGAAGATTCGCTAAGAGCTCCGACAGAGTTTTTGAGGGCAGCGCAGTCATAGCTGCACTCTACTAGAGATTTTCAGCTGGGGCAAGGGCAACTGTCCGTCGCTGATGCTCCCGCGTGCCCCGGCGTGAGTCTTGGGCATGATGCAGGGGCTCCCCTAGGGCCATCCCCCGGACTTGGCACACCGCCCATTTGTCTTCGTCTGTCGCGCTGGCAGCGGCGGCTCTACTCTTCGGTAAGGCGCTAGCCCCGCAAGAGGTACCTGCCCTAGCGTTGGTGATTGGCGGGATAGCCTTTGTGGGGTTGTACGCGTTCGGGATAATTCTGGTATACTTGGGCGAGGGGGAGTGATAGTATGACAGAACTGACTTGGTTCTTAACGGCGATTGTGGCTGCGGCGCTGGCGATGGGGGTAGTAACCCTCTTGTGGGTGCGCTACCGCGAGACGCACTAGGTGCAGGGGGGCTCTGCTGTTCTTACTGTACGCCTGCAGCCTGCTCCAGGGTGCGCAGCACCTCGTGCAGGTCCATCTTTTGGAGCTTGGCCCAGATGTCTTCGCCCGTCAGCTCGCTTAAGATACGCGCGACTTCCTTAGCGTTTCTAACCTGCTTTGGCCATGTTCATAACGACGAGGGCTAAGCCGACTGCGATTATGATTACCCCTAACCAGAAAGCAGGAGATGGATACTGCTCTCGCATTCGTATTTCGGCAATATCGGCTCGCATGACTCGCACCTCTTCCTTTCTCCCGTCGACCTTGAGAAAGATAGCGTCTTCCGCTTCAGCAATAACAGTCCCCTTTACCACACTTTGATCCTTGAGCTTAACCTCTACGTGCTTGCCCAAGAGAGCACCGGTTTGGAGAGAGAAGGCATTCCAGGAAAGAACACTAGCCAATATTGCCATCCAGAGTGTAAAACTAAGTATACGCATGATCTCCTTACCTCCTCTTTGTTGATATTTTCATAATAATACCCATGAATCAGGCTGTCAAATGCTGAGGGTCATGACGCCTCTCCACGTTGGTTTGCAGCCAGCTATCTTCAGCAGCTCCCTTCGGTATGAGTCTTGGGTAGGATGCGGAGGCTCCCGCAGGACCCACCATTTGTCCCCTTACACACTTTTTGCTATGCTAAAACGATGACGCGCAAGCTCCGCCTCTACTTGGATACGTCAGTCTTCAGTGCCCTCTACGATGAGCGCGCCCCGGAGCGCCAGCGCCTCACTCAAGAATTCTGGGCCAAGCTCCCAGATTATGAGAAGCTCTGTTCCCAGCTGACTCTGGAGGAGCTAGGGCGAGTCCGTGATCCGTCCTTGCGGGAGCGGCTTCTGCACTTGACGGCGGGCTTCCAGGTGCTTCCCCTTGGCGCAGGGGAGCATGAGCTGGCGCGGGCGTATGTGGCTGCCGGTGTGGTGCCTCTGCGCTATGTAGCCGATGCCTTGCATCTGGCTGCCGCAGTGCTGGGCGGGGCGGATATCCTGGTGAGCTGGAATTTCAAACACTTAGTGCGGCGCAGCACACGACTCTTGGTGAATTATGTCAATGCGAGTCGAGGGCTTCCTCCGTTGGAGATCTTAGCACCGCCGGAGGTGTGAGCATGTTTGATCTAGAGGAGCTCAAGCGAGCCAGCAAGCTGAACGAGAGACAATTAGCGGAGCTGGAGGCAGGACTGCGGGCGGAGCTGGGTGGGGACGAGTTGATGGTGGAGTTGCATCTGATGCGGGTGTTGGAAGCGTTGCGGCAGGGCTGGATCTCTGTCGAGGAGGCCATAGCTACGGGAGTGAAGGGAGCTTAACGCTCTATACTTGCCTGCTCCAGCGTGCGCAGGACCTCGTGCAGATCCATCTTCTGGAGCTTGGCCCAGATGTCTTCGCCCGTCAGCGAGAATCCTTTCCCAAGCACTTGAGCTAGGGAGTTGCATCTCGCAGGGCCCTTCGCTAAACTCTCCCTATATGGTGAAGCGCTTCACACCCGAAGAGCAGCTGCAGTTTCTCAAGCGCCGCGCGGTCGAGATCATCCCCGAAGATGATCTCCTCAAAAAATTAGAGCGCTCGCAGCGCACAGGAAAACCCCTCCGGGTCAAGCTCGGCGTCGATCCCACTAGCCCAGATATCCATATCGGGATTGGCGTCGTCTTGCAGAAATTGCGCGACTTCCAAGAGTTGGGCCACACCGCCGTCTTAATCGTCGGCGATTTCACAGCGCGGATCGGCGACCCCTCCGAACGCACCAGCCAACGCAAGATGCTCTCCAAAGAAGAAGTCGAAGCTAATATGAAAGCATACAAGGAGCAAGCCCTCAAGATCTTAGACCCAGCTCGCACAGAATTTCGCTACAACTCCGAGTGGCTCGAACATATGGACTTTGCCCAGCTCTTGGAGCTCGCTTCCAAATACACCGTCGCGGCGATGCTCGAGCGCGATGATTTTGCCAAGCGCTTCCGCGAGGGCAACCCCATCAGCATCGTCGAGTTTCTCTATCCGTTGGCCCAGGGCTATGACTCCGTGGCCATCCAAGCTGATGTTGAGCTGGGCGGGACCGATCAGCGCTTTAATCTCCTGGTGGGTCGAGCTTTGCAAGAGCGCTACGGCCAAGAGCCCCAAGTCTGCTTCCTCATGCCCCTCCTCGAAGGGCTCGATGGCGTCAAAAAGATGAGCAAAAGCTATAATAATTACGTGGGGATCACCGAGCCCCCCAACGAGATGTTCGGCAAGTTAATGTCCATTCCCGATGCGCTCATCGAGAAGTACGTCAAGCTCTTGACGGACTTGGAGTGGGAAGAGCTCAAGAAGCTCCACCCCAAGGAGCAGAAGCAGAAGATGGCCCATGCCGTCGTAGCCCGCTATCACTCTGGAGAAGCTGCGGATCGGGCTTTGGAGGAATTTGAGCGGGTCTTCGCGCGCAAGGAGCGCCCCACCGAGGTCCCCAAGCTCCTTCTTGACAGAAGAGTGCTCAAGCCCGACGGCACCATCTGGATCGTGGACTTAGTCGCGCGGCTTGCCAAGAGCCGCTCCGAAGCCAAGCGCCTCATCGAGCAAGGGGCGGTCGAAATAGACGGGGTGAAGATCACCCAATTCGATCAGAGCGTCGCGGTGAGAGACGGGACGCTCGTGCGTGTGGGAAAGCATACGTTCGCGGAGATCTCCCTGAAGGGGTGAGACCGTGAGTTGCGTCTTTTGTAAGATCGTGCGCGGGGAGCTGCCCGCCCACAAGGTCTACGAGGACGCAGAGACCGTCGCGTTTCTCGATCTTTACCCTATGGCCGATGGCCATACGCTCGTCATCCCCAAGGCGCACGCGGAGCGGCTCTCGGATCTGTCTCCAGAACTTGCGGGGAAGCTCTTCCAAACGGTCCAGAAGGTCACGGGGCGCATCGCTCATGCCCTTGGGGCTTCGGCGTTCACCATTGGGATCAACGATGGCCGCGCGGCCGGCCAAGCCATTCCCCACCTGCACGTCCATATCGTCCCGCGCTTCCCTGGTGACGGCGGCGGCTCCATCCACTCCATCCTCCATACACCCCATACGCGCCCCCTCGATGAGATCCATCGCTTGATTGCAGGCTCCCCGTGAATTTGCTATAGTAGAAGCTATGCACGGCGAGTTGAAGCTCATCGCGGGGAATGCCAATCCCGCCTTGGCGCATGAGATCAGCGAGCATCTTGGGATTCCGCTGACGGCGGCTGAAGTTGGGCGCTTCCCCGATGGCGAGATCAGCGTCCATATCAAAGAGACGGTGCGGGGGGCCGACGTCTGCGTCATCCAGCCGACCTGCCCCCCAGTCAACGAGAATCTCATGGAATTGTTGTTGATCATTGACGCGCTCAAGCGGGCCTCAGCAGAACGGATCACCGCTGTGGTCCCCTACTACGGCTATGCCCGCCAAGATAGAAAGCACATCGGGCGGGTGCCCATCAGCGCCAAGCTCGTCGCCAATATGATCGTCACCGCAGGAGCTGACAGGGTCCTGACGGTGGATTTGCCCGCCGGGCAGATCCAGGGGTTCTTCGATATCCCCGTGGACAATCTCCGGGGAGACCCCATCCTTGCCAATTATCTTCGCCAGCAGAACTTGGAGAACACGGTGATCGTCGCGCCGGATGTGGGGGCGGCCAAGCGCGCTCGTGCCGTGGCTGAGCGCCTGGAATTGCCCTTAGCTATCGTCGAGAAGAGCCGCGTCAGCCCCACAGAGGTGCGCGCGCTCAATATCATTGGGGATGTGAAGGGCAAGCGCGCTGTCTTAGTGGACGACATCCTTGCCACCGGTGGGACGGTCATCGAGGCGACCAATCTCTTGTTAGAATTTGGCGCGCGCGAGGTCTCCGCGGCCTTCATTCACGGGGTCTTCGCTGCTGATGCCGTCAGGAGATTAGAAGCCTCGCCCCTGAAGAAGATCGTCGTGACCAATACGATTCCCCCACCCACAAGCCCAAAGATCGACGTGATCTCGGTGGGGGTTCTCTTAGCGGAGACGATCAAGCGCATCCATCGGCAAGAATCCGTGAGCGAGATGTTCCCTCACGATTAAGAAAGGAGAGTCCCTATGGAATACACAATTAAAGCATCGCCTCGTGGGCCCAAGCCCAACCCGCGCGCCCTGCGCCGCTCGGGGTTCATCCCCGGCGTGCTCTACGGGCACGCGATCCATCAACTGATTGCTCTGCCGGCCAAGGATCTGGAGAAGCTCCTGGCCCAGATCACCCGAAGCTCCAAGGTCATCGTCGAGCTTGACGGCCAGAAGTTCCCCGCGTTCATCAAGGAGATTCAATATGATCTCTTGACGGACCGCGTCATCCATGTTGACTTCTACCATCCTGCGCCCGATCGCCCGGTGACCCTCGAAGTCCCCGTGAGGTTGCGTGGGGAGGCCAAGGGGCGCAAGGAGGGCGGCATCTTGCAGCTCCTGCGCGATCGTATTAAAGTCCGAGGCCCCATGGACTCCATCCCCGAGATCGTTGATGTTGACGTCACGAACCTCGGCATTGGTCAGTCCATCCACGTCAAGGATCTCCAGCTTGCGGGTGTGCAGGTGCTGACGCCAGGGGAGGCGACGATCGTGACGATCTTGGCGCCGCGCAAGGAGGAGGTTGTCGCTGCTGTTGCGGGCGCGGAGGGCGTGGCGCAGCCGCCAGCCGCTCCTGCAGCTGCCGCCAGCGAGAAGCCGGCCGCGGCTGCTGCGCCGGCCAAGGCCCAAGAAGCGAAGAAGCCAGAGAAGAAATCATCATAGTGAAGGCCGTCGTCGGCTTAGGCAATCCTGGGAGAGCATACGAGCGCACGCGCCACAATATGGGGCGTCTGGCGGTGCGCTCGTTTCTTGAGCGCTTCACGCAGCTTCAAAAGACTGAGCACGATTTCTCAGTCGTCTACCACGTGAGCGACGCGGTGCTCGTCGTTGAGCCGCTCGTCTATATGAACGCGAGCGGCATCGCCGTGAGAGAGATCTGCCAAAGATACTCTGTAGCTCCGTGGGACTGCCTCATCGTCTATGATGATTATGCTCTGCCGTTTGGGAAGCTGCGGGCGCGCCGGAGCGGGGGCGCTGGGGGGCATCATGGCATGGAGTCAGTGATCTTGGAATTGGGCACCGACGAGATCCCTCGGCTGCGCATCGGCATTGGCAGCTCTCAGCCCCTTGAGGATCTGACCGACTACGTTTTGGGGGAATTTACCAAGGAGGAGCAAGCACAGCTCCCTCTTATCCTGGCGCGCGCGGCCGACGCCATCGAGTGCTTCGTCCAGACCAACATCGAGACGGTGATGAACCGATTCAATTAGCCTGACTTAAGGGGGGCTTGTCCGCCGGCATACTTCAGAGAATATATCTACTTAAGTCCAAGTCCTCCACGATCCCCTGGAGTTTGGCATGGACATACGCGGCATCGATGGTGAACGTCCTGGGCTCAGGCAGATCGCACGTCTCAAACGCAATATCTTCCATGAGCTTCTCCATGACGGTGTGCAGCCGCCGCGCCCCGATGTTCTCAAGTCTTTCGTTGAGCCGAAACGCGATCTCCGCGATGGCCTCCAACGCATCATCAGTGAACTCTAGATGTAGTCCCTCCGTGGCCATGAGGGCCTGATATTGTTTCGTGAGGGCATCCTGGGGCTCCTTGAGGATTCTGCGGAAATCTTCTTTGCTGAGGGGCTTCAATTCAACTCGGATGGGCAGCCGCCCCTGCAGCTCCGGGATGAGATCCGAGGGCTTGGCCATCGTAAACGCCCCCGCCGCAATGAATAAAATATTATCCGTGCGCACGTTGCCGTAGCGGGTCCGCACGGTCGTGCCTTCCAAGATGGGCAGGAGATCGCGCTGCACCCCTTGGCGGGACACCCCCGGCCCGAACCGCTCCTCGCGCCCCCCAGCAGCGATCTTGTCAATCTCGTCTATGAAGATGATCCCGGTCTCCTCAGCGCGTTGGACGGCCTGGCGCTTGATCTCCTCGTGATTGATGAGTTTGTCCGCCTCTTGATTGAAGAGCACCTCGCGCGCCTCCTTGATCTTGAGGCGCTTAGTGACAAAGCCCCCAAAGCCTGGAAACTTCTCGAGCAGTTCCTCTATATTGACGCCTATCTCCACGCCCTCTACCGAGAGAACATTGAATTGAGAGAAGGGTGACTCGCGCTTGACGCGAATCTCAATATAGTGCTCTTCGAGCTGCCCAGCGCGCAGCTTCTCTCGGAATCGCTCGCGGGTATGCTGCCAGGAGGCGCGGCGCTCTTCGTCTATGCCCACAGGGGCTGCCCCTACAAGCGCATCTAAAATGCGCTCCTCGACCGCGCGCTCTGCCTCGTGCTTGATCTTCTCGATCGCCTCCTGGCGCACCATCTGGTAGCTCACTTCGACCAGATCGCGCACCATGGATTCGACGTCGCGCCCCACATACCCCACTTCGGTGTAGCGAGTCGCCTCGACCTTCAAGAACGGGGCTTTCACGAGACTGGCGAGCCTCCGGGAGATCTCGGTCTTGCCCACGCCCGTGGGGCCGATCATCAAGATATTTTTGGGGAGGATCTCTTTGCGGATGGGACCGGTGACGCGCATGCGGCGCACGCGGTTTCTCAGGGCGATGGCCACCGCGCGTTTGGCCTCCTCCTGCCCCACAATGTACTTATCGAGCTCAGCTACGATCTCCTTGGGGGAGAGCTCGCGCGTGCGTTCTTCTACTAATGGGTTAATCTCGATAATGTCTGCCATACTTCACCACTGGAGCTTCTCTATGAAGATCTGTTGGTTCGTGTAGATATCGAGCGTCCCGGCGATCTCTAGTGCCTTGCGGGCGATCTCTTCTATAGGGAGCTGGGTGTTCTGGCGGAGGGCTCTGGCAGCAGCCAACGCATACGCTCCCCCAGACCCCAGCCCGATCATCTCGTCATCGGGCTCGATGACATCGCCCGCGCCGGAGATCACCAGCAGCGCTTCAGAATTTGCCACAGCCATCATCGCTTCCAGTCGCCGCAAGACGCGATCCGTCCGCCAATCTTTCGTGAGCTCCACCGCGGCGCGCTTGAGGTTGCCCCCAAATTCTTTCAGTTTATTCTCGAATCGCTCAAAGAGCGTGATCGCGTCGGCGGTCGCCCCCGCAAACCCCACCAGCACTTGATCGTTATAGATCTTGCGCACTTTTTTAGCTGTGCTCTTGATGACGACGTTGCTGAGGGTCGCTTGGCCATCGGCGGCGATGACGGCGCAGCGCTCCTGAGCCGAACGAATCGCTAAGATCGTTGTCCCCTCTATGCGTCTCACACTGACATTCTAGCGATGTCCCAAGGGGCGCGCAAGCCCTAGCGCCACTCGAACTTTTGTATTCGATGGTTATCGGAGTCAGCGATATAGATAAAATTCTGAAAGATCGCGATGCCCTTGGGGGCTTGGAACTCCCCTGGGGCTGCGCCCTCCTTGCCCCATGCCAAGAGAAACTTGCCCGTCGCGTCGAAGACTTGGATGCGGTCGTTCCCTTGGTCTACGACATAGATGCGATTCGTCTTATCTACGGCCAAGTGATAGGGGCGGCGCATGGGGGCGTCCAATCTCCCTAAGAACTTTCCCGTAGGGTCGAACTTCTGCACCCGGTCGTTTTTATTGTCCGAAACGTAGATATTGCCGTCTTTATCGAGGGCGATCCCCGCGGTGATGTTGAACTGCCCGTCCCCGGTGCCGAAGACCCCAAATTTGCCTAAAAATTTCCCCGTGGGGCTGAACTTCTGCACCCGGTGATTGAACGCATCAGTGACGTAGAGATTGCCCTCTTGATCGAAAGCAATTCCTACAGGGAGGTTGAACTGCCCATCGCCTGGCTGGAGCGGTCCTGGCCCATCGGGGTCCACACAGCCCTTCCCAGACTGCAGCTCGCAGGGCGTGCCCCACTTCCCAAGAAATCTTCCGTTCTTGTCAAACTTCTGGATGCGATGGTTGAACGTATCGGCGACGTAGACGTTGTTCTCCTTGTCGAGGGCGATGCCGCTTGGGCTCTCAAACTGCCCATTATTAGCACCCTTGGAGCCCCACTGCAGGAGGAACTTCCCGTTGGCGTCGAACTTCTGCACCCTATGGTTCTCCGTGTCCGCGACGTAGACGTTGCCCTCGCCGTCTACGGCGATCCCTTCGGGGGCATTGAACTGCCCCTCTCTAGTGCCTTGCTGCCCCCAGGCCATGAGAAAGACGGGCGTACCCCCCTGAGCGCGTGCGACGGCGACCATCAAGAAACCTACGACGATGAACGTCAGCAGTCTGCGCATGGACGCCTCCTTTGCTGCAGTATTATACTGATTGAACTGCCCAATGTCCCGCAGGGCCCTCACCCCCGCAGCTCCGAAAATATCTGGAGCAACCGCGCGGCTGACTGTTGGATGCTCATCTCATGGGCCTTGCGAACTGCCCCTTGATGGAGCTGGGAGCGGCGCTGCGGGTCTTGCAAGAGCTCTATCACCGTCTGGGCGAACAGAGATTCGTCCTCGGGGACGAGCACCCCTGTCTCGCCATCGAAGACGACATCCGTGACCCCCATGGCGCGCACGACGACCGCGGGCAGCCCCGCAGCCATCGCCTCCATCAGGACCAGCCCTTGAGTTTCAGTCTTGGAAGCGAAGACGAACAGATCCGCAGCGCGATAATAGTCTACCAGCTCCTCACGCGGGATGAACCCCGTGAAGAGCACGCGGTCCCCCAGCCCAAGCTCGCGCGCATACTCTTCGAAGATCGGCTGATGCGGGCCTCCCCCAGCGAGCACCAGCCGCACTCTCCCTGGCCCCGGCCACCGATCAAGCAGCACTCGAAACGCCCGGAGCAGAAAGTGCAAATTCTTCTCAATCCCCAAGCGCCCCGCGTACAGCAAGAAGAACTCATCAGGGGCAAGGTTCAGCGCGCGGCGCGCGTCAACTTTTATGGGGCGCTCGAACGGCTCCATATCCACCCCGAAGGGCAGAACATAGATGGGCTTGTGAACGCCATAGCGCACCAGCTCTTCTTTCATGGCTTGCGAGGGAGTCGTGATCGCATCGCAGCGATTACAGAAGGCCGCGCTCATGCGCTCGGCCATCCGACGAGTGGGGCGAATCAGCCTGGGCAGATAGTGCAAATACTCCGTGAAGAGCGTGTGGTACGTATGCACATGAGGAAGATGATACTTCCGGGCGACGCGGATCGCCAAGAGCCCCATCGAGACTGGGGTATGGCTGTAGACGACATCGAGCTTGGGGAAGACGGAGAACGCCCGACGATCGTAGGGGATGACGATGCGACTGTCTTTGTGAAAGTACGCGGTGAGGGCAGGGAACCGAAAGATCCGGCCGTTCTCGCTCCGTTGCGCGCGCGAGTACGCCGGGGCGAAGATATAGACGTCATGGCCAGCTCGAGAGAGCACGCGATCGAGCTCCTGGAGGATGCTGGTGACCCCGTTGATCTGCGGCGTGAACGTATCGGTGAAGATCCCGATCTTCATGGCTCTTCCTCCTCGAACGAGCGAGCACACAGCGGGCAGAAATTCTGCTCGCAGAGCGCACCGCAGCGCGGGCAGGGCTTCCAGCCCAACTGCTGGCGCGCTCTCTCTATTCTCTTCGCGTTCTTCATGAGCTGAGTCAGAGCAGAGCGCAGCTGAGGGTCAGAGACGTCAGCCGCAAGCTCTTCGATCTCGCGCTCTTCGGCGGGCGTCAGCTCAATCTGAGCGATCGAGAGCACTGATGATGTCTTAGGGAAGCTCTCGACACGAAAACGGATCTCGCGCACGCGCTCGCCTCCGAGCGCTTCGTTGAGTCTTTTCTTGAACTCCTCACGGAGGAGCGAAAACTCGTGCTGCACAATATGATTGGGCACGGCGACGAAGAGCACGCCCTGGTGTACCCAAATCGGCTGAGCGAAACGAGCGACCCGTGGGCCTACAATCTTCTCCCACAGCAGCGCTGGCTCTTGCTCGCGATAGATCTCGAGCAAGCCATGCTTGCGCAGAACTTTCTCAATGAGAGCTGACTCGATCATAGGGCCACCGAGACCTTTCCATCCTCGATCAGAAAGATCCGTTGAGCGGCCGTGCGCACGGCGGGATGAAGCTCGCTTATCTCTGTGACCGTATGCGCAAGGAATATCTGAACTCCCGCAGGGAGCAGCTGCAAGAGCCGCTGGAATCTCCGGCTATCGAGCTCAGAGAGGATGTCGTCTAAGAGCAAGATCGGGTAATCCCCGAAGCGCTGATAATACAGATCGAGCTGGGCCAAGAGCATAGCACAGAGGGCGGATTTCTGTTCGCCTTGGGAGCCGAAGCGCCTCAGGTCGTGGCCATCAAGATCAAAGCGCATGTCATCGCGATGCGGGCCCACAAGCGCCATGCCCCGCTGGATCTCTTGAGGAGCAGCTTGCGCGATGAGCCGAGCGAGCTGAGCGCGCACATCGCCCGATGACAGATCGAGGGGCGTCTCATACGTCACAGTCAGTTCAGAAGCTCGTCCCGCAATAGCTCGATAGTGCTGAGAAAGGGTCTTGTTGAGTGCTTTGAGATATTCGATTCTTTGGGTGATGATTCGGCTGCCGCGGGCTATCAGCTCTTCGTTGAAGACCTCGAGCACATCGGGATTGGGCGTGCCTTGGCGCAGCAAGGCGTTCTTGCGCTGGAGGGTCTGCTCGTACTCGAGCACGATATATCTATACTCTCGAGAGAGCTCGGCGATGCTGCGATCGAGGAAGCGCCGGCGCGCTTCCGGGCGCCCCTTGATGATTTGCAGCTCATCGGGGGTGAAGAGCACCACGCGCACCAGGGCGCTTACTTCGCTTTGGGTCTTCTTCTCCCGATTGAGTTCTATAGTCTTTGCGCGCGCTCGCCCGTTGAGATGGATGCGCACATGGTCGCCGTTGACGGTGAGCTCAAGCGCTGCTTCGTGAGCCCCCCAGGCGATCACATCGCGCTGGCGCTCGCCCTTGAGCAGCCACCCTTTAGCTGCGTAATAGACGGCCTCGCAGAGGTTGCTCTTGCCCGCGGCGTTGGGCCCCACGATGAGATTCAGCCCGGCGGCAGGGACGAGCTCCGTAGGCCCAAGGTTGCGAAAGTTATAGAGAGCGAGACGCTCGATCTTCATTCTAGAGATATTTTACTGGGGGCGGCGCGCCTTTTCGAATAGCTGGGCCTTCAGCTGGGCGATCTCCCCGGCGAAGAGCGGGCTTTCGGCGAGAGCTTTGGCCCGACGATACGCATGCATGATCGTGCTGTGATCGCGCCCGCCAAAGAGCACGCCCAGGGCGGGGAAGGAGAGATCCATCAGCTCGCGCGCAAGATAGATCGCGATCTGGCGCGCGCAGACGACCCGTCGTTCCCGACTGTTGCCCTCAAGGTCTTCAACGCTGACTTTATAATACCTTGCGACTTCGTGCTTGATGAGCTCCGGGGTGATGGGGGGAGGGCTCGGCGGTGGTGGGAGCACTGCTGCCAGGGCTTCTTGAGAGAGCTCATGGCCGTTTAAGGCGAGGGTCGCGGTTATCCGAACCAATGCTCCTTCTAAGGCGCGCACGTTCGAGCATACCCGCTCCGCAATGTATGTGAGCAGCTCTGGGGGGATATCGAGCTGCAGTTCTTCGGCTTTGGCGCGCAGGATCGCCAGACGCGTGGCAAAATCAGGCGGTTGGATGTCAGCGACTAGACCCCCGCGGAAGCGCGAGATGAGCCCCTCATGGAGATGGGGCAGCTCTTCCGGGGGACGGTCCGAGGTCAGCACGATCTGCTTGCCCCGCTGGTAGAGATCGTTGAACGTGTGAAAGAGCTCCTCTTGGGTTGCGGTCTTCTCGCGCAGGAAGTGCACATCGTCGAGCAAGAGAATGTCAGCTGTTCGGTAGAGCTTGCGGAATTGTGCGGTCTTGTTCTCGTGGAGCGCGCGGTAGAAGTCGGTAGCAAAGCGCTCGCACGTGACGTAGAGGATCTTGAGCCAGGGCGCGCGCCGCGCGGCTTCGTTTCCGATCGCATGGAGCAGATGGGTCTTGCCCAGCCCTGAGGCGCTGTAGATAAACAGCGGGTTATAGGCGCGCGCGGGGTTCTCCGCGACCGCAAGGGAAGCGGCGTATGCTAATCTATTGCTCTCGCCGCGCACAAAACGCGCGAACGTGTACTCAGGCCGCAGCGACGGAACAACAGCCTGGGGATAGTCTCGCAAAGCCGCTTCTGATCGCATCGTTTGCTAACCCCTGGTGCTGGTAGGTGCTCACAGCATAGCAGAGATCGCCGGGGGTTGTCAAGTCGAATGCGCGCGGGAGAGTAGCAAGAAAATTATGATCTCAAGAGATTTTTCCGCGCCGCGCGGCCACAGAGCTCCGACGGGGTACAGCGAGCTGAAGTGCGGCGGAGAAGTTTGCTCGTTGAGAAAACGTCCCGAGGATTTTGCGGGAACTTGATCACCCTAGTTAGCAGACATAGCGCGCAGAAGAGTTACGATCCCCAAGGTGATCGCCAAGAGCGCGATCAGAAATCTCAGCGAGCGCATGGGGAGCTTCTGCACAGTGAACGCAGCAAGAGGCGTCGAGATGATAGCGCCGACGAGAATCGGGAGAGCGAGCGACCACTCCAGCCCGCGCACCGTCGCCCAATACATCACGACGCCGACGAGCGAGACGATCCCCTCCGACAGACTCGTGATGCCCACGGCGGCTTTGGGGTTGAGTCCCGCGAGGATTTGTCCAGCAGTAATTATAGGGCCGTAGCCCCCGCCGCTCAGCCCTTTATTAAATGAGCTCAGCAGCCCGATCCCCACCAGTCGCCCCCACGAAAATCTCTGACTCCCCGACGGCGTGACGAGCACGAAGACCCCCAACGCAAGCACGAGGATCCCGATATAGACTTGGATCACCCAGCCGGGCAGATGAACAGCAACAGACACAGCGATTATCGCCCCGACGATGCCGATGAGCATGAGCACGAGGGCGACTCGAGAGTCTAACGAATCTCGGCGAAAGCTCACGTTTTGATACGTGTGATGGAACCCCGCGGCGACCAAGCCCGTGACGAACTCCGACAGCAACACAACCGGGACGATCTGCAAGGGCGTGAACCCCAGCAACAATAATAACGGCGTGAGCGTCGTCCCATAGCCCATGCCCAGCGAAGAGTCTATATACTCAGCAACAAACGCCAGGAGGGCTATGAGCAGAAAAAACTCCCAAGTCACAACCTAGTATACCCTACGGGGTGCACGTGAGGCAAAAATCTGATATAATGACACATGCCATTTGCTTCGTTAGGATTATCGCATAATGTTGTGCGCGGCGCTCGTGCCGTTGGCTACACCGAACCGACGCCTATCCAAGCCCAAGCCATCCCCGCTATCTTGGCCGGCAAAGACCTGATCGGCACGGCGCAGACGGGCACAGGGAAGACCGCCGCGTTTGTGCTGCCCATTTTGGACTTACTGAAAGACGGCCAGGGCTTGCGAGCCCTGATCTTGACCCCGACCCGCGAGCTGGCCGCCCAGATCGAGACGAATATCCGAGACTACGCACGCTTCCTCCCCCAGATCCGCTGCACCGCGCTCTACGGCGGCGTCGCGATGGGGCCACAGATCAGCGAACTGCGCCGCGGCGTGGACATCGTCGTCGCCACTCCGGGACGGCTCCTCGATCACCTGCGACGGCGCACCCTCGACCTCCGAGATATAAAGATATTTGTGCTCGACGAGGCCGACCGGATGCTCGACATGGGGTTCATGCCCGATATCAAGCATATCATCGCTTTGCTGCCCAAGGTGCGCCAGTCGCTGCTCTTCTCCGCGACCATGCCCCCGGAGATCGAGTCCCTCGCTCGGCACATCCTCACCAACCCCGTGGTTATCTCCGTAGGGCCGCGCGCGACCCCTGCTGAGGGCGTCAGCCAATTTCTCTACCCCGTCCCGAAGCACCTGAAGTTCGCGTTGCTGAAGAAACTCTTAGAGATCACGCCGCACACGTCGGTGCTGATCTTCATGCGCACCAAGCGCGGGGCGCATAAGCTCGCGCGCGCCTTGCACCAAGAAGGGCATAGAGTGACGCAGATTCACGGCGACCGCACTCAGAGCCAACGCTCCGCAGCGTTGCACGGGTTCCGCACCCGACAGTACTCTATCTTAGTCGCTACGGACATTGCAGCGCGGGGATTGGACATCGAGAACATCTCGCACGTGATCAATTACGATGTTCCGGCGCGCCCTGAAGACTATATTCATCGTATTGGCAGGACGGCGCGCGCGTCTGCGATTGGCGACGCATTTACGCTTTGCTCGCCGGAGGAGCACGCCGAGATACGGGCCATTGAGCGCGCGCTCAAGAAGACCCTGCCCCGCGTCATTCTTCCCGATTTCGACTACGGCAAGGGTGGGCCACCCTTGCTGGCGGCTTCCGCGTCAGCGCCCCGCCCGACGAGGGTCTATCATGCAACGGGCTGGCGCAGAAGACGACGCTTGTAATTAAACCAAGAGTTTCCTCCGGTGACCCATCGTCTCGCGCGTCATACAGAGCGCAGGCCCCCCACTTGACTTTTTCCCCATTTTGTGCTACAAATCATTCTGGAACCTGACGCTCGTCATCACGAGCGGTGATGGGGCGAAGCGCGCCTTCTCCTGGCCATCGCTTGTCCTGACCGGTGCTCCGGTGGGAGCCGCCTTGCGCACCTGCCATCGCCCGCGCATGTCAAGCGGGGAAAAATAGAGGAGGCGGCAATGGGCAAGCATAGATTCTGGCTCACGGTGCTCTCTCTGATCGGTGCGTTTCTTGGAGGGGTGGGGCTGCCCGCCCTGGCGGCAGGCTATGTGGTCAACACCCTGAACGACAACGCCACAGCGAGCGACAGCTTGTGCACGCTGCGCGAGGCCATTGAGTCTGCCAACAACGCCGGCAACGGTGACTGCGGTGCAAATAGCAGTGCCGACGACACCATCACCTTCAGCGTCAGCGGGACGATCACGTTAAGTGCGCCGCTGCCCACCATCATCAGCGGCCAGGGAAAGCTAGCTATTGATGGGGGTGGGAACATCACCATCAGCGGCAACAACAGCGTAAAGGTGTTCATAGTGGACACCGGGGGCGACCTGACCCTGCAGAACATGATAGTGACCAAGGGCAAGACCATCTTCTCTGGTGGTGCCGTCGACAACTTCAGTGGCACAGTGACAGTCAACAGCAGCACTTTTTCCAACAATAGCGCCGGCGAAGGTGGTGCCATCAGCAGCTTCAACGGAACGGTGACCATAAGCGATAGCACCTTCTCCGGCAACAGCGCCGGCTTTGACGGTGCCATCAACAACAGTGGTTCAAGCACTGCCATTATCAATACCAGCACCTTTTCCAATAACACGGCTACCAACAGCGGTGGTACCATTCTCAATACGGGGACAAGCACCACCACCATAAGCGCCAGCACCTTCTCCGGCAACAGCGCCCCCAACGGCGGCGCCATCTTCAACTTCAACGACATCCTCATAGTGAGCAATAGCACCTTTTCCGGCAATAGTGCCACCTCGAAAGGTGGTGCGATCTTCAACGGCAAGACAGCGACGATCACTAACAGTACCTTCGTTGGCAACAGTGCTAGCCTCAGCGGTGGCGCTATCTTCAACGAATTAGTTACTGATGTCGTGAACTTGAAGAACACTATCGTTGCCAACAGCCCCTCCGGAGGGAATTGCTCCGGAATAATTACTAATCAAGGTGGGAACCTCAGTTGGCCGGACGCAACCTGCCCTGGCCTCAACCAAGACCCCCTGCTCGGACCACTACAGAACAACGGCGGGCCGACGCAAACTCATGCGCTTCTGTCGGGCAGCGTGGCCATTGATGCAGCCATACTGGTGAGCTGCCCTGCCGCCGATCAGCGCAGTGTACCCCGCCCTCAAGGAGTCCAATGCGATATCGGGTCTTACGAGGCCGATCCCGCTCGCACCTTGACTGTGCAAACGACAGGAAGCGGCTCAGGGACAGTGACGGATAGCTTCGCCCAGATCAACTGTGGAGGAACCTGCACAACTTCTTACGGCAACGGTGCAGCGGTCACCTTGACGGCCACGCCCAATATCGGCTCGACCTTTGCCGGCTGGAGCGGCGATCCCGATTGCTCCGATGGCGCGGTCACCATGAATGCAGACAAGACCTGCACAGCCACGTTCAATTTGGCCTACACGCTGGGTGACGTCAACAACGACGGCAAGATCAATACTATAGATGCGCGCATGGCCCAACAGCACGCCGACGGCGTGATCACTCTGACGGGCAATCAGTTCTTAGCTGCTGATGTAGACCAAGACTCCGACGTAGACTCCGCTGACGCCACGGGGATCGCCAAGAAGGGGATCGGGCTGCCCACGGGGATTCCGGGGTTCGCGCGAGGACCTCACCCCCAGCCCCTCTCCGTTTACGGAGAGGGGTGGCCACAAGCCGGGGTGAGGTGGCTCTTCTTGGCCTTCACCCTACCGGCCCTGGCGCTGCTGCGCCGCCACAAGAGATTGGCGGTGCTCTTGCTGGTGGGCGGTCTGAGCGTGCTGACGGGCTGCGTGGAGTTTGCGGGCTTAGCTCCGCCGAGCGGTGCGGCGATCTATCTCACTTCGACTTCGATGCCCAACGGCGCGACGCGCACCATTGATCTGGTGGTGCAGCAGATCACTGCCGGCGGCGGGTTAGCCTCGTTGCAGGGGCGGATCACTTTGCCGGCGGGCGTGACGATTCAGAGTGTGACGGGATTGAACGGCTTTGTGGTGAAGGCGAGCTGCGGGACGGTGGGCGATCCGTGCTCGAGTCCCAACGAGCTGCGCCTCTCGCTGGTGAAGCCCAGCGCGGGCGGGGTGAGCAGCGGGGCAGTGCTGCGCGTGGCGGTGCAGGCCAGTGGAGCGCCGGGGCAGGTGTACACACTGAGTTGGTCTGGGAACGCCCAAGCGCCGATCGTGCTGGGGAGCGACGCCAACGTGGAGATCACGGGCTTCACCACGGGCAATGGACAGGTGAAGGTGCAGTAGCGGGGGCACGGCATGTCGTGCCCCTCTACGGGTAAGGGTTGTGAGCGCTCGGTCGGGGGTTCCGACCGAGCGTGCTCTTTTTGGAGGAGGCGCACCGACCGAGATCACTTGCCCAATCCGCTCCAACCATTTACAATAAAGCCATCTGCACCAGACGGGGAGAATATCTGCGATGAATTGGCGCTTTCTCGTGCTTGTGCTCGTCTTTGGCGGGTTGCTGCTCCTGGGAGCGCGCTATTTTATACTCTCACGGATGAAGAGCGACGAGTATCATCAGTGTCCGCACTGTCGGAGCTTCTATCGCGGTGAGGTGACGTACTGCCCGCACTGCGGGCAAGTCGTCTCGCGTTGGTCCAATAGGCGATGAGCTGGTTGACGAAGTCTCAAGGAGGAGCTATAATAAGCGCGCGTGGGGGTGTGGTGTAGTGGCCTAACACGCTGCCCTGTCAAGGCAGAGATCGCGGGTTCAAATCCCGTCATCCCCGCCACCAGGCTTCGCCTGGACCGTCCGCCGTGCCGCCTGTGGCGGCACGATGAACATCAAGCGAAGCTTGCGCCAGCCCAAGGCTGGCGAAGGTAAAGCTCACGCGCAGCGTGCCGAGGTAGCTCAGTTGGTAGAGCACAGGACTGAAAATCCTGGTGTCGGCGGTTCGAGTCCGCCCCTCGGCACTCATCTTTTCGTGCATACTTGCGCCCCTTCCCCCTTCACGCTAAACTGTGGGCATAAGACTCTGTTTGGAAGGAGAGAGCTTCATGACTTACCCCAGAGACTATCGCTACACCAAGGAGCACGAGTGGGTCAAACTCGAAAACGGCAAGGCTCGCGTCGGCATCACCCATCACGCCCAGCACGAACTGGGCGACATCGTCTACGTCGAGTTGCCCAAGGTCGGCACCAAAGTCAAACAGATGCAGGAGTTCGCCACGGTCGAGTCGGTCAAGGCCGTCTCCCCCATCTATGCCCCTCTCAGCGGGGAGATCATCGAAGTCAATAGAGAGCTCGAAACCCACCCTGAGCTGATCAATCAGTCTCCCCATGAGCGGGGGTGGATCGTGGTCATCGCTCCCAGCGATCTCAAGGAGCTTGAGAATCTCCTGACAGCTGAGGAGTACGAGAAGCACATTGGGAGCTCGGTAGGGTGAGAATATATGCCGGCATTTGAGTTCATTCCCAATACCCCGGAAGACCAGCGCAGGATGCTCGCCGAGATTGGGCTCTCTGATGTCGAGCAGCTCTTTGCTGACATCCCCGCTGAAGTGCTGAGAAAGTTTCAGCCCATCGGGCTTGAGCCCCTCAGCGAGCTGGAGGTCTCCAACTTAGTCAGTCAGATGGCCGCACAGAACGCCCATACAGGGCAGTACATAAGCTTCCTTGGCGGGGGCATCTACGATCATTATGTGCCCGCGATTATTGCTCATCTCATCTCGCGCGGGGAGTTCTTGACGTGCTACACCCCCTACCAAGCTGAGCTCTCCCAAGGAACGCTCACGTGGATGTTCGAGTTTCAGACGATGATCTGTGAGCTGACAGCGATGGAGGTCGCCAACTCATCAATGTACGACGGGGGCTCGGCCCTGGCGGAAGCGATGCTCATGGCCAAGAACGTCACAGGGAGGACGAAATTCCTCGTGGCTCGAAGCCTCAACCCGTACTACCGAAAGTGTCTGGAAACTTACGCCTGGGGCGCGGGCTTGGAACTCTCTGAGATCCCGTTCACCGAGATGGGCCAGCTCGACCGCAACGCTATACCGAAAGAGACTGAGAATCTTGCGGGGCTTATCGTGCAGACCCCCAATTTCTTCGGGGTGATCGAGGATCTCTCAGGGCTGAAAGATCTCATCAAAGACGCGTTTCTCATCGTGAGCGTCAATCCCATCTCGTTGGGGATTTTAGCTCCGCCGGGGCTCTTTGGGGCGGATATCGTCACGGGGGAGGGGCAGCCCTTGGGGATTCCCCAGAGCTTTGGCGGCCCGCTGCTGGGGATCTTTGCCACGAGGATGAGCTACGTGCGTAAGATGCCGGGGCGCATGGCCGGACGCACCGTGGACGCCGACGGGCGCATCGGCTACGTCATGGCCCTCCAGACGAGAGAGCAGCACATCCGCAGAGAGAAAGCGACGTCCAATATCTGCACCAACCAAGCCCTGATGGCCCTCTGCGCTACGATCTATCTAGCGACGGTGGGCCGGCGCGGCTTGAGAAGATTAGCCGAGCTCAATCTGCAGAAAGCCCACTATCTTGCGGAGAAGATCGCCAAGATTCCAGGGTTTGCGCTGCGCTTCTCTGGGCCGTTCTTCAATGAATTTGTGGTCCAGACGCGCAAGAAGCCCGCACGATTGCTCAAAACCCTGCGCGATGAGGGCTTCTTTGGCGGGCTCGATTTAGCACCCTATGAGCTTCTTGACGGCAACAATCTCTTGATCGCGGTCACGGAGAAGCGCACTCGCGACGAGATGGATCGCTTCGCCAAGATCTTGAAAGGAGCATGATATGGGAACGACGATCTTTGACATCGGCGCCGAAGGCCGCACCGGACTACGACTTCCCCCATGCGACGTCCCAGAAAGAAATCTCACGGAGCTCGTCCCCGCTGAACTCATCCGCAAAGAAGACCCGAAGCTTCCCCAAGTCTCCCAGATCGAAGTCGTGCGACACTATACGAGACTTTCGCGGATGAACTACGGCGTGGACAACGGGATCTATCCCCTGGGTAGCTGCACCATGAAGTATAATCCCCGGATCAACGAAGATATGGCGCGGCTGGCGGGGTTTGCTTATGCCCATCCCTTGCAGGGCGAGGAGCTCTCTCAAGGGGCTTTACGATTGATGTACGAGCTGGGGGAGTATCTCTGTGCGATCGGGGGCATGGATGCGATCACGCTCCAGCCCGCTGCCGGCGCCCACGGGGAGCTCACGGGGATGCTCATCATCAAAAAGCACTTTGAGCGCACTAAAGAGCTTCACAAGCGCACGAAGATCTTGTTGCCCGACTCGGCCCACGGGACCAACCCCGCCTCCGCCGCCATGTGCGGCTTTGAAGTCGTGCACATTCCGTCGGATGCCCGCGGCCTGGTCGATCTCCAAGCGCTGAAAGCTCATCTTGACGAGTCCGTCGCTGGGATCATGCTCACAAACCCCAATACCCTTGGGCTGTTTGAGACTGATATTCTTGAGATCACCAAGCTCATTCACGACGTTGGGGGGCTCGTCTATTACGACGGGGCCAACCTCAACGCGATTGTGGGGCGGGCCCGTCCGGGAGATATGGGCGTTGACATCGTGCACTATAACTTACACAAGACGTTCAGCACGCCGCATGGGGGCGGTGGCCCCGGCGCCGGCCCGGTGGCCGTCATCAAAAAGCTTGAACCCTATCTGCCCGTGCCGCGCATCATCAAGAGAAAGAATTCGTACGCTTTAGACTACGACCGCCCGCACTCCATCGGGAAGATCCACTCGTTCTACGGGAACTTTGGGGTATTGGTTCGCGCGTACACGTACATTCGCATGATGGGCGATGAGGGCCTCAAGGCCGTGAGCACCAACGCTGTGCTCAATGCGAATTATCTGCGAGCACGACTAAGCAGAGTCTACAAAGCTCCCTACGACCGGCTCTGCATGCACGAGTTCGTGCTGACAACCAAGGGCATGTCCGAAGAGATCCGCACGCTCGACGTCGCCAAGAGACTGATAGACTACGGGGTCCATCCCTCTTCGATCTATTTCCCACTCATAGTCCCTGAAGTGATGATGATCGAGCCTACGGAGACCGTCAGCAAAGAAGAGCTTGATCGCTTCGCGGACGCGCTCATCAAAGTCGCGCAAGAGATGAAAGAGAACCCCCAAATACTCAAAGAAGCCCCGCACGCGGTGCCCATCTATGGGGCTTCCGTGCGGCGGCTTGACGAAGTCCGCGCAGCGAAAGAACCGATCTTACGCGCTTAAAGCTTCGAATCACGGAAAGCACAGAAAGATCCACAGAAGGCACAGCAGCTGTCTTTCCGTGCGTTCCGCGTGATTCCGTGCCTTCCGTGATTCAAAGGATTTGCTTTCCCGTCACTCGCGTGCTATACTCTCGGCGTGGTGGTGAGAGGGTTCTTCGCCGTACTCAGCGGGATTATCTTCGTGATCGTGGGGGGCTTCGCCCAGCCCAAAGGCTTCAACGACTTTGCCCCCGATTGGTCTCCCGACGGCACGAAGATCGTCTTCGTCTCCGACCGCGACGGGAACTCTGAGATCTATCTGCTCACGCTCGCTCCCGTCACGGATCTGGTGCGTCTCACTCATAATCGCGCGAGCGATCTGGGCCCGCGCTTCTCCCCCGATGGCTCAAAAATCGTCTTCTATTCGAGCCGCGACGGCAATTATGAGATTTATATGATGAACACCGACGGCTCTGGCGTCACCCGGCTCACGCAGAACCCTGCTACGGACTGGGACCCCAACTGGACCCCTGATGGAAAGATCGTCTTCGAATCGTATCGCGACGGCTGGCCCGATCTCTATCTGCTAGACCCCCTCACGGGAGCTATGGAAAGACTCACCCAAGACGACTATCGCGAGGCGTTCCCAGCATGGTCGCCCAAGAACGACAAGATCGTCTTCGCGTCGTATCGCGAAGGGAGCTGGGACCTCTACGCCATGCGTCCCAACGGCTTAGTGAGACAGAAATTGACCAACGGTGAGGGCATCTTCTGGCACCCCGCTTGGTCACGGGATGGGCAATTTATAGCATTCGAGGCCGTCCGCGGCGATGAAAGCGATATCGCCCGCATAACCCCGGATGGACAGAACTTTCTGTGGCTCACCCGCGATGGCTACGCCGACTCCCACCCTTCATGGTCTCCCGATGGGAAGCGCATCGTCTACGCGAGCCTCCGCAACGGCTATCAGCGACTGGTGATCCGCGACGTTCTCCCGTAAAATAAGACGATCCCCAGAGCGGCAGCGCTCTTAGAAAGGTCCTCAGAGATGATCAACGAAGTCAAGGCCGTCATCCGCGCGCACGCGCGGTTTGGTATCCTCTCCCATATCGGCCCCGAGGGCGACGCCATCGGCAGCGAGCTCGCTCTCAGATTTATGCTGGAGCAGCTCGGCAAAGAGGCCTGGGCGGCAAATCGCGATCTCGTCCCGCCGAGTTTGCGGTTCCTCCCCGGCGCTGACGAGATGCTCCATCCCACACAGCTGCGCAGCGACGAGATCGAAGTCTGGTGCATCGTCGATTGCGGAGATCTCAGCCGCATCGGGGAGGATGCCTTAAAACTTCTCCGTGATGGACAGATTATTATCAACATTGACCATCACCATCGCGATAATCCGAGATTTGGCCACGTCAATTTCGTCAAGGAAGCTGCTTCGACAACACAGTTGCTCTATGAGCTTGCTCCCCACCTGGGGGTGACGATCACTCCCCAGATCGCGACGTGTCTCTATACGGGCATCATTGCCGACACCGACTCGTTCCGCAACTCCAACGTCACTCGCGAGGTGTTGGAGATGGCCGCGCAGTTGCTGTCGTATGGGGTCAACACCCGCGAGATCGCGGTCAACCTCTACGAGCGGCGCAGCTTGGCGGAGTTGAAGCTCTTGGGCTATGTTCTGCAGAGCGCCCAGATCACCGATGGGATCATTTGGAGCTCCATTCCCACCTCGGTCTTCCGCGAGACGAACACGACCGTAGCGGACACGGAGCGCTTGGTCGAGGAGCTGCGCAGCGTGGAGGGCATTGAAGTTGCGGTGCTCTTCAAGGAGCTGGAGAACGGGAAGATCAAGGTGAGCTTGCGCTCCAAGGGGCGCGCGGCGGTCAATCTGGTGGCGCGGGCGTTTGGGGGCGGAGGGCACGAGCAAGCCGCCGGATGCGTCATCCCTGGCGAGCTTGAAGAAGTCCAAGAGCGCGTGCTCGCGGAGCTTGCGCGCCATCTCGCTCGCAAACTCTAACTATGGCTATCAGCGCACTGAGAGAGTTTCGTCCCACACAGCCAACGGCGCTCACGTTGGGGACGTTCGACGGGGTGCATCGCGGCCATCGCGCGCTGTTAGAGCGTACTCACACGTGGGCTCAAGAGCACAGAGCGCTCAGTGTGGCGTTTGTCTTCACGCGCCCGCCGACAAACTATATGGGGGCTCCCAAGCCACTACTTATGCCCGTAGCCAAGAAGCTTGACAGAATCTCCCAGATCGTTGAGCACGTGCTCGCGGTAGAGTTCCCCGAAGTGGGCGTGATGGCCGCTGAGGAGTTCGTGGAGGAGATCTTAGTGGGGCAGTTGCGCATGGCTCATATTGTGATCGGGCCGGATGCGCGCTTTGGTCGAGGGCGAGGAGGAGATCGCGCGCTGCTGGAGCGCCTTGGGAGAACGCTCGGATTTTCTGCAGAAGTCGTCCCGTCAATAACAGTCAACGGAAAGATCGTCAGCTCCACAGCGATCCGCGAGAGTTTGCTCGCTGGGCGTCTGGACGAAGCTCGTGAGATGCTCGGCTATGCTCCGACGCTGTGGGGCACGGTGGTGCATGGTGATGGCCGCGGGCGGAAGTTAGGCTATCCTACGGCGAATTTAGCTCTAGAGAAGGACGTGCTCGTGCCGGCGGCGGGGGTCTATGCCGTGCGAGTGAGGGTGAAGGGTGCGCAGCGCGACGGGGTGCTCTACATTGGGAGTCGTGCGACGTTTGGGGGGTCTGGGCCAAGCATCGAAGTGCATCTCTTCGACACAGAAGAGGATCTCTATGGGATGGAGCTCGAAGTCGAGTTGCTCAAATATCTCCGGGGTGATGCGCGCTTTGAGCGACTAGAGGACCTCAAAGCCCAGATCGAAGCGGATATTCAAGCGGCGCGGGCGGCATTAGGTATCTGATCTGGCCAGACTGGAAATGGGTTCCTTATAATACTACAAACGAGAAGCGTAAAGGTCTCACGGAAGCAAGCTATTGAGAGGAAGCTGAGGGAGCTCAGCTATGAGGCTCAAGGAACTTCTGCAAGCTAAACGCAAGGAGATCCTGCGGGTTTGTGCCAAGTATGGCGCCCATAATGTGCGGGTTTTCGGCTCGGTAGTTCGAGCTGCCCAAGAGGGGTTTGGCAGTTTAGCACGAACTTCATCAATTTGTTATAATTTAGAGTTGCGAAGGCGGCATGCGAAACGAAGCTGATACTCGCTCCACACTAATAGACCCTAGGCTTAGAGCTGCAGGTTGGATCGACACCCAGGTCAGCGGGATCATCACTATACCGATGGGTATACTGGTAGGCGATCGGATACGAAGAGGAGAAGCTTCCAAATCGGGCTACTTCCTGCACATAAAAAGGACACTTCTCCTATCTCTGTGGTGGGAGGCGAAACTGAATCTGAGCCTGCAAAGGCTGCCTAAAGCAAGCCAAATGCTGTTATGGGACGAACAAGCGAGACTAACGGTAATAAAATGAACGGAATCCAGATTGAGCCTGGACTCTACACAAACGTATTTGAAGTAGGGGTATCCAATGAATCTGCGGATGTGATGGTCGCTTCCACTTCGGACTATCCAGACCTTCGACCACTCCGTGAGGAGATTGAGCGAAATTCCTGGAAATGCCGAGTTTATCGTGTTCGCAATCGAATATTCGGCTATGGTGAAGAACGCGATGTACTGGCAAGCAAGTCCTTCCAACCGGAACAACTTTACCTTCGAAATGAACCTGACCTTTGCAAACACCTGATTCTGGAGGGGCTTGCTGATCAGTTGCGCAGCAAAAACTATCGTGAATGGTCAAGAAAAGGAAGGGTTACGCTCTATGAGCCAGAGCCTTACGTCAGTGCGGTACGGGGAAGGCTTCAAGTTTATCGGGGTTATGACCTACGTAGCATCTGGTGGAAGCAGGAAAGCCAGGTGCGCCTTGGAATTGTGGTTGATGTGCGCTGGGAAATTCAGGACGAGGAGGGCAAGCGTCTAAGTACTCCTGAAATCGCTAAGTACAATGCCATGCGGGAGATTAGACAGATACAAGAAGAGTTATTGCCAAACGGGAAGATCAACACGGAAGTTGCCAGACTGCGACTTCAAAATCACATCCTGCCGTGGGTGAGAGAGCACAGCCGCTTCTCTTTGCCGTGTGGCGGAGAAGCAACCATTACTACGATGCCAGTTCGAGTCATTATGGGAGCATGACTATGGCTGCGAGTTACTTTATAGGCGAACGTCTCACCGTCCCAAATCTTCGGTTCAATCCCTCTTCTATTGCGGCCAGCCATCCGAACGCGCGCCAAGGGCTAAGAACGTATGGACCCTACGACTCGCAACGCTTGGGGAAGGACAAGATTTCTGCGGCTCTGATTTGTCCAAGCTCGCTAAAAAGTGTAAGTCAGATCGTAAAACAAGGACTGATACATGGAAACGACGCATTCAGGGGCTTCCACAGCATGTTTCGCATTCCCATAGAGTTCATCGCTGAACGCTATGCTACCAATGAAACGGAAAATGATTTCAGACGCGAACTCCAAGCTATCTTGAACGAGAGGCCAGATATTGTTGTTTTTTTGACTTCCACAAGGAATCCGAATCTTTATTCTGCTCTAAAGGCAGAGTCGCTGGGTAATGGTATTCCAAGCCAGATAATCACTAAAGAAAAATTTCAGGCACAGGATCAGATTCAGTGGATCTTAGAAAACATTGCGCTTCAAATTTACGCCAAGATCGGTGGTACGCCGTGGACAGTCATGTCGTCTTCGCCTCGAGATGAATTAGTGCTTGGGGTCAGCCGTGCTCTGGATCGGCAGCGAAATTTTGTGGTGGGTTTCGTAACTCTCTTCACGTATGATGGGGATTACCAATTTCTTTACTCTCTATCACCCAAACCGACTGAGTGGTCAAAACTTGATGAATATCGGGATGCGCTTGCTAATCTCATAGTCGAAGCCTTCGAGGAATACACGCAACAGCAAGGACAGCCGACATCTTTGGTAATCCATATCTGTAAACGACCAGGAAAATATCGGGAAATTGCTGCCGTCGAGCAGGCATTACAGACGATTGGTAACCATATTCCCTATGCGCTTGTACATCTCAATGACGATAGTAACTATCGCCTGTTTGATACATCCCATCAAACCTATATTCCAGAAAGTGGTATTAAAGTTAACTTGAGTCCGAGAAGTGCGCTCTTGCTGCTTGATGGCAGACCGCCTGATGCCCAAAGTGGGATACGCCGTAAACCTGGTGTGCCTCGCGTACTTGAGGTTACTATGGACCATCGCTCCACGATGGCGATTGACCGATTCCCAGATGTGGTTCAGCAAGTGTTTGAATTTGCCCGCGTCAACTGGCGCGGATTCAATGCCCAGGCGATTCCGGCAACGCTAAACTACTCCTATCTGGTGGCCCGTCTGGTAGCCGAAATTGGCGCCCAGAACTGGAATGCCATAGCGAGCGCAGGAGTACTGAGAGATAAGGCATGGTTCCTATAAACTTTCACCAGTACCGAGAAGAACTCAAAAAAGTGCTATTAGCGCGGAGAGATCAGCTTGACACTGAGTGGGATGCATTTACCGCTGCATGGATCGCCTATGCCTTGAGCCAGGAGGGTATTCAGGGCAATGTGCCCTTGAAGGATATTGCTGGTACCTTACAACGATGGAGTGGCGAGGAGCAGAGTTGGGAACAGCATCGCAACCTTGGCCCCCTGGCTTTCTCCTGCTGGCTCGAGCGACAGATGGGTACGTCTTGCGATGTTACAATCGTAACGAGGCTATCAACCATGGTGATGGGTTTGAGGGACGACTACCGCCTTAGTCTTTTGCGCGATCCTGAGCAGGTGTTTTTGCTGGCGTTGGGCTTAAGTGTAGTAAAAGAGGAAATACCAAGCGTAAAGGAGGCGAAGGCACGGTTAATCCAAGCCGCTAAGCAACAGGTAAGCAAAGGCCCGCTGGAGCGAAGAATACTATACGCTGCTGCCCTGAGAGAGATGGGCGAAAGCATCAGTGTTCCAGAGCAAGACCCCCAAGACGCGGGAGATATGATTGCTCTTGTCTGGTGGTCTGAGCGCTACGGTGATGGCATGAAGAAAAACGAACAGTGGCACCGCTTCGCCAGCGTGAAAGAGATGATAGCCCTTGATGCGAATGAAGCCAGTGGAGCCCAGCGGGTTTTATTCGTCACTGAGCTCGCGATGTTGTATGAAGCTGTATGCCGCGAAGCATCCCAGCCTGATCCAGTGCTGTTATTTGAATATTTCCCATTACATCCGAAGGTGAGAGCAATTGTACAAGACCACTTTCGAAACGGTAAGTTTGTCGCAGCGGTGTTTGAAGCGTGCAAGAATCTAAATGGGTTGATTCAAGAAAAATCCGGCGTGAAAGACAAGGATGATGTCGAACTTGTTCAAGCCACGATGAAACAAATTAACGAGCCAACAAAAATAAAGATAAAGTTCAATAAGTTTCTACACGAGGAATCCGGTAAGAATGAGCAGGCCGGCCTTGCCTTGATCTGTGAAGGCATCTTCAAGGCGTTTCGTAATCCAAAGGGTCACAAGCCTGAGGATCATCCAATAGTTCAGATACAACCCTATGAAGCGTTATGCCAGTTGATAGTAGTTAGCTACTTGATGGAGCGTGTGGAAAAAGCTGACTCAGAGAATCTGGATAATGCCAGGAGTGTGTAATGATTCCATGTATCTGCCTGAAAGGCTACAATTACACCCCAAGTAGGGTGTATTTTGTCACCATCTGCACGCCAGGGGCTGGCCTAAGAATGTGGTGCAATGCGGTCGTTTGCTGAGCTTCTCGAACAAGCAATCCGGAGCTACTTAAACCGAACAGTGGAGGCGCTCCAGGTTATCGAGGAACTCATCACGCTAGCAGGAGAGATACACGAGGCTGACCGAAAAGCTTTTCAGCATATCTCCTACATCCCCAGCTTCTTCGCCAAGCGGTTCTTGTCGAACCCTACGATAAATTCCCCGTCAATCTCAATGATCGGGACGCTCACCCGCCCCGTCCGACTCACAAGCTCGGCCATCTTTTTGTGATCTTTGGAGATGTCGTACTCCGTAAAAGCGATCCCCCGCTCCGCAAGAAATTGCTTGGCTACCCCACAGTACTGACACGTCGGCGTCGTGTAAATGATAACGGTCATCATGAACCCCCTATCCCAGAGAGTCTGGCGGGGGTAAGTCTACACGTCGGAGCGGGGGGCTGTCAAAAAGAGTTGCGCACTTGCAAAACTCTCGATTTTACTGTATTATTTCGGCAAATCTATGATGGTACTCGGCATCGAGACGAGCCACGAGCACGGAAGCCTCGGCCTCAGCAGGGAAGATCAGCTCGTCGGTGAGGTGCTCTTCTCCACAGAGCTTGGCCCTGGCGAACGGCTCCTGCCCGCCTTGGAGAGCTTGCTTGCGCTCAATGCCGTCACAAAAGATCAGATCGAGCTCATTGCCGTGGCCAGGGGGCCAGGATCGTTTACGAGCTTGCGCATTGGCATGGCCGTGGGCAAGGGGCTCGCCCACGCGTTGGGGCTCCCCATCGTTGGGGTTCCCACGATGGACACATACGCCGAAAAAGTCTCGTTTCTTTCGGGGAAGATCTGCGTGGTGCTGCCGGACCGGCGCGATCTCGTCTACTATGCGCTCTATGAGGGCACCACACAGATGACGACAGAACGATCGAGCTCTATCCATGCGCTCTGCGAGGAGCTGAGCCACAGCTCTGCTTTCTGTGTTGGGCCTGGGGCCGAACGCCATCGCCCCCTGCTGGAGCGAGTGGCTCGTGTGGCTCCCGCCGCGCTCAACCAGCCCTCCGGGGCACTCGTGGCCCTGATCGGAGCAGCAAGATTCCGTCACACGCAGCGCGATGAGCTGTGGACCCTCGAACCCCTCTACGTGCACCATCCCTTCGCAAGCGCCTCTGAAGTAGAAAGGAGCTGACTATGAAAGTGCTTGTCTGCGTTAAGCGCGTCCCGGACACTGGCGGTGGCTTCAAGCTCACCCCTGATAGTATGCGTCTGGACACGACAAACTTGGGATTTACGGTGAGCCCGCACGAGGAGTGTGCCATCGAGGAGGCCATCAGGATTGTCGAGAAGCACGGGGGCAGCTCGACGGTGCTGACGCTCGGGCCCCAAGCGGCGGCAGAACAGCTCCGAGAAGCGATCGCCAAGGGGATCACCAGCGCGATCCTCTTAGAAGCTGAAGACTATGAGTTCTGGGATCCTGCGGCAACCGCTCAAGCGATCGCAGAGGCAGTGAAGCCCTTGGGGTTTGATATCTTGCTCTTTGGGAATGAGTCGGCCGACGCGTGCAATTACCAAGTTGGGGTGCGCGTGGCGCATCTGTTGGACTTGCCATGCGTGACGGGCATCAAAGCATTAGAGATTCAGAATAACAGAGCGATTGCCAAGCGCGAGACCAAGGACGGCTGGGAGGTCTACGAAGTCCCGCTCCCCGCGGTCTTCACCGTCAAAGAGGGCATCAACACTCCCAGACATCCGAGCTTGCGGGGCATTATGAGTGCTAAGAAAGTTCCCATCGAGCAGAGGAAGGTGACCAGACCCGCGCCGCAGCTTGTGCGCAAGGCCCTCAAGAAGCCGCAAGAGGGCCGACAGCTTGAGATCTTGGGCCAAGGGGTTGACGCGGTGCCCAAGATCATCGAAAAACTCCGGGAAGTGGGGGCGATCTAGCTATGATCTTAGCTATCGTGGAAATTTCTAAGAACGCGCTGTCTGAGGCGTCGTGGGAGGTGCTCACGGCCGCGCGCGATCTGGCTCAAAAGACTAATAGCTCTGTTGCAGCGCTTCTCGTGGGCAAGGGGGCGCAGGCAATGGCGCCAACTCTCAAAGGGGTCAGCGCTGTGCTCGTCGCCGATGATCACCTCACCCGTTCCCTCTCCGCAGGCGCAGAGGGGCAGGGTGAGGTATTCCCTGATGCGTTCGCGCAGATCGTATCGAGCGCGATCGCGCAGAAGTCCCCAAAGATCGTCATAGCTCCGGGGACGGAGACGGGCAACGATCTTATGGCGCGCGTGGCCGCCCGGCTCAATCTTGGGTTGGCTACAAACTGCACAGAGTTCGTCGTCGAGAACGGGACTCTCAAGAGAGTCACGCGCTCCAATTGGGGCGGGAGTCTCTTAGAAGAAGTCGAAATTCTCAGTAGTCCCATCTTGCTGACGCTCCAGCCCCATGCGATCCCCGCCCAGATGAGCGATGGTCATACCCCGACGGTCGAGACGCTCCCTGTCGCTTTAAGCGAGAAGGACTTTCGCGTGCGGATGAAGGGGCTCATCCCCAGCGAGAAGAAGGGGATCTCACTCACGGACGCGAAGGTCGTGATCGGGGGCGGGCGGGGCATGGGGAGCGCCGAGGCGTTCAAGATGCTCGAGGAGCTTGCGAGCCTGCTCCACAACGCGGCCGTGGGAGCCACCCGCGTGGCTACGAACAATGGCTGGCGACCGCACTCCGATCAGATTGGGCAGACGGGCGCCCAGATCGCTCCTGATCTCTACATTGCCTGTGGGATCTCCGGGGCGATCCAACACATGGTCGGGTGCAAGAACTCTAAGAAGATCCTGGCGATCAACAAAGACCCCGAAGCGCCGATCTTCCAGCGCGCCGACTATGGGGTCATCGGCGATCTCCATCAGATCATCCCGGCCTTGATCGCGGAGCTGAAGCGACTCAAGGGGGTTTGAACCAAAAATTCACCTTCGTTCCATTGACAGAGCACCACGGGGTTCTGTATAGTAAATTAGGAGCCGGATGCTGAAGCATCCGGCTTACAACAAAGCATAAGGAGGTTCTATGCGGCTGGGGGCAGCTCTTTTCGTAATAGCTCTCGCGGGAATTGTGGGGTTGGGGTATGGTCAGTCGGGGTTGCCGGATCTCATAGTGAAGTCCGTGCGAGTCTCCCCTGGGGATCTTGAGGAGGGGCAGGCCGCGCTCGTGCGCGCGGTGATCGCCAACATAGGCCAAGGGGATGCCTTTGGATTTGACGTGATCTTTGAGCTTGATGGCCAGGAGCTGGCAACGCGCTCGATCTTCGAGCTCAAGAAAGATAAATCTCTGGAGATCCAAATCCCCTGGAAGGCTCTCGTGGGCACTCATACGCTGACGGTCTCCGTGGACGCGCCCTTCAGCAGAGTTCGGGAGACCAACGAATCGAACAACAAGCGCTCCTTGGCGTTTGCGGTCTCCCCGATCGCAGGGGTGCGCTCGTTCACCCTCGATCTGGTGAAGCTCTTTGGGCGAACCCTCAGCGAGACCGGGGTCGCGCTGCACTTTAAGCTTACTGATAACGTCTTTACGTCTTTAGATAATGCCGTGAACGCGATCAATGAGGCTGTGTGGGCGTTGCGCAACGCTTCTGTTGAGTTTAGTCTGGTGCGCGGCCACATGCCTGCTGTCCTTGCGGCAGATCCCCTCGTGCGCGATGCCGAGGCCCTCGTGGCTCTCTGTGAGGGCATGGCCGAGGCCTTCGAGCGCATCGCGGTAATGCTCAGCATTGGGAATTTCGATGCTGTGCTCGAGAATGCTTATCTCGTGCGGGCTCAGCTTGTGGAGCTCTCCCAGAAGACTCTGGGGGATGTGCGCTTTGCCTCCCTGGGCTCGGCGGTGGCTCGCTTCGAGCAAGTGATCGCGCTGGCCAAGGAGCTGCGCGATCTGCTCAAGGGGGCTCAGGGGCGCTCGCAATACCAAGTCGCTGTCGAGCTCTTCAATGCGTTCATGGCCTTTGGGGATGAGCTGAGCGCGGGCGCTCAACAGCTCATCCGGCTTGGGGAGTCGCGCGCCGCGCGCTTCTCCAACGGAGATGAACCCATTGATGGGGCTTACACCACCAAGCGCCCCTTGATCATCGAGTGGGGCGGCGTGATGCTCATGTGTCTGGAGCTCTACGACCTGCACAGTGGGGCGCTTCTTTTCCGCAGTGAGGAGATGGGGCCGGGGCTGGAGGTAGCAAGCAACGGCTCTCTGGCGACGGGCATGTACGGATATAGATTACTAGGGATAACCAAGCATGGGGTCCCGCGGGTGGAGCTCGGTCGGCTGGCGGTCAGGCAAGCCGCGACCATCCCGCCCCTAGGCAAACACAATGGGCATATGGGTATGTCTGGGCATTAGCCTAGCCCTCACGACGCAGGCGCTGCACCTGACGGCGAACTCCCAAGCCATCGAGAGCGTGCGTTTGGAGGTCTTTGACCTTGGGGGGCAGAAGATCTTTGATTCCGGGCCGGTGCCTGGGGCCACCTACAAATGGTACCTCCAGCGCGATGACGGGCGCCCTGTGGCCAACGGCGTCTATCTCTATCTTTTTGTGACGCGTACTACTGATGGCAGAGAGGTGCGCAGCTCCGTGGGCAAGATCGCCGTGCGCCGGTAGGGCCTTGACTTCCCTCGACGATCTTTTATAATCAAAGAGACGAGGGGTGAGATGGACGAGGTTTCTGTTGAGCTGCGCGAGGTCACCAAGCGCTTCGGCTCCGTCGCCGTAGTCGAGGGCGTCTCCCTGCAGATCCGTCCTGGGGAATTCTTCTCGTTGCTTGGGCCCAGCGGCTGCGGGAAGACCACGACATTGCGCATCCTGGCGGGGTTCGTCCAGCCCGATGCCGGTGAGGTCTTCATCGCGGGCAAGCGCGTCACCCATCTGCCGCCCAACGAGCGCGACGTCAATATGGTCTTTCAGAACTACGCGCTCTTCCCCCATCTGACGGTCGAGCAGAACGTCGCGTTTGGCTTGGAGATCCAGAAGCTCCCCCGCGCGCAGATTCGCAAGCGCGTGGGATGGGCGCTGGAGCTCGTGCGTCTCTGTGGCTTGGAGTCGCGCTATCCCCATCAGCTCTCCGGGGGGCAACAGCAGCGGGTCGCCTTGGCCCGCGCCCTCGTGACCCAGCCCTCGGTCTTGCTCTTGGATGAGCCCCTGGGCGCGCTCGATCTGAAGCTGCGCCAGCAGATGCAACTCGAACTGAAAAAGCTCCAGCGCGAGCTCGCCATCACGTTTCTCTACGTGACCCACGACCAGGAGGAAGCCCTCACCATGTCCGATCGCCTCGCCGTGATGAATCAGGGGCGGGTGGTCCAAGTGGGCACTCCCCAGGAGATCTACGAGCGCCCGGCCACGCGCTTCGTTGCGGATTTCATTGGGGAGAGCAACTTTCTTGAGGGGCGGGTGGTGGCGTGGGACGGGAAGAAGGCCCTGGTGCAGATCGGCTCCCTCTCGGCAAGCGTCATCAGCGACCGTCCGCTCGCCCTCCATCAGTGGGTCACGGTAGCGGTGCGGCCGGAGCGCCTTCGGCTCTGCCCCTGCGGACGCTCGCCGTGGACGGGGCAGGTGGAAGAGCTCATCTATAGCGGGAAGGAGACGCGCTACCGCGTGCGCGTCTCTCCTGAGGTGACGCTGCTGGTGAGCAGTCCTACTCCCAACGGGATCGGCGTGGGCGATCGCGTCGGGGTGGAGTGGGACGAGCACAGCCTCCGTCTTCTCGATCATGAAGCGCTTCTATGAGGGCGTAAGCGTGTGGCCTGGGGCCTGTTGGCTGCTTGTGTTCTTCGCCGTCCCCTTGGGGATAATCGCCGTGATCAGTTTCACCCAGCGCGATCTGGCTGGGCTCATCCGCTGGGAGTTCACCCTCGACAATTATCTGAGGCTGCTTGAGCGCAGCTTTTGGGTCGGCCCTCTGGGGAACTCCGTGGCGCTGGCGGTCCTCACTACTGTGATCTGTCTTGTGCTGGGGTATCCTCTCGCGTATGTCCTAGCGCGAAGCCCTACCAGACGGAAGCACCTCTTGCTCTTTCTCGTGGTGCTCCCGTCGTTTACGAACTTCCTGGTGCGCATCTATGCGTGGTTCATTCTGCTGCGTCCGGAGGGCTGGCTGAGCTGGGGGCTGCGGCTGCTTGGCATAGAAGCGAATCTTTTTGGGTCGTGGGTGGGGGTGCTGATCGGGTTGGTCTATGGGTATCTGCCGTTTATGATATTGCCTTTGTATGCGACGCTGGAGCGGCTCGACTATGCCCTTGTGGAAGCCGCGTATGATCTGGGGGCGAGTCGGTGGCAGGTCTTCCGGCGCGTGATCTTCCCCTTGAGCCGGCCGGGGATAGTCGCCGGCAGTATAGTAGTCTTCTTGCCGGTGCTGGGGGAGTTTCTGGCGCCAAAGCTTTTGGGGGGAGGCAAGGTCCCGACGATCGGCGTGCTCATTGAGGAGAAGTTCTTAGGGCGGGTGCCGGACTGGCCCCTGGGCGCGGCCATAGCGCTCACGGTGATGGCGCTGGGGCTGCTTGCGGTGAGCCGGCATTTCCACGCGGTGCGGGAGTCGCGATGGGTCGGATGAAGCGCGCTGTCGAGTATGGGGTAACGCTGCTGGTGGCGCTCGACGTCTGTCTGACGTATGTCTTTCTCTATCTGCCCATTGTCGTTTTGATTGTGTACAGCGTGAGCGCGAGCCGCTATGCCCTGGTATGGGGTGGGTTTTCGGTTGAGCCCTATGAGAAGCTCTTAAGGGACCCTGAGGCCCTCAGGGCGCTGGGCAACAGTCTCATCGTGGGGGTTGTGTCGGCGGGCCTCAGCACGCTGTTGGGGACGCTGATGGCGCTGGGGCTGGAGCGCGGGCGTGCCTGGGGCCAAAGAGCCATAGAAGTGCTCGCTTATCTGCCCATAGTCGTCCCGGAGATCGTCATGGGGGTGGGACTGTTGCTCTTCTTCGTTCAAGTATGGCGGCGCCTGGGAGGGGATGTCGGCCCCTTGCCCACGGTGATCGCTGGGCATGTGGCGTTCAGCATCTCTTATGTGATGGTGGTGGTGCGGGCCCGCCTGAGAGATCTTGATAAATCTCTCGAAGAAGCGGCGCTGGACTTGGGGGCGACGCCCGCTCAAGTGTGGCGGCGCGTGACCATCCCGCTGCTGATGCCTGCGATCGTGAGCGGGGCGCTGCTCGTCTTTACCCTCTCGCTCGATGACTTTTACGTCACGTACTTCTCCACGACCGGGGGATCGGGGTTCAAGACGCTTCCCCTCTATCTCTATGCGCTGGCGGGGCGGGCGGGGGTGCCCCCACAGATGAACGCCGTTGCCACTCTGATGCTCCTGGCTTCGTTGACCCTGGTCGCGCTGGCGCTCATTGTCCAACGCCGACACCCCTCACCCCTACTCCCCTCTCCCTCAGAGGGGAGAGGGGCTGGGGGTGAGGGTGAAAAGATAGGCTACCGAGGGGATAGAATATGACGTTCATACGCGCTCTCAGCCTCGTGATGCTCGCAGGGCTTGGCCTTGTGGGGGTAACGTCGTGCGGAGGCAACCAAGCTCCTCGCGAGCTCCATTTTGTCATCTGGCCCAACTATATTGACCCTGAGGTCTACCGGCTCTTTGAAAGCGAATTTGGCATCAGAGTCATTGAAGAGAACGTGGACTCCAACGAAACCCTTCGCACCAAGCTCCAGGCCGGGGTGACCGGCTACGACCTCATCGTGCCCTCGGACTATACTGTGGAGATCCTCATCCGCCAGGGGCTGCTCGAGCGGCTCGATCTGAGCAAGATCCCCAATGCGCAGCACATCTCCCCGCGATTCCGAGGGCTCTATTACGATCCCACCAATAGCTACTCCCTGCCGTATCTGTGGGGCACCACGGGGATCGGCTATGACGAACGATATTTTGAGAGTCCCCCCACAAGCTGGGCGGAGCTCTTTGAGCAGAGTCGCCTAGAAAGATACAAGATGCGCGTCAGCATGCTCGACGATCCTCGCGAGACCATCGGGGCTGCCCTCAAATATCTGGGCTATTCGGTCAACAGCACCGACCCGCGCGCCCTGGAAGCCGCCAAGGCGATCCTGCTGGCGCAAAAGCCCTACCTCGCTCGCTACGACAGCGAGACCTATGACGACTTCTTGCTCAGTGGGGATCTTCTCATAGCGCACGGCTGGAGCGGCGAGTTCGCGCGCGCCCGCACGGAGAACCCCCATATTCGCTATGTGATCCCTCAGGAGGGCGGGGTGATCTGGACGGACAATCTCGCGATCCCCAAGGGCGCGCGCAATCGCGAGGGAGCCCATCTTTTTATAGATTTTCTCCTGCGCCCACAGATCAGCGCGCGGATCGTCAATTTCCTGCGCTACCCCAGCCCCAACGAAGCTGCGCGTCCATTCATCCTGCCGGAGATCCTCGCCGATCCTGCGATCTATCCCCCTGAAGAGATCCTCGACAAGCTCGAATGGATCCAGGACGTTGGGGATGCCATCGCCCTGTATGAGCGCGTCTGGGATGAGGTGAAGACTCGCTAGAAATCGGGCAGAGCCGAGGTGGCGTACTTCTTGGGGTCCTCCTGGGGGCAGCGCTTGAAGCCCCCGTACACCGCAAATTGATAGTACTTCCAGATCACGTCAACCGCGTGGAACCCGGCGATCTCCAAGAGGGTGAGCTGCGTCTTGAGCGTCGCCAGGTGATCCCCCGAGCCGGCGTGGGTCTCTGCGTCGAGCGTCGCCAGATCCAGGCCGCGCTGGCGCGCGTGCTCGCTGCGCACTTGCTCGTGCAAGAACGCATGGCGGCTCGACTCAAAGAGCACGACATCGCCGTTGACGAACCAGCCCTCGCTCTTGAGCGCGGCATGGATCTTCCGAAAGAGTTCGAGCTTTTGCGGGTCCGTGAGGTGATGGATGGCCAGCGTCGAGATGACGACGTCGCAGTCGCGCGGGAGCTCTGCCGTGGCGAAATCCCCCTCGATGAGCTGCACCCGACTCTCAAAGCGCTTGAGCTTCTCCCTGCAGATCGCAAGCATACGCGAGGAGTAGTCTATCGCGATGATATGCGCGCGCGGGAAGCGCTCACAGAGCTTTCTGGTGAGTTCCCCGGTGCCGCAGCCCAGCTCTAAGATCTGTAAGCTCTGGGGGAGATCTTGTGGGATGCTGCGCAGCACCGCCTCGTGCAGCTCTTCATAGCGCGGCACGATCAGCTTGATATGCTCGTCAAACTGCGTGGCGTCGGGGACGACCTCGCCGGGCTTGATCTGCTCCATAAGCTAGCCCTCTCCGTTATTACCAGACCTAACCCCCCAGCCCCCTTCTTACCTCTCCCTGACCCTCTCCGCAAGCGGAGAGGGAACGGGTGAGGTCTCCCCTCTCCGCGCCGGGGAGGGGCTGGGGGAGGGGTTACAAATGCGGCTCGATCTTGCTCATGAGCTTGGCCTTGCTCATGTAGCCGATGAGGCGCTCGACCTCCTTGCCGTTCTTGAAGATGATCAACGTGGGGATGGACTGAACCCCGTACTGCATGGCGGTCTGTGGGTTTTGGTCCACGTCGAGCTTGACCACTTTGAGTCTGTCACTCAGTTCGCGGGCGATCTCCTCGACGATGGGGGCGATGGCGCGACAGGGGCCGCACCAGTCGGCATAGAAATCTACCAAGACGGGCTGAGACGACTGCAAGACTTCTTTCTCGAACGTATCGTCTGAGACGTGGAGCATAGCCATGAGACTCCTTTCTGAATGCGCTGTTATTGTATCATACTATGCTGAGCTGTGCAGGGCCTCGCTCAGGCCAGGGAGCTCTTTGTCCCCCACGGGCACGGTGATGCTTGAGTCCCGAAGATCATCCCCGATGGGCTCGAAGCGTCCTCCAAGATGCTGCGCCAAGAAGAGCTCAGCGACAGCAAAGAAAGCCAGTCTGTTCTCGGGCCGGACAAAGCCGTGCCCCTCATCGGGGAAGAGCACGTACGTGACGGGGATTTTTTTCGCTTGCATCGTCTGGACGATCTGGTCGGATTCCGACTGCTTCACCCGTGGGTCGTTGGCCCCTTGGCCGATCAAGAGAGGCCGGCAGATCCGCTCGACATACGTTAACGGCGAGCGCGAGAGGAGAAATTGTCGCCCCTCTTCGGTGCGATGGTCTCCCACGCGCGTCGTGAGCAGCTCGATCATGGGAGCCCAATAGGGCGGAATAGAATTCAGCAAAGTGACGAGATTGGAAGGGCCACAGATATCCACCCCACACGCGAAGAGCTCCGGGGTGAACGTCAGGCCCACCAAAGTCGCATAGCCTCCGTAGCTGCCGCCCATGATCGCAATTCTCTTAGGATCGGCGATCTGCTCGGCGATGGCCCACCGCACGGCGTCCACGAGGTCGTCGTGCATCTTGCCGCCCCACTCTCTATCTCCTGCGTTTGTAAACTTCTTGCCAAAGCCCGTAGAACCGCGGAAGTTGACGTTCAAGACGGCGTAGCCGCGATTAGCTAACCATTGACGCAAGGGCTCATAGCCCCACCTATCGCGCCACCACGGGCCGCCGTGTACCAAGAGTACCATTGGCAGGGGCTGAGAGGGCCGGCCATCCCCATCGGGATCGGCCCACACCGGCAGCGTCACGTAGCTCACGAGCGTCAGGCCGTCGCGCGCCGAAATGAAGACGGGATGCGTCTTCGCCAGCGGCACCCCCTCAAGGGCTCTTCTGTTAGTAAACAGAAAGCGCGCTCGCTTCTGCGAGCGATCATAAAGATAGTACCGCAGCGGGCCGTTATCAACTTCGTAAGCAACGACCCAACGCCTATCATCGAGGGTGCGGCTGACGATCTCGATATCGCCGTCGGCGACCGTCTGCAAGTACTCAAAATCGTCGGCGAGCGCAGCGTCCAGCACATGCCAGTGCTTACGCTCATAGGTGAACGCGACGGCTTGCACGGTGCGCTCCGTGGGATGGATGAGGACGTCGGAGACGTCTGCTTTGGGGGTCTCAAAGAGTACTTGCTGAGAGCCGCTCTCAAGATCGAGGGCCACGAGGGCTGCGGTATCCCTCCCTCGGCTGTCAAACATATAGAGAATCTTTCCCGACTTATCGAATCCCACGGGTGCGGTGGTGAGCGAGTCTTCTTGGCTGATCTTGGTGAAGAGTTCCCAGCGGCCGTTGACTGCTTGCAGCATCTCCATGCCGCCGTCGGCGGTGGAGCGCATGGCGAAGCGCACGTTGTACATATCGTCGCTGAGAAAGTCCGCGAAATTCTCGGTATTCTCTACAATCAGGGTGCGCTCGCCGGTCTCGATGTTGAGGCGATAGACGTCGTGCAGGCGAGCGTCTCGGTTGTTGAGCCCGATGAGGATCTCCGAGGGGAGCCTATGGCTGATTTTGTAGATCCGAGCTTGCACGCCTGCCACAGGGGTCAGCTCTTGCACACGATCGTTCGAGAGCTCGACGCTGTAGATGCGCCAGTTCTCGTCGCCGTCTCTGTCTTGGATGTACAAGATGTGTCTATTGGTGTATGCCCAGCCATAGGCCTGGATGCCGCGCTTGGTGTCGTGGGTGACGGGCCGAGCTGCATCGGGGTCGTCTGCGGGTCCTACCCAGACGTTCAGCACGCCGTCAGCGGGGGCCAGAAAAGCCAAATGCGCCCCATCGGGGCTGAGGCGTGGCTGAATCTTGTCCGGGTTGCCAAAGAACGCCTTCCGTGGGATGAGCGGTGTTTGCATGCGCCTCACCTCCAAGCTTTAGCTCTTACGGTCGAGTCACGCGAACTGTTGTCGGCAGCGGCCCAACGCGCAGCGCTACCGCGAGCGCCTGCGCTTCTTCGAAAGACGCTGTCGGCGCGTCCTCAAACTGAATCTCAAAGACGCTCCCCGGCTGCGCCAACAGCTCCCGCACGGATTGCCCCATCACCACCGTGCCGTACACGACATCGTCTATGATGATCGCAAGCGTCTCGTCTTGAGGGCCAAGAACTTTGGCCAAGCGTTGCGAGGTGCTCTCGCGCAGTCGCACCCGCACGATGGGGCCGGCTGGCCGCCCCGCGGGGCTCGTCTGCACTACGATCTCTTTGATCTCCAGAGGCTCTACCAGCGGGGCTTCGGCAACGATATAAGAGCGCCCGGAGCCGGGCTTTTCGGCCTCGGCGCGGTCTTTCACGGCTTGCTCGCCAAGCCCCGTCGCCCGCAGCGTCTCTCCGACAGCTCCCTGACGCAGGACGCGCTTGAGCTCCAATCGCCCTTGGACGCTCACGAGCCGCGCCACAGCGTTCGCCATATCCGTGCGCGCCCAGACGACGATCTGCTCGTTCCCTGCAACGAGCACGGCACTCTCCGAAACCCCGTACTCGCTGAGACGCTTCTGTAAGACTTTCACGGTCTCGTCCAAAACCCCAGATCCGGCAGTGATCTGAAAGAACGCCTGCCCTGGCAACTCGTTGGGCTTGAGCGCGACGATCTGCGCGACTGCATAGCTTCTGTCAGCAAGGGGCCAGCGAGCCATCTGCGCTAGCCACAAGCGCAGAATCTCTTCTTTGAGAGCAACTCTCAACTCCGGCGCGGCCTCCGCTCCAAGAGATGCTAATCTCTTCTGCAGCACCCGCGCAATATGCAGCTTCTGATTGGGATCTTTGAGCTTGGCGTACTCTTGACGGGCTTCTTCCAAGCGCTCAGCGTGCTCGTAGAGATAGAAGACTTTCAAGACGGGATCAGCGATAAAGATCTTCGCGTGGGCTTTGAGCTCGGCATAAAACTGCTCGAATCGTCTGTCGCGCTCGGCGGCGATATAGTCTTTCAAGACTCTCTCGCGGATCTGGGCCAGCTCAGGGTGCTGGGCGGGCTTCTTCTCTTCGACTTTAATTAAGTGAAACCCGAACTGGGTGCGCACGGGATCGCTTATCTGACCAGGTTCGAGGGAGAACGCCGCGTCCTCAAACTCTCTGACCATCTGGCCGCGCCTGAAGAATCCCAGATCGCCGCCGTTTGGGGCGCTGCCGGGGTCTTGGGAGTATTTCTTTGCGAGCTCTGCGAAGTCTGCCCCGTTCTCTAGCTCTTTTTTAATATCTTCGATCTGCTTTTTCGCTTGGGCGATCTCGGCTTCGGAGGCGCCCTCGGGGACTCGAATGAGAATGTGTCGCGCGTGCACCTCTTCGGGAGTGTCGTAGTCTTCTCGATGTTCTTCAAGATACGCCGAGAGCTCTTGCTCGGTGGGCTCGATGGGCCCGACGACAAGATCGCGCAGGCGCTCCGTCTGCAAGTGAAGCTCGACGGCTTGACGGAGCTCTCTCTTAAAGCTTTCGAGGGTGCGCCCTTGGCGTTGGAGGATCTGCGCGGCTTGCTCTTCGGTGAGATTGTTCTGTTTCAAGATTCGTTCGAATTCGATCTCCGTGCGGTCGTCAATATCTGTGGGAGAGATCACGATGCGACGGCGCTCGATCTCTTGAGCGATCAGGCGTTTCCGTAAGAGATCGTCAATGACGCGGCTTTGGAGCTGGAGGCGGCGTTCGATCCCTGCAGGCCCTTGGAGCAATTTCGAAAAATCCTGCCCATACTGGGCGTAGACCCGCTGATACTGCGCGACCAAGTTCTCATAGAGCCTGGCGAACTCTTTCTGTGAGATCTTCTGGCCTTCTAGAATGAGGGCTGGCTGGTTCGGCCCAAATCCCTGCCACACGACAAAGAGTCCCACAACAGCTAACCCGATCACGACCCAGGTCATCCACGACGGCATAAAAACCCCCTTTGATGGTCAGATTATAAGAAGTTTAGAGGGAGATTGCTAGAGGCGTAGTTGCATGGGCGCAGAAGCTCTGATATCCTCAAGAAGTGCTGGACGACCTTCGCATCATTGAGCGACAGCTTGGCCGGCCTCCCCGCGGCTCCATCACCGTCGAAGTCCGCTGCCCCTGGGGGTATCCCGCGGTCATCCGCGTCGCCCCGCTGTTAGAGAACAAAGAGCCGTTCCCCACGCTCTTCTGGCTGACATGCCCCATCTTGCGCGAGCAGCTCTCTCGATTAGAAGAACGCGGGGTCATCGAGCAGCTCGAAGAAGAGATCGCGCGAAACCCCGAGCTCCGCGAACGCTACGCCGAAGACCATCGGCGCTACGCCCAAGAACGGCTCTCGCTGCTCAGCCCTCAAGAGAAACAGTTCTTAGAAGACCGCGGTTGGCTGAAAGCCCTCACGGAGCGCGGGATCGCAGGAATCGCTGATTTCCGCACGGTGAAATGCCTTCACGCCCACTACGCCCATCACCTGGCGCGCGGGAGCACCATCGGGCGCTGGCTGGAGGAGCGCTTTCAGTTTGTCTGGTGCCCCCCCGACGACATACGCTGTGCTCCCTCCACCCCTGCCCCACATCCCCTCTCCGCAAGCGGAGAGGGTTAGGGTGAGGTCTTTTCGAGGGCTGTCAGCAGCATTCGTTCGACTAGCTCGTCGAACCCTATGCCCATCGCCGCTGCTGCTTTGGGAAGATCGCTCGTGTTGGTCATCCCCGGCAGGGTGTTCACTTCGAGCAGATACGGCTCATTCTCCGGGGTGACGCGCAGATCTACTCGCGAAAATCCAAAGCATCCCAGCGCCCTGTGCGCTTGGAGAGCGAGTTCTTGCACCCGCGCGGTCGTCTGGTCGTCAAGCTCCGCAGGGATGATGAACTCGCACTCCCCAGGGGTGTATTTCGCGATATAGTCGTAAAACTCGCGGTGGGGCCGAAGCTCGATCAGCGGGAGCGCCCGGTCTTCACCATCTATGCGCAAGATCCCCGCGGTGATCTCCTTGCCGGGGATGAATCTTTCCACGAAAAAAGCCCCAAACTCCGACTGGGTCGCCTGGCAGGCAGGGATGAGCTCTTCGGGGGTATGCACGATGCGGACGCCTACGCTGGAGCCCTCGCGCACGGGCTTGACGACGCAGGGGAACCCGATCTCAGCGGCGACGCGCTCTTGCCAAGTGGGCCCTAGCTCTTCGGGAGGCTCAAGCCACGGGGCCGTGGGCAGATCATAACTCACAAAGATGCGCTTGGCGTGCAGCTTATTCATAGCTAAGGCACACGCCAAGACCCCAGATCCCACATAGGGGATCTCTAAGATCTCTAAGAGGGCTTGGAGCGTGCCGTCCTCGCCAATGCCCCCGTGCAGACAGAGAAACGCGATATCTATCTCCGAGAGCGCCGGGATGAGCTGATCGGGATGATCGAGGACGATCGCCTGGGCGCGATAGCCCCGCCGCACGAGCGCCTCGTAGACGTTCTGCCCAGAGCGCAGCGAGACTTCGCGTTCTGGGGAGAGTCCCCCCATCAGCACGCCGATCCGCTTCCGTCGCACGTCCATAGAAATAGACTTTAGCCCCTGGCGGTGGGGGTGGCAAGGAGCCCTGTCTCCCCCGCACCTCCAAAGGCGCACCATTTGCTAAAAACCCCGAACTGCTCTTGACAATCGCGCCCTGATGAGATATAATAAAGCCACCTTGGCTCAAGAGATTGTGGGGCATCAGCGTCCTCTGGCTGGCGCCAGAGGCTTCTTTGTGTTCAAACTGCCACACGTGCGGGTAGAATAGAGTGAAGGAGGAGTTCCCCTATGCGCACCGATGAGGAGACGGAGATCTTTGAGATGAACAATGAAGAAGAGCTTGAAGAGGAGTTCGAGGAGGAGCTCGAGCCCGATTTAGCGAGTGAGGAGGAGCTTGAGGGCGACCTCTCGGAGGACTTGGTCAAGCTCTACTTACAAGAGATCGGGAAGGTGCCGCTGCTGACGCGCGAGGAGGAAGTGAAGCTGGCCAAGCGCGTCGCCCGCGGGGATAAGAAAGCCAAAGAGCAATTAGCTTTGGCGAATCTACGCCTGGTCGTCTCCATCGCCAAGAAGCATCAGGGCAGTGGGCTATCACTGTTAGATTTGATCCAAGAGGGCAATATTGGCTTGATGAAAGCTATCGAGAAATTCGACTATCGCAAGGGATATAAATTCAGCACCTACGCGACGTGGTGGATCCGCCAGGCGATCAGCCGGGCGATCGCCGATAAAGCCCGGACGATCCGCATCCCCACGCACGTGTTGGAGCTGATGCGGCGCATCTACAAAGCTGAAGAGGAGTACGTGCAAGAGAAGGGGGAGCCGCCCAGCAGTCAGGAGCTCTCCAAGATGCTCGGCGTGCCCGTGGAGGAGATCGAGCGGGTCAAGAAGATCAGCCCATATACGCGCTCGTTTGAGGAGCCCATCGGCGATGAAGAGGAGGGCTCGGTCCTTGGGGATTTCATCGGGCGGGCGAAGTCCTCTCCGCTGCAAGAGGCCTTCTCGGAGATGCAGCGCGAGGAGCTGAGAAGGGCTATCGAGGAGCTGGACGAGCGCCAGCGCAAGGTGCTAGATCTCAGATTTGGGCTGAGCGGTCAGCAGCCCATGACCCTCGAGGAAGTGGGCAAGGTCTTTGGGCTGAGCCGCGAGCGAATCCGCCAGATCGAAAAAGAAGCCCTCGAACGCCTCAAAGCGATGAAGCTCCGTCAGAAGCTCATCTCGTTTGAGAACCTCATCCAAGAGAGCGAGATGCACATGAACTAGCCCAACCCACTAGTGGCACCCGCAATTCCCTTGAGAGGAGAACTTGGGGTTGTCAATGAAGAAGCCCGGTTGGGGGTCGTCCTGAAAATCCAACGTAGCTTCGTCGAGGAGCGCGCTGCTCATCTGATCGAGGAAGATCTTGACTGGCCCAGCTTGGATGATCGTATCCCCAGGAGCGCTCTCTTTCTCTAAGAAGAGCCCGTATGCCGGGCCGCAACAGCTACACCCGCCCTCCTGCGCCACGATGCGCAGGGCATACTCCGTCTTCCCTTCGCTCTGCAAGAACTGATAGAGCTCTTGCGCGGCCCTCTCGGTCACTTTGAACATCCTGATCACTCCCTCTGCACTGAAGATACCCCATTATAGCAGCCGCGCGGGACAAAGCAACTTTGCAAAACTCCGACTATTTTGGTATGCTTTAGGCGCTATGAGAGATAGTGCTGAGGGCATCGTTGTGGGGCACAGTGGGGATCGCGTGCGCGTCCGGGTCTATCGCTCCGGGGTATGCGAGAACTGCACGTGCGTGCTGAGCACCGCCTGTTCCCCCGAAGAGGTGGACCGGCGGCGCGGGGTTTTGGGGAGTCTCTTCCGGCAGACTTCGGTGATCGAGATCGAGGCGCTCGACGAGCTTGGCGCGGCCGTGGGGGATCGCGTGGAGCTCCAGCTCAAGTCGAATGCTTCGGTCGTGAAGGCGTCGGCGTTGCTCTACCTCATCCCGGCGGTGATGTTCGTGGTGGGGATTGTGCTGGGGGGATGGTGGAGCTCTACCCGATGGGGCTGGCAAGGGGATGCGGTCATCCTCGCTCAAGTGACTTTCGGCTTGGGCTTGATGCTGCTCAGCTTTGGGTTCGCTGCCGTCTATGCGAAGCGGCGCGAGCGCGCGGAGTTTACCCCTATCGTGACGAAAATTCTCTTCAAAGCTGAGGATCAACGTTCACCGTCACTGAGTCGGCCAGCTTCAGCTCTGTGAGGGCTTCCCAGATAGCTCTCTGTATAGATTCTTCGGTGCTCTTGAGCAAAAGCTGCCAACGGTAGTTCCCGTGCAGGCGATAGGGCAGGGCGCGGGCGGGGCCGAGCACCTCCGCGATCTTGAGCTCTTCTAAGCGTTTTTTCAGGGCGTGCGCATGCTGGAGGGCTTGGGCTTCGAGGCGGTGCTCGACGTGAAGCAAGATCAATCTCGTGAAGGGCGGATACCCCAAGGCGCGGCGCAGCTCGATCTCGTGTGCATAGAACGCGCGGTAGTCGCCAGAGGCCGCCAGGCGAATGATCTCGTGGTTGGGATGTCGGGTCTGAATGATGACTTCGCCGGGGCGCTCGCCGCGGCCTGCCCGCCCAATAGCTTGCGCGATGAGCTGAAAAGTCCGCTCCCCTGCCCGAAAGTCTGGGAAGTCTAACAGCGTATCTGCGGAGACGATCCCCACGAGCGTCACGTTGGGGAAGTCCAACCCCAGCCCGATCATCTGCGTCCCTAAGAGAATCTGAATCTGCCCCTGGCGGAAGGCTTCTAAGATCGCGGCGTGCTCGCCGCGGCGCACGCTCTCAGAATCCATGCGGCGGACGCTCACAGTGGGGAAGCTGGCGCGCACTTCCAGCTCGAGGCGCTCTGTGCCCGCGCCCTCAAAGAGCAACTCCCGTGAGCCGCACGCCCGGCACCGCGGCATCCTCAGACGATACTGACAGTAGCGGCAGCGCAGCTCCTGCTCGCGCATGTGCACGGTGAGGGCGATCTGGCACGTGGGACACTGCACCGTCTGGCGGCAGCGCCGACAGATCGCGATGGAATAGCCCAATCTATTGAGCAGAAGCATCACTTGTTCGTTATGGTTGAGCCTCTGTTCGATCTTGGCGCGCAGGATGGGGCTGAGCAGCTCCTTGCGGTTGCCCATATCTATGATTTTGACGGTGGGTGGCGGGGTGGGGTGGACGCGCTCAGGGAGTTCGAGCAAGTGATAGCGCCCCTGCTGCGCGAAAAAATAGCTCTCGATGCTTGGGGTGGCGCTGCCCAGGACGACGGTCGCCCCGGTGAGCGCGGCGCGAGCGAGCGCGACCTCGCGCGCGTGATAGCGGGGAGCGGGATCGTCTTGCTTATAAGTACTCTCGTGCTCTTCGTCAATGACGATGAGCTGTAAGTTTGGGCAGGGGGCGAAGATGGCGGCGCGCACGCCGATGGCAATCTGAGCGTCATTGTTCTTGAGGCGGTGCCAGGCGCGGGCGCGCTCGGAGTCCGTCATCCCGCTGTGGTAGATGGCGATGCGCTCCCCAAAGAGATTGCGGAACCGCGCGATGAGCTGCGGCGTGAGCGAGATCTCTGGGACGAGCACGATCGCTTGTCCGCCCCGCTCAAGCACATGCTGACATGCGCGCAGATAGACTTCAGTTTTGCCGCTGTTGTTGACGCCGTGGAGGAGGAAGACCTCCCCCTTGGCCCTCACCCCTTCTTCGTTCACGATAGCTGCGAGGGCGCGCTGCTGCCAGGGCGTGAGCGTGACGTGCTTTGGCGCTTCGTGGAATTCTGGGCGAGTGCGTGGCCTCTCGGTGATCGCGATCAAGCCCGCGCGCGCAAGCGCATGGAGGGGGCCGCTGCTGCAGCCGACCCGCGCCAAAAGCTCTCTCTCTCGAATTGTTTCAGTGCCCAGCAAGGCACGCAGTATGGCCGCTTGTTGAGGAGCACGCTTGGCCCGTTGCTCGATCTGAGCTAAGAGCTCTGCAAGCGGGATATTGAGTTTGACGTATCTGACGGCGTTCTCGCGCTTCGGCAGCTCATGCCCTGGGGCGAGCGTCTGCAAGACGATGCCCACAGGGGCAACGTAATAGTCCGCGATCCAGCGCGCTAGCGCCAGATCGAGCGCGCTGAGCTGTGGCTTCGTCGTAACGATAGCTGTGATCTCGCGGAGAGGGCCCGCAAACGAGCTGTGCTCTTTCAGAGCGATGACGAACCCCTCGAGCTGCTCGCGCTCGCGAAACGGCACGAGCACCCGCTGGCCCACACAGATAGATCCGCGCAACGCCTCAGGGATGCTGTAGTCAAACGTCTGGTCTACGGCGATGGGCAGAGCGACCTCAGCGATCGAATACTTCATGGCACAAGCTCGATCTGCCAGGGAGACCGCACGAGGATCTGCGGCTGGCCTTGATACTGCGAGAACTCCCCGGTCACGCGGATCTTCTTCTTCGTATAGAATGATCTGGGGTCAATGCCCAGGCCGCGGAAGCGCGGCTCATAGCTCGTGAAGATGATCACCGACAGATGCTGGGAAAAATCTCGATCAGACTGTATTCTGATGACGCTGCTTGAGGCTGTCGTGGCGAACACGGTGAACTCCGTTGTGACGAGCTTTTCTAAGAAGCGTTCGGGCTGGGATTCGAGCGCGCCGGGGGGCGTGAGCCCGAGCACGACGCGCTCGCGGGTGTTCTCGCGCCATTGCGGGCCGAGGCACTTCGTCGCGGCCTTGCAGTCCAAATCGTCGCAGTCTGTGGAGCGATCCCCGTCGTTGTCTATCGCATCGTCGCAATCGCACTCCTCACGAGCCCCAACGATGGGGCAGAGCGGGGCTTGCACCGTGAGTACAAACTCGTTGGACCAATCTGTGAACTGACCGTTCACAGACCCGCGCATCCGGTAGAACCACCGCTGTCCGGGCTGGACGGCGTCGTCAATGAAATAGCGATGGTTTGCGGGAATTTGGGAGTATGTGCGCTCGCAAGGGCCGAACGACTCCTTGGCGCGACAGAGCTCATAGAAATCTACAGGGCTACTCAGATGGGGGCGCCATTCTATGCGCGCTAATATATCTTGAGTGTTATAGTGGCGCAGGGTGACGCGCGGCGGCAGCGTGGGCGTGCGATCGTACTGAAGGGCGTCGCGCTTGAGGCGCTCAAAGTGCTCGGCGTATCGTTGGGCAAGCTGAGGGCTCTCGAGCACGAGGAGATTCTCATCGTTCTCGAAGAACCCGCTGTCGGACCAGTTCGTCGAGCCCGTGATCACGATCTTCTTATCAATGACGGCAAACTTATGGTGGACTAACCCAGGCAGGGCATCCACGACGCCGATCCCCAGACGAAGCGCGTCGTCTATCTCCGAATCTTCGAAGCGCTCCCAGCCGCGGAAGTCCCACACGGCCTCGATCGTGACCCCGCGAGCTTGTGCGGCGGCCAGCTCAGCCATGATCAGATCGTCCGTAAAATAGAACATCGCGATCTGAATAGACTCTTTGGCTTGGCGGATGAGATCGCGCACGATCTTCTGCGGGGCACCGCTGGGAGTAAAATAGACCCCAACCGTCGCTGAGCCGACCGTGTACGTGCGCAGTTGTGTAAAGATCTTTCCGTCGTATTTCTGCGGCCCGAAGCGATCTTTGAGAAACATCTCTTCGAACTCCGTCGTGAAGAGCCGCGCGAGGCGCTCATCGCGGATGATGAGCGCGTTGTTCGCGTCAAAGAAGATTTCTCTTTCGGCCCAGTTGAGCGAGCCCGTCCAGACGAGAGCTCCGTCAATGACCGCGAACTTATGGTGCATGGTGTGGTCGAAGCGCCCGCGAGCATCAGCGTTGATATCTGTCTTGAGGGTCACGCACGGCAGGTTCTGGAGCTGGCTGTACTCTGCGGGATACCCTTCGATTGAGGACTGTTCGGTGACGATCCGCACGGTGACGCCACGAGCACAGGCGCGTTCCAGCGCCGCGATCATGGGCTGATAAGTCAGCCGATAGAGCGCGGCATCAATAGTCTTTTGCGCTGAATCAATGAGGGCGATCAGCGCGCGGTCCACGCCGTTGGCTTGGGCGGTGGGCTTGTCCAGGTGAGGTAACCCCGCCAGGGGGTCAGTGAAATAGACCGCGATGGGGTCATCAGTGGGATGCACAGATGATGCCCATCCCACGCTGAAGATGAGCAACAGCCCCACGAGCACAATCCTCCGCATAATCTGCCTCACTCTCCTCCTTAGGGGCTCTAGGGGATAGTCTACCTTCCTCCCTCTCCCCAGGCAAGTGTGGGCCCCTCGTGGGAAAACTGCGATGGCAAGCGGAATCGGTGCTTTATGGGACATCTATGAGTGATCGAGATCACAGGCGCACATCTTGACACAAAAAAACTTTTGCTCTATACTCACGTAGGATAACTTGCAAATGGTGGTGCATCAGCGGACGAAAGGAGTGTCGGGAAAGCCTGGAGGGATCGGGAAAAGATCCTTCGTGAGGGGGTTTTCCCATGCATCCCAGTCGGTCTTCAGTCACCTCCCTTGCCGTGATGATCTCCCACGCTTCGCTCGTCCTCGACGTCAGCAAACTCTTACGATGCTCTCCCATCCCACGAAGAAGGAGGTGACTTAGGATGCCGGCGAAGAAGAAAGCCACCACCAAGAAGACGGCGACGAAGAAGACGACGGCGAAGAAGAAGAAGTAAGAGAGCAGCCCTCGACAAAGCTCTCCACCCCTTGTCGAGGGCCGGTGCAGGTAGGGGCGACCGGCCAGTCGCCCCTACTCTATTGTACCCCCTCTAGGGGTGTAGGAGCAACTTTCCGAACTGTTCGCGATTTTCGAGCATCTGCTGGGCACGGGCCGCCTCCGCCAGCGGAAAGACCCCGGCGATCACTGGGCGGAGCTTCCCCGCCCAGACTAAGTTCAGCACCGTGTGCAGGTCGCGCCGCGTCCCCATCGTCGAACCCAAAATCTGCAGCTGCCTCCAGAAGACCAGACGAATATCGGTCTCGCCGATGGGGCCGGTCGTCGCGCCGCAGGTGACCAAGCGCCCGTTGCGCGCCAGAGCTCGCAAGCTCTTCCCCCACGTTGCTTGTCCCACGCTCTCGATGACGACATCCACGCCGCGCTTGTTGGTGAGCTTCCAGACTTCTTTGTCGAAGTCCGTCTTGGCGTAATTGATGAGGATATCCGCGCCGAGCTCTTTGGCTTTGGCGAGCTTCTCGTCGGTGCTTGCGGCGGCGAAGACCCGCGCGCCGCAGAGCTTGGCGATCTGAATGGCCGCGCTGCCCACGCCGCTGCCCGCCGCCAAGACCAAGACATCTTCGCCGGGGCGGACTTTCGCTCTCGTGACCACCATGCGCCACGCCGTCATGAACGTCAAGGGCACGGCCGCGGCTTCGTCGAACGAGACATGATCAGGGATCTTGATCACATTGCGTGCGGGAATTTTCACGAACTCCGCGTAGCCGCCAGGGGCGTGCTCGCCCAAAATCCCATAGTTCACGCAGAGGCTGTCTTCGCCCATCTGGCAGTACTCGCACTCTCCGCAATTTAAGTTGGGGTTGAGCACGACGCGATCCCCAACGTTGATATCTTTGACGGCCGAACCGACTCGCTCGACGACACCAGCGACGTCCGCGCCGGGGATATGGGGCGGCTCGAGGCCGGGGATGCCCCGGCGCACCCAAATATCTAAGTGATTGAGCGCGCACGCCTTCACCCGGACGAGCACTTCCGTCTCAGAGATCTCCGGGGTGGGGATCTCCTCGAGCTTCAGTTTCTCCGGCCCTCCGTGTTCGCGAATGACAATGGCTTTCATAGTCAGCCTCCTTCAAAATTTTTTAGAGCTGAACTCTCCCCGCGAGCGCCCGCGAGAGCGTCACCTCGTCGGCAAACTCTAGGTCGCGCCCCACCGGCACCCCGTGCGCAATCTGCGTGATCTTTATCCCCAACGGCTTGATCTTGCGCGCAAGGTACATCGCCGTCGCTTCGCCCTCGACCTTGGGATCGAGCGCGAGGATCACTTCTTGAATGTTCCCTGTGCTCAGGCGCACCAGGAGCTCTTCGATGTGAAGTTGCTCCGGCCCGATGCCGTTCACCGGCGAGAGCAGCCCTCCCAAGACGTGATAGAGCCCATGGTACTCCCTGGTCTTTTCTAACTTCAGGAGCTCTTGGGGATGGCTCACCACACAGATCACTGATGTATCGCGCTTGGGGTCGCGACAGACCTCGCACAGCTCGTGCTCGATCTCCGTGAAATTGAAGCATTGGCGGCAGGGGCGAATCCTCTCTTTGACTTGAATGACAGCTTGGCTGAGGGCTTCGAGCTCCTCTGGGGGCTGAGCGAGCAGATAGAACGCAAGCCTCTCGGCGGTCTTGCGCCCGATGCTGGGGAGCTTTTGAAACTCCTTGATGAGATGCTCGAGCGGCTCAGGGTACTTGTCCATAGCTCTTTAGAAGCCTAAGCCAGGGATATGGGGCAGTCCCATCTGGCTCATGAGGCTGGCCATCTCGCGTTGTGCCAGCTCTTTGGATTTTGCTTGGGCTTCCTTGATCGCCGCTAAGATCAGATCTTCTAGCATAGCGACGTCGTTGGGGTCAACGACCTCCTTGGAGATCTCTATGTCAATGATCTCCTCTCGGCCGTTGGCGACCACCTTGACCATGCCGCCTCCTGAGGAGGCTTCGACCCGCAAGTTCGCAAGCTCTTGCTGCTTCTGCTCCACGAGCTCTTGCATCTTCTTGATCTGCTTCAGAGCTTCCTTCATGCCGCCGGGGAACTGCATATCTCCTCCTTCAGTTATGAGACGATCTCTCCGCCGAGCGTCTTTGTGAGCAATTCAGCTTTAGCGCGGGCTTCCGCGCCCTTGCTCTTGCGACGTGGTGAGGCTGGTGGCGTTTGAGCAAAGGCGATCTCGACGCGCGGCAGCCCGTAGACCCGCGCTACAACTTCTTCAAGATATTTGCGGTGCTTCTCTAGGCTCTCTTTATGAAACGCATGCTGGGGATCGTATTCGATGCGCAGCGCCTCCGCGAGCTCCACAGGATGCCCCTCTACCAGCAGGGCATAGACGGTGCCGCGCCGGTCACGCTTGACCTCATCCAGCAGTTGGGCCCATTTGTCTTCTTCGGCTTTTTTTGCGGGCTTCTCCGCGGAGGGCTTAGGCTGGGGGCTTGGGGCAGGCGCCGCTGGCTCCTTGTGGGCGATCTCAAGAGCCTTGACTTCGAGCAAGATGCGCTTCTCCCAGGCGCGAGCAAGCTCCCGCTTCAATGCTAATAACTGCGTGCTCAGCTCAATGAGCTTGGATAAGTTGGCTTCTGCGGGCACCGCTTGCCCATCGATCGCGGCGATGATCCAATCGCGCGTCTGCTCGATCAGTTCGTCCACAAACAGCTCCAAATCCTTGCCGCGATCGGCCAAATCAGCGATGATCTCTAAAGCTCTCTTGCCCTGATGCCCCAGCAGAGCTTTCAAAAACTCTACTACAGTCTCTTCGCTAGCAAGCCCCATGATCTCGTAGAGGTCGTGCTCCTCGATGCGCGCAGGCCCCTTGTATGAGGCAAGCTGCTCGAGCATCACGATAGCGTCGCGCAACGCCCCGCGAGCCCGATGAGCGATCGCTGTAAGAACTTTGGGGCTGGCGTTGATCTTCTCGGCTTCACAGATCTCTTTGAGGCGCTTCTCGATGAGCTCTGGAGGCAAAAGCTTCAGCTCGAACGCTTGGCACCGGCTGATGATCGTCAAGGGGACTTTGTGGGGCTCTGTCGTAGCAAAGATGAAGATGACGTGTCGCGGCGGCTCCTCCAACGTCTTTAACAGGGCGTTGAACGCTTCGTTGGTCAGCATGTGCACTTCGTCAATGATATAGACTTTATAGCGGGCTTCGGCGGGGACGAAGTTGACTTCCTCGCGGAGCTGTCGGATCTGATCGATGCCGCGGTTGCTGGCCCCATCAATCTCGATGACGTCGAGGGCGTTGCCGCGCGTGATCTTCTTGCAGATATCGCACTGGTTGCACGGTTCCCCTTGGGTGGGGTTTGTGCAATTGACGGCTTTGGCGAAGATGCGCGCGATAGAGGTCTTGCCCACGCCGCGGGGGCCGGCCAGAAGATACGCATGGGCGATCTGGCCACTCTGCACGGCGTTGCGCAGGGTGCGCACCGTGTACTCCTGGTGGACGACCTCGGCAAAGCGTTGGGGGCGCCACTTGCGATAGAGCGCTTGGTACTCGTGGGCTTCGGTCATAATAATAGTAGCAGTGGTCGGAGAGGCCGGATTTGAACCGGCGACCTCTTGGTCCCAAACCAAGCGCGCTGCCACTGCGCCACTCTCCGAGCGCAAGATATTATAGATTCTCGAGGGGGTCGCGTCAACCCTTCGAAGATGGTTGTCGGGGAGCTAGGAAGGGTGTAGGATCAAGGCGATGACTCTGGAGACGAAGCTGAAGGCGCTGCCGGCGGAGCCTGGGGTCTATATCTTCACAGGGGCCCGCGGGGAGGTCCTCTACGTGGGCAAGGCGGCGTCGCTGCGCGAGCGCGTCCGCTCCTACTTCCAGACGACGGACAACCCTAAGATTCAGCTTTTGATGCGCGAAGTCGTAGATGTTGAGTACATCGTCACAGGGAGCGAGCGCGACGCGCTGCTGCTAGAGGCGACGCTCATTAAGCAGCATCAGCCGCGCTATAATGTGCGCCTGAAGGACGACAAGCGCTATCCGTACATTAAGATCACGGACGAGCCCTTCCCCAGGGTGGAGATTGCGCGGCGCGCCCTGGGCGATGGCAAGTACTTTGGCCCCTATCCGCACGGGGAGTCGGTGCGCGAGACTGTAAAAATTTTGCAGAAGATCTTTCGCCTGCGCACGTGCGCTCTGCAGATCGAGAGCCCTCCGGTGCGCCAGCGCCCCTGCTTAGATTACTATATTGGGCTGTGCCATGCCCCTTGCGTAGGGGCGATCTCCCAAGAAGAGTATCGCAAGCATGTCGAAGAAGCGGTGCTCTTTCTGCGGGGGCGCCGCAGCGATCTTCTCGCGCAGCTGCGCGCGCGCATGGAGGAGGCCGCCGCGCGCTTGGAGTTTGAGCGTGCGGCCCGCCTGCGCGATCAGATTCGGGCTGTGGAGCAGATCGCCGCAGGGCAGCATATACAGCCCTCGCGCCCTCCCCAGCGCGATCTTATCAACTATGCCCTTGGGGACGGCACAGCGTGCGTGCAGGTCTTCTTCATGAGAGGGAGGCAGATCCTCGGTCGGGAGGGCTTCTTCTTAGAAGTTCCCCCAGGGGCGTCGGCCTCGGAGATCGTGACGGCGTTTATGAAGCAATATTATGAGAAAGCAAAGCAGATCCCAAGAGAGATCATCGTGCCCTGCGCTTTGGAAGAAGAAGAATCTTTAGAGCAGTGGCTGGCGGAGCGTCGCGGCGGGCCGGTTCGGATCAAGACGATCTTGCGTGGGCCGACGCGCAGGCTCTTAGAGCTTGTGGCGCACAACGCCGAGCTAGCCCTGCGCCAGCGCGCCGTCCCGCCCGTGGAGCATGAGCCCCCCTTGCGCGAGCTGCAGCGGCTCTTGGGGTTAGCAGACCTGCCGCGGCGCATCGAAGCGTATGACATCTCGAATCTCTTTGGGCAGCACGCCGTCGGTTCGATGGTCGTCTTCGTAGATGGGGTAGCGAAGAAGTCTGAGTATCGGCGCTTTCGCGTTGAGAGCGTTGCGGGGATAGATGATTTCGCGATGATCGCCGAGGTGGTGCGGCGGCGGCTGGAGCGGGCGCTCAAGGGCGATGAGCGCTTTCTCCCTCTGCCCGATCTCATTCTCATAGATGGGGGCAAGGGGCAGCTCAGCTCAGCCCGCGCGGTGCTGCGCGATCTGGGATTAGACCGCATCCCCACCGTCGCGTTGGCCAAGCAACACGAGCACATCTTCGTCGAGGATCGCGCGGAGCCCATCGTGCTGGCGCGCTCCTCCCCGGCATTGCAGCTCTTGCAGCGCGTGCGCGACGAGGCCCATCGCTTTGCGATCAGCTATCACCGGGTGATGCGGCGGCGCAAGTTCTTGGAGTCCGTGCTCGATCGCATCTCTGGGATTGGGCCTGCTCGCAAGCGTCGGCTGCTGGAGCGCTTTGGTTCTGTCGAGGGCATACGCAGGGCGAGCCTCGAGCAATTGTGCGAAGTCCTTCCGGAAGCTCTGGCGCGCCGGCTCTATGAGGCGTTGCGCGTCCCATCAGAAGTGTATTCCCCATCACTCTTTGAGCGGACAGATGGCTCTCTGTCAGAAGACCCATCCCCTTGAGGGTTTTGCCCTCTCTGCGCTAGACTCAGGCGCTATGACGACGGCAAGGATGTTGCAGAGGGCGGAGCCGTTCCATCTGGAGGTGCTTGAGAAGGGCGATTCTCTCTTTAGGTGGATGGACGAGATTGGGGAACTGGTGCGCTATGGGCGCGGGGAGTGGATTCACGCTGGGCATGACGCGCCGGATGCGATCTATCTCATTCGGCGGGGGCGGGTGGGGGTTTCGGTGGGGGCGGAGGGAGCGGTCTTGCGCGCTGGGGAGCTCTTTGGGGAGCTGTTCTTTGACGAAGAGCTTCGGGGGAGCTATCTGGCGCGGGCGCTGGAGGAGAGCGAGATCGTCGTCGTGCGTCGGGAGCGGGTGCGTCAGCTCTTGGGGCAGAGGGTTTGTGCGGTGCGGGGGCTGATCGCGTACAAGCGTGATTTAGTCTTTCTATTCTCTCGGTAGTTCCTCCTTCTAGCCCGCCTTCAAGCCATACACGCGAGGGGTCTGCTTGAGTTTCTGCTAGACGTCTAGCGTTTATCCGCTCGATGTTGAGCGGCTTTTTTTATACCACACTGGTCCAATTAAAAGTTCAAGGCGACGGCGATCAAGCAGCAGCTCAAGAAAGAGTTTCAATACCACACTGGTCCAATTAAAAGAGGCCGCCATCTCGCGGATGTACTCCACCTTCTCGATGTTTCAATACCACACTGGTCCAATTAAAAGCCGAAGACTATAAAGACTACCTCGAAAGCCTTACGTCAATTGTTTCAATACCACAATGGTCCAATTAAAAGTGCAGACGCAAGCGAATGCGCGTCGCGACGTCACCAGGTTTCAATACCACACTGGTCCAATTAAAAGCAACCCGTCGCTCATTATGAGCGACCTAGAAAGCCAATAGTTTCAATACCACACTGGTCCAATTAAAAGACTCTGCGCGAGGCTGGATGCCCACTGGAAGCAGAAGTTTCAATACCACACTGGTCCAATTAAAAGGTGACGCAGAGACCAACATATCTCTGCTCACGACAACCTCGTTTCAATACCACACTGGTCCAATTAAAAGGGTGCCGTACTCCGCTGGCCGGTCTTGCGGATGGACATGTTTCAATACCACACTGGTCCAATTAAAAGGAGCTGTAGACCGTCAGCTCCGGAGAGTCATACAGGAGCTTGTTTCAATACCACACTGGTCCAATTAAAAGTACACCATCTAGCCAAATTACGCAGACAAGAAAAATTAGTTTCAATACCACACTGGTCCAATTAAAAGCACAGAGATATCCGTCCACGGCGCCGCGCTCTGGCTCAGTTTCAATACCACACTGGTCCAATTAAAAGCAACCTTGTCGTGCTGTTTAGCGCGCGCAAGCTCGCGTTTCAATACCACACTGGTCCAATTAAAAGCGTCACAACCTTCGGCTTGTCCGACTCCAGCAAAACCCGTTTCAATACCACACTGGTCCAATTAAAAGTGCCAGTTGTACCTGACCATCATTGCGAAGCAAAATCTGGTTTCAATACCACACTGGTCCAATTAAAAGGTACTCCCCTCGCAGGGCCCGCGCAGCACGCGAGCGCAGTTTCAATACCACACTGGTCCAATTAAAAGACCTCTAGGTTACTGCGTCCAGGGGACGCATGACACGAGTTTCAATACCACACTGGTCCAATTAAAAGACGAGCTAGGTCGTTCCCCCTAGCCCGAAAGGGTCATGTTTCAATACCACACTGGTCCAATTAAAAGCTGTGGCAAGTGCGTCTGGCGGCGTGGTGGCACAAGCTGTTTCAATACCACACTGGTCCAATTAAAAGGGCACAGTGAACAATGACATTCTCGACTGTGCCAAGAGATGTTTCAATACCACACTGGTCCAATTAAAAGAATACCACCAAGGGGAGGGAAGACAATGCTCATCCCGTGTTTCAATACCACACTGGTCCAATTAAAAGCTTTTACTTCTCCAGCGCGCGCATGGCGAGCGCGGCTGTTTCAATACCACACTGGTCCAATTAAAAGTCTATGGGAATGGGCGCATTCTGTCCAAGCCCTTTGCAGTTTCAATACCACACTGGTCCAATTAAAAGCCTACGTGCGCGCGATCGCGCGGACCCGTTAAGCCCGTTTCAATACCACACTGGTCCAATTAAAAGTTGCCTCGTAATTCAAATTCCGTATAGCCTCTTTATCGTTTCAATACCACACTGGTCCAATTAAAAGGGTGCAGCTTGATCCGAAAAAGACGCTCCTCATCGGCCGTTTCAATACCACACTGGTCCAATTAAAAGATATATCCCCTTCGACCGACAGCAGTAGCAAATGAGAATGTTTCAATACCACACTGGTCCAATTAAAAGTCCCGTGCACGTGCAGGCGTGTACGAGCGTGTCACGTTTCAATACCACACTGGTCCAATTAAAAGCAAAGACAACGCCCAGGGCAGAGCGCCCCAATTATGTCAGTTTCAATACCACACTGGTCCAATTAAAAGCCACACCCCAAAAGGGGCCGAGGATTGCCATGATCCTGTTTCAATACCACACTGGTCCAATTAAAAGTTCCCGTGCACGCGCACGGGCGCGTCACCGGCGTTATGGTTTCAATACCACACTGGTCCAATTAAAAGTGCGCTATCCACGGGAAGGAGAGATCGTGCGGGCGTTGTTTCAATACCACACTGGTCCAATTAAAAGCCCCATGACCATGCAGCGCTTGTGTAAGACATGCAACCGTTTCAATACCACACTGGTCCAATTAAAAGCGCGCCCTGCGTATTGTGGCTTGACGAGATTGAAAAGTTTCAATACCACACTGGTCCAATTAAAAGGCCGGGGACGACGACGTGAGGGCTTGATAGGGGGAAAAGGATAATCCTCATGCTCTGCGCTTTTCCCTACCTCCCCAGCCCCTCACCCTCTTATCCTCCCCAGTCTCCCTCGTCGTCGCCCCCTCATCCTGCACACACCCAAGGACCTCGACGACTGTGGGGATTTGTCCCTTGCCTAGCTCGTTTCTCCACTTTTCAAAGACCCTGCCGCGCCTCGTAGCCCGGCCCCTACAGCCCCCATTATACCCCCCTCGACGACGCTCCGTCAAGAGCATACCCTGGGGAGACTTGACAAATCCTTGAAAATGCTCTATAAATACACGGCACATCAAGAAAAGAGGGTTTTTTATGAGACTATATATCACCCTCACCACAAGCCGGATTCCTTCCCTCATACCGTTTCATTACCCCTACAGCTTGACCGCTGTCGTCTATAGATTTTTAGATCACGCCTCCCACGACTACGCGCGCTTCCTGCATGACGAGGGCTATCGCCTGGGGGCCAAGCGCTTCAAGCTCTTCACGTTTTCTCAGTTGCTCATCCCCAAACGCACTCTCACTCCTCGGGGGATCATCTGTCAGTCCCATGAGCTCTTCTGGCAGATCGCCTCGCCGGTGACGGAGTTTGTGGAGCATCTGGCGCAGGGGCTGTTGCAGCTGGGGCAGATGCGCCTGGGGGAGCTCGAATTGCTCATCGCGCGCGTGCAGGTGGTGCCGCGGCCCCGCTTCTCCCACGAGATGCACCTGCGGTGTCTGTCGCCCATCGTGATCTCAGTAGCCCAGGAGCGCGACGGCAGGCTTTTGGCGCGCTATCTGCGGGCGGATGATCCGCGGTTGTCGGAGGCCCTGCGTCAGAACTTGCTCAAGAAGTTTTGGGTGGTCTACGGGCGCGCGCCGCACGACAGCGAGCTGAGCGTGGAGTTTGACAAAGAGTATGTGCGGCGCAAGGGGGAGGAGGTCTATCGGCTGGTGGACTACAAGGGGACGAAGATCAAGGGGATCATGGCGCCGTTTGTGGTGCGGGGCAGCGCGGAGCTGATCGAGATTGGCTACGAGGCAGGCTTTGGGGAGAAGAACTCGATGGGCTTTGGCATGGTGGAGGTGGTATACTCTTGAGGAGAGGTGATATCTATGGCGAGCGCATCGCGGTATGCGATCATTCGTCTGCAAGCTATTGAAAGGGAGTTAGAGATGGTAAGACGCTCCCTGTTGGGGGAACGGAAGGCCATCAAGCTGGAGGGGCTTTGGGAGGGTGTGGAGATTTCTGAAGAGGATCTTGAGCAAGCCAAGCGTTCCCTCTTTAAAGAGGTCTATAGCTTTGAGGGAGACTGATGGATACCTACGTTGTTGATACTCATGCTTTGGCTTGGTTTATTGCGCGCAGTGCGAGGCTTTCGAGGCGTGCTGCAGAAGTTCTACGCAAGGCAGAGCAAGGGAAAGCGAGCGTATTAGTGCCCACGGTTGTCTTGGCTGAACTGCTCTATATTTCTGAGAGAAAGAGGGTACCGGTGAGCTTGACAGAGATTTTGAATCGGATCGGTTCCGGGGGGTGTTTTCAGGTTGTTCCTTTTGACTGGGCGGTGTTTGAGAGGATGATGAAGATATCCAAGGCGTTGGAGATTCATGATCGGATCATTGTAGCAACGGCTGAGGTATATGGGGCGAAGGTCATTAGCAAGGACGAGTGGATCAAGAGAGCTACAGCTATAGTTTGGTAACACAGTATGGTAATGGGCTCTGGCATGGTGGAGGTAGTGGGAGATGGCTTGGCAGGCTGCTCTTCTGCATGATATTGGGAAGTTCCGCGAGCGAGCTTTAGGTGCGAAGCGCGATCCCGCAGCGCGATATACGCACGAGGCCCACTCCCATGAGTTTGTGCTCGGCTTGCAGTCGTTCTTTAGGGATGAGACACTGAAACGTGAGCTGGGGAGCGCCGTGCTGCGCCATCACAGCCCACAGTATCGTGACGAGCTTCTCATATCTGCGGCCGACGTTATAGCTGCCGATGAACGCGCCGAAGCCGAAGGGTATCCCGAAGAACTCACTAAGCATACTGCTCCCTTGCAGTCTATCTTGACCCGTTTACTCAATGGCTCTGAGAGATGGAACTTCTCGCTCAAGCCTCTGGCTCTCGACCAAGAGGCCATCTTTGCTCAGCCGACAAGATACGTCAGTCAAGAAGCCTATCAGCAGTATTGGTGGGATTTTTATAAAGAAGCTCAGAGGCTCCTTCCTCAAGATTGGCAGGGGCTTTTTTATCTACTCAAAAAGTACTGTTGGTGCGTGCTCTCTTCAGCCTCACCGGGCGAAGAACACGACATCTCACTCTTTGATCACCTGCGCGCAGCAGCAGCGATCGCCGCTTGTTTGGAGGCTGAAGGATGTTCAGACACGGAGCTCAAGCAGATTCGGGCTGGGGCATCTGAAGCATGGCAAAAGCCCCGGTTCTTATTGCTCAAAGGCGATATCTCAGGGATTCAAGACTTCATCTACACTATCACCAGCAAGGGCGCGGCCAAGGGATTGCGCGGGCGCTCCGTCTATCTGCAGATTCTGACCGAAGTTATAGCCTTATGGCTGTTACATCGTTTAGGGATGCCCTTCGTAAATGTGCTCTATCAAGGGGGCGGGCACTTTATGTTACTTCTTCCAGCTAGGGCTGAGTCTCAGTTAACAGCCTTGCAAGAAGAGCTGGCCAAGAAAATACTAGAAGCTCATGGTACAGATTTGTACGTGGCACTTGGTTGGGTTCCCTTAAGCCCAGAGGACTTTGGGTCAGAGGGGTTTGCCCATAAGTGGCATGCGGCAGATGAGCAAGTCAATCAAATCAAACGTCAACGTTTCAAGGAACTGCGCGGGGAGATGTTCTCTCGAGTCTTTGAGCCCCAAGGCCATCACGAGAAGACCTGTGACATCTGCCAGGCTGAAGATCCTCACGGGCTCATCAAAGATGAAGAGAAAGAGAAGTGCCATCTGTGCAAGAGCTTCGAGGAGCTGGGCAGCAAGGCAGCCAAGGCTCGTTATGTGCTTGTGGCACGGTTAGAGGAGGAAGGACCTCGCGGTCAGGGGTATGAACGGGTGCTCTCCCAGTTCGGGTACAGCGTGAAGTTTCTGGCGCAGCCTGAAATGCCGGAACCAGGGACGCGCCAGGCCGTTCTCTATTCGTTAAACGACACGGACTTCCTCAATGAAGATGCGCTGCAGTGGGCGCAGCAAGTCCGAGAGCGTGGCATAGAGAGTTCTTTAGGCTTTCGGTTCTTAGCGAACGTGACGCCCCTCCAGAATGAGCAGATCTTGGACTTCGACGGCTTAGCGGATCAATCTCGGGGGATTGAGCGCTTGGGGATTTTGCGCATGGACGTGGACAACTTGGGTAAGATCTTTAGCCTGGGAATTCCTGATGCCACGATCTCGCGGATCGCCACGGTGAGCTCGCTCATGCAGCTCTTTTTCGAGGGATGGGTGCATCGAGTGGCTGAAGAGTTCCCAAACAAGATCTATGCTATCTACTCTGGGGGTGATGATCTCTTCTTCGTGGGGGCCTGGGATGCGGTGGTGGAATGCGCATGGAAGATCCAAGAAGATTTTCGTAAGTTCACGGGCAACGAACGGGTGACGCTCAGCGCAGGCATTGCAGTAGTAGATAAGAAGTTTCCGCTCTATCAAGCGGCACGCAATGCCGGGGCGGCTCTGGAGAGGGCGAAAGCGCGCGACGGCAAAAATTCCATCAGCTTTCTGGGCAAAGAGCTAAGCTGGTCAGAATTTGCCAGAGCGAAAGAGCTGATGCAGAAGCTCCTGGAGTTACTGAATGGTCGGGAGGGCAAGGCGGTGTCGCGCAGCGTGCTGGTGAAACTCAGCAACGTCTACGCGCTCTTTAGCAAATATCCGAAGCGGCCCAAGTGGGCGATTCGTCTTGTGTACGATATGACCCGCTTGGGCGAAGCTCATAAAGACTTTAAGGACGAGTTGCAGTCAATCCAGATGATGATCGGCAAGGAGGGGCTGATTGGCTTTCTGGACGTGCCGGTGCGTTGGGCGGAGATGCTGACGATGAAACCCAAAGAAGGAGGGAGGTCCTAATGCCAAGACCAAGAGATATGAGCCAGCCGCAGTCTTTAGTGAGCGAGCAAGAGCTAGACCAGATCATAGCAGGCGATGCTCATACGTTGGTAGAGGTGGCAGAGCGGCTCGGTCAAGATTTTGCCAACGGCTTGAGCACATCCCAGATTCGCAATGTCTTCGGCGAGGTGAAACGTCTCCAAATGAAGGGATTTGACGAGCAAACAGCTCGTGAGCTGATCTTACTCAAACCCAAGCTAGCCTACCAAGCAGGACGGCATGGAGGTAAAGTTAAGGAGCTCGCGCACGTATTGAGTAAGGCTATTGATCAGGTAGGCTCTGATGCCCAGCGCTTTGAGCATTTTGTGGATTTCTTTGAGGCGATCCTGGCTTATCATAAGGCTCACGGGGGCAAGTAGGAGGCGCGCATGAACAGCATTCAGCTTCACGGCAAAGTGTTGATGACTTGTCACATACGTGCAGTGACAGGGCTGCGCATTGGCGGCGGGAGCACGGGCATCGAGATCGGCGGCGTGGAGAACGTCGTGGTGCGCAATCCCTTGACTAACGAGCCTTACATCCCCGGCTCGTCGCTCAAGGGCAAGATGCGCTCGCTGCTGGAGCGGCATATGGGAGCTGAACAGAATAAGCCTATTCATAGAATACATATTCACGAATGCGATCAAGAAGATTCTTATAAGCAATGTGATGTCTGTCGTCTCTTTGGTGTAGCAGGCGAAAAAGACTTTGCGACTCCCAGTCGCGTCTATGTTCGAGATGTCCACTTAACAGAAGATAGCCGCAAGAGGCTCGAAGCCGCGCGCACCGAGCTGCCGCTCACCGAGGTCAAATGGGAGGCCGCCATAGATCGCGTGACTTCAGCTGCTGTGCCCAGACAGATGGAGCGCGTGCCCGCGGGCGCCGTCTTCGGCCCCTGCGAGTTCGTCTTCAACTTCTATGAGCAGGATGACGTCAATCTGTTCATGACCTTCTTGCAGACGTTAGAGCTGCTCCAAGACGACTATCTGGGCGGCGGGGGATCGCGCGGCAGCGGCAAGATCGCTCTCGAAAACATCTCGGTCACGCTCAAATCGAAGAAGTATTACGACGGCGAAGAAGACATACAAATCTTGCTCGACAAAAAGAGCTTCAAAGAGCTCAAGTGCGAGGCCGATACGCTGATAGGGCAAATTCAGCAGAAGCTCTTCGTCGGGTAATCTATGGAGCGCCTGTTGCTCATTAAGCTCAAGCCGAAAGCGCCCTTTCACTTAGGTGAGCGCGGCGTGGGCATCGAAGAAACCAGCGAGATCGTGCACTCAGACACAATCTTTGGTGCGCTCTGTTGGTGCTGGACGCTGCTCACGGGAGAGGAGCCCGAAGGGTTCTTGCGGCCCTTCTGTGAGGGGCGCCCGCCGCTCGTCTTCTCCTCGGCCTTCCCTTTCTGGGACGAGATATTCTTCGTTCCAAGGCCACTTGCACCGTTGCCTGTAGAGGGCACCGAGGAGTTCAAACAAGATGTGCACAAAGTAGACTTTCTCTCCCTGCGCGCTGTCGCAGAGATGAGCCGACGCACAATCCCTCAACAAGAACTCACGCTGCTCGCTGGCAAGAGACTCTTAGCGCTCTCGAAAGAAGCCCAACAGTTGGACAATACAGATAAAGCCCCTTGGGCTGTTATACAAGTACCCCGTGTGGCCCTGGATCGGGTCACGAGCGCTTCGGAGATCTTCCACGCGGGACGGCTCGTCTTTGCTGAGAACAGCGGGCTTTATCTGTTGGTTCGGATTCTCGACCCCGACTCCCTGGCCGTCCAGAAGCTCAAGGCGCTCTTTCGCCTGATGGGGGATGAGGGCCTGGGGGGCGAGCGCAGCTGCGGCTATGGCTTCTTTACCCCAGACTTTCAAGAGATTGAGCTGAACGTTCCCCAGACATCTCAGCAGCTGTTGCTTTCGCTCTATAATCCTAAAAACTCTCAGGAGCTTGAAGGACTTGATCTAAGCCGTTCGGCTTATAGGCTGGCACGTCGGCGCGGCTGGGTCTTCTCGGCGCGCGCCAAGAACCTGCAAACTCAGTCGGTGAATTTCTTTGTCGAGGGCTCCGTCTTCCGTCTGTCTAAGCCGGGGGATTCTGGTATCTACGGCCGCTTGGTTGAAGTGCTGCCGGCGGGAGAGGATGTTCCCCATTCCGTCTATCGCAACGGCTTGGGCTTCTTCATCAGCTGGCGCTCCGAGGAGGCTCAGCCATGAAACGCTTTGTGTGGGAACTAGAAGTGCTCACACCGGTGCATATCGGGTCAGGGGGACAATGGACGAGCTTCGATTACGTCTACGAGCAGAGGGAGCGGCTGCTGCGCGTCGTTGATCTTGACAAGCTCTTGGCGCAGCCGCGGATCAGCGCGGAGGACTTAGCCCGTCACTACGAGCATCGCGGCTTTCAAATTGCCCAGTATTTACGAGATCGTGGCATCTCCCCAGCCCACGTCGAGCGGTATCATCTTCCTTGCTCACATGATCCAGGCAACGCTCCAATACGCATCTTCGTCAAGACTCCGTTTGACAGTCCCTTTGTGGCTGCCTCAGCGGTGAAGGGGCTAGTGCGCACCGCGGTGCTGTGGCAACTGCTACAAGAGAACCCGGCAGCTTCCCAAAGGGCGCTCGATTACCTTCGTTCGCTGCCGGGCCAGCGGGAGCGCCTCAAGCGCGAAGCCGTAGGAGGCCCGATCGAGCGGCAGACGCTCGGCCCTGACCCCAATACCGATGTGATGCGGGCTGTGCAATTGGAAGACTCGGCGGAGTTGCCCTTGGAATCCCTAGAAATCTTTGAAGTCGGCTCGTATTTAGTGAATGCCCAAGGGAAGCTGGAGCGCGATCGCCGCCTGACAAACTGGGTGGAAGCCCTCCGCCCAGGAACGCGCGTGCAGCTCCTAGGGCGCTTCGACAACTTCTTGTTCGGTGACTTAGCTCGTGAGCTGGGATTCCAGCCCAAAGAGCGATACGTCACTCCCAAGGGAATACTGGAGGCGTTGCGAAGCTTTACGGGGTCCCTCGTCGAATCAGAAGTTGGCTTTTATCGCCGTCATGGGCTGGCGGAGGTAGCCGACCGCTTACAAGCTTTGGCCAACGATGGAACTTTGCTGTGCTTGGGGTGGGGCGGAGGGTGGTCCTCGAAGACGGTCACGCGGGCGTTGCTGCAACGAGCCGATTTTGACTTTATGGCGCTGCGGCGAGCCCTGCGGCTGGGGCAGAGCCGGTCGCGACGCGATTTCTATCACGAGATCTTCCCCAAATCGCGCCGGCTGGTAGCATCACCTAAGTTGATGCCCTTAGGATGGGTTTGTGTGAGGGAGGTGTGAAGATGGCACGGGTCATGCTCGTTTCCCTAGGGACGGGGCCATCAGTAGAGCAGGGGATCGCTTACTCTATCAAAACCCACAGGCCGGATCGCGTGATCTTCTTTACTACTCCCCAGAGCGCACCCACACAAACCAAAGTAGAAGCGCTTTTGGACGAGCGACCGCCTATGGAGACGATCCCCATCAGTGACGGGGATAATCCCGATGAGATCTATCGGGCAGCCTGTACCAAGCTGCAGGAGTTCCGGCAGGAAGAAGTCCTTGTGGATTTCACCAGTGGGACGAAGGCCATGTCGGCCGGCTTAGTCGCGGCAGCCATTGCCAGAGGCATCAAGCAGTTGGTCTATGTGAGTGGCTCTCGTGGGCCCGATGGTCGTGTCATCCCCGGGACGGAGCGAGTCCTGACCTTGAAACCCGCGCAGATACTGGCCGATCGTCTGAAGCACCACATCATCATGCTCTTCAACAAGCGGCTCTTTGGCGCAGCCCTGCAATTGATTGATCAAGGCCTGGGGGAGATCCAATTACCAGAACACCGGCGCGATCTAGAAGACCTGAAGAGGCTGTGCCTCGCGTATCAAGCCTGGGACTGGTTCGATCACCGTCAAGCGCACGAGTACTTCCAAGAGATTGACAGGGGGCTAATCCAGCGATGGTCGGAGAAGATCGCGCAGAACAAGGGCTGGGTGGCTCAAATTGCCCAAGCGGATTACAGTGAAAAGCTCTTGATAGACCTGTGGCTCAACGCGGAGCGGCGCATGGAAGAGGGCCATTGGATGGACGCTGTGGCTCGGCTCTATCGTTTGATAGAGTTGATTGCACAATTCCGCCTGAGCCAAAAGCACGGCCTCGATAGTGGGAACTTGAACGTGAGCAAGCTCCCCCAATCACTCCGGGAGAAGTACGAGCGATTGCGAGATGAGAAGGGTCGGGTCAAGTTAGGGCTGCGACAGGACTTCGAGCTGCTCGCTGAGTTGGACGATCCTCTCGGAAGGCGATACGACGATGGGCTTGAGGGGGCATTGCAAGCGCGCAATGAGTCGGTTGCGGGGCATGGGCTGCATCCCGTGACACGGGAAGACTGTGGGAGACTTGCGGAGAAGGCGCGTGCATTGCTCAGTGAAGTTATATCCAACTGGGAGGAGCAAGCGCAAAGCGGCCGCTTTGCCGAGTTAGAACTGTGACATATACGAGAGGCAGGAGCGCAGTCCCACGGAGGCGATCATTTGACCGGGTGTCGTCGAGGGGGGTATAATCGGGGCAGGTGGGAGCCGGGCCGCGGGCGCGGTGGGGTCTTTGAAAAGTGAAGAAGAGCGCTGGGCAAGCGACAAAGCCCCAGAGTCGTCGAGGTCCTGGGGGTTGTGCAAGATTGGGGCTCGACGACGAGAGGGGCTAGGGAAGATGAGGGGTGAGGGGCTGGGGAGAGATGGGGACAGAGCGCATGGCTTGCAGTCTTTCTTCGATGATCTCTCAGGCCCTCACCCTGGCATCTGCCCGGCCTTTTAATTGAACCAGTGTGGTATTGAAACTTCGTTTACACGTTGGGCATATGGCGTGTCCTCTGAAGACTTTTAATTGAACCAGTGTGGTATTGAAACGTGGGCGGCGGCGTGGGAGATTTTAGGCGCGGCAGCCTTTTAATTGAACCAGTGTGGTATTGAAACCATGTCATCAAAGGGGCGACGAAGAGCCAAGCCCCATCTTTTAATTGAACCAGTGTGGTATTGAAACGGCGTTTGAGACGGTGCGGGCCAACCGCGTCTTTTGCTCCTTTTAATTGAACCAGTGTGGTATTGAAACGACAAAGACTTCCCTGTGCCGGGCACCCCTACTAACCTTTTAATTGAACCAGTGTGGTATTGAAACTGAGTATAGCACGACGACAGTCACTAGTCAAGAGTTTTCCTTTTAATTGAACCAGTGTGGTATTGAAACTGTGTTACCATGTGCTACCGTAAGAGCAGGGCGAGCACCCTTTTAATTGAACCAGTGTGGTATTGAAACGTTGCAAGAGCTTGCGCAGATCTGAGCGGGACAACCTACCTTTTAATTGAACCAGTGTGGTATTGAAACGCGGTCGGTGGTGCACGTGGAGACCACCGCGGTGGCGACGCTTTTAATTGAACCAGTGTGGTATTGAAACTGGAGCACGGATACGAGCTGCTGGCTCACCGGTTTCGCTTTTAATTGAACCAGTGTGGTATTGAAACATGAACCCACGATCCTGCGTTCCCAGCTCTCAAGGACTTTTAATTGAACCAGTGTGGTATTGAAACGACAAAGGGGGATATTATGAACAATCAGGATTATGAAACTTTTAATTGAACCAGTGTGGTATTGAAACTGACAATTCACCCTTTCCGTGCCCCATTATCTCTACCCTTTTAATTGAACCAGTGTGGTATTGAAACGCGGTCGGTGGTGCAGCGCGACACCACCGCGGTGGCGACTTTTAATTGAACCAGTGTGGTATTGAAACTTGCTCGTCAGGGCGGAGACGAGCGGGGCCACCCTGGCCTTTTAATTGAACCAGTGTGGTATTGAAACGCGGGAAGCCGAGCTTTGGCTCCAGGCGCTGACGACTTTTAATTGAACCAGTGTGGTATTGAAACGGCTTGTCTGGGTGGATCATTTTCCTGACGGGATCGTCTTCTTTTAATTGAACCAGTGTGGTATTGAAACTAATATATATACTTTCGCCAGGGGCGGCATAGGCAATCCTTTTAATTGAACCAGTGTGGTATTGAAACAATTATCTCTACCTCCTTGAGGTTGTCTTTTATATACACTTTTAATTGAACCAGTGTGGTATTGAAACTGTCTGGTAGACTTGGGCGAGCTCTTCTTGCATATCCTTTTAATTGAACCAGTGTGGTATTGAAACCACGACATGATCCGGCCCATACTGCAGCGCCCACTCTAAGACTTTTAATTGAACCAGTGTGGTATTGAAACCATAATGTGACTCGTCGCGCGCGGTTACAACACTGTCCTCTTTTAATTGAACCAGTGTGGTATTGAAACGGATGGGAAGAGCATCTTTGTTCCAGAGAGCCCCAAACTTTTAATTGAACCAGTGTGGTATTGAAACTTCTCTCGCCGGTACTCCTGAGTAAACGTCCAGTTAACTTTTAATTGAACCAGTGTGGTATTGAAACGACGTGGCGGGGGACGCTCTTGCCCGCGCGCACCAGCCTTTTAATTGAACCAGTGTGGTATTGAAACGGTTTACAACGATGGTGCGCATGTCAGCCTCCTTTCGGCTTTTAATTGAACCAGTGTGGTATTGAAACCCTTTCCTGGGCCAGCTGCGCTCGTGTGGGCGAAGTAGCCTTTTAATTGAACCAGTGTGGTATTGAAACGAGCGCAATTTCCGCTTCCAGGTTGCATGTCTTACGCTTTTAATTGAACCAGTGTGGTATTGAAACAACGCACGGATTGTCGCGGTCTTCCCCACACCAGGCGCTTTTAATTGAACCAGTGTGGTATTGAAACTTGCCCATACAAACACTCACAAAATCCACACCCTCATCCTTTTAATTGAACCAGTGTGGTATTGAAACGAGGTTGTTCAAAGCTGGCTGCAGCTTAAGAAGAGCGCTTTTAATTGAACCAGTGTGGTATTGAAACAGCTTTCCTTGTACAACAGTATTCTTTTGAGTAGACTTTTAATTGAACCAGTGTGGTATTGAAACACGCTATGCACGCCGTCGCTCGTGTCCTCGTAAATCTCTTTTAATTGAACCAGTGTGGTATTGAAACATGCCCAGTGCACCACCAGCTCAAGGTCCTGTTCGTCTCTTTTAATTGAACCAGTGTGGTATTGAAACTGGTATGGTATAATAATAATCATGGAGCTCGTGAACTTTTAATTGAACCAGTGTGGTATTGAAACTTCGTCTTTGTCTTTGACAGGGGATTTTGATCCTTGGCTTTTAATTGAACCAGTGTGGTATTGAAACAAATATATGCTCGCGTCACGCTTTGCGGTCGAGAGTCTTTTAATTGGACCAGTGTGGTATTGAAATTAAAGGCTTGGTGCGGTAGACATCCTTGGGAGCCGGATGCTGAAGCATCCGTCTCAGCAAGGGAGAAGCCCACTGAAGGGAGCTGTAGGAGCGTGCTTCAGCACGCTTGCATCTACTGAGCCGGCGGATTCATCCGCCGGTATACTTTGCACACGAAAAACCAGTGCGCTATAATTCCCCCGTGAGCACCCAAACCACTCACGAAGAATCCACAGAACACTCT